>TARA_R110000868_G_scaffold119469_2_pt1 | contig 449055 bp, 370 predicted proteins | sample TARA_R110000868 | Tara Oceans TARA_R110000868 (sample SAMEA4397489) | marine metagenome | biome: Polar Biome; feature: [SRF] surface water layer (ENVO:00010504); material: water (ENVO:00002006), including particulate matter (ENVO:01000060) such as... | depth 5 m | reverse complement strand
CTCTGGGGGGGGTGGGGTGAATGTGACGCCGATGATTGATGTGGTGATGTGCCTGATTGTGTTTTATTTGATGGTGGGTCAGCTGGCGCTGGATCGAAAGTCGTCGATTGTCGTTGCGGAAACGGTGACGGGGATTGATCGGCAGGATGTGTCGGATGCGGTGGTGATCGGGGTGTTGATGGATGGGGGGCTGACACTCAATGGGGAGGCGATCGAGATTGATCGGATCGGTGGCGAGGTTTCGGGGATGATCGCTCGGGATGTTGAGGTTCCGATCCGGGTGCGCGCGGATGAAGAGGCGGGGTTTGGTGCGGTGCGTCCGGTGCTTTCGGCGCTTCAGGAGGCTGGGGTGACGGGCGTCGAGTTTGTGACGCTGCGGGCTGATGTGGGGGGTGGCGGATGAGCAGGGGTTTACAGCGACGGAGTGTTTTTGATAAATCCGGCGGTTCTTTGGGGGGGCGGTCGGGGTTGATGATGACGCCGATGGTTGATGTGGTGCTGGTGATTCTGATTTTCTTTATGGCGAGCACGACCATCGCGGGATACGAATGGTTTTTGGAGGCGGGGGTTGAATCACAGAAGGCTGCTGAAACAAGCACGGAGACGGCGCGGTTCACGCTTCCTGAAGCGGTGATTGATGTCGATCTCGTGCGCGGCGTTGACGGGGTGACGGTGGTGTATGGCGTGTCTGGTGATGCGGGGGTATCGCTGGAACGCGGGGTGGAGATGATCGGCGCGATGGAGATCGGGGATGGGGGTTCGCTTCGGGTGGGGCTTGGTGCGGGTGATGATGTGCCTATGGGGGATGTGATCGCGGTGCACGATGCGTGGAACGGTCGCGGGGTGAAGGTTGTGATGCGGACGGGGCGGTGAGTTTGAAGACCACTAGAATAGGGCACGATGCTCAAGTTTCGATTTCAGTTTGATTTGGACGACTTGCCGGAATCGACTGAGCGATTCAAGTTCTGCGTGTCTGAGCATGCCAAGAACTGCTGTCGTGTCCATTCGATTCACGATGGATTGGTTCGGTATCCGTCATTCACTGTTCGTGATCTCAAAGTGCAAAACAAACAGGTTGAGATGGTTGTCGTCCCTGGCACTTGGCTTCATGTATTCCTGATTTTTGTATTGACTGCTACTTCCGCTTGGCTGATCGTTGCTGTTTGGCAAGGTCTTTCTCGGAGTGATCCAGACTGGTTCTTCTTGATATTCCCGGTTATCTTTGGAGCATTCTGGTCGCTTTGGATCGTACAGAATTCTAGAAAGCTGCACAAGTTCTTCGTGTCAGTTGCAATGCAAGAGATCATTCTGATTTGTTCATAAAGCCCACTAAATAATTTCAATCAAATCTTTACTTTGAAGAGACGAAGATTTGGAGTTTGTGTGCTTGGGCCGTGAGGCCGTGGGCGGCGCAGATTTTGTTGCGGAGTTCGATGAGTTCGGGGATCTCGGTGGTGATGACCTGTCCGGTGTCGACATCGATGAGGAGGGTGTTGCCGGTTTGTCCGATGGCGAGTTGGTAGTGGGCTTGCTCCCGGTCGAAGAGGATGTGCTGGATGATGCCTGCGGATTCGAGGAGTTTGAGGGTGCGGTAGACGGTCGCTTTGGACACGGAGTGCCCTTGTGCTTTGAGGGTGTCGAGGAGTTGGTCGGCTTCGAAGAGGGCGTCGAACTCGATGATGGTGTCGAGGATCTGGGCGCGTTCGGGGGTGTATTTGAGGCCTTCGGCTTTGAGGGTTCGTCTGAAGATCGCGCAAAGAGGTTCGATGAGTTCGGGCTGATTTGTCGGGGCGGCGGATGCGTTGGCTGATTTGATGGGCTCGAGGGGCATGGGGTATTGTATGGCTGGATAGGATGGGTTGGCACCGGAGCGCGATGAACCGCTCGGGGCTGCGATAGGGGATGTTGATGAGCGATGAGAATGTGAATGATGCGACCCAAGTGAATCGGTCTTCACGATCCATTCTGCGGGTGTTGATCCAGGTGGTCGGATTCGCGGCGTCGATCGCGGCGCTGGGGTGGGCGGTGAAGGTTGCGCTCAAAGAAGAAAACCGGGCGCAGCTTGAGAATCTGCAGAACGCGTCGGTGGCGCAGGTGATGATGCTTGTTGGGTTGTCGTTCGCTTCGGTTGCGATCAACGGGGTGATTTTTTGGTTGGTGATCCGTCCGGTGCACAAGATCCGTGTGACGGATGTGATCTCGACCAATGCGATCGCGACTTTTTTGGCGTACCTGCCGTTCAAGTTGTCGTTGGTGGCGCGGGTTGCGATTCATCGGAAGCGGGACGGGGTTCCGGTGCTGACGATCGGCGCGTGGTTTGCGGCGATCGGGGTGCTGATGCTCGCGGTGCTTGGGCCGATGGCGTTGATGTCGTTTGTGCTGAAAGAAGTTGGGGTGCTCTGGTGGATCAGTGTGATTGGGTCCGTAGCGCTGAGTGTCGGGGTGCTGATTGTGATCGCTCGCGCGTTCTATGGGGATCGCGGCGTTGCTCGGCTCGCGTCGGTGGGAGTGCTCAAACGAATCACGGAGATGGACTCGTTTAGCAAGATGCACGCTGGGTTTGATATGGTCGCGAGTCCGGCGAGTTCGATCTGGGCGAGTGTGTTCCGGTTGCTCGATGTGCTCGCGTTTGCGGGACGGTTCATCATCGCGGCGGCGGTTCTTGGGCTTCCGATCTCGGGGAATGATGCGTTGCTGCTCGGGAGTGTGTACTTTTTGATCGGGGTGTTCTCGCCTTTCGGGATGCTGGGGACACGCGAGGCGGGGACGATCGGGGCGGCGGCGTTGTTTGGCGTGAGCTCTGCGGCGATCGGGGATGGTGGAGAGGGACCCATCGCGGCGGCGGTGGTGTTCATTACCGCGATTGAAGCGGTGGTGAATCTGGGGTGCGCTGGGTTTGGGGTGGCGTGGCTGCGGATTGCTCCCAAGAAAGATCGGCTGGTTGATGATGGGGACGGGCTTGGTGTCCTGTAGACCTATCATCGTGCTATGAAAATTGCACTTGCTCAACTCAATCCCGTCATCGGGGACCTCGCGGGGAACTCGGCGAAGATTGTCGCGGCGATTCAAGAAGCACGACAGAAGGGCGCGGGTCTGGTGGTGCTTTCGGAGCTGGTGATCTGTGGGTATCCGCCTCGGGATTTGCTGTTGGTTCAGGGGTTTGTGGAGCGGTGTGTGGCGGCGGTGAAGGTGATCGGGGAGACGCATACTTCGGGGATCGCGGTGGTGATCGGGACGCCTTTGAATGTTGATGGTGGGATCGCCAACTCGGTGGTGGTGTATGAGGACAACGCGTTGGTTGGGTACCACGATAAGCGGTTGCTCCCGACTTACGATGTGTTTGATGAGGACCGGTACTTTGAGGCGGGCGATCGTGCGGTTGTGGTTGAGGTTGCGGGGGTGCGGATCGGGCTTGCGATTTGTGAGGATTTGTGGCGCGGGGATGATTCTGGGTTTAGCGCGAAATACAACGATGAGCCGGACCATGTTGCTGGGTTGATTGATGCGGGCGCGGAGGTGATTGTGGCGCCGAGTGCTTCGCCGTTTGTTGTGGGGAAGGCGGATAAGCATCGCGGGATTTTGCGTGGTCATGCGACCAGGCATGGGGTGCCTGTGGTGTCGGTGAATCAGGTGGGGGCGAATGATGATCTGATCTTTGCGGGTCAGTCGTGTGTGATGAACGGCAAGGGCGAGACGGTGCATGAGTCGGTCGCGTTTGACGAATCGCTTGATGTGGTTGATCTTGATGCGGGCACCGCGGTGTCTCATCGGGTGCTTGATGACGAGCGCGCGATTGTTGAGGCGCTCACGCTTGGGGTGCGGGACTATGTGGGCAAGTGCGGGTTCAAGAAGGTGTGCTTGGGACTCAGCGGCGGGATTGATTCGGCGCTGGTGGCGGCGCTTGGGGTGCGGGCGCTTGGCGGGGAGAATGTCTTGGGGGTTTCGATGCCGGGACGGTTCAGCAGCGAGGGGAGCAAGACCGATGCGTTTGCGCTTGCTGAGAATCTGGGGATGAAGTGCATCACGATGCCGATTGAGTCTGGTTTTACAGGCGTTTGCGAGTCTTTGAATCCCGCGTTTGAAGAAATCGGAGAGCGGACACTTGGTGAGTCGCTCCCGGATCTGACGCAGGAGAACCTGCAGTCGCGCGTTCGGGGAACGATGATGATGGCGCTGTCGAACCGGACCGGTGCGCTTGTGCTGACGACTGGGAACAAGAGTGAGATCGCGGTTGGGTACTGCACGCTCTACGGCGACATGAACGGTGGGCTTGCGGTGATCGCGGATGTTCCCAAGACGATGGTGTTCCGGGTGTGCCGGTATATGAACGAACACTTTGCGGATCTTGGGTTTGCATGTCCTCCGATTCCGGTGAGCACGATCGAGAAGCCACCGAGCGCGGAGCTGGCGCCGGATCAGCTGGATTCGGATTCGCTTCCTGATTATGAAACACTCGACGCGATTGTGCAGCGGCACATCGAGGGGCATCAGAGCGCGGCGAAGATCATCGCAGAGACCGGGTTTGATGCTGTGGAAGTCGAGCGGATCTGCAAGCTGATTGATCGTAACGAATACAAGCGTCAGCAGATGGCGGTGGGTTTGAAACTGACTACGACGGCGTTTGGAACGGGGCGTCGGATGCCCATTGCGCAGCGTTGGACTCGTTGAGTGCTTTGGTCCCCCACTGTTCGGATTCGGGGACTGGTTTTCCGCATTCTGGGCAGGTGTCGGATTGGAGTTTGTAGAGTAGGTAGCCGCAGGTGCAGCGGGGTTCTTCGATCTGGACACGGACTTTGAGTTTGCAGTTCTGGCAGCGGGATTCTTTGTTGGATCGGGCTTGGATATTCGCGGCGCATCTTGGGCAAGTCAGCGTGACTGGGAGCGTGGTGTCGAACGAGGATTGTTCGTCATCTCCCGGCTTTGGGGCGAAGATTGCGATGGCTCCTGTTGCGATGGTTGATCCAGCGGTGATGATTGCTGCGATGGCGATGAGTCGGGCTGCCATTTCATCGAAGCTTCCGTAGCCGTCGTTGAGTATTCCGAATGTGATCAGGATGACCATTGTTGAAGCGGCAAGGATCGTGCTGCGTTTGACGATGCGGAATGCACGCAGTGGGTTTGTGAGCGGGACGATCATCAGTCGATGGGCCGCTGCGAGACCGATCGTGAGTGCGATGAGTGCTGGTTTCCAGAAATACTGATCGCGTTGGTATCCGATCCATGGCTCAAACCAGAGCAATGTGATGAATAACAGCATCGAGAGGGCGAGTCCGATGGTGCAAATTTGGAGCGTGCGTCTTTGTTTGCCGTGCTTTGGTGCAACGGAGACGATCACAATCCCAGCAAGGGAATAGGCACCAACGATGAAGATGGTGATGAGGACTTTCTCATCGATCCAGCCGCTGGGTAAGACCACCGCGGCGATCCCGGTGAGCATCGCGAGGGCGACAAAGCTGAGGAATGTCCAGAGGATGTGTTTTTTGGTGATCATCGTGCTGATGAATCGGCTCTGTGCTTAGCTTGAGCCGGCACGCATGCGTTCGAGTCCTGCGGGGAATGGGTAGCTTGGGAAGACCCCGACATCGGCGCGTTCCCACATTTGGGGTGCGGGGTAGATGTCGCCTCGGAATCCGGCGGCGTACATGGTGCGGAGGACGGTTTCGAAGCTTGGTTCGGTTTGTGAATCGTGATCGACGACCAGGCGGTTGGATTTGGCGCCGAGGAACGAGACGGAGCACACTGGGGCGCGGTCTGGCCGGCCTTGGAGCATTTTGTTTGCGGTGGCGAATCCGCGGGAGAGGTCGGTGAGGGTGAAGTAGTCCTGGTCCTTGGGACGCAGGAGCGCGAGCACGAGGACCGAGTCGAGGTCAAACTTGAGGATGTAGGGTTCGCGGTCTTTGGCGGCGTGGATGCTTACTGCATCGTGGAACATTTTCGCATAACTGGTGACCGAGTTTGCGGACCATTGTGATGCGGTGACGAGGGATACAAGCTGGGCAATGACGCCGTTGGCGTTGTCATCGCTGTTGACGCCACAGATGACGGTTCGGTATCGACCTTGGAGGACATCCGAGAGCATGTCTTGCCCCCACATCGTGCGGATTCGTCCTCGCGGATTGGAGTTGGATTGTTCGGGTGGGAGAAGCGAGATCCGATCGGGGTATGAAGATGGGGAAAGAAGGGCGGCGGCGTCGCCTTCGTAGAGCCGGATTTGGTGTGATGATGACATGCTTGAACTCCTGTGCGTGGTACTCCCTACTCATCGGCAAAGAGTGGGCAAGGAGGCGAATCAAGTTGCTGGGTATTTGATATAAAACTCGTGCGATCCCGCGAAGATTGGGAGGATGATCGCGTGATGGATGAAGTCGGAGAGGAAGAGCATGATCGCGAAGATGATGACAATGGATGAGATGATTGTTTCGGCTGGGAGGAGTGGCACCGCGAAGAGGAGGGGGATGCCGGGGTAGCCGTGATGGATTCGGTAGCCCTTGGTGACTTTGGAGATTGGGCGGGTGTGGGTCGGGGAAGTCATCTTGAATCCGAAGCGCAGGATGATCGTTGCGAGCTCGAAAATGATGGCTGCGGCGATACCGGCGAGGATCGGATGTGAAAGTATCCAGTGCATACTAGAGTATTGGCGCTGGGGGGCGAATTATTCCAGTTGCGGGGGTGAAGTTTGGGTTGGAGCGGTGAAAAAGGTGTGTAAAAATGAACAGCCCTCCGAAGCTTTAGGCTTGGAGGGCTGTAAAGTCGGCGATAACCTACTTTCCCGCTGAACAGTATCATCGGCGAGTTTGGCTTAACTGCTGTGTTCGGGATGGGAACAGGTGTGACACAAACTCTATGGTCACCGACAAACATCGGTGGTCAGGTTTCCCTGACCAAGATGTCGACGAAGAACGACGACGAGCAGAGCCGTGCGCCCTTTAGAGGGTATTGCACGGTTGAGAATAGTACCTTGAGTACTATCTTTTACACTTTTATACATTATACATATTACTAGTTTAACTGATATTCATTTATGCGTTTGACCGGTGGACAAATCGTGATGTGTTGATTGTTATCAATCACATCGGCGATTGGTCGGGAGATCAAACCTTCGACCGTTAGTACCGCTCAGCTGAGGACATCTCAATCCTTACACCTGCGGCCTATCAACCTGGTAGTCTTCCAGGGGTCTCTCGTCAAAGACTAGCAAACCTGATCTCGAGGGGGGCTTCCTGCTTAGATGCTTTCAGCTGTTATCCCTGCCCGACGTAGCTACTCTGCGGTGCTCCTAGCGGAACAACAGAATCACCAGGGGTCAGTCCAACCCAATCCTCTCGTACTAAGGTTGACTCCTCTCAAGTTTGCAACGCCCACAGCAGATAGGGACCGACCTGGCTCACGCCGGTCTGAACCCAGCTCGCGTACCACTTTAATAGGCGAACAGCCTAACCCTTGGGACCGCCTTCAGCCCCAGGATGTGATGAGCCGACATCGAGGTGCCAAACCGCTCCGCCGCTATGGACGCTCGGGAGCGATAAGCCTGTTATCCCCGGAGTACCTTTTATCCGATGAGCTACGACGCTTCCACACGCGATCGCAGGATCACTAGAGCCCTCTTTCGAGACTGCTCGTCCTGTCGGACTCGCAGTAAATCTGGCTTATGCTCTTACACTCTAACACACGGTTTCCATCCGTGCTGAGCCAAACTTTGCGCTCCTCCGTTACTCTTTAGGAGGAGACCGCCCCAGTCAAACTACCCAGCACACACTGTCCTTCGCCCGGATTCACGGGAATCGAAGTTAGGCCACACACTCACGAAGGGTGGTATCTCACCAACGGCTCCACCAGTGCCTAAGCACCGGCTTCAAAGCCTCCCACCTATCCTGCGCATCATGTGCACATGACCAATATAAGCCTGCAGTAAAGGTTCACGGGGTCTTTCCGTCTTGCTGCGGGTAGGCGGCATCTTCACCGCCACTACTATTTCACCGAGTTGGTCGTGGAGACAGTGCCCCAGTCATTACGCTATTCATGCGCGTCGGAACTTACCCGACAAGGAACTTCGCTACCTTAGGACCGTCATAGTTACGGCCGCCATTGACCCGTGCTTAGGTTACAAGCTTCGCATAAAGCTAACCTGCTTCCGTGACATTCGGGCATTGGGCAAGCGTCACACTGTATACATCCTCTTGCGAGTTAGCACAGTGCTGTGTTTTTGATAAACAGTTGCCAGGGCCTTTTCTCTGCGCCCCGAAGGGCCTCCTTATCGCGAACTTACGGAGTTAATTTGCCTAATTCCTTCACGACCATTCTCTCGAGCGCCTGAGGCTATTCGCCTCGTCTACCTGTGTCAGTTTTAGTACGAGACATACATCGCCCACATAGCTTTTCTAGGAACCAAATCCCCCACCAACGGCCCGAAGGCCTGGACGTCTAACAGTCCTGGTGAGCTTATCGATCCGCACTATGCTTTGATCTTTGTATGTGCGCAGGAATATTAACCTGCTTTCCATCGACTACGCCTTTCGGCCTCGCCTTAGGACCCGGCTAACCCTGGGCGGATTTACCTTCCCCAGGAAACCTTAGACTTACGGCGTGCAGGATTCTCACCTGCATTATCGTTACTCAAGCCCGCATATTCACTTCCATACGCTCCAGCATTCGTTACCGAACACCTTCACCGCCCATGGAACGCTCACCTACCACTTCTTACGAAGTCCGCAGTTTCGGTATTATACTTATCCCCGATCATTATCGGCGCCAGATTCCTCGACCAGTGAGCTATTACGCACTCTTTAAATGATGGCTGCTTCTAAGCCAACATCCTGGCTGTCATCGCAATCTGACTTCCTTAAAAACTAAGTATAATTTAGGGACCTTAACTGGCGATCTGGATTATTCTCCTTTTGACCGCGGATATTATCACTCGCGGTCTATCTCCCAAGTCTTGGCTATTGGTATTCGGAGTTTGGTTGCATGGGGTACCCTAGACGGGCCCACCACGCATCCAGTAGCTCTACCCCCAATAGTTGCTTCTTGAGGCTAACCCTAAAGTTATTTCGGTGAGAACAAGCTATCTCCCGGTTTGATTGGACTTTGACCCCTCCCCACAGTTCATCCCACAACTTTTCAACGTTGATGGGTTCGGGCCTCCAGCAGGTTTTACCCCACCTTCACCCTGACCATGGGTAGATCACACGGGTTTCGTGTCTAGTCCCAGCGACTATACGCCCTATTCAGACTCGCTTTCGCTCCGCCTCCGGCCCGGTAGGCCTTAAGCTCGCCACTGAGACTAACTCGCGGGCTCATTATGCAAAAAGCACGCCGTCACCCCGCAGGGCTCCGACCGCTTGTAGGCACATGGTTTCAGGGACTCTTTCATCCCCCTAATAGGGGTGCTTTTCAACTTTCAATCACTTTACTTCTTCGCTATCGGTCGTCAAGGAGTACTTAGCCTTGGAAGGTGGACCTCCCATGTTCAACCCGGGTTCCACGAGCCCGAGCCTAATCGAGGGCTATGATGCTACACCCTACTACCGGACTTTCACCGTCTTTGGTCACGCATTCCTTCGTGTTCGTAGGTTCACATCTATCCGCTTTCGCTCGCCGCTACTTACGGAGTCGCATATTGCTTTCCTTTCCTCTGGGTACTTAGATGTTTCAGTTCCCCAGGTTTGCCTCGTATACCTATGCATTCAGTATACGATACCCTTGCGGGTGGGTTTCCCCATTCAGATATCTACAGATCACAGCCTGGTTACCGGCTCCCTGTAGCTTTTCGCAGGTTCCAACGTCTTTCATCGCCTCTTGACGCCAAGTCATCCGCCATGTGCCCTTTGTGGTTTGATCAACCCGACCAAGCGCCGATCCATGCCTTTCAATAAAGATTAGCATACATCGAAACATAAATCGTTTCGTCAATGACCGCCCTCCTCTGCTGAGGGTACAGGACAGCCAATCATCTCGTGAATATCGAGATGACACCGTTCAGACGCATAAATGAGATTACTCGTTAGTTATATTCTCAATACAGTCTACATCCAAACCTGTGGGTTTGGTGCATCTGTATCTGCTCGTCGTCATTCGGTTGTCAAAGATGCCAGGTTGGGAAGATCAACTTTCCAACTTGTTCGCGACCCAATGTGAGTCGCGGGGAGATAATACACCGCCGATTTCATCGATCAAATTTGGAGGGCGACAATTCTGCAATTGGGGTCACAATTCTTTACAATTCACCCTCGTGCGCCACGCGATTCATGCGCCATGGCAACTTCCAGAAACCGACTTCACTCATCCCTCCGTCACAGTCCATTAAAAAACCCGCTCATGAGCGGGAAATGGGGTTTGTTGGATGAACGGTTGATTCTTACGGCACGGTGACCGTAAACAGATCAGATGCTGGAGATCTGGCGGGTTGACCAGTTGGACGCAACTGTGATCGAGATGCTTGGACGGACGACGATTGGGCTTGCTCGTAGAGCTGTGAGACCTTGTCGGTTTCAGAACTGCGGTGCTGGAGCATCCCGTCGGCGAGCCGGAAGATCAGGCGTGAGCTCTGAACGCCTTGGTTCTGCGTCTGGAGGGGGTCACGGGTGATCTGGACCAGATACGCAGCGAGATCGATGGAGAGGCGATCAGGGGCGGAGGTGATCCCGTCTGGGAGTCCGGATCCCGCTTCATTGGTGCCTGCGTTGACCGCTTCGATGTATTGGGCGGTATTTTCCGCATCAAGGACAGCGGTATCGATGAGGACGAGGTCTCCAGAAATTCGGAGATTGGCGAGCAGGGGCTGTCCGGGCTCGATGGTCATGGATGAACGGCGGTAGAAGCCGTAGTACATGGAGAAGAGTTCGATCTTCGCTTGAGGCGGTTCCGCGTTGTTGAGCGGCTGGTTGGCTTCGGTGACGAAGAAGAACTCTTTAGCGCCGACATCGACGGCATCGGACCAGTCGGACCATTGGCCTTTGGAGAAAGGTTCGATGGTCAGTGCTTGCTGGGCATCGTCGGCTTCGTCGAGGTATGGACCTTTGCGGAAGTATGGGTTGTTGAGCACGACGCGAGTGCGGTAGCGGTAGGTTGCGCCGGGTTTGGCACCAATGTCGTGCGCCCAGAGCTGGACGAACTCATGGTCGAGGATGTCAGTGGCTGAATCAGCAAGCGAAGCTTGGGAGACGACACCGAGGTTTTCGAGGTCGGCTTTGATTGCTTGGATTTGCTCTTCGATCTTCTCGATGCGTGCTTTGGAACGGTCGTTGGATGAAGGACGCTGGGTGTTGGTTTGACCTGGGTCTCTGGTTCCAAACTTGCCACCCCCACCGCCGCGGCCTGGACTGGATGTGGATGGCCTAGAAGTTGTTGATCTGGATGTGGATGGTTTTTTGAGTCCCTCGAGCTGGGTTGTCAGACGCGAGAGTTGGCGCTGGAGGCGCTGGGTTTCGGTGAGGCCGAGGTCTGCGGAATCCACGGATTCGGAGGGTGGTGCCCAGAGTGGGCCTGAGATGGTTGGTGGGAACATCGGGCGCATCACTTCGTCGGCGACATCTTGGGCGCTTGCGATGATTGTGTTGAGGCGCACGAGTCCGTCGTCTTTGGTGACGGCGTTGGTTGGGAGGGGGGTGCCTGGAGGCGGGGTGATGGGTTGCGATGACGACCATGAGCCGTCGGCTTGGAGCTGTTGACGCTCGACATCAAGACCCATGATGGCCATGCCGGTTGGGCCCCAGAAGAGGCGTGGGACGCCGGGGTAGCCGTCGGTGCCTTCGAGGATGCTGCGGAGGGTGGTTCCTGAGAAGTCCGATTCGATGGAGACGGTTGGGAAGTCGAAGGGTTGTGCCGCGGGAACATAGTTGGCGTATTCGGGGACTTCGATCACGGCGTACGGATCGAGCGTTCCCCAAGTGGACGCAACGAGCGGGGTGGAGGTTGCTGGAACAGAGAGTGCTTCGATGTCCATCGACTTGCGTGGTCCCGAGTTGATGTCTGGGACATTGAGGAGCGACGCGATGTCGATGCCTTCACCCAGCGCCGAAGCGATCTGGATAGTGGAGTCGGTGCTGGTCTCAAACGCTGCTTGGTATCGCGCGAGCAGGTCCACATTCTGCACCGCGGGGAGTGCTGGTGAGCGGTCGGTGATCTGGCTCTGGAGCGTGCTGGCTTTGGAGGCGAGCTCGTTGAAGATCTGGTCAGGCGCAACTTGGCGCGTGCCGGTGTCTACTTTGTTGGGTTCGGTGACGAACTGCATGGAGACCACGGCGAGGAAGATGAGGCCGGTGATACCGAGCACTATTTTCTCGATGTGCTGGGTGAATGGGTTGACACCTTTGAGTTTCATAGTTCGTTCTCGATTGCGTATATGTGGTGAATGGTGTATCGGGATACGGTGTTCGTTGGATTGGTTCTGGTGGGATTAGCCGTCGACATCTTCGGCGTTCTCGGATTGGATGGTCACCCCGAGTGCTTGGCGGACTGCTGGGGGCATGAGCTTTGCGGTCCATGAGCGGAGCCAGATGGTTTCGATCTTGAGTTCTGCTCGGACGAGGTGGTCATCGCCGTAGTAGTAGCCGCGGGTGAGCGCGTCTCTGACATCAACGGGCGAGAGGTCCATGTCCACGACGGTCATGTAGTTGGTCTTCCCGAGTGCCTCAAAGAACGCGGGGAGGTCTTTGGATGATGCGACGATGGTCATGTCTACATAACGGACATCGTAATCGTTGGTGGTTGTGCGGCCGGTGTAGGACACGAACGGAGCTTCCGCGGTGTTGCTTGATGATGAGGTTGCTTGAGTGCCCCGGCCACCCCGGCCTCCTTGCGTGCTTCCGAAGTCGTCGTCAATCTCGTTGTTGTTTGCGGCGACATTGAACTGTTTGACACGGATGCGCTCAACATGCTTGACCGGTGCGTCGGGAACCGAAAGAGCAACACCCGATGCGTCGATGTTTCCGGTCGCGACCGCTTTGAGGATGTCGGAGATGACCCAGTAATCCCAGACCCATGTGTATACGAGTGGCTGGGTAATCGAGTCGTACCCGATCCCGTTCTGCTGGGCGCTTGCGATCCCATCGGGCACAAAGGAGTACCCGGCTTCGGGAGCGGGGGTTTGGATCGCCCATGTCGGGCAGTAGAACGCGATTGACCCCGCTTGGGATGCGTACTCGCCGAGGCGGCGTTTGATGAGATCCTGCTCGAGGGCTTTGGTTTGTTCTTGGGACACGCGCCCGTCGGAACTGGTCGCGGCGTACGCGGCTTGCTGCTGGGACTTGAACTGCGCGAGTGACGCGGCGAGTGTTGTTGGGTCTGGCGCGTCACCGGCGTTGAGCTTACGAAGGAGACGGGCGTAGAGCGACGGCGCTTCGGGGGTGCCTGCGACGAGTTCGCTGAGACGGGTTCCCTGTTTGCGGAGGTCGCTCTGGGAGCCGGCATCGGGGAGGAGGTTCTCGACTGGGACGATGTGGTCCGCTTTGTTGAACGAGGTACCGCGCTCGACAACCTCGGCGACCTGGCTCTGACGCTCAGCTTTCGCATTTTTGTAGAAGGAGGTCACGATCGAGTTGGGAGCCCGATTTTCTGACAGGTCTTCCTCACCCTTGAGCACGGGTGGGAGCGAGTAGTCGATGGTGCTTGCTGTGGTCAGCGAACGCTTCTCTTTGTTGTACGCTTCGGTGGCGGCTTCCTGGATGGACTTGTTCCAACTGCTGGAGAAGAACCACCCCGTTGGGAGCAGGATCAGGATGAGCGCTGATGAGATGACGATGAGCAGGTTTGCTTTCACCCACGCGATGATTGTACCGACCATTATTCATCTCCTTCGGCTGCTTTGAGATCAAGCACGGCGTACCAGGTCATGGTGACGCGTGCTGATTGTGCGGGTGCTGGTTGTTCTGGGAACTCAAACGGTGCGAGTCCTTTGAGGTCCGATGAATCGGATCCGGATTGACCGCGTGTTGGGTTTCTGGGTTGAGTCACAACTGTTGGTCGTGAGGTTGTGCGGCCGCTTGTGGTTGTCGCGCCGGCTTCGGTGACCCAGAAGGATGCGGGATCGTACTGGATCGCGTAATGCGACTGCAACGGCGGGAGCTTTGTTTTGAGGATTGGATTGACGATGTCGTCGCGGAATCCGCCGAGGGTGGAGGTTGGCAGCGGGACATCGAACTGCGCGGTGACTTTGACCCTGCGGAGATTGCCGATACTTTGTTGGAACTGAGATGATTCAGCGGCGTTGCCGCTGCCCCCGGTTCGACCGCCGGTTGGTTGGGCGGAACCTTGTATGACTGGAGCATTGAGGAACTGGGTATCGAGCGTGACGAGTTTGAACGGGGTTTCATCCCCGAGCTGTCGGCCGATGGGTGAGTCGGAATCGACGAGCGCTTTGGCCGATTCGTTCACCATTGAAACCAGATTCGAGGTATCGCTCAGAATCGCGGCGTACAACGCGCGGTTGTCAACAAGATCAACAATCCCCGCGGCTTGCATCGAACCCGAAGCTTCGGTCGTAACCTTCGCTTCGCGCGCGGCGGTCGCAAGACTGTTGGCGTCGTTGATCACATTGCGGATGACGGGCGGACGGTCTGCGCCTTGGAACGCGGTGGAGTCGATCAGCGGACGGATGAACATCGCGCCAGCTGCAGCAGCGGCGAGTCCCGCTCCCACTGCGAAGTATGGTACTTTGCGTTTCCACATCGCTTCTTTGAGAACCGCGACGGGCATGAGATTGGCGCGGAGCGGAGCGCGACCGAAGACTTGGTTCACGCAGCCGTAGGCGGTTGCCATGTTGACACTCGAAGCTTGGAACTCTCCGGCGCGGGGGCCTTCCATGCTGAGCTTCTTGAACTGCTCCATGCGGTAGACATCGAGCTGGAGCTGCTGCTTGAGGTATTTGCGGAGACCCGGAAGGCGGAAGGTTGACCCGAGACCGATCAGACGCTTGAGGTCCGCGTCAGCATGGACGGACTGGTAGAACCCAATCGATCGCTGGATCTCACCGACGATGTCGGAGAACACGGGACGCATCGCTTGGAACACATGGCGCGCGTGCTTGGATTGGTCGGACTCGCGTTTGAGCTTCTCGGCTTTGGAGTACGAGAGTTTGAACGCGCTGACGAGTGCTTCGGTGAACTGGTGTCCACCGATCGGGAACGAACGAACCCAGACACGCCCCGCTTCGGCGATGATCATGTCGGTCGCAACGGTACCGATATCGAGGATGATGGTGCCTGGGGTGTCTTCGGTGAATCCGAGGTCCACAGCGAGCGAGTTGTACGCCGCGACTGGGGAGAGGGTCGCGAGTTCTGGGGTCAGACCGACATCGTTGAGCATCGCGAGTTGTTCCGCGATCTTCTGACGGGTGACGGCGAAGATGCCGACTTCGATGTCAGGAGAGTCTGGTGAGACGAAGGTTTGGTAGTCCCATTCCACTTCTTCGAGCGGGAAGGGGATCTGCTGGACGGCTTCGAACTTCACGATGTCGGGAACCTTCTTGGGTTCAACCGGCGGCAGCGTCGCAAAGCGGGCGAAGGACGCGTGCCCCGGGATCGAGATCGCGATGCGGGCATTGGTCAGGTCGTGCTTGGAGACAAGGGTTCCCAGCGCGACGCGCATCGCGTCGTTCTGGTCGAGTTCCGGTGTTGAGAGCACTCTGGGGTGGTTGATGACGGCGAAGTCGACGACTTTGAGGTTGCCCCCGTCGTTTTCGACCTTGAGGGCTTTGATGGCCCCGTAGCCCATTTCGATTCCCCAGCAGACATTTGATGAAGCCATGACTTCTCCGTATAGATTGATTCACGCCGATCGGTATCCTGGCGTGGGACATGATGGTATTCGTTCGGGATGTCCCTGCCCACCATACGGGATAACGCGACCCGAGATGCGGGTTTCTGGGTGGTTGTGACAGTCGTGTGACAAACGAGAATGGGATTCGAACCTGAGTGAACCGACTAGAACATGGCGATCGCGGTGGTGGACACGAAAGTGGTGCCTTGTGGATCCATCGCGGCGGCGTAGTTCAGGAGCTCGACCTTTTCAGGATTGACGAGACGCATCGCGGCGGTCATGTTGCCGACCGAACACCAGCGGGTGGAGTTCTGCTGCCAGCTCAGTGAGCCGATCATGTCCTCGATTTTTTGGTCTCTATATAAGGTGAGCATCTCGTGGTCATGCTTGGCGACCTGCTCGCGGAATGCCTTGGCGCCATCGTCGTCGCCGGCGAGTGCTTGATTGTCGCCGAATGCGGGACCGACATGGGAGAGGTCCGCGCTGCTGACGATGAGGGTTTTCCCTGGGAGATCCTTGAGAATCGAGCCGAGTGCTTCGACGAACGGGTCGAGGGCGAGGCCGTTGCCGTCGTAGGACTCACCGGAGTTGACCAATGGGTCGTGGATGAGTGCTCCGAAGACCTTTGGATAGTTCCCGGCGTCGTCCTGACCAAAGATGTGCTGGATCCAAGGCATATGGAGCTCGATGGAGTGCTCGTTTTCGTGGTCGTAGCGGTTTGCGAAGAGTTTTTCGGCGTTTTCAGCGCCGAGGGCGGCTTTGAGCTTCTCCATGACATCGGTGTCGAGGTTGCAGACGCCGAGTGGGGATTCGTAGCCCTTGTTACAGCCGCAGACACCGGTGGATTGACCGAAGTGGTTGGTACCAAGGATGATAATGCGATCTGGGCGGTCCGCAACGCGGAGCCGGCCGTAGATGTTGGCGTAGTTCATCCATCCGCGTGCGTAGTCGATGTGGGGTGCGACGATTGCTTTGGGAAGGGTGTCGTAGGCGGGTGATTCGACATTTTTGAGGGATTCGTCGATCCATTTGTCCATGATTTCGCGGAGTTTGGCTGGGCCATGCTCGATTTTTTGCTCTTCGGTGGTTTCTTCGCCCATTTCTTGCACGACGAGGGCGTCGGTGAACTGGGCGGTTGAACCTGGAGGGAGGAGGTCGCTGTTGTCGAAATCGTTGTGGAGTTTGGTGAGGAGTGATTCGTAGACCGGGCCGTAGAGGAGACCGGAGTCGTCGAGCTGGGCGACGAGGTTCTCGAGCATCGGGCGTTCGAGGCCGTTTCCGACCTGGGTGATGATCTCGTCGATGGTGCGGGAACCGTCGAGGAGTCCGATAACTTGCTGGAATGCGGGGTGTGTGACGACCATTTTGGGCGAGATCTGCTGCGCGTCGGCCAATCCGAGCATCATCGCTTGGTTGCCTTCGGCGTCTTTGGCGGGGAGGGGGACCCCACGCACGCGGCGGATTTTGGGGGTCTGCTGGTGGGCGGCGTTGGGATCGAAGGTCGGCTGGGTGGGCTGGTCGGTCATGTTCGTCACTCCATACGGGAGGGGGTCGTTTGCGGATAAAATACTGGTCGGTAAGACTCTAGGGGTGCATGAATTGGATTCCCTGACATTCGGGGCTAAACTTCTCGTCCCGCACAGATTTGGCGGGAATCACAGAAGAGACCCGACCGCGCCGCTCACTCCGAGACGACGCAGTTCTTGGAACGGATTTAGGAATCAGTTATGATCGATACACTCAGCGCCGGCGACACCATCTCACTGACCATCGACAAGGTGCCTGCAAACAAGGGTGCGTGCGATACCATCGTCCGCATGATGCGTCGTGATCCTGATATCAAGCGTTCACTCGCTCGCGCTCAGCGCATGCGTCGTCAGCGTATGCACTCGTACATCCGTGGTGGCCGCATGTGGTACTCACGCGAGAAAGCGGCGAAGATTGCTGTGTGCGAGCAGGGCAAGACTTGGAAAATGGTCTTCACCCATGACATCACCCCTGATCTGGGATCGGTTGAGAAGTACCTGAAGATTTCCAAATCGTAAGATTTGCATCTCGGTTCTCTGAACTTTTGAACTCACAACCTGAATGGAGCATGGCATGAGCTTGCTGAACACACTGCGTTTTTCTTTGACGGGTTTGCTTGTCGGTGCGCTGACGATTGCTGGTTGCTCTGATGCGAGTGAATCGCATGCGGATCATTCCGATCATGACCACGCGGAGCATGCTGATCACCCTACAGAAACGAAGCAAGTTGAAGACATCCACGCGGGTCACAACCATGGTGAAGAAGCGGCGGAACAAGTCGATGAAAATGTGGTCCGCACAGATGTGTATGAAGATGTGGTTGGGGAGTTGACCTTCATTCCTGAAGCCGGGGATATGAAGCGGCATCCGAAGATTCATCATGTGCAGATTCCGGACTTCAAGAAAATCGATGGTTCGATCGCGATGACGCCTGACGGGATTCCTGGGATGCGTTCAATGACGATGGAGTTCCCGCTCTCTCAAGGCATGTCGCTCAATGGATACAGCGTCGGGGACAAGGTGAAGTTCTCGTTCCGCGTGAACTGGGGTGGGCAGGTTGCGTGGGAGATGACCTCCATCGAGAAGCTTGATGCGGATACGGAGATTGATTTCTCGAATTCGAAGGCGGAGCCTTGATCAGTCGTGATTCAGGATCGCTTCTCTGGACGCTTTCACAGTATGAACTGAACACCGACCACGCGATGCGTGGTTTTTTCATGGGGATCGTGTTCAGAATGGGCACAAAAAAACCCGGCGTCCAGCTCGAAGGCCAAACGCCGAGTCTCGTGGGGGTCGGAAGGGAAACAGTTCACGGCACAGCGAATATATAAAATCGAAATGATCTTCGATCTGCTGAATCGGACTGGGTTGATCGTACGAGTCTGAGAACCAAACCCGTGCGTGCGAGAAACACATCGACATATCCGCACCCCACTCCCACCCGGTTTCGTGTGGAATCAAAAAATAGTCAATAGATTTCAATTGGTGTGTTTCGAAGCCAAAATCAGGACTTGTTGAGCCCTAAACGCTCGATGACTTGTGTCAGGTCGGACCAGACTTTGCGTCTATTTTCTTCGGTGTACGCACGGAGCAAGAACGCGGGGTGGTAGGTCGGCATGAGGTCGATCGCTGGGAGTCCAGCATCAGCAAATGGGGGCGATGGGAATGGGTGGAACTGCCCTCGCATGGATCGCATGGGCTGGGTCGTCGCGAGCAGGAGGTGCGTCGCGGGGAGGCCGAGTGTGACAATTACTTTGGGATTGATGATCCGGATCTGCTCGATGAGGTACGGGGCGCAAAGGTGCGATTCATCGATGGTCGGGGTCGCGTTGTTTGGTGGTCGGGTCTTGAGGATATTGGTGATGTAGACTGAGTCTCGGCTCAGACCCATCGCGATGATCATCTTGTCGAGGAGTTCGCCGGCGCGTCCGACGAAGGGTCTTCCGGTCTCGTCTTCTTGTTGTCCTGGTGCTTCACCGACGAACATGAGGTCCGCGGCGGGGCTGCCTTCGCCGAAGACGATGTTGGTGAAGTTCATGTTGAATGAAGCGTGGGGCGCGTCGTCGGCGTATTTCGCTTTGAGTGCATCGAGCTTGGCCTGGGGGACTTTGAGCGATTCGTAGGATGCTCGGATGGACGCGGTGTCGAGCGTGGGCATTGACTTGGCGTTGGTCGCTCTAGCGGGCGTGGGCGCGAAGTCGTGGGTTGGTTTGGGTTCGATGAAGGATTCAGATTTGGTTGGGCGCCGGGACGGGGGAGCCTGCTCTAGTTGCTCAGGTTGAGCGGCTACAGCGAACTGGATTTGCGGCGGATTCCCCAATGGATGAAAGTCCACCCCAAGCAGCTGGGTGGTCTTGGCGTGTTGATGGAGGAGTTTCCGAGCGTGATCCGACATGGGTTGAGTGTATGTCGGTTGTGGGTCCGGATCAGGACTTATGGGGAGTCTGGAAGGGTGTTCTTCGCGTCGTCGATCAGGTCTTCGGTGGTGTCTTCTGCATCGTCGATCAGTTCGCTGGCTTGGTCTTCGAGTTCATCAATGCCGTCTTGTGCGTCGTCGATGAGTTCGTGACCCATATCTTGTCCGTCGCGTTCGTGGATCGCACCGCTTGAGTGGGAAGGGTCAACCTTGATTTTGGTGCCGCTCATCAGGTCTGGGACGAATGCGCCTGCGACGGCGCCGACGATCAGACCCAAGATCAGGCCTGGGAGGAATGCGTGGGCAAATGAGGTGTTGTTTTGATCGCTCATGGAGTTCGTTTCTGCTCTGGGTATTGCTATTGGTATCCACACGAGTCTACGCGCGGGATACCTGATGTGTAACTACTTAGGTCTATCGGCGATTGAGGACCAATAATTTAGCGCAAACGGCGAATTCTGAACGCCCAACGCGCGTATTCATACGCGGAATGGAGCTTTCCGGGTTGCCCAGGCTCTGGATGGCCCTCTGGGAAGGCGGTGTGCATGCGCCAGGTCCAGTAGCTGTTGGAGAAGTTGAAGCGGGATCGGATCGCGAGACCAGCGAGGACCCAGAGGGTGCCGAGGAACTCGTAGATGGTGCCCAGGAAGTTCCCGATCGCGTGCATTACTGGCTCGATCCCGCGGCTTGGTGGTTGTTTCGGTACCACTCGGTGGTGGATTTGAGCCCTTCCTCAAGCGAGGTGATTGGGGTATACCCGAGTGCTTGCTCGGCTTTGGAGATGTCGGCGACCGAATCGCGGACTTCGCCGGTGCGTTCTGGCTTGAGATCGGGGTTGATCCCGGTGACACCGACAAGCTGGGCAAGTGATGACGCAAGATCGTTGACCGAGGTGCGGTGACCAGCGCCGATGTTGAAGACTTCTCCACCGACCGGGGTGTTCTGCGATGCGGCGAGGAGGTTTGCGTAGACCGCGTTGGAGACATGGGTGAAGTCTCGGGTCTGGGTGCCGTCGCCGAAGATGGTTGGGGATTGGTTGTTAAGGTAGCGGTCGAGGAACGCGGGGATGACGGCGGCGTACGCGGAGTCCGCGGCTTGTCGTGGGCCGAAGATGTTGAAGTAGCGGAGGCACGCGGTGTCGATGCCGTAGCAGTTGGACCAGCTTCGGCAGAGTGATTCCCCGGCGAGTTTGGATGCGGCGTAGGGGGATTCGGGTTCGGGTGCTTGGGTTTCGATCTTTGGGAGCGCAGGGTTGTCGCCGTAGGCGGAAGAGGATGCGGAGTAGATGACGCGGGATGCGCCTGCTTTTTGTGCGGCGGTCAGGACGCGCATGGTTCCGGTTGCGTTGACGACCCATGTGCGTGCGGGGTCTTCGACTGATTTGGGAACAGATCCGAGCGCGGCGAGGTGGAAGACATACTTGGCACCTTCGACGGCGGAGTTGAGCGAGATGGGATCGAGGATCGAGCCTTGGATGAATCGGATCTGTTCTGGGTGCGAGTCGATGATGGATGCGATGTGTGATGCGTCGGAGTTGGCGAGGTTGTCGATGACGGTGACGCGTGCGCCGAGCTGGATGAGCGCGTCGACGAGGTGGCCCCCGATGAATCCGGCGCCTCCGGTGACGCAGACCACGGTGTTGCGGAGGTTGGTGCTCAGGAGATTGGATTGTTGATCGGTGAACCGGGTCATGTGGGGGGATTGTACGAGCGGAAAGTGCTCGGGTCGCCCCACCGCTTGGTGCGAATCATCGATTCCGTTGTCTCTTGCGGCGTCTGGGTTTATGGATGCCGGATTGATTCTTGCTGGCTATGGACACCCATCCCCGAATGCGGAGAGGAATGCGGAAACATCGAGGAAGTTGTAGTTGCCGTCTTCGGTGAAATCGGCGATCGGGTCCTGGTTTCCGAACGCGGTGAGGAACGCGGAGACATCGAGGAAGTTCAAGCTGCCTTCCCCGGTCAGGTCCGCGGGACATGGAACGGCGGTTGGTTGGAACTCATGCGCGCCCGCGTCCACGATCGGTGCGGTTCCGGGTCCGGTGTCGCTGGTGTTTGGATCATCGTACTGACGGAGGAGTCCTGCGTAATCGATCGGGAGGCGTTCGAGGGTGTTCGCGTCGTTGTCGAGATCGAGATGGTCGAGCGGGAGCGATGCGTTGTCTCCCATGTCGATCGCGGGTGAACCGGCTTGGAGGGTGTAGTCGAATCCTGAGGGATCGGTGAAGAGAGGATTGGCGTCGGTTGATCCGGTGCCTGGGATGGTGTTGTCCCATTGATCGATGATGGAGTAGTTCGCGAACCGGCCTGAGTTGGCACCACTTGAATAGAGCTGCCCGTCTCTGGTTGCCACTCCGCTTGATGTGTTGTTCCATACGATTGAGTTGTTCAAGGTTCCTACGCCACGGTTGAAGTAGACTCCAGTATTGCGATAGGAAGGTGCGTTTGGTGCGCTGTTGTTGGCGATGGTGGAGTTGGTGATTTCGAGCGATTCGGTGAGGATCGCGAGAATTCCGGAGTTGGAGTAGATGCTGAAGCCAATATTGTCGGTAATGAGGTTGTTGGCGAAAATCGGGTCTCCTCCTGCGATGTAGACGCCGGGTGTTGAAGCGTTTGCTTCGTTAAACTGGACTTGGTTATTGATGAACTGGTTATCTTCGCCTGCTTGGAGTCCGTTGAGGTCGACAGTTGCGACGCCTTCGTAGAGGGTTGGTCCGGCTGCGGATGATGCGATGGCGTCGACGGCTTTGTTGTGGTGAAAGTTGTTGTGTGAAATGCGGGATTTGGTGCCATTGGAAATGACGAGGGCGGAACCGATGACTCCGGTGTTCTCGGTGAACTCGCAGTTGGTGACGACGACATTGGATTGGAATGCCATCATGCCTCCTCCGGTGTGGATGAATGGGCCACAGTTGACTTCGAGGTCTGCTGCACCGCCTGTGATGGTGAAGCGGTCGATGGTCACTTGCTCTGGTTCCCTGTAGGCGTAGAGGACATGGAGGGTGTTGTCCTCGCGATTGGTTGCGCCGGGGAGATCGTTGTCGAAGAGATCACCTGAGAGGATGGTTTGCGCGCCGGTCGCTGGTCGCTGGGATGGATCGGTTTCGGTCCCGGCGAATCCGCCGAGGAGTGAGGTGCCGCCGTGGAGATCGAAGTAGCGGGCGCGTTGTCCGGAGTGTGATGGTTTGTAGGTTCCCTCGGCGACCCAGATTTCTGTCACATCTCCCGATGCGTGCGCCAGAGCGAGGGCGTCATGGAGGTCGATCTTTGCGTTTGCCCAGTCGAGACCTGTCCCGGTTCCGGTTGCGTCTTGGTCCACACGGATGATGGGTGCTTCTGCTTCGTCTGGAACGCCATCGTTGTCGGAGTCGGTGCTTGTTGCGCTGGCGATGTCGCAATCGTCGGGGATGCCGTTGCGGTTGTAGTCTTGTTCGTATTGATCTGGGTATCCGTTGTTGTTGCAATCGTCGAGGGTCATCGCGGCGATCTCGTCGGTGTCGAGGATACCGTTGGCGTTCATATCACGGTCGCGGAAGCGTGCGACGAGTGGTGCGGCGAGCTCGGCGTTCATCGCGTTGTCGGCTTCAAACTCCATCCCGATGGGGACGCCGGTGGGTTGTCCCATGTAGTCGATATCGGGGTTTGAGAAGTGACCGACGCGTGGGAATCCGGAGACACCCATGATGGTCTGGAAGGATTCGTCTGGCGCGGTGTGCCCTTTGGCGTAGGGCTGCCCACCACTCGCGCAGGGGGTTTCGATCCAGTCGTGCATCATCCCGAGGTTGTGCCCGATTTCGTGCGCGAAGGTGTAGCTCCCGTTCCCGAGACAGTTCTTGTTGATGATTGAGAATCCGAGTTCTGGTTTGGGGGTGTTGGCTTCGTATCCGAAGTTGGCGATGCCGCAGACTGTTGTGGTGTTTGTGATGAGCGAGACGAGGTCCGCTTTGTGGAGGTCGCGGAGGTCGTGGACTTCATCCATGACGCCGTCGCTTGGTTCGCGGAGGTTTTCGAGCTGCGCGAACATATCCCCGGACTCGAAGTAGACGAGTTCTTCGGTGTGGACGAGTCGGAACTGGGTGGCGAGTCCCGAAGCGGTCATCGCGAGATTGAGGTTGACCATTGCGGTGTCGATGCGATCGAGCATGACCGCCGCCCCACCAATATTGGTCGCGGCGTTGGGTGTGTAGACCACGAGAATGTCGATGAGTGATCCATCTTCAATCGCGAGGCCTCGCTGGATCTGCTGTTGGTTTGAGACGCGATCGAGCGCGCGGAGTTTGGTTTGGGGAAGGAAGCTTTGGTCGGCGTTTGTGCCGCAGGACATGGTGTGCGTGTGCTGCGCGTGCGCCGCGGCGGCGAGTGCGAGGATTGGTGCGATTCGGGTGATGGTGTTCTTCTTGATCATGATTCACGCTTCCTAAAGAGTGCTCGGTACATGGTCCGTCGAGACCTTGGGTCTCAGCGGTCCATGCGACAAAGCTGGCGGGCGCGCGTGATCGAAACTGAAAAAATAAATAAAAACAGGTATTCTTTGTGCTTTTTTTGGATGCCCAGATGGTTCGGGTGGTTATGGGCAGCCGGCACCGAAAGCGGCGAGGAATGCGGAGACATCGAGGAAGTTGAAGCTGCCGTCGGATTCGAAGTCCGCGATGGGGTCTTGGTTTCCGAATGCGGTGAGAAATGCGGAGACATCGAGGAAGTTGAGGGAGCCGTCATTGGTCAAGTCTGCTGGACACTGAACGGCGCAGTTGAGGTCGATCATGTAAACGGCTCCCGCGTCTGGTCCCCACCAGAAATCGTCGTTGCCGTCGGCACCGATGATCGCGTGGTCGTCGGTGATGCCGACGCCGTATCCGAAGAAATCGCTGCCCTCTTGGTCGGACGCGATGATCTTTCGGTCGAGCGACCATGCGCCGTTGGTTCGCGAATAGATGTATGCGGCTCCGGCGTTGAAGAATCCGAAGGGGTCATCGACCCCCCACGCGCCGATGACGGCTCGGTTGTTGTGGATCGCGACATTTTGCCCGAAGTATTCGGAGCTGGTGCCGTCGAGGGGGAAGAGTTTGATCTGCTCTTGCCATTGTGATCCGTCGTATTCGAATATGTATGCGGACCCGGAGTTCCCGCCGAGCACATTGTCGTAGCGTGAACCGATGAGCGCGGTACTACCACTGAGGGAGACGCATTCACCGAACTGATCATCCGGATCTCCATCGGATGCGATGAGTTTGGCGGTCTGCGTCCAGGTGGTTCCGGATCGCTCGAAGATGTACGCAGAGCCAGAGGTTGGGCCGTTGTCATCGTCGGAGTCCGCGCTGATCAGAGCCCGATTTCCGGAGACGGAGACATCCTTCCCGAACCGGTCGAACTCCGCGATATCGTCGGAGAAGAGCTGGGCTTCGAATGTCCATTCGCCCTTGATTTTTCGGTAGATGTATGCGGCCCCGGAGTTGAAGCCGTGGGTGTCGGTGAGTGATGCGCTGAGGATGATGGTGTCGTTGTCGATGTCCACTGCTGAGGCGCAGTTGTCTCCCCCGACCAGCATTGGTGGAACGAGCTTGGTTGTTTGGGTCCAGGTGCCATTGACTTTGGTGTAGACATACGCGGCTCCCGCCCCTGAGCCCGCGTCGTCGTCTCCCGATGCACCGATGACGATGGTGTCGTCGTCGATCGCGACGCAGTTGCCAACGCGGTCCGCGGGACCGATCCCGATCGGGACGAGTTTCTGGGTTTGGTCCCAGCTTGAGCCGTCGAACTCGAGGACATAAATGGAACCGGAATCGGAGTCGAACCCCGCCGCGTCTTCGTTGATCGCGCTGACGACGGCGGTGTCGCCGTCAATGTCTACTGACCATCCGTATCCGTCTCCGACATCGCCGTCGTCGGCGACGATGATCTGTGATTCAATCGGAGAGCAAGGCTGGGCGAATGCGGTTGATCCGACTGCGGCAAGGAGCGAGCAAGCGAGCGTGGTGCGGTGGGTCTTCATCATGGAACGAATCTCAGTGGTGGTGTGCGGGGATCGGAGTTCGAGGGTATCAAAAAAACCGCACGATTCCAAGTGGAATCGTGCGGATTGGTGATGAAGTTGTTGGTTGTCTATCCCGGATGGGTTATGGGCAACCGGCGCCGAATGCTGCGAGGAATGCAGAGACATCGAGGAAGTTGAAGCTGCCATCGGCTTCGAAGTCCGCAACGGGATCTTGGTTTCCGAATGCGGTGAGGAACGCGGAGACATCGAGGAAGTTGAGTGAGCCATCGCCGGTGAGGTCTGCGGCACATCCTGCGACCAACGCGACGACACGATTTGATGCGACGCCGTCGATGTTGCTGAAACCGCCGCCGATGATGAGCGAATTGCCTTCGCCGGTGTCGTAGACGATACCGGTGAAGATGCTGCCGTCAACTGCTGTGGTGACGCCTTCCCACTTGGTTCCGTTCCACTTTGCGACGCCGTCGGCGACATTTGGACCGGAGTTTGAGAAGTTGCCCAGCGCGTAGAGTGCATCGCCTGAACCGTCGTTAAAGACGATGAGTTCTTGGACATCGCCGTCGAAGCCGTCGCCCATTGAGGACCATGAAGAGCCGTCCCATTTGGCGACATTTCGGGAGACGGCTGTGCCTCCTGCGATGTCGAAGCGACCACCGACATAGAGGGCTGGGCCGCTGCCGTCGTCCCAGTCGGTCATGTGAAGGACTTGTGCGAACCCTGAGACTTTGGTGACACCGAGGTCCATCGCGGACCATGATGTTCCGTCCCATTCAGCGACATTGAGGGCTGCGCCTCCGCCGATGGTGAGGAAGCGGCCGCCTGCGAAGAGGTGGTTGCCTGAACCGAGGTTTGCTTGATGGACATCAAGGACGATCAGGGGGACCGCGCCGCCGATGGTGCCACCGACTGCGGAGTAGGTGGTGCCGTCCCATTTGGCGATGTGGTCGAGCGCTGCGTTTCCGTTGAGATCGCCGTAGTTTCCTGCGATGTAGAGCTGCTCACCGGTGACGCCGTCGTCGTAGACTTCGAGATCCCAGAATGAGTTGAGGAAGATTTCAGACTGCGCGTCCATGGAGTTCCACGCGGAGCCGTCCCAGCGTGCGAGCTTTGCTGAACCAGCAACGCCGCTTGCGGAATCGAAGTATCCTGCTGCGATCAGATCACCTTGGAATGACTTGATGGCGTTGGTGTACCCACCGATCAGTCCGCCTCCGACGGCTTGCCATGCTGATCCGTCCCAGCGTGCGATTTGCGATCCGCCGGCTACGCCGCCAGCAATGGCGAAGGATCCGCTGACGAAGAGCGATTCACCTGATCCGTCGTCGTGGATGGCTGCTCCTGCGACATACGACCCGGTGAAACCGGGGGTGCCGAGGGTGTTTGAAAGGTCTTGTGCTTGAGCGGAACCGACGGCTGCGGCGAGTGCCAAGGTAAGTGTGGCGTATCGTTGTGTGTTTCTCATGTTTCCTCCTCAGGAATGGTGTGAACGAATAGGAGCAATAAATTACACGAAAGCGTCGCTCGATTTTATAGGAATTCCGGAACATTCCACAAAATAGTGCTTCTCCCTAAGTACTTCTCGTCTAGTTCGTTCCACCAACTCAAATCTGGTCACGGACAGATTTGCTTCTCAAGTGCCTATTGAAACTAGACTTATGGACGCGCAACCAATTGCAAAGAATGAAACTCAACAGAAAACGGACGGCTGCCGGGGATCTGACAACTGCCCGATGGATGGCGTGGTGATTTATGGACAGCCCGCCGCGTATGCGGCGAGAAACGCGCTGACATCAAGGAAGTTGAAGCTGGAGTCGCCGTTGAAATCGGCGATGGGGTTCTGACTTCCGAACGCGGCGAGGAACGCGGAAACATCGAGGAAGTTGAGCGAGCCGTCCCCGTTGATGTCGGCTTGGCAGTAGATGTCGAACGCGTAGGCGGAACCGGAGAGCTGCCCGTTGACGGTATCCTCCCACGCGCCAACAAGGATGGTGTCGTCGAAGATTGCAACCGAGTGACCGAACTGCTCAAAGGCAGCGCCGTTGGACGGGAGGAGCTTGCTGAGTTGCATGCCGCTCGATGCCTGGAAGATGTATGCCGAACCCGAGCTGCTCCCGTTGTCGTCGTTGAGACTGGATCCGATGACGACCTTGTTGTCTTGGATCGCGACAGAGCTGCCGAAGAGTTTGTTGACTCCGCTGTCTTGGGCAACGAGTTTATGGAGCTGTGCACCGGTGCTGGCATCGAAGAGATATACGGAACCGGACAGGGAACCATTGTCGTCGTCGCCGGGCGCGCACACGGCGACGATCCCGTTGTCAATCGCAACCGCTGAACCGAAATGATCGAACGCCTCGTTGTCCGCGGGCACAATTTTGCGGAGTTGCTGCCCGGTCGAGGCGCTGAAGAGGTACACCGCCCCCCCGTTTTCAAAGGGTGGGTGGTCATCGTTTGGCGCGCCGACGGCGACGATCCCGCCATTGATGTCTACGGATTGTCCGAAGAGATCGAGTGCTTGGCCGTCCATCGCGAGAAGCTTGTGGGTCTGGCTGGGGAACGCTTGTTCGACATCGAAGAGGTACGCTGATCCGGAACTGTTCCCGTTGTCATCGTCGCCGTGGGCTCCGACAACGATGGTACCCCCTTCTTTGGCGATCGAACTTCCGAAGACATCGAACGGCTGGGCGTCTTGCGGGTTGAGCTTTGCGTAGAGCGTGCCGCTGACACGGTTGAAGAGGTACACCGATCCGGCGAGTGGACCCACGATGGTCGATGCGTTTGATCCCACACCAATCATCGCAGAGTCCATGAAGATCGAACCACCGAAGTTGTCCGCCGCGGCTCCGTCGGGGGCGTGGATCTTGCGGATCATCGCGCCGTTGGGCGCATCGATACTCAGGTCATAGAGGTACACCGATCCCGAATCGGACCCGAGGTCGTCGTCGCTGGGCGCGGAGAACAGCGCGAAGTGGCTGTAGAGCGCGGATCGTGTTCCAAAGAAATCTCCCTCGTCGCCGTCTGCTGGGATGATGTTGAGGTACTCGTTCCTCACCTGCGCCGACGAGGAAGCCGCCCCCACGGAGAACACAATGATGAACAGCACAGGCCGCATGGGAAACTGACGGCATCGACGCGCAGAACCTTCCCGCTGAATCATGTTCATCATGACGCTCTCCTAAAGTAAAGATGCGCAGACCAGAACGGTCCGACATCCCAGCGTACAGGATCATCGATCTTCATTCAATACATTTGTATCCAATTAAAATCGAAATATGATCCGAACCGAGCTTGGCTGGAGACCATTCGGCTCTGGTTTACGGACATCCAGCCCCGAACGCGGCGAGGAATGCGGAGATATCGAGGAAGTTGAGAATGCCATCGCTTGTAAAGTCCGCTGCTGGATGAGTGCCCGCATAGTGATTGAGAAAGGTGTTGACATCGAAGATGTTCAGTTGCTGGTCGAAATTTGTATCCGGCAAACACAACCCGCTGTTAAACATAATTTGAAGCTTCCCATAGTTTTGTTGAACGACAATATCTGAGAATCCATCACTATTCATATCACCTGTCGCCATCGCACCGCTCACGAGAAGGTTTCCAGCAGTTTGAAATTCCTGGACCTCTTCAAAATCAACAAGTTTGGTCCCTTTAAAGAAGTACACCGCTGGAGAACTTGAACGCGTGAGAATATCGAGATGCCCATCTTGATCGAAGTCTTCAACAGCGATGGAGCGTATTGTGGCTCCTGGATAGAAATAGTGCGGGTTATAGAAACTGGCATCATTCGGGTTTCCATATCTAACAATTACCCGACTGTTTATTGGAGAAACAGTCACCACATCGAGATCACCATCATTATTAAAATCTACAAGTTGTACTGCACGCTGACCTGGGTCAGAAAATCTGCCATACTCAATCTGAGCACCGAATGTGCCATCACCGAGACCGACTCGAACCGACATTCCATCGCTTGAGTTGTGACCGACCACCATATCCAAATCCATATCCTGATCTAGATCTGCGAAGACGATCTCCCGTGGATTTGTCATGTCATACATTGCTGTATTGAGATACCCCCCTGCACCATCTGAAAGAAATATCTCTACCGTGTGTGAGTATTCACAAGAGGCCGCGAGATCAATGTGCCCATCCCCGTTTAGATCTGCAGCGGCAAGACCGGTGGGCCCGCCTGTTGTCTCGATGTACCCCTGGTACTCAAACTGTCGTAGACCAACGCCATGGAAGAGTAGCACTCTCCAATCTCCGGCCACTACTCTTGTTCCGAGCATAACATCTGGGATGCCATCTTGGTTCAGATCTGAGATCCCCATGATCTTATTTGACTGGGGCTCTGGATGATCTATTACAACTGATTCAGGAAACAGGCCAGTGCCCTCTCCATACAGCACTGTGAATGCATGCCCGCTGCTCGTCGAGTTTGGGATACAGATATCTAGGTGGCCGTCCCCATCAAAGTCAGCGGTTTCGATTTGCCCTAAACCTCCAACTCCGGTCTCAAAGACACCGCCTTGGAAACTAGTCCCGGCACCTCCCGTCGCAAGGCAGATCGATGTGCAACCTGCCAGAGTGAAGAATAGAAGAGTTGGTTGAATGTGTGGGTTCATCATGTCTGACAACTTAGCAGATACATATATTAATTGCAACGGGGTATGCAATTTTGCATACCCCGCTGAAATTCTTGATTTATAAGCGATTATTAGCCGTTCCAGCCCGCTTTGAAGTTGTTCAGGGCGTCGACGAGCTTGGTTCCCAGTTCGTCGTTGATTGCCAGATCATTGTTGAGCTGGTCCCAGATTGCTTTGCCGCTGGTCTGGAAGTACTCGTGCATTGCCTTCTCGAATGCGGAGACCTTGGTGATCTCGACATCGTCGAGGAAGCCCTTGGTGCCTGCGAAGATCGAGATGGTCTGATCCACAACATTGAACGGCACATACTGAGGCTGCTTGAGCAGCTCCACCATGCGTGCACCGCGGTCGAGCTGTGCTTTGGTTGCCTTGTCCAGATCGGTACCGAGCTGGGCGAACGCTTCGAGTTCGCGGTATGCCGCGAGGTCGAGGCGGAGGGAGCCGGCGATCTTCTTCATCGCTTTGATCTGAGCGGCACCACCCACGCGGGAAACCGAGATACCCACATTGATCGCGGGGCGAACACCTGAGAAGAAGAGTTCTGGTTCGAGGTAGATCTGGCCGTCGGTGATCGAGATCACATTGGTTGGGATGTACGCTGAAACATCGCCTTCTTGGGTCTCGATGATCGGGAGCGCGGTGAGTGAACCGGCGCCGTTCTCGTCGGAGAGCTTGGTGGAGCGCTCGAGGAGGCGGGAGTGCAGGTAGAACACATCGCCGGGGAATGCTTCGCGGCCTGGTGGACGACGGAGCAGGAGTGAGAGCTGGCGGTACGCGACCGCTTGCTTGGAAAGGTCGTCGTAGACACAGAGGACATGCTTGGGGTAAGGCGAGCCATTGGACATGGTCTTGCCTTCTTCTTTACCCGACCACATGAAGTGCTCGCCCATCGCGGTACCGGAGTATGGCGCGATGTACTGGAGCGGAGCTGGGTCCGATGAACCCGCGTTGACGACGATGGTGTAGTCCATCGCGCCGGCGTCGCGGAGAACCTGGACGACGCCTGCGACGGTTGATTCTTTCTGACCGACCGCAACATAGACACAGACGACCGCGTCTTTGGTGCCCCAGTATTGTTTCTGGTTGATGATCGCGTCGATCGCGACTGCGGTCTTGCCGGTCTTGCGGTCACCAATGATGAGCTCGCGCTGACCACGACCAACTGGGATCATCGCGTCGATCGCTTTGATACCGGTCTGCAGTGGTTCGTGCACTGGTTGACGGGCGGCGATGCCTGGCGCGATGATGTCGACCATCGCGGTTTCGGTTGCGTTGATTTCAGCGCCGCCGTCGATGGGCACACCGAGCGGGTTAACGACGCGGCCGAGCATGGCTTCACCGACTGGTACGGAGAGCAGGTTGCCTGTTGCTTTGACGGTGTCGCCTTCTTTGACCTCAAGGTAGTTGCCGAAGATCACGGCACCGACGGTGTCTTCTTCGAGGTTCATGACCTGACCCATGACCGAACCGGTCTTGGTCTGGAACTCGATGAGTTCGGAAGATTTGGCTTTGGAGAGCCCGTAGATGCGAGCGATACCGTCGCCGACCTCGACAACACGACCGACCTCTGAGATCTCGAGTTGTGAGGAAAAGCTTTCGATTTCTTGTTTGATGACGCTGACGATTTCGTCGGTCTTGATCTTCACGGGTGGCTCCCTGGATCGTCCGTATTTTGGACGGTTCTATCGTGTCAATAAAGCGGAACTGACTGGTCACCAATCGTCGGCTCCGATGCCGACAATGGGGAGTGAAGGGTAGGGCGTTGACTCACGGAAGTCATTGAATTGGTATGGATTCCGCGCCTCGGAATGGGCAATTTCGGATAATTGAGACGGGCTTTAGGGGCCGGTCGTCGCGGGGTCCTGCGTGGGCTGTGCGATCCGTGAGATGGTGAAGGCGACCTCTGGGATTTCAGACATGATCTCGACGCCGTCGGGGAGGCCGAGGATTTCGATTTGTTTGGATGAAATCGAGCGTTCGAGGTCTTGGAAGGACAGAGAGAGAACCGCTGCGGGGACGACCGACCCCGAGTTAATCGCGTTGAGGGCGTCTGTAGGGCCCGAAATTTGGATCGAAACGAGGTCCTCGCTGCCCGAGTTGAGTTTGACATTCCATCGGCCGACTTCCGCTGGTGCGAGGAGAATCTGGACCGGGAGACGATCGATCGTGGTAATTTGGGTCAGGGAGCGGATGGTGAGACGAATATCGACTCGGCTTGGGGTCAGGATCGGGGTCCATCCCTGTGCGGATCGAGGTTCGGAGGCAAAGGGCAGGTTGATCGCGACGCTTGGGATGGTTTCGAGCCGACCTGGGATCAGCGCGGAGATCGCGCTGGGAGAAGGTGAGGCAGTGACATCGCGGTCCTCGTAGATGGAGATCAGCGTGGATGGACCTTTGATGCTGATGGTTTGGGGGATGGCGCGGGGCGGGCCGTCGAGCGCGACGCTTTCTGGGAGATTGACCCGGACGGGGAGTTCGAGCTCGATGAGCTGATCCACCTCGATTTTGACGAGGTCTTTGGAGAGCGAGCGGATGGAGACGCCTCGGGTTCGCAGCGTCGGCAGGTGGTTGAGTGCCAATCGGAGATCAAGCTCGTGGACCCCGACTCGTGCGGGGATCTGGTCCCCCACCATCAGCTGGACGCGGCCTCGGAGTTCTCGGGAGACCTCGTCGAGGGATGCGAGCGATCCTTCGAGTTCCAGATCCACCGATGCGGACCACGCTTCGCTGAGCGCGGGACGGACAACGAACTGGTGTTGCGGGTCCTGACTGTTGCCGACAAGGACAACCTGCAGCTCGATGACGCGGGTCTGGACCATCCGCGATTCAGCGAGGAGCCAGATCAGCACGGCGAGAAAGGTTACCAAGATCACCGTCCGGATCGTGGACCAAAATGTGGATGCGGTCTGCGATGTTGGTGTGGGAGCCATCATGATGCTTCCCTTTGGTCAGTCGGGTTGTCCGGATCACCCTTGTCTACAGGGTCTTTTTTCGCCGGATTGGTGGACTCGGACATTGTCCCGGTCGGGACAGGCTTGCGGACCTCCTCGACAAATCCCGATTCTGGATCGTCGGCGCTTTCATCGGTGATGGTCACGGCGGCGTCTGGGTCGTCGTGGTGGCCGAGGAGTTCCCGGAGTGTGATTTCGAAATCCGCACGGTCGATTGGATTCGAGAGCACCCCTCGCTGGGCGATGCGGATGAATCCGGATTCTTCGGAGACGACGATGACGAGCGCATCGGAATCTCTGGTAACCCCGATCGCGGCGCGGTGGCGGGAGCCGAAGGATTGATCGGTGATCTCGGTGGCACTCGCCATGGGGAGCTGGACACCTGCGGAATGGATGCGGTCGCCTCGGATCACGACCGCGAGGTCGTGGAGTGCTGAACCGGGATGGAAGATTGTTTGAATGAGCGAGGAGGTGAGTTTCGCGTCCAGATCCGTCCCTCCCTCGATGACCGCTTTGAGTCCGACGCGGCGTTCGATGACGATGATCGCGCCGAAGCGGGCTTTGGAGAGGAACACGCACGCGGGCGAGAGCTGTGCCGCGACCGCGGCGGCGCCTTGCTGGGTGGTCCCGAAGAATCGGGTTTCGCCCAGACGGATCAACGCTCGACGGAGTTCGGGCTGGAAGATGACGACAAGGGCGAGGGCGAAGCCTGCCAGGACGCGATCGTAGAGGTAGGTGAGACGCGCGAAGGTGTCTTCGCCAAGGACTCGGACGATGAGGGTTCCAACAATGAGGACGAAGATGAGTCCTTTGATGGCGCGAGCGGCGCGGGTGCCTTGGAGGAAGCGGAGGATGACATAGACCACGATCCAGATGATGGCCAACTCAACAAGCACCTCCCACGCGTCGTACGCGCTGAGTCGGCTAAACAGGTCTTGGAGTCGGGTCATCAATCCCACGGGCTACCCTTTGTGGGTCAGGAGTTAGAGAAACTGGCGTTCTGGTGGTCTGATTCTAACCGATCTGGACAGATGATGCGCAGAAATCGTCGCTCAGAGAATGGAATGAGCGGTTTGGCAAGTCGATGACGGAGATGCGAACGGATGGGATACACGATCAAGCACATCGAGACGACCCCGAACCCGCAGGCGCGGAAGCTCATTGTTGATCCCGCGCCGGGACGGATCGTGTCGGTGTTTGATGCCTCGAAAGGTTCGGACGATCCGCTCGCGGCGGCGATCCTTTCCTGCGATGGGGTGAGCAATGTCTTGGTCCATACCGGGTTTGTCTCGGTCTGCTTCACCAAAGAGACCAAGTGGGCGACGCTCAAGAGCGCGATCAGCAGAGCGATTGGTGGGGTTGATGTCTGATCGGAAGATCGCACGAGCACTCGAAGCGTGGTTTGTCGATGCGGCGCGGGAGATGCCTTGGCGGATCTCGCCTCGTGATCCGTACTGGTCGTTGGTGAGCGAGTTCATGCTTCAACAGACGCAGGTGTCGAGGGTGCTGGAGAAGTTTGGGCCGTTTGTTGAGCGGTTCCCAACGATCAAAGACCTCGCGGATGCGGATGAAGAAGATGTGCTTGGCGAGTGGTCTGGGCTTGGGTACTACCGGAGGGCGCGGATGCTTCATGCGTGCGCCAAAGCGGTGGTCGAGAACCACGGCGGGGTGATCCCGAGTGATGTGGAGTCGCTGATGGCGCTGCCGGGGATTGGCCGGTACACGGCGGGCGCGATGGCGTCGATGGTGTTTGGTGATCGGGAGCCTTTGGTTGATGGGAATGTGATGCGGGTACTCCAGCGCCTGCACAATGTGGACCAGCAGCAGACCGATCCCGCGACGATCAAATGGGCGTGGGATCGCGCGACGGGATTGGTGGAAGCGTCGGGTGATCCCGGCGTGCTCAATGAATCGCTCATGGAACTGGGCGCGACGGTGTGCACTCCCAAGAAGATCCGGTGCGATCGGTGTCCTGTCGCGAAGTTGTGCAAGGCGCTCAAAGCGGGGACGACCGAGTCTGTCCCGCCTCCCAAGGCACGCGCAAAGCGCAAGGAGTTGTTCTGCGCCGCGGTGCTGAGTGTGGATGATGATGGGCGCGTGCTGATTGAGCAACGCGGGAGCGGCGGGATGTGGGCGAACATGTGGCAGGTGCCGACGATTGAGCGGGAGGATCGCCCCACTACTGCGGGTGAAATCGGCGAGAATGCGGTACTGATCGAGTCGTTTGTGCACCAGACGACGCATCGGATTGTGCGGTTTGATGTGTACCGGTGCACGCTGAGCGATCTCGCAGACCGAAGCTACAAGTCGGAAGCGCAGATCAATCGGCTCGGGATTTCCAACGCGCAGCGCAAGGTGCTTGGATTGGTTTTTGATCAAGATTGAAACTCGTGCAGCGGATCAGCCGACGATGCGTGTGAAGCGTTCGAGCATCGCGTCGAGTTCTTGTTCTGTTGGCGCGTTGAGTGTGATGTGTCCGATTTTGCGTCCGGCTCGGGGTTCTTTGCCATAGAGATGGACATGGGCTTGGGGCATCGCGCCCAGTGATCCGGGTCTTGGTTCGTTCCCGATGAGGTTGATCATCGCGCTGCACCCGATGGGGTCGGTGCTTCCGAGCTGCATCCCAAGCACGGCTCGCATGTGGTTCTCGAACTGGCTGGTCTTGGTGCCTTCGATGGTCCAGTGTCCGGTGTTGTGGACGCGCGGCGCGATCTCGTTGGCGAGGAGCGTCGCGGTTGGGCCGTCCCCAAGCTGGAAGAACTCCACGGCGAGGGTCCCGACATATTCGAAGTGTTCGAGGATGCGCTGGATCGCGGATCGCGCTTGCTGTGCGACGGCGCCATCAACATTGCGGGCGGGGGCTTTGGTGAGGCGGAGGATCCCGCCGCGATGGATGTTCTCGCTGAGCGGGTAGTACTCGATGTGTCCATCGACGGCACGGGTTGCAATGATGGACAACTCGCGATGGAACTCGATGAATCCATCCAAGATCGCGGGGACTTTGCCGAGCGTTTCCCACGCGTTGGATGCTTTGGTTGGGTCGCTGATGAGGACCTGTCCTTTGCCGTCGTAGCCGAGGGTTCGGGCTTTGAGGATCGCGGGGACGCCGAGTTGTTCGAGGGCTTGGCTGAGTTGGTCGAGCGAATCGACTTGCGCGAATGGAGGGACGGGAATGTTGAGTTCCGCGAACATCGCTCGCTCGCTGAGGCGGTCTTGTGATACGCTCAGTGCTTTGGGGTTCGGATGGATTGTTGAATGATCCGCGATGAGTGATGCACCCTGTCCCGGAACATTCTCGAACTCGTAGGTCACGACATCAGAAGACTGGGCGAGCTTGATGAGTGCGTGCTCGTCGTCATACTGTGCGACGATTTGCTGGCACTTGCCCAGTTCGTTGGTGGCGCAGCAGTCCGGGTTGGGATCGAGGACGATGCACTTGATTCCTAGGTGATGGACGGAGCTTGCGAGCATCTGCGCGAGTTGTCCGCCTCCGATGATGCCGACGGTTTTGCTTGTGCCTTCCTGAGTCATGATCCGGTTCTCGGATCGGGATTGTCGAGCACGGCTTTGGTTTGGGTTGCTCGGAACGATTCGAGCTTGGTGTGGATGTCAGGATACTTGTTGCTCAGGATCGATCCCGCGAGCAGTCCCGCGTTGGCGGCGCCGGCTTTGCCGATCGCGACGGTCGCGACGGGGATCCCTGCGGGCATCTGCGCGATCGAGAGCAGCGAGTCCATGCCTTTGAGTGCTTTGCTCATGACGGGCACCCCGATGACGGGGAGGGTGGTCATCGACGCGACCATCCCAGGCAGGTGCGCCGCTCCACCAGCGCCGGCGATGATCACCTCGATCCCCCGATCGCGTGCGCCCTTGGCGTGCTCGACGAGCAGATCGGGCGTGCGGTGCGCGGAGACAACCATGACCTCGTGAGGGATGCCCAATTCATCGAGCATCTTCCCGGCGTGCTCCATGACATTGGGCCAGTCGGACTTCGAACCCATGATGACGCTGACGAGAGGGGTCGATGGGATGGGAGGTGTGGTCATGGGCGATGGTATCCGGCGGGGTTTACGGATCAACCTCTGCGGGTTCGACGAGGAGTTTGAAGGTGGATTCGATGAGGTTGAAGCCGGGGGCATGAAGATCATTTACTGATTGGGGGACAAGTTTGCGAACTTCGATAAGCCGACCATCTCCTAGTTCTGAAATCAATACTTTCAGGACCCCTTGGGCACCATCGGAATATGTGAAATCCCCCGTAACTCCGGACCCTTGAAGCCCGAGCCATTGACTCAATTCCTGTTCGTTCTCAAGACCGTTGCCGGATGTCGCCCATGCGATGGTGTCAGTGAGTTCCGCTTCCAGACCGATCTCTGAGCTGTATATAAAGATATCGAACTGCCCGTATCCAGGTGGGTTGGCTTTGATATTGACCGCGCCCCTCTGAATCGATCCGTCGTCACTGGTTGTGTCATCATTTTGTCGTATGGATCGCCACCAGTTGCTCGGAATCTCGAACTGAACATGCTCCTCGCGAACGGTGAATGTCGAGTCCAACTTTGGCGGAAGGGCATTTAGATCAGTGACCCTGAGTGTCTTGAGAATATGATCAAATCCCGGCTCAAGAGTGTTCCAAATGGTTCGCTCTGAAAGAATTCTCGCGAGCAATACGATGCCTTCACCGATCTGTGCTTCCATCACTTGGACCACATACTCAGATCCATCTAGCGACATGATGCTCTCGAATCCTCGGCAGTCGTATCGACCAAGTTTCATGATCTCGGATTGTGTTGAGATCAGTTCCATTCCAACTTCGGTTTCAAGACTGGTGAGATAAGTATCGATTTCATCGGTTTCTGGATGCGTGTAGATGATGCTTGCTTCAAAGTATGCATCTTCAAAAATTGGCTCGCACTGGATCCACATTTCAGGACCCGGAACGACTTCATCGATTGTTGTTTCCCAGTTGGAAGGATACTCGAATCGGAATGATTCTCCGGAATAGATTTCAGGATTGTCAAGACCCGGGCTGGGACTGAACATCTGAATGGCAATTGCGACGACGAACCCGATCAATACCACTGAGCGCAACAGTATTGGAAGAATCAAAAACCAGACCAACGCCCAGATTCGTTTCGCTGGATAGACAGCTCGGACGCTGAAATAGAGTGTGAATGACGACCAAAATAGTGCAATCAGCGTCACCATGCCCGCGATCACCATGAACCAACTGTCGCTGGCGCGATATTGAGCGTAATCTGGGAACAGAAGCATGCCTATCAGTGCAGAGATGACGACACAGAGATGCTTGATGATTCCCGGAATCATATAGACTCGACCAGCGATGGAATGATCTTGATCTTTGACATCACAGAACCCAAGGCGGGTGCGGAACCACCAGCCGCCTAGCCAATACACGACATATCCACGGATAAATCCAATAATGATCGCGGCCATTGCGAGTTCGAGCCAAGTTGTTGGAACCCAAGGGAGTTTTCTGCTCAGAACTCCAGAGTTTTCAAATCGGTCAATGATCATTGACATGCCGCTGATCCAGATGACCATGACCAACAGCGTATCGGACATGTGTACGCCGTTTCGCAGCATGTACTTGCTTGGCGTGAACAACAATGCGAACGGCACCTTGTAGAATGGGATCACATCGTGAGCAAGTTCTTCGATCTCATTCGATTCCATCGTCTCATATTCTGGAGCGGGGTCGTCGAAAGTATACTTTGGATGCAGATCGCTCATGCTTACCTTTCAAACTCAAACTCAATACACAAACCTCTACCACTCAAACGAGCTGCCGAAGACGATGGAACCCCAGGTTTGTTCGTCGGGTTGGAGCTCGAAGCGTTCGGTTTGGATGTGCTGTGCCCATCCGAGGTAGAAGCTTTCGTACTGCGCGACGATGCCGAAGGTGAAGGTGGCGACGAGGGGTTCGCGCTGTGCGGAGCGGGAGCCGACAAAGGCGGTGCCGTCGAGGTAGAGGTCGCGTGCGATTGCGTCGACGCCGATTCTTGCGTAGGAGTAGAAGGACCAGTTGGGTTCGGTGCCGTCGGGTCGCATTCTAGATTGGCTGGTGCGGACGGTGTGGTCTTTGTGTCCCAAGAGGGATGCTGGACCGAAGTCGGTTGGGAGGTTTTTGCCGATGCGGAGGGTCATCGCGGAGCGGGCTGAGATCGAAACCGTTCCAAGATCGAACCCGAGCGAGGGGAGCATCTCCATTTCGAGTCCACCGATATCCGCGGCTTCGGATTTCCATGTCCGCGTGTACGCGAAGTTGATGGTGGGCTCGCCGGGGAGTTGGGTGCCCCATCCGAGGGGGTCGAACTCGTCGGGGAAGGTGTTGTGGATCCATTGCTGGATACCTTCGGAGCCGCTGGAGTGTCCGGTGAGGCCGAGGGAGAGTCCGAAGTGGTCGTGCTTGGTGTCGTCGGCGCGTTGGAAGGCAAACACGAACTCAAGGTGACCGGCGTAGGGATGGTCCCGCGCTGGTGGGTTGGGGAGGGTGATGTCTGCGGGGGTGAAGATTTTTTGCTTGAGCGCGATGCCGACACCGAAGCGTTGGTTTGGATCGCGGGAGATCGCGAGCCGAGATTCGAGTGCTGGGGTGAGGTTGGGGTCGAAGGAGACTTCGATCCCTGTGCCGTTGGTGTAGAAACGGTCGGTGTCGTCGATGAGGTTGGGGAGCGTGCCGTCGTTTTCCCAGTAGAGGGTGAGGTCGCGGAAGGAGTATTGGGTGAAATCGAAGATTCCGAAGAGAGAATCGCTGCCTTGGTCGAGGATGCCTGAAGTTTCTTGTTGTGCTGTGTCATCCACGGCCTCGCTCGATTGGGCGGGGGCGTGGTGGACGCCGAGTGTGCAGAACAGAATGACAACGGAGATCCAATGGCGAGGGTTCATGGCGATATGATAGCGTATACCAACATCCGTTGGACGCTCTCAGGCACCAACTCGATCAAGTCGCGTATTTGAAGTTGATTATGCTCTTCGGCGGCGCGTTCCAACCAATGCGCCCATCCCCAGAATCGCGAGCGATGGTGCCGATGGTACCCCTGTAGCGCGGATGTTGTCGATGAAGATTGAGTTTGTGAAGTCCCCACCGGTGAAGATGACCACGCTTCTCAGGGCACCTGTAAGCAAGAGCGCGCCTGATGTAAACTCGAAGGTGTCGTTGCCTTCGAGGAACTCGTAGTTGGAGTCGACGAGGTCGCCAGTGCCATCGAGTCCGGCGTAGCCTTCGATGTAGATGTCATCGTCGTCGTCCCCGAAGTCTCCGAATCGGAACGAAAAATCGGAAACCATCGAACTGAAGTTGAGGATGATGGTGTCATCGGTCTGTGATACATCCCAGAATGGATCCCACGAGTTGTTCATCCAAGTCACTGGTGGCATGAAAACCGGATCGGGACCGAATGTATTGTTCGGGAAGATGTCGAACGCGGCTCCGCTCGATCGGTAGATTGTCATTTCCAAACCGTCATCCTCAAGTGTGAGACTGGTATGCGCGCCGGAGCGGACACCACCGATCGTGGTTTGTGCCTGATCTTCAAAGTCGAAAATCGATGCGTTGGATGCGGTGATCGCGAAGAGAACTGACAGAACGCTCGTGTGAACAAATTCCATTGGTGTACCTCCAGAGATTGGCTGTGATCACTCGCTGGACTGACAGATTGCCATCGGGATCACCCGATAATGTACACGAGGTCTATGGGTACGCCAACAAAACTGAATCCAAGTATGCACAATTATATTGATAACCTGTTCAATATTTGAACGGTTCTAAGTTCATTCACTTGTTTGGTCATGGCTCCGTACGAGTCGTCACTGAGATTATTCTTCGTTCCCGGCGAGCCTCGCAACCACAGACAAGTCTTCGAGGGTCGTGATATCTTGGGTGATCTCGGTGTCTCCCGCGGCGATCGAGCGGAGCAACCTTCGCATGATCTTCCCTGAACGCGTTTTGGGTAGCGCGGCGGTGAAGCGGATCATGTCGGGCTTGGCGATCGCGCCGATCTCGGTTGCGACATGCTCGCGGAGTTCTTTGATCAGCTCGTCGCTCGCTTCGTATCCCGGACCGGGTGTGACGAAGGCGGCGATCCCTGTGCCTTTGATCTCGTGGGGCATCCCCACCACCGCGGCTTCGACGACGCTCTTGTGCGAGACCAGCGCGGACTCGACTTCCATCGTTCCAAGACGGTGACCAGAAACATTGATGACATCGTCGGTGCGTCCCATGATCCAGAAGTTGCCAAGCTCGTCGCGGCGCGCGCCGTCTCCGGCGGCGTAGTAGGGTTCTCCGTCTTTGACAACGGTGGACCAGTAAGTGTGGATGAACCGCTCGCGGTCGCCGTAGATTCCTCGGAGCATCGCGGGCCATGGTTTGCGGATGGTCATGATGCCGCCGGTGTTTGGTTTGGAGACATTCCCGATTTCGTCGGTGACCGCAGCGTCGATCCCGAACATCGGGAGTGTGCAGGAACCGGGCTTGGTCGGGGTCGCGCCGGGGAGGGGGGTGATGACATGACCGCCGGTTTCGGTTTGCCAGTAAGTGTCGACGATGGGGCAGATGCCTCGACCGATCTTGTTGCGGTACCACATCCACGCTTCGGGGTTGATGGGTTCGCCGACTGTGCCGAGGACCTGGATGGAGGAGAGGTCGGCGGATTCTGGATGCTCGTCCCCCCACTTCATGAACGCGCGGATCGCGGTGGGTGCGGTGTAGAACTGGGTGACCTTGTGACGCTCGACGATCTGCCAGAATCGTGCGGCGGTTGGGTAGTCTGGTCCTCCTTCGAACATGACGGATGGGACGCGGTTGGGGAGGATGCCGTAGACGATGTAGGAGTGACCGGTGATCCACCCGCAGTCTGCGGTGCACCAGAAGGTCTGGTTGGAATCCGGGATGAGGTTGAAGGTGTACTTGCTGGTCATCGCGGTAAAGACCATGTATCCCGCGGTGGTGTGGACGATGCCCTTGGGTTTTCCGGTCGATCCGGAGGTGTAGAGCAGGAAGAGCATGTCCTCGGCGTCGAGTTGTTCGCATGGGCAGTCTGCGGATGCTTGTTCCATCTGCTCGTTCCAGCAGAGGTCGAGCGCTCCCCATTTGATGTCGTTGTGGCAGCGTCCATAGCAGAGGACATGCTCGACGGGTTGGTTGCCGTTGGCTTTGAGGATCTTGATTGCTTCGTCGACATTGTCTTTGAGTGGGACGACCTTGCCTCGTCTCCATGATCCATCGCAGGTGATGATCATCTTTGAGTTTGCGTCTTCCACTCGGTCCGCGATTGCTTGGGCGCTGAAGCCGCCGAAGATGACGGAGTGTGGTGCGCCGATGCGGGCGCACGCGAGCATCGCGATCGCGAGCTGCGGGACCATGCCCATGTAGATGGTGACGATGTCGCCCTTTTTGATGCCGTTGGATTTGAGGACATTGGCGAGTTTGGAGACCTGGGTCTGGAGGTCTTTGTAGGTGAGGGTTTGTTGGTCGGTTGGGTTTCCGGAATCATCGACGGGCTCGCCTTCCCAGATGATCGCGGGTTGGTCGCCGTGACCGGATTCGACTTGTCGGTCGACGCAGTTGTAACAGACATTGGTTTTGCCGCCGTTGAACCACTTGGCGTCGGGGGCGTTCCATTCAAGGACGGTGTCCCATTTTTTGAACCAGTGAAAGTCCTCGGCAACCTCTGCCCAGAATTTTTCGGGAGACTCGATCGATTCCTTGTACATCGCGTTGTACTGATCCATCGACGAAACCAACCACTTGGAAGCGCCGACATCAGACGCGGCGGGTGGGTTGAAGATGCGGTTTTCGTGGAGGACGGATTCGATTGAGTTGTCGGTCATTCTTGGCTCCTCATAGCTTGGTCGAGAGCATTCTATCCGAATGCCAAGATGAACATGAATTGACTGGTACTCGGTGTCTACCTGCGATGTACGCATCAAAAACGCCCGCTTTCTAAGGAGCGGGCGCTGATCAGTCTGATCATTTCAAGGAATCGCGGAGTACAGATCGAGTTACGAGACCGTCGCGCCGGTGCGGACGACTGGGAAGTCGACCTCTGGATCAGCGATGTGGTTGAAGTAGTTGGTGAAGATGTTCTGCGCGACGACGGCAACGACCTCGATGATTTCTTGGTCGGTGATCCCTGCATCGCGAGCGGCGGACAGATCCGCGTCCGACAGGTGGCCCTGCTTCTCAACAATAGTTTTTGCGAGTGTCAGGAAGGATTGGGTCTTTGGATCGCCCGCTTTGCCGTTGAGGCCTGAGGCAAGTTCGTCTTCGCTCAATCCCGCGCCCTTGCCGATGGCGGTGTGTGCTGAGGCGCAGTAATCACACGAGTTGACGCCTGCGATGGTCAATGCGAGTTGTTCGCGGAGCTTTGCGGAGAGCGAGGACTTGCCGTTCGCTTCACCCAATGCGAGCGCGGCGTTGAGAGCAGCGGGCGCGTGGGCCATGGTCGCGTAGATGTTGGGGACCATACCGATTTTGCCTTTGATCGCCGACAATGTGGCGGCGGTGTCTGCAGGGGCGTTCTCGATGGTCAATGGATTGATTCGTGGCATGGTGTTCTCCAGTGTCTATAGGTTGATGGATCATACAGACCCGAAACCCGGTTATCTTGACAGGGAGAACACTAGAATAATCAGTCTATTTCGTATTTCGTTGTTTTTATTTTACAAATCGGCTTTTTGGCCTCTTTTTAGACCAGTCGGTCTTTTTCAATGGGCGCTGGTGACACGGAGTACTTCTTGGATACTCGTCAAGCCCGCCTTTGTTTTGTTGATCCCGTCGGCGCGGAGTGAGTTCATTCCACGCTCCAGGCACAAACGACGGAACTCGGAGACATTGGGGTTGCGCGCGATGACATCGCGGAGGTTGTCATCGACCGCGAGCATCTCGTAGATACCCACGCGACCGGAGTATCCGGTGTTTCGGCACTTGTCGCATCCCTTGGGGACCCACATCTCGTTGATGGGAAGTCCGTTGATTTCGAGGAACTCGGCCATTTCTTCGCTTGGTGCTTCTTGTGCTTTGCAAGTAGGGCACAAGCGGCGGAGCAGACGCTGGGCGAGCACGCCGTTGAGCGCGGCGCCGACGAGGAAGGGTTCAAGACCGATGTTGACCAGACGCGTGACCGAACTCGGCGCGTCGTTGGTGTGGAGTGTGGACAGCACCAAGTGACCAGTAAGCGCGGCTTGGACTGCGGTGTGCGCGGTTTCGTGGTCGCGAATTTCACCAACCATGATGACATCGGGGTCCTGACGCAGGAGTGCTTTGAGTGCTTTGGCGAAGGTCATGTCGATCTTCGCGTGGGTCTGGGTTTGGGTGATGCCGTCGAGGTGGTATTCGATTGGGTCTTCAACGGTGGAGACATTGAGTTTCTTGTTGTCGATCTGGCGGAGCGATGAGTAGAGCGTGGTTGTTTTACCAGAACCGGTTGGACCGGTGACGAGCACAATGCCGTGGGGCTGCTTGATTTCGTTCTTCCAGATCGCGAGTGAATCGTCATCGAACCCGAGGTCTTCGAGTTGGACATTGATGGATTTGGTATCGAGGATACGCATCACGATCTTTTCGCCGTATCCGGTGGGGAGCGATGACACACGAAGGTCGAGCTTTCGGCCTTGAACCGTACAGCGGATGCGGCCGTCCTGCGGGACGCGTCGCTCGGCGATGTCCAGATCGGCCATGATCTTGAGACGCGAGGTGATCGCGGCGGACATTGAAGGCGGTGGGTTCATGGATTCGTAGAGCACGCCATCGATGCGGAGGCGGACTTTGATTTTCTTCTCGCCCGGTTCGATGTGGATATCCGATGCGCCTTCTTTGACCGCATTCTGGATGATGTAGTTCACATAGCGGATGACCGGAGACTCGCCGGCTTGTGCTTCAAGGTCCACCGCTTCGGTTTGTTGCGCCTGGGAGACTTCGACATCGCCGACATCGACATCCGCGAGGATTTCCGAGAGGTCCACATCATCGCCTGAATCGTGACCGATCAGTTCGAGCGCGGCGCGGATATCGCCAGGCGTGACGAGCACCAGTTTGACGCTCGACACACGCAGGCGTGACGAGATTTCGTCGATCATGAACACATCGTCCGGCGTGACGACACCCATGACCACGCGCGTGCCCTCGGTGCGGAGGGGGAGGACATGATGTGATTTGCAGAACTCTGGGGTGAGACGCTGGAGGAGTTTGCCATCGAAACCGCCGTCGAGACCAGCTTCAATATCGACGCGCTCGAACGGAACCCCGGCACGCTGGGCGACGATGGATTGAATTTTTTCTTCGTCGGCGCCCTGCTCGATGAGCAGGTCCACGAGGAGGGCCCCCGGGGTTTGCTTTAGGACCTGATTGGCCGCGGTGAGTTGTTCGGAGGTCACCGCGCCCGAATCGATCAGTTGCTGAGCAAAGTCGCCATCGGCGGGGTCCGCGATCGATTCTGAGTGGTTCGGTCGATAGATTTCATGCACCGCGCTGCCGACCGATGCTCCCGCGGAGGCGATCTGATTCCCGAGCACATCGGAGTCTTCGTCGACACTCGATCCGCCCTCTTGACCGTACCGACGCTGGCCCGATGGCATCGAGGGGAGCGGAGAGAAAGACCCTGCGCGCTGATCGAGACGATGCTGGTCCTTGCCTTTGGGCTTCATCGCTCGGCGCGGTCGATGATCGCTCTCATCTACCCCGAGTTCGTTTAGGATGTCGTCGATATCCGCCATGTTGCCGAGTTCCTTGAGAGGTGTTAGTTGATACGTTTGGCGCCTTCACCGAGTCCGAGTTCGTACTTCATGCCTTCGACTTCGAGGATGACTTGCGATCCATTGATCGCCAGCACCTTGAATGTGTCAGCAACGGTCATCCCAATAGCAACGGGTTCACCCGAGATCCGAGCGACCGGACGCGAACCGCCAATCACACTCTGGAGTTTGAGTTTGGATGCGAGTTTTTCGTAGCTTTGAATGACGGCTTCTCGATCGAGACGCTCCTGCTCGGCACGCTGGCGTGCCAAACGGGCCATCTGCGCATTCATGTCGTCTTCATTCACAGGTGGCGCGAGGTACTCATCGGTTGGATCATCAAGCTTGGCCATCGTGAAGGGCTCTTGAGGGAGGACGGTGTCATTGTCGAACTGGACCGACACGCTGACCTCTTCGAGATCATCCATGATCTTGTCGAATCGTTTGACAAAGTCCGGCGAGGTTGTCGAGGCGGTGTAGTCCACCATCGACACCGATTCCTTGATCCCCGCTTGCATACCGATGTACCGCATCGCATAGATCGATCCGACACCGATGGCAAACACAAGACCCGCGAGCATGACCTGGCCATTGAACTTTGATGGTTCGGCGGAACCGGTGCTAAAGCTCGAGCCACCGCCCGCGGCATCGTTGCCCATACCTGGGATCACCGATGGGACACCGGTCGCTTCGTCGGCTTTGTTGAGGTTCAGGAAGACATTGGATTCGCCGTGTTCCTGATCGTTGTCTTTGGGCGTGAATGGGTTGATTTCGCTCATGATGTCACCTCGTCTCGGAAGAAGATGCTGAGCGTGAAGCTCGCTTTGATCTCGGTTTCTTCGCTCGATGTGTCTTCGATTTTCATGTCAATGATGCGGGTGATGCGGGGCATCTGCTCGACTTTGAGCAAGAAGGCGTAGAACCCGGACCATGAACCTTCGATGCTCATCTCCAGCGGTTGCTCGAGGAACTGGGCCGCCGCTTGTGGCTTGGTGCTCTTGAGTGTTGGGGAGCTCAGACCAGCCTGGATCGCGAGGCCCGAGACCTGACGGACGATCTGATCCACTTCCTTATTGGAAGGGAGCATGGATTCCATCGTGTCGATCCGTTCGGTGATCTGCTGGTTGATGAGCAGGAGGTCGTCGTTGCGAGCGGTCTCGGCGCGGAGCTTGCCGAGCATTTCTTGCTTGTGAGCGATCTCTACCTTTGCGCTCTCGATGTTGGCGCTCTGCGGGCGGAACACCAGCATGTAGCTCACGACCGGCAGGAGCAGGACCGTGAGGAAGAGGACAAGTTCTCGGATACCAAACTGCATAAGAATCTCCTTGGATTCGTCAAATGAAAGTCGTCAGTCAGTCGCGATCAGCGTTTCACTCGTCTGTGTCTTCGGTGGCGGTTGCCACAACATGCCCATCAATCCCGACTGAGATCGTTCCGGCGACCTTGCTCGCATCGGCGGTCGATGACAGCGACATCGTGATGCGGAACTTGCGGTACTCGATCGAATCGATGATCGTCTGGTTGATGTACTGGAGCTCGACATTGGAGAGCAACGGCGAGCCTTTCAGTGATGCGAGGTAATCCGCGATGTCGTCGTTGTCTGCGGATAAACCGTCGACCGAAATGCTGAACACGAACTTGGGTGGGTGGACCTTTGGTTCCGCGACTTTTTGGTCTTTGCCGTTCCCGACGCCGCTCACCCCGATGGATTTGACCGCGCCCTTCTTGACCGCCGGCGGGGCCGGCGGGCGGACTCGCTCGCCTTCGAGCTGGATCTCGGTCAGTGTGATCCCGTCCCCGATGCCTCGGATGATCTCGCCCATGAGGACCGAGCGTGGGACACGGTCTTTGAGTGCGGTGACGATCTCTGCTTTGTCGGTGAGGACGACGCGTTGATCTTCGAGGACCTTGAGCTGCTCGATTTTCGCGGTTTCTTCTTTGAAGGACGCCGCGACGATTCTCTGCTGCTCGCGGACCCGGCTCCAACGCTGGTGGTTGACGAAGAACGCACCGATCACACCCGCGAGCACGAGCACGAAGAGCAGGATCGCGAACATCGAGGCGCGTGCCTGACCTTTGCCACGAACATAGTCCGTAGGCAGGAAGCTGGCGCCGTCATTCTTGTTGTTTGATCGCATCGATCCTCCTCGTCATCCCCGGCGGATGCCGGTATTCGTCAGTCAAATAAACGCTGAACGGTCAAAGATCCGTCGGGCACAACACGCACCCGACCGTGGTTGCCCAACCGGGCTGTGGCTTACTCAGGTTGACCCCGGAGACCGGGACTTTGCCCGCGCGCCCTAAGGTGCTCAATGGGTCGATGACCCGTGTTTCAAGGTTGAGCACGCGCGCTAGGTGCTCGCTGATGGCTTTGTGTCCCGCCATCCCGCCAACGAAATAGGCACGCTCAACCGCTGGGCCTTGGATCGACGAGCGGTAGTAGCGCAGGCACATCATGATCTCGTCGATCAAGATTTCGAGTGGCTCGGAAATATCGGGATCGTCCATCGAGGGGTGCGGGTTCGCACTTTGCTTAGCGCCGGTCGTCACCGCGGCCATCTCCTGGATCCGCTCGCGCATCGAGCGGGCTTCCATCATGGTGCAGCGGAACTGGCGGCAGATGCATTGATCGAACGAGATCGCGCCGTGGTCGATCGTGCGCGCAAACATGATCTTCCCATTGTGCACGATCATCACCACGGTGCATGCGCTCCCGAGGTCGATGAGCAGCGACGCCCCGTTGCCCTTTGAGTCCGTAGGGACAATCTGGCGAAGGGTCTCGAAGGTGTTGTGGATCCCCACCGGCTCGAGCTTGGCACGCTTGAGCGAGTCCATCATGCGTCCGACGAACGACTTGGATGCACCGAAGCAGATGACCTCTTGCTTGTTGTTCTGTTTGGATTCCCCGACCGGAATACTGCGGACGAGCAGCGCGCCGGGTTCGCATCCGAGACGATCGCTCATCTGCCCGATGGCGAGTTCGTTGAGCGACACGCCTGGGACGGGGGTGATCTGCAGATGCTTGCACGACATCTGCTGGGTCGGGATCACGCACGCGGCCCTGAGACCGGTGAGCTTTCCGCTCTTGATGAGTTTGGGGAGCGCATCGAACTGGAAGAGGATGCGTTTGGATGGGTTGTCGAGCAGATCGTCGGGGGTGCTGATCTGAGCCGCACTCTCGATGGATGCGGGATCACCAGAAGAGACACGGAGCACGCGGAGCGCAGAGACACCGAAGTCAACCGCGAGGGGGTATCCCGTTGGACGCATCGAGTTCATCGATTTGAGCGTCGTTTTCAGTTGGTCGAATACTCTTGGCTTCGCCATAACATCCTTACCTTCGTGCGTCCCAGCACGATTCCTACACCAACCGGCGTCGTTGATGACCGCTGCGGAAGTTCCGCGCCGATCATCGCATCAATAGAGAATCGGCCTGATATGGGGAAGAATGTGGGTGTGGTGATCCGAATCAACACCCTCGGCGTGCCGCATCAGGATCAGATCGCGCAGAACGCACAAACGGCAAGTTGAGGGTCCGTTATGAACGGAGCGAGCCGATAACTCGCGTGAGCGTGGTCAGCGACGCGCCAAGGTCCCAGACTTGCTTCGCTCGATTGCCTGTGGTGTTGGAGATCACGCGGAGTTCACCGGTCCGGATCGCGGGGTCCACGAGCTGGGCCGCGAGTGCGACGGCGGCCCCCTCCATCGCTTCAGCGATCGCGCCGGTCCGCGAAACGACACCATCGGCACACCCGTCATCACCGGAACACCAGGAGACGGTCGCGATGATTGCGGTTTTGTCTGTGATCGATTCGAGGAACGCGACGAGGTCTGGGTTGTGATCGATGCCCATCTCGCCGCAGGAAAACGGCGCGAATCCGATCTCGCTCATCGGGATGAACCCATCAGGAGCGCCGATCCCCTCATCCGAAAAAACGGATCGTGTTGCTGTGATTGATTCACCGATGCCCAAGGCTTCATCACTTGGGAGCGATCCCGCGATCCCGACTGAAATGACCGAGCGGTAGGGCTGGATGGTCAACGCACGCGCTGTGCTGGCGGCGGCGGAAGACTTGCCCACCCCGCTGCGGACCAGATCAAAGCGATCGTCGAGACGGATGACCTGTCCGAGCTGGATCGGCGATCCCTTCAACAAAAACGCTTCGAGCACCGCGTCGCACTCCTTCGGAGCTGCGGCGACGAGCAGGCATCGGGCTGTGCTGGTGATCCCAGAGTCCATACAGAAGCGTAGCCTGTGGTTTTTGGGTGAGCGGAAAGTGTGCTACGCCGCTTCGTCGGGGGTGAACAGGTGCAACCCGTTGCTCAGGTTTCGCTGCATGACGCGGAGATCGAACTGTCCTTTGGTGACCGGGTAGAAGTTGTATTTCTCAACATCGACCCCGCCGCACTCGACGATGGTCACGGAGCGGTCTTCTTTGAGGTTGTAGACTGCAGCGAACTGTTCATCCTCAAAGCGGGAGAACTCGTGAACCTGTGGACGGCACGGATCGGCGGGGTCCCAGTCCGTGACCACACCCTCGGCACCGTTGCTCAGCTTGACTACGGTTCCCGGTGGATACGCGGGACAGACCGCGAGGAGCGCCTTGAACACGATCGGGTCGATCCAATCGCCGTAGGGCTTGCCCATCATTCTTTTGAGCGTGCACACGGCGGGCTTGGAGAGTCCATCGCCTTCGCCCTCTCCGATGGTGGACGCATTGTGGCTGAGTCGATCGAATAGATCCGCGACGCAGATGATCCGTGAGAACACATGGATCTCATCGCCGATCAGTCCACTCGGTTCGCAGCCGTGTCGTTCTTTGGTTGGAAATCCTGATCCGTCGAAGTGCTGGTGGTGATGGAGCACGGCACTGGCCGCGGACGCTTGCAATGATCCGCGAACACACTGGTATCCGATATTGACATGCTCTTGCCATTCCACATCGTTCGCGTCGTGGTGTTTGCCCCAGCGTTTGATGACTTTCTCGTCGAGGTGCATCATCCCGATGTCGTGGAGCATCCCCGCGACACCAAGGTTGGTGACATCCGATGCGTAGCGTGAGGGGACATACTTGCGTTCTCGCATGAGGTAGAACCCGAGCCGCATCCCGAGCAGGAGACTCAGGAATCCGACATTGGCGCCGTGGCGCACCGCTGGCGCACCAGAATCGACGAGCTCGCCGACAAATACGGCGCTCTTGGGATCGTCGATGAGGTTGGTGAGTAGTTTGGACATCGAGCTTTTGTACTGCTGAAAGTCGAGCTTTGCGTGTGCGCCGCTCGATGCTTCTAAAAATGCTTTGGAGACATCGCCCGCAACCATGGCGCGTGACGCCATGATCTTGGGGCTGACAAACTCCCCCACCATCTCCATGCCGGGGTACTGGATCCACAGCTCAGGGATTTTCATATCAATCAGCCGATCGATCGTATTCTGACTGAGCGATACCTCGGCGCGCAGCAAAACCGTCCCTGAGTTCGACCGTGGGTGGTACACGGGTTGGGCCAGCACCATTCCTGGTTTGGCATCAGATATATGGACGCGCAGCATTCGACACTCCTGAGCGGGACACATGTGCGTCCCGCTGCCGGGCTATCGGCTCAACCGATGAAACGATGAAGCGGACCCTCAGGAAACGCCGGGATTCACGGCATACGCGGCGAGAATGTAGAGCAAGTACACCGCGAGGAGCACAAGCCCTGATCCCTTGGAGATTACCGGACGAACAAGCGCCCAGACCATCAACAGGATCGCGACTCCGAGCATCGCGTACAAGTGCCAGTTCAGAGACGAATCCAAGTTCAACGGCTTGATAATCGCGGTCACCCCCAGCACCGAGAGCAGATTGAACACATTGGATCCCACAATGTTCCCGACCGCCATGTCCGCTTCTTTGACCATCGCGGCGCGGATCGTCGCGGCGAGTTCCGGGACACTGGTCCCGAACGCGACAATCGTCGTTCCGATCACCGCTGCTGGGATCCCGATAGATTCGGCAAGATCGGTCGCGCCATAAACAAGGACTTTCGCGCCAATTGCCAAGCCGACGATTCCCAGAACGACATACAGGAAGTCCATCCAGATCGGCTTGATTCCCGCGACGGCTTCTTCGAGACCATGCTCGATGTTCTCTTTGTGGGCGCGGACGATGTAGACAACATACGCGATGAGTCCTGCAAACAGGACGCCGCCCTCGCCGCGTGTGAGATGGCCGTCGATCAATAGAACGATCGATCCAGCGGTCACCAGGACCATAAGTGGGATCTCGATCATCCGGATTCTTTTGTCCACCGCGATGGGGATCATCAATCCCCCGATGCCGAGGATCAATGCGATGTTGGCGATGTTGGATCCGACGACATTCCCGACCGCGAGTTCGGTCTGTCCTTGGAGTGCCGCTCCGACACTCGCGAACAGTTCAGGAGCGCTGGTCCCGAATGCGACGACGGTGACACCGATCGCGAACGGGCTGAGCCCGAGGTGCTTGGCAATTTGAGCCGCGCCGCGCACGAGCGCGTCGGCGCCGACGATCAGGATCGCGAGACCAACGAGCAGGATCAGGATGGAAACGAACTCGGTCATGAACCTTGGTCCTTGCGTGTGGTGGTTGGGCCGAGCAGCCGGTACTGCCCGTCGGCTTTGGGGACCAGCACGATCAGGACCTTCTTGGGAGGAACATAACGAACCCCCGGCGCGACATACCCGGTGCCTGGGGTGGAGAGCATCTGCTGTCCCAGCGTGCGCGCCTGCGGCGTGCGTGGGCCGATGGATGTCCGTTCTTCAGATGATGCATCGAAGGATTCGTCCTCGTCTGTGAATCCCCACGAAACCAGCGGGTCTTCGCCGACGAGGATTAACGCGGAGGACGAATCGAAGACCGGGCTGATCATGAGTTCGTTGATCAGGTCGCCCTCGTCGAGCGCGGTCGGGAGCCGGATCTCTCCCCAGCGGTTGCTGCGTTGGGGCTGGGTCATCTGGATCGCGAGGTCCATGTGCAGCCTTGCTTTGAGTCCGTCATCGGTGACTTCCGGAACCGTCCAGACACGCGCGAGCAACCGCGGCCGACCGACGAGTGTTTGGTAGCGTGCGCCGTCCGAATCTTGTACACGGACGGTATTGCTGTGGATCTCCCCGGTTCGGATGATCGGTCTCCACTGCGGGAACTCCCCCATCCACCGGACCTGTGCCGCTTGGGTAAGGTCCTGACTGCCGAGGATCGAATCGAGCTTGTCGATTGGGACGACGATGAGTCGAAGCCCCCACGATCTCCATCGCTGGATGTCTTCGTTGCTCATGGAACCGGTGCTTTGCTCGTAGCGTGCGAGCGATCGCGCGACCCGGTTCTCCGAATCATCCACGGTCATCACCCTGAGTTCAAGACCACGCTGAGAGGCGTTCGTCGCCTGGCCCGCTTCGATGCTCGTTTCGAGTGTGAGCGGATCGCGTGGTGAGCCTTTCGTGTTTGGTGAACACGCGGACAAACCCGCGGCGAATGTCGCCGTGAGCAATGCCAGCCTGATCTTGAACATTGAAACTGGACGCATCGGTTTACGCATCGGCGAACGAGTTGATCCTGTCGATCAGTGCACGCACCAGACCGAACTTGTAGCGGGTGTGGGTGAAGACCACGCGTGGGAGATCGAGGTGGTCCTTCTCTCCTGGCAACGCTGCTGACATATGGATGTCGCCTGTCTTGACGAGCACCGAGAACTCGTCGTTGAGAATTTTGATTTGGTCGTCGGTGAGGACTTTCTTTACACGGATGGAAAGCTCGTCGCGGACATAGCGCGAGGAGTGGTACACCGAGTAGAAGTTCATCACATGATCCGCGGCGTCTTGCGGGTTCTTCGCGTGGTAGAAGAGGTGGTTATCTTCTTCACTGATCCATCCGCGAGATTCGAGCTGGGTCTTGGTGTAGTGGATCCATCCGTCCCAGTAGGAGCCGTGCTCGTCGGATTGCGCATCGCCATCGACGAACACGACGGGGACGATGCTCGCTTTACCGGTCTGGATGAGGGTGAGTGCTTCGAAGCACTCGTCGAGGGTTCCGAATCCGCCGGGGAAACAGACGACCGCTTCGGCTTGGGAGAGGAACATCAGTTTGCGGGTAAAGAAGTAGCGGAAGTTGATGAGTTTTTCATCGCCCGCGATGACGGTGTTGGCGCTGGTCTCGAATGGGAGACGGATCGCGACGCCGAAGCTCGATTCGCGTCCGGGTCCTTCGTGTCCCGCTTTCATGATCCCGTCGCCGGCACCGGTGATCGCCATCCAGCCCGCTTGGGCCATGAGTTTGGAGAACTCGACAGCGGCGAGGTAGTCCGGGTGGTCTTCTGGGGTTCGTGCTGAACCAAAGATCGTCACCTTGTGCGGCTCTGGGTATTCCCCGAACACGCGGTACGCGTAGCGGAGTTCTTTCATCGTCGCGGTCATGAGCTTGAGCTCGCCGGTGTCGCGACCGTCGGGGATCAGTTTGAGTCCAGCGGTGATGAGCTCGCGGACGAGCTTCTCGTCGTAATCGCTTGCGCCCGAACCGATCGCGACCTTGTTGATCAGATCGATGATGCCTTCTTGGATCTCACCATCGTCGGCACGCTGCGCAGACCGGGTCTCGGGCGGAGCGGCTTGCTCGTTTTTGGGTTGCGTGCTCTTGGGTGGGTCGAGTTCGACCCGGTTGTGTTCTGGTGAGCGGTTGGAATCTGTTGTCATAGTCTTCTTGTCTTTCCTGTCTTTGGGACGCCCTATGCGTCCCGGTTTCACTTGTTCTCAGTGTGTCTGTTCTGTTCAGTCGTCTTGTGTATCGGCGGTTGCCGAGGTGCTTTCGGTTGGGTTCAGAGATGAGCCTGAATCTGATCTCCTACCTGACTTCTTCTCCGGAGTTGGCTCGATGACCTGATCGCCTTGTTTGCGACGGAGCCGACCCGAACCCACGCGGGTCCGTCCTTCAACCTCTCGCAAGCGTCGTTGCTGCTCGGTCTCGCGCGAGCCGAACATCGAGTCCAGCAGGCGCTTGGTGGTCCCGAACTGTTCGGGAGAGTAGGTGATCGATCCCGGTGCTCCCGCAACCCGGATCGTGATCAGTTCATCCCGGATGCCTTCGAGGAGACTCGAGAGGACGGGGATCGGTTTGATCGACCTTGACCGGAAGCGTAGATCAATATCTCGTGAAGTCCAGTCCATTGTCCCGTAGCCGAGGATCTCGATGGTGTCGGAGGACGCGCTGAGGCGTTCAAAGGACATGGTTGGGCCATCAATGTAGATTTCCGCTTCCGCGAGGTTCAATCTTGAACCGATCGGGAGTTTGAGGTTGCTCGCTTCGATCAGGTTGATCAGACCCGGGAGTGCGACGATCGACCCGCCCGAGACCCTGACAAATCCGCGTCCGTAGCGTTCATTCGGCAAACCGATCGGGCCGCTGATCGCGAGATCAGCATTCATTGACCCTTTTGAGACATCTGAATCGACATTCCACGCGGACCGAACGGTCGATGAGCCGGGGGCGGGGGGGCCTTCCAGACCCTCGATGGGGAGGAAGAGGTCATCAAAGATCGGTGCGGCTCGGACTCCTGAGCACCGGATTTCTGACGCGTACCAAAGTGTTCCGTCTTCGAGCGGGCGGACCTGTGCGTTTCCTGTGACCATTCCGCCGTGCATCCCGGCGCGGAACTCTGGGACGAGCACCTCGCTGGGGGACGCGGGATCGTTGAAGATTCGTGTTTGGGCGTTGTGCACGCGGAGGAGTCCGGCGCGGAGACGGGACGCTTCGATATCAAGCTGGTACCGGAGACCTCCGATCTCATCGGGGATGGGCTCGGATTCATGCAGATCAGAAGCACCCATCACGCCGGACTGGACATTGAAGTTCACGCGTCCATCGAGTTCGGTGATCGGGACCCCGACGAGGGCACTGACATCGAGCATCGTTGCGGAGCCATCGATTGCGAAGGCTGTGGAATCGGTCCCGAGTCGATCCGCGATGATGTGGAGGTGTTCGAGGTCGATCTCGCGTCCGGATTTGACCTCGAGTTCGTCGATGACGCGTGAAAGGGTGTCGGGGAGGATGGCGCGGACCGGGCCGTTGATGATGTCACCGTGGGCCGCGATGACCAGATCGATCCACGCGCCCTGCCCCGGAGTCACGGCCCACTTTCCATCGAGCGCGAGCGTGTAGTCGTTGTTCTTGGCGCGGATGTCGTCGAAGTATCCATCGAGACCATCGAACCGGATCGAGCCTTGGATCTCATCTTTCTGGAAGTCGAGAATGTTCCCGTCGCGCTTGATGGTGAGCGAGCGAGGGATCATGGAACCATCGACTTCGATGGAAGGGAATCCGAGCACACCGGAGGAGGCTTTGGAGATCCGCGCTCCGTCGATCGGGGTGATGTCGATGAGGAGATTGAACTCGCCGTCGAGTCCGTAGTAGTTGAAGAAGTCTTTGGCTCCCCCCTGCTCATTACCTGATCCCATGCGATCAACGATCGCGCGAACCCCGGGCGAACCGAGTCGGCCTCTGGTCATCGATAGACGCATCGATGGCTCGTTGTTGAGTTCGAGGAGCTGCCCCCCCTGCGCGAGCCGGAGTGATCCTGCGAGCCCGATCTCTCCCATCGGTTCGTGGTCGATGCTGAACGGGACGCTGAACCCGCGGCTCTCGACCTTCGGTTTGGATCCGAGCCGAAGACCGACGGACCCGATCGAAGACCCGAACTCGTAGCGGTGATCCTCGAATGTGAATCCGGTCGCGTTGATCTGATTGATCGTCAGCGCGGTGTCCATCGAGCTTCCAACGCGCCCTTCGAGGATCGCTTGGAGATCCAGCACGCCGTCGGGATCGAAATCCTTCCGCCATTGCGCCACCCGTTTGGCAAAGCTCGGCGAGAGCACCGCGATCGCGTGCTCCAGCGGCATCCCAAGATCCAGACCGTTCGCTTTGACGCGTGTGTAGATCAATGGCCCCGATACGGGTGGCCCCGCTTCGAAGGGAAGCAAACCATTGGTTCGCTTGATGTTTTCAACCTTGGGCTGGGGCGCGAGCGTGAGCTGTGTGAGCATCTGGATCGGGGTTGGCGCAATCGGGAGCGATGGGGATTCCATCATCCCCTTGAGGTCTACGACGATCAGCTCCTTGTTGACCACGATGGTCCCGGTCATGCCCTTGAGCTGGACCGAATCCAGTCCGAGTTCTGAGCCATCTGGGATCGTTTCTTCGTCGAGCAGTTGCATCCCCATCACGAGCGGATGCGCGGAACCTGACAAGACATCCGCTTCGACAAAGTAGTTGATGCTGCCATCATCACTCGGACCGATTTTCGCATCCGCGCCCACAACCCCCTGCATACGGAGACGGTCGAGGATGCGGCGGAGCGTGATCTCGCTTGGATCGTTTGGTTGCGCGTCGTAGTACCCCGGGATCGCGGCGATCAACCGGTCGTCGATCGGGATGTCGCGTGCTTTGATCTCGACATACGGCTGTGGATCATCAAAGCCCTCACGCGGCTCAAATCGCGCATCGACTTTCGCTGTTCCGCCGCTGAGTCCCTGATATACACCGCCGCTGAGGAACACGGAGTTGTCCACGATCGAGATCTGGACATTCCGCGCGACGATCGGAAGCGGGAACTGCTTGGGAACAATCCCCGCGCTGGGGATCACCGCGTTGATGTCGGTGGTCCACCGGTCGTCCTCTGGACGCTCTGGGTGCCGCTTGAGCGTGACCTCGACTCCGATGAGTCCGCCGAAGTCGAACTCGGGAACGCGGAGAAGGGTGTTCATTGAGGCGAGTTGACTGGAGAGCTTGCCGCGTTCTGATTCTGGGGTTTGGTCATCGAGTGATGCGATGGTGCGGATCATCTCGTTGCGTTGCTGGGTCAGTTCGGCACGGCGTGCGGGTTCGAGCAGGTATTCAGATTCGAGCAGGTTGTCATACTGCGATCGTGAGAAGAGGGTATCGACGAGTTCTTGTTGATCTTCATCCATTGCGCTGAGCAGCAGGTGATCGATCGGGAGGTCTTGGACGCCGACGATGATTTCGACGACCGAATCAGATCCCAGACCGACGAACTGGCCGTTTGCTTGGAGCTTGGCGCCGGTGGGTCCGGTGCCGGTGATGCCGTCGATGGTCACGCCATCGGGCTCGAATGACACCCGACCTTCGATGTTCTCGAATGGGTACATGAACTTGTTGTATTTCGCCGAGCCGTTGGAAACATCCGCGGATCCCGAGACCAGGATCGGCGAGTCGATGCCGTCGGTGGTGTCCGTGTCGACCTCGCGGACGAGACTGACCGTTGCATCGATGTCGGCGACGAGATCAACAAAGCGGTCGAGCTTTTCGGTGACCCGTTCGGGCAAGAACCGCAGGGGCCTGAACCCGGGCTCGATCCTGAAGCGGGTCTGTAGGTCACAGGTGAACGGGCTGGACTCTTTATACCCCTTGTATTCCAATGATACATCGTACAAAAGTTCATCGATGTCGCCGGTGAGGTCTGCGCTCATTCCGCCATATCCAAACGCGATGGTGCCTTTGGTTGAACGCATCCGGAGGAATTTTTCGGGACCCGAAAACTGTGCGGGCGGGATGAACGGCAAACTGATATCCACACCATCAAGCGTCATGACAACGCGGGGACGACCATCGAGACCGACGCTGAACCGTGTCGGTGCGAGTTTCCCGCTGAGCGCGAGCGATTCATACATCGCGCGCACGCGCGTTGGGACGATCTGTGCTGGCCAGTCTTCGAGTGTGAGTCCGGTCATGACCCCCTGCACGCCCTTTCCCGAGACGGTGCCTGTGATCATGAAGTCGTCCTGGGTGTTGTGTTCACCGCCGGACATTGAGGATTCGGTCGAGGTCGCGAGAAGGTCGAACTTGGCAACCCCGTCTTTGTTTGGTTTATCGAGTCCACCGACGACGGAGAGGTCTTTGAGTTTGGTGTAGTTGCTGCCGGTGTGTTCGCCGACTTCGATCACGCCTTGGTTGATGGTGATCGCGGGGGTGACCGCGCCGCCGCCATCGGATTGCTGGAGCTTGAGGGATTGGAGATTCACGATCCCGGTTTCGGTGTTCTGGCTCACGCGGAGCCGTGGGCGATCAATCCTCACGCTCTTGATCGCGTCGGCTCCCGACAAGATCGAAGCCCAACGCATCGAGATCGTCGCGCGGTCCATACGAATCACTTCACCCCCCGGCCCATCGATATCGGGAGCGCGGAGCACTGCATCGCGGAACTCGATCTCACCAGACGCGTTGAGGACAACCGTTCCCCGGGTCACGGCCAATCCGGTCTCACGCTCGATCATCGGGATGACGAATCCCGACAGCGATCCGGTGCCAACCAGAATCACCGCTGCAATCACAAGAATGAGCGGGATACTCAACAGCCACAGGACAATCCGGAGTCGTTTTTTCCGCTTCGGAGGTGTCTGGATCGGGGTGGGAGAGGGGTCTGGCATCGTGCAACGGTAGTCTACGCACGCCGAACACCGAACAGATCCCTTTTCTCGTGCTATGATTGGCCCATATGAGCAAGACCCGCACCATCTACATCTGCACCTCCTGCGGCTCCACACACTCCAGTTGGATGGGGAAATGCAACGACTGCGGCGCATGGGACTCGCTCGAAGAATCGCAGTTCGACAAATCCGCAGCATCCGATCCCCATCGCGGATCGTCATGGGTCGAAACCAAAGGCACCATCGACAATCCCGGCGCGACCCCGATCACCGAGATTCTTGCTTCTTCAGGACCGATGCGGCGACTCCCGACCGGGATCACCGAACTCGACCGCGTGCTTGGTGGGACTGAAGCGGACGAATGCCGAGGACTGGTCCCGGGATCGGTCGTGCTGGTTGGGGGCGAACCTGGGATCGGGAAATCGACGCTGTTGTTGCAAGCGGCGGGCGCGTGGGCGTCACCGATCAATATGGACTCGCAACAAGCGGACTGGACGAGTAAGGTGCTCTATGTGTCGAGCGAGGAATCGGCGCAGCAGATCCAGCTCCGCGCGGATCGGTTGGGGGTTGCGGATGCGGATGGGCTGTTCGTGCTCGCGGATACGAACCTCGCGCGGATCCTTGAACAAGCACGCAAGATCAAACCCGATGTGTGCGTGATCGATTCGATCCAGATGATTTACAAAGCGGACCTCGAAGCATCGCCGGGATCGGTGACGCAGCTGCGAAGGTGTTGCAGCGAACTGGTGTACTTTGCCAAAGCGACCGGGATTTCGATCGTGCTCGTCGGGCATGTCACCAAGGAAGGCACGCTGGCTGGGCCTCGGATGCTCGAGCACATGGTCGATGCGGTGCTGTATTTCGAGGGGGATCGCTACCACTCGGCGCGGATCGTCCGCGCAATCAAGAACCGGTTCGGCACCACGCAGGAGCTGGGCATCTTCGAGATGACCGGACAGGGATTGCAGCAGCTCCCGGGTGGGATGTCCGTCGCAGCGATTCAATCCGGAGGTGAACACCGACCCGGCGCGATCGTCTGTCCCGCGATGCACGGCTCCCGCTGCGTCTGCGTCGAAATCCAGGCGCTCACCGCGACGGGATTCGTCGGGAGCGCCAAGCGGAAATCATCCGGTCTGGACAGCAGCCGACTGGCGATGCTGATTGCTGTTTTAGAACAACACGGCGGGCTCCGTCTCGCGGACCGGGATGTGTTTGTCTCGGTCGTGGGTGGATTGAAGATTGTTGAACCCGCCGCGGATTTGGCGCTCGCGCTGTCGATCGCGGGCGCACACTACAAACGCTCGCTCCCCCCCACGACCATCGCGATCGGCGAGGTCGGACTCGGCGGCGAACTCCGCGCCGCGACCCAGATCGAGCAACGCCTCCGCGAATCCGCTCGGCTCGGATACACGCACGCGATCATCCCAACATCAGGATCACAGAAGCTGGCGAAGATTTCAGGGATGGAACTGATCCCGGTGAAGAATGTGTCGCAAGCGATTGAGCGGTTGATGTGATGAGCGAAAATTGCCAACCAAGGAACTGGCGTCGGATCGGACTCACCGCAGTGATGATCATGGCCAGTGCAATTATCGCGGTCTTATGGATCCGCTCAAACAATCGCGACACGCGTTTTGACGCCGTGCAATGGAAAGATGAAGCACGCTCACTCGAAGACTCTGACATCCGGCTCCGCATGATCAACGACCTCCAACGGAATGTGCTTCAACGCGGGATGACGCGTGTTGAAATCGAATCGCTGCTGGGAAAGCACCAATCCGGATTTTTTAACGATGAATATGACCTTGTATATCGTCTAGGCTCTGAATCCGATACTGCGGCTATCACTCGACACGGTGCGGTGATCCGTTCGCGCGGACTCCAGCAATGGCTCGCGCTCAAACTGAATGACCGAGGGCAACTTGTGGAGTGGACAGTTGTGAAGCGCTAGTTGCTCTCAACCAACCACTCCGGCAGCGCCTTGGGCCTGCCGTCGCTCCCGACGCACGCGAGTTCGGTCGTTGCGATCGCGCAAACGCCATCGCTCGGAACTGCGGGATCGGTGAAGTCTGGTGCTTTGCCCAGCCGTTCGACCAAGACCATCTCGTACGAATGGCTCAGCTTGACCTTGCTTGCTTTGTCAACCTTTGTGCGGATCTCGATGACATCGTCGTACTTGATCGGGCGCCGGTACTTCACCTCCAGCTTCGTCACGACCATGAAAACGCCCGATGCTTCCAGGGTCGCGTAGCTCTCGCCAACTTCTCGCAGCAGTTCGGTGCGTCCGATCTCCATCCAGGGCAAGTAGCTCGAATGGTGCACGACCCCCATCGGGTCGCATTCGACATAGCGCACGCGGAGTTGGTGGGTGCCTGAGGTTGGTGGTGTGGTGTGGGATTCGGTCATGCAGAACCATAGGGCCGTCGGCGTTGAGCGCGCATACACTGTCTCCCTATGTCATTCGGACTCGGACACGGCAAACCTCTCGACAGCGCCCCCGGCGTGGTGGGGATCTCACCGGAAGAACTCCCCCCACTCCCCGACACGGTGCTCCAAGACCCCCAATCGGGTCGGCTCGATCCGCGCGGATGGTTCGCAGACCCCTCGCGTCGGTTTGAACTCGAGATCGGATCAGGCAAGGGCGCGTTCCTTGTGCAACAAGCGGACCTGCAGCCGGAGACGAATTTTCTGGGCATCGAATGGGCCGGGGAGTTCGCGGCGTACACCGCCGATCGCATCCGTCGCAAGCGAGAGAACGAAGGAACGCATACCAATGTGCGGGTTTTGAACTCCGACGCGGCGCAGTTCCTCCAATGGCGCTGTCCCGATGAATCGATCGATGTGCTGCATCTGTATTTTTCCGATCCTTGGCCAAAGAACAAGCACCACAAGAAGCGAGTCGTCCAGCATCAGACACTCTTCGATATCTGGCGCTGCCTGAAAAAAGGCGGCGAGTTAAGAGTCGTCACCGATCACGACGACCTGTGGGCGTGGGACCTGTCGCACTTCGATCTGTGGGCTTCGGGTTCATCAGAATCCAACGAAGCATTCGCACGACCCAAGATCCCCGCGCCGCCGCCAGCGGTGCAGGCGTTTCTTGATGGGCGCGATGCGCTGCCATATGTGTTTGGTGGGTTTGAAGCACCGGAATCCGCGGGCGAGGGCGAACTCGTCGGCACGAACTTTGAGCGGAAGTTCCGCATCGAGGGACGGAGCTTCAATGCGGGTGTGCTGACGAAACCCGAGTGAATTTCTAGCATAAAAAAGCCCGCCATTGCTGACGGGCTTCATTGGATTTTCCATTCAAACTTATGCCGGCTCGGCGGCGATCCGCACGGAGTGATCGCGACGCACGCGCCGTTGAGCCGCTTGCTCTTGTTCCTTCTGCTTGGTTTCCGCTTCGAGGAAGTCCTCGCCGAAACGGAAGAGGCGGAAGGAGTTGCCGATCACGAACACATCGGGGACGAAGTGGAAGAAGGCCGCGAAACCGACACCGATGCTTGCGCCGCCGATGGTTTGGAAGGTGCCCGACGCGGCGAGGACGAGACCGACGATTGCCATCAGGATCGACACGACGATGTTCTGCGTGATGATGACTTTGGTGCGACGCGCCAGTTCCATGAGGAACGGGATGCGGTTGAGTTCGTCGGTCATCAGCGCGACGCCTGCGGAGTTTGCGGCGATGTCCGAACCCGACAGACCCATCGCGACACCGACATCGGCTTCAGCGAGTGCGGGGCCGTCGTTGATGCCGTCACCGATCATCATGACGCGGTAGCCATCCTCGCGCATCTGGCGGATCTGCTGGTGCTTCTCTTCTGGGAGGCACTCAGCTTCGACGCTGTCCACGCCTGCGATTTGTCCGACGCGTTTACCCACGCTCAGACGATCGCCGGTAAAGATCGCGACGAACCGGATTCCGAGCTCGCGGAGACGATCAACGACCGCTTTGGCGTTTGGACGCGGGGTGTCTTCAAGACCCACGGCACCCATGTACACGCCGTCCTTGATCACATGCACGCCCGACATGCCTTCGGTGCGGTGCTCGATGTCGGTCACGGCATCGGTCGCTTGGGGCATGAGCTGCTTGATCCACGATCCACGGCCAGCGGTGATCTCGCCGATGGAGGTCTTGGCCTTTACACCTGCGCCGTGGGTTTCTTCGTATGAGCCGTTGGAATCGACCTCGATGCGTGCCTGCTTTGCGGTGCGGAGGATCGACAATCCGAGCGGGTGGTTGGAGTGTGCTTCAGCAAACGCGGCGGCTTTGAGCAGGTCCGCGCCTTCAACACCTGGTGCTGGAGCGAGGCGGGACACACCGAACGATCCGGTGGTCAATGTACCGGTCTTGTCCATCACGACCGCATCAACATTGGCCGAGGCCTCTAGATAAGTGGTTCGTTTGATCATCACACCCAAGCGAGCGGCGGACGCGAACGCGGCGACCATCGCGGATGGCGACGAGAGCAGCAGCGCCGTTGGACAGGTCACGACAAGCACGGTCACGGCACGCAACGCAGCGCCTTCGCGGACGGATGCAATTTCAGACTGTGAGAACAGGAAGAACACGACCGCGGCAACTGAAATAGCGACTGGCACATAGAACTGAGCGACTTGCTCGATGAGCAGTTGACGCTCGGTCTTGGTTGATTCTGCTTCGCGGATTAGCGTCGACACTTTCCCGATGGTGGTTTCCGCACCGACCTGGGTGACCTCGATCTCGATGGCGCCGGTCAGGTTGCTGGTGCCTGCGTAGACCGCGGAGCTATCTTGGACTTCGACCGGCATGGATTCACCGGTGAGTGACGCTTGGTTGATTGTGGACTCGCCGTTGATGATGCGGCCGTCAACTGGGAGGTTCTCGCCGGGACGGATGCGGACGCGTTGTCCGACGCTAACCTGTCCGACAGGGACCATGGTCTCGTTGCCATCGCTGTCGACGACGCGTGCGTCGTCTGGGGTCAGCGAGATGAGTTGTTCAATCGCGCGCTTCGCGCCATCTGCGGTGCGGGACACGATCTGATCCGCGACGAGCAGGATGAACGCGAGGAACGCGGCGGTGCCGTACTTCCCGACCGCCATGGCTGCGAGGATCGCGAGTGCCGCGAGGGAGCTTGAGGAGACCTGGTTGTTGAGGACTTCGCGGAAGGACGCGTAGAAGAGTTTCCATCCGAGGAGCAGAGCCGCGATGACCGCTGGGATGGTCGCAACGAGTTCGTTGGTCGATCCGGTCGCGTTGGCGATCCAGGAGACCATCGCGAGGACCCCGCCTGCGAGGTAGAGGAAGATCCAGCGGTCGCCTTGGAGATCGTGGTGCGAGCAGCACTGGATCGGGGAGTCGTGGTCGTGCTTGTGGTCGTGTGTATGCGTGTCGCTCATAGAATGTGAATCCGGTTTCTGTTCTGGTTTGCTGACGAGCCGCGTGGGGGTCACTACTGTAGGATAGACCCCGAGACGGTGCTTCCCGACGGCTCCCCCCGTTGTCCCTTGGTCAAAACCCGTACGCACCGGGTCATACGACGGTTCGCGTCGCTCGAAAAGGAAACTGATGTCCAAGAACAACCCCAGCCCGACCCCGAATGTTCCCAAGGTCTGCATCCTCGGCATCGGACAGATGGGATTGGTCTGCAGCGGTGCCCTGACCATCCCCGATCCGCAGGGAGCTGGAGCCGCGCCCCGCGCCAATGTCACCCTGTGGGGGTACGACGACAATGAGAACGGCATCCTCGCTCAAACGCGCAAATCTGACCGACTCCCCGGATTTACCCTCCCGGACTGCGTCCGCATCGCGATGAGCGACGCGGAAGCAATGGCGGACGCGGACATCATCGTCAACGCGATCCCGGTGCAGTTCATCCGGAGCGTCTGGGAACGGCTCAAGCCGCTTGTTCCGATCAACGCCGCGGTGATCTCGGTTGCCAAGGGCATCGAGAACGAGACGCTGATGCGACCGACCCAAATCATCGCCGATGTCCTGCAAGACGATCCCGATGCCAAGCCTCGCGCGCTGGGCTGCATGTCGGGTCCCGCGATCGCAACAGAACTCGCGGCGTGCCTCCCCGCGACCATGGCAGCAGCGTCCGACCATCCCGGATTTTCAGAAATCATCCAGAATCTGTTTTCAACAAGCTGGCTCCGCATCTACACCAATCCCGACCTGATCGGGGTCGAACTCGCGGGCGCGACGAAGAATGTCATCGCGATCGCCGCGGGGATCATCGATGGACTGGGCGCGGGGTACAACGCGAAGAGCGCGCTGCTGGCGCGCGGACTCGCAGAAACCACCCGCCTCGGTGAAGCGATGGGCGCACAGTCCAAAACCTTCTACGGCATCGCGGGCGCGGGTGACCTCGCGACCACCTGCTTCAGTCCCGAAGGACGCAACCGCTCCTGCGGCGAAGCACTCGGAAAGGGTGTCAAGCTCGACCAGTACCTCCGCGATTCACTCTGCGTTGTCGAAGGCATCGCAACGACCAGCTCGGTCATGGACCTCGCGGAGCGGTATAAGGTCGATCTCCCGATCGCATCAGCGGTACATGCGGTACTCTTTGAACACATGGACCCGGTGGATGCGATCGCGATGCTGATGAGCCGACAGCTCAAAGATGAGCAGGTTGACTAACACGCATGCCCGATCACCAGAATCATCTTGACGAACGAGCCGCGGCGATCCAGATCATCGCTGAGCTGCGGAAGCACGGCTACACCGCGTACCTCGCGGGCGGGTGCGTCCGCGATCAACTGCTTGGCGAGGTGCCGAAGGATTACGATGTCGCGACCGATGCGCATCCCGAGCACATCGCGGGATTGTTCAAGAAAACCGCTGCCGTCGGTGCGGCGTTCGGGGTGATGCTCATTCGTGACTTTGGTCCCACGATTGAAGTGGCAACTTTCCGATCCGATGGGCCGTATTCTGATGCTCGTCGTCCGGATCATGTCCATTTCTCGTCACCAGAAGAAGACGCGAAACGGCGCGACTTCACGATCAACGCGCTCTTCCTCGATCCCTCAAACGATGGCGACGCGATCATCGACTATGTGAACGGGCAAGCGGACATCGATGCAAAGGTCTTGCGAGCCGTCGGCGATCCCGATGCTCGGCTCAAAGAAGACCACCTTCGCGCATTGCGTGCGGTTCGATTCGCGGCTCGGTACGGATTGACCATCGATCCCCAAACCCACGACGCGATCAAATCGCATGCGTCCGATCTGGTCGGAGTGAGCATCGAGCGGATCGGGCATGAGATCCAACGCATGATGGCGCACCCATCCCGCGCCATCGCGGCAAAGATGATTCACGAACTCACCCTCGACGCGGTCATCTTCCAAGACAACAAAACGGCTTCAAGTCTCAACGCGTTGACCGCACTCGACGATTCAGCAAGTTCCAGCACCGCGCTTGCGGCATGGGCCCATGATCGGCTGGGTGATGGAGTGCTTTCTCGCAAAGCCGCTATATCAACGGGTTGGCCCGCGCGTTTGGACATGAGCAACACCGACCGCGACCAGTTCGTTGCGACGCTCGAAATCGCGGGCATCCTGCTCAATGAATGGGAATCCATGTCAGCCGCACAACACAAACGGCTCGCGACCCGCCCCCACTGCTGCGGCGCGATCATGCTCGCGCGGTGCATCAATCCCGAAGCGACCGACTCAATTTGTTCGCAAATCGAGTCCCTTTCCAACGACGGCATCGGGCTCTCTCCCGAACCCCTCATCACCGGCCAAACCCTGATCGAGATGGATTATGCCCCCGGACAGGCGTTTAAAGAGGTTTTGGACCGCGTCTACGATGCCCAGCTCGAAGGACGCGTAGATTCATTTGACTCGGCATGCAACCTTGCTTCAGAACTGTTTGTATTATATGATAAATCTGACCAGTAAATTCCTTGGTCGATCGCAAACTGCGGTTCAGACCCCAACGGAGTCACAACCATGACCACCTTCCCCGCTACCGACTTTGTCCCTGCTGTCTTCAATGGCACCGATTGGTCCGTCGTCGAACCGCTCCTCAACGCGCTGGTTGATCGCGAGATCAACACCGCTGAGGACTATGACCAATGGCTGATGGACCGCTCGGAACTCGAAGCGGCGATCGGCGAATCCGCCGCGAACACCTACATCAACATGACCTGCGACACCGCGGATGAAGCGAAGCAAGCCGCGTGGACCTCGTACCTTGAGAATGTCGCGCCCAAGTTCAAGCCTGTCGGGTTCATCCTCGACAAGAAGCTCAAGGAACTCGCAGAGAAGTTTGACAAGACCGATGGCTACCACGAGGTGCTCTACCGCGACACCGCCGCGGATGTTGACCTGTTCCGCGATGACAATGTGCCCCTTGAAACCGAACTCGCAAAGCTCGACCAAGAGTACGACAAAATCTGCGGCAAGATGACCGTCGACTTCGACGGCGAAGAACGCACCCTCCCGATGATGGGCAAGTACTCCGAATCCGCGGACCGCTCCGTGCGCGAAGCGGCGTGGAAAGCGGTCGCGTCGCGTCGATTGGAAGATCAAGAAGCGATCAGCGCGATCTACGACACCATGATTGCCAAACGCGATGAGTGCGCCAAGAACGCGGGCTTCAACAACTATGTCGAATACGCGTACAAAGCGAAGCACCGCTTCGATTACGACACCACCCACGCGTACGCGTTCCATGACGCAATCGAGAAGCACGCGATGCCGTTCGTTGCCCGCCTCGACGCGACCCGCAAGAAAGAGCTCGGGGTTGATGTACTCCGCCCTTGGGACTTGAATGTCGATCTAAAGAGCCGAAACCAGCTCACCCCGTTTACCGATGGCGTGGACCTGATCACCAAGACCAACGCGTGCTTCAAGAAGCTCAGTCCAGAACTGGGCAAGATGATGGCGACCATGGGCGACGGCGCCAACACCAACGGCACCGACAACGGCAACGCATCACTCGACCTCGATTCCCGCAAGGGCAAAGCCCCCGGCGGGTACCAGTACATGCGTGACCGCTCGCGCAAAGCGTTCATCTTTATGAACGCCGCGGGTCAGCACCGCGATCTGGAAACGATGGTCCACGAAGCGGGTCACGCGTTCCATTCGATGTACTCGGACCAGGAGCCATTGGTTTGGTACCGCAGCGCACCGATCGAGTTCGCGGAAGTCGCGTCGATGTCGATGGAACTGCTGACGATGCCGTACTGGGAAGAGTTCTACCCGAATCCTGAAGACGCGAACCGCGCGCGGCGCAAGCAGCTCGAAGGATCGATCTCGCTGCTGCCTTGGATCGCGACGATTGATGCGTTCCAGCACTGGGTGTACCTCAACCCAACGCACACCCGCGAAGAACGCGCCCAGGCGTGGCTCGACCTCGAAGCACGCTTCGGGCACATGGGTCACCGCGTGGACTTCACCGGTCTCGACGAGGAACGCAAGTTCGTCTGGCAGCGCCAGAGCCACCTGTTCGGCGTGCCGTTCTACTACATCGAGTACGGCATCGCCCAGCTTGGTGCACTTGGGATCTGGCTGACCAGTCTCGAACAATCTGAAGAAGCAGCACTCGCGGCGTACAAAAAAGCGATGTCCCTCGGTGGCTCGCGTCCGCTCCCGGAACTGTTCAACGCAGCCGGACTCCCATTCGATTTCGGTCCCGAGACCGTGGGTCGATTGGTGGACCGTGTGCAGTTGGAACTCGAAAAGCTGCCTGAATAAATCGCAGATGCTGATTTGAATACACAAACCGAGGGTTTCGATCCTCGGTTTTTTGATGTCCAGAGCGATTCGTGGGCTATCCATATGAACAATCACTGAATACCGATCCGATTCATCGATTTTTACGCGATTGATAGATCCACTCAGATGGATACACGAATAGAACTGCACGGCTTATTGTCTTTTTGAACATCCACAGGAGAATATTATGAATCCCGTACGCTCTCTCGCCTTGATCGCCCCCGCTCTCGCCCTCACCACATTGGCCAGCGCTGGCATCAGCAACATGTACATCACCAACGGCGCTGGAGAAATCTACTCCGTTGACGGCAACACCCTCCAAGCAACCTCCGTGGCGCAGTTGCAAGACGCGGGATCAATCAACGACATCCTCTACATCGGAAACGGCAAGATCCTCGCGAACCTTACATTCGCGATGGCAACCTATGACCTCAACACTGGCGTTCAAGAAACACTCTTCAACTCCAATGGCACATTCGGTGATCCGTCCTCATTTGTGTACTCAAGTGGCCTCGCACGCAGAGCGAACGGCGACATTTACTTTCAAGTCAACGAGTTTTTCAATCCAAGTGGAATAGATGTCTACGGCATCTCATACGACATGCAATCCGGTGGATTGACACAAATCGGCGGTGTCCCGTTCGTTGGCGCTCTCGACTTCTATGAGCTTGCGAATGGCAACATGATTGGGTTCAACACCGGCAACCAGTCCATCCTGTTCAATCCGAACACCGGTGTCATCGAAGCAACTTTCGATCTTGATGTCACCGCGGTGTCGTTCGTCCAGTCATTCTCTGACCTCTATGTCGTCGCTGCCGACGGCTCGATGTACACCTTCGATCTCACCGATGGTTCCACCGAGTTCTATGGACAGATTACCGGATTCGAACGCAACATCCTCGGCGCATCAATCGCATCATCAACCGCCGCGTTGATCCCGTCCCCGGCTTCCCTGCTTGCGCTGACCGGTGGGCTGGGCATGGGCCTGCGTCGTCGTCGCTGATTGAATTGCTGTCGGGCTAACCGCAATACTCCCGAACCATTCTTAATCATTGAATACACGAATCGAGGCTTTACAGGCCTCGGTTTTTCTTTATACTGGTACCGAGAGAGAAACCGCCGAAACTCGGCCAATTTATAGAAAGAGAAGAAAATCAATATGTATCATTTTACACACATTGCGGCAATCGCCGTGACCGTTGTTGCTGTGCAATCAAACGCCATTGCACAGCTTCAAAATAGCTATCTCACCAACGACTCCGGAACCATTTTTTATCTCGACGCGGACACGCTCGTCGCGACAGAAGTTGCCCAGCTCCAGGGCGCCGGCACGATCAACGACATTCTGTACATGGGCAACGGTCAACTGATCGCCAATCTCACTTTCGGAGTGGCCTCATATGATTTTAATACAAATATACAGGCAACACTCTTCTCTGCGCAAGATGTGCAGAGCGAGCCATCCGGCATCCCCCTGGTCAGCGGGCTTGCCCTTCAATCAGATGGGAATGTGTACTTTACTTCAATGTTGCATGGCCCGTCGGGATTACACTTTGCTGGCGCAACCTATAACCCGGGCACGCAAGACATTGATCTGATTGAAGGATCATCAATCAACTACCTCTACTTTGATCATCACGAAATCTCTCCCAATAGGATGCTTGGTGCAAGGGGGGATCAGCATGAAGTTGACATCTTCGATCCATCGACTGGTGTATTGGAGTCTACCTATTCTTTGGGCATTGATGTCCGATCGTTTGTGGAATCCAACGGCGACCTCTACATCCTGTCCGATGGAGGAAATCTCTACACATTCGATTACACCAACGGATCCACGGAGTTCTACGGCAATATCACAGGGCACACTGGAAGCCTCTTCGGGATCACGATCCCCGCACCGTCCACGCTGGCCGCACTTGGATTCGGCGTGTTTACAAGCACACGCCGCCGCCGAATCTGCTGAACTCAACTCTTCCAAGGCCCGGTCACCGCGACGGTCCAGCCCATCGATTGAACATTGACAAACATCGTCGATCCGTCGGGACTGAAACACACACCCGCGAACTCGGAGCGGTTGTACGCGTTCTTTGCGAACTGGTACAACTCGCCAGTAGGGGTAACCCCGACGAGGTACTGGGGCTCTTCGCCGTCTTCGCATACGAAGATGTCGCCCCAAGGCGAGAAGGTGATGTTGTCCGCGTTCTGCAGCACGCTTGGGTCGTTGGGTTCGATCAGCAGTTCCAGCGCGTCCATCCCATGACCGAGACCGTTGGGGGTGAGCTTCCAGATCTGTCCCGCGCCCGCTTTGCCGCCGTTGGTGCACGCGAAGTACGCGCCGCTGTTGTCCGAATCACCAGCGTCTGACTTCGTTTGGCTCCCCCACCACATACCCTCGCCGCGCGCAAATCGAGCGGCGCCCTTCGCGAACCCGCGCTGACGCAGATCATCGAGCGGCGAGTCGATCTCGTCCATCGTGATCCATCCGCACGCGATCGGGTGGTTGGGTTTGATCAGCTGCGTATCCCAGTTGCGGGTGTCCGCTGAATCCGTGCTGAGCAGACGGAGTGCTTGGAGCTTGCCGCCTTCGTGGAGCTTTCCTGGGACATTGGGGATGAAGCGGTAGATCAGCGAGTCGTGCCGATCTTCGGTCAGGTAGACGATCCCGGATTCGGGATCGACGCACACCGCTTCGTGGTTCATGCGTCCCATGCCTTTGATGGGTTTGGGTTCCGCGAGCTTGGGTTCGTGCGTGACGGGGACCTCGAAGCAGTACCCGTGATCGCGCTCAAAGCGATCGCCTTTGGTGTACACCGCTTCTTCGCAACTGATCCATGATCCCCAAGGCGTCGCACCACCGGCGCAGTTGTGCTCGGTTCCCGCAAGCGAGAGCCAATGCTTCTCGACGCGCTCGGTCTTGAGGTTGTAGACCACCGTCGAGCAGCCGCCACGCGATGGTCTGCCGTGCCCGATGTCATAGATGGAATCTGGATCGACCTTGTCGAGCCATTCGTTCCGAGCACCGAACGGCGAGATGGTCCGGTGCGCGTCAGAGATTTCGTGGTTACGGATGAGAATGCATCGGTCGGGATCAACCGAGCCGTCGTCCTTCATGAACGGGAACGACGCCATCCCGTCGTGCTTGCCGGGAACGACCAGCCCGTCATCCATCGGCGCGGACATCGGACTGATGATCCGGTATGAGAATCCCTTGGGAAGATCGAGGATCCCATCGGGGTCCGCGAGCAATGGGCCATAGATCGAACCATCGTCGGCACCCGACTGGATCAACGAACCGATCGCGCCTCGCGCGAGCGTGGACTGGATCGAGGCAAACCCGATCGCAACAGACGAAGAACGCATCAAAAAATGTCGGCGGGAAAGTGGGTCCATGCCAAACTCTATTCGAAAATCAGAAGCTGGATAAGTCGAAAATCACTCTTTCTCAATACTTATTCATTTCGCGATGGACCAACCCATAGCCCCATCATGATCTCATCGCAGTATGAGCCGTCTGGTTGTCGCATGGATCGGACTTTGCACCCTTCATCCACAAACCCTGCTCGCAGGTACATGCCGTGCGCGAGGTCGTTGCCACGAACCACAGAAAGCTCAATCCGCTCGATCCGAGGATCGGCACACATGTCCCCAATGCACCGCTTGAGCATGGATGAACCGAGCCCCGCCCCTTGCCATTCCGGAAGCACGCCAGTCCCAAGTGTCGCGGCGTGCGCGAGCTTGACGCGTGACTGGAACACCAACGAGGTGCACGCGATGATCGCGCCCGATCCTTCATCAATCGCACACATCGAATACTGCTCGCCGAGCCCGGCTTTCTTCGCGCGATCTTCCATGCTCGAAAGCTCGGGGACATCGCCTGCAAAAGTCAGAATGAAATCCGTCGATGCACCCAGCGCCCTGATATAGGTTTGCAACAACACACCGTCACCAGCACGAAGGCTGCGAATGAGCACCTGACGCCCATCCTTGAGGGTTAACGATTCTGGAGGCATTACGAGCGACCCCCGATCCACAATCCCATGACCACATCATCGCAGAACTCCCCGCTCGGCTGCTTCACCGCTCGCTTGCGGATTCCCTCGACACCAAATCCGAGAGATTCATACAAATCCCTTGCGATCTGGTTGTCGGAGATTACACCAAGCTCAACCTTCTGAACAATCGCATTCTCACGCGCGGCTTGAATCCCTCGCTCCATCAGAATCCGACCAAGCCCGACACCCCTCCAAGGCTCCAGAATCCCGATGCCGAGTGATGCGACATGCCGGAACTTGTCGTAGTCGATGCTGTGCCATCCGCAGTCGGCGATGAGTTGGTTGCTCTCAGGATCAAACGCCCCCATCACCCATTCGGTCGGACTCTCACGAAGTTTCTCCAAACGCTCGCGCTGTCCCTTCTCGTCCTTCACCTCATGCGACAGTGTCCCGGTCCAGGGGGATTCATCAGCGAGTTCCATCATGTACGCGCGATACAACCCCGCGTGTTCAGGTTCGACGGGTCCGAGCCGGATGGATCTCCCATCGCGCAGCGTGATCAGTTCTGTTTCAGGTTGCATCCCGTATTATGGGCAGCCCGCACCGAACGCGGCAAGGAACGCACTCACATCAAGAAAATTGAAGTTCCCATCCGCTTCAAAGTCCGCGACCGGGTCCATCGCGCCAAACGCACTCAAGAATGCGCTGACATCGAGGAAGTTCAGGTCGCCTTCGCCGGTGAGGTCCGCAGGACACGCCGGGGCTTGGCCGTAAAACACGCGGATGCAGGTGTTCCCTGAGTATCCGATCGCGAGATCGGGCCGTCCGTCGTTGTTGAGATCACCGAACGCCATCGCGGTCCCGACTTCCGACGCGTCGTAGGTCCACGCGGGATCGGTATCGAGCACACCATCGCGGTTGAGGTAGAGATGCGCGCGACCATCGGAGAAGTGGACTTCACCCAGATCATCGTCGCCGTCAAGATCGACATCGAAGAACCGGATTTCCTGCGGACCGGTGAACGGCGGATTCGTCACCCCGACCCCGACCAGCGAACCACCAACGATCGAATAGACCGAGGTTGGATCACCACCAAAGGCGACCTCGGGTGTGAAGTCGCCCTCGAGATCGGTAAACGCTGCCCCCTTGTCCGCGTCGGTGCCGGGGACGGTGAGAGACGGGAAGACATCGGGTGTGCCGGTGGTGTTGTAATAGATGCCGCTGGAGAAGTTGACCCATTTTGCGACTGCGAGATCCGGGAATCCGTCGCCGGTGATGTCGCGAGCGTCGAGCCCGTTGGAGATTTCGTAGGTGTCTGATTCCCATGACGGATCAATCTCGAGCGTGAACCCGTGATTCCGGAACATGAACATCGGGCGCGTCGGCTGAGCGGATCCAGACCCCTGATTGGTCGTCACGAGATCGAGATCACCATCGTTGTCCATGTCCACCAAGAGTCCCGAGGTTCCCCACGCGTTGGGTGTTGTGTCTGAAGTAAACTCGACCGCTGTGCGTACCCCGCCCCCGATCAGACCGAAGTGGACCTGAACCGAATCGGTCCGGAGCCCACCGCCATGGATGGTGACGAGGTCGGGATTGTGGTCTCCGGTCACATCACCGATCTGAACATCCGCGGTGTGCGTTTGCTCTAGTGAGACCCATGAAGGCGTGCTCTCCAATCCGCTCTCGGAGTTGAAGAAGATCATGTCATGCCAATCTTCATACGGCGGAAACGAGTTGGAAATGTAACACACCGCCGCGAGGTCGTTGCGACCATCACCGTCCAGATCCCCGATCGCAAGGCCGCTGATTTGACGACGCAGTTCGACGGTGAAATCCGGGGTCGTACCAAACGGTGCTTCTGCGGATGCTGACCCAGCAGGCGCATGACCAAGCTGACCAACCGGCGCGAGCGAAAGCTCGACCGTTTCCTGACCATCCGCAGAAATCTCGATGTGCGGGCGAGCGACGGGCTCAGCGCCCGATGCCATCCCGGCATGGAGTGAAAGAAGCGAGAGAAGCGTAATCGTGCGTGTGTGCATGGTGGGTGTCCTTTGTGTGCGGGTCGATCCCCATGCTACCAGAGCACACGCCCGACTACAAGGGAAAACTCACCCTCGCGATCGGCATTCCTCAAGGAACTGAACCGCTCTTCGCAGGTGCGGGATCACGATCGAGCCCCCCACAATCAGCGCGATGTCAAAGACCTCGAACAACTCCTCGTCACTCGCGCCCGCGATTACCGCTTGGTCGATGTGGTACGCGATGCAGTCGTCACACCGCAACACCATCGACGCGCTCAGTCCCAGCAACTCCTTGGTCTTCGCGTCGATCGCGCCCGGTTCGTACGCGCTCGAATCGAGCGTGAAGAACCGCTTGGTCGTCTTGGTACCCCGGCTCAGAATCTTCTCATTGAGATCCGTCCGGAACGATTGAAACTCTTCGTATCTGCTCATGGGCGCAGTATAGATCCGATTCTTTCTCAATTTACCTGTCAACAACGCTCCCCCGATGCGGTCTGCTCTCGGGGATCTGCCCCACCGATAGGAGACCACTCATGAAACCAACAACACGCATTCTTCCATTCGCACTCGCACTGCTTCTCGCCACCACCATGCTGACCGGCTGTGAAATCAGTCAATCATTCAGCGTCGACAAGCATCGTCCCCACAAGGGCCATCGACCGCACCACGGTGATCGCCCCCACAACGACCGTCCACATCACGGCCACGGCGATCATCACGGCCCGCGAGGTCACAGACCACCATGGGCGGACTCGACGACCCCAGATCACACCAACGACCCTTTCCCTCGCGTACCGATCGCCACAGCGACAACGCTGGAGAAACACTCCGCGATCGCCAGCACGCTTGGGCATGCATCCATATCACCCCCTCGCACTGAGCCGGCATCCCGGAACGCGAACATTGCTCCCAATGCCATGGTTCACAGGGTGCCGACGAAAAACAAAGCGGCCCTCAGGAAAAAATGAACGCATGCACTGAAACCGTTGCCATACCATTCCCAAGAGAACATACACACCCTGGAGTTCATTGATGTCATCACGAACCACCCTCGCGCTCGTAACCGCCGCCGTACTCGCATCGCCCGCCCTGCTTGGCGGATGCCTGCTCAGCCAAGACAAGAGCACGAGCATCAGCGGCGCGTATGTGCAGCCGAGCGCTCTCTCCCGCGTCAAGATCGACAAGAGCACCCAAGACGATGTCCTCAACATCCTCTCCGAACCCACCATGCGCAAAGAGCATCAAGATGGCAGCGAGACATGGACCTGGAACTGGACCAAAACAGAACAAGGCTCAGGATCACTCTTCCTCATCTTCGCGGGATCAAGCGAGAAGCATGTCGAGGAAAGCGCCCACATCACCTTCCTCCACGGCATCGCAACCGACAAATGGCGCGACTAATCAGTCTTCAACCAATCCCATCAAGTCCCGCGTGTATCACCAAACAACTGCACATGCACGCGCGGGCAATAGCTCCATCCACGCGACACACACTCCTCGACCACCCACGCGATGGACTTCGGATCAGGGACCGTCACACCCTCAGGCATCAGCATCACATCGCTCGGTGCATAGCCACGGATATTCGCAAGCACCGATTCGATCTCTGGAAGATCCTCGCGCGAACTGACCACAAACTTGAGCTGACGATCCCGCGTTGACGCGATCAACTCGTTGATCGCGTCAAAGTCGAGCCTGCGCTCCTCGTGCCGCTTCGCCCACGCGCCCGACGCATCCCTCGGATCATCCGTCGGCGTCGAGTTGGCAAGCTTCGGTGAAAGACTCATCAGGTTGCACACCAACCCCGGCAGCACAAGCGTCCCCGCGGTCTCCACAGTGATGTGCATCCCTGCATTGGACAACCTTGAAGACAGCTCGGCAACCTCCGCGAACATCATCGGTTCCCCGCCCGTCAACACCGCGTGACCCACGCCGCTCGCGACCGCCTCTTCGACCAGCTCATCAATCGTCCGCGTCGTCTTCTCAGGAGACCAACTCGCGTACGGCGTATCACACCAGGTACACCGAAGATTGCACCCCGAGACCCGGCAGAACCAGCTCGGCACTCCCGTGAGTTTGCCCTCGCCTTGGATGGAGACAAAGGTTTCTGAAATTGGAAGCGATGCGCTCATTGTGCGTACACCGTTGGGTCTTCGATCCCCGCTTGTTCAAACCCGCGTCTTCGGAGGATGCACGAGTCGCACTGGCCGCACGCTTTGCCGTTGATCGGGTCGTAGCACGAATGCGTCATCGCGTAGTCCACTCCCAGCGCTACACCCGCTTGCACAATCTCCGCTTTGGTCATCTCCATCAAAGGCGTGTGCACCCGGATCGCATTCCCATCAACTCCAAGTTTGGTCGCAAGATTCGCAGTCGTGGTAAACGATTCAATAAACTCCGGCCGACAATCCGGGTACCCCGAGTAGTCCACCGCGTTGACCCCAATAAACAGATCCTTCGCGCCCAAGGTTTCCGCGAGTGCCATCGCGATCGACAGGAACACCAGATTCCGCGCCGGGACATAGGTGATGGGGATGTCCGTCATCGCGGATTCGTCGCGCCCTTTGGGGACTTCGATATCCGCGGTGAGTGCCGATCCCCCGAACGCGCCGATGTTGATCGGGAAGACCCGGTGCGTTGCCGCGCCGAGTTTGGTGCTGAGCTTGGCGCTCGCATCGAGCTCGTTGCGGTGCCGCTGCCCGTAGTCGAAAGCGATGGTGTGGCAGGTGTATCCCTGAGAAACCGCCATCGCAAGCACCGTCGTTGAATCCAGCCCACCCGAAAGCAGCACCACCGCATGCCCTTTGGATCCGGGTGCTGATGGAGTGCTTGAATTGTCCGTTTCTGCAGGCATTTACAACGGTAGGTCGGTGGAACTGCGGATTTGATGCCACCAAACTTCGAGTTTCGAGTATACTTGGGTATGCCATTCTCGCTTATCAGCGCGACGGTGCTGCGTGTTCGCCCAATCGGGGTCACCTCCGACTACTGCCCGGTCTGCCGAAAGGAATGCCGGTTCCGGTTGGCTCAAGCGGAACACAAGCGGTATTTCCTCTGCATGGACAAGGGACGCCACGGCCATCCCCACCACGAACTCACCTGCATGACCTGCGATTGCCGCGTCGAGCGACCGATTGAGGAACGACCGATCTCCATCCTCCCAGATCCCAAGAGCGCCGCGATCTTTGAACCCGAAATGATCCCGATCGTCTCCAAAAGAATTGAATCCTGCACCGCGATGGAGCAGACCCGGAGCGAGGGCAAACTCAAACCCGCCGAGCGCGAAGAGATGATTCGGCACGCGCTCTTCTGCTTTGCGCGTGTCTACGACGAGGACACCTTCGAGCGCCTCACTCCAATCGCTCGGCTCATGATCCTGATCGTCTCGCTCATCGTCGCGGCAGCGGGGTACTACGCGTGGACCAAGACCGGCTCGCACATGTCCATCATCTTTGCGGGGATCGCGATCCTGCTGGTGTTCTTCACGGTCATCTACTGGGCCGCACGGCACTCCCCACGCAAACGCGTCCGCACCTGGCTCGCGATGGCGCTGCTGCCGATGGACCCGACGAGTGAGGAAATCCGAAAGGTCCGCGCCGAGCTCCAACGATCACGCCTCAAAGCGGGATTCCAGATCAAAGCCGACAAGGTCCTGGCAAAGATCAAGAAGCTCAAAGCCAAGGGTTTCACGGGGGGCCCCAAGACTCCGTACCCGAACTAATCCGATTCTTTGCTGCTCAGATCAATATAACCACGCATGTTGCCTCGGATGAGCTTGAGACGAACCGCTTCTTGGTACTCTGCATCCTTGAAGAATGTTTTGAGTTGACCCGCATCTTCAAATGATCGGCCGTCAATTTCGTACAAGAAATCGCGCGATTCGAGTCCCGCTTGATCCGCGGTGGAGTTCGGTGAAACCTCAAGCACTTGGAACCCCGCGATCCGATCCACCACGCGTCCTCGACTGGTCACCACCCGTTCATCAGGAACCACCGAAAACCCCAAGCTCTCGATGTACGCACCGCCGTAGGCAATCGCGCGCTGCTCATCGCGATCCTGAAGGGTCGCTTTCCCGTGCATTTTCTTCCCATTGCGGAGGTACTCGACCTCGGTTGGAACACCGGGACGCGCGAGCATGATCGCGTTGCCCATCCGGACCAGATTCTCCGTCGCGCGTCCGCCGAGCGAGACGACCACATCGTCCTTCATAAGCCCCGCTTGATCCGCAGGACCGCCGGGGATGACGCGGTTGAGCACCACACCACCATCAATCTTGAGGTCGTACGCATCCGTCGGCTCAAGCTCCCCCATCTCGACACCCAACCAACCCCGATCAACGCGCCCGTTCTCGATGATCCGTGACATCACCGCGCCGGCAATATCGATCGGGATCGCGAACCCCAGCCCGTTGTTCCCGCCTGACCGCGACAGGATCGCGGTGTTGATCCCGATGACTCGCCCATTCAGATCAACCAGTGGCCCACCTGAGTTCCCGGGATTGATCGCGGCGTCCGTCTGGATGAACTCCTGAAACCGCTGGGGCGCATTCCCCTCGTCGCCGGGGGACATATTGACCGACCCGCGGCCTTTCGCGCTCACGATCCCCGCCGTCACCGATTGCTGGAATCCGAACGGCGAACCGATCGCGAGCACCCACTGACCCACACGCAGGCCTTCCGAATCCCCAAACTGAGCGGGAACCAGTCCTTCCGCATCGATCTTGATGACCGCGACATCGGTTTCCGTGAAGGTGCCGATGAGCTCAGCGGGAACCTCGCGTCCGTCGCTCAGACGCACATTGATAAACTTCCCCGCTTCAACCACATGCGCGTTGGTCAGGATGTACCCACGCGCATCAGCGATGACCCCGGAACCGAGCCCTGTCTGCTGACGGAATCCGCGCCGGTTCTCGTCTTCGGTCATGACATGCACCACCGAGTCCTCGATCGTTTCGCTCGCATACTCGAACGCGACGGAGAGATCCATCGCCATGGACATCGCGTGTTTCTGTGTGTCGTCCGGCTCGGTTCCTAAGCCAGTTCCAAGACCGGTGTTGTTGTTTATCGCGGATGCAGTCCCGCACAATCCCAGCATGGAAACAACTGCTGCTATCACAGAAACAGCTTTGGAGGAACGATTCATTCTGGACATATGAGACTCCTTCGTATACATACCTACAACACAACAACGCCCGCGGATGCAGGTCTATTGCCTTCCCGGTACGGTTCTTCGGATTCCGATGATTGAGATTACGAAATCCCGTATTCCGCCCAGGAACTGCTGGTCTCGGTGACCCGGACCCGCTCGAGGGTCAGCCCCGCTGGGAGGACGAACTCTTTGCCGTTGCGGTCTGCGTAGGTACCGCCCGACACCAGCTGCGCTGACACATATTCGTAGATGCGCCGAGCGAGGACTTCCGTCGTCGGATCCTCATCTTCGCACACAATCACGCGCGATTGGTTCTCTTCGGTGAGCTGATCGAGGATCGGGTCTTTCGAGTTGACCATCAACGCATGGTCGTACGAGTCGATGTACTCCTCGACCGCGAGCTTGAGCGATTTGAAATCACAAACCATATCCCCATCGCCGAGGTGCCCCGACGCGATGACCAGATCCACGCGGCGTGAGTGCCCGTGCGGGTATTTGCATCGTCCGGGGTGCTTAGAGAGCATGTGCCCGCTCTCGATCTCAAAGCTCTTACAAACGCGATAAATCATGGTCGATCGTATGCCATTTGCGGCCCAAAGACTGTCCTTCTATACTCGCGTCATGAAACGATTTTCCCTATTCATCGCGTGCGTACTGATTCCAACTCTCCCCATCGCGTGCTCCAAGCATCGTCCAATCGAGACCGCCGCGGATCACCCCCTCCACGACGGCCCGATCCACAACCTCCACCAGCTCAAGCCGGGTCTTTACTCCGGTGGTGAACCACCAGAAGCATCCCACTACGCGCAGCTCGCGGAGATGGGAATCCGAACAGTGGTCAGCGTGGATGCGATCCCACCAAACCCGGAACTCGCCGCTCCCTACGGCATCCGAATCATCCACCTCCCGATCGGGTATGACGGGATCTCCGATGAACGCGCCGTCGAACTCGCCGCCGCGATCGACGCCTCTGAACAGCCAATCTATGTCCACTGCCACCACGGCAAGCACCGCGGGCCCGCCGCACTCTGCGTCGGCGCGATCGGCGCGGGACTCATCACCAACGAGCAAGCAAACGACTTCATGAAAGTCACCGGCACTTCCGAGCATTACACCGGATTGTGGAAAGCCGCGTCCGAGGCGCACCCAATCGACGAATCAACCCTCCGTGCCGTGCCCGAACTCCCATCCAAAGCGCCGGTCGAGAGCTTCGTCCGCGCGATGGGAACCGTTGACCGTCTCAACGACCGAATCTGGGAGATCGCAAAGAACAACTGGGAAACCCCTGCGGACCACCCCGACCTGACCCCCGAAGCGATCAGCGGGCGGATGCACGACCTCATGCGGTCCATGCACGACACGGAGTATGTCAAGGACGCGGGTCCGATGATGACTTATGAACTGGACCAGAGCATCGACGCCGCACGCGAGCTTGAAATCGCGATCGAATCCAAGCAATGGCCCGCAGCGATCGACGCGCTGACCGCGTTCAAGCAGACCTGCAAGAGCTGCCACGAACAGTTCCGGGATTGATCTGGTTTATTGACCGTCGAAGAAGTACCCGAGACGATCCCCGAAGCTCCGCAGCTTGCCTGTTCTCAGGTCCCCGTTATCAATGTACTCGTCGAGCTTGAGCGCCATGTTGTCCGTGTAGTTATTCCCGTTGTTCTTGCGGATCGAAATCTGAGGCGGGTTCCAGTTCGGTGGACCCTCGTAGTCGTACACCCCGCCCATCGGCGCGGGTTTGGCAAACGGATTCTCGGACTTGAAGTACGGCGTCAGCGCCGAGACCACCTGCATGCGGTTCACATCCCGCGGGTATGACCCATGCTTGGAAATGTACATCGAGAGCGCATTGACAATCGCTTGGAGGTCCTCGCTTGTCGCAGCGATCGAAGCCTCCTCCTTTGCCTGGAGGAACTTGGGAGTGACCATCGCGGCAAGGATACCGATCACGACCACAACAACAAGCATCTCAACCAAGGTAAACGCAAAGCGGTTCTGCATTCTAAACTCCAGATCAAACATCTTCGACCGCATCACAAACACAGAGAATACGGCATCCTTCAGATCTATCGGAAAAACACATCATCGTGTCCAGTCCTCTCCCAAAAACTGTCACCCACGAAACGAAGAAACGGACAAAGCGAGGATAACCCACTCTTGGACGCGCCACCCTGATACCATCCACGCGTGAAGTCCCCCACCATCAATCTCCTTGAACCCGAACTCATCGAGCTGCTCGAAGCGCGTGATTATCGGCAGGTCCGCGATGCACTCTCGATCCTCGAACCCGCGGACATCGCGGACCTCATCGAATCGCTCAAAATAGAATCCGCAGGCATCGCATTCCGCATCCTCCCCAGACAAATGGCCTCGGATGTCTTCTCTGAACTCGAACAATCGATGCAAGAGTCGCTCCTCGACGAACTCGGGGACGAACGCTCCGCTCGCGTTGTTGAAGCACTCGAGCCCGACGACCGGGCCGCGATCCTTGACGAACTTCCCGTCGAGGTCGCCACCCAGATCATCAAACGACTGAGCCCAGAAAACCGGCGCATCACCCAAGCCATCCTCGGCTACGCCGCCGACAGCGTCGGTCGACTCATGACGCCGGGGTATGTCCGCATCCGCAAGAGCTGGACCGTTGAACACGCCCTCAACCACATCCGCGAGTACGGCCAGAACGCCGAACGAGTGGACTGGGTCTTCGTCATCTCATCCGATGGCACACTCATCGACGACCTCCACATCCGCACCATCCTCCTCGCTGATCCACAAACAACTGTCGCCGACATCATGGACGACCAGTTCATCGCGCTCAACGCCAAGGACGACCGAGAAGAAGCGGTCCGCGCGATGGCACGCTACAACCGCACCGCACTCCCCGTCGTCGATTCGCTCGGACTCCTCGTCGGGATCGTCACCGCGGACGACATCGCGGATGTCGCCGAGGAAGAGTTCACCGAGGATGTCCACAAGCTCGGCGGTATGGAAGCGCTCGATGCGCCCTACACCAGCACCTCCGTCAAAGACATGGTCCGCAAGCGAGGCGTCTGGCTCGCGGGACTCTTCGTCCTCCAGCTCCTGAGCATCGGGGTCATGGGAATCTTTAATGAGCAGCTCGACAAAGCGGTCGTCCTCGCGCTCTTCGTGCCGATGATCATCGCGTCGGGCGGGAATACAGGCACCCAAGCCGCGAGTCTGCTGGTGCGTGCGATCGCGGTGGATGAAGTGCATATCGGTCTCTGGTGGCGCATCATCCGCAAAGAAATCCAGACCGGACTCGCGCTGGGAACCATCCTCGGACTCATGGGCATGCTGACCGTTCATCTCCTCTCGATGACAGGTTTCGCGCACACCCCGCACGCCGATGTGCTCGCACTCACCGTCGGAGCCGCGGTGTTCTTCATCGTCATCTGGGGGACACTCATCGGTTCCATGCTCCCCCTCCTCCTCCACAAACTGGGCATGGACCCCGCGGCGTCATCCGCGCCCCTCGTCGCGACCCTCATGGATGTGTCCGGACTCACCATCTACTTCGGTGTCGCCACCCTCGTCCTCCACGGCACACTCCTCTAACACAATCAGTGACCCGACGCGGTCTTCGCATCCGTGATCCGGTACTCCTCCAGCGGCTCCATCCCGATCTCCGCTCGCGCCCGATTGGTTTCATCAATATCCACAATCGCCGCAGGAAGCACGGTTCTGGTTTTGGAATCAAACGCTTGCATCTTGCCGTAGAGCTGGGGTTTCGAATCGTGCTGCTGCTTGCGATCGTAAATCATCGCATACGGGCCAGGATCCATGCGACCCGCGCCCACTTCAGCTCGCAGCTTCGGCAGCACCCACTCCGCGTCCTCCATTGTCATATGGATCAACACCGGAACCGGACTCGCATACCCCTCCCCAGCGGTTTCATCCGTCGGCCAGCCGTAGAGATCCACCAGTCGCATCAGCTCTCGTGTGTTCGCTTGGTCGATCGGGATCTGCTTGTCCCAGAGTGCTTTCTTGACTTCTGGATCAAGCTCGATGCCTTCTTGGTGCCGACGGATCGATTCTTCCATATTCGCATCGTCGTCGAGCGCTTCGAGCTTTGCGAGTTCGACCGGATCGGTCGTCTCCCACGCGATCGCAGAGCGGTAGCGTTGATCGGATTCCATGATCGCATCGAGTGCCGCATGATAAGCTTCCGGCGACCAATCCGATGTCCGCTCTTGAGTCGATGAGCATCCCGCTCCAACCAACATCCACGCCGGAGCGAGCACGCAGGAAAGAATACAAATCCGATTCACGATAACTGATGTGCTGAGTAAGATCATGAACACAGAGATGCTCTGCAAACATAAACCCGTCAACACATCAAGATTTTGTTTCGGTAACGAAACTTAATCACCAACCCACATCCCCATCAGAAACTCATCCCGGTACGATCCGTCAGGCTGCCGAACCGCCTTCACCTTTCGCCCTTCGTGCACAAATCCAGCTCGCTCATACATCGCTTTCGCATGATCGTTTCCCTCCATGACCACGAGTTGGAGCCGCTGAATCTTGGGTTGTCGTTTGATATCTTGAACTGCCCGATCGAGCATCCACATCCCGAGCCCATTACCTTGCCATTCGGGAAGAACCCCCATCGCGAGCCCCGCGACATGCGAGAGCTTGACCCGTTCTCCGAAATACAACGCCGCGTTGCCCACCATCGCACCGGATTCTATGTCGAACGCATTGAGCGCATAGAACCCGCCGGCTTCGATCTTTTCAAGACTCTTTTCGTACACACGCGCCATCGCCATATCACCCGGATGCGTCAGCATGTACTCGGTCGATGCGCCAAGCTCCGCGAGATAGTCATGGAATAACGCCCCGTCCCCCACCTGACCATCCCGAATCAGAACCGATCGACCGTCCCGAAGCGAACGCGTTTCATGCTCCATTCACTCGCTCCCATCCAGAGTCTCTACTCTTCTACCATCGCATCAATCAACGCTTCGAAGCGTTCGCGCTGCTGAGTGTACGCATCCCCGGTCGCTGGGCCGCTGAATCCCGAGTACACCCCCTGCACCTCGTTGTTGCGATCAAGAAAGATGAGCGTCGGGTACGAACGGACCTTGTCGAGCACGGGGAGTGCTGCGGATGCCTTGTCCTTGTCGCTGAGCCCCGCGATGAGGATCGGCCAGTCCGTCCCGATGTGCTCATGATGGCGCTTCACTTGTTGGACGGATCGTTCAAAGTCCTCAACGATCTCAAACGCGAGCCCCACCACCGCGAGGTCATCGCCGTACTGCTCTTTGAGCGAGACCAGCTCGCGTGCGGCATCAGAGCAGTTCGGACACCAGGTCCCGAATATCTCGATGATGCGTGCATTCGCGTTCGATTCATCAAGCAGATCCAGCACCCGAGTCGGCTCGCCTTGGAGATTCTTGAACACCATGTCATCGAGCGCGTCCTCATCCGCGATCGTGGTCTGCTTGAACGCATCGGGGAGCGCCGCGTCGTCATCACGCGTCGCGGTCCAAGTCTCATGATGCCAGTTGCCCGACCAGAAATCGCCCTCGATCGTGCCATCGTCCTGCATGCGTGCGTGGAAGAGGAACGCGTGCGCGCCGTCGAAGGTGGAGAGCCGCATGAGATTGCCGTCCACTCGGCCAGCGAGGTAGCGGTAGTCGCCGGTGGTGGTTAGAAATGTCGCAGATGCATTCTGTTGATCGTCAACATCGAATTTTCCGATTGCGAGTTGATCAGATAACTCAAAATCGACTGACCATCTTCCAGCGAAATCCATGAGAAAATTCGAATCATCTATGGTATCAAACAGCGGAACAGTCGAATCCCGGATCGCTAGCGCGTTCATGATTGCGACATTTCCATCACCACGATTCTTAATCCAACTGCCCTTGAAATCGCCGGAGTTTGAATCTGCCTTGAGTTTCAGAACAGAATCGTAGTGTGGAAATCGAACTTCGAAATCATTCCATGCACCCGTCATCTCAACTGATATTCTCTCCAGATTCCCTGCATCGTGAAATCCTTCCCCAATTCGAACAACTGCTGACCATGCTCCACGATTGTCTGGTCGATAGGCATCAATCCGGAATGGCAATGGGCCACCCGGTGTGTCGAGTTGAACTCGATACCTGTAAGAAATATTTGGAATGAAGTTGAGCGTTGAAACCCATGCTGCAAGACCAAGTACGAGCAATACAACTCCAATACAAAAAATCTTCGTTTTACCCATACCCCACTCTACGGCCAATCCCCGCGCCCCGTTCTACCATTCCCACATGCCCGCTACAATCCCCACCATGCCTGATTCCACCCTCCCAACCGCATTCTCCCCCATCGAGGACATCCTCGAAGAACTCCGTGCTGGACGCATGGTCGTCGTCACCGACGACGAATCACGCGAGAACGAGGGCGACCTCATCCTCCCGGCTCAGTTCATCTCCCCCGAAGCGATCATGTTCATGCTCAAGGAAGCATCCGGATATATGTTCGTCTCGCTCCCAGAATCCGACTGCGACCGTCTCGATCTGCATGGACAGTCCGCCGTCAACACCTCGGCGCGGGGAACACCGTTGACCGTGTCCGTCGATGGTCACCCAAAGCACGGCTTCACCACCGGCGTCTCCGCCCACGAACGCGCCAAGACCATCCAGATGCTCATCGACCCCACCACCGTCCCGACCGACTTCGTCCGCCCCGGACACATCAACCCACTGCGCTCTAGAGATGGTGGCGTCCTCGTCCGCGTCGGTCACACCGAAGGCATCGTCGACCTGTGCCGCCTCGCGGGACTCAATCCCGGCTGCGTCGGGATCGAGATCGTCCACCCAGAAGGACGCATGATGCGCGTCCCCGATCTCGAAGTGTTCTGCAAAACCAACTCCATCAAAATGTGCTCGATCAAGCAGATCATCGAGTACCGACTCGCGACCTCCAAGATCGTCGAACGACTCGACCCGATCCAAGGCACCACCATCTCCACCCCCCACGGCGACTTCAACCTCATCGCGTTCCGCTCACCCTCCGACCCCATGCCCCACCTCGCACTCACCGTCGGCGATGTCGGCACCCTCGACGAATACCACAACCCCATCCCCAACCACGCACCCACCCTCGTCCGCGTCCACAAACGCGATCTGCTGGGAGACATCTTCAACGCCTTCGACAGCAACTCAAGCAGTTCAACCGGTCAAACGCTTCAATCCTCGATGAAAATGATTCAAGCCGAGGGACGCGGCGCGATCATCTACCTCCGTCCCCACGGCGTAGGCGATGCGCTCACCGACCGACTCTCCCGTCCACACCAACACTCCCAAGAAGACGCGGTCACCGAAGCACTCTCACCAGAAATGGTCGAGTACGGCACAGGGTCACAGATCCTCCGAGCATTGGGCATCTCCAACCTCAAACTCATCACCAACTCCGAAGCGTCCTACCCACACCTCGAATCGTTCGGGCTGACCATCGCTGAGCGCGTAAAAGTTTCCGTCTGATCGACATCGTGCGGAAAGACTACGCACTCACGCCGCTTTGTGCGCATCCTCAAACTTGAATGCCGAGAGCATCTCCCCGCAACTGCTGAACCGCATCGAACTGAACACCGCACCCTGCTCCGATTCCCCCGCGAGCACGAGCCGCACCTTCTCCGAAGCTTTGAACCGGACATCCGAACGGATCAGAATCTGATCAAAGTCTTTCGAAACAAGCTCCACGCTCAAGGACTCTCCGGTTGAACGCAGGATCCCAACCTCAGCAATCTGCGGTTTTTCCCTCGGCTCAACCTCCGCAAGTGTCGCTGGAGAGGGCATCAACTCACTCAGATTCGGAACGGCCATCCCCGAGCCTTCCGGGACCGCACGCTCTGGGTCTTCAGCGAGCATCCTGTGGATCACGCGCTCCCACGCCGCGAAAATCTCGCCATCAATCGCCGTCCCCAGATCCTTCCGCATCATATCTAGTGTCGTCCGAGGCGGGATCGGGCCGCGATATGGAGGCGACGAGGTCAACGCATCATAAATATCAACAACCGCACACACCCTCGCATGGAACCCGATCTCGCCGGCGCTGACCCCGTTTGGATACCCCTTCCCATCCAGACGCTCGTGATGACTGAGCGCCATCTCCAGCGTGATTTCGTTCTGCCCTTCCTGATTTTTGAGGATGTCGTATCCGGACTTGGGATGCTCGCGGATGAGCGTCCATTCCTCATCCGTCAGCTTGCCTTCTTTGTTCAGGATCTCAGGTGGGATCTGGCTTTTGCCCACATCATGCACAAGCCCGCCGAGCATCAGGTCTCGCACCATTGGTGCATCACTTCCCAGCAGCTCGGCACCAAGCAATCCACACCCAACCCCGACATTGACCATATGCGTGGTTGTGTAGAAATCATGCTCGGACATATTGAGCAGATGACTGAACTTGGATTCGTCCTCATTGCACCAGTTAGAAAACTGCGTCGCCATCCCGCCGAGGGTTTCGCTCAGCCCCGGGATTGTTGGATCGAGCATAAACTCTTCGATCATTTTCGCGCACGAAGCGCGGACAATCCGTGTACGCTCAGCGCGAGAAATATTCTCGTCCTGGTACGCATCAACAAGCTGCTCGTTGATCATCGCTTGGAAGATTCGATGCTGGGTCTTTGGGACATAAAGATGAGTAATGCCCTGTTCGATCAGCTTCTGGCAATCATTCCTCGAATACGAAGTCCCCGGCTTACGGAACAGCACCGCGTTGCCCTTCGCGTGGATCAGATACAGTTCCATCGCCAACTGATCCGATTGGAAGGCATCGATCGGAATTGGAAAGTAGGTTGCGCTGCAATGCACACCCGTTTCTGGATTGGCGCTGTATTCTGTCATTCGTGAATGAATCCTGTCCAAGAACACTGCGTTCTATAGAGGCACTGTGCCCATGTATACTTCGGGTATCAAGCAGCAAGAATCGAGTAAACCACTTAAGAAACAGTTTTATACATACAACGGATATTTTTGTCCATATTGAACACATTAAACACGCATATCAGTCACACAAACCAAAATATTATCCTGCGAGCGACTCTCAAATGCAAACCCCGCTTAGACACCTGATAACTCTTGAATCAAAAATCAAAATACAACTACCCGATTTCATCACAAAATCGAACTTTGTTGAGTATTTTTGATCACGACCCAATACCGGTGTGACAAAGTTCCTCTTTCATGGGACAATACAGGTCGATCGCGGCTGGATGGGATGCCGATCTCATATGGACACCACCGCGCCTTGAACCACGATCCCACACCAGGAGAACACCATGAACCGCACACCACTGATCGACTTTGCCGCTGGATCACTCGTCACCGCGTCGGCGGCACTGCTCATCGCATCGGGACCTGAACACAAAGACCACCGCGACCATCAAAACCCGAAGCATAAAGAAAGCATTGACCACACACCAGAAATGTCTCCCGAAGACATGATGGCGGGGATGATGAAACTCTCCACCCCCAACGAGCACCACGCGGAACTCATGGAAACCGTCGGCAACTGGACCGCCAAGACCAGTTTCGTGATGGACCCCGCCGCACCACCAACCGAAGGCCCTGCGAGCATGACCGTCAAATCGCTGCTCGATGGTCGTCATGTCATGTCGCACTTCACCATGGACTTCGCAGGACAACCCTTCGAAGGCTACTCCATTATGGGATACGACAACGCACACGATGAATACAACTCCGTGTGGATGGACTCCATGTCCACCAAAATCACCTACATGACCGGCAACAAAGACGAGCACGGCAACATCGTCATGCTCGGCACCTCATCAACCCCGATGGGCGACAACCCCATGAAAATCGTCACCAGCAAGAACAACGACGGCACAATGGTCGACAAGTTCTACGACCAGATGCCCGACGGCACATGGTTCAACTCCGGAACCATCACCTACACACGCGACTGACCCGTCTCAAATCCGCTCATACAGCGGCAGATCACCAACCAACGGCCGGCAGTAGTCCAGGAACTTCTGGCTCACATTGTTATGCCCCTCAATAAACTCCGCGGGCATGTGTTTGGTCTTCGCCGCGACATCGCGAAGCTCGATCCGCTCGTACTTGATCGCGTAGGGTTGCCCCTCCCCGATCGGGCTCGTCCGGATGATCGCCACCGATCCATCAAGATCGCCGCTCGTTGCAAGACGCGCCGCGTATCGACCCACCCCGCGAGCCTCTTTCATGTCCACAGGGGACTGATCCGGGAAACACCGCTGCACATACCCAAAGGTGTCCGCACGCACACGCACCGCTTTCCCACCCACCGGCGAGAGCCTGCTCTTGAGCAGGTCCGACAACGCATCACCCAACGCACCGGAACCTGAAAGCTGCACATTGCCATGCGCATCGGTCTGACCGTTCTTGATGAGCTGCCCACCAATCGAGTTGCCGTCCTTGTCCGCGATGCCTTCAGAGACCGCGATGTGACAACGCCCGTGCCGATCGTACATGCTGGCAACATCGTCGATGAACCGATCCGTATCGAACGCAACCTCTGGGAGATAAATCAGCTGAGGCCCGTCCGTCGAGCTGCCCTCATATTCATACCGATCATCACGACGCGCAAGCGCCGACGCCGCCGTCAAGAACCCAGCATGCCGACCCATGATGACATTGATCTTGATGCCGGGAAGCGAGATGTTGTCGAGGAAGTCCGCCATACACGCCTTGGCAACAAACCGAGCCGCGCTGGGGAACCCGGGGGTGTGGTCGTTGATCATCAAATCGTTATCAACGGTTTTCGGAATATGGAAGCACCGGAGCTCGTACCCCTTCTCGTTGGACAGCTCGTTGACGATGCGACAGGTGTCGCTCGAATCGTTCCCACCGATATAGAAGAAGTACCGGATGTCATGCTTCTGGCACGCTTCGAAAATCTTCTCACAGAACGCCGCGTCTGGTTTATCGCGCGTTGAGCCCAATCCCGCGCTGGGGGTCGCCGCGAGCAACTGGAGCCGATCGTGCGGATAATCGGTGAGGTCGTAGAGGTCGTCGTTGATCAACCCGGTCACGCCGTGGCGCATACCGAGGACTTTCTTGATCGGATTCCCGGAGGTCCCCGCCCCCTGGCTCCTCAACCCCTCGATCACACCCACCAGCGACTGGTTGATGACCGCCGTCGGCCCGCCAGATTGCCCAATAACCGCATTCCCTTTGATCAGATCAGCCATTCCAAAAACTCCTCGTGCTCGATGTTCTCCACCGGACTAGACGGTAGCGACTCGCCCGCATCAAAGCATTCTCAAGACCATGAAAATGACCGATTCTTGCCCGATCACAGCAACCATCCATCAATTTGTGGGACCTCTTCCCCACCACTGAACCCACAACTCCATTTCACAAGACATCTCTGATTTATCCGCCACCTCATCCCAAATTTTCGGTACCATCTTCACTCAAGGAGTCTCAATCTATGAAATCGGTTTCAGTTCTCATCGCCCTCGCATCCACAACCCTCATCACACCACTCGCCACCAGTGCCAGCGACCCGCTCGCTCCACGCCCCAACGGCATGGCAATCGACCGACCCACCAGCCACATCCTCGTCGGCGCAACCATCCACATCTCCCCCACCGAGACCTACGACGCAAAGAACAACCCCGCGATCCTCATCGAGAACGGCCAAATCGTCGGCGTCTTCGAGACCGCCAACACCATCCGACCCAAACCCGGTTTCCAGTTCCACCAGCTCGACCCAAACCAACACATCTACGCTGGGTTCATCGACGCATTCGTTGAGGTCGACACAACAGCGCCAGACTCCAACGCCGCAGGCAACCACTGGAACAACTACATCACCCCCCAGCGCGACGCCCTCATCGGCCCCGGACTCCCAGACTCGGGCGCCAAAACACTCCGCAAGCTCGGATTCACCACCGCGATGATCGCGCCAGACTCGGGAATCTTCCGCGGATGGACCGCGACCGTCTCCACCGCCGACAACTTCAGCGACCCCTCGCTCGGACTCCCCCCGGTCTATCAATCTCATGCCGGACAGATGATGGGATTCGACCGCACAAGCTGGAGAGAAGCCGCGTACCCAACGAGTCATATGGGCGTCATCGCGCTGATGCGCCAGACCTTCCTTGATGCCGCACATTACCACGCGACCAACTCATCGACCCCATCATGCTTCTCGCAGGTCTCACCCTCCGACACCACCTTCTTCTACGACACCAGCCACGAGCTCGAAGCGCTGCTCGCCGGGAAGATCACCGCAGAGTTTGAGCATCCCAACACCGTCATCGTCGGCTCGGGCAGCGAGCACCGCCGCCTCGATCCCATCGTCGAGATGGGATACCCCGTCGTCGTCCCGCTGACCTTCCCCAAAGAACCCGAGGTCTGGACGATCAACAACGCCGAGTCCATCACCCTCTCGGCGCTCCAGCACTGGGAACGCGCCCCAGCAAACGCCCGCTGGCTCAGCACCGCCGGACTCCCCGTCGCCCTCACCACCAGCAAGCTCCGCGACGACGAAAGCTTCTTCACCAACCTCCACACCGCGATCCAAGCCGGACTCCCCGCAAGCGACGCCCTCGCGATGCTCACCACCAACCCCGCCCAAATCCTCGGCCTCGAAAACCAAGGCACCATCACATCCGGGAACATCGCCAACCTCGTCGTCACCTCCGCCGACCTCTTTGATCCCCATGCAGACGCAAAGATCATCGACACCTGGATCGACGGCCGCAAGCACCACATCAACGACCTCGACCCCACCACCTTCGATGGATACTGGGAAATCTCCGTCATCGGCGCCCCCTTCACCATGTGGATCGACATCGATGGCAAAGAAATCACCGCCTACGAAGGCGAGGGCGACGACATCGCCACCAACAAAGCACGCAAGGTCGAATACAACGACAACGCGATCTCCTTCATCCTCGACGATGACGACGATGGGTCAGGTTCCTACATCATGTCCGGAACACTCCTCAACAGCGGCGCCATGCGAGGCACAGGTCTCGGCGTCAACCAAACCCCTTTCAACTGGACCGCCACGAAAACCAAAGCACCCATCTCCTTCAACACCTTCAAAGGCACCTGGGACGCAACCCTCGCGAGCAGGTTCGAACTGACCTTCAAAGTCAGCGACGAATCCGTCACCATCATCGAGCATGTCCAAGACAAGGACGACATCACCCAAACCGCAGACAACGCACAGATCAAAGACAGCACCCTCACCTTCACCTTCGATCACACCCCGTTCGGAATGCCGGGGACTTTCTCCATCGCACTCACCCCACCAACCGACGACTCGCTCATCGGTCTCGGAACCCGTCCAGACAACCAAATCTTCGATCTCACCGCAACCAAAGCCGACGATGAAAAGTCCAACAACTCCAAAGTCGATTCGCTCCCCGACCACCCACCGTCCGCCTTCGGCCCATACGCCCTCGACAACATCCCACCACAACAACTCGTCGTGATCCACAACGCGACCATCTGGACCCAGTCCGATCAAGGCATCATCGAAGGCGGATGGATCGCTATCCAGGACGGCAAAATCAAAGGTGTTGGCAAGCAAGGTCGACCACGCTTCGCCGCCGATGTCACCATCGACGCCCAGGGCAAGCACATCACCCCAGGACTCATCGACGCACACTCACACACCGGACTCTTCCGCTTCGGTGTCAACGAGACCGGGCAAGCCGTCACCGCCGAGTGCCGCATCGAAGACTCGCTCGACCCCGGATACATCGGGTTCTACCGCGAGCTCGCAGGTGGTCTCACCACCGCCAACCTCCTCCACGGCTCCGCAAACCCCATCGGCGGACAATCCAAAACCGTCAAACTCCGCTGGGGATCACCGCGACCACAAGACATGTACTTTCAAGGCGCAACGCCTGGCATCAAGTTCGCACTCGGAGAGAATGTCAAACAATCCAACTGGGGCGACGACAACACCACCCGCTACCCCCAAACCCGCATGGGCGTCGAAACCACCATGCGCGACCGCTTCACCAAAGCGCGTGAATACGCTCAGCGTGGAATGAAAACCGAATCAGGAGACACCGACCTCGAGCTTCAAACCCTCGCCGAGATCCTCTCAGGTGAACGCCTCGTCCATTGCCACTCCTACCGACAAGACGAAATCCTGATGCTCTGCCGCATCGCCGAAGAGTTCGATTTCAAGATCGGCACCTTCCAGCACGGCCTCGAAACCTACAAGGTCGCCGAGATCGTCAAAGAGCACGCCATCGGCGCCTCCATCTTCTCCGACTGGTGGGCCTACAAAGTCGAAGTCACCGACGCGATCCCCTACGCAGGACCCATCAACCACGAGGTCGGTCTGCTCACCAGCTTCAACTCCGACTCCGACGATGTCGCGCGCCGCATGAATGTCGAAGCCGCCAAAGCCCTCAAGTACGCCAACGCATCCGGCATCGCCATGACCGAGCAAGAAGCCCTCGCCTTCGTCACCACAAACCCAGCGATCCAACTCGGAATCATCGACCGCGTCGGAACACTCGATACAGGCAAAGACGCGGACCTCGTCGTGTGGTCCCGATCACCCCTCTCCTCCATGTCCCGCTGCGAGATGACCTTCGTCGATGGACGCAAGTACTTCTCCATCGAAGACGACCAAGCCCACCGCGCCGCGATCGACGCCGAGCGGACCCGCTTGATCCAAAAAATCCTCACCAAGGATTCCAAGGACAAAAGCGAGAAGAAGAAAGAACTACACGACCACGAACATGACCACAATCAAGACGACGAAGACGAACCCGACTACAACCACGACACCCGCGGCGACTGCGGCTGCAATCAACTCCTCCCCGCGTGGAACACCAACTACTAAGCCCTCCCCCAACCACCACACACGAAAGCACACACCATGAACATCACCACCCGCATCGCCGCACTCGCCGCAACATCAATCGCTTCAATTCTCTCGACCGCAAGCGCCCAAGACCTCGCGCCCTCCGCACCACCCCAAGACCACCCCATCTTCTTCGTCGGCGCGACCGCACACACCGTCTCGGGTGAAACCATCGAGAACGCCGTCGTCTCCATGAACGAAGGCAAAATCTGGATCGTCGGCGACGCTGATCAGATCATGCCAACCCTCTCCCTGTCACCAGATTCCGAGATCATCAACCTCAAAGGCATGCACATCTACCCCGGACTCATCGACTCGGTCACCAACCTCGGACTCGAAGAAACCTCCGCCGTCCGCGCCACCCTCGACCACAACGAAGTCGGACCGATGACTCCCGAAGTCCGCGCGTATGTCGCCGTCAATCCAGACTCCGTCGTTATCCCAGTCGCACGAACCAACGGCGTCCTCACAGTCGGCGTCTTCCCAACCGGAGGCACCATCCCCGGACGCGCCTCGATCCTCTCAACCGACGGATGGACGACCGAAGACCTCGCCCTCGTCCGCGATGCGGGACTCATCATTTCCCTCCGAGACAACAACACCGACGACCTCAACGAGATTTTCGACCAAGCCGAGTCCTACCGCCACGCGCACACCAAAACCGACCAACGCCTCGAAGCGATCTCCACCGTACTCCCATCGCAAAGTGAGAACGAAGATCAAAGCCCCGTCTTCATGCTCGCCAACACCTTCGACCAGATCACCAACTCAATCAACTGGGCCCAGTCCCGCAACCTCCGCCCCATCATCGTCGGCGGCCACGACGCACACCTCTGCACCGACCTCCTCACATCCACCAACACCCCTGTCATCATCGGAGGCACCTACGAGTTCCCCAAGCGGACCGACTCCCCATACGACGCCAGCTACACACTCCCGCAACGACTCGATGACGCCGGAGTCCAATGGTCGCTCACCATGTCCTCCCGATTCGGTCACGAACGCAACCTCCCAGACGCCGCCGCGATCGCCGTCGCCCACGGCCTCTCCCCACAAGCCGCGCTCCACGGCATCACCCTTGGAGCCGCACAAATCCTCGGCGTCGATCACCTCCTCGGATCGATCGAAAAAGGCAAACTCGCCACCCTCATCATCACCGATGGCGACATCCTCGAAACCACCACCGTCGTCCAAGCCGCCTACATCCAAGGCCGATCAATCGACCTCGGAAACAAGCAAACCGAACTCCGCGACACCTACCGAGAAAAATACCGCCAACTCGGACTCATCAAATCCGAGTGAACATCCATCTCGTGTATGAATCTCAACCCGCTTCGGTCGCCACGCGCTCAATCTCAAACTCGTCCTGGAACACCGCGATGCTCCCGTCCCCGCGAGCCGTACGGAACTGCACGCGGAGTTTCCCGCGCCCCTCAACCGCAAACCAGTCCGGCATCCCGCTGAGCACGAACCGGTAGGTCCGCGTCACCGAATCAAAGTACGACACATTCGTCGTCAGATCACGCAGATCAATATCCCACTTGATCCCGCTCTCCCCGATCGTCGCTGATCCAGATCGACGCAGATGCACCTGCACATCGCCGACCCCCTTGATCGTGTCGCCCCACCCATCGCGGACTTCGATATGCAGCACAAGTCTTGATGAATCCCCATCCGCTTCGGTGTGCGTCAACGGGTGAATCCGCATCGTCGTCGGCGCAAACGGCCCCGGCACCACCATCCCCTCCTCTGCCTCGATCACCTCTTCACGGATCACCACCCCGCGCTGACATCCAGACAGACCACCCAACCCAACCACCGGGATCAGAATCGGAAGGACTGCGGCCCCAAGCACTCTGGACATCGTTCTACGCATACCCAAGTTTAGCACCACACTCACCTCATCGCCGCCCCAGTCCCGGCCCAGCCCCAACGCGTCCCGCCAGCACATCGATCAGCCCCCGTTGCCCAGCTTCGAGCATCGACAACGCCCGCGTGTTCTCCTTGATCACCGCAATCAACGCAGTCCGATCATCGAGCTGCCCGATCAACCGCGCGTGCGCTTCGGAGATCTGCCGCTCCCGAATCGACGAAGCCCGCCGCTCGATCAGCCACATCGCGCACACCATCCCCGCGACCCCAAACTGCGTGAGCGCACTCAGCACTTCCGTTTCCATCTCTCCCCCGATCAGTTGGTCAATCGACCAAACAACACCGTGTACCCCACCGACACCTCTCGTCCGCGCCGAACCTGCCCAAACTCTTCATAGGTCAATAGACTCATGCCCGTCCAGCTGTGCCCATGCTCATCAACGAGCACCCCATGCGTCATCCCGCTCGCCGCTTGCGCAAGAATATCGTCCCGCAAATCCCACAACGCAGCATCAGATGACGCGACCAGCCGCCCATGCACCTCAACCCAGACCTCCCAGTTCCCAGAATCAAAGGTCCCCGGCGCCGCCGGATCACCCAGCAAAGACGAATACGACACCACCCGTCGACCAAGCCGCTGATTGACAAACCGATGCACACCCGAACCAAACAGATCCAACCCCTTAAACGACGACATCATCCACCCCCAGTCACACTCACCGGATCAACATTCCCAGCCGTGCTCACCGCAACCATCTGTACCAATCGCGTCGATCGAGACCCAGAGAACGAATACGACACGCTCACCACCACAACCCCAATCGAGATCGTTCGTCGCCCCGCATCATTCCCCGAACCCACCTCAACCACCAGCACCGACTCCTCACCAGCATCCGGAGCGGAAACATCATCGCCGTCAATGTCCTGATAAACCTGCACATTGATTACCCGCCGAGTCGAATCCGCGAACACAAGATTCGGTCCAGACTCGTCCCAGTCCTGCGTCATCTCAGCGCTCGAAGTCTCCACCGCAACCCGGGTCACCCCGTCCCATCGAACAGACCCAAACATCACCACCGCCGGCCGCATTACAAGCATCGCCAATCCCTCCCAATCCATTCAACCACGAGTCAGCACAAACGAGTTCGGATGACGCCGCGTCTCCGCGATCCCGTCCCCATCCAAATCAATCATCGCAACCACCGAACCCCGCTCCGTCGAGAACCGCTGCTGATACCGCTTCGCGCGATCAAGAAACCCCTCACCACCACGCCCAGGCGCACCAGCCGACGCATAAATCAGGTGCAACGCCCCCAGCGCCTCAAGCACCACCATCGCGCCCGGATTCGTCACCGCCGAATCACCAAGCCCATCAGGATCATCCACATCAATCCCGATCATCGCCAGTATCTGCCGGTGCACAATCGCAACCTGTGGCTCAAAGGTAAAGATCTCCACCACAGCGCCCTCAACCCACTTCCCAGGAATAAAGCTCGAGTTCGTATCCCCACGCATGATCGACACCATCGCCACCGTCGCGCTCTGCACACTCACCACTTCCATTGGAACCGAATCAATCAGCACCACATGCCCCGGACCGATCGCCCCTTCAATAAACGATCCGCTCGTCAGCGTCAACAAACCGCCCGTCAGGTCACCCGTCCCGCTCAGCAGCCGCTGACCGTTCCACATCACCTCCCGGAACAACCCCGGCTCAATCACCAACAAATCCCTGTCCTTCGCAAACATACCATTCCTCCAGCATGAACCAACAAGCACCAACAACCCGCCAAAACCCGGGACGGATGTTTCCACCCGCCCCGAGCGTTCCAGCCCCCACCGGAACCCCGCAATCACTTCAACTCAAACCGCAAGACCAGAGATCAACCCGTGCGCGTTCTCGTTCTTGAACTCCATCGTGTACTCACCGATCACCTGACCCGACACCGAATCCCCCGTCGCCGCCAACGGCTTGTAGTGGAAGCTCCGGCCCTGCATCGGCATCACCGAAATCCGCGATGAATCCAGCAGCATCACCGTGTCCGTAGGAACCCAGCGCGAAAGAATCACTCGGCACACACCAAAGTCACTCTCGTACACACTGATCATGTCCGAGTAGGTCTGATCGTCCGGCAGATACGCCCGGCTCCCACTCGCAAACGCATTGATCTTCCGCTTCTGCGCCCCACCCACAACAATCGTGTCCACGCCACCAGAAGACTGATCCCAGATCTGCTTGAGCGCCGCATTGAGCACCGCTTCGCTCAGCTCATCGCCCTCACCCTCGCCATCCGGGATCGCTCCAATCCCAGGCTCAAACAGGTTCGTATTCATCGAATGAATCAACCCATTCATCGAACGACGAACCGTCCCAGATCCCTGCTGATTCGCCGTCGGCGCGACGCCATTGATCACACAGTTCTCAAGATCACGCAGCAACTCACGCATCCGCTCCTGCTTCTGGTAATCCACCTCATCACTAATGCCATACGCCCGCGACGCCTGAAGCGAACCCGAGACATCAATCCCAGATGTAAAGATCTGCGTGTAGTTGCTCTTGCGTACGCGATTGCTGAATCTCGCTTCCGGCGCATCATCACCTTCCAGCGCCGCGTTCCCGAGAATATGAAGCTCCATGTTGTCCGCAAGCGTCGCCGCTGTTGTCGATCCATACCCACGCGTCACGACAATCTGCGTCCCGCCCTCATTGATCCCAACAATCAGCATCACCTCACCCGTCCCGCCGGGACGCACAAGATCACCGACCCTGAACATCGACAGCTCATCGACCACAATCGCAACCGCCGCTTGTGGACTCGGTGAAAAACTCGACTGATTGATCTGCCCCTTGTTGGGGAGCAACGCATCCTCGATCCACTCATGCACCGTCGAGAGCGCACTCCGCTTCGCATCACCAAGGTGATCAAGCAACGGCGTCTCAAACGGGCTCACAATCCCGATGATGTCGCTCACATCTTCCACCAACTCAGGAAGCCCCGCGCCGCCCGAATAACTCGCCTTACCAGTAAATGCCATGTCTATTCTCCTTATCGTTTCCGTTTACAAACCCCAAAGTCCCATCCATCTCAATCCGCTTCAACCACCACGCCGAGCACGCAGATACCGCAGCAGCTCGTTCCGATCCCCGCTGCTGCGAGCAGAAGACGCCATCCGTCCCAGCCCGCCACCCCCGCCGCTCCCGGCCTGCGAGCTCATCACAGAACCATGCGTCCCATGCGTTGCACACGAGAACAGAAACGGCTTCCGCGACTTCAGCTCCCGCACCGCCACCGCAACATCCGGATCATCCATCTCACCGATCGTCGCTTCGGTCAGCAAACACGCCGTCTCCAAATCCACAGCACGCGCCGCCGTCAGCTCCCGTTCAATGTCCCCCCGCCTCTGCGTCGAGACCACCGCGTCATTCGCTTCCGCAAGCTCGCGTTCAAGATCCGCAACTCGCGCTTCACACACCGCAAGTTTTTCCTCCGCTTCCGCCGCACGCGCCTTCCAGATCACCTCTTCACTCAGATCAATCTGATCAACCTCAACAACTTCCGGTTCGCCATGATCAATCAGTTCTGCACCAGCCCGTTTCAATCCCATTGCTATTCTCCTTGTCGTTTAATCTGTTTACACAATCCCCGGATCCGCATCATCCAAACCAAGCTCGCCAAGAACCTGATCCTCAGGCACACCGAGCGCCACCTTCGCCTGCGCCGCATCCAAGGACTCCTCGTCCCCGATCGGCCCAAGCACGCCCCACTCAACCCGCACCCCGCGCTCTGAGTCACGAACACGGAGCACCCCCGCTTCATCAAGCGCACGAAGCACCAACCGGCTCACCTGCTCAATCCCGCGCCCGTAAGTCACCCGCTTCCGCATCGTCTTCGCGATGAGCCCCATCAGCGTGACCCGAAGCGCGTTCGCACTGCTCAGGTTCCCAAGCTTCGCCTTGACCACACCACCCGCAAGCGGAGGCACACCCGAAATCTTGTCGAGCGCCTCGCGGATCTCCCCGATATGACGATCCTCGCTCGGACTACTCGCATCCCCGCCAAACCCAACGATCGACGCATCCGGATTGTCCGTGCTCCACACCGTCCCAGGCCCAACCCCGCTCCCATCAAATCCCTCGATCCCGCGAGCAAGATACATCTTGAAACTCTGCAAAGTCACCCGGTTCGCGCGATCACTCAGCCGCGTGTTGAGCTCATCCTGAAGCGGGATCAAAGCCTCCACCTCACCAAGCCCCGCATACACAAACGGCTGACTCATGTTCTGAATATGCACCACAGGCACGACAGAACCAAGCACCGACCGAGCACCAGCAGACACCCGATCCCCATCGTCATACAACTCCCAGCCATCCGCCGAAATCACTTCCGTCACCGTTGATCGCTTGCGTGCCGAACTCTCCTGACCACCACCCACCAATCGACCAAACCGATTCCGGATCGTGTTCTTCGAGCTCGCGTCTTCCAGTTCGTTGAGCTCCCGCTCAAAGTGAATCGCGTACCCATCAAGCACCCGGTAATCCGAGTCACTCACAATCGGCACCCCACGCCGCGGCTCGATCGGTTCAATCGAGAACGCCTCGTGCACCGTCTCAAGACTCGCGCCGACAAGCCGATCCTCATCCACCCGCACCAGCAAATCCACATACCCATACACATGCCCAAGCGTCGCGATGTCCTGCATCAACGAGATCCCCCCGCTGTGCTCCCACACCCGCTCAAGCACGCCCTCAATCGCGTCCCGCAACGACCCCTTCTCCGTCAGCGATTCAATCCGCACCGGAGACCCAAACATAAAGTCCACCATCGTCCCAACGCGCCACCCAATATCGTTCTCGATCACCACCTCGCGCCGGCCACTCGGCGCGCTCACCCCATCCACGCTCGTCCCCGTCACGCGAGCAGGCAACCCCCGCTCCTGCGCCATCCGATACCACCCGCTCTGATTGGAACCCGAAACAGTCCCGCTCCGCCTGACGAGCTCGAGTGGGTTGCGGTAATACGCCCACAGCTGCTCAAGTCGGGGCAACACCCCGTTCTCGTGCGTATCGATCAACGATCGCACAAGCTCCCATCGCCTTTGAGCATTCCCCGACAACCCACTCGAACCCAGATCAGACATGTCCCGCCTCCACTTCCCGGCATGCATCCATTCGCACGCTCACCCAATGGATCGTTCGGACACCAGCGTGCGCACAAAACCCGCCACTCCACGCAACCCGCCGAGCGCAAACCGTTGAAAACAAAGACTGAAAATTTTTATAAACTTCCAAACTTCACATTTAAAATCATGACAATCTGTGCGCACAAAAACAGCACTCCAAAGAGTGCCGCTTATCTAAATCAACTCGAATGAACAATATGAACAATCAGTCTCAGACGATCACTTCCACCCGAGAGTACTGATCCAGATTCACCACCACAAGCTCCCCATCATCCTTGCGGAGCTCAATCCGATCCAGCCAAAGCTTCTTATCCCGGCCGTGCGCAAACCAAGACCCCGTCTTCTGCTGACCAACCCGGAGCACAACACCCTCAACAGAGGTCAGCTTCCCCTCGTTGCTCATGATCACCTGCTGCGTCACCCGGACGCGTGAACCGATCTCGTAGTCTGTCGCTGTATCACTCATGCTCCGAGTATATGCCCATCAATCTCCCCCGCCACCCGCTCAGCTTCCTCGCTGCTCGGCGCCTCCACAATCACGCGCATGATCGGCTCCGTATTGCTCGCCCGCACATGCGCCCACACCCCCCGATCATCCCAGTCCATCCGGATCCCATCCTGCAAATCCACGCGGCACCCCTTCTGCGAACCATAAACCCCATTCAGATGCTCCACGACCGGCACCGCATCCGCCTTGGACGCCAGAGCCGACTTCGCCTTGAGAATCGTGTACCCGTTCTCCTTCACCGCATCCGTTGGACCAAACGAGTTCACCATCCCCACAAGCTCGCTCACCGTCTTCCCAGTCCGCGCCATCAGCGACAGCACCAGCGCCATCCCGGAGAGCGAATCGCGAACATAAGTCACCTCCGCCCAGATCACCCCGCCGTTCCCCTCACCACCCATCACCACATCCCGCCCCTGCGCTTTGAGCGATTTCATCACCTCAACAACATTCGCTTCCCCCACCGCCGAGCGAACAACCTCCGCGCCGTAGTGAGCCGCGACATCATCAATCATCCGCGAGGTCGAAAGGTTCACCACAAACACCGGCTTCGCTTTCCCGTGGCACAGGCGTCCCGCCTGTGTGTCTTCTTTATCTCCCCCACCCCCCAACCGCGCCTCCATCAACGCCATCGCGCACAACACCAGCGTGTACTCCTCACCAATATACGCCCCCAACTCATCAACAATCGCCAGCCGATCTGCATCGGGGTCCTGCGCAAACCCAACACTCGCCCCAATCCCAGGCACCACATCACACAACCCCCCCTTGCCCGACAAGTTCGCCTTCGTCGGCTCCGGAGTATGCGGAAAATCCCCAGACCCATCGCACGCGATCGGATACAGCCGAACACCAATCCGCTCAAAGAAAGGCACCGCCATCGTCGATCCAGAACAGTTCACCGAATCCAGCACCACCGAAATCTTCCCCACCTTCTTCACAGGCTTCTCGCCCGCAATCCGGTAGAACGAATCCACCGCCCACGAAATATGCACCCCAACCTCGCTCGAATGCGCCACCACAATCCCGCGCTCGCGTGTCTGTTTCGGTTCCCCTTCGCTGCTCTTGAACAACGCGATAATCTCGTCCGCTTCCGATGCAAGCGGCGCACGCGACGCCGACCCGCCATCATCACGATCCAGCACGATGCACTTGAGCCCGTTCCATTCCGCCGGATTATGACTCGCGGTAATCACTATCCCCGCTTCACAGCACGGCGCGGACACAGCAACCCCAACCGTTGGCGTCGTCGCTGGACCCATCCGGATCACATCGCACCCGCTCCGGAGCAACCCCTCGATCGCCGCTTCTTCGATCACTTCCCCGCCTCGCCGACCATCGCGACCTACGGCGATCACCATCGCATCGCCCTCGGTTCGACCTTGCCAGAGCCACTCGCCGAACGCCGCCGCATAGCGCATCGCGAGTTTCGGAGTCAGACTCTCCCCAACAATCCCACGCAGCCCACTCACACCCAAAATCAACGGCGAATCACCCATTCCAAACACTCCTTTTCCAAGTCCACCACTCTAGCCGACTTCCCCCCTACCCTTCCCCCTATGCCAGAATCCATCCAAAACTTCCTCTTCTCCTACTACGGCCTCGACTGGGCCGCCGCCGTCTTCATGTTCCTCTCCATGTACCGACTCGGAAAGCACCACAAAGACGGCTTCATCTACGCCGCCCTCGCCTCCATCTGCTGGATCGCCTTCAACCTCATCGCCCACTCCGCCGCGGGAGTCGTCGCCAATGTCGTCATCGCGATCATGGCCTTCCGCTCCCTCTCGACATGGTCCAAGACCCACCCCTCCGCCAAGACAGCGTCCGCACAACCGAAAACCCCTTAACCCAATCTATAAACTCCGCCGCCCCACCCGATCCCAAAATCCATCATACTGGTGAAGCAAACAGGAGCACCACCATGTTTACGATCCAGGTCACCCACGAGTTCTGCGCCGCACACACGATTTCCATCCTCGGAAACCACGAACCCATCCACGGCCACAACTTCAAAACCACCGCCTACATCGCCGGACAAACCCTTGACGACGACGGACTCCTCTGCGACTTCCACACCGTCCAAGACCAGCTCATCAACATCTGCACCCCCTTCACCAACAACAACCTCAACGAGACCCCCCCCTTCGACTCGATCAATCCCACCGCAGAGAACATCGCCAAACACATCGCCGACGAACTCGCCGATCGTTTGGACTCCTCGCTGGCACCCCACGCGAAGGTCCACTCGGTGTCCATCACCGAAGCCCCCAACTGCCTCGCAACCTACACACGAGACTGATCCAACGCTCCCCCACCTCACCCTTCGAGGCGCAGATAACGCGCCGGACTCTCCCAAAGTCCTGAGTTGAACACCCCAGTTCAACTCCCACAAAACTCGCCCCTTCGACACGCCGATCTGAACCACACGGATCGCAGGCGCGATCTACGAACCAACACCCCCACAAATAAGGGACCACACATGTTCAACACACCATTCGGATTCAACGGCTTCAACGCATTCCCAGGTCAGCAAGGTTTCCAGGGATTCCAAGGCAACCCATCATGGAACCAAGGATTCAACACCCCATTCTCCGGCTTCAACACCGGCTTCCAGGGCTTCAACAACTGGTCAAACAACGCATGGAACTCCACCCCATGGTCAACCCCAAGCCAGTGGTCCAACACCCCATGGAACTGGAACACCCCATCATTCAACAACTTCAACGGCTTCCAGGGTTTCCAAGGCACCCCATCATGGAACCAGTGGGCACCAACCAACGCATGGAACGGTTTCAACACCCCATTCGCAGGTCAGTTCCCAACTCCACAGACCCCATTCGGTTTCAACTGGTGGAACGCTGAAGGCAACCAGTCAGAATCTGGCACCCCATACGGTTTCAACCCATTCACCGGCTTCAACCCAGCCGCGGGTCACACACACCAAGCCGCCTAATCAATACACACCGTTGTATTCACAAAAACCCCGAAATCTCCCGGGGTTTTTTCGTGCGCACTCCAAACAGCCAATCACCGCTCCCCGCCGACCATCTCCAGACGGAAATGATCCCCCTCGCGATACCATTTTCCGAAAATCTCACCGACCCTCGCTGCATCCAACGAGCGGTACGACTCCCCGATCGACCACACCGCCTCCACCCCCCCATGCCGGAGCCCGAGCCGCGCCAATCGACCCGACCAGAAACCCGTTCGATCAATGCCCTTGCTCAGCATCGAATCAATCACGCTCATCGGTTCATCAAGCTCCCCATCTGAGACCCCCTCGATCGCCATCGATTCGATCTCCGACGCAAGCACATCCGCCCATTCCTCGATCTCGCTCGGATCACACTCCACGCGAGCGAACATCACCACCCGCCCCGGTACGAGATCCACCGTCATCGCGCCACTAAGCACCCAATGATCCTCACCCATCTCCCCCATCCGAGCCTTGATCCGATCATCAAGCAGGAGACCCGCAACCGTCAGCGCCCGGAATCCTTCCAGATCATCCACATCACACGCGCCGAATCCCACCATCACGCCTTCCCGTCCACCATCAGCACGCACGCGAACAACCTTCGGTCCAACCCCCACCGATTCCACCCTCGGCACCTCACGCGAGGACCCCTTCCCTGAATCAATCCCACCCAGCTGCCGAGCGCACACCTGAATCGCTTCCTCAGCATCAATCTCCCCCGCGATTCCAACCTCAATGTGATTCCCCTGCACCTGACGAGCGATCCAATCGCGCGCCGATCGCGCATCAACCCCAGCACCCAATCCACGCGGATCACGGATCGTAAACCCAACCCCAAACACCCGACCAATACCCACCTCCATCGAATCCACAGGCACACCAAGACCCCGCCCCCCAGACGCCCCCTCACCGGAGACCTCAGCAATCAACCCGCCCTCAATACGCAAATCCGTCAGCACCGCGTGCACAAACTCAGCACCAAGCTCGAACGACTCCGCAGGCACCGACACCTGAATCTCAATCCCCCACACCCCTCGGCTCACCCCAACCTCAATCCCATGCTCCACCAGAATCCCACGAAGCTCCCGCTCCGTCCGCGACTGAATCGTTCCACGCTCGATCGCCGCCGCGAGTACATCCCCTGCGCCGCTCATCGATGCGTCCTCGATCGAATCAAACCCGATCCGGACCACCATCGACACATGCCCAGGATTCTCTGTGTCCACCATCTCCCGATGATGAACCACCACCCCATTGCTCAAGGTCGCACTGACCGTACCCGAAGCTTGATGCACCGAAATCTCATCGACGTCGCCGCCACTACCAGATCGATTCAGGATCGGTCCCTGCAAATCCTTGATCCAATCCGACGCAAGCACCTCGGGAGCGACCCCGCGTGCACGCTCCAGCACACGCTCAACTGTTGACGCATCAACACCCTCATCCGAATCCAGCAGCACCAACACGGCGGGATCTTGGTCACCAAAGTTCTCACGGATCACCTCGTTGACCCGATCAACATCGATCGCATCAAGCCACTCCTCCCCATGATGCTCCCACTTGAGCAGGTCTTTCAAAGGCCTCCCCATCGACATCATCCAGCTCAATGTCCGCGCCCGCTCGCGAGTCGTCGCGCCACGCCACTGATCAGTCTCATATTCCCATTGCTGTAGCACCCACTCCCGCGCCCGCTCGATTTCAAACACGCTCAATCCGTCCCGGATCATGCGCCGCCGTTCAACTTCCAAACCAGCAAGCGCGGATTCCCACGCCCCCCTGTCGTCCACGCCCTCCTCGCCCTCGGCCAGTTCTGCGATCATCTGCCCAAACCGGTACCGCCCCATCAAGTCCCCCACCTCAACCCGCGCGATCTCCACCCCTTCACAATCCCGGCGCATCAACCGGTTCAAGCGGTACCGCATCGCTTCCCCGCACAACGCAAGCTCCAGCATGTCCCGGTAATCCCGCTCGTTCCAGACCCGTTCGCTCTCATCACCAAACCACACCAGCCCCACCAATGAACCTTCCATCTTCGGCTCATGCATCACCACCACGCGCCCGCCAAGATCCGTCTTGAGCACAGGCACCACGCACCCAACCGTTGCCTCCCCCGACTCGCACCCATCAAACACCCGCCGAGCTTCAGCGATCACCTCAGCAGCATCCACATCCCCCACCACCAGCACACTCGCCTGTCCCGCGTTCCACGACCGCGCTACATACCCACGCACCGCATCATTCGCAAGACGCTCGCACTCCTCCCGCGTCACCAAAGGCCCCCTACTAAACCCACTCCCATCCATCAACTCCGGAAGCCAGCGACGACTCATCGATCGCTCAACCTGATCCGAATCAATCGAGTCAATTTCCGCGAGCATCCCCTCACGCACCGACTCGATCACATCATCACTTGGTGCAAAACCACTTACAAGCGCATTCGCGAGCATCATCCCATCCCGGATCAGTTCATCATCGCGTGCATCGTCTCCATCATTCCCAAGCATGAACGCGACATGGTCCCGCGTCACCATCGGCCCAAGCCCAGCAGCGGCCCACGAATCGGACACACTCTCATCAATCCCCATCAACCCAAGCATCCGCTCATGCGAATATCCACCGATCCCATACATCGCAGCGCGGGACGCCATCATCGCAGCGCCGCGTTCGCTATCAAGTTCGCTCATCGATCCGCGATGCAAACGCGCGACCACTTGCGTCCCACCCTTCATCCCTTGCTCGGAATACACCACAACCTCTAGACCGCACTCAAGGGTCACCCGATCGACCGTCGCTTGAGCATCCGCTCCCCCGCCCGCCAGCGCACCGAGCACCACCCCGCACACGCAAGCAATCACCACACAGAACTGAATCCGATTCCACTGCACGAATGTGCCACTCCATATCTCGGCAATGAGAGACCCGCCGAGTATATGAATATACCGCTTCTGAGCACCGACGATGCACCCTCGCACCCACTGGACACGCCGCAAGGCAGATTCTTAGTCGTCGGAGGTTTTTCGCATGTACAGGTGAATCGCAGTCGATCCATACGCATGCGTCTCAGGACCCTCGGCCCCTTCCATCTCAAGCGAAATATCCCATGTCCGATAGTTCGGAGTCCCGCCATCCTTCTTGTCGTCCGCTTCGCGCGCCCACTCCGCTTCCCAGTTCCCATCCATGTCGATCTCGACCATCTCTTCGCCTTCGATCAACTCTTTCCGCTCCAGCGGCGGACGCCCCTTGTACTTTTTGTCTTCTTTTTCGGGTTCAGCCGCCACCACTTCGCCGTCATCATCAATCAACTCGCGATGATAAAAAGGCCAAGGCGTACGAATGATCGCGTACCCCGTCTCGTCGAGCATCTCGATCAAACGCTCAAACTGCTTCTTCACGCGAGGCCATCCCTCAGGATCACGCACCATCGGATACGGCGGGTCCATAAACACAATGTGCACCGGCTTGGGACACCGCGAAAGCGTCGCCGGCCCCAGCGCATCACAGCACGCCACCTCGACCCGGTCCCCGCACCCGAGCATCTCGATGTTGTCTTCAAGCGTCTTGGCCATCCGTCGATCCCGCTCGACACACACCACCCGGCTCGCGCCCTGGCTCGCCATCTCGAGTCCTACCGAACCCGATCCAGAAAACACATCAATGACACCGACATCCTCGAAGTGTCCACGCAGCAGATTGAACAACGATTCTTTGACCATGTCCGGGATCGGACGCGTCTCCACCCCCTTGGGCAAAGGGAGCAAACGACGACGACGGTATTCTCCACTGATGATTCTCATAACCAATCAAGCCCCCCTCACCCCCCAAAGTAAACCCCGCCCGCTCCATCGGCGCATAAAAAAAAGCCCATCGAGCCGCAGTCCAATCCCCAGATGCCTGATTCGTTCAATACCCCGAATCAGCAAGCAGTCGATCAATCGAACAGAGCGTCGTCCGAGGGGTTGCCTGCCCGCTCACAAGCTCCCAGAACGGGATCTCGCCAGAGACCGAGTTCCCCCATGAGTTGAGCCTTGAATCGACCCGACGGGCTTCGCGTTCGATCGATGAAGACCCGACATACACACAGCGTTGCACCAGTACCGCGCCATCGTCGGCGTATTCCATCTCAGCGCTGACCCCCGCCATCACCTCAGCAATGTCCTGGAACAGTCCGCGATCGCGGCGCACCAGCAGATCCGCATCGTGCCACACAAAGACCCGCATCCGCTCGCTCCGACGACCCGGTACCGATGACCGTTGACGCAGCAACGAAGAAATCCCCCAAGGCCCATCCACCGATCGACTGAGCTTGTCCACCGGAATCAAACGCTCAAGCTGATCACACAGATCATCTAAAGTCTGGATCGCACGCCCGTGAATCACACACACCTGCGTGTCAGGCATACTCGAAAGATACTGCTGGAAGCTCGCGGCAAACCGGGTCCGGACCGAAATTTCATCGCCCCACGCGACAAGATGACGATCATTGAGCCGAGCCAACACCTCGGGCTGCCAAGTAATCGGCTCAAACACAAACCCTTGATGTCCCGGAACTGCGGACATTAAAAACCTCTAATCGCCGTTTTAACGCTCAAAACAGGGTTTGCCCTGCAATCAACGCCGCCAAATCGGGCGATGACATCCTGAATATGCGCCATTTTCCCCTCCAAACCAGCAATCTCGGCAAAATTAGTCCCCCTCCATATCCGTAAAATACCCAGTAAAACACCCCTTGAAGGGGTGCAAACAAGATCTTGGTTGACTGCTTTTGGCATTATTTGTTGTCGATCATTGTCGATCATTGTCGATCGTTGCCAAACTCGTCACCAACCACGCGTGCTCATTTGCTCGCGATGACACGAACCCGCTTATCGATTCGCTCACCGATCCGCTGAGCAAGCCCCCCGTCGATCCCGATGGGGGTGACGAGTCGCGATGGTTCGCGCTTGCCATCGGTCCCGATGATCGTCATGCGTGATGACCGCGAGATCGCTTCGGTCTCGATCCGTCTCCCAGGCTGATGAATCCGCTGGACCATCACCATGACGATGACCTCCCCCGCATCATCAATCTCCACGCGGACCGAACGCTCGTGCTGATTCACAAAGTCCGCCGACTCCTCGCGGAGCGAGCTCTGCTCCCCATCCCAAGGCGACACAATCCCCTGCGTGGACTTGTACTCCGTCGTCACCACCCCACGCCGAGCGTCCACACGATCGATCACAAACCGGTACTCCGTGAGCACTTCACGCACGACCTCGATCACCCGCTCGCGATCCGATCCCGACGCGTCAAAGCTGTACTGGGTGCCGTTGTAGACCGCTGAGTTTGAACACCCGCCCGCGGCAAGCAACGCACAGGACAGCACACACCATTGAAAGCAGCCGAGCATCCTGTTGTTGAGTTCACGCATGAACGAGTTTATCGCTCGCCGACCGCTCGATCCAACCACAGCCCGATCTCCGAGAGCAACACCTCAATATCCTCCCGAGCAACCCCAGGCGATCCCACACTCACGCGTGCAATCGAGCACAAGGACCGTCCTCCATCCCCATCATCACCCAGCGGCACCACCGAATGCGTGATCAGCACCCGCCCGCGAGCGTTCACATCATCCACAAGCTGTTTCGTCAACCCCGATTCCCCCACCACCGTCAAGCACACCAATCCGAGCATCCGGTCGCACGCAAGCTCAACGCGAGGGTCTTCAACCACCCACCGCTCCACCACCGCCGCAAGCTCGACATGACCCCGGATATGCGCCCGCAACCCCTCAGCACCAAAGCACCGGATCACCATCCATAACTTCAGCGCCCGCATCTTCCTCCCCAGCGGCACATGCCAATCCCGGAAATCCACAACCTCCGAGGTCTCGCTCGCTTTGTTCTTCAGATACGCCGGCTGGATACTCATCGACTCGGTCAACACGCGATGGTCCCGCACCCAAAATAAATCACAATCGAAGTTCGTCAAGAGCCACTTGTGCGGATTGATGCAGATCGAGTCCGCACGCTCATGCCCCTCCATCATCACCCGGAACTCCGGACACACACTCGCGGCTCCAGCCCACGCCGCATCCACATGCAACCAACACCTCTGCCCATCCACCTTCACACGATCCAACACCTCCGCGATCGCGCCCACCGGATCCACGGCCCCTGTCGAGGTCGAACCGATCGTCGCAACCACCATCGCGGGAATCAACCCAGCATCGATGTCCTCGCGCATCACGCGCTCAAGCACCGCTGGATCGATCCGCAGATCCGCGTCCGTCTCCAGCACACGCACCCGGCTCCGGTCATCGGCATCATCCGCAAGCCCCGCGACCATCGCCGCTTTGACGACCGACGAGTGCGCCTGATCGCTGGTGTACACCGTCACCTTGGAGCGATCGACGCCGCGTTTGGTGCACTGACGACGAGCCGCGACGAGTGCCGCGAGCACCGCTTCTGATGCCGTCCCCTGGATGCACCCGCCGCCGGTGGTTGATCGACTGAACGCGAACGCATCGTCGAGCCCGAACAACTCCGCACACCAATCCATCACACGCACCTCAAGCTCGGTACACGCGGGAGATGTGGACCACAGCATCCCGTTCACATTGAGCACCGCGCTCATCAGCTCACCGAGAATCGCAGGCACCGAGTTCGAGCACGGGAAGAACGCAAAGAACCTCGGCGAGTTCCAATGCACGAGCCGATCAACGAACTCAGTATCCGCTTGAGCGATCAAGCCAGTGATCGCATCCATCCCCAACCCGCTCTCTGGGGGGCTCATTTCCAGTCCCGCGAGCACATCCCCCCACTCAACCGCTGGCGAGACATCCCGTGTCTCAAGCGACTCAAGATACGCCTGCGCCCAGTCCACAACGCCCTCAATCCCCTGCGAGAGTGATTCTCGGCCCATCGGTGTTTGCGCTATCCAGTGCTTGTAATCCATCGTGGACCTCGATCCTTATAAAAACAGAAGGAATGTTCTTGCAACCCAGAGGGTATTCTGGTAGATTCGACAAGTTCACTCGGACGCCGTGGGGGTGTTTGAAGTGCCAATTTGTTCTGGGTAGTGAATGCACAGGTCTCGCATTCACAGTTTCGAATCCCCACCGCGTTGTCTCTGACCGCTTGGTTCCTCAACTCCAAGCGTGCAGAACCGGATTGGTGTCGTGTGCCAACCCGCGACCGTTTTTCCACGCATTCTCGTATGCGTGGAGGTTTGTGCGTGTCCTGCCCTGATTCATTCAGCGGGATTGTCAGCACAGACTTGCTGGGGTCTGCAAATGCGTATTTCTTCGCGCCTCGTTTTCTTCGTATCATCATCAACCTGCTTTCTCAGCACACACGCTATTGCCGGCGAGCCATCGCTCCAGTTCAGCAACCAGACCACCCAAGCGGGTCTCAGTTCGATCAACGCGTTCGTAGGGAGCCAACTCTACACACCGATGAGCGGTGCAGGGGTCGCCGCTGATTTTAACAACGATGGCTTCGACGACATCTTCCACCTCGGATCTCTCAATCCCAACAGTCTCTTCATCAACAACCACGACGGCACCTTCACCAACCAAGCCGACGACTGGGGAATCGCAGGCCCATTCCACTCCTTCGCAGCGTCCGCCGCGGACTTCAACAACGATGGGTACATGGACCTCTTCATCTCCGCGTTCGGTCCCGCTGAATCCGCGCCCCAAGCGGGCAAGCTCTTATTGATGCAAAACAACGGCCCGGACTCCAAAGGCCAGTGGTCGTTCACCGACATCGCGGTCTCAGCAGGTGTGAATCATCTTGAACCCGGTTCCAATCGCAAAGAAGGCACCGGATCAGGCTGGGGCGACTACGACCTCGACGGGGACCTCGACCTCTTCGTCTGTGCCTATAACCCGCTGGCCGCAAGCAACCGCCTATTCCGCAACGACGGTGAAGATAGCAAAGGCATTTGGCGTTTCACCGATGTCACCGCAGAAGCCGGACTCGAACAGACCGGACTCTCCGGATTTCTCCCATCATTCGTGGACATGAACCGCGACCGATACCCCGACCTCATCATCGTCGGCGACACCGGAACCTCCAAGTACTACATCAACAACCACGACGGCACTTTCACCAACATGACGACCAATGTCGAGAGCATCGGGATCGCCAACGCGATGGGGATCGATGTCGCCGACATCAACGAAGACGGCCTGCTGGACTTCTTCATGTCCAACATCACCTACGACACCACCAACGGGCCCGGGAATGTCCTCTTCATCCAGAACCCAGACAACACCTTCGACAACACCGCACGATTGAGCGGTTGCTACGACGGCCACTGGGGATGGGGATCGCTCATCAACGACTTCGATCACGACGGGGACAAAGACATCCTTGAAACCAACGGCTACCTCTTCGGTTTCGGTGGAGACCCCATGACCCTCTTCCTCAACAACGGAGACGCAACACAGTTCACCGAATCCGCAGCGTCCTGCGGCATCGACCTCGTCTCACAAGGTCGCGGGCTCGTCCGACTCGACGCCGACAACGACGGCGACATCGACACCATGGTCTTCAACTGGACACAGCAAAACGCGTACTACCGAAACGACCTCATCACACCCAAGACTTCACAAGCCAACACCCACTGGGCACGCATCAAACTCGACACCTACAGCAGAGACTCGCTCGCGCCCCAAGGCATCGGCGCGATGGTCACCCTCTCCACTCCCACCAAAGACTACCTCCTCCCCATCCACAACAACAACACCTACTGCGGCACCTCCCCCGTCGAAGCCCACATCGGTCTTGCGAGCGAATCCGAAATCAAATCCATCCAAGTCGCGTGGCCCGACGGCAGCTTCAACACCTACACCAATCTCGACGCGGACCAGGTCTTCACCTTCCGCGCCCCCGCGCATGCCGCAGACTACAACAGAAATGATCTTGTCGAGTTTGAAGATGTGCTCGCCTTCGCGCAGCTGCTCACAAAGCGTGACCTCGCGGCGGATCACAATGGCGACTCCCGCCTCAACTACTTCGACATCGTCGCATTCTTGAACGATTACCGGGAAGCAACGAACCCGAAGTAATCAAGATCATCTGAGCCACACGAGCCACAGACGCTGACACGATCTACTCGCACAGCGTCTGTTGGTTTTTACTCGTTCATATCAGTCATCGGACGAATCCGCTCCGTCACATCCTTCGGCTTGCCCCCAGTCCGAAGCTCCTCGAGCAATCGCAGGTAAGTCTCGTACCGGACCGCCGAAATCTTCCCCGCTTCGACCGCCGCCTCCACCGCACACCCCGGCTCATGATCGTGGGAGCAATCATTAAACTTGCAATCGTGCGTGTACTCCACAAACTCCGGGAACATCCAACGCAGCTCCTCGGGAGTCACATCCGCAAGACCAAAGAACCGAACCCCAGGCGTATCAATCACGCGGATGTTGGGCTCAATAAAATGCATCGCACTCGCCGTCGTTGTGTGCCGACCGCGCTGGTCGTGCTCACGAACGCGCCCCGTCTCAATCATCAACCCAGGATGGAGCGCATTGGCCAGCGAGCTCTTGCCCACACCAGAGTGCCCCACAAACGCGCAGGTCTTTCCCGCGAGCAACGACCGCAACTCATCTACGCGTGAAGACGAATCATCCCCAGGCACCGCCGCACACACCGCGATCGGGATCCCCGCTTCGCGGTACGGATCAAGCTTGCTCAGCTCCGAATCTCGATTCGAATCATCGAGCAAATCCACTTTGTTAACCGCGATGATCGCATCGCACCCCCCAGATTCGATCGCAACCAGATACCGATCAATCAACCTCGGATGCAGCGGAGGCGACACCACCGACACCACCACAACCACCACATCAACATTTGCCGCGACCACACGCTCCAGTCTCGGATCATGCGCATCGGGACGCGCAAGCTTCGATCGGCGCTCCATCACACTCACGATCTCAAACAAATCCTCGTCATCGTCCTTCGCATCGAGCTTGGTATAGACAACCCGATCCCCCACCGCGATCCCGGACTGCTGCCGACCCGCGAGTTCCGCGCTGAGCCGGCAGTGCATCGCGTTGTCAACTTCTGTTTCCCCGCTCGGGAGCACGGTCGCTCGCCGGCGGGTGAGCTCGATCACCAGCCCATCACCAAGATCCGAATCTGTATCCGAGTCCGATCGCTCACGGATCTTCTCCGCGTGCCCGTATTCCTTCTCGACGACCCGCAGCACCCAGTCGATCAACGGGTCAGCGCGACGCTTCCCTCCAAGGCGTTCGCCGTCCTCGGTTTCACGCGCTTTGGACCTGCGACGCTTCTGCGCTGCGGATCGCTGATCCCGTGCTGTTTCGTACACACGATCCCGGTCCGCCTTGGAGAGCGATTCCAGAATCCCTTCGAGTTTGGTTCTTTGGTGCTTGTTCAACGATAAATGATACGCCTCGGATCAATCAAGCTCAGTGAATGATCCCATCTGGAAGATTCTTCTTCACCCATGCCTGAGATTCGGGTGTCGCGTTCTCACTCGATTGCCACACGCTCCCGCTCGGGTACCAAGGCGTCGGATCCGTCCACGACTGCTCGCGAGTCATGTATCGAAGTGATCCATCAAACATGGTGACATACATACCCTCCCCCCCCTTCTTTCGGTAGGACAGATCTAGATTCATTTGACTTGGAGACACACTCGTCTCTCGTCCATATGCAGCAGAGCCATGCAGCATTGGACCAATATCCGAGTCCCTCGAATTCAGTATCGCCACTGTTCCAATATCGATGTTAAGCCCCAAACTATCGGTATAGAACCGCGTCCCATCTGAAAATAACACTTTGTTTGAAGGCTGCATTCCTACATTATGAACATTTGGCGAGTATCCAACAGGTGTCAGAGCCAGATCACTCTTGCTTTGAACCGCAAACCACTCGGAATAGCCAATGTCATTTTTGGAATCTATGACAACATTCCTCTGCTCGTGCTCTATCGAATAATGCGAAAAACTCTGTATCTGTAGAAAACTCCGCTGCCGAAAACCGCTTTCCTGTAACAACTCTTGGAACTGCGCAGCGTCCGCTGGCGCCGGACTTAGAAACAAAATATCGACCATCCTGTCAGTCGTGGGATCAGCCACAACTTCAAACTTCTGCTGTGTCCGAACAGCGCGGTTGGCTGAGAACCCATATGCATCCCCGACCAAAGGCGTTATCCAATCTCCCTGGGAAGTCGGGTTCCCTCCAGCCGTATCAAAATCAAGGGTGTCGATCCCATGATTAGAAAATGCTGAGATCAAATCCCTATTCCAATCCGCACCAGAAGTATTCGGTCCCGTAAACGCCCCCTGATGATCCCCCATATACACAAACTGCCGACGAGCCAGGTCATGATGTACCCACTGGGACTTGGTATCAAGACTTGCTTTCTGAAGCCGATCCGCACCGGGGATCACAACCGCCCCCATTGACCCCGCAACCGCGATCAACACCCCAACTTCGATAAGTGTAAACCCACGCCGCCCATTCAAACCATCCATAATGTGTCCCTTCATTGATGTGTGTATGTATGGGATATTCGCGGGATCCACCACCTAAGATCCACAACCGAAACCTTTTTCAGCAGGAATCACACATGCCAACCGCCACCGATACCCCGTTCGCCGTCCGCACCAAGGAAACCCTCGACATGCTCGCTTCGAGCGGTCAGACCAAGGTCCTCCAGACCCTCGACTCCCCGATGGACGCACTCGTCACCATGATCGACGACGACGGCTCACGCCACGACCGAATCTGCATGTGCTCCAACAACTACCTCGGACTCGCCAACCACCCCGCTGTCATCGACGCGGGGATCGAAGCACTCAAAAAATACGGCGCGGGAACCGCCTCCGTCCGCTTCATCTGCGGCACCTTCACCCCTCACCACACCCTCGAAAAAACCATCGCTGAGTTCATGGGAACCCAAGCCGCCTACACCTTCGTCAGTTGCTGGAACGCGACTGAAGCACTCTTCCCAACCGTCTGCGAAGCGGGTGACATCATCATCTCCGATTCCCTCAACCACGCGTGCATCGTGGACTCCATGCGCCTGACCCCGGTCATCAAGAAAGGCGTCAAGAAAGGTATCTACGCCCACTCGGACATGGACGCGTGCAAAGCCGCACTCGAAAAAGCGAAGAACGACCCCGAAGTCACCGGACAAATCTGGCTCATCACCGACGGCGTCTTCTCCATGGAAGGCGACATCGCCAACCTCCCAGCACTCCGCAAACTCTGCGATGAATACGGCGCGTACCTCTGCGTCGACGACTCCCACGGCCACGGCGTCCTCGGCAAAACCGGACGAGGCACACACGAACACTACAACATGATCGGCTCAGATGGAATGGCCCAAATCGATGTCTTCACCGGCACCCTCGGCAAAGGACTCGGAGGCGGCGCGGGCGGATTCATCGCCGCATCCCAAGACCTCATCGACCTCATCATCCAGCGCGGTCGACCAACCCTCTTCTCCAACGCCCTCCCAGTCACCGTCGCCGCGAGCGCCAACGCCGCGATCCGCACGCTGATGAACGAGCCCCAGCGCGTCCAGAAACTCCGCGACATCACGAAGTACTGCCGCGAGCAGATCAAGAACAAAACCAACTTCGATGTCCTCGAATCCCCCACCGCGATCTGCCCCATCATCGTCGGAGAAACCGCAACCGCGATCGCAATGTCCAAAAAACTCCTCGACCACAACATCTTCGTCATCGGATTCGGCTACCCCGTTGTCCCCGAAGGCGAAGCAAGACTCCGCATCCAAATGTCCGCGGCCCATACCGAGGAGCATGTGGACCAGCTTGTTGAGGCGCTGAATCAACTTTGAGTACTGAACCGTTCAACCCAGGAGATGTAGTTTCACATCATCAAATGTGTGGCTATGAACGCGCGCAACTGCAAAGAGGAATGAACTACAGACTACATCAGACAAGATCCATCTTTCTGATGAGCACCAGGCCCAATGCCCCATACCGCGACGAAGTACTTGATGGCGGGAAAACACTAATTTACGAAGGCCATGATCTCCCAAACTACAAAGATGGACCGGATCCAAAATCTACTGACCAACCTCTGAAACTGCCATCTGGAAAACTAACCCAGAATGGCTATTTCTACAACGCAGCCACCGAACGTGGCGAGTCAGATGATTTCGAACGCGTACATGTCTACGAAAAAATCAAAGCCGGCATCTGGGTCTACAACGGAGCATTTGCTCTCAGAGAGGCATGGGTTGAACATGATGGAATACGAAACATCTGTAAGTTCCAACTCAAGCTGCTCGATGATCAAAATGCCCACACGCCTGATCCAGAGCTTGACCACACGCGGATGATCCCATCGTCGGTAAAACAAGAAGTATGGAAACGAGATGGCGGCAAGTGTCGAGACTGTGGCTCGGATCAAAACTTGCACTTCGACCACATCATCCCATTCTCAAAGGGTGGAACTTCCCTCACAGCTGACAATATCCAGCTACTCTGCGCGAAGCACAATCTGAGCAAGAGCGCCAAGATTATCTAAGGCGTCATTACGCCGGATGCCCCGACTCGCCGTCTTCGGCGCAGTCGGGAATCATGAATCCTTCAACCACCGATTCCACGCCTGCGGCGACCGGTACCCCTTCAGCCCATCCCACGCCCTGATCGCATCAACCCCACTAATCCCACACCCACACTCTGAGCACATATGCTCCGCATCCGCCTTCTCCAACTCGCACAGCGGATACAAACAACTTGGGCATGGGACCCCCTCAAGTCGTTCAAGTAGTGTTGCATCTTTCTGCAGAAAGCCCAGACCGTACGGCTTCATGTAGACATCTATCGCGTAATAGACCACAGATAAGAAACCCAAAGCGACCACCACACTCACCCATCCAGGGAAGTTCAGCAAGTCATCTGAATCGGCAACGAATGTAAAGATGAAAATCAATGGACAAATCACCAGCATCAGTACCGTTGTAAACCGTCGGCGACGCACATGCCACGCCGGCTCCCCACGAATCAACGGGCTCCTGATCACATCAGTCATACAGTCAAAGTTTACCCAAGCTCATCATCCGCCACCGCATAATGCGGATCTTCAAGCACATTGACCTCCACCATATCCCCCGCTTTATGCAGCAGGAGCCGGCAGTCCTCGCTCAGATGCCGAAGATGCAAAGTCTTCCCCGCCTTGCGGTACCGCTCGGCAAGGGCATCAATCGCTTCGATCGCAGAATGATCCACCACGCGCGAGTTGCGGAACTCGATCACCACATCGTCGGGATCGTTCGCGGGATCAAAGAACTCGCGGAACTCCTTGATACACCCAAAGAACAACGGCCCATTCAACTCATACACACGCGAACCATCCGCATCATCACGCATCACCACATGCAGATGCTTCGCATGTTCCCACGCAAAGATCAACACGGACACGATCACGCCGACGATCACCGCGAGCGCCAGATCCGTCGCGACGGTCACCGCTGAAACCAGAATCAGCACGAACGCATCCTTGAGCGGGATCTTCTTCATGATCCGGAAGCTCGACCATTCGAAGGTCGCGATCACAACCATGAACATCACGCCGACGAGCGCCGCCATCGGGATCTTCTCGATCAATCCTGATCCAAACAGGATGAACCCAAGCAGGAACAACGCCGCCGCGATCCCGGACAAGCGTCCTCGGCCTCCCGAGTTAATATTGATCATGCTCTGACCAATCATCGCACACCCGCCCATGCCCCCGAACAACCCCGTCACAGAGTTGGCGATCCCCTGACCGACGCACTCGCGATTCCCGCGTCCGCGTGTGTCGGTCATCTCGTCGATCAGCGTCATCGTCAGCAGCGATTCGATCAGACCAACCGCCGCGAGGATAAACGCGTATGGAAGAATGATTCTGAGTGTCTCAATCGAGAACGGCACGGAGATTGGATGGAAGCTCGGGAACCCGCCCTTGATCGACGCGATATCCCCGACCGTCTTCGTATCAATATTCAGCCCGATCACCAGCACCGACACCAGCAGAATCCCCGCAAGCGCGGATGGGAACGCTTTGGTGATCTTTGGCAGGAAGTACATCACCGCCATGGTGAGCAACACAAATCCACAGAACACCATCATCGGCGTTCCGCTCATCCACTGCATCTCGCCGTCTTCACCCATCACCTTGAACTGTGACAGCTGCGCCGAGAAAATCACAATCGCAAGACCGTTCACAAACCCAAGCATCACCGGATGAGGCACGATCCGAATAAACTTACCAAGGTGCAGCACCCCGACACAGATCTGGATCAATCCCGTCAGCACGATCGCGGCAAAGAGATACTCAACCCCGTGTTCCGCGACCAGATGCACCATGACCACCGCCATCGCACCCGTCGCGCCAGAAATCATCCCGGGACGACCACCAAAGATCGACGCGAGCAACCCCACCATAAACGCGGCATACAACCCCACCAACGGATTCACATTCGCGATGATCGCGAACGCGACCGCTTCGGGAACCAGCGCCAGCGCGACCGTCAATCCCGAGAGCACCTCGGTCTTGATCCCGCTCCCGAGGAATCCTTTAGAAGAAAAGCGTCCCAACCCCGCAGGGGTGGCGATCTTGGTATCTGTTGTTGTCATTGAAAATGGTCCTGCAAGGTCAGAAGCCGCAGCGGATCAGCGATGTTCACCAGCACCCACGCGACAAAGTCGACGAATCGTAGACCACCGAGAACAACCACCCACCAAATCGCGACTGGTGATTATCCCTCTGAATACACCGGAACCGCGAATCGGTGTACAAAGTCCACGCCTTTCGCCTCGCCGCGTACCTCAAGATCCCAGAACCGAGCTGGTCGATCCGACGCCTTCGTGTCCTCCGCATCTTCCGGAATCAGAAACGCGATCGGGATCCGCCCCTCAGCCCCAACACCACCCAACTGAGCGGGCACATCCTCGATCACCCACGAGTCATGTACCTTCCCTCGGCACGAAACCCTGCTCTTCCCGTTCCGGCCCGACGAGGACGAATCCTGATACGACTCCACCACATACCGCAGCGTGATCGAAACCCGATCAAGCAACCGGAACCCACGCGGACACACCACCGTCCCCGTCACCATCCCGCCGGGACGCACCGGGACCGACTCATACACCATCCGAGGCGACCCATACCGGATCGCGCGCAGCACCAGTTTCGCAAACCAAACCAACACAATCACCTGAACCAGATACATCACCCCGGTCATGAACCACAAAAATATCCAAGGATCAGACCCAGACGCAGTCGCCGAAACCCATGTCGAGACCATCGTGAAACACACGACGATCGTCAGCCCCATCACATGCACGCCCCAGCCGCCCGAGTCTCGGCTCTTCATCCCATGCAACGAATCCGCATCCGACCACACATAGTCCGCGCGCCAGACCGCATCGGGATGCAGCATCGCATCACGCCGACCTCGCCGACGCTGATTCAAATCGGTGATCCCCTGCAAGCACATGATGATCCCGGCAGCTAAAAACACCGTCGAACTCGCCCACAGCACCCAGTCCGGCGCGTGCTTCGTCCCCGATGCATAACCCGCCGCGGCCAGGCCGATCCAAGATCCAGCAAGCAGCGTCATCAGACCAAAGAAAAAAGCAGAACCACCCGAGAGAGAAGACTTGCTGATCGGAGTGTAGTTCGGGAGACTCCCCTCACTGCCCACAACATCCGAAGCCCGGCTCATTCCAACACGGATTCTCATACAACGAGTTTACCGTCTCGGATTCCTCGGCGTGCCCTTCGCGTTGGGAGAACCCACCACGCGAGGCCCCTTGATCTCCGCAGGTCGCACACCATGATGCGCTTCATCATGATCGTCCTCGTGATCATCCGTATCCTGATGCTCGTCATGACCCGATTTCGACTGGTTCTGCCCATGACCATGTCCAAACCCAGCATCGCCGGGAAGATCACCCTCGTACGCTGGGTCAGCCATATCCACGCGAGCAAACAACAATCGACCCGCAGCGGTCTGCATCGAGCTGGTAATCACCAGATCACGCGTCTGCCCGACATACTCAAACCCGTCCTCGGCAACAACCATCGTCCCATCATCAAGATACCCAACCGCCTGCCCCGCTTGCTCACCCGGCTTGATGAGATCCACACGGATCAGCTTCCCAGGGATCACCGTCGGCTTGAGCGCGTTGCTCAGCGTGTTGATGTCCAGCACCGGGATCCGCTGGATCGATGCGATCCGCGCCAGTCCGGTATCCAAGGTCACCAGCAACGCCTTGATGGTTTCAGCGAGTTCAACAAGCGCCAGATCAACCGCCTTTTTCCGAACAGCCGTCGAATCAATCACCAGCTCAACAGTCCCCATCCGTTGGAGCTTGCTGACCATGTCGAGTCCGCGCCGTCCTTTGTTCCGTTTCATGCGGTCATGCGAGTCCGCCATCGTCTGAAGCTCAGCGAGCACGAACTCAGGGATCACCACCGCTTGCTGGATCAATCCGGTCGCCGCGATGTCCACGATCCGCGCGTCGATCAGCACCGAGGTGTCCAAAAGCAACGGGCGAGGTCCACGAATCTGTTTGGCAAACTCAACATACGGGATCACCAACCGGAACTCGTCTTGCGTCTGCAGCACCGTTGTAATCCCAATAAACGCCAACGACACACCCATCAACACTTTGATCGCAGAGATAATCGCGTTGGACTGCAGATCCCATGACTGCATCACCAGATCAACCATCATCGAGAGCACCCAGGTCGCGGCCAATCCCGCCATCAACCCGAACATCACACCCGTGATCGTGGCGATCTTCTTCCGAGGCGTGAGCATGTCCACGCACAGGAATACACCTGCAAGAATCAACGATGTCAGCACAGGGACCCACCATCGTTTGGCAAATCCGACTTCAAAGTCACCGTCGGCCTGATTGATGCTCAGCACATAGAGCATCATCACCACCATCATCAGTCCAACAAAACCAATCCGTACAAAACGGATCAACATCTTCGCGTCGCGTTCCTCACTCGAAATCATGTGTCAGTCCTTGCATTCGAAGAGGCGGCCAAAGCCGCCAGATCGGTAGATGGGCTTGAACTACCCGTGCCACGATCGGCACCGTCAATTGAGAACACCCCACTGTATCAGCTTTTCGACCAAAATGCACTCGTATTCCCAATCAATACGCTCTGTTGAATCAATCACACGCCCGAGAACACCCTGGCCGCTGGGTATAGATACTATTCACCCATGAACCGATCCGTTGTCATCACAGGCCTAGGCCCGCTCTCTTCAATTTCTAACTCAGCGGTTGGCTTTTGGGAGTCCCTCCAAGCCGGCACCACTTCCATCACTCCAATCGACACATTCGATGCCTCTGGATTCACCTGCCCAATTGCGGGACAGGTTTCCGAGAGTGTCCGCGACTGGGTTCCCAAGTCGTACCGCAAAGCCACCAAAGTGATGGCGCGTGATACCGAACTCGCGGTGATCGCCGCCAAACTCGCCGCGGACGATGCGGGACTCCTGACAACAGGGTCAGAAGATTCAGACACCGGATTTCAAATCAATCCACAACGCACCGGGTGTCACATCGGCGCGGGACTCATCGCCGCCGACACCTCCGAGATGTCGCGCGCCGTCGTCACCGCAACCGATGACTCGGGAACTTTCAGCACCAACAAATGGGGCACCGAAGAAACCGGCGACGGCGGAATGAACAACCTCCCCCCGCTCTGGCTCCTCAAGTACCTCCCCAACATGCCCGCGTGCCATGTCACGATCATCCATGGATTGAAAGGTCCGTCCAACACCATCATGGGTGCCGAAGCGGGCGCGCTCTTGTCGATCATCGAATCGACCCGCGTCATCCAGCGCGACGCCGCCGACATGTGCCTGACCGGCGGCGCCGAATCCAGACTCAACCCGCTCGGACTCCTCCGCTGGGACCTCGCCGGACGACTCGCGCACACCGATGGACAAACCAACGCCGACGACATCCTCAAACCATTTGACCCCACTTCAGCCGGATCCATCATGGGTGAAGCGGGCGGCATGCTCGTCGTCGAAGAAGAACACCACGCCTCCGCCAGAAGTGCCCGCCCCTACGCTCGTATCACAGGCTACGCGACGACCCAATCCATCGATCCGGTCCTCCCGATCTTCAATACCCCCGACCAAGAGTCCTCAACGACCGACACCGCGCTGAGCCGAGCGATCTCAATTGCTTTAAAACAAGCCGGAATCGAGCCGAGTGACCTCAATGCCGTGCTTCCTCTGGGGATCGGGCAATCCAAACTCGACACGCGCGAAGCCAACGCACTGCGGGATTCCTTGGGTAAGTTTGCCGAGTCCTTGCCAATCGTGACACTCTCCAACCGGATCGGCAACACACTTTCTGCACATGCAGGAATGATGACCGCTGCAGGGGCTTTGATGCTCCATCACCAGAAACTCCCTATGAGTTGCAAGTCCCTTGATGGCCGTGGGTTCTTTGCCCCAGACCCAGAAGCTGGGCTGAACAATATCTTAATCTGTACAAGTTCTCTCGCTGGACAATGCGCTGCCCTTGTCCTGAGCAAGGTTTGACGCAACAATATGGGCACTCACCTATTCGTACCGACTGTGGGGTATGAATCCGGCGTGCTGTTTCTAAGCCGCTACAAATTTCTGTTCGTAGGAATATAATTTACATTATGACACACAACACCCAAGAACGCCGTCGCGGTCGCTCCACTCCATTGTCAGATCTCGACCCAGTGCTGACCGAATCAAGCCGTCGCTTGATCGGATGCGCCATCGAAGTCCATAAAGAACTCGGCCCGGGTTACCCGATCGAAATCTACAAGAAGGCACTGATCAAAGAGCTCGAAATCGAAGAAGTCGCGCACACCACCGACCACAAAATCGATGTCGAGTTCGACGAAGAAGTCATCGGCACCGTCAGCGCCGACTTCTTCATCGAAGAACGATTCCTCCTCAATGTCATCGCAGAATACAACGATGTCTCCGGAGGCGACCGCAACGCACTCCGCGCCACCCTCCGCGCCGCGGACCTCGAACTCGGACTCATCATCAACTTCGGACAACGCCGACTCAAGGACGGGCTCGTCCGCGTCCTCAACCCAGACGCGCTCCGCAAGGACGACGAGGGCGATGACGGCGAGTACGAAGACGGCGATGACGAAGACTAAATCCACAGCCCTCCTCCAAGCCCCAACGCACTACAAACCTGAAAAGCAACGCCAATGGGCAACCACAACTCCAAGCTCCCCGATGACCAACGCGTAGTCGTCACCGGTGCCGGCTGGGTCACACCCCTCGGCAGCGATATCGACACCGTCTGGGACCGTCTCCTCAACGGGGAGAGCGCCGTCGCGCCCATCACGCATTTCGACGCGTCCACCTTCGCGACCAACTTCGCCGCAGAGGTCAAGGATTTCTCGCTCAGCGATTTCTTTGACGACCAAGGCGTCCACCAGACCGCGGGACTCTCAACCCAGTACGCACTCGCGGCATGCCACAACGCGTTCAAGCACGCCGGTCTCGACACCACCCCGGTCGATCCCACCCGGATCGGCATCTACCTCGGCGCGGGCGAGGGTGTCCTCGACTACGAACCCTATATGGCAGCCAATGTCGCCGCGTGGGATCACGACGAACGCGCATTCAACTCCACGAGATGGGCGGAGTCCGCCTACAAAGGCATGGCCGCCGCGCCCGAGCTCGAACAAGAACCCCAGCTCACCGCGCTCCACCTTGCCAAACGCTTCAACGCGCTGGGACCCAACCTCAACTGCATGACCGCGTGCGCCGCGTCCACCCAAGCAATCGGGGAAGCCGCCGAGCTCATCCGACAAGGCGAAGCCGACATCATGATCGCAGGCGGCTGCCACGCGATGATCCACACCCTCGGCATCACCGGATTCATCCGACTCACCGCGATGTCCACCCGCCGCGATGATCCCGCGACCGCATCACGACCATTCGATGTCACCCGCAACGGGTTCGTCATGGGAGAAGGCGCGGGGATCGTCATCCTCGAATCACTCGCATCGGCAAAGGCACGCGGCGCCAACATCCTCGCGGAAGTCGCCGGGTTCGGGTCCACCGCCGACGCGTACCGCATCACCGACATCCACCCCGACGGACAGGGCGGCGCAGGCGCCATGCAGATGGCGCTGGACCAAGCGGGGATCGACCCCGCTCAGCTCGACGACGCCGGACGCCCGCTCGTCCAATGGATCAACGCCCACGGCACATCCACACAAGAAAACGACAAGACCGAATCCAACGCCGTCCGAGCAGTCTTCAAAGACAACGCGATGCAGGTCCCGTTCACCTCAGTCAAATCCATGCTCGGCCACCTGATCCAAGCCGCGGGAGCCGTCGAGTTCATCACCTGTCTCAAAGCGATCGAGACCGGGATGATCCCCCCCACCGCGAACCTCAACGAAGTCGACCCGCTCTGCGGCCTCGACCACATCCCAGGCAACGCACGCGACTGCAACCCAACCGGCGGCGTCAACACCACCCTGTCCAACTCCTTCGGATTCGGTGGACAGAACGACTGCGTCTGTCTCACCCGATACCGCGACTAATCACCAACTGAATCAACCGGATCAAGCCACCGCAGGCCCCTTCCCAAGCGGTGCATCCTTCGCGGCATGGACATCCCCAACCGTGCGACCAGAAATATCCCCCGCCATCGATTCCCACGCGGGATCCCACACGATCGCTTCGGGAGTGCAGCACGCGACCGATCGACCGGACCCCAATGTCCCCAGCGCACTCCGACCACTCGCACGACCCTCAACAAATCGCGACTCGAACATGGCGCGCATCCAGTACATCTCCTTGTTGCTCGGAGTCAGCTCAGGGAACCGAACCGGGGCCGACGCGAGCTCCGCATCACTCACCAGCTCCTCCGCGCGATCGCGCAGCGCATCGACCCAGCCGTACCCCACGCCATCAGAGAACTGCTCCTTCTGACGATGCAGCACCGAATCGGGCAACCACCCTCCATGCTCAAACGCGCGGCGCAGGATCGCTTTCTCCACCCCCGCCCATTGTCCTTCTTTCGGAATCATCCGATCCCTCGGCTCGATCGACATGCTCCTGTCCACAAACGCGCGATCCAGCATCGGGAACCGCAACTCCAATCCCGACGCCATCGGCGCTTTGTTGGCGCGCATCACATCGTACTGGTGCAGACGCTCGACCTTCCGCACGCACTCCTCGTGGAATGCCTCGCGTGAGGGTGCTTTGTGGAAGTACAGGTACCCCCCGAAAATCTCGTCCGCGCCCTCGCCGCTCAGCACCATCTTGAATCCAAGCTCCGAAACACACTTCCCGAGCAAATAGGTCGGGACCCCGGTCCGCACCTGCTGATCGCTCTCCAGATGCTCCGCGACAGTCTCGATCGCGTCCATCGCTTCCTGAATCGTGAACCGGAACTCATGGTGGATTGAACCGATGTGAGCCGCGACCGCTCGCGCTTTGATGAGATCGCTCGAATCATCAAGCCCGATCGAGAAGGTATGGATCGGTGTCCCCTTCCGCTCCATCTGGATCCGCGACGCGATCGACGCGACGAGCGACGAGTCCAACCCCCCCGACAGCAGCACCCCCCACGGCGCATCGCTCTGCATCCGCTTCTCGACCGCTTCGATCAACCACGCCTGCACCAGCGAAGGGTCCGCAGGGGTCGTCTGGATCTCATCCTTCCACGACGGCGCATACCAACGCACGCAGCGCACACCCTCATCGTCCCGAACCCACGCCGTCCCCGGCTCAACGAGTTCCACACGCTCACAGTCCGCAACCAGCGCCTTCATCTCCGATGCGAACCACACCGTCCCAGACGAATGCCAACCGATGTACATCGGACAGATCCCCATGTGATCGCGCCCCGCAATCCAGTGACCCGTCGCGTGATCCAGATACACGATCGCGTACTGCCCGTCGAGCTTTGCAAGCCCCTCAACCCCGAACCGCGCCATCGTCGGCCCGATCGCCTTGGAATCCGCATGACAGACCGGGTCCACAACCCCAAGCTCCTCGATCAACGCTTCCGCGTTGTAGATCTCTGAGTTGCTCACCCACACCCCAACCCCATCATCCAAAGGCTGCTTCCCGTCCTCCGGCGCCATGATCGACAATCGCCGATGTCCCAGCCACGCGTGATTGCTCCACCACACCCCGCGTTGGTCTGGTCCCCGATGCGCCAGCAGATCGAGCAGCGCGTCGCCGCGCTGTCCTAAGCCGCGAGCGCCGATGCTCTTGGTGTCTGATTCGGTCACTGTTTCCAAGATTGCCAAAAATCCGCACATGGTCCGCTCCGTTCGATGGTTCTTCTCTATCGGAGCCCCGCTGACCAGACCCGACCCATTCCAAACAATGGAATGAAAAAGGCCCCGTCATCGACGGGGCCCGCTGGTGTCTTTCGTGGAATCACGGTCAACACATACCAGCAACCCCGCCCGACCGGTTATTTGAACCGTTGGCGTTCTGCGCGTTGGTATTGGTATTGAGATCGATCCGTGTCATGGGTGCATCATACAAATCTTCCCCCCGACTACAAGCGCTGTTTTGACAATCCAACACATTCTTTGCACTTCCCCGCAAACGCCCCGGACCCCCATTTCCCTTATCGGACTGGCATTTTGACGCGATTCTGATTCCCAAACCCCGATCCGGACGATCTACTTCTCATGTCCAAACTCGGCGCCATCCAGACCACCATCACCTCCCTCGCGATCCTCAGCGCGGTCAGCTTGACCGCGATCGTTGGTCTCAAGATCGCCAAAGCACAAGCCGCCAATCAGGTGTACCAGAGCCGCATCGCGGACCTCTCCAAAGACTACGAATCGCTCGCGGCCCAGTACAACCAAGCCGTGCGCCAAACCGCGGTCACTGAGCTGATCGTCAAAGACCGCAAGGTCACCGTCGAGATCCGCACCATCGAAGGCGAACAAGAAACCATCCAAACCCCCTGCAACGCGGACAAAGAAATCTATGTCGACTTCGCGCTCATCGCCGGCCGCCTCTGGATACGGAGAGTCTTCGACGCCGACACCCCGCCATCCCAAGCGACGCTGATCAATCCCAAACTCGCGAATGTCGATTGGGACTCCGAAGGTGCGCTCGTCGGCCAAGCGGTGTACCGTCAGCTCGACGAGGGACGCTGGATCGTCAACGCCGCGGGAGACGGCGCGCTCGCGCTAACCAAAGTCCCGGAAGACCAGATCGTCAACCTCTCCCCGCCCCCCACCATCAAGAGCTACAAAGAGGTCCAATCGCAGGTCGACGAGAAAGTCAACAAGATCACCTGGCGCGACGCGTTCGCATCCGTTTTCACCAACTAACTCTTCCACCCTCTCCCTCGGGGAGAGGGCCGGGGTGAGGGTCTTCTTCTTTCTTCAACCTTTCCACAGACACCAGTAATGCACCGCCGCCGCGTGCCAGACGATGTGCCGCAGCATGACCCCGATCATCTCGTCGAACTGCATGTCCTCGCCGTGATGGACATCCCCGCACCGCTCGGGATGCTCAAGGCACCACGCGCTGAACCGCTCAACATCCTCGCGGATCATCCGACCAGCACCCGCCACCGACTGCTCAATCGGCGGCCATCCCCCCACCTCGTCCGCGCCCCACTCGCCCATCGCCGCTTTGGCGTGGATGCGGAAGACCTCCGCGATGTGCATCAGGTGCCACGCGCCGCTCCCGACCTCATCAATATCCCCGATCTCGACCCACGCGTGCTTGTCGAGCGTCTGCCTCAGCGACTCCCAAGGCTCCCGGACCGAGGCCAAAAGCTGCCCAATCAACGCGCCAACCCGTATCTCGTGTGCATTCATCCACCACTCTACGCACCCCCCCTCCTACACTCACTGCTCAACGCAAAGGATCCACCCAATGACCGACCCAGCAACCACTTCCGTCAAATCCATGGACGACATCATGGCCCTCTGCAAACGCCGAGGATTCATCTACCAAGCCTCCGAAATCTACGGCGGGGTCAACGGTTTCTGGGACTACGGCCCGCTCGGCGCCCAACTCAAAAAAAACCTCCGCGACGCATGGTGGACCGATGTCGTCATGATGGGATGCAACGGCCAAGACGGCCCCGACGGCAACCCTGTCGAGATCGTCCCCCTCGACTCCTCCATCATCCAGAACCCAAAGGTCTGGGAAGCGTCGGGACATGTCGGCGGATTCAACGATCCGATGGTGGACTGCAAAGATTGCAAATCCAGATTCCGTGCAGATCATATAGAAAGCACATTATCAGGAAGTAAATGGATCGATTCGCTCCGTAAGGCAGGCGAACATGATGATGATCTCGATTGCGATATGCTCACTTCGAGCCAGTTTGCAAGTTGGATGTTGAAGCAAGGCCGCAAACTTGCACCTGGGTTATGGAGGCTTAGAGAAAACCCTGCGAATGTCGAGGAACTAAACCGGCTAGTAAATGCCGATTCAGCTGCGCCGATCGGTGTTTGGCTGCTTGCATTTGGGAAACTTGGGGGGCGTGATGGAGCTTGGCCCTGTCCAAACTGTGGCGGCGAACTTACCGAACCCCGCGCGTTCAACCTCATGTTCAAAACCGTCCTCGGCGCGACCGGGAACATGGAAGACAACGCCGCCTACCTCCGCCCCGAGACCGCGCAGGGCATCTTCATCAACTTCAAGAATGTCGTCGACACCACCCGCGTCGGTGTCCCCTTTGGGATCGCGCAGACCGGCAAAGCATTTCGAAACGAGGTCACCCCCCGGAACTTCACCTTCCGCTCGCGCGAGTTTGAGCAGATGGAGATCGAGTTCTTCTGTCATCCAGACGATTCCAAAGCGTGGTACACCTTCTGGCGCGACTGGCGCTTCCAGTGGTGGCAAGACCTCGGACTCAAGGGCGAGAACCTCATCCTGCGCGACCACGACAAGGACGAACTCGCCCACTACGCCAAAGAAGGCGCGGGAACCTCGGACATCGAATACATGTTCCCATTCACCGCTCCAGGGTACGGCGAGCTCGAAGGCATCGCAGACCGCACCAACTTCGACCTCACCCAGCACGCGCTGCATTCCAAAACCAAGCTCGACTACTTCGACAACACCCGAGGCGAGCTCGCGAAGAACGGTCAACCCAAAGGCGAACGCTACCTCCCCCATGTCATCGAACCCTCGGCGGGATTGGACCGCGGCGTCCTCGCAATCCTGTGCGAGGCCTACACCCCAGACCCAGACCGCGCGTCGGGTGTCTACATGAAGTTCCATCCAAGACTCGCGCCCATCAAAGCCGCGGTCTTCCCGCTCGTCAAAAAGGACGGCATGCCCGAGATCGCAGAACCTTTATATAAGGAACTCCGCAAACGCTTCGGACACCTGGGAACCATCGACTACGACGAAAAACAATCCATCGGCAAACGCTACGCGCGCATGGACGAAGCGGGATGCCCGTTCTGCTTCACCATCGACTCGGAGACATTGACCGACCACACCGTCACCGTCCGCCACCGCGACACGCTGGACCAAGAACGGATCGCGCTCGACAAGGTCGGCGATTTCCTCGCTGAGAAGCTCGGTCTCTGATCATCTCGCTGACCAAGCCATGAGCTGAAACTTCCCTACGCAACTGGAAATTTAGTTTTTCAGCGACCGTTTCTCGGAATTGATCCCAATTCGCGAAACTTGTAGACGCTTCTCCCCATAAAACCACACGCACAGCTATTCCTCCCAACCATTTCGCAGGGGCATCTTTATGGGTTTCGGAAAGATCATCGGTATCACCGTCGTCGGCATTGGCATCATGGGTGCCGTCGGCTTCATGATCGTCAAGTCTCCAATCGGTCAGAAGTTCACCGGTCAATCGACCAGCAACGAACCCTTCGGGACTCCAGTTCGCCTCCAAGCCGTCGAGCGGGGCGATCTCCAGCGCACTGTTTCCGCGCCCGGATCCATCGAACCCAAAACGCTCGTCAACATCTCTTCGCAGGTCTCCGCAAAGGTGCTCGCACTCCCCTTCCGTGAAGGCGATCTCGTCCACGAAGGCGATGTCGTTGTTCGGCTCGATCCACAGAACCTCGTCGCCGCCCTCGACAGCGCCAAAGCGGGACTCAAACAACAACAGGCCTCCCTCCTCGGCTCACAAGCAACACTCATCAACGCACGCTTGCAATACGAACGCCTCCAATCGCTCTACGAAACCGGGGACGCGACCAAATCAGAACTCGATTCCGCTGAAGCCGAGTTCCTCAGAGCCCAGTCCACCATCGCGTTCAACGAAGCGTCCATCGAACAGGCTGAGGCGCGCATCGAACAAGCCGAGAAAGACCTCGACAACACCAACATCACATCCTCCATCACAGGCCTCGTGATCTCCCTCTCCACAGAAGTCGGCGAAACCGTCATCGTCGGCACCACCAACAACCCCGGCTCGATCATCATGGAGATCGCGGACCTCTCCGAGATGCTCCTCAAAGCCGCCGTCGATGAAGCGAACATCGCGCCTGTTGAGATCGGTCAGGACACGACGATCTTCATCAACGCGTACACCGACCGCACCTACACCGGAACCGTTTCCAACATCGCGCGCAAGCGCCAAGTCGCGAGCGACGGGACGGGCACTTTCGAAGTCGAGATCCCCATCGACCTCGCCGAAGGTGAAACCTTATATACAGGCCTGACCGCATCGACGGACATCGTCGTCGAGCATTTCTACGACGCCATGCTGGTTCCTTCGCAAGCCGTGCTCGATCGCCGGATCGAAGACCTTCCCGAAGATGTCCGCAAGAACAACGCGAACATCGATCCAAACAAAACATTCGCCCGCGTGGTCTACAAGGTCGTTGATGGCAAAGCCATCGCCACCCCAGTCCTCGTCGGCGCGTCGGACCTCACTAGCTCCGTCATCACCGCGGGTCTCGAAGAGGGCGACATGGTCATCGTCGGCCCATACCGCGAGCTCCTCAACCTCCGCCACGACATGGCCGTCCGCGATATGAACGCAGAAACCGAAACCGATTCTGCAGACGAAACATCCGACGAAGCCACAGAAGAAGCCGTAGAAGAAATGGATGCTCCAGCATCGACCGACGAACCATCCGACTCAACCAAGGAGTCCGACGACGAACAATCCGAAGAGCCATCCGAAGAGGATGATTCGTGAGCACAAAGACCCCTTCAAATCCAGCTTCAAACGGGACGCGCCCCGTCATCCAGATCCGCCGACTCAAGAAGTACTACAAGGTCGGCGAGGAGATCGTCCGCGCACTTGACGGCGTGGACCTCGACATCCACGAAAACGAGTTCGTCGCGATCATGGGAGCGTCCGGATCAGGCAAATCGACCCTCATGAACATCCTCGGCTGTCTCGACAAACCAACCTCCGGCGCGTATGTCCTCAACAACAAGCCCACCCACAAGCTCGGCATGTCCGCACTCGCGAAAGTCCGCAACGAAGAAATCGGGTTCATCTTCCAGACCTTCGAACTCCTCAACCGCGCCAGCGCCCTCCGCAATGTCATGCTCCCCATGCTCTACTCAAGCACCAACATCTTCAGCGCCCGCAAACGCGCCAAGAAAGCACTCGGACAAGTCTCCCTCTCCGACCGCATCCACCACAGACCCAACCAACTCTCCGGCGGCCAGCGCCAACGCGTCGCGATCGCTCGCGCCCTGGTCAACGATCCCAGCATCCTCCTCGCAGACGAGCCGACAGGCAACCTGGATTCCAAGACCACCGTCGAGATCATCCAGCTCTTCAAGGACCTCCACAAAACCGGACAAACCATCATCGTCGTCACGCACGAAGAAGATGTCGCGGGACACGCGGACCGCATCGTCCGTCTCCGCGACGGACGCGTGATCTCCGACCACGCCACCGAGTCCGATCCGATCCACAACGACTGGGTTGAACGCATGGCCAAAGGCCGGGGCTCACTCGCTGAGGTCACCGAAGCTGAACACGAACTCAACGCCGCCGCGGACCGAGCACGCCAGCAAGCACTCATCGAAGAAGCAAAGAACAAACCCCGCAAACGAATCTTCGGCTCCTCCAAAGAGACTCCGAACCAGAGCGAGATCGAAAGCGAGATCCAGTCATGATCGGCATCCTCCTCTCACCATTCGCCTTCGTCACCCGCTTCCTCTGGCAAACCGTCTTCCTCGCGCTGGCGCAGATCTGGAGCAACAAGTTCCGCTCAATCCTCACCGCGCTGGGCATCATCATCGGCGTCTGGGCCGTCATCTCCGTCATGTCTGGACTCAACGGCATGCGCGGCTTCGTCCTCGGCGAGTTCGAAAAATTCGGCGCACGCAAAATGTGGGTCTGGGGAGATGTCCCCGACGAAAAACGAGCCGTGATGTCATGGTCGGATGTCAAACTCTCCGTCTACGAAGCGAACCTGCTCCTCGATCAAGCGCCTTCCGTCGAAGCACTCACCCCCGTCTGCGACAACTCCTGGCCCGTCACCGCAGAAAAGAAACGCCTTCCCTCCGTCCGCACCACCGGTATCTGGCCTGAGTGGCATGTTATCGAAGACAGACAGGTTATCTTCGGCAGACCCTTCTCACGCATCGACGATGACGAACGCCGACAGGTCTGCCTCATCAACGACCAAGGTATCGAAGAACTCGGTCTCGACACCGACCCCACCGGAGACTACATCCTCCTCTCAGGACGACGCTTCCTCATCGTCGGCGTCGTCGAAACCAAAGACGCCGGCGGATTCGGTGGTGGTCAAGCACGCACCGAACTCCTCATCCCCTTCGCAACGCACAAAATGATGAACCCCTACACATGGACCAACTTCATGGTCCAGATGGATTCTCCAGACGCTTCCGCAGACGCACAAGCCGAGATCCGGATCATCCTCCGCAAGCACCGCGATCTCCAACCCGAAGACGAAGACACCTTCAACATGTTCGTCATGCAAGACGAGATCCAGCAGTTCAACGCTGTTGCAGGAGTCATCGGCGCGATCGCGTTCGGTGTCGTTGCCATCTCCCTCATCGTCGGCGGCATCGGGATCATGAACATCATGCTCGTCTCAGTCTCCGAACGCACCCGCGAGATCGGTCTCCGCAAAGCGATGGGCGCCAAACCACCGATCGTCCTCTTCCAGTTCCTCGTCGAAGCCGTGGTCCTGTGTGTGATTGGCGGGCTCGTCGGTCTGCTCTTCGCGATCGGAACCGTCGGGGTCATGACCAACCTCCCAGCCATGTCCGCACTTGAAAACACCGAAATCTCGAAGTTTGCCGTCGTCCTCGCCATCGGATTCTCCGCACTCGTCGGCGTCGTCTTCGGCATGGGCCCCGCGATCAAAGCATCACGACTCAACCCGATCGACGCACTCCGTCACGAATAAACACAGTTGCACACCATGCCCTCGCAGGGTTCAGTCATTCATCACACGCACAGCACACGACCACCACAATGACCAAACCACACCACACGCACACCGTCCGCTCGCTCCTCCTCTCCGCTGCATTCACCGCAGCCCCGCTCCTCACCACCGGACTGACGGGCTGCATGTCCAACCCCTTCAAAGCAGGACCGCTCGACACGACAACCGTCGCAACCAAAGACCGCCTCCACAACATCGGCGTGTTCCAACTCGAGCGTGCCCCCGACGACGCTTCCCGAGACACCCATGCCCAGCTCGTCCAAGCGCAGACCGACTACACGAATGTCGAGAAAATGGACCTCTCCCTAAGCGAAGCGCGAACCTCCGCACTCTCGAGCAACCTCGGACTCTCCGCAACGCTCATCGCACCAGAAATCGCCGCCCAGCGTGTCGATCAGGAACGCGCCGCGTTCGAGTCCGTCTTCACACTCAGCGCCGGATGGAACGAAACCGATGCGCCGACCGCGTCGACCCTCGTCGGTTCCCAAGCACGCAACCAATCCATCACCCCCGGCGTCCGCATCCCCCTCATGACCGGAGGCAACATCACCGTCTCCACCCCCATCAACCGATCTTCCACTAACAACTCCTTCTCCACACTCGATCCCGCGTGGACCTCGGACCTCGAAATTTCCCTCTCCCACAACCTCCTCCGCGGCGCGGGACGACGCGCCACCACCCACGCACTCCGCCTCGCTGATCTCGACCGCCAGACCTCGCTCGCCCAAACCAAGCTCGAGGTGATCCGCGTCCTCGCCGATGTCGACCGCGCGTACTGGCGCCTCTACGCATCCACCAAAGCGCTCGAAGTCGTCGAACAGCAGTACACCGTCGCCCAGTCCCAGCTCGAATCCGCACAGCGCAGAGAGGACGCCGGGACCGGGACCGAGGTTGATATCGTCCGCGCCCAGTCCGGCCTCGCCGACCGCGTCGAGTCCATCATCCTTGCGCAGAACGATGTGAAGCTCCAGCAGCGCACCCTCAAGCAGCTCATCAACATGCCCGGACTGACCGTGGACACCAGCACGCGGATCCTCACCGAATCCACCCCCGACCCCGTCGAGTACCTCTACGACCTCGACACCCTCACCACCGCCGCGGTTCACAACCGGATGGAGATGCTTGAACTCGAGATCCAGCTGGCGCGCCAAGCCGCCGCGATTGGATTCGCCGAGAACCAGAAACTCCCCCTCGTCGCGCTCAACTACACCTACCGAGTCAACGGCCTCGCCGGATCGCTCGGAAACTCGGTCGATGTCCTCGCTCAAAACGAGTTCGAGGACTGGTCCGTCGGTCTCAACGCCGAGTTCCCGCTCGGGAACGAAGCCGCCAAAGCGTCCCTCGCCCAAGCGATTCTGAGCCGGCTCCAGTCCCTCGCGACCCGCGAAGCGCGCGAGCAAGCGATCACCACCGAGATCCACAACGCTGTGGACAACCTCCAAAGCACCTGGCACCGCATCCTCGCGTCCCGCGACTCGGTCCTGCTCAACGCACGCCTGCTCGCGGCTGAAAAACGCCAGTTCGATGTCGGACGCTCCACCTCCACCATTGTCCTTGATGCCGACACCAACCTCGCCAACGCCCGTCTCGCAGAGATCCGTGCAATCGTCGACTACCAGATCGCCCAGATCGACCTCGCCGTCGCATCCGGAACCCTCCTCGGACAAGCAAAGGTCGAGTGGAACACCGATCCCAAAATCCTCAGCGACAAAAACCGCGCCAAAGCAAGAGAAGGCGTCACCCCCTACCACCCCGGATCTGGCATCTGGACCACGCCCTAATCCCCTCGTTCTCATCACCCAACCCACACCCAAATCGGACCCTGCAAAACTTTGTTCGCAATCTTGCGCGCCGAGTTCTCAATCACTCAACCCAGCAACCACAATCACCGATCACCGGAGCATGGACCACACAAACTCCATCCCAGAACCAACCGGCAACAACAAACCACGGATTGTTGAACGATCGGTCTCCATGACCATCGAGTCACTCCTCCCCGCCGCGGATGCCAACCAGCTCCTGGAACTCATCGCGCAGGGACACAACGCGGATGACCTGCACCAGCTCATCAGCCAAACGAACAAAGCAGCCTAATCGGTAACAACTTGCTTCTTCTCAAAGAAAGAGCCGCGAACCCAACAGTTCGCGGCTCTTTCTTTTTATTGGCTTATTGGCATTGCAAAGTTTGTTCTACAAGCTCTTCAGTTGCAACCATACCCATACGCGGACAGGAATGCAGAGATGTCCAGGAAGTTGAGGCTCCCATCAACCGTCAGATCCGCTTGCGGATGCCGGCTCGCAAAAAGTCCCAAATATGCTGAAACATCAAGGAAGTTGAGGTTCCCGCTCGGAGCAAAGTCCGCAAAGCACTCGCGTGCGGTGATCGTGTACCGACCGGAGGAGACCCCCACGAGTGATTCGGTGCTGCCATTGGCGTAGAAAATCTCGATGTCCGCTTCGGTCTCGTTCCCGATCCCGAAATGCACACTCAGTTCGGACTGAGCAAGGTAGTTGGACCCGCCGCTGAGGTAGCGAACCTGGGTCATCCCGCCAGCGGTCAGTTCCACGCGCGTCCCGAACCCGTCGGGCGCAAGACCAGCGACCGCATTGGTATTGAACTCAAGCGTGATCGCTTCCCCACCCACCGAATCGTTGCGCAAGCACACCATCGGCTGGCGGTTGTTGAAAATCAGCACATCCTGATCCCCATCATTCTCCAGATCAACATGCAGCAAGCCCCGGCCCTGTCTGGTGTCAGTAATCCCGCTCACCGTGGCGCTCTCGACAAAGTTTCCCTTCCCATCGTTGATGAACAATACCGTTGGATCTGTCTCAAAGGAACCAGTGAACCCATTGGTCGCGATAATGTCGAGCCACCCGTCTTGATCAAAGTCAATCGCCGTAGCGCCCCAACCCCAGTATCCGTAGTTGCACCCCGTCTCGACCGATACCTCGTCGTACACATGAGGGACCCCCGTCGCGCGATAGAACATATTCCCCGATCCAGCACCGTCGCCACTAATTCGGCTCGTCGCGTACCAATCCAGCAATCCATCGTTGTTCAGATCGCCAAAGGTGTTCCCCATCCCGTTGGAATCCAGACCGGTCCCGGAGCTTGCCGTCTGGTTCGTAAAGGTCCCGTCGCCGTTATTCACGAGATATTTGGATGTATAGAAATCTGACACCCAAAGGATCTCGGGATACAGGTCTCCGTCCATATCCACAAACTGTGGGGTGAACCCACGCACCACAGTCATGTCCACATCAATGGACGCCACAGTGACATCGGTGAAGGTCCCATCGCCATTGTTCTTGTAGAGTCGGTTCCCGCCGAGCCATCCAGCGACTGCCAGATCAAGATCGCCGTCAAGGTCATAGTCACCGAATGCTGGGGAGAACGCATCGCCATTGTTTGGGTTGTTCATGGCAACACCCGCGATCGCGGTGACATCGGTGAAGGTCCCGTCGCCGTTGTTCCGGTAGAAGATATTCTGACCCGGGAGCATCCCGTTTGCGACAGTCCCAGTAGAGGTCACCATCAAATCCAGATCGCCATCGTTGTCGTAATCCCCAGCCGCGGCGCCAGATCCACGATGCGAGCGAGCAACCCCCGCCGCTACTCCACCCTCGGTAAAGTTACCGTTCCCGTCGTTCCAGTACAGAAGATCAATCCCACCCGAGCCACCGATGACAAAGAGGTCCTGATCGCCATCACGATCAAAGTCCCCGACCACGCCGCCGCCACACATGAATTCCATGTCGGGTGCGGCGGAAACCGTCGCGTGCGAGTGCGAGAGACCCACAACACCAGCCTGCTCGACAAAGTCGATCGGTCCAGCAACCGCATGCGAACTCATCCCGGAAGACAACCAAGCACAGATCCACGAAATCAAAGCGTATTTCGTCCCATAATTCTTTTCCATCTGAGAACACCTCACGAGTTAGACAAAATCAGCCAACCCCCAGATTGGCTCACCAACAGCACACTCTAACAGAAGATTGCAAAATTGCGATGCTCTTTTTAAAATTCCCTCCCGAACAGACCCAGCCGCGCGAACCCCAATGGCATGCGGGTCTGGACCATCCTCCCAGACTTCCAATGAACAAAAACGCCGCCGGGTGGTCTACCCGACGGCGTCGAATCATCAATATCAAAATGCTTTATGCTCGGCAACGACGGGTCGCGGCAAACCCACCCAGAGCCAGCAACGAAGCGGATGCTGGAGTTGGAACGCCGGCGTACACGGTCAGTGTCATCGGTGCGTCATCGAAATCAAAGTAGGTGCTCGATGCACCGAAGCCGTTGCTGAAGGTGGTATCAAACCCACCGAACGCAACATAGTAAGTCCCCGCAGCGAGCATCGCGCCGTTGTTCCCGGTCGCAATGCCGCCGGTCAGGTTGCCCACATCACCGAGTTCCAGTCCCGAACCGGTCCCGAAAGACAGGGTGCTCGCGGTCGCGATCCCCTCATCGTCATCCGAATCAATGAAGTTGCCCGTGGCATCAAAGAGACCGATCTCGGTGTCCGTGAATCCGGAGTTGAACGAGGTGGTGATGTCAAGGTAGGTTTCTGACCCGCCGACCTCAAAGCTGACCCAGAACACATCAACATCAAATGCTGGGATTGTTGCCGATGCGTTTGCCGAACCAACCACCAGACCAAAGTCTGCGACGGTCGATGGAACGCCTGCGAGTGCTGCTGTGCTCATGCCTGCGAGGGCTGCGATTGCGATTACTGTCTTCATTGTGTTTCTCTCTTTCTGTAGATGAACTCAAACATTGTTCCCTGCGATGTCTCTCTCGTGCCGGTGCAGGTCAGTTCCCGGCTGGGTCATCGGGTGCATGATGGGTTGTCTCTCAAACAACACCTCAACCACTTTCTGAATACTCCCGTTTGAGATATGCGCCGGTTCAATCAATCTTAAAGGATTTCTCTGAGATTTCGAAACAAATTCAGAATCCAGTACCTGAGTCGAAAACTCCCAAAATGCACGCCGCGCTTGGAAACAAGCCCTCCACGACATCAAGGGCACCCGCTCCCGAACAAAGCCAAGAACTCGGAGACATCAAAGAAGTTGAATACGCCATCTCCCGAGAAGTCCGCGAGTGGGTCTTGATCTCCATACAGACTCAGGAACAAGCTGACATCGAAGAAGTTGAGACTGCTATCCTCATTCAAGTCTGCAATACAAGGCGGCGGCGGAACCACTCCCGTCAACACGATGTCATCGATATTCCAGCCGCATTCATCGATATGGATTTCCGAAGTACCCATCACCCAACGAATCTGAACCGAGCTCTGGTTGTCCACGCTGCTCGGAAGCAGGTACGACATATGCGACCACTCAGTCGGAGCCATGCGACCACCAACAAACTCCCAGATCGTTTCCCACTCACCATCACCAACACGGAAACGGATCGCAGCATTGCCGTAGACATCAGGAATCATCCCGAGCCAGCGTTCAAAGTCCAGACGGACCTCGTACACACCGGTCAAATCGATCGGATCGGTCGTGAGGTATTCTTCTTCCATATGCCATGGGAACCAGTCGTCGAGGTCGTATCCGAAGATGTTCTCGCCCGTCGGCGCTTCTGATGGATTGTCCTTGAGCCCCGTCGGATGACCAAACTCCCAGTCCCCGGTCCGGTCCCAGCCCGGATCGGTATCGTCCACCAGATATTCCTGGACAGCAATCGGTCCACGGATGGTGGTGAATGCAAACCCGGCCCCGCCGTTGTCCAAGACTGTGACATTCCCGACCACATCCGTCACCTCGATCGAGTACACATACCCGCTCAGTTCAGTGAGATTCGGGATCACGATCGCATGCGTCGTGCTGAGCATCGCATGGGAATCAAGTGTGTCGGTCAACCCAGACTCTGCTTGGCCGTACATGATTCGGCAGCTCACCAGTTCATCGGTCTCCACATGAACGGTCGCGAAGTTGTACCAGCAATCAACGGCTCGATCCATCACAACCGGAGGTGAGCAATCGACCACCAACATCGCTGACGAAACAGCACCGGAACCAGATCCGGTATCCAGATCGTCATACGATGCGGTGATCGTGTCCCCATCGCTCACCTGCAGATCCGCACCACCAACGGTGTTGTACGCGAGCGTCCCCACAAAGACCGCCGAGTTTGGCTCGGTTTCTTCGAGGGTCAGCACCACGCCGCCGGGTTGCGTCTCGCTGGTCACCAGCACATTAACAAACTCTGCATCAAGATCAGAAGCATTCAAATCACAATCGGTGACACGGATGTCCACAGTTCCATCACCACAAGGCGCCACCGATTCACTCATCGAAACATACCCCTCCGATGAACAATCCGTGATCTTCCCCGACGCCACGGCACCAAATGTTTGCGTGCCCGCATCGGCGATCGAGGTCCCCGTCACTTCAACCGTGTACACCCCCGCAACCGGGTTGGCGATGTGGACCTGTTCGATGTTGTTCAGGTGATCCGATTGCGTCTGCACCGCTGGGGCTCCCGGATCCGATGGGTCAAGCGTCCAAGGCAGGTACGCCGCGCCGTTCCAGTCCAGAACCCGAAGATCAAGATCGTTGATCAACGACTGAGACACATTGGGCGCACCCGGGATGTCGTCCCACGCGATGGTCACACGAAGTTCAAGTTCGCCCGGATTGACCGTCACCTGGAAGCGGTAGACCCCGCCTTGCCCGACCTCGCCCTCGATCACATCCCGCTTGAGAACTGTATTGACCGCATCAACGCCGCGGATTGAGCCGTAGCCGTAGGAGTAATCGGGACCGACATTCCCGCGATCAACCGCGGTGTTGGCAAGCAACGCTTTGAGTGTTGCGTTCATCGGATCATTCCGCGTTGGGAATGACATTCGGTATTGTTCAAGAATCAACGCGCACACACCGGTCACGGTTGGTGCCGCCATTGAAGTTCCGCATGCGGTTGAATATTGAGAATCGCCCGTGGAGCTATTGACTGTTGTTGAGATCACACCCACACCCGAAACCGATTCGCACCCCGGTGCCGAGATATCAGGTTTGATCCGACCATCATCGGTTGGACCCCACGACGAGAAGTATGAAATCAGATCCGTATCCGAATCCACCGACCCCACCGTGATGTGGTTCTTCGCGTTTGCAGGAGGTGCTGTAGAATAGAACTCGCCATGATTCCCAAAGTCGTTCCCCAAGCACCGACTGCGCGATCGCTCGTTCCCGTTTGCCCAGACGATCCGCATCGGTTCACCGAGCGAACCCCGCACGATCGAATCGATCAAGGAACTTGTAATGCCGTAGTTTCCGGTCCACTCACAGGGATACCCGTTGGGTTCGATGTTGGTCCCGATCGAGTTGTTTGCGATGTCAACGCTGTAGAGCGCGAGCGCTTCGGTGTAGTCCGATTCAATATCACCGGGATCGGAATACAAAAACCCTGGCTGTAATCCTCCCTCAACCTCAAACCCATAGGAGAATAATGACACTCCCGGCGCCATCCCCCTGTTCGCATACTCAACCGTACCGTCGCCACCGATTGTCCCCGCGACATGTGTCGCATGGTTGCTCGTGCTGTCGGTATCCGATGCTCCGACGGTCAACCTTGATCCAAAGTCCGCATGCGGACGAACTTGCCCCCCATCGTACACAAGCACATTCACGCCGCTCCCGTCAAGAGCATACGGCGAAGCATTGAGCGTATTTGCCCCCACCAGCACCCGGTTCTCCGCATTCAAATCCTCCATCGGGGGCAACGGCGGCTCTACCCATTGCACCGAATCATCCGCAGCAAGATCACCAATCCGAGACAGTGGCAAGTGCATCGTCACACTGTTCACGGAGTACATCTCAGAAACCACGGTGCCACCGAGTTGATCCGCAAGCCGTTTCGATTGCTCTTGGTACTTCTCGTCTTTGTGGAACATCACCAGCACAGCAACAGTCGGATCCATCCCCCGCTCTGAAAACGCTTCCGACGAGGTCAATCCGCCGTCGAGCATCATCTGGAGTTCATGATCCCCGCGCGCAGCATTCTTCTGAACCATCCAAGGCCGAACGATGCCCACCGCAAGATCCAGATGCAGCTTGTGATTCTTGGAAATCGAAGACACCGATAGAATCCCGGATACCGCATCGGGCTTCATACCACGCGTCACGCTCGCGAAATACGCGTTCCCACCCAGCGGACTCTGCAGTTCCATCCCGTTCTCTGAGAGCCGATCACGATCCACTTTGGAGATCGGACCTTGGAAATACACAACAACATGTGACTTCTCATCTCGGCTTGAAAGTCTCCCAAGTTCCTGCGACACCTGCGAGACGCTCATCCGCTTTGGAGTCTCAGTCACCCCAGAGTTCCATTTGATTCTTTTGGTTGGCTTCTCCGATGGCTTAGAGGATTGTGCAAAGACAGGAATCGCCAATCCAGAAATCATCGTGATCATCAGACATGCTGACAAGGTACCGGTTCGTGGACTACTCAAGAACTGCTTCATCGATCGCTCCAAATCAAAGTCGTCTGTCGTGTACGAAATGTTCAACAGAGACCAGCCCCGGACCGGTCCCTACACCGAATATGCGCCAAACCCGCGAATCTTTCGTATCAATCGAACGAGTCCATCTTTTTGATGTTCTCTCCCCGATTTCGAGTAAGAAATGAGGGTTGGCTCGCATAGAGCAGACGACGGGGTCCCCTTTGCGATTGTTCTGCAGAGAGATCAAGTCGAAAACCTGCTCGGAAAATCGCTATGAAGAACCGTGAAGATCGTGTACCATTGCCAAAGCCAGACTGGATCAATCCAGCTTCTGACGCTGCTCCAAGAGGTATCCCGGTGATCCGTTCTACGAAGTTCCCTGAAACCCGAGTCTCGTTGCTCGACACGCTCTCCAATGGACCCCACGGCCAAGCCGCGTGGCGCGAGTTCTTTGAACGCTACACCCCCGCGATCTACCGCGTCTCCCGGATGAGAGGGCTGGCGCATGAGGACGCCGACGACATCGTGCAGCAAACCATGATCTCGATCTCCGCGCATATTGGCGACTTCGAATACGACCGCGACCGGGGCAAGTTCCGCAACTGGGTACAGACCATCGCCGAGAACAAGATCAAAGCACTCTGGCGCAAACGGTCGATGCCCAACGCGAACACCGACCACATCCGCAACAAAGCCTGCGATGAACCCTCAATCGACGATCTCTGGGTTCAGGAGTGGCGCATCCAAGACCTCCTCTGGTGTCTGGATCAGGTCGCCAAGGATGTCTCCCCACGCAAAATGGAAGCGTTCAAGAAATACGCGCTCAACGGCATGCCCGCCAAGCAGGTTGCTGAGGAAATGAACATGACCACCGGGAATGTCTATGTCACCCGGCATGTCATCCTCAACCGCATCCGAGATAAAGCGCTCCAGCTCGACCGCGATCTGGATACCGAAGCATCTATACTCGGGATGATCAACGCCGACCCAGAAGCTCGGCTTGAGAATGACCACGAATAACAATCGCATATGAAAAAAACAGACACATCCTGCCCAAGCACCGAGACGATCGAGCAGCTCTTGCTCTCCGATGCGACGGAAGAACAACTCCAAGAACTCGCTGACCACCTGGATTCCTGTGAATCCTGCCGGCGCCGCGCCGAATCCATCGGGCAACAAGCAACCCTCGAATCCGATCTCCACTGGGCAACCGAGGTCCGCGAGCAGACCACCGTCTCGATCGAAGACCCCCTCCACCGCCTCTCCACGATCCTTCCAGAGTACAACCTCATCCGCGAGATCGGACGCGGCGGGATGGGCATCGTGTACAAAGCCGAGCAACCCAAGCTCCACCGGATGGTCGCGATCAAGGTCCTCCCCGCGCTCATCGGGGTCGTCCGTCCCGAGTTCAAAGCCCGCTTCCGCAGAGAAGCGGAACTCGCCGCGGGACTCGACCACACCAACATCATCTCCGTCTACGACTTCGGCGAAGCCGACGGCACCATGTACTACACCATGCAGCTCATCGACGGCCGATCCCTCCGCGCCATCCTCACCGAGATCGAAGACACCGGCGCGGTCGACTGCGTCGTCGGACCCGACACCTCAAACACCACGCGATCAATCAGCCGATCCTCAACACGGCTCAAAAACAAAACCGGAGTCCCAGAGGTCGGGCTCGCGTACTACCGAAAGGTCGCCCACTGGATCTCCGAAGTCGCCGACGCGATGCAGTACGCCCACGATCACGGCGTCATCCACCGGGACATCAAACCCTCCAACCTGCTGCTCACCAAAGACGGTCGACTCATGATCTCCGATTTCGGTCTCGCGCGTCCAACCGGAATCCAAGGCATCACCGCGTCCAACTCCCTCCTTGGCACCGCGCGCTACATGGCGCCCGAACAGTTCTCAGCAGACATCAAACAATCCCGAATCGATCTCCACCTCGTCGATGTCTACGCGCTGGGCGCGACCCTCTACGAGATGCTCGCGTTCAGACCCGTCTTCTCCGCGTCCGACGATCGCCAGATTGTCCATCAGATCCAGAACAACGACATCGTCCCACCATCGCGATATGTCCGCCAGATCCCAACCGAGCTTGAAACCGTGTGCCTCAAAGCGATCTCCCGCGACCGCAAGGACCGGTACGCGTCCGCCGCGGAGTTCGCCGACGATCTCCGCAGGTGGGCGCTGGATATGCCGATTCACGCTCGCCGGCAGACAGCCCCCGAGCGGATGGTTCGGTTTGTCAAGCGCCGCAAACTCACCACAGCACTCTCCGTCGCATCCATCGCTCTTGCGGGAACCGCAGGCATGCAGTATCTGCGGATCATGTCCGCACACAACAGCGCCCAACAAGCGATTGATACCGCTGCGCTCGAACGATCCGACAACCTCACCCGCCAAGCACAGAGTCTGATCGCTGATGAACGCTTTGAAGAAGCGATCGCCAATGCAGACAAAGCAATGGAAATCATCCCAAACTTCCAGAGCGCGATCCATGCCAAAGCGATTGCACTCCACCGGATGGGTGAATCCGACGCATCCAACGAACTCCTCGCTGAAGCCATCGCGCGTGATCCGTCCGACTGGAAATCCCGCTTCATCCACGGCATGGCGATGCATACCGATCACGGCACCCACTCGAACAACAAACACGACGGACCACACCTGGCAGAATCGCACAACAATATTTCGAACAGTTCTATCCAAGTCTCAGCACTTGTCGGCGGCTACATCACCGAAATCGAACGAATCAATCCGGGATCCGCAGAACTTCTATGCCTGAAATCCTGCGTTGAACCAAGCCAATCCAAAGCCATTGAGCTGCTCGACCAATCGATCAAACTGGATCCAACACTCACCACCGCGATCGTCGAAAAAGCGCTCAGGGTCGGATTCGCTGGAGACTACCAGCAAGCCCTTGAACTCCTCGACACCGCGATTGATCGTGGTCACGGCGGGCATCGTGTCCACGCACTCCGGGGCCTCTCGTTTTATCAGCTGGGAATGTACGGCAAAGCCGTCGAAGCACTCACCGATGCGATCGACCGGTACGCGTACAACAGCGACTGGTGGTACGACCGCGCCGTCGCGTATTCGTATCTCGGTCTGCACGCCCGGACCATCGCCGATGCCAATCAGACCATCAAGCTCGATCCGAACTACGCCGGAGCGTACATGGTCCGCGCCCGTGCCTACACCTCGACCAACCGACCCACCGAAGCACTCAACGACTTTGCAGCAGCCATCGAAATCGACCCGAGTAACGGCGATATCTATGTCGAGCGCGGACAACTCTACTGGCTCCTCCAAGACTACGACGCGTCACTCAAAGACGCCAACACGCTAATCTCACTAGAACCCAACCAGATCCGAGGATACCAACGACGCGTCTCTACTTATCTCATGCTCAAAGAATGGGATAAAGCGCTCGCAGACCTGGACACCTGTGAATCAATCCAACCCAATGAAGAAACCGTCCACCGACTCAGAGGCGGACTCTTCTTCCACGCAGGCCGGTACGAAGAGGCCATCGAATCCTTCGACAACTCCATCGCGATGCTCCCCAACTTCTACGGCAGCTACGAATACCGAGCGATGTCATTCCTTCGTATCAACCGATATCAAGAATCCATCGCGGACCTCACACACTGGGTCGCTCTCGGGGACAATGCGAATCTCGCTCGTATGCGACGCGGGATGGTCTACGAACTCATTGGAGAAGACTCACTCGCACTCGAAGACTACGCACAAGCCGAGAAACATCCGCAGGTCGCGCCCTACGCGCAGGTATGGTCGGGACTGCTGATGCTGCTGCATGATGATCCCAACGGCGTGCAGATTCTCGCGAAGGCCCGCGCTGACGCGCAACCCGATTCATGGATCGCCTCGATCGTCGAACTCTTCGAAAACCGGATCAGCCCCGACCAACTCCTCGCCATGGCCTCAAATGAATCGAGCAGGATCGAAGCGCTGTACTACATCGGTGTTTTCCACCAACTCAACCACGAAACAGAACTGGCCAAAGAGTGCTACACCCGCTGCGCCCAGAGTGGAGCAATCAATATCCACGAGATCGATTTCGCAGCCGCCCGTCTCGCCCGTCTCGAACCCCGCCCCTGATCAATCCATCCCGCGTACTCGCGGAGAGTTCAGGATCACGCACATAAGTCACCAGCTGTTCGGAATCGCTAAGATCCGTCATGGACACTGCCGCGAACTCCAACCCCACAACCGTCGTCTGGTACCGCCTTGATCTGAGAACCGACGACCATCAACCATTACTCCACGCTGCCAAGCGAGGACCGGTGGTCCCGGTCTACATTCACGATACAGATACAGACACGGACACAGAGTTCAACAACGGAACCGGCCAAGCTTCTAAATGGTGGCTGCACCATTCCTTGCAAGCCCTCTCCGAAACACTCAACGCCTTGGGATCTCCGCTCATATTCCGTGTTGGGGATCCGAAGATCGTGCTCAAAGAACTCTGCGATGAAGTTGGTGCCGATCAAGTGGCTATGCACGAATCAACCGATCCACGCGTGCAATCACAAGATGACTCGCTCGACGACCAACTCCATCGATCCGGTATCGAACTTGTCCGATTCCAACCCGATCTCCTTTGGCCCGTCGGTTCCGTGCTCACCGCTGCTGCAAAGCCGTACCAAGTCTTCACCCCGTTCTGGAACCGGGCATACCAGACCCCGATTGATGAGCCGGCCAACCCGCCAGAACGCATTTCTCCGCCTCGAACCACACCCCGCCATACCGATCTCAGTAAACTGGGGCTGCTCGACACCATCGACTGGGCATCTGGATTCCGAGACCGCTGGTTACCCGGCGAGCCCAACGCAATGGTGTCGTTCAAACAGTTCATTGACACAAAAATCGACCACTACCACCTGACCCGCGACCAACTCAATGAGCCGGGCTGGTCCGCCCTCTCCGCGCCGATCCATTTCGGGGAACTCTCTGTCCGCCGAATGTGGAGCACACTCTCAACAGTTTCGGGATCAAACACTAACCCCGGCATCGCCGCATACCTCCGACAACTCGGGTGGCATGACTTTGCGATTCATCTCATGAATCATTTTCCGCACACGATTCACCAATCATTCCGGCCACAGTTCGACGCGTTCCCATGGGTCCCCAATGACGAGTACTTCTCAAAATGGAAGCGTGGCATGACCGGATACCCCATCGTCGACGCCGCGATGCGCCAGCTATGGGCGCAAGGTTGGATGCCCAACCGCGCGAGGATGATCGTCGCCTCGTTCTTATGCAAAGACCTCTTGATCTCGTGGAAGGATGGAGCTGCTTGGTTCTGGGATACCCTCGTCGATGCGGACCTCGCCAACAATAACTTCGGTTGGCAATGGACCGCCGGGTGCGGAGCCGATGCAGCACCATACTTCAGGGTTTTCAACCCGATCAGCCAAGGCAAGAAGTTTGATCCGCAGGGCGCGTATGTCCGAACATGGATTCCAGAACTCGCGCAACTCCCAAACCCGTTGATCCATGAACCATGGGAAGCATCGCCTATCGAACTGCTCAGCGCCGGAATCACGCTCGGCGAGCACTACCCCCACCCCGTCGTAAACCACGCACAAGCCCGCATCAAAGCACTCGAAGCATACGCGGCCATCAAATAGCTCGCGAATCCCAAACAAGCGGCGCACCCATGTGCGCCGCCAATGCGACCATCGCGTTTCTGAACACATCGATCCCTGAGCTCAAGACCCGCTCATGACTTCCGCCCTCCGAACCATGAGTAGAGCGTCGGGAGCACGAACAAGGTCAGGATCGTCGAGCTCACCAGACCACCGATGACCACCGTCGCCAGCGGACGCTGCACCTCCGCGCCCATCCCCGTATTGAGTGCCATGGGGACGAAACCGAGCGACGCGACCAGCGCCGTCATCAACACCGGACGCAGACGCGACAGACTCCCATCAATCACCGCATCGAGCGTCGATTTCCCGGACTCCGCGAGCTCGTTAATAAAGGTGATCATCACAACCCCGTTGAGCACCGCGACACCCGAGAGCGCAATAAATCCAACCCCGGCGCTGATACTGAATGGCATCCCGCGCAGCCACAACCCAAGAATCCCACCCGTCAGCGCGAGCGGGACACCGGTGTACACAAGCACGGCATGACGAACATTCCCGAACGCTGTAAAGAGCATGACAAAGATGAGCGAGAGCGCCACCGGAACCACAATCAGCAATCGTTTCCGTGCTTTGGCCAGGTTCTCAAACTGTCCGCCCCAGGTGACGAAGTATCCCTCGGGGAGTGTCACCTGTGCACCAAGCATCTCTTGTGCTTCGGCTACAAATGAGCCCATGTCTCGCCCACGGATGTTGGCTTGCACCACGATCCGCCGTTTGGCATTCTCTCGGCTGATCTGATTCGGACCTTCGGCGATCTGCACATTGGCAACCGCTTCGAGCGGGATGTATCGGATTGAGGACGATGGATTGGTCATCAGTTCATCAGCCATCATCTCACCAGAATCGATGTGCTCTGGAAGCGGGATAGGCACCTGACGAACCAGGTCCACCTTTCCCCGGATCTCCTCAGGCAAACGAACGACGATCGGGAATCGGCGATCACCCTGATAGAGTGTTCCCGCTTCCTCGCCGCCGAACGCGATGGACACGACATCTTGCACATCGCTCACATTGAGTCCATAGCGTGCGATCTTCTCGCGATCAATATCAATCGTGAGCACCGAGAGCCCGCTGACTTGTTCGACCTTGACATCCGAAGCGCCCTGCACCTGACTGAGCACCGCGGCGATCTCGTTGCCGGATTGAAGCAACAGATCCAGATCATCGCCGAAGACTTTAACCGCAAGGTCACTGCGCACGCCGCTGATGAGCTCGTTGAACCGGAGCTCGATCGGCTGTGAAATCTCGAAGTTCTGACCCGGGATCGTGCTGATAAACGCTTCGATTTCTTCGGCAAGCTCCTCCTGCGTATCCGCTCTGGTCCATTGATCGCGCGGATACAGCATCAGATAGGTGTCGCTGACATTGGGCCCCATCGGATCCGTCGCGACCTCCGCGGTCCCGGTCCGCGCGAAGATGCTCTGGATCTCGTCGGGGAACTCGTCTGCGAGTGCACGCTCGAGGTCTTTCTGCATCTCGATACTCGTCGTGATCCCGATGCTCGGAATCCGCGCGGGCTGAATCGCCAGCGCCCCTTCGCCGAGCTGAGGCACAAACTCGCTGCCGAGCCGCGTTGCGATCAACCCCGAGAAGACAAGGATCACCACCGCAACCCCCGTTGTGATCCATCGCATCCGGATCGCGGTGCCGAGTGCCGGTCGATACAACGATTTGACCGCGCGGATCACGAAGCTCTCTTTCTCAGAGAATCGACCGCGTAGAAAGACAGCGCACGCCGCGGGAACGAAGGTGAAGGTCAACACCAACGCACCCGTAAGCGCCATCAGCACCACAAGCGACATGGGCCTGAACATCTTGCCCTCGATCCCCGTTAGCGTCAGGATCGGGAGATACACGATCATGATGATCAGAATTCCGAACAGCGTGGGCTTAGCGACCTGCTTGCCCGCATCGGCAATCACCGCCAGCCGTTCCTCGTTGGTCAGTCGCCGAGATTTCTTTTCCTGCTCTTCGGAGGCGCGCCGAACAATGTTTTCAACAAACACCACCGCACCATCGACAATAATCCCAAAGTCCACGGCCCCAAGACTCAGCAAGTTCGCACTCACCTTGTTCTCGACCATCCCCGTGACCGCAAGAAGCATCGACAGCGGGATCGCGCACGCAACAATCAACGCGGCGCGGAAGTTCCCCAGCAAGAGCAGAAGAATCACGATCACCAAGATCGCGCCCTCGACGAGGTTCTTCTCGATCGTGTGGAGCGTCGCATCAACCAGATAGGTCCGGTTATACAGCGTCTTGACTTCAATATTCTCAGGAAGGGTCTTCTGGATCTCGCCCATCCGCGCGTGAACGCCCTCTGAAACCGTCCGGCTGTTCGCGCCCAGCAGCATCATCGATGTCCCGATGACCACCTCTCGACCATCATGCGTGCCCGCGCCGGTACGGAGTTCCTTACCGATCACAATCTCGGACACATCACGGACATACACCGCCACGCCGTCGATACTCTTGACCTTGATGCGCTCGATGTCCTCCACGCTTTCAATCAACCCCGTCGAACGAACAAGGTACGCCTCCCCGGCGTGCTCGATGTACCCACCACCCGCGTTCGCGTTGTTCTCCGCAATCGCTTGCATCAAATCGCGGAGCGTCAGTCCGTGCGACATGAGCTTGGCCATGTCCGGATTGATGTGGTACTGCTTCTCGTACCCCCCGATGCTGTTGACCTCCGTGACCCCATCGACCGTCCGCAGCTGCGGGCGGATGATCCAGTCTTGCACCGTTCGGAGATCTTGCTGTGTGTATTCAGTGCCGTCGGGCTTGGGTCCGGTTGCTTCGACCGACCACATATAAATCTCGCCCAGCCCGGTCGAGACCGGTCCCATCTGCGGATCGGCAAGACCTGCGGGCAGCGACTCACGCGCCTCGGTTAATCGCTCACCGACGAGCTGACGCGCCCAGTAGATATCGACCCCGTCCTCAAAGACCACGGTCACCTGCGAGAGACCGTACCTCGAGATGGATCGAACCTGCTCGACTTTTGGGAGCCCACCCATCGACCATTCGATCGGGAAGGTGATCTGCTGTTCCACCTCCACCGGCGACAGCGCGGGGACATTCGTATTGATCTGCACCTGCACATTGGTAATGTCAGGCACCGCATCAATCGGGAGCTTCGTGAAGCTGTAGATACCGATTCCTGCAGTCGCGATGGTCGCCAAGAGCACGAGGACCCGTTGACGGATTGAAAACTCAATAATTCGTTCGAGCATCTCGTCCTCCTTTAGTGGTCGTGCCCAGCCGCGCTCTTCCCGAGCTCGGCTTTGATGAGAAAGCTGTTGACCACAACAACCGGTGTGCCGAGGGCGATGTCATCGCCGATCAGCTCAACAAACTGGTCGTTCCTGCGTCCGGTCGTCACCTGCACAGGCTCGATGCCGTCTTCATCTTGGATAAAGACCACCTCGTGCCCTTCGAAGGTCTGGATCGCATCGATCGGAACAATCCGATCAGCAAACGACTTCTCAGTCTCAACCCGAACGGTGACAAACTCACCGGGTCGCCATGACCGGTTTGGATTTTCAAGCACAACCCGAGCGCCGATCGTCCTTGACGACTCCTCAATCATCGAACTGACATACTCCACAACGCCCGAAGCGGTCCGATCGCCAACACGGACCGTCACCCGCTGCCCTTGCTGGATCGCATCGGAGTACTGCGCGTACACCGCGATATTCAGCCAAACCGTGCTCAGGTCCGCAATCGTGTACACCGGTTCATCAGGACCGACCCGTTCACCCGGCGCGATGTGCTTGACGACGATCTGCCCCTTGCGCGGAGCCGTGAGTTCGTAGCGTGCGATGTCCGCATCGTCTTCGGTCGTGATCCGCTCGACACCCGCTTGCGTGAGTCCAAGAAGATGCAGTCGGCGCTCGGCGTTGTCCACACGCGAGGAAGCAACCATCGCCGATTGCTGCGCCCCTTGGAGTGTGAGCAGGTAGGAGAACTCGATGTCTTCATACGCCGCCATGTATTCCGCTTGTGCGGTGTAGAACATCTCTTGTGATGCGAGGAGGTCCGCTTGTGTTGACAACCCCTTGTCGTTGAGCCCGCGTTCCCGGTCGTAGTTCGCGCTCCCCGCCTTCATCTGCGCGTACGCGGAAAGCAATCGTCCCTTGTTGATCCCGATCCGGAGTGAATCCGCTTGCGTCCGGAGTTCCGTCGGCGTCGGGTCTTGACTGAGCAACGCAAGGAGTTTTTTCGTGTTCGCGCTGATCGTTTCTTGACGAGCAAGCTCAGCGTCCGTGATCGATTGCTCCTGGATCATCTGGAGGAAGTGGATCTTCGCTTCCCCAAGCTCCGGGCTCTCGATCACCGCGAGCAGCTCGCGTTCTTCAACCTCTTGCCCAAGAAACCCCTGCACCTCTGACACAATCCCCGTCACCCGAGGCGTGACATGCAGCACCGTGTCCTGATTCAACCCGACCTCCGCCGGGAGCATAATGTGCGTCGCGATTTCGCCCCCGCCCAGTGGCTCGATCACCACCCCCGATGCCAAGAGTTGTGCATCGGTGAGCGAGACCACATCGTCCCCGTGCTCGTCCCCATGTTCATCACCGTGTTCATCGCCGTGTTCATCGCCGTGTTCATCACTGTGCCCACCCCCGGCTTCCTCAGCCGCGTGTCCATCCGAGTCGTGCTCGTCATGCCCACCGCCTCCACACCCGCCGAACGCGGTCATCATGGATGCAAGGACAAGCAATACAAATACATTCTGTGATTTCATGGGTTCACCTCCGAGTTGGCCTGATCCTCATCGCGAGGATTCCGCCATTGGGCGTGTGTGTGTGACAGTTCATTGAGCAACGCCGCCGCTGAATGCAGCTGCTCGGCGGCGTTGACATACGAAAGACGAGATTCAATCAAGACCTGCTGAGCATCGAGGAGCCGGAGATAATCCGCTTTCCCGCTCTGGTACGCTTGGCGCGTGAGGTCCAGCGTCCGCTCCGCCTTTGGAAGAAGCTGCTGCTGATACCGCTCGACGGCAGAGAACGAAGACTGGTACACCGACCACGCATCGGCAACCTCCGCAAGCAGCTCAAGCTGGACATTCCGGAGTTCTGCCGACGCGGACAACCGCTCTGAAAGCATCGCCCCGATCTCGCCCTGGTTCCGATCAAAGAGCGGGATCTCAAGATTCAAGCCAACATCCACGGTCGTCTCGCCATCGATATCCGAATAGCGAGGCCCAACCGATGCGGTGAGCATCGGTGTTGAGTTCGCCTGCGCAAGCTTGTGCGCCTGACGCGCACGCACAACCGAAATCCGCGCCATCGACATTCGGCTGTTCGCTTCCAGCGTGGACGACACGATCTGCTCGTACGCGGGAAGCTCAGGAAACCGATCCACCGATGAACTCAACGGCAGTTCCGTCATCTCCTCAACCCCGATCGCTGATGCAAGCGATTGCAACGCAGACTTCGCAGCGTACCGAGCCGCTTCAAGACTGATCTGCGCCTGTTCATGCACAACCTCGGCCCGGAGCCGATCGGTTTCAGTCGCCGACCCGGCATCCACCCGCGCCCGCACCGCTTCAAGAAGATCCGATGAAAGACCCGCGAGTCCTTGCCGGTCCGCGAGCTGGGTGCGAGCTGTCACCACGCTGAAGTACGCACGCGAGACTTTCGTCGCCAGCGCGAACTCCTGCGCGACAAACTCCGCTTGTGCCGCGTGCCGATCTGATTCTGCGACATCCCGCGCCCGGCGGAGCTTGCCCCCAAGCACAATCTCCTGCTCGATCACATACGCGGTTTCCCCGCCACCACCGGCATCCGCGCCGATGGACTCGCCACTGAAACTCAACGACGGGTTGGGATACAGCCCGGCTTGCAGTACGCGCCCCGACGCCGCATCGACGCGGTAGCCTGCAGCGCGAAGCCGAGGGTTGTGTTCGATCGCGAGCCGAATGGCATCCTCGACACTCAGCGCATCGAGTGAGTCAAATCCAATGGCCGGGGACGACTGATCCGATACCGGAGCGTCCGCGACGCGAAGATCACGCTCCATATACCGGCTTTGCTGCGTTTGATAAGTGGGGTTCTCCCACCGTTGATCCAGCGGCCCCGCGCAACCGGCAACCAGTCCTGTCCCGAGTATGGGCAGGAACCAATGTAGTGTGTTCATTTGAAATCCTTGAGAATGTGTATACAGATAGACCGCCACGGATGTGGCATCGATATCACGAACAATCTCAAGGGATTTACAGCACTAAAACAGTTGATCGGTTCGAGCGATGAAACGCATCCATCGCGTACTGATCGTTCAGACTCGCAGAAGAGACCTGCGCATCGATCGGATTCTGCTTGAGCAACCAAGAAACAATGACCAGCGATGGATTCGGTTGGACATCAAGTTGCTTGCCATTATCCGTTGTACGAACAACGGGAAGTGTTGCCAATAAACCAAACGGCTCATCTACACACGCAAAGTCGGAGCAGTCCGTCAAGGTCTGTGCATCAGTCTGTGTCGAAACCGGCTGGGTACAGCCCTCGTCAACCCGAGGCGAACACGACTTCTCGTCGATGATCTCGATGTGGGAAGTCCCGTTCTCGTCATAGCACATCACCACTCGCCCATATCCGACAGCAAGCACACACGCCTGAGCGGCAATGAGAACCCAAGTCATCCAGAATGTGAAACGAGATCGAGTCATACCGACCATGAGTTTAGCGAATTCAAACTTGAAATCAATACGCATACCAAACCACTATCAAGCACTCCAAACGCCTTCCTGGACAAAAACCACCGATCCAAAGACGGTTGCTCGGAGTTCAAAAGGACTCTCATAGACCCATGAGGACACAAAGCGGATCAGCAAAGGAGTCCGCGATCCATCACGGGCATCCAGCACCAAAGGCCTGAAGGAATGCTGAGACATCAAGGAAATTGATAAACTCATCACCAGAAAACTCAGCAACCGGATCCTGATTCCCGAACGCAACCAAAAATGCTGAGACATCAAGGAAGTTGAGCACTCCATCATTCGTCAGATCAGCGACACAAATCGCCGGATCGCACTGATTCAGCATGACGCTGATATCACCAAGGTTGTAGTTTGACACACCAAAGTCAAGATCTCCATCGGCATCAAAGTCCGCCAGCACCACTCCTGAATGAGCGTCACCCAAACGAACCCGAATCTCTGGCTCAAAGATCCCGTCGCCCCGATTGAGCAACAGGCTTGCATACTTCTGATTTGAAACCGCGACAATATCAAGATCGCCATCATGATCAAGATCACCGGTTGCGATATCAACCGCTCGCCCTACAAGCTCGATGTGACCCTTGTAAAAGAAGGTCCCATCCCCACGGTTCAGAATCACATTCACACTATCAACGCTTCCCGTCGAGACAATCACATCAAGGAACCCATCGTTATCAATATCCCCCAGCTCAACATCGGTCGGGGTATCTTCTGAATTAAAGTGTATCTCAGGCCCAAAGGTGGCATCCCCATTCCCATGGAAGACACTCATGTCATCCTCAGTTCCATTCGTAACGACAATGTCGAGAATGCCGTTGTTGGTAACATCTCCGAGCGTGATTCCCCAATAATCGTCGCCCGTGCCGATCGTGGTGTATTGCTGAAATGTACCATCACCATTTCCAAGAAACATGCTCAGCCCGAAGCCCGAACCGTTCCGAGAAACAATCATATCCAGATCGCCATCCTGATCGAGATCGCCCAGAACAATGCCCTGCGGATCATCGCCTGCCGAGTAAGTAGTTTGCATCCCGAATGTGCCGTCGCCATTGTTCAGGAGCACACTCGCATCGCTGCTGTACAAGTTGCACACGACAAGATCAATATCGGAATCGTTATCGATGTCCCCAACATACACATCAGTCGGTCCATTGCCAACAGGATATCGCAACTCCTCCTCAAACCTTCCATTTGCCATCCCGAGCAGGACACTCACATCATCACTCTGGTCGTTGCATACGACAAGATCAGGCACGCCGTCACCGTTGAAATCACCAACCGACATTTTTCTCGGCCCATCCCCAACCGCTGTCCTGAACTCTGACTCAAAGGTCCCGTTCCCCCTATTGAACAGCACCGTTGTTTCCTGATTCAATCGGCTTAAAGATGCAATATCAATGTCTCCATCTTGATCGAAATCTCCGACCGCGATATCGAATGACCCCTCGGTCGCCGCTGGGATAATCGAATCTTCAAATGTACCGTCACCACTGTTGAATAAGATACTCGGATCACGATTCGACCCGTTCGCAGTGACCAGATCAAGACTCCCATCCTGATCGAAATCAGCAACCCGCACACCGAGCAACAATCCGTTCAACACCCGGTAGTACAAAGGCGGGAGAAAGACCCCGCTTCCAAAGTTCTCAAGGACACTCACATACCCACTGTTACTGTTCGCGACAAGAATATCAAGATCATCGTCCCCATCGATATCCGCCAGTTCAACATCGATCGGGCTTGCATTACTAAATATGCCGCCTTCAATCGCATACACCTTCTCTCCGCTGAACCCCCCACTCCCATCGTTGTACCGAACACCCACACTGTTGTCATTCCTGTTTGCGACAACCATATCAAGATCGCCGTCACCGTCGAGATCCCCTAAAGAAATACCCGACGGCGTGACCGAACTCCCCGAAACATCGAACCCAGTGCGAGTTTCATACGCCAGATCATCACCAAACAAAAACACCCCCACCCATTCCAAACCATTGGGCGAAGTCCCCAGCATGGAAGTGACAACATCAAGATTCCCGTCATTGTTCACATCCCCGACAGCGAATCGTCTCGCTCGCCAATCGATTCCGGGACCAAAGGATGAATACACCGGCTCCGACAATCCGCCCTGGCCATCGTTGAGGAATATCAACACAAAGGATTCACTCAAAACGACAACATCAAAATCGCCGTCAGAATCCATATCCCGAATTTCAAACTCGATAACATCAGAGCTCTCAAGGATATAAAACACCGGGTCTGCAAAGCCCCCTCCACCCAAACCAAGCACAACCGCCAAACTCCGATCACCAGTTTGCACGCCATCATTGAGCACCACCAAATCAAGAAACCCATCCCCATTGATATCTTCGGTCTGAATAGTTCGAGGAAGATCTCCGCTGGATATCCGCTCCTGAGTTTGGAAGAGATCAGATCCGGCGCACGAGTCTTGCGCGGTTGCCTGAAAGCTACCGAGTACAACAGCCACCGCAAATAACTTTGAATAGAGATTTCGAATATCCATAATTTTTGAACCCTGTAAAAAAATCAAACAATGACCCAAAGACATCAACCGACCAAGAGCAATCATCCGAAGAAAACTAGATCGCACACCCACCGCTTAAATCCTGCAGGAACAATGAGATGTCAATGAAGTTCCATTGCCCATCATCATTCAGATCGGCATCTGCATCCAATTCCCCGAAGAGAACAAGAAACGCAGCAACATCCAAGAAGTTCAGGCTGCCATCAAAGCTCAAATCCGAAAGGCACCCTTGCCCTACCACGAACTCAGTGCCCGTGTTGTAGTACCGTGTACGAAAGCCTTCCGCGGCCTCAGGAATATGAATCTCCGTAAACTCACCCGTGATTGATGATGCAGAGAGAATCGTTCGTGCCCAGTAACCAGTTGAGTTTGAAAATCCATCAACCAAGTCAACATTGAGAACACCATCAAGCACAACCGACTGCGTGCTCTCAAACAGATCGTTTGAATCCGCAGCGATTTCAGCCTCGAACCGAGCGGTGGGCAAAAATTCAACGGGACGCACAGCGGTCATCGTCCCAATCCCGAGCCCGGGAGCAATCGTCCCCGCATGGAACAGGCTCATGCTGATCTGCCCAACCCCCTCAAGCCGCTGGTTCGGACCCAGTTCGCATTCAACCCCATCAAGCCCGAAAATACGAGCCCGATCACCGGGAGCAGCCAACCGAATGACACCCTCCCCACCGATGGACATCTGCGGATTGGCCCAGCTCCCCCACTGAAGAGTTGTGATTTCATCTCCCGCGAGCGGGTTGACCTCGATGACACCATTGTTCGTGATGTCCCCGAGCATTTTCATGCGGACCCCGCTCTGTATCTGAATCTGAGCTTGCATTGCGACGCTCGTAAGGGTGCATTCAGAGTCCACCGATACCAACCCGCCGTTGGTAGATTCAAGACGGCCAAGCACAAACGAACCATTCATAGAAACAACCGAACCCGCCCCATCAGAACGGATGACTCCGTTCGCAGTTTGCGTCATCGAATCAATATGCAACTCCGCACCATTGATGGCCTCAACAACCGAGTCATTCACCGTTCTGACCCCGCTCCACGCGCTGCTCCCCGTAATGCTGAGCCGCCCACCAGGAACATTCGCGCTCAGCAGACCACCATTCTCTAAGAGGGCGGCGATACGCCCCCGTCCTTCAATCGTGTGCCCAACGCCATTGATGATGACCCCATCATTCACTGTTTCGATCAGCGGGCTATCTGTCTGTACATCGTCGAGCACGACAGCACCAACACCATCCAACAAAATTTCCTCGCTCACAAACCGGATCTTGGGCAAGATTCCAGGAAGATCCTCATCCCTTCGAACTGTGATTCGTCCCTGATTGGTGAGCGAGTCCGAAACAGTCAGCGTCGTGTTCACCAGATCCAGCTCTCCATGGAGAGTCACACCACCAAAGGTTGACGCATCGCCATACTCGAAGATGCCTCCATCAGCCACCGCCAGCGTTCCACCCGTGATCTCAACATCATCAAGACGAAGGACGCTGCCCTTGCCCGTCGCCCCGATCACTCCCGATGCACCCTGATCAATATGGATCTCTTCAAAATACAGCGTCCCACCGTTCACCGCTTCGATGCTCCCATTGTTTGACTTGTAATAGAATGACAGCTCCAGAGTCTGCCCTGCAGCATCGGCCACGATACGCCCATTGTTCACCAACGAACCGCTCACAACGCCGTGCCCGCGAATGGTGTGATCAGAAGCCTGAATCAAACTTGCACCCGGAGCCGTGTGGATGCTTGCCCAAGGACTGATCAGATTCACTTCTCCAGAACCGTCCAGAAGAGTGTTGCTCAAGGCATTTATCCGGTGACTCGAGTCAATCTGGACAGCGCCGTTGTTTGTAAGCCGGTTCCGAACTTCGGTGGGCCAGTTGATGACGACTTCCGATCCATCAACGATCTCGACGCCGTCAAGCACCGTGGAGCTACGAATGTCAATCAGGCCGCCATTGAGAGATTGAACCCGACCGCCAAAAACACCGCCACTTATGCGGGCAACTGAATCTGGGCCATCCGCCAGAACGATGCCGTCGATCCCTTGAACAAGATTTCCACCCGCAACATTCACAGCGCTCTGATTTGATGCCTTAATAATGGAGTTGTTGACAACCGGCCTGTTCCCACCAACACTCAGGCTCCCTCCCGAAACATCAGCATGGATCAATCCGTCGTTCACAAGTGAGCTCAAAATCCGCCCGTTCCCCCTGATCGTGTGGCCCGAGCCGTTGGTGAGAATCGTGCCCTCATCCACGGCGGCCATGATACCGACATGGTCTGTGCCGAGAAGAATCTCGCCGGAACCCTGAATCAACGAATCGCTCTGAAAGATCAATGAGCCCAGTACCGTTTGAAAAACCTCATCAAGGACAATCTCTCCATTGTTGGTCAGCGGCCCAGTGACCTCGACTGACCTAAAGGGATTGATGATGAACCGTCCCTCGATCGTCATGTCTTCAATATCACTAGTTGTGATGACCACAGCTTCAGCTCCAGCCGTTGCGCTGATCACGCCGCGTTTGTATACAGAGCCGCCGAGACGGATCTCAGATCCGACACCGCTTGCTGAGATGATGCCCGACCCAGACTGCTCGACCGATCCGAACAGGGTCAAGATGCCCTGGTTGACCGCTTCGATCCGCCCTTCATTCTGTATTGGATTCACTAAGAATGTGAGCTCCTTTCCAGGAACATTTGATCGGATCGTCCCCTGATTCAGAATATTGCACATGATGAACCCCTGCCCCTCGATCGTGTGCATCGGTCCATGTGTCAACACCGCTTGGGCAAGCGAGTTGATACGAGAGTTCCCCGAGAGCGCCGGGAGTCTGAGAATGCCTTCGCCGTTTAGCGACATGGATTCTCGTATATAGAAATAGGTAGGAGAGGGTCCGTTTAGATCGCTGACGAGTATCTCTCCTTGATTGAATACATCGCCGTACAAGTACAGTGAACTCGAGTTGCTGATTGCCAATGCGGCATGCTCATTGGTGATGCTCACGGATGCAACCGACGACAACGAGTTGACACTGACGAGGTACCCACCCGCATGTCCAAGAACGACATCATCATTGATCCCAGGCACAACCCCTGTATCCCAAAAAATGCCCGCTTCCCAGTTCCCATCCACCGGGCTAAGCCAGCGGGTGAAATCCCCGGCAACCGCTACCTGTGAAAACCCAGCGATCGCACAGATGAGCACGCTCTTATATACTGAAAAATATTTCGTTTTCAAACTGAACTCCATAAAAGCAAACTCTACCGCAAGGCCGCACCTCAAACAATCGAAATCTCCATTTAAACCACTTGCCTGCAAAGCCAAACACGCGCATGGAAACGGGTAGAACAAGGATCCAGCAGATACAAAATCGGACCAAAGCGTTCAAGCCCAAACTGCCCATTTCCCCAATCCATCAGAAGAAGGCCCATAGATCAGTACCCACGGCGTTGTTCTCAACTGGAAACGAACTCTTCTCAGGTATTCTCCGGTTTTTATGCATTAAAAGCCATTAAATCGGGGTAGTATGCTACGGATCACCGCCCCTCGGGCGAGTGAAATCAAGAGAGACCTAGGGCCTGAGAAACCCTTCCCATTCAAGAAAGAGAGAAGAAAGATGAACACCGTTTCTAAATGCTTATTCGGAGGCGCCCTCTTGGGAGCCGGCCTGAGCAACGCAGCCGCCGCCGACATCGTCAACAGCGGAACGATCGAAGTACAAGCCTCAGACTTTGCGTATGACTTCGGAGCCAACTACGGCGCCTACAACTACGGCCAAGTCGAAATCGACAGCATCAACTTCACCGTCCTCTCCGATTCAGATGTCACTTTCGATATGCTGTCCTACCAGATTTTCGATACATGGATCGACCCGGTGATCATGTTGTTCCAGAATGACGGCAACCCGCTTTCCGACAGCAATCTCGTTGAAGTCAATGATGACAACACGACCGGCTCAGACACCAACGGATCTCTGGGTTCACTCGATTCATTCATGACCATCTTCCTGACCGCCGGCGACTACACCGTAACCGTCGGAGCATGGGAATACACCACAGACGATGCAGAAGCAGGGTTTGGCGTCGGTACGGTTGCTGGAATTGGCGGCTTCGTCCCGACATCTGGTGAATACCAACTCGACATCATCGGCAATGTCGTCCCAGCACCCGGTGCTCTCGCACTCCTCGGACTCGGCGGCCTCGCCGCCGGTCGTCGCAGACGATAACCTGCGTTTGATCCCATAACCAACTCGATACACAAAGACCCCGCCACCCTGTTGGCGGGGTCTTTCTTGATTGCTAAAGTTCAACACCCTATGAAGAACCCCTCAGATCAGCCATTTTCTCTCTCGGATGTTGGCGGCGTCAATCCGACGCATCAACCGATGCGTCAACCGAACTCAAAGCCGGCAACAACTCCCCCACTCTCCACACGAGACCGGCTGCTCAAAGCACACAAGCAGGTCAAAGCCAAACACTACCCCCAAGCCGTAGCAACCCTTGGACCCCTCCTCAAGAAAAAAAAACCCGACGCGGGCGCACTCCATCTGATGGCGGTGATCTTTGATCAGCAACGCCAACCCTCCAAAGCAATCGAGTTTGCGAAGCGCGCCGATCGAGCAAAGCCCAGCGACGCCTCCAAGCTGATCATCGCGCGGGCGCTCCGAGGGCTGGGGAAGACCGACGAATGCGTCGCATTGATCGATCGGATGCTGAAAAAATCTCCCGACAACCAGATGTGCCTCGCCTTTAAAGCCGGGGCATTCGAGGAAGCAGGCCGGATTGACGACGCCGAGTCCACGCTCCGGCCACTGGTCGAAAGCAACGACGGCGATCTCTCTTCATTCAGTACTCAGATTCAGGATATCTGGGCTCGCATTCTCGTCCAGCGCAAGGAATACACCCAAGCGATCGAACTCATCGATCAAGTGATCGCCAAAATACCGGAGGACAAAGCGAAGGCCGGACTGCACCATCTCAAAGCGAAAGCCTGCGACCGCAGCAAGCAGTATGACCTCGCATGGGAAGCCGCCGAACTCGCCAATGCACCTACACGACTCGAGTACGACCCGGACCTGCACACCCAGCAGGTTGATGCGTTGATCGAGATCTGGTCAAAGGAAAACACCGCCGACTTCCCGATCACCAGCTGCGAGAGCATCGTCCCGGTGTTTGTCGCCGGGATGCCCCGCTCGGGCACGAGTCTGATTGACCAGATTATCGACGCCCACCCAAAAGCTTCGGGTGTCGGCGAGCTCAGCGCAATCGAGACCTTCGCGATGCAGCTCTCAAAGCACTATCAGCCGGACGCCCCGCCAAGCGAACGCTTCGGGAAGATGGGCCAGTCGGCATGGCAAGAAACCGCCGATGCGTACATCAAGCACATCCTCAGCGTTTCCCCCAATGGCTCTGAGCGCGTCGTCAACAAAGCGCTGGGCAACAACAAACTCGTCGGGCTCATCGCCCGCCTGTTCCCCAAGACCAAAATCATCCACGCGATCCGCGACCCGCGCGATGTCGCGATCAGCTGCTATATGGGCGGGTTCAACAACAACATGCACCCATGGACCTCGCGTGTTGATTGGGCATCACACACATGGGCCCTCTCCGACCGCATGATGAACCACTGGAAAGCCACGCTCGACATCCCGATCCTCGATGTCCACTACGAACGCCTCGTCGCCGATCCCGAAAACGAGTTTCCACGCTTGATCGAGTTCCTCGGTCTCGACTTCGACCCATCGTGCTACGACTTCCACAAATCCAAACGAACCGTCCGCACACTCAGCTACGACCAGGTCAACCGCCCGCTCTATACAACCAGCTCCGGACGACACAACAACTACAAAGCCCACATCCAAGACATCAACTTCCCCGACTACCCCGCTACATAAACTGTTCGTTCTTCCATATCCCAAATCCACCAACCCCCTCACCCCATCAAAAACGCCACTGGTTTATCACCAGCGGCGTTTTCTTCATCCGAAAACAAATAGAGACGAAGAGATTCGAACTCTCGACCTCTTGCATGCCATGCAAGGCACATACCCAGCGGTCAGCATTTGAATACTGTTAGTGAAGATTCGGAGGGACTGTGCTGGATTCGTTTGGACTCAAAGCGGGTCAGCGAACGCGCCCGGTTTCCATACGGCTTCCAAGTCTGAAACATTGATTTCTGAGTTCAGGATGAGGTCAGTCACGGAACGGACTCGTATAACAAATGAACTAGATTTTGCTGGGTGGGTGAAAAGCTGAAATCAGAGAAGAACAAGTAAATCCATATAAAACACCTACAATCGCAAAGAGTTGTATCGGGATGGAGTAACTGTAATGAGCAAAAACTCACCTCTTGGCTTCTTTGGTCGCTACCTGAGTCTGTGGGTTGGCCTCTGCATCATTGGCGGAGTCGGCTTGGGCTATGTTTTTCCGTCACTCTTTGAGCAAGTAGCCGCACTCGAATATGCCAATGTCAACTTCGTGGTTGCAGTGCTGATCTGGGTGATGATTTACCCGATGATGACCCAAGTCGATTTTTCCAGCCTGAAAAATCTTGGGAGCAGGCCGCGAGGATTGTGCATCACACTGGTTGTCAACTGGTTGATTAAACCCTTCACAATGGCAGCTTTAGGCATCTTGTTCTTTGAACATATCTTTGCAGGCTTGATAGAGCCGGAAACAGCAAAGGAATACATCGCCGGAATGATTCTGCTCGGCGTTGCTCCCTGCACAGCAATGGTCTTCGTGTGGAGCCAACTCACCCGTGGTGACCCAAGCTATACACTCGTGCAGGTCTCAATCAACGATCTCATCATGGTGTTTGCCTTTGCCCCTATAGCAGCATTTTTACTCGGCGTAACTGATATTGTCGTACCGTGGGAAACCTTACTGCTCTCTGTTGTTCTCTATGTGGTAATTCCTATGTCAGCGGGATACTTCACCCGTCACTATCTCATCAAAAGAAATCCTGATGGAGACACTCTAAACAGATTCGCACATCGCCTTGAGCCGTTTTCAATCATCGGACTCCTGGCGACCGTAGTGCTGTTGTTTGGATTTCAGGCGCAGACTATTCTTGAACAACCACTTGTGATAGCCCTGATCGCTGTGCCATTACTGATACAAAGCTATGGCATCTTTGCGATTGCGTATGGCTGGTCTTATCTATGGAAAGTTCCGCATCCGATTGCCGCTCCAGCAGCGTTGATCGGAACCTCCAACTTCTTCGAACTGGCCGTAGCAGTCGCCATCAGCTTGTTTGGGTTGCACTCTGGCGCAGCACTCGCAACAGTGGTCGGGGTATTGGTAGAAGTACCGGTCATGCTTTCGCTCGTTGCCTTTGCGAATAAAACTCGGCCATACTTTTCGTAGAGTAACTGCCATCGTCATGAACAGCTTGATTTTACAGGATGGACCATCACCCAGACATGGTTGCCCAATTTTCCATCCTCTAGCAGGTCAGCCAGCATTGTCGATCTAACTTCGAAATTTGTGCCTGTACTTTGAAGTTGGTTCTTTGATGAAGAGAGGTTTAGGTATACGCACCGCCTGAATAGGTCAGTTCATAACTGTGGCTGTAAATCTCGAAAACGATACCGAACGGGTCTTCGACATACACCATGCGATATGGCTTTTGATTTGGGAAATACTCCCGGATTGGCATTCGCTGCCTGCCGCCAGCTGCAACAATTTTTTCAAGAAGCCCTTCGACATCGGGGTCTTGGATTGCAAAATGAAAGGTGCCGTGCTTCCGGAAGTCTAGATTTTTGTCGGGCTGTTGGTTGCCGTCGAACTCGAAAAGCTCAAACCCAATCCGATCGGCTGTAGCGAGGTGTGCGATCCGTAGTTTTTTCCAATCGGCACCGAAGACATCGGTACACATTTGACCAATATCGGAGTCATCCTCGATGATTTCTGTAGGCTGCATGATGACATAAAACCCTAGAACTTCTGTGTAGAACTTGACAGCAGCATCGAGGTTTGGAACCGATAGGCCAATATGTGAAAATGTACGAGGTGTTGGAGTCATAAGACATTCCTTTGCATTACTTGTGTTTCAGGAATACTGACCCGTCCAGATATTCCGTACCACTCCGTGTGATATGGCAGTAGCGATACCAACCACCTTCAATGACACTCCGAACGGGTCAGCGAGCGGGTCAATTATTGATCATGGACAACCTGCGCCAAAGGCTTCAAGGAACGCGCTCACATCGAAGAAGTTAAACACACCATCGCCTGTAATATCCGCGGCGGGGTCATTGGCGGCGTATGCATCAAGGAAGGCGGAGACATCCAAAAAATTCAGGATGCGGTCGTCGGTGAGATCAGCCGGGCATGGGGTCTCGATGCACCGGTTGAGATGCACACGGTAACCCGAGTAGAGATCTGCTTCGAAGATATCGATATCGCCATCGTTGTCAAAGTCGCCGGTCGCCACACTATTCGGGACTTGGCCATCGTTGGGAATTGATGAGCGAGCGGTGAGCGCGCCAATCCCTGGATTGGTGAGTATATCGATGGCGTCTATATCCTCAGGAACATTCCCTTCATTCGCGCCGACTACATCGGGGAGCGAGCTGTTGCATGTAAAAACACCGATCGCGATATCAGTGACGCGCCCGCCGACATTGGTCGTCCACACGCCGTCATTAAAATCTGGAAAAGTCTCGACCCCGCCGTTGTACCCGTTCTTCATCCATACGATGTCCGCATCACCAAGTCCGCGAGAGAACACGATGTCTTTGTCTCCGTCGTTGTTCATATCAACGAGTTCGACGGCGTACGGTGCGGATGGTTGAGGCAGGTAATACGCGAAATCGCCGCTGAAGAAGAATCCGTTGCCCGACGCGTAGTACACCCCAACATCTTGTGAAGTGAGGTGGGTGATCACGATATCGGGCTTGCCGTCGTTGTTGAGATCTCCGGCTGCAACGCCGAACGGCTCTTGGCCGAGCAGCGAGCCGTGACTCGTGGAAAATGACCTGACGGTTGGGAACGAAGTCCCGTTCCCAAGGTACACTTTCACTGCATTGGTCTCCCTCGAAATCGCGACGATATCCAGGAATCCATTGGAATCAAAGTCTGCAACTTCAACCTCAAAGGGGGTCGCTCCAAAGGGTAATACCTGCGGCGATTGTAATGTGCCGTTGGCGTTGGTTTTGACGACCATGACCACATCCGAGGTTCTGGCCGCACAAACGATGTCCATGTTCCCGTCGTTGTTGAAATCGCCGACCACGGGGTGCCCCAGCTGGCTGGATGACAAAGTGATCCCGTTCCAGGGCGTGAACTGCCCAGATCCGTCATTGCGGAAGAGCTGGAGCTCGCCGGTGGACCTCGTCATGACCGCGTCCAGATCTCCATCGTGGTCAAAATCAGCGAGATCGACCCCGATCGCTCGGAATCCATCCATCTGCTGAGCCGATGAGATAAACCCGCGGTAGCTTTGGGCGCTGGCGCCCGAGATCGACAGGGCCAATCCCAGTGCCATCACGCGGACGCTGGCTTTGGGATCGATGGCCGGGCGTGATTGAAACAGACTCGTGTGCGATGCTTGGTTATTCATGTGGTTCCCTCTGAGCGTGGTTAGAACATAGCCAGCCCGCTCAGGGCCGGGTTCATGGTGTTGCTCAATCATACATGAAAGGTGCCGAATCGAAGAATGATTTTCTGACAATGTCTGTCAAAGTCTGTTGCTAGGTTTGTGATTGGGAGGCGAGCGAAAGATTCAAACCATCAAAAAAACGCCGCTGGTTCAATGCCAGCGGCGTCCTCTATTCTTCCTGAAACAAGTGGAGACGAAGAGATTCGAACTCTCGACCTCTTGCATGCCATGCAAGCGCTCTACCAACTGAGCTACGTCCCCGGATCAACCGTACATCCAATGAATCCACGATCTGGGATCACTATCGTAGTGATCCCGCCCCTGAGGTCAAGCATTCCCTGCGCTCGCCCGGCATCAATTCTCCAATCCCCCTACAGCCGCTCACCAGAACCGCCGATCCCACCCCTGAAAGGTCCGGATATGGTCTCTGCAAATCAACTCATCTGGTGGATCGATTGCACAGGAATCCTGCATTCTTGCGCCCAGATCTCAACCCCACCCACCACCGAAGATAACGCTCCACCACACTTCGCACAAGGCCTGATCAACCCCATCATCCATTCAGGCACCATCACCCACATCCTCGGCAAGCCCGCAACCCTCACCATCACCCCACGCGAACTCTTCGATATCCTCGATACCCGCTTCCCGCACACACGCTGGTGGATCCCGACCCAAAAACCCCAGGCCAACCCGCCTGCAAAGGTCTCCGTTCCAGCCCATCATTGATTGAAGTCTTGATGATGCACGATCATCCAATCGACTACTTGCCTATCGCATGCATCAGTGCCGCTTTGCGCACCAGCACCCCACCCGAAACCTGATCCAGCACAACGGAGCGTTCGCCGTCAGCGACCGCCGCCGCGATTTCCACACCCCGATTCATCGGCCCCGGATGCATCACGATCGCGCCATCCTTCATCCGACCCGCACGCGCCTCGCTCATCCCGAACCGCGCGTGGTATTCCCGGGTTGATGCGAGGACCGAACCGCCGCCGCGCTCGAACTGAATCCGCAACATCATCGCGGCATCACATTCACCCAGCACCGAATCAAAGTCGCTCGTCAATCCGCACCCAAGCGAACGCAACGATCCCGGCACCATCGAAGGCGGCCCCACCAACACCACCTCCGCACCCAGCGCCTTCAACAAACCCACATTGCTCCGCGCCACGCGCGATGACACCACATCCCCAACGATCGCAATCTTCAAACCCGATAGATCCCACCCATCCTCGCGTGTAAACGATCGGCCGATCGTCAGCGCATCAGTCAGCGCCTGCGTCGGATGCTGGTGCGTGCCATCCCCCGCGTTGATGATTGCGCAATGGGTGTGTTCATCAATCAGCTCCGCCGCGCCGGATTGTCCAGCGCGAACCACCATCGCATCCACGCCCATCGCTTCGATGGTCCACGCGGTGTCGAGCAGCGTTTCGCCTTTGGCGACCGATGACCCCGCGCTCGTCAGGTCCACGACCTTCGCGCCCAGTGATTGCGCCGCGATGGAAAAACTCACGCGTGTCCGCGTCGAATCTTCGAAGAACACATTGGCCACGACTTTCCCTGCAAGCTCATCGCCACGCCACGCATCCGCGTGCGCCCCGTCAAGCAGCAACCGCGCCTGACCCGCATCAGCGCGATCCATCGACAGCAGACTCCGGTCATTCCACATCAATCAACCCCTGAAATCGAACCAACCCAGTCAATCAGTTATCAATCTGACGGTACATCGCGCCATCATCAGCAGGCTCGGAAGCGGCGGGCGCTGCTGGCTGGTCCAACTCGCCTTCGTCCATCACCGGCTCATCGTCCCAATCGTCGTTGGAAATGCTCTCGTCGTACGCGTTCACATCGTCTTGCACATCCATCGCATCGACTGCACCATCAATCGGGATATACAACGGCGGCGTAGGAACCGTGCCCGGCGACCAGTACTGCAAACGCTCCACATACCACGAACGATCACCACCATGCACCCACACCGTCACGCCCCCATCGGTCTCCGCGTCAATCGGGTACACCACATCAACCTTCCCAGACGCCCCACGCAACCAGATCCGAGAAATGTGATACACCGGAACGGACTCTTCCATCCCCTCATATGGGAGCATCGCACCCTTGGGCAATCGGCTCACAACGATCGATGCGGTTTCGGGTGTCGTTCCCGCAGGAAGATTCAACGCGTACCGACCCTGACTGTCACGCATCGGGTGCTTGAGGATCACACGGTCCAGCGCCGCGACCATCGATTTGATCGAAGCACCCGAGTTGGCATGCTTAAACGCCGGCGCACTGTTCGGCACAGGCACATTCGTGTAGCTCACGCACCCGCTCCCGAGCAACAACGCACCCCCCATGAGTACCGAGAATCCGAGAGCTTTCATATCCATGCTTGCCATAGCAACCTCCTGCTGCGTCTATCTGTGTCTTTCCCGCCAAGATCATAGTGCCCCATATCATCCAAAGCCCTCCCCGCACTTCCAACCGCTTCGATCACACTAGAATCACCCATGCCAAACCCATCCGACCAATCCCCCAAATCCTACATGATCGCACCAAAATCGACGCCCCCAGCCGTCGCGCCAACCCCAACCGGACACCGCTACATCCTCGGCATCACCGGTGCTTCCGGAGCCGTCTACGCCGCAAGACTCCTCGAACAACTCCTCATCCAAGGCCACCAGGTCCACCTCGTTGTCACCGACTTCGGAAAGCGACTCCTCGCCGACGAAATGAACATCACCAGCGTCTCCCTAGAGACCCTCTGCCCCCACCTCGCTTCCGATCAGCACGAAGCTATCTATACAGCCAACCTCACCATCCACCCCAACAAAGATGTCGGCGCCTCCATCGCATCAGGATCATTCCTCCACCAAGGCATGGTCATCCTCCCCTGCTCCTCAACCTCCCTGGGCGCGATCGCATCGGGATCAGGCTCAAACCTCCTGAGTCGCGCCGCCGCCGTGACACTCAAAGAACGCCACCCCCTCATCATCTGCCACCGCGAGTCCCCCCTGAATCTGATCGACATCGAAAACATGCGCACCCTCACCCTCGCCGGCGCCATCATCGCCCCCACCAACCCCGGACTCTACCTCCTCCCCACCACCATCGACGAACTCATCGACTTCACCGTCGGCAAGTCCCTCGATCTGCTGCAAATCCCCCACACCCTCAAAACCCGCTGGGAAGGATAAACCGGACCCACTTCAGTTCTTCGCGTACTGCTTCCGCCGATCATCCTTATTGAGCTCAACACTCACCCCACCACTGAGCCGAACAGAATCCGGCCCAAGCTCATCCCCAATAGCACGCACAAGCTCAGGTCGCATGTGCGTCTTCACACCCTTGCTCCCCTCCTGCCCCCCCGGCTCAACAAGCACCCAAGCGCCATCAATCTCCACAATCACCATCACCGGACGCGCACTCTTCCCAATCGAAAGATCATTCACATCCGCAGGAGTCTCAAGCACACCACGCACCCGATCAAGCACCTCCGCCGCGTTCCCGTTCACACGCGAACTCCGCACCATCACCTGGATCGTCCCCTGCTCAAGCGGATGCCCATCAATCGGCACGACCCGATCAAGGATAATCTGCGCATCACCACGCGAGTGATCCAATCGACCCATAAAGAACTTGGGCATATCCGTATCCGTCAGGTGCCCGAACTGCGCGTACACATTCGAGAACATCACCGCGTCCGTCGTCCCCGTCGCGTCCTCCACCGTCAGGATCGCCATCTTCTGCCCCGCGCTCCGACCATTCTTGGTCACAATCGTCCGCACCCCCTGCACCATCGCAGGCACAATCACCCGCTTGTCTTGTGGTAAGGATTTCAACTCCCCAACAGTCAAAGGCGTAAACACCCGAACCCAGTCCCCCCACTCCTCCATCGGATGACTCGACACATAAAACCCAAGCGTCTCCTTCTCCTGACGCAAAGTCTCCGCCTCGCTCCAACTTTCAGCCTGCACTAAAGGCGTCTCAGGCATCTCCGCCGTCTGCACCTCTTCACCACCACCAAACCCAAACAACGCCCCCTGACCCGCCGCCTTATCCGCCGCGACCGACTGCCCCGCGCTCACCGCCGCCTCAATGCTCGCAACCATCGACGCGCGCTCCTCGCGCGAATGGATCGCATCAAACGCCCCCGCCCGAATGAGCGCCTCGATCGTCGCCTTGTTCACCGATCCCGAAGGCACCCGCTCACAGAACTCAAACAGACTCGCAAACGCCTTCCGCTCCGGATGCTCCGGATCAATCCCGATGTCGCGTTCCTTGACAATCGCCTCAATCGCCTTGGTCCCCGCACCCTTGATCGCCCGCATCCCAAACCGGACCTGCCCCCCCTGCGCACAAGGCTCTTCACCATCGGCAAACACGACGCTGAAATCCGTCCGCGAAAGATTCACATCCGGCGCATTCACCTCTACACCCGTCTTGATCGTCTCGCCGGTCTTGGGATCAACAAACCGCGTCCGCTTGCAATCATCCAGATACGGAATCCAATCGCTCACCTTCTGCGCCTGCGATTCAAAGCTCAAAAACGATGACATGTAGTGGTTCGGGAAGTAGGTCTTCAGGTACGCCGTCTGATACGCCACAATCGCGTACCCAGTCGAGTGCGATTTGTTGAAGCCGTAGCCCGCGAACTTGAGGATCAAATCAAACAGCTCCTCAGCTTTGCTCGCCTCAAGCCCCTTCTCCCCCGCACCCTCAATGAACTTGGGACGCTCCGCATTGATCACGCTTTCCTTCTTCTTACTGATCGCCTTAATCAACGAGTACGCGCTGCGCAGCGGGATCCCGCCAAGCTCATGCACGATCTGCATAACCTGTTCCTGATACACCATGACCCCGTAAGTCTCAGCCGTAAAGTGATCGACAATCGGATGCACCAAAGGCACCTGATCCTGCCCGTGCTTCCGCTTGTTGTAATCCGGGATCAGATCCATAGGACCAGGCCGGAACAACGCGTTGGCCGCGATCAAATCTTCCAACCGGTCGGGTTTCATCTCCGTAAGCAACCGACGCATCCCGCCAGATTCAAACTGGAACACACCGGTCGTGTCCCCGCGCCGGAACATCTCAAACACAATCTGGTCATCGAACTTCAACCGATCCAGATCGAGCGGGTGCGCGACCCCCTTACCCTTCTTCTTCCCCACCGCTTCCCAAATCTTCTCCTCAGGGAGCGTCTCAAGAATCCGCTCCTTCGCCCCCTCGATCACCGACAGCGTCCGCAATCCCAAGAAATCCATCTTGAGCAAACCCATCATCTCGCAGGTCGGCCCATCCCACTGCGTGATCACATCCTCGCTGCCCGACTGTTTATACAGAGGCACAACCTCATGCAGCGGACGCGTCGCCACGATCACCCCCGCCGCATGCACCGACGAGTGCCGCGCCTGACCCTCAAAGGTCCGACCCGTATCAATGATCCGACGAACCGTCGGGTCCTTGTCGTACCACTCCTTGAGATCAGGCTCTTGTTCCAACGCTTTTTCAAGCGTGATCCCCAGCTCCTCCGGGATCAGCTTCGCAAGCTTGTCCGCATCCCCAAGCGGGAACTCCATCACCCGCGAAACATCCCGGATCGCCGCGCGTGCTTTGAGTGTCCCGAAAGTAATGATCTGCGCCACATGCCCGTACTTCTCGCGCACATACTGGATCACCTCCCCGCGCCCGTTCTGGCACAGGTCAATATCAATATCGGGATACTCAGTTCGATCAGGATCCGTAAACCGCTCAAACAGCAATCCATAATGCACCGGACACGCGTTGGATAAACCAAGCACATACCCCGCCATCGTCCCCACACCCGAACCACGCGCGATCGAAGGAATCCCGCGCTGCCGCCCCCAGTTCACAAAGTCCCACACGATCAGGAAGTACGCCGAGATCAGCTTGTCCGCAAGAATCTTGAGCTCGCGATTGAGCCGCGCCCACTTCTTCCAACCATCCGAGGCTTCACCCTCAAGACCCTCAGGAATCTCATCAATCCCCTCAATCTTCGTATGGAGATGCTCCATAATCTCAGGCCCATACCGCCACACCATCCCCGCTTCACACAACAACCGCAGCGTCTTATCACACTCCACCTTCAGCGACGCCTGATCCAAATCCGGGTCATTCGCAGGCTCAAGCTCAAAGTTCGTACAGAAATCCTTAAACCACGCCGTCAGATCCCCGCCAAACTCCTTCGCCGAATGCTTGGGAAGCTTGCTCTTCGCCGGCGCCTTCACCACCACCACCGGCGCATGGTTCGCACCAATCGGCAGCTCCACATCACACCGGTTCGCAATCGAAACCGTGTTGTCCAGCGACTCGATCCCCGCGTCCCCGATCTCCTCGTTGTTGTACTCCGCCGATTCAAAGATCGACCGCATCTCCTCCGGAGACTTCACATACAACTCCGTCGGATACCGCATCCGATCCGGATCGTTCTTCACCTTCCCCGTCGATATACAAATCAGCGTGTCGTGCGCATCGTGATCCTCTTCCATCAGGAAGTGCGAATCGTTATCGCACACCAAAGGCAGATCCAGTTCCCGCGCCAGCTTGATCACATGCGGATTGATCGAGTTCTGCAACCCAATATGATGCTGCAACTCCAGATAAAAACCAGGACCGTTCTGTGTCCCCTTGAAAGTGTCCCGATGCCAGATCGCAACATCGCGAGCCGCATCAAAGTGTGACTCATCCCGAGTCTGCTCATACTTGACCATGTGACGAGCAATCTCAGACCCAAGGTGACCATTGATCGCAATCAACCCCTCCGAATGCGACTCAAGAATCTCCCTGTCCATCCGAGGCTTGTAATAAAACCCATTGATATACGCCTCGGAACATAAGTAGAGCAGGTTCTCCCACCCCTTGTTGTTCTCCGCAAGCAGCACCAAGTGGTACCCACCATCCGCGACCCCTGTATAGGTCCGGTCATGCCGATCCCCCGGCGCGACATACGCCTCCACCCCAAGAATCGGCTTGATCCCCTGCTTCTTCGCGATGTTGTAGAACTTCACCGCCGCGTGCATATTGCCGTGGTCCGTGATCGCGACCGCGCCCATCCCGAGCTCTTTGACCCGCTTGACCAGCTTGTCCGTCCGATTCCCACCATCGAGGAGCGAGAACTCGGAGTGCAAATGCAGGTGTACAAACGACTTATCTGCAATCAATTCCGGCATCCGATCCTCCAACACACGCACCAACACACCCCGGCTCTTCTCCGCGAATAGTCATCCTAACAGCCCCCACTCCCCGCCGCATCCCAAGCATCCGAAAACCCCACAACCGACACCATATTCACGGGAAATGCCCCACCAGCCCACTCATCCCTGACAACAGGCTCACACCCCCGAAACGCACCAACCATTCCAGTTTCGTGAAAATCCACCAATTTCATACGAATTTACCAAAAACTACTTTCCTTTCCTTTCCGTATACACAAACATATGTGCAGAGAGAACCCGCAAACCCCAGCAGTTCAGGGGATTGCATGAACAAGAAGAGAGAAAAATCAATGAAGTTCACCACCACCATCGCGTCCATCGCGATCCTTGCTGGCACCGCCACCGCTGATGTCTTCAGCGACTGGAACCTCGTCGTCCGCAACGATCTCCACATCACCTCCGAAGTCGACGGCTCCGCCATGATCGGCGGCTCCGTCTTCGGAACATCCAACTACGCCGTCCAAGGCGTCACCTCCTCGACCGGCGACGGCCTGGTCGTCGGTGGCAACCTCGGCGCTGGATCAAACTACCAAATCAACAACGGCGGAAACCTCCGTATCGCCGGCAATGTCAACGGAAACGCAAACCTCAACGGCGGCGGATCCACCATCAACGACGCCGGTGTCCCAAACATGGTCAACAACGCCATGAACCAAGCCGCCAGCCTCAGCAGCTACTTCGCTGGTTTCAGCTCAACAGGCACCGTCGACGGCGGAGGAAACATGAATGTCTCCTCCACCACAGTCGTTGACAACCAAAATGTCGCCTTCTTCTCCCTCAACCAGTCCAGCATCAACGGACTCGGTCAGCTCAACCTCAACTTCGGATCCGCCGACACCGTCGTCATCAACTTCGATGCCGCAGCCAACGGCGGCATCGCCAACTTCAACGCACCACCAAACCTCATCGGTGGGTTCAACCAGAACAACTCCACACGGATCGTCTGGAACTTCCTCAACACCACCGAACTCAACATCAACAACTCGTTCAACGGCATGGTCCTCGCGACCTCCGCTGAACTCAACCTCCTCGGCGGCGGACTCAACGGCTCCGTCTTCGTCGACTCCGTCGCAACCATGAACGCCGAGATCCGCCGCAACACCTACACCGGCGCAGTCCCAACCCCAGGATCACTCGCACTCATCGGCTTCAGCGGCCTGATCGTCGCCCGCCGTAAACGCGCCTAAACGACTTCAAAAAAGCAAGTTACCATCCCAAACCACCCCCGCCCCCGCTCAATGCGGGGGCTTTTTATGGGTCCTCCCACAACCAATCCCACACCAAACGAATACCTTGCAAAATAATCCCCCAGAAGCAATTGCACCCTCCCAGATCCCCCACTCATGTTTTATGGGACAGTCACCGTCCGAAAAACTTGTTCCTAATTCAAGTCTTTCCCTGACAATTGGTTGCATCTCCTCATTTTGACCCCATCTTACATCCGAGAACATTTGGAGAGTCTCGTTTTTTGGGGTCAAACCCCGTGGGAGAACCAGCATCATGCTTATCAATCGCACCATCGTTTTGGCCGCATCCGCCGCCATCGCAACATCCGCCGTCGCAGGCGACCCAATCTACACCCTCGAAGATCGCAACTCGTCCGCGAGCTTTGACCTCACCAGCGGTCAGATCTCATGGGATGTCGACGGCGTATCACAACTCTTCGCACAAGAGTTCTACTTCCGCCGCGCAACAGACCAGAACGAAGTACTCCTGAGCGCAGACAACCTCAGCTTCGACGGCATCCAGCTCACCGACACAAACCCTTTCCGTGATGACCGCGACGATGCCATCGCACAACTCTTCTCAGACGACAACGGTCTGCAGATCGAGACCATCTTCTCACTCCGTGGCGGCACCGACGGCTCAGGCCGCTCAGACCTCGCAGAGCAGATCGTCATCCGCAACCTCGGACAAACATCCATGTCCCTCACCTTCTTCCAGTTCGTCGACTTCGACCTGGGCGGAGACATCGACGATGACTTCGGACAAATCGTCAACGGCAACACCGTTGCCCAAAGCGACGACGGGTACTACCTCTCCGAAACAGTCGTCACTCCACAACCAACCATCTTCCAAGTCGGTGATGCCACCACAATGAGCGCCATGCTCAACGACAACACCATCGACAACCTCGACGGCACCGACTCCTACTCAGGCGATGTCGCATGGGCATTCCAATGGGATATCACCATCGCCGCAGGACAGTCCTTCATCATCTCGAAGGATAAGTCAATCGTCCCAGCACCAGGTGCACTCGCACTCATGGCTATCGCAGGGTTGACCGTCACCAACCGCCGTCGCGGTTAATCCATTCACACCGTAAACACGCACGCCCGGACCACCGCAACACTCCGGTCCGAGCGCACCAAAATACACACACATATCTGGATATCCTCGAATCACGAAGATACATCCGGGGGAGACAACAGCATGAAAGCAACAGCAGCAATCACACTCGCAGCACTCACCGCACTCTCAGCGGCCTCACTCGCCGGCACAGGCGACATCGTCCTCGGTGACGCAAACTCAACCGCAACATTCAACAACGACGGCCAATACTCATGGACCGTTGACGGCGTAGAACACCTCTACGCACAAGAGTTCTACTTCCGCCTCCCAGGATACAACGACGAGCAGAACATCAACACCATGACCATGCTCGGACAAGCTGTCCAAGATACAAACGGATTCTCCGACAATCGCGTTGATTCCATCAACACCATCTACAGCGATTCCACGAGCGGGCTCGAAATCGAAACCGCATTCACACTCCGTGGCAGCACCAACGGCTCAGGCGCCGCAAGCCTTGCAGAAGTCATCTCCATCACCAACACCAGCACTTCCACCATCTTCCTCAGCTTCTTCCAGTATGTCGACTTCGACCTCGGTGACGATTCTGACGGCGACTCCGGCATGATCGTCGATGGCAACATCGCACAACAATGGAACGATGAGTTCGCACTCTCCGAAACCGTCGTCACCCCTTCACCAACCCTCTACCAAATGGGCTACGAAGGCGACCTCTACGATCTCTGGGAAAATGGCCAGATCGATGACCTCAACGGCGACAGTTCACTCGAAGACGACGATGTTGCCTGGGCATTCCAGTGGAACATCGAACTCGAAGCAGGGCAGTCCTTCCTGATCTCCAAAAACAAGACCATCGTTCCAACACCAGGAACACTCGCACTCCTCCTCGGAGCCGGACTCATCTCGACCCGCCGCCGTCGCGACTAAAACTCGAAAATATCCCGAACCTTTATAAACCCCGATTTACGGGGTTTTTTTACATAATGTTCGAATTCCACCCAATTTCGTACTTTCCAACCAAATATCTACCGTACCACCATACCCCATCCCGATAATTAATTTGAAATTGAGATTTTCCTGCTTGAACTGGGCATTCTCCCCAGTACACTTGTATCGAGTGGGACAAGTATTCACGGCTCCGAGAAAGCCGTTCCATAGAGAGAAGAGAGAGAACAAAATGAACAAAAACACCGTAATCGTACTGGCATCATGCGCCGGATTTGCTTCGGCAGCTCTTGCTGGAGGATCAATTTTCGATATCGCCGATGCCAACTCATCCGCCTCCTTCGATGCCGCCCAAGGCCAAGTCAACTGGATGGTCGATGGAGTCAACCAACTCTTCCGCCAAGAGTTCTACTTCCGTGCCTCGACAGATACCCGTGAATACCGCATGGATTCAACGAATCTGAATAACTTGGGCAACTTCACCCAAGACACCAACCCATTCTCCGATAATCGCGACGACGCCTTCGGATCACTCTTTACAGATGGCGCTGGTCTTGAGTACGAAACACTCTTCACCATCCGTGGCAACGCCGCAGGTTCAGGCTCCGCATCACTCGCTGAGCAGATCACCATCCGCAACACCTCAAACGCAGCCATCTCCCTCTCCTTCTTCCAGTTCGTCGATTTCGATCTGGGCGGAGACTTCAGCGATGACTTCGGCCAAATCGTCAACGGCAACACCGCCATCCAGAGCGATGATGACTTCTCAATGTCAGAAGTTGTTGTCACCCCAGCTCCACTCGCATTCCAAATGGGCGACGGCGTCGACATGCGGAACATGTTCAACGACAACGCCATCGACAACCTCGATGGCACCGATTCTTTCGCAGGCGATGTCGGCTGGGCCTTCCAGTGGGACATCACCCTCGCTGCCGGCGACTCCTTCTTGATCTCCAAGAACAAGCAAGTCGTCCCAGCCCCAGGTTCAGTAATGCTCCTCGGTGCCGCAGGCCTCATCGCCAACCGCCGCCGTCGCAGCTAACCCCAGAACCCAGTGTTCTTCCTCATTCTCAGAACGCCCCGTCTATGACGGGGCGTTCTTATATTCACTCCAGATCCCCTGCCAAACTAAAAACCGCCAATTATCTCATAATTATCGGACAAACTTCACAATTCATTTGTAATTCGAAAAAGACTCTTGCAATGGGGGTTTCTCCCACGCTAAACTGATGTCAGTGGGACGAGTCGTGTAGTTCTGTTAGAACTGCTCAGAGAGAACAAAGAAAAGAGAGAGAGAAACAAATGTACAGAAACACCGTAATCGCTATTGCATCGTGCGCCGGTTTCGCATCAGTCGCCCTCGCAGGTGGGACGACTGTCCTCGCTGATGCAAACAGCTCCGCAACCTTCGACACATCCTCAGGACAAGTCAACTGGCTCGTCGACGGAGTCAACCAACTCTTCACCCAAGAGTTCTACTTCCGCCGCTCCACAGACACCCGCGAGTTCAGAGTCGACAACAACAACCTTAGCCTCGATGGCATCTTCGCCACCGATACCAATCCATTCTCCGATACGAGTAACGACGCTCTCGCACAGCTCTACTCCGACGGCAATGGACTCCAAATCGAAACGCTCTTCACCCTCCGTGGTGGCACCGCAGGTTCAAGCAACGCCGACCTCGCAGAGCAGATCACCATCCGCAACAACTCCAACGCTTCAATGTCGCTCTCGTTCTTCCAGTTCGTTGACTTCGACCTGGGCGGCGACTTCTCCGACGACGCCGGACAGATCCTGACCGGCAACACCGTCAACCAAAACGACAACGACCTCTTCGTTTCCGAAACCGTTGTCACCCCAACACCAACAATGTTCCAGATGAGCAACGCGGGTGATATGGATGCCTTCTTCAACGACAACGCCATCGACAACCTCGACGGCTCCGCTTCGTACGCAGGCGATGTCGGCTGGGCATTCCAGTGGAACATCACCCTCGCTGCAGGTCAGCAGTTCATCATCTCCAAGGACAAGTCCATCGTCCCCGCTCCGGGTTCGATGATGCTCCTCGGTGCCGCAGGCCTCATCGCCAACCGCCGCCGTCGCAGCTAATCCAAGGAACCAAAAAACTCCTCTCAAAGAGCCCCCGTTGTGTACGGGGGCTCTTTTTCATGCGCCATCCCTCCACAAGCAGTTATCAAACCCCCTCCCATCCGTCTCCACCGCTTGCCCCGACTGCACCCACCGATAACCACCCATCCAGCCGCCCACCCCACAATGCCACTGGCAACAAGACCATTCAAAAGCTCTATTTCATCCAGTGAAAGACTCTCAGCCATGTGCGTGAATGGCTGGACATCTCAAAAACTGTTTGTGTAAGGAGACACACATGAAAGCAATTCACACAACAGCCATCATCTTCGCAGCCGCATCCACCGTCGCGACCGCAGATGTCGTTGACATGAAGTTCACAGGCACCGGTGCAGGTCAGAATGTCCGAATCCAAATCGGCGACAACAACGCTTTCAATGTCTTCGCAGGTGAACTCAAGCACGAAATCGCCAACGCCACCGGTGTAGACCAATACCTCAACGGCGAACACCGAACCTTCTGCGCCGATGTCAACGAGCATGTCTCCGGAAACTTCTCCCAGTACCAAACCGAGCAGCTCGAGAACATCCCCCTCACCTCATCAAACTACACCCCCATGACCTCCACACAGGCAAACGCCATCCGCGCCCTCTACAGCCAATCCAACAACACACTCATGGCAGGAGGACTCTCAAACGCCTTCAGCGCCGCGATGCAGATCACCGTCTGGGAAATCGTCAATGACTTCGACGGCTCCGCAGACTCCATCAACCTCAACGCAGGCCTCCTGACCTTCACCGCCACCAACAGCGGCGCACTCGACGCCGGAGTCCTCGCACAGGTCGAATCCTTCAAGACCCAAATCATGACCGGGCTCAACCTCGGTCAATCCGGGCCAGACAAAGTCATCGGACTCGCCAACGCAGGAGCCCAGGACCAGCTCGTAGCCGTCCCAACCCCCGGAGCCCTATCACTCCTCGCCTCCGCAGGTCTCATCGCTGTACGCCGCAGACGCGCCGTCTGAGACTCCCAAACCCCATCCAAACTACAAGGCCCTCCAAACGGAGGGTTCTTTTTTGTCCCAAATCCCCGGACATCCCATAACCACCTTCCAAAGTCCGTAAACACTAGAATTGCACTGGTTTATAACGATTTTGATGGCAAACCCTCAAAGCGCATGTATGTTCATGGTGAACGGGTGCCAGGAACCCGAAAACCTGGTACAGAGCACGCTTGTGTATGCCTGCAGCCCGTCCATCTGAAGAACCCAAAGCGAGAGAACTCACTATGAAAAACATCACCATCGCCGTCTCAGCACTGGCCATTGCATCGTCCGCAGCATCTGCAGGCGTTGTTGACATGATCTACACCGGAATCGGTGCAGGTCTCAGCGTACAAGTCCACGAAGGAGCAAACCCACCACGCGACCTCTTCGCAGGTGAGCTCTACCACACCATCAGCAACGGCGTCGGTGTCGATGCGTACCTCAACGGCGCGCAAACAACCTTCTGTGCCGACCTCCTTGAAGCCGTCGTATTCGGGTCAAATCAGTTCACCGTCACCGATATCGAAAACATGCCCCTCACATCAGGCGGCGCAGTCCCAATGGGTGCTGTCAAAGCAGACGCAATCCGCTCACTCTACAGCGCATCCGTCCTGACCCTCCAAGCCGGTGGCCTTTCCAACTCATACGCAGCTGCATTCCAGCTCGCCATCTGGGAAATCGTCGCTGACTACGACGGCACCGACGCTTCACTCGACATCACCGCAGGCGACACCATCTTCACCAAGCAAGACGGCAGCGCACTCCAAGCAAGCGTCTTCACCGAATTCAGCGGCATCAAAGCAGACCTCATGACCGCAATGGGCGGCGGAGGCAGCTCATTCGCAGGACTCATCGGTCTCGCAAACGAAGGTGCACAAGACCAGTTCGTCGTCCCAGCACCAGGTGCCCTCGCACTCATCTCAATGGGTGGCCTCATCGCAACCCGTCGTCGTCGCAGCTAATACAGCCGCACACACGACAAGATAAACGAGCTCTCCAAGCTCCAACTCTCCCCCCTCAACCGCTGCCGCACTGGCAGCGGTTTTTTTCATCCGCACACCCCCAATCACCACTCAAAACTCAGCCAACACACCACACTTGAAAGCCCCACCCCCAACATCCCTACAATCACATGATGGAACAGTTCACCACCTCCACATCCCAGACCACCACCATCCGGATCCCGGGACCGATCGCCCGCCTCCTCTCCCTCTTCATCCTGATCCTCTTCATCGTCCTCGCATTCATCATCGCCGTCCCCCTCCTCCTCATCGCCCTCGCCATCGGACTCGTCTTCTTCATCTACCTCAAAACCAAACAACTCTTCACCCGCGCCCACAACCCCAACGGCCCCCTCGACGGACGACACAATGTCAAAGTCATCAACCGCGATGACTAAAGACACCCCCGAGCTCGCCTGCCCATACTGCGCCTACGAACTCGCCGGCCTCGCCCTCTCCAACAACAAAGCAACCTGCCCCGAATGCGGACGCCTCGGGACACCCATCCCACGCGATCGCATCTACACACACAAACACATGCACAAACAACTCGCGATGAACCTGCTCGCACCGACTGCAGTCCCGATGCTCATGCTTGCGCTCGCAACCCTCGCCTTCAAACCACTCGTCACACTCGGCTGCCTTTTGATTTTCCTTTTCCCGGTACTCATCCTTTGGCTCACAATCAGCCAACTCAGCAGCGCAACAGACAACTCCGATAGCTCGCCGATCAAGATCCACAAAGCACTGATAGTCTTGTGGGTCTTTCTCTACTCGCTGCCCGGAATTTTGTTGTACCTGTATCTCATGGGAATCGGGCTGAAAAACATGCCGAGTGTCTAACCCAAAACCCCACTCCGAATCTGATTCGTCACCCCGCCCGGCTCCCCATTCCCGATCACCTCCGCCTCCACCTTCACCACAGGCAGCACCTTCCAACTCGAGTTCGTCAAGAACACCTCGTCCGCGTCCAGCAGATCATCGATCGACATCATCCGAACCTCGACACCGATCCCGAGCTTCTTCGCCGTCGCCATCACCCGCGCTCGCGTAATCCCGGGAAGCACCGGACTCGGCAATGCATGCGCCTCGCTGCTCTCCTCACCCCGCGCAATCGGCGTAATCAACTTCCCCTCGCTGACCACAAACAGATTCGACACACACCCTCCCCCAAGATGGTTGCTTACCTGCAGCACGATCGATTCCCCCGCACCCTTGACCGCCGCCGCCTGCAGCTCGCGCAAACGCCACCAGTAGTTCAAGGTCTTGTGCCCCGCCGTGGGATCAAGCGGATTGGCACGCGCCTCCGCGATTGTCGCCATCACCCCGTTCTCAAACATCTCATCCGGATACGCCGTCGCAGGCTGCGCCTGAATCAACACCGTCGGACGATGCCCGCCACTTCCGCCAGACTGCAACATGTTCAGATCCCCACCAGTCACCGTCAGCCGCACCCGAGTGTGCTTGTACCGCGCCCGCCGCACAGTCTCGACCACCGCTTCCCCAAGCGCGCCGGTTTTGAGATCATCGCTCAGCCCCAGCATCGCCGCGGACTCTTGCAACCGATCCATATGCTCATCAAGATCCTCGACCACCACCCCATCGGGAGTCGTGAATCCGTGCATCGTTTCAAACAGCCCCACCCCGTGCTGGACCGACGCATCAAACGCGGAGACCTTCGCCTCCTCGCGCGTCATCATCACCCCATCAAGAAACACGCTCTCGCACGAATCGTTCCCGTTACTTTCGACGCCGCTGTGTTCACCGTTGTTTGGTTCTTCGCTCATACCAAAAGGGTACCCACCAACCCCCACAAAAACCCGTGGCACAGGCGTCCCGCCTGTGATCTTCTCCCACCCTTCTCTCCCCCGCCCCTCAATCCACTACGCATCCGCCTCCGCCGCCGCCAGCTTCTTGCGATGCGCCCGCATGATCGACACCGGCCCAAACAACGCGATCAGGTGCAACAGGATCAACCCCCCGTTCATCGCATACTTCACCGTCCGCACATTCTCATCAATCCCAAAGTTGATCCGCTCCACCAGCTTCAAACACCCACACCCCGACTCGAGCAGCACCGCATCACTCACCAGCGACAAGTAATAGGTAAACGCAGCGATCATCAGCATCGAGATCACCAGCACCGCACGCCCAAAGAACTTCGTCAGCTCCGAACCCATCGCGAACACCAGCAACAAACCAAGCACAAGCTCCCCAGGACCGACCCACCACATCAGCCCAAACAAATCCTGAGGCAGCACATTGTGCTCCTCAACCGTGTTCACAAACGCCGTCATGTCCGACACCTTCGAGAACCCCGAAAGCACCCACACCAACAAAATAATCCCAACACACACCCGAGGCACGATCATCTTGGGAAGTTCAACCCCGTCAGGATTTATCGGCTCGTCACGCATGCATCAATTCTCCATTACTCAAACAACAAAGACCGCTTCCCAAAATCAATCTTCATCGCCTGCTTGGCAAGATAAAGCGTCTCTTCCGCCGCGTTATTCGCTTGTTTGGTATGTTCACGCAACAACTCCAAGATCTTCCGGTCCCCCGCCTCCCCCTCATAAGGCACCCGACGCTCACGCATCGGCTCCAGAAGCTTGTCAATATGCTCCGCAACCTCGACCTTGATATGACCATCCCCGATGTTGTCCCCCTTGCTATACGCCTCCTCGAGCTCCTTGATCCGCTCATCATCCCGAATAAACGCATGCACATACTCAAACAACGAGTTCTTGATGTCCCCAGGCTCATCCATCGTCATCCGACCGGTATACAGCCCGCCCATCTTCTTCTTGATCTGCTTCAAAGTGTCGTTGAGGAAAATCGCGTTATTGAGCGACTTGGACATCTTGTGCTTCCCGTCCGTCCCAACAAGACGCGCCACGCGACCAACCAACCCAGTCGGGATCGGGAACAGCCCCCCCGCCTTCACATAGTCCGCGTCTTCCGTGTGCGGATTGACGCCGCAGTACATCTGGTTGAACCGACGCGCCACCTCCCGGCAAGGCTCAATATGCGCCAGCTGATCCTCACCCACCGGCACAAGCTCCGGACGGAACAACAAAATATCCGCGCACTGACCAACCGAATACATCGGGAACCCAAAGCTGTAGTTGTCCCCCAGCCCCTTGTCCTCAAGCTCGCTCTTGAGCGTCGGATTCCGCATCACCCGATTGAAAGGCAGCAGCATCGCAAGATACCAAGAGAGCTCCGCAATCCCAGGAATCTCCGTCTGCAGCACAAAGGTCGACTTCTCCGGATCCATCCCGCACGCGATCCAGTCCTTCACAATATCAATCGTCGATCGACGGATCTCGTCAGGCTTATCCGCCCGCGTCGTAAACGCGTGCATGTTCGCGATCAGAAAGAAACACTCGTACTGATCCTGCAACGCGACCCGGTTCTCCAGAGAACCAACCCAATGCCCAAGATGCAGCTGCCCCGTAGGCGTATCGCCCGTCAAAATTCGTGGTTTGTCACTCATATTGCCCGAATCCTAGGCCGAATCACACGCCGGTCTGCGATGCATCCGCGCTGATCATCACCGCAAGCAGTACATTGTACAAGTTAAAGCACACATGCATCATGATCGGCACCCCAACCCGCTTGGTCCGTTCATACGCGATCCCACACGAGAGCCCCACCGCAAAGATCGGAAGCAACGCATGCCAAGGCACACCATGCTCATCCCCACCAACCCGATGAATACCAGCAAACACGATTGACGAGAAAATAATCGCCAACCACGGACTCTTGAGCCACTTGAGCAGCGCCCCCTGCAAGAACACCCGGTAAATCAGCTCCTCAACAAACGGAGCCCCGATCACCGCCGCGCCCACAATCGCCCACACCCAAGGATTCCCCGGATCATTCTCAAGCTTCACCAGCGTCGGATGCGCCATGTTGTGCGGCGCTGCTTGCTGAGTCTGCGTGTACGCAAACACCCCGAGCATATTCATCAGCTCAATAAACGGATACGCAAGCACAAAGCACCCAAGCCCGACAGGCAGATCCAAAAAGCTCAATCCCAATCCCGAGTTGCTCTTGCCCTCACCCTCCCCAACCGTCGCGCTCCGCTTGAGCACAAACAGCATCCCCAGCCCCGCGATGATCCCAAACAGGTACATCCCCACCGTATTGATCGCGTCCAACTGAGTCTGGTCGTATTCCTGCTCACCAATCCACTCGATCTTCCCGATCAGCTGCGGTGCCGAGCTCATCGCAAGGAACATCACAAAGATCGCAAACAGCCACACAACGCTCGGCAGGCCCCCCACATTCCGCAGCCCCGCCTTGGCAAACCCGCCCGGACGCAGCAAACCACCCGCAAACAACAACGCGATCACCAGCAGTAGCGACACCGAGAGCATCACCAGCTTCCACTGCTGCATCGTCTCGACCAGATCCCCAACGCTTTTATCCTGCATCTGGGTCGTATCCACCGCCTGCGCCATGGTCTGGGGCGCAACCCCAGCAAAGACCACTATAATGATCAACCACATGACCCACCCCCTACACCATCCAGACCCAATCCCCGCCGTGCTCGAAGAGATCATCGAGTTCAAGCGCGACCAGGTCGCCGCCGAACAAGCCGCCACCCCCATCGGCGTCCTCCACGCACAAGCATTCGATGTCCCGCCCCCCCGCGACTTCTTCGCCGCCGTCACCGAACACCGCGTCGTCAAAGATGGCCACCCAGCCATGGCCGTCATCGCCGAGATCAAACGGCGCAGCCCAAGTGCCGGACTCATCCGACCTGAATACGAAAGTGATGATTTCGATCCGTCAGTCATTGCGCAAGGGTACTCCAATGCAGGCGCATCGGCCATTTCATGCCTCACCGACCAAAAGTTCTTCGGAGGCGACCCAGACTTCATCGCCCAAATCAAACAATCCGTCGATCTCCCAGTCCTCCGCAAAGACTTCATCATCGACCCCTACCAGATCACCCAAGCCCGCGCCATCCAAGCCGACGCCGTCCTCCTCATCGCCGAGTGCCTCACAAACGCCCAGATCGCCGCGTTCATCGAACAAATCGACGAACTCGACATGACCACCCTCCTCGAAATCCACTCCCAAGCAAACCTTGAGCGCGTCCTCCCCATCCTCGAATCCTCCCCCGACAAACGAGTCCTCCTCGGCATCAACAACCGAGACCTCTCCACCATGGCCACCGACCTCAACCACTCCATCAAACTTAAACCACTCGTCCCCCCCAACATCCACCTCGTCACCGAGTCCGGGATCAAGACCCACCAAGACCTCCAAACCCTCAGCGCCGCAGGTCTCCACATCGCCCTCATCGGCGAACACCTCATGCGAACCCCCAACCCAGGACAAGCCCTCGCCGAACTGCTCGGAAACGAACCCCCCGCCTAACCGCTTATCCGTCTGATCGTCTGATAAGCCCGATCACCCCATCCAACCGCAATATCCACCCATCCCATCCGTTGAGCATCCATCATGTCCACCCGATTCCGCATCCTGATCCCACTCCTCTTCCTCACAATCTCCGCCATCACCCCATCCCTCGCCATCGCTCAGGACAATGACCAGTCAGACCAGTCAGACACCTACGACGCCGCGCGAGAAATCCTCGAAGACGCCGCCGCCGCACTCAGCGCCATCCCGGGCTTCAGCGCCAATGTCACCCTCTCAGGAGAAGGATCCGCGATCATCCAAGAAACCCTCCCCTCCATGTCCGCCCGCTTCACCACAGGCACCCACCCAGACTTCGGACGCGCCATCCACATGATCGGAGAACTCCGCGCCACCACCAAAGCCGCGCCAGAATCCTTCGACATCGTCTACTCCGCAGACAAATACATCTGGGCCGACCACGCCAAGCAGACCGTCAACATCCGCCCACCCTCCGTGTCCGCCCGACTCCGTCCCACAATCTACAGCTACCTCCTCCTCGCCGACCTCATCAGCGACAACCCATTCCAAAGTGAACTCAGCACCGCCCAAGACCTTGCCCTCGAAGACCAACAAAGCGTGGGAAGCGCCCTGTGCAATGTCGTCCTCATCACCCGCGCCAAACCCAAAGCAGGCTCCCGCCCCACCGGAGCCCACACCAAAGAACGCTGGTTCATCGGAGCCGAGGACAACCTCCCAAGGCGAGTCGAACAGATCACCGACGCGAGCATGATCAACGCAACCCTCATCATGGAACTCAAATCCCTCTCCATCCAAGAGGTCCCTGCTGCGGACCTCGATGTCTTCAAGCCCGAATCCTACAAAGTCTCCGACACCACCCAGCGCACCAAACCAACCAAGCCCGACCAAGACAAACCCTTCAACAAGCCCAACCCCCAAACCAACAACCAGCCAGCCCAGCCCGTCCAACCGGTCATCCCCTCAGACCCACCCGCGCCCAACTACTCCTTCACCGACACCGCAGGCGCCACCATCAGCCGAGCTTCGCAAACCGACCGCATCACCGTCCTCTACTTCTTCGGCTCATGGTCCATCCCCTCACACAAAACCACCCCCCTCCTCTCCACCCTCGCCACCGAGTTCGCAGGTCAACCCACCATCCCAGTCGACACCTACGCGATCGCGATCCGCGAGTCAGACCCCGAATCACTCAAAGCCAACCACAGCTCCAACGCCTACACCCACCTCCTCGCGATCAACCCACCCAACACCCTCGTCCCCCTCTTCCAAGTCCGCGTCTTCCCCACCATCATCGTCATCGACGACACCTCCCGCATCGTCTACAAAGAACACCTGAGCAAAGACCTCGACGCCCAAGCCCTTATCGACGCCGCCAAAGCCGCCATCAACAAAGCCCTCGCCGAGAGTATCCAATCTCCATAAGCGCAGCCAATCCCGCACACACTCAAATCACCTGAGGCACGCGCTCACACTCAGGACACCCCTGCAACAACTCCAACCCCTCCCGGCTGTACCCACACCCACGACAATGCCCCACCCGGAGCTTGTCCATCTGGTCATTCTTGACACCTGCAAATCCCGGCTTCACCCCCGCCAAACGCAGGATCGTCCCCGCGCGAGAAATCGACACAATCAGAATCAAAAACCACAGAAAGATTGAGGCAATCCCGTACGCAATCGTCTCAAACCAACTCGAACCGCACACCCGATTGAGCACGATCACAAGCACCCCCCCAGCAATCACCGTCGCAATCCAGAAGACCCCAATCACAATCGATACCAAATCCGGGATCACAATCGAGTTCGCCGAGATCAAGATCATGGTCACGAACATCAGTATGGTCACCAGCGCGACCCAAGCCGCCCTCCGATGCCACACCGCAATCTTCACCAAGTCCAGCTCAAAGATCGTCTTCGCCATCGTGTCCACCTCTCCCGAACCAATGCGTCAAAATCTCGTACCCAACAAGTGTACTCGATTATCAACCCCAGCCCCGGCCCAACCCCCACCCAGCCAATCTCGCCATACCATCCCCCGTGACCCAAACCGCCCCGTCCAATCCCCGCCAGATCACCCCCCACCACGCGCTCCTCGCCGCGACCGGCCCCCAGCCCTCCACCACCCACTACCAAGTCCTCGACACCCACATCATCCCCTCCACCGACCCAACCCCCCTCGACACCCTCCAATCCATCCTCGATCAATTTCAAAGCAGCACCACAGATCACCACTGGCTCATCACCCTCAGCTACAACCTCGCCCCCACCATCGAACCATCTATACCTCTCTCCCCCAACCCCTTCCCCCACATCATCGCCCAGCGCATCCAACCCACTCCCAATCCATCAACAAGCACGCCCACCCAGCAAGCCCCTTGGTCCGTCGATCCAACCAAGCTCTCCATCACCAACAAAGCCGACTACCAACGCATCGTCTCCCGCGCCCTCGACTACATCGCCGCCGGGGACATCTACCAGGTCAACCTCACCCACCCCATCACCCTCCCCTTCGCCGGCTCATCCCACACCCTCGCAAAGCAACTCTTCCAATCCACCTCCCCAACCCAAGGCTCCTACACCGTCTTCGATACAGACAACAACACTCCAAACACCCGCCACGCCATCATCTCCCTCTCACCCGAAACCTTCCTCACCTACAACCCAACCACCAACACCCTCACCACAGAGCCGATGAAAGGCACAAGCCCCGCATCCTCCAACCCCGACGATCTCTACCACTCCCCAAAGGACCGCGCCGAGCTCAACATGATCATCGACCTCATGCGCAACGACCTCGCCCGCATCTCCACCCCAGGCTCAGTCCGCGTCACCAACCCAAGACAAATCACCACCCACCACAACTCCGTCCACCAAGCCACCGCCACCATCGAGTCCACACGCCGCCCAAACACCACCCTCTCCCAAATCCTCAAAGCCACCTTCCCCCCCGGCTCAATCACCGGCGCACCCAAAGTCCGCGCCATGCAAATCATCCAAGAACTCGAATCCACCCTCCCCAACCATCAACCCCGATCCCCATACTGCGGCTCCACAATCGCCCTCTCCCCAAACGGCGCGTTCAACGCCTCAGTCAACATCCGAACCCTCCACATCCAAGGCACCCCCTCCCCCTCCGCACCCGACGCCTTCGAAAACGCCACCCTCACCTACTTCACCGGTGCCGGGATCGTCGCCGACTCCTCCCCCCAGTCCGAATGGGAAGAAACCCTGACCAAAGCACACATCCTCCAATCCACCCTCGGCATCACCCTCCCCAAAGATCCTCACCAATAGACTCTCCCCCAACCCCTAAATCAGCCTAAAAACGCCACAAAGCCCGTTCATAACGGACTTTACAACAACCTTCACTCAACTCCATCCCCACACACGCCCGATGATGTCCCAGTGCATCCGGAGTCCTCCAACTCCAAGCCGCACAACAACATACACATCCCATCCGTTCAAAGGGGACACAGACATGAGCATCACCAACCGTCGACGCTACGAGCGTGCCACCGCCGAGATCGCCTGCAAATGCAGGCGCAGCGCCAAGACCCTCTTCGCCCCCGCCCAAACCCTCGACCTCTCCCCAGGCGGCGCATCCCTCCAGATCACCTCACCACGACCCACTGAGGTCGGTGACCGACTCGCCCTCGCCTTCAACTCCCCAGACTGCCCGATCCTGAGTGCCGCCAAAATGATCGGCGCGAGAGTCGTCCGCGTCACACCGATCCGCGACAACCAGCAACACATCGCCGTCGAGTTCGACGCCCCCCAGTTCCAACTCACCGAGCTCGCCACCCCAACAACAGAATACCGCTCAGCAGCGTAAACACATTCTTTCCCCTCCCCCGCGCCTGCGGGGGAGGTGTCGCCCAGCGACGGAGGGGGTCTTCTTCATTGTCGATCGCGACTCCATTTAGAAACTCACCTGCGGCGCATCACGAACCGCGGCATCCTCAATCTCAAAGTACTCCGCCTTCTCGAAGTTGAACATCCCCGCGATGATCACGCTCGGGAATGTTTCCACCGCCGTGTTCATGTCCCGCACATTCCCGTTGTACAACCGGCGCGCCGACGCGATCCGATTCTCCGTCTCCGAAAGCTCGCCCTGCAGATTGATAAACTGCGTGTCCGCTTTCAGGTTCGGATACTGCTCCACCACCACCGCGAGCTGCTTGAGCGCACCCACGAGCATCCCCTCATCCTTCGCTTGCGATTCAACCGATCCGTTGTTTCCCGCCGCCGTGTTGCGCGCTGCAATCACTTTCTCAAGCGTCTCGGATTCATGCGACGCGTAGCCCTTCACCGTGTTCACAAGATTCGGGATCAGGTCATACCGACGCTTGAGCTCCACATCAACCCCTGCCCACGAATCCTTCAAGTGCTGACGGATGCGTACCAGCGAGTTGTAGATCCCCACACCCCACATCAACACAACCAAACCCAAGACGACAACAACACCCAGTACGATCCACAAACCTGTCATAGCTGCTTCCCTTCTTGTAAATCCTCAACCACAAACGCAGGCCAGTGCTCGAGAAACTTCAGTATCCAACCCAACGACGCGCCGAACCGTTCCGCGTTCCACACCGAAAAACCATCCGACAAACAGATCCGCCCACGCTCAATATCCACCAAGCCAGGCTTGGTCTCCAGCAAGAACTCGATCATCCGCTGGTGCACAATATCATACGCGAACTTCCGGCTGTCACATTTCACATAGTACTTCTTCGAGAACTCCGCGCTCTCGAAGTCAATATCGTTCTTCCCAAACGCCGACGCGATCCGATCAAAGATCCCCTCCCGCCGAATCATCAAATCAGGCATCGTCGGGAAAGGCAGCTCCAGAATCATGTAACTGAAATGGTGCTTGACAATCCGTGTCCGCGTCCTCGTCCGCCCCTTTGAATCCGTCGTCGTATAGGTCTCCTTCGTCTTGTACGAAAAGTCCCCCGCCTTGAGCCGAGCGATCACCTCGCCCAGATCAATATCCCCCACGATCGAGTTGTACGCATAGCGAGCAAATCCACGCTGGAAGATCTCAAAGTGCGAGAACTCCTCGTCGTGCATCGGGTCCTGACTGCGAACAAACGAAAACCCAAACTGATCCGCCAGCGCCTCCATCGCCGCGATCCGAGCCGCCGCCCGCGCCGCCGCTTTCTCCGCTTCTTTGATGATCCACCAAATCAACAACCCCGCCGCGACAACCCCAAGGATCCCCAGCCCCACCTTCCCCAAGATTCCCAAACCAGATTCAATGTCCATGCACCATAGTAGTTCGGCTTTCCCCCCACAAGATTTCACCGCCCCAACCGCATAAATCCCCTACAATACAACATGCTCTGGCAACCCTCCATCCCCGAATCCTACCACCTGCTCTCTGAAGCAGAACTCACCGCGCGCATCGAAGCACGCCGCGCCCAGCTCGGACCCAAACTCCTCATCCTCGGCCACCACTACCAAATGGACTCCGTCGTCCAGCACGCCGACTTCATGGGTGACTCACTCAAACTCGCGCAGCTCGCCGCGAGCGTCGTCGAAGACCGCGCCGCCGCAGGAACCCCAGTCGAACACATCATCTTCTGCGGCGTCCACTTCATGGCAGAAACCGCAGACATCCTCACCCCCGACTCCGTCGAAGTCATCCTCCCAGACCTCTCCGCCGGATGCTCCATGGCCGACATGGCCGACTACGACCAAACCGTCGAAGCATGGGACATCATCCACGTAGCCTTGCGTGACTTCAATACAGATCAGCCATGGACCGGCCGCATCATCCCCATCACCTATGTCAACTCCACCGCCGCCATCAAAGCATTCGTCGGAGACCACGGCGGCGCCTGCTGCACCTCCTCCAACGCAGGACAAGTCTTCGAATGGGCCATGAACGGCGGTACCATTCCACGCAAACCAGACGAAGACATCAAGGTCCTCTTCCTCCCAGACCAACACCTCGGACGCAACACCTCCGCCGCCTTCGGCATCGATGTCACGCGCAATACCTGCATCTACGACCCCAAGAAAACAGAGCGCGGCGAACCCCTCGGAGGAGCGTCCGCACAAGAGTTATACGACGCCGCAACTATCTTGTGGGCAGGACATTGCAGCGTCCACAAACTCTTCGCACCTGAACACTGCGCCCAGATCCACGAGGACAACAAGAACCTCGAAGCAGGCGTCGAACCCATGCAGATCCTCGTCCACCCAGAGTGCTGCAAAGAAGTCGTCGACCTCGCCCACCTCGCCGGATCAACCGAGTTCATCATCAACACAATCAAGAACGCCGCCCCCGGCACCCGCTGGGCCATCGGCACCGAAGTCCACCTCGTCAACCGACTCGCCAACGAGCACCGCGACCGCGGCGTAGAAGTCACCATGCTCTCCGACTGCCAGTGCCTCTGCACCACCATGTACCGCATCAACCAGCCCCACATGCTCTGGATCCTTGACGGCCTTTGCGCCCTCACTCCCGACGGACAACCCACCAAAGACAACAAGCCAATCGTCAACAATGTCGTCGCCGTGCATCCCGAAGCTCAAAAACTCGCCGTCCTCGCCCTCGACCGCATGCTCGCTCATACAGGCACCGGCGCCGTCAAAGCAAACTAAAAACGCGCACAATCCCATCCGTAAGCACACACCAACAACCATCTCCGTGCGCCTTTTTCGATCCGCACACCCACCCCGAAACAATTCCCGCACGATTCGAGCGATCGCTCCCCAATCGCCGATTGTTCCATGTGGAACAATTGCACTCCCATCCGGAATCCATCCCCACCGACTACGCCTCGGAAATCTCCCGTTGGGGATTTTTCGTCTGTGGCATCATCCTCATCGCCGCCGCCGCGATCCTCCCACTCCGCGCCGACCTCGACTGGACCCGCCACCAGCGCGACCTCGCGCTGGTCGCCGAACAAGACAACGCCGCGCGGAACGAGTCCTACAAAGGCATGATCGCCGCGATCGATCACGGCAACCCCGACACGCTCCAACTGCTCGCGCATTCCAATCTTGGGATGATCCCCGCGAACCGTGATGCGCTGGTGACGCCGGGGGTCCGGACGGATCCGATGATCTTTGAACTTCTGGAACCGATCCCCAAGCCGAGACCGGAGTTTGCCCCGCGATACTCTCGGCTTGAAAAACTGGTCATGGTCCCCAAGACCCGGCTCTGGGTGCTTGCGGGCGGGATCTTGTTGGTGCTTATCGGATTGCTTCCCGCCGCCAAACCCAAGTAAGCCGTACTGATCGTGGTGGGTTTGGGTTGTGCATTGGTCTTGGTTGCTAAAGTCCTCGGATGCCTGTGCCGTTTAATTATCCTGTGATTGTGGGTCCGACCGCCGGCGGGAAAACCGCGCTGGGGGTGGCGCTGTGCAAGGAGTACGCTCGGCGGGGACTGCCGATGGGTGAGGTGGTCACGGCGGATGCGTACCAGATTTATCGCGGCATGGACATCGGGACCGCGAAGCCGACCATTGAAGAAATGGAAGGCGTGCCCCACCACCTGCTGAATCTGGTGGATCCCAGCGAGCGGTTTACGGTTGCGGATTGGATCGATCGCGCTGGGCCGATGGTGGACGGGTTGGTGGGTGAGGGCGTTCATCCGGTTGTGGTTGGTGGGACGAACCTGTATATCCAAACTTTCCTTGATGGCATGTTCAGTGCGCCTGAGCCGAGCGATGCGGTGATGGCGGAGGTTGAGTCCATGGAACAACCCGAGCGGCGCGCCAAGTTGCTGGAAGTTGATCCCGAGGCGCATGAGCGGATCGATTCGAATGATCTTCGGCGGACCCGCCGCGCACTGGCGGTGTATTTGCAAACCGGAACCCCGATTACCGAACTGCAACGGCAGTGGGATCAATCCGATCATGCGCGTCCCGGCGCGGTGCTGGTTGGATTGCACTGGCCGAGCGAGATGATCAATCCGCGGATCAACCAGCGCGTCAAGCTGATGATCGAGTCGGGGCTGATCGAGGAAGTCCGCGCGTTGTGGGAATCGGGCGTGCTGGGCGAGCAGTCGTCGCAGGCGATCGGGTACAAGCAACTGATCGAGCACTTCGAGAAACGGTGCTCACTCGATGAGGCGATCGAGCGGATCAAGATCGACACGCGGCGGTTCGCAAAGAACCAGCGGACATGGCTCAAAAGATTCCGCGGACGGCGGAGCGGATCGATCTGGATCGACGCGCCGGATCAAGATGCTGTTACCATGGCGAGAGAGATCGTGGATCGGCTCATGGATGCCGAAGCCAACTAAGGAACGGACGAAGGGACGCGTATTCGATGGACTCATGGCATCTGCTGCTTGATATTCTGATTCTGCTCGGTGGGGCGATGGTGCTTGGGGTGGTGTTTACGCGCTTGAAGCAGAGTCCGATTGTTGGGTATCTCGCGGCGGGGATGCTGCTTGGGCCTCACGCGATCGGGATTGTGGGTGAGGGTGACGGGATGCATGTGCTGGCGGAACTGGGGGTTTCGCTTTTGCTGTTTACGATTGGGCTCGAGTTTTCTTGGCCGAGGCTCAAGGGGCTTGGTGGGTCGGCGCTGATTGGTGGCGCGGGGCAGATTCTGGTCACGACGCTGGTCTTCGGCGCGATCGCGCTGGGGTTTGGGTATGGGTGGACTGGCGCGTATGTGATCGGCGCGGTGGTGACGCTGAGTAGCACGGCGTGTGTGCTTCGCACGCTCGCGTCACGCTCGGAGATGGAGAGCCGACACGGGCGGCTCGCGCTGGGGGTGCTGTTGATGCAGGACATCGCGGTGGTCCCGGCTGTGCTGATGGTGTCGCTGCTTGCTGGGGTGAGCGGGGCGCAGGGGAGCGGTGATGCCGCTGGGGGCGATGGGGGGATGGCGCAGATCGCGGGTGGGATGGTGCAGGCGGTGCTTGGGGCGTTGGTGTTGATCGTGGTGTTGTTTGGGGTGCTCAATGTGATCCTGCCTCGGATGATCGGGAAGGGTGATGTGAGTGAGAACCGGGACCTTCCGATTCTGCTTGCGATGGTGATTGGTTTGGGTTCGGCGTGGGGCGCGCACGCGATGGGGTTGTCTCCGGCGCTTGGTGCGTTTGCGGCGGGGATGCTGCTTGCCGAGTCGCCTTATGCGACGCAGGTTCGCGCGGATGCGGCTTCGGTCAAGACGCTGCTTGTGACGCTGTTCTTTAGTTCTGTTGGGATGCTGGCTGATCCTGTGTGGATCGCGGAGCACTGGTGGTGGGTGCTGCTGGGGCTCGCTGGGGTGTTGATCGGCAAGCCGATGGTGATCTGGATTGTGCTCCGGGTGCTTGGGGTTGGGCATCGGGGCGCGCTGAGCACGGGGTTGTGTCTGGCGCAGATCGGGGAGTTCTCGTTTGTACTGGCGACCACGGGGCGAACGGTGATCGGTGATGAGGTGTTCGGGTTGGTGGTGTCGGTGTCGATCGCGTCGATGTTTGTGACCCCGACGCTTGTTGCCAATGCGGGGACGATCGGTGATCGGGTGGTGAGCATGCTCGTGAGGTTGAAGATTCTCAAGGCGGACCCGCTGCTGGGCGAGCGGGCGTCTGATGAACTGAGCGGGCACGCGGTGATTGTTGGGTTCGGTCCGGCGGGGCAGGGGGTCGGGAAAGTTTTGAAACGCGCGGGGATCGCGGCGGTGGTGCTGGATCTGAATCCGGTCAATGTGGGCAACGCGGACCGGTTCGGGTTTGTGGGTCAGGTGGGCGACGCGACGCAGGCGGAGGTGCTCGAACATGCAGGCGCGGCGCGGGCACGGATCGTGGTTGTTGCGGTTCCTGATCCATCAGCGGCGGGGGCGGTGGTGTCTGCGGTGCGTTCGCTGAACACGGACGCGTTGATTGTTGCGAGGGCGAGGTACCATCGGCACATCGGGGAGGTGCGGCGCGCGGGCGCGGATGTGGTGGTCGATGAAGAAGAGATCGTGGGGGCGGAGCTGTCGTTTATGCTCCAGAGTTTGCTTGAGCCTGAGGAGCTTGGTATGAGCGCGCTCGAGACGCAGTTCTAGTTTCGCGCGAGATTGCAAAAGGTTTTAGTCGTCGAGGGAGATGGACTTGGGTCCTTCTTTGCCTGCGGTGCGTTCCATGTAGCCGTCGCCTCGTTTTTCGTATTTGGTGAATCCGAGTCGGTCGAGGTTCTCGTTGGAGAGCTGGGACTTGCCTTTGATGTCGGACCATTTGCCGGCGATGTTTGGGGGCTGGATGATGCGTTCGACGGGTCGTCCTTCGTGCTCGGTCAGCGCGTCTTCGGACATCTGCTGGATGAGTTCGAAGGTTGGGTCACCGGTGGGTTCGCCTTTATCGTTGAGGTATTGGTAGACATAGATTGGCATGATGATTCCTATCGGTTGATTGGTCGCTGGGCTTATCCGAAGATTTGTCCTGAGTCGGTGTCTTGCATTTTCCATCCGGTGGCTTGGCAGATTCTTTGGAGTACTGGCCATGCGAAGTCGGTGTTGTAGACGACGACCATGACTTGCATGAGTGCGTCGTGTCCTTGTGCGTATTCGACGGTGTATCCTGGGCCGTGGAGAACCATGGTTCCCATGCGGGAGATGTCGGCGCCGTCTGGGAGTGTGTTGAACTTGGCGAGTGCTTTGCAGACTTCTTTGGGTGAACCCAGCGGGAAGTTTCCGGCCATGGGGTCGTCGATGTTCTTCGGTTTGGTGAAGACGAGGATTCGTTTTTTGGATTTGGCCATGCTGTGCAGATTCTAGGTGGATGCTTGGGGTCGGGGTTTGGGGGTTATTCTTGTTCGGCTTCGAGAGCATCCAGCGCGTCGTCGCGTGCGTCGAGGAGTTCGACGGCTTTGTCGAGCAGCAGAGAGAGTGGGACGGGTTTTTGGAGGTAGGCGTCTACGCCGAGGGATTCGCCGTAGGCTTGGTGGCGTTGTCCTTCGTTTGCGGTGACCATGATGACGATGGGTGAGTTTTCGAGACCTTTGATGCGTTCGAGGACGAGGAACCCGGATCGTTTGGGGAGCATCATGTCGAGGATGACGATGTCGGGTGGATCGTCGGCGCAGATGCGGACGGCTTCGTCGCCGTCGGATGCGGTGAGGGTCATCGCGTCTTCGGATTGGAACGCGGCGTCGAAGGCTTCGAGGATGTCGCGTTCGTCGTCGACGATGAGCACGCGGACATCGGCGAGGCGTCCTTCGTCGATGCTGTCTTGTTGGTCGTATTGGTCTTGGCTTTGGTCTTGGGGGTTGTCCATGTGTACTCCTGTGCGTGGTGTGTCTGTGTAGTTTATTTGAAGTGGGTGATGTTGTGTTCTTGCATGTAGGCGCGGTCTTGGTCTGAGCGGTCGATGATTTTGGCGAGCTCCTCGTCGGTCATCCAGGGGAGGGATTTGAGCTTGGCTTTGAGGGCGTCTGGGAATGGTTTGTTGAGGCGTTCGTGTCTTGGTCTGCTCTTCCAGATTCGGTGCATCCAGAGGTACTGTTCCGGGCTGTTGCGGATCATGTGCTCAATTGATCTGCGGTAGCGGGCTGTGATGTAGAAAAGGGGGTCGGGCTGGGATTCCCAGTCCTCGCTTGCGAACTGGTCGACGACCTCGATGCGGTAGCGCATGGTCTGGGTTGAGCCGGGCTTGGTGGGGAGTCTTCGTGCTTGACCGATGAGGATGTTGGCGTTGAACTGAAGGGCTGTGAGTCCGATCGATTTGTAGCTTGAGGCGAGGCGTCCGAAGTATGGGACCTGGAGACCTCGGTCCCCGGCGTTTTGGTCGGCGACGAAGGCGACGGATTCTTTGTTGGCCATCAGCTCGGGCATGGCGCGCATGGCGCCGAACTTGTCGAGGAGGTCGAGGCCGCGGCGGGAGCGGGACTGGCGGACCCAGTCGTCGGCGAGGCGGAGGTCGAGGGGTCGGTAGATGGCGTGCATGTTGAAGCCGAGGAGGGCCATGGTGTAGCCGACGATTTCCCAGTTGCCGCAGTGTCCGGTGAGGAGGAGGGTTGGGCGGTCGTTGAGGAGGTGGGGCATCGCTTCTTGGAGGTTGCCGATCTCGACATAGTCGGTCCATGCGTCTTCAGAGAGGAGGCGCGGGGTGACGGCGAGTTCGGTTGCGAGCATCACGAGGTGTTCGTAGGACTGCATGACGAGATTGTGCCGCTGGGCTTCGTCCATTTCGGGGAACGCGACTTCGAGTCTTCTGACGGCGAGGGAGACTCGTTTTTTGTTGAAGCGGGCACCACCAAAGGATCGTCCGAGGGTCTTCGCGGCGCGGAGGACGGTTGGGAGGGGGAAGATGTGCGCGGGCATGAGCGCCGTGCGGAGCGCGGCGTATGCGGCGGGCTGGGTGATGTAGCGTTGGACGGGGGTGAGGGTACCCCTTGGATCACGGGCCATGGTTTCCCAGCTCTGTCGTTTGGATCCGGACATTTGGCTGATCGGGTTACGAGCAGCGGGTGGATCGGCGGATCAGTTTGGGAAGTCGCCGATGAGTGTCTGGAGACGGTTTGCGTTTAGGAGCGGGATGGATGCGTCCTCTGCGCGGAGCAGGAGGTCGTCGTAGCGCTGGATTTCGCGTTGGAGACGGACATATTCCTGCATGGTCGCGATGGGTGCGCCCGGTCCTGGAGGTGGTGGGAGGATTGGTTTTTCGCCGAGGACGACGAAGTCGATGTCTCCGACGACGGTGTCTTCGAGCTTGCCGCCCCACTCTTCGATGAGTGCTTCGAGTTCATCGGTTTCAAAGCGTGTTGCGATCCCGTTGCCGTCGATGTCGAAGAGTCCGTCGACGACGAACTTGTAGGTTTTCTTCGGGTCGTAGACGGCGTTGGCGATGACATTGCCTCGGATGATCGGGTTGCCTTGCGAGGAGGCGATGATGCGGGCGCGGGAGAAGTCGTCTTCGACTTCGATGATTTCGATGACGGCTTTGCCTGCTGGGTATTCGTTGGTTGCTGGGTTGATGCGGATTTCGGTCGCGTTGTCGTAGACGGCGAAGGTCATGCCGAGGACTGCTTTTTGCTTGCGTCCGATGGAGAGGAGGACCTCGTCGTCTGAGGTGATGACTTGGTCGATTCGTCCGTCAACGAGTTCTGCTTCGTTGAGGGGCTGGAGGCGGTCGGACTTGCCTTGGCCGCGGAGTCTTGCGAGCTGGTCGCGGAGGAGACTGTTGTCGCGGGAGACCGCGTCGAGCTGTGATTGCATGCGGTTGACGGTGTCGCTTGATTCTGCGATGACTTCTTCGATGCGTGAAGTTTGTCGTGTGTCTACAAGGCCGAGGGTGTCTTCGGTGTAGATGACCCGGCCTTCATACTCATCCATGTTGCCTTGCATTCTTGCGGCGGATTCGTTGAACTCGGCCTCGATGGTGGCGACGCGGTTTGCTTCGTACTCCGCGGAGTCTTGGGCGGCGCGGCGCTGGGCGTCGGCTTCTTGGAGGCGGACGGTCAGCGAGTCGATCTCTGCGTTCTTTTTGGCGACGAGGGCGAGGAGTGAACCCTCTGCGATGTCTGGGAGCTGGGAGAGTCGCTGGCGGAGTTGAGGCATCGCGGTGGCTGAGTCGCCGGAGATGGTTCCGATGAGTTCTGAGCGGTTCCCGGCGAGGTACTCGACGACGGTTTTGTTGCCGTCGGAGCGTGCTTCTTCTTGGATGGCGCGGATGACTGCGTGCTCGCGTTGTTCTGGCGAGACGAACTGCTTGTAGCTTTCGTTTGCGGTCGCGAGGTCACCTTGGGCGCGTTGGGCTTGGCCGTAGAAGACCATGGTGGTGACGAAGAATCCGAGTGCGAATGCGCCAAGGACTGTGATGGTGACGGCGACGCCGACGCTTGCTCCGGTGCGAGCTGCCATAATGACTCTCCTGTTGGGCTTGTTTGCCTTGAGGGTGAGTGGGTGAACGAGATGCTGTTCCGCAACGATCGCGGGGTTGATCTATCCGCACGCTGGTCCGAAAGGTTCGGGTGTGCTGGGCCGTATAGTAGATGGGAATTATGGGGCTGTGGGATTCTGGGGGCAGAAAGGGGCGGGAGGGGAATCTTGCGCGTCGATGGAATTGCCTTGACATTCGCACTCTGTTCGTGTGTAGTAGGTCTTTCGGCTTCATGGAGATTCAATATGCGATTCTGGGCTCTGGTGGTGATTCTTGTGGGTACTGCGGGACTGGTGAACGGTCAATCGTTTCCGATTCGGGCGATGGGTGAGCCGGTCTGGCCGGTGGATAGGGGATTGAATGCCCTGCCTTGGGAAGAGGGGCTTGGGACGATGGATCGTGTGGGGGACCTGAATGGTGATGGGGTTGACGATCTTGTCGTTCTCCTTGCGACTCAGTACAACAATTTTGTCGAAGATCGCTTTATGTGGCTCTATCTTGGCGAGAAGGCGGAAGACGGGTCTGTCTCATACGGCAATCCGGAACGGCTCTTGGGGTTCGATCTGGAATCTGGATATATCAGCGACTTTGTGATCCATGACCACAACGGTGATGGATTCAACGACTTGCTGTTCGTCACGGATCACCGACATGAAATTGAGGTCTGGGCAAACACGCCGGCTGGCTTCGTCATTGGGATGACCCTTCATACCGAAAAGGGTGGCTATCTTGAGGGGCAACGCATCCTGATAGAGGATATTGATCAGGATGGCGACGAAGACTATCTCGTGTATGGGCAAGACTACAGCGTGATCTGGAGCAAGCAGACCAACGAGATCTTTAGCTATGAGACCGTCCCGTTTATGGTGTACGACTCTGAATGGACCGCGGCGATCACGGATGTTGATGGCGATGGGGACATGGATCTTGTGGCGATCGATCAATACGACGGTGAGTTGTACGGCAGGCTTCAGGTCGATGGCTATTGGTTTGATCCGGATGACCCCCATGAGAATGAAGAGGATTACGAGTTTGAAGCTTCATTGGATGCCGGCAACTTTGAATATAGTAATACCGCCGCGTGCTTTGCGGATGTCAATGGCGACGGGATGATGGATGTTGTTGGGGTTGGATATGCGGATCTTGATGATGCGGCGTGGGCACTTGGGTATTTCTTGGCGCCATTCTCGCAAGATGAGTCGCAGGTGATTCCGGTATTTGGGATTCCGGATTTCGAGAATGCGTATTCTCAATCATTTCGAAATATTGACGGATGGGAGCGGGCGCTGCAGAGTCCGGGTGATTTGGACGGGGACGGGACGGATGATCTGTTGTTGTTCCCTCAGTTTGGACGGCATTCGGGGTGGCGGATTTCTGATCCGATGAATCTCAATGGCCGGCGAGCGGTGTATAACGAGCTCGATGTGCACGGCGAGGGGGTCATCCAACAATCAGATGACTTTGATCTTGAGCGATTTGCGTATGAGGAAGCGTACAGCGATGTGAACGGCGACGGGGTGAAGGATCGGATCGTGCCGACCTTTGCTGAGCGGTTTGATTATGGCGGGGAGATCGATCCGTGCGAACAGGTTGGGTTGATGGTGTGGGGGGTGCTTGCGAATCCGATGAAGCGGGATGCGGTGCTTATGGAGCAGGACGCGATTGATACGGTCGGGGCCATGGCGCATGTGCTTGTGGTTGATCTGGATGATGATGGGGATGTGGAGATTATTACCACAAAAGAAAACTCGCTGAGCCTTCATGATCGGGATGTGGATGGGCTGTACAGGCGTGATCGAGGCACAAGATTCGCCGCCTCGGATACGGGTTTCAGGACAGTGATTGCGTCAATGGATGGTGACCCGACACCCGATCTGCTGTCGCTTCGATTGGATAGTGGCGGCTTTGCACCGACTTGCTTTCTCAATCCGGTGCTCTCTTACTTTGGAGACACAACTGTCAACTTTGATGTGTTCCGTGATCAGGATCTCGAAGTGCTCTTGGATGATCAGAAAACTTATTTTGAAAGCGATGGCAACTCCTTCTCGACGGGGGATGTTGACGGGGACGGGACGACGGATATTGTGATCCGCGGACAGGTCTATGTTGTTGATGGGTACGAAGGAGACTCTGTGCTTGTGTGGCTCAACGATGGGGCTGGGGTTTTTTCGCTTGGACCGATCTCGCCGGTTGAACACCTTGATGCGGATATTGACACCTACAACATGGAGCTTGTGGATGCGGATCAAGACGGGGTGCTGGATGTTGTTTGTGTGGAAACGGGCATCGACGGCGAGGGGTATTCGATTGGGGTGTACCTCAATGATGGGACTGGTTCGTTTACGCTTGATCAGATGATTCCGATTGCGAATCTGTTCGATTTAGATCCATACTGGATCACGGTTGAGGATGTGGATGGCGATGCGTTTGATGATGTGGTTGTGCTGCTGAAGAATAACAGAGATGCTCACGAGGCGATCATCGCGTATGGCGGTGAAGCGGGGTTTGAATTCGAGGTTCATCGTTGGGCGGGGGGGAATGCCGCGGAGTTGATGGTGGTGGATCTTGATGGGGACGGGATGAAGGACCTGCTGAGTTGTGCGTATGAAGATACAGATGACGGGCTGAAGAACTCGGTGTCGATGATGTTCCAGGTGGCGGCTCGGGAGTTTGGGCCGATGGTTTCGATCTCGGATATGGATCTGAGTGGGATCAATGTTGCAGATCTTGATGGGGATGGCGGGTTGGATTTGATCGCGTGCTCATCGAACTCGGTGGGCAACACGGATTACCAGATTATCCGGGTGTATCCGGCGATTGACGATGTGTGCTCGGCGGATCTGAACTTTGATGGCTCGCTCAACTATCTCGACATTTCGTTGTTCATCAAGATGGTGGGTGAGGGGCGGGCGGTTGCGGATCTGGATCTTGATGGCGTGTTTGGGTTTGGGGATGTGAATGCGTTTTTGAACGCGTACAACAACGGCTGCGCTTGGCTTGATCGTTTGTAAGCGAACCTGATCCATGAACTCAATGAATACGGGATAAACGAGTGTTTTATGGATGTAATATATTACACATTGAGTTTTTGAATTTTGTCGATTTATGGTCGCGATTGAATTCTTGTTATCCACAATCTATACATATATCATCCTCAGAATACATGGGGGCGTGAACGAATCGGCATTTTCACTAGGCGTTTCTACCTGAAATCCAACCGAGACGGTTCAAATCGCGCGTAGGGAGAAAGCGGGATGCCTCATAATGAACGAGATGCTTCTAACTCCATAAAGACTGATTATCCACACAACTGACTGGACTTCCCTTTGATACATGAACTGGCGAGGCCGATACGGCCTGATGATTTTTGGTTGCTTTCACATGTTCCCGGCATTGCGTGTGTCGCTCGGGATGCGGATCTTCGGATGTTCTGGAGTACGGATGAGTTCTTTCGGGTGCCTGGGGTTGTTGACAGTGTGGCGGACATGATCGGGACGCGGCTTGCGGATGTGCTTCCCGCGTGTGCGGCTCGCGAGCGGGAGTTGATCCATCGGAAGGTCATGGAAAGCGGGATGCCGGAGAGTCATTACCAGCTGAGTTCGGATTCTCGCGTGTTGTGCTCGGTGTTCCCGCTTGATGAGAAAGCTTTTGGGCATCGGGGAATCTTTGCGGTGGTGAAGGATGCGCGGCTTGAGCCGAGGACGGTGCCTTTGAAACGATTCCCGGTGCTCAAGACCCCGGTGTTCAAACAGCTGAATGTGCTTTCAACGCGTGAGCTTGAAGTGCTGTACCACATTGGGGTTGGATCAACGACCCATGAAATCGCGCTGCAGATGAACCGTGCGGACAAGACCATCGAGCATCATGTGAACTCCATCCATGGGAAACTTGAAACACACACACGCTCGCAGCTGGTGCGGTTCGCTTCAGAGCGTGGGATTCAGGCGTTCTCGATCGAGGAATGGTCGTCGATTGTGGAGGGTGCTCAACAGGTTCGACGCGAGTTGAACCGGGCGGCTCTGCAGATTGCGTGAGCTTGCTGGAGCGTTCAATTGATCAAAAACGACGATTGTGGTTAATCTGGGTAATATAGATCGCATAAATTGGGCATTTTCCCTTGCATAGTTCTGCCTAGTTCCGGTACTATTCGGTGTGGTCGTTGACCACACCGAGGACTGGATATGGACAATCCGTCACGCAAAATTCGCCCTGATGACCTTGAGGTCTTCGCTCAGATTCCTGGAATCCTGGCTGTGGTTCGGGATCAGGGCTTGCGGGTGGTGTGGTGCACCCCCTCATATGGGAAAATCGCGGGGAACAACTCGACTGTTGAGCGGATGGTGGGGACGCGGATCGAGGATGTGGTCCCTGAGGTGGCGGCGCGGGAACGGATTAAGGTTCACGAGGAGGTCATGCGGACCGGCAAGACCCAGAGCCACTTTCGGTTGATGAGCGACACTCGGGTGGTGAGCACGGTGTATGCGCTTGATGAAGAGGCGTTTGGGCACCGGGGCGTTTTTGTGATCGTTCAGGATGCTTCGGCGCATTCGAAGTTCTTTGGTGACCAGCACATCCCGGTGATGACGACTTCGAACTTGTACAAGCTTGAGCCTTTGACGGGGCGGGAGCTTGAGGTGCTTCGGCTTGTTGCCAAGGGGATCTCGACGCGGGAGATCGCGGAGGTGCTTTGTCGAGCCGAGAAGACGGTGGAGCACCATATCAATGCGATTCATGGGAAGATTGGGACGAGCAGCCGGGCGCAGTTGGTGCGGTTTGCTTCGGAGCGGGGGCTTCAGCTGTTTTCTGATTCGGAGTGGGAACAGATTGTTGATGGGGTCCAGCGGGTTCGTCGGGAATCGGCGCGGGGTGTGTTTGCGCAGCCTTCGTGAATCGGGATTGAGTTGTCAACAAGTTGTGATCAGTTGCGAAATCTGAACAGATGACTTACGATGTCCAGATGGACTTTTTGCAACACGCATTGGGAAATGGGATGGAACACGGGCTTGTTTTGGGTGCGATCGATTGGTCGGTGCCGTATGACGAGAAGGTGACGGTGATGCTCCGGCTGGGGCTGGCGGCGTTGTTTGGTGCGTTGCTTGGATGGGAACGGGGGCGATCTGAGAAGCCTGCGGATATCCGCACGATGATTCTGATCGGCGCGGGGGCGGCGATGTTTACTTTGCTTGGTGAGCGGATGATTGATGCGGGTGGGGATGAATCGATTATCCGTGCGGACCCGACGCGTGTGCTGTCGTACATTATCTCGGGTGTAGGTTTCTTGGGCGCGGGGGCGATTCTGCACTCGAAGCGGTCGGTAAAGGGGCTGACGACGGCGGCTTCGATCTGGACGGTTGCGGCGATCGGGGCGGCGTGCGGGGTGGGCGAGTTTATGATTGGGTTCTTCTTGTTCGCGATTGCGTTTATTACGCTTTGGATGCCTTGGGTTTGGGCGCTTGCGGACGGTACTTTAGACGAGTACGAGATCACGCCGTTGGACGCGAACAAGATTGACGAAGAGGACCACAAGCAGGTCTTTAAGGACGATACCACCGCGGATTAGATTAGACGCCTCGGTCTGCGGAGCCGAGGGAATCGAGTTCGTCTTTGTAGCGGGATTTGAGTGGCTCGACGACTTCCTTGAGGAATCTCTCGGTTTGTTCGACGCTGCGTCCGATGAAGTTCATGGGGTTGAGGATCTGGTCTTCGGTGAGCATGTGGTGAATGGATGCGAAGTCGGGGTCGTTCTTGAGACGGTCGATGAGGTCGTTGTCCAATCCTTCTTGTTTGACGCGGTGGCCGGCGGCTTGGGAGTGGACGCGGATTTTTTCGTGGAGGTCTTGGCGGTCGCCTCCGGCTTTGACGGCTTCCATCAGGATATTTTCGGTGGCCATGAAGGGGAGTTCGAGCATGAGGTTTTTGCGGACCATCGCTTCGTTGACGACGAGTCCGGACGCGACGGTGTGCATGAGGTCGAGGGCGCCGTCGAGGGCGAGGAAGGCTTCGGGGAGTGAGAGCCGTCGGTTGGAGGAGTCATCGAGTGTGCGTTCGAGCCATTGGGTGGCTGCGGTGTCGTAGGCGTTTCCGACGAGGTTCATGACGAAGCGGGTGAGGCCGCAGATGCGTTCGCACTTCATGGGGTTGCGTTTGTAGGGCATCGCGGAGGAACCGATTTGGTTTTTCCCGAAGGGTTCGTCGATTTCTTTTCTGTTGGAGAGGAGGCGGATGTCGGTGGCGATTTTGTGGAGGACGGAGGCGATAGAGGCGAGGCTCGAAAGAATGCGTGTATCGACTACTCTGGGATAGGTTTGACCAGAGAGATCAAAAATTGAGCTATTGCGAACTCTGTCAAACTCAGATGCACGATAATCCTCAATCGACATGGCTTGCAGTTTGTCGTAGTTGCTTTGAGCATCCACGCGTTCTTCCTCGGTGAGGCCTTCATAGTCGAGTCGCTTGCGTGCATGTTCACGGTATTCATCGCGCTCTCGCTCAATGAAGTCGTCGTCTAAGTAGTTCTTTACATACCACTCTGCTCCACTGTTTGGGAGCATGTGGAGGAAAGCAAGCACTTCAAATCGATCCACTTTCTGGCTGTCTCCATCGAAGAGACTCAAAAAGGAAGCTTGCGTTCCTGTTGCGCCACGGAAGCCTCGGGCATGCTTATTAGCGAACCTGAAAAGTGCACTGTCTGGCGCCATTTCACTTGCCCATTGACAGGCGCGACGCCCGACTGTGGTTGGCTGAGCGGGTTGGTAGTGGGTAAAACCGAGTGTCGGGAGTGATTTGTATTTGTCGCCGAACTCAGAGATCGCGACGATGGCCCGTGTGGATTTGGCACGAATTAAATCGATAGACTCACGAAGTATCAAGAAATCTGCGTTGCACACCACATCTTGGCTGGTGCAACCGAGGTGGATGATGCCCTTTGCGGTTGGGCAGCGGTCGGCGAAGGCGTGGACATGGGCCATGACATCGTGGCGGAGTTCGCGTTCGTATTTGGCGGCGTTGTCCATGTCCTCGTCGGTGACATCGAGGGCGGCTTTCATTTCGTTGATTTGTTGGTCGGTGATGTCGAGGCCGCAGGCTTGTTGGGCTTGGGCGACGGCGAGCCAGATCTTGCGCCAGGTGGTGAACTTGTGGCGCGGGGACCAGATTTTGCACATCTCGGGGGATGCGTTCCGGGCGGCGAGGGGGGAGGTGTAGGTGTCGTGGGGGCTGGTCGATTGGCTGGTCGGTTGGCTCATGTTTGATGGTAGGGTTCGCATGGGCGAGAGGGGACACTACACTTGGGGCATGGATAAAGAGCGATTGTCAGATGTTGGGATTGATGTCGAGGATGGGGCGGCCGGGGAACCGGCGGGGCTGACGCGGTTGATCGTTGGGATGTCGCGCGCGGGGACGACCTGGGTGACCAAGGAACTCTCGCGGCATCCGGAGGTGGTGTCCTACGGCGAGACGATGGTGTGGGGGCGGAAGTATTTAGAGACCGACATGGATGATGGTCACGACAGTGCGATTCGCGCGCGGGAGCGGGTGCTGAAGGTCGCGGAGTACATCGAGGAGTATGTGGCGTACTCGAAGGTTGATGAGATGCGGGAGCGGTATGACTCTGGGAAGCTTGGGCATATCCCGGTGGAGACGCTTGAGTTGATCGCGGGGGATCTGCGTGAGTTGATGCAGTCGATGAAACGGTCGATGACGCCTGCGGAGGTGTTCCATGATACGAACCGGGTGATCGGGGAGCGGTGCGGCGCGGAGGTGGTGATCGAATCGACCCCGAACCACTTGAACTTTCTTGATCGGATCTTTGGTGCGATGCCCGACGCGCTTGTGGTGGTGATGCTGCGTGGGCCTTACGCGTTTATGGTGTCTTATAAGCACCAGGGCGACCGGAAGCACCCGGACACCCAGCGGACATTCCGGAGGTTGTATCATCCGATGATCTGCGCGATGCTGTGGAGGCGGTACGCGAAGAGTGCGCGCGAAGCGATCAAGGACCACACGGGGCAGGTGCGGACGGTGTGGCTCGACCAACTCAAAAAGGGTGGCAACGACGCGATGGTGCAACTCGCGAAGTTTCTGGAGATTCCCAATGCGGAGTTCTTCGCGAAGGACGCGGAGCGGAAGTCGGCGACGAACACCAGCTTCCCGGGCGGGAAGCGTCCGGTACTCTCTGAGGCGGATATGTTCTGGATGAATCTCGTCGCGGGGGGCGAGATGAAACGGCATGGGCTGACAAAGACCCCGGCGGGGTTTCATCCGTTTGCGGTGCTTGGGTCGGTGCTCAAGCTTCCGATCAGTGCGTTCTGGGTGGTGTGGATTATGAGCTCGCGGATCGAGGGGTCGAGGGTTGGGTACGCGAAGAGGATTTTGTTTGGGAAGTGAGACGGGTTGGTTTTGAAGACCCCCTCCGTCGCTGCGCGACACCTCCCCCGGAAGCCCGGGGGAGGAGAGTTGATGGGTTGTTTTTGTGGGTTGGATTGAGTGCATCGCAACGCACGGCTTGCCGAGGGCGGCGTTTCCATGGCACCCGGGGCGGGTGCTCGAACCATCGGATCTCACTCAGTTCTCTGAGGAATCGATGGGATGCAGCTGTGCGGGTTCATGACCACATTCTGGACAGCGGGATTTGTTGCTGAGCATCTGATACCCACAACCGGTGCAAAGCCCCTTTCGCTGCCAGCGACACTGTTTGTATTTTTGATTCGAAAGAAAGACGAGCTGGAGCGGGCCAACATACAACATGGGCAGTAGCAGGATCCAGAGGGGGAAATGGAAGTATCTGCCCCCTGAAACTGCACCCTTCCCGAACCACCATCCCCAATGGGTGTCGCTCGTGCTGTAGGCTTTCAGTTTGAGTGTTGGTGGTGAATAGGTTTGGATGTACTTTGTGTTGACTGGATCAAAGTATGTCCAGCGGAACTGGCCTCCAGTCAACCAGTAGTTGTTCCACTGGGTGCCGTCTTGAATGGGTGGGTGGTGGAAGGCTTCGTAAGTGACCCAGTTGGTGCTTATATAAAGCAAGAAGAACAACAACCAGAGCGTTGAGAATCCAACGGTGAGATTGAGCCTTGGATTTCTGGATGCTTTCATATCAGCAGCGCGGGTTAGTTGGCGACGATGTTGACGAGGCGTCCGGGGACGACGATGACCTTGCGGACTTGTTTGTCGCCTAGGAACTCGATGATGCGTTGATCGGCGAGGGCTGCGGCTTCCATGGCTTTGTTGTCCGCGTCTTTGGGCATGATGATCTTTGATCGCAGCTTGCCCATGACCTGTACTGGGATCTCGATCTCGTCGTCAACCAGCATGGATTCTTCGTAGCTTGGCCAATTGGCGTGGGCGACGCAGGGGGGGTTCCCGAGCTTGGACCAGAGTTCCTCGGCGAGGTGCGGGACGAAGGGCGAGAGCACGCGGACGAAGCGGTCGAGTTGATCGCGCGTGAGCGGTTTGGCGACATTAATGAACTCGAAGATCGCGGCGATCGCGGTGTTGAAGCTGAGTTTCTCGATGTCCGCGCCTGCTTTGGCGATGAGGCGGTGGAGTTGTTTCTCTGTGGTCTCATCGGCGGCGTTGTCTTCAGCGATGGCGATGGTTGCGTCTTCGTTGGTGACCAATCGCCAGATCTTTTGGAGGAGGCGCTGGAGACCCACGATGTCTCTGGTGGACCAGGGCTTGCTTGCTTCGAGGGGTCCCATGTACATTTCGTAGAGGCGGAAGGTGTCCGCGCCGTAGTCGGCGATGACATCGTCGGGGTTGATGACATTTTTGAGGGACTTGGACATCTTGGCGACGATGCGATCGACCGGGCCTCCGGTGGCGGTTTCGATGTAAGAAGGTGCGTCTTCGGTGCCTCGGTTTTCGACTTCATCGACGGGGACGAGTGTTTTGTCTCCGCGTTGGTAGGCCATGGAGGTGATCATGCCTTGGTGGAAGAGTTTGCGGAAGGGTTCTTCGGATTGGATGACATCGAGGTCGTGGAGGCACATGTGCCAGAAGCGGGCGTACAACAGGTGGAGCACGGCGTGTTCGTTGCCTCCGATGTAGAGGTCTACGCCTGATTCTCCGAGCCAGTAGCTTTGCGCGTCGTCGCCGATGATTTTGTTTGGGTTGTCGTTGTCGCAGTAGCGGAGGTAGTACCAGCAGCTACCTGCCCAGCCTGGCATGGTGTTGGTTTCGCGGGTGAGGAGTTTGTCGTCTTCAAAACCATCCACACCCCCCACTTGTCCGGCGGTGACCTTGACCCAGTCCTCGGCTTTGGCGAGGAGGGGCTGGGGTTCGTTGGATTCGACGGGTTCGTAGTCGGTCAGCGGCGGGAGCTCGACGGGGAGTTGGTCTTCGGAGATTGGGTAGTGGTTCTGCCATTCGTCGAAGACGATGGGGAAGGGTTCGCCCCAATATCGCTGGCGGGAGAAGAGCCAATCGCGGAGTTTGTAGTTGACCTTTGGCGCACCGACTTTGTGTTCGGTGAGCCATTTGAGGATGACGGGTTTGGCTTCTTCGACTTGGAGTCCGTCGAGGAAGTCGGAGTTGATTGCGGGACCGGTTCCGGTGAACGCTTCTCCGTCGAAGCCTTCGGTTGGTTGGACGGTGCGGATGATTGGGAGGTCGAATGCTTTGGCGAAGTCCCAGTCGCGTTGGTCTTGTCCTGGGACGGCCATGATCGCGCCGGTGCCGTAGCCCATGAGGACATAGTCGGAGGTCCAGATGGGGATGGACTTTCCGGTGACGGGGTTTTTGACATTGAGTCCGAGGTAGACGCCTGATTTTTCTTTGTTTTCTTGGCGCTCGATATCGGAGCGGTCGCGGGAGGACTCGACATAGTCGTTGAGTTTTTTGAGGTCGAGTTCGGGTGGGGAGAAGTCCATCGCGAGTTCGACGAGGGGGTGTTCGGGCGCGACGACCATGTAGGTCGCGCCGAAGATGGTGTCTGGTCTTGTGGTGAAGACGCGGAGTGCTTCGCCCATTTCCGAGTCGTCTGGGCCGAGGATTGGGAAGTCGATTTCCGCACCGACGGAGCGTCCGATCCATTCGGCTTGTTGGGTTTTGGTGGAGGATGGCCAGTCGAGGTCTGCGAGTCCGTCGAGGAGGCGGTCGGCGTATGCGGTGATGCGGAACATCCATTGGCGGAGCGGTTTGCGGTGGACTGGGTAGGACCCGCGTTCGGAGAGGCCGTTGATGACTTCTTCGTTGGCGAGTGCTGTTCCGAGTTTGGGGCACCAGTTCACGGTTTGCTCGGAGAGGTAGGCGAGTCGGTAGGAGTCGACGATTGCTTTTTTGGTTTCTCGGTCGAGCGTGTCCCATGGTCCGGCGTCGGTGCCGTCGGGGAGGTCTCCCGCGCCGGTGTATTCCGCGGCGTCTGGATTGAGCTTCGCTTTGCGCGCGCCGGATTCGAGGTCCGCGATGAGTTCTGTGATGGGTCGGGCTTTGCCGTTTCCGTTGTCGGCTTTGACATCGAACCATGAGTTGTAGATCTTGAGGAAGATCCACTGGGTCCATTTGTAGTATCCGGGGTCGATTGTGCCGAACTCGCGGGACCAGTCGTAGCAGAACCCGAATCGTTTGAGCTGGCGGCGGAAGTTGTCGATCGCGGTTTTGGTGGTGACTTCTGGGTGGACGCCGGTCTGGATGGCGTACTGCTCTGCAGGAAGTCCGAACGCGTCCCATCCCATGGGGTGGAGGACATTGTGTCCCGTCATTTTCTTGTAGCGGCAGATGATGTCGGTCGCGGTGTAGCCTTCGGGGTGACCGACATGGAGACCTGCTCCCGAGGGGTAGGGGAACATGTCGAGGCAGTAGTATTTGGGTTTGGAGGCGTCGAAGCCCGGCTCGCCTGGGTTGGGGACCTTGTTGGTTTGGTGCTCGTCCCAGTAGGACTGCCAGCGGGTTTCGATGTCGGCGGCGAGGGCGGCGTCGTAGCGGATGGCGGTCTGGTTTTCATCGTTGGAAGACATGGAACGGAGTTTAGCACATAGAAAGGGCGTTTACCCCGGAATCTGGGGTCGGATCGGGTATGGTTGGGGTATGTGTGGACGGTTTGCTCAGGTGTTTGAGGACAAGGATGTGTCGCGGATCGAGGAGATCCTGCGGGCGGCGCTTGGGGATGCGACTGATGCAGATGATTTGCTGCTGCAATCGTTCAATATCGCGCCGACGCAGACGGCGTTGATCGCTCGGAATACGGATGGGGAATCCACATTCACGCGGGCTCGGTATGGGTTGGTGCCGTCGTGGGCGAAGGATGTTTCGGTGTCGGCGAAGATGATCAATGCTCGGAGCGAGACGGTGCATGAGAAGCCGGCGTTTCGGGGATTGGTGGGGAGTCGGCGGTGTGTGGTGCCTGTGAGTGGGTTTTATGAGTGGGAAGCGGTGGCTGGAGAAAGGCACAAGCAGCCTTGGTATGTGACTCGGGGGGACGGGGAGCCGATGATGCTTGCGGGGTTGTGGGACCGGTGGGTGGATGGGGATGAGCGGATCGATTCGTTCACCATGCTGACGATGGATGCCAAGGGGTTTATGGCGGGGATCCATCATCGGATGCCTGTGGTGCTTGAGCGTGATGGGGTTGTTGGGTGGACCGGGTTGTCTGCTGGGGTTGAGGATGTGGTCTGCGGCGGGGTTGATGGGGGCGATGTGCTGACGGGGCATCGGGTGGGACGGAGGGTGAACTCGCCTGCGAATGATGATGCGGGGTTGATTGTGGAGGTTGATGAGGGAGAGATCGCGGGGGAAGGGACTTTGTGGGGATAGAGGATGGAGATAGGAACGGGTCAATCGGATAGGATGAACCGAGACGAGTTGTAGTCTGAGCAAATTACCCATTTTCCGCGACGCGGGGAGAACTTCTGATGGCAAACCTGACAATCGATGTGGCTTCTGTTCTTGGTGATGACGCTCTGCTGAGCTTTGACTCGCCTGCGATTTCCAAGGATCGGCTCCATGTTCCGGGTGGCGACTTTGTGGATCGCGTGGTTGCGATGACTGATCGGAACCAGGGGGTGCTCAACAACTACCAGCGGATCCTCGACCATGGTCGGCTCGCGGGGACGGGGTACACCTCGATCCTTCCTGTAGACCAGGGCATCGAGCACTCGGCTGGGGCGAGCTTTGCTCCGAATCCCGATTACTTTGATCCAGCGAACATCGTTGAGCTCGCGATCGAGGGCGGCTGCAACGCGGTTGCTTCGACCTTCGGCGTGCTTGGCGCGACGGCTCGCAAGTACGCGCACAAAATCCCGTACATCGTCAAGTTCAACCACAACGAGCTGATGACCTACCCCAATACCTTTAACCAGATCCCGTTCGGATCGATCAAGCAGTGCTGGGAGATGGGCGCGGCGGCGGTCGGCGCGACGATCTACTTTGGTTCAGAAGAATCCGAGCAGCAGATCCAGTATGTCGCGGACATGTTCGCTGAGGCGCACGAGTACGGCATGGTGACCGTGCTGTGGTGCTACATCCGCAACAACGCGTTTAAGGTCAACGGCGTGGACTACCACTCATCGGCAGACCTGACCTCGCAAGCGAACCACCTCGGTGTGACCATCCAAGCGGACATCATCAAGCAGAAACTCCCGACCAACAACGGCGGGTACAACGCGCTCAACACCGGTGACTCGTCGTACGGCAAGTTCAACACCGGGATCTACACCGAGCTGTGCTCGTCGGACAAGGACGGCAAGGGCGGGCATCCGATTGATCTTTGCCGATACCAGATCGCGAACTGCTACATGGGCCGGTCGCCTTTGATCAACTCGGGTGGCGAGTCCAAGGGCGCGAGCGACCTCAAGGACGCTGTGACTACTGCGGTGATCAACAAGCGTGCGGGCGGGATGGGTTTGATCTCTGGACGCAAGGCGTTCCAGCGTCCTCGCAATGAGGGTGCGGCGCTGCTCAATGCGATTCAGGATGTGTATCTTGATGAGAAGGTGACGATCGCGTAAACAATCAATACCAAGACTTCAAGAAGCCCGCATCGATTGGTGCGGGCTTCTTTGTTACCCTACTCGTCATTTTTCATCGAACCCTCGGCTTGTTTGAGTGCGTCGGTGTAGAGGATGTCGATGCTTCCGGCCCATGCACGGTGGACATCTGGATTGTCGAGCAACATCGCGGGATCGCTTACGATCGTGATGCGGAGCGTGTTGTTTTTGACCGCGTCTTGGATACGGAGTTCGACTTCATCGATTGGCACATATTCGTTTTGCCCAGCCGACATGGAACTGAGTTTCCCCTTGCGACACATCCAGTTGGGTGTGTACTCGACGATTGGATCATCGGCATCGAAGAGTTTGATGCGGAGCCCCATCCCGAGATTTTTGAGTATGCTCTGCTTAAAGGCGGGGTTTTGGAAGACGATTTTGTGGATCTGTTCTTGAGGCAATGATGGGATGAACTCTTCGATTAAAATCGATTCGATCGCTTTGCTTTCCACGCTTCGGATCACATCGTCGATGCTTTCAACAATTGTGGTTTTCAGAACGGCGTGGTGTTCGTCGATTGGTTCGCCTTTGGATTCTTCGGTGATTTGTGAAAGCGGGGATCGGTAGAGTCGGTAGGTGAGGTCGATGGTGAGTTGTTCGCCGGTGGGGTAGTCGTTTGGGATTGCGAAGTATCCGCCGTGGAAGTTTGTTCCGGATTGGTTGGTGCCTCGGACTTTCCATTGGACTTCTTGATGCTCTTGAAGTTCGAGGTTGTTCTTCCAATACGGGTTTCCGAGTCCGGATTGGATAAGGATCATGTGTCCTGCTGGCCAGTGGGTACGGGTTTCTGGATACCACTTGAATAACACGGCTTGGAGTTTGGCGATTGCATCGAGAAGTTTCTGATCGGCTGGTGCTTTGTCCGGATAGTGCCAGCCTTCGGTATCGTTTCCGAATCGGAACATTTGACCACGCAACCAAATGGCGGTGGTGTCTTGCCATGCGCGCGAGCCCGGTGGTGCGAAGATGTTGCCCTCGGCGAGTCGGTTGATGAAATCCACGGCTTGCTCGTGCGTGAATCGGTCTCCTCCGACAGCGACTCTTGTAACCAGTTCAACCCCGGGGCTGTTGCCTTTGATGAAGAGTTGGTTGTCGTCTTGTATGGTTGGGAAGAACGGCAATATCTCGATGAGCACCCAGTTGGGCAGGCTGGCAAAGAGTGTGCCTTGGCGGTATTGCGGAGTCATAAATGCAATCGGTGCAGCGAGTATGAGCAGTAGGCCGAGGAATGCAACGCGTTTGTGTCGGCGGGTTCGGGTTGTTGATTTTTTGGTCTCGGAGACTTTGCCGCATTCCGGGCAGGTGATTGGGTAGCCGCCTGAGTCTGTGATGTCGTACCAGCACTTTGGGCAGCGGTTGGTTGGGCGCTTGCGACGACCGGGGCGGTCCCAGAAGCATGACCACAGGATGGTGATGAATCCGAGGACGAGCAGCAGGATCGCGATGGTTGTCCAGAGCATGCTTGGAGTATACAAGAAACGCGTGGAATGGATCAATGCTTCTGAAATGCTCCTATGCTCCGCTATGACACGCGCGGCTATTTTTTTGGATCGGGATGACACCATCAATGTCAATGCGGACCTTCCCGATGGGGCGTGGGAGGGGGTCAAATGGGGGGACTTGCTCAAGCCCGAGTATGCGATCCTGATGGATGGGGTTCGGGAGGCGTTGCTTGCGCTCAAGCAGGCGGGGTACGCGCTGGTGGTGATTACGAATCAGGGCGGGCTGGCGCGCGGCGGGGGGACGACGCGGGATGTTGAAGCGGTGAACGATGCGCTGCGGAACGCGATCAATGGCGGGGATGAGTCGGTGTTTGGGGAGCAGGTGGTGGATGGGTGGTACTTTGCACCCCATCATGCGGATGGGCATGTTGAGCCGTATGACCGAGATCATTCGTGGCGGAAACCCAACGGTGGGATGATCCGGGCGGCGTGCGAAGAACTCGGCTTGGATGCAAGCAAGTCGTGGATGATCGGGGACAAGCAGCGGGATCTTGATGCGGGGATTGATGCGGGGGTGCCGGTGAAGCACACGATTCAGGTGGGACCCAATGGCACGCACGCGGATTTGCTCTCGGCGGCGGAGGAGATTCTGACGGACCCAGAAGGTTCGGGGAGTGTGGTGACGCCGCATCCGGAGATTGTGCCTGGAACGCGGGTGGTGCTGCACTCGACGGACGCGAGCTTTGTCCCGATGGCGGATGACCGCACGCGGGAGATGGTTGAAGCGGTGGCGCGGGGGATCGCGGAGCGGACGGGGATTGTGATTCATGAACTCGAATGCGATGAACGACAGATCGAGGTGGTGATCGGGGTGCACAAGCTTGGCGCGCTCGCGTTTATGGCGCAGTTGCGACGGGATACGAACCGCTGGCATGAACGGCACTTTGGGGTGCCTTTGTGGTCGATTGGTAGGGACTGGTGATGGGTGATCGGCCTTTGCGATTGTTGGTGGTGTTGCCCTCGTGGGTGGGTGATGTTGTGATGGCGACGGCGGCGATCCGTCGGATCCGCGATGCGATGCCTGGGATCTTTATTGGGGCGCTGTGCCGGCCGGGGATTGATCAGCTTGTACAGGGAAGTGATCTCTTTGATGAGGTGCATGTGTTTGTGCCTCATGGGATGATGGCGACGAAGAAGGCGGCGGCGAAGGTTCGTCCGCGTCGGTACGACACGGCGCTGCTGATGACCAACTCGTTCTCGACGGCGCTGACGACACGGCTCGCGTTTATTCCACGGCGGATCGGGTACGACCGGGATGGGCGCGGGATCTTGTTGACGGACAAGGTGCGTCCTCCTCGCAACGGGGATGGGTCGTGGAAGATGGTCCCTGCGGTGGATTACTATTGGAACCTGGCGGCACACCTGTTGGGTGAGGTGGGCGTGGATTGGTCGGTGCATACGCCGGTGGATTGTGTGTCGATGCCGTTGGCGTTGCCTGACAATGCGCGGATGGAACTTCCGATTACCGAAGCGGATCGTACGAAGTGTGACGAGATTCTGTCCAAGGCGGGTGTTGCGGGGGCGTATGCGATTTTGAATCCGGGTGGGAACAACGAGGCGAAGCGGTGGCCCGCGGATCGGTTTGCGGCGCTCGCGGATTGGTTGCGTGCGGAATACGGGTTCACGGTTTTGATCAATGGGTCTCCTGCGGAGTCTGAATTGATTGATGAGATCTGTGGCTTGTGCAAGAGTGATCCGGTGTCGCTTCCTGCGATGGGCAACACGCTTGGGGCGCTCAAACCGATCTGCGCCGGCGCGGCGTTGATGGTGACCAACGACACGGGACCGAGGCACATTGCGGCGGCGATGGGGACGCCTTTGGTGACGCTGTTTGGGCCGACCGATCCGAGGTGGACGACGATCCCGGTGCAGAAGCTCGCGGATGGTCGCGACAGTGAGGTGGTGCTGGTTGCGGATGCGTCGCTGCCTGCGAGTGAGTCGGCGAACGATCATCCGGAGCGGTGCGCGATCGAGATGATCGAGCAATCACGGGTGCACGATGCGTTGCGATTCCTGTTGAATACGAACTTGGGTTTGAACTGAGTTTCGAGTGGCATTGCATTCTTGTTGAGCCTTATAATCTACTGTCTTATGAGAAATCAACGATTCCAGTTCGTTTCGACCCTTGTTTTCTCGCTTGGATTCGTCCTTGCGGGTTCGGGGTGGTCGTTTGTGTTGTCGTCGCTGATGAATGATCGACCGGAGTGGTCGGTGTGTGGGCAGGACATGTGTTCGTGTGTGATGCCCACGGCGGCGGCTCCTGAATGTCCGTTGTGCGAAGCGGGTCTGATGGATCCGGAGGACATGCCTGATGATTCGGGGAATCCGACGCGGCGCATGCCTCAGAACAACAAGTCGATTGAGGCGCTGGGTGGCGCGGGGACCAATGTCGCGATCGCGTTCTTTGTCGGGACGATGATCGGACGGGTGGACGCGGCGATGAACTTGCAAGCCGATCGGTTTGTGATGGTCGCGGTGAATGATCGCGTGCCAAGCTCTCGTGGGATTGAGCTGCCTACGCCTCCGCCTCGCGGGTGAGCGGCTTACTCGATTGTGACCATTCTTGGTTCAAAACTTGTCTTGATTCATAACTGATTTTGGGTGCGCGGTGCCGAGCGGTGTTGCGTGCTTGGAGGGTGCTGCTATGCGACCCGTCCGTACCGGATTTACGCTCATTGAGCTGCTGGTGGTCATCGCGATCATCGCGCTGCTCATCGGGATTCTGCTGCCTTCGCTGAGCGGGGCGCGTGACAGTGCGCGTTCTGTGAAATGCTTGTCGTCGCTCCGATCACTCGGGATGGCAATGAGTTTGTACAGCGATGATCACAAGGATCTGATTCCGCGCTCGAAACACTCGATCGGGTTTTCTGGAGAGCTTCCCTGGGGGCCTCAGTTGTTTGAGTACCTCACTGGCCAGTCCTTTGAGGGTGATTCGGATCTGTGGCAGAGCGAGTCTTGGTGGAGCGCGACCAACGAGTTTTACCGGTGTGCTCATGATCGGAGAGAGAGTCCGATTGAGCAAGCGGGGCTGCCGTTCTCGATGGCGGCGATCAGTTATGGAAAGAATGTGTACTTCGAGCTTCGCCGGCAGGAGTTTGAACCCGAGTTGTTTTCGGGTGATCTTTCTGTGCCGTATCGGAAGCGTTCTTCGGTTCCTCATCCATCGGTGACGATTTTGCTCGGTGAGATAAAGGAGGAACGGATCGCGGATCACATCATGTCCCACTTCTGGCGCACGCGCAGCGTGACTCCTGGAGACGAGGTCGCGACGGAGCGGCACGGGGACGGCGCGGGGTATTTGTTCCTTGATGGGCATGCCTCGACGCGCGCGTTTGCAGAGATGTACAACGCGGAGAACAGCCGGGACCAGTGGTACCCGGCGATGGCCCGGTGAGTGGTTTACCGAGCTTGCATCATTCAACAACATCGGTACCGGATTGGTGCCGTTTGAAACGAAAAGAGAAACTCATGAAAGCATCTATGACAATGACAACAGCGGCTTTGGCTCTTGGTTCGGTGTGTGGATCAGCGATGGCGGGATTTGTCGCGCCCAATGCGCACAGCTGGCCGATGGAGCATGTGATGGTGAGCTTGGAGGACGGCTCGATCTCGGCGCATGTGAACAACGATGCGTCGTCGCCGATCCAACTGCTGCGGTTCGCGGGTGAAAGCTACTCCGGCGCGGCGGCGGCGCTTGATGACACCTACTACTCGGACCAGTACGGCTGGGTTCCCGATGGATTTATCAGTCTCGGTGCTGATGAGTTCCTCTGGATCGAAGCCGTCAGCTCCACGACAGGACTCAATGTCTACGAGGGCGGGATGCGGATGATGCGTGAGAACCATTCGTATGACGCGATCCTCGGGTCGGATGGTTCGGATGACGCGTGGATGTGGGGCGGGACGATGATGCACAACTGGTACAGCGCCGAATCACTCGGCACGTACGAGGTGACTTATGAAGTATTTGTTGGTGATGCAGCGGGGAATGTGTTGGCCGCGTACACCAGCGACACGGTGACGCTGTATTTCAACGCGGTTCCAACACCTGCTGGGCTTTCGGTGCTTGGTCTTGGCGGACTCGTCGCATCACGCCGGCGGAGGGCTTAAACCATGTTGCATCGAACTCTCTATACAGCGGGACTTCTTGCGCTCTGCGCGAGTGCTGGAGCCGCTCACGCGGACATCCCACAGATGGGCGGCGGGATGAGTCACCTTTTGGTGTCCATCTTCAACCAGCAAGTGTTTGTCACCTTTGAATCGCCTGCGATGTCCACTGTTGAGCTGCAGGAAGGGTCGGGCAGCTTCGAAGGCTCGGCGTCGGTGCTTGACGGCACCGGTCATAACTCGCAGTTCGGGTGGCTTGCCAACGGGTTTATTTCGCTGCCACCGAGCAGCGGGGTGTTTGTTCGATTACTTGAGACTTCGCCGCACTTGTCGGTGTACTCGGAGTTCGGGCATACCCCGATTCTGGGGACCGATGGATCGAGCACCGTCTGGCAATGGGGCGGCGCGATGACGCATAACTGGTACGCGAGTGATGTGATGGGCCCCCACCATGTTTCGTACGAGGTGTTTGTCGGCGATCTGCTCGGAAACCCGCTCGAGGGATGGACGAGCGGGACGGTCGATCTCTCGTTCATCTATGGCACGGATCTGAGTGATCGGATCGGGACGCGGGGTTCGGTTTTGGCTGCGACGGTTCCCACGCCGGGATCGATTGGTGTGCTGATGGGGCTTGCACTCGCTGGACGAAGAAGACGCTGAGAATCTGTGTTTCGTAAGTCATTGCGTGCCGGGCGGCTGAACCAGTTGGTCAGCCGCCCGGCTTTTGTTTTTCTGTGCAGCGGTTGGTGTTCGGGGCTATGCTGATTCGTATGGAGATGATCGCAATGGATACCGGATACCCTCGCCTTTCAACAGACACCGACAACGGGCTGCTCCTGATTATTTCTGGGCCTTCTGGGGTCGGGAAGACCACCATCACGCGTGGTGTTGAACGCGGGATCGGGGATTCGGTCTTTTCTGTGAGCTACACGACCAGAGAAAAAACCGAAGCGGACACCGAGGGCGTGGATTACCACTTCATTTCGAACGAACGGTTCGAGGAACTTCAGCAAGAGAACGCGTTCTTGGAATCCGCGGATGTCTTCGGCAAAAAATATGGCACGCGCAAGCGGTGGGTTGATGAACAGCTCGCGCGCGGGCGATTGGTAATCCTTGAGATCGATGTGATGGGCGCTCAACAAGTCAAGACCGCGATGCCCGATGCGTTTGCGATGTTTATTCTGCCTCCGAGCGAGGAAGAACTCCTCAACCGACTCCAGAATCGGAAACGGGAATCGGAAGAGCAGATTCAAAAACGCTTCGCCGAAGCGAAGCGGGAGATCGCGTTTGCGAAGGATTCGGATGTGTACGACACCTTTGTGATCAACGAGGATGTCGACCGGGCGATTGCGGAAGCGATCGAGAAGGTCGCCAAGGCGCGGACCGCTCAGGGGAAGTGATTCTCAGCAGCTTTCTGGGCATTTGTCTGAGCTCTCGTAGCAGAACTCTTCTTTGACGATCTTGCCGTTTTCGACGGTGTAGGTCGCGATTTCTTTCATCCGCATGCGTGGGAACGCGTTGACCTTGGATTCCATATCCAGATCGAAGATCACGCTAAAGCTGTTCTGACCGACGAATGGGCCTTCGACCTTGCAATCGTGGCAGGTGACTTCTTCTTGCCATTTCTTGTATTTCGCGACGAGCTCCTCGCGCGTGTTGTACTCGCGGCCGTCGCCTTCGATGCTGTTGAAGTTGTTGGCGAAGTGCTTGTCCCAGATTTTGGTGTCGTACTCGACCATATCCACGCCCTCGTCGCCTGATTTGCAGTGGGTGACGAGGTCGTTGGCGATTTCAGTGATGGTGGCGGTTGCGGTGGTCATTTGATTCTCCTGATGGTGCGAATGAACGGCGGACGCCGTTTGTTTGGTTTCTGATTGGAGTATACCCAGATTGACCGCGCGTGCACAACTGAATTTTGTGAAATTTAACTCAAACGCTCTATGTGGCCTCAACGCAATAACTTAGCTGATGCTGAGTGTTGGTGCTTTGCTGGCTTTGCCCATTGAAGAGAGGGTGACCTGCGCGACGAGTTGGTCAGCGAGTTGGTTGAGGGACGCGGGAAGTTGTGGGCCACCGGCGGTGTCGGGGTCGAAGTTTTTGGTGGGGTTCCCGGAGTCCATGTTCTGGCGCAGGGCGGTGTTGATGGGGATGGAACCGAGGAACGGGAGTCCGAGTCTTTGGGCCATCTGTTGGGCGCCGCCTTTGCCGAAGATGTCGTACTCTTTGCCGTCGTCCCCGATGAAGTAGGACATGTTCTCGACGACCCCGAGTCGCTCGACGCCGAGGGATTCGAACATGTTGGAGGCGCGGACCGCGTCGTCCTGCGCGACTTTCTGAGGCGTGCACACGATCACCGCGCCGGTGAGCTGGACGCTCTGCGCGAGTGTCAGCGGGACATCGCCGGTGCCTGGCGGGAGGTCGATGATGAGGTAATCGAGCTCGCCCCACTGCGTGCGTTCGATGAGTTGGTGGAATGCGCCGTGGGCCATGGGACCGCGCCAGATGAGTGGTTTTTCGGGGTCGACGAGTTTGCCCATCGTGATGGATTTGATGCCGTGGACGAGGAAGGGTTGGAGTGTTGATCCGATGACCGCTTGGTCCATCGCTTGGAGACCGAGCATGGTGGGGAGCGATGGGCCGTAGATATCGCCATCGAGGACACCGACGGAATGTCCTTTGCGTGCCAGTCCGATTGCAAGGTTGACGGCGACGGTGGACTTGCCCACGCCGCCTTTGCCTGCGCCGACGGCGATGATGTGCTTGACACCTGGAACACCTGCGGCGTTGTTGTTTTGGGGAGTGCTTTGTTGAGATTGTTCGGTTGGCTTGGGTTGATCCGCGCTGGTCTTGGTGTCGCTCTTGAGTTTGAGGACGACTTCTCCCGCGTGGTCGACGAAGTCGATGACGAGGCCGAGTGTGCCGACACCTTGGTCTTTGGCGCTGGCGCGGATGAGTTGTTCTGCGAACTTACCGATGTTTGAGAGCGTGCTGCGGTCGGGCTGGGGCTGGTCGGGGTGTCCCTGCGTGTAGCAGATGCGGACGGACGCGTCGGTGGAGCAAACCGCGATGTTGACCACGCATCCGCGGCTGATGAGATCGCCGCCGTCGGGATGGGAGACTCCGGAGAGGGCGTCGTTGATGAGTTCTTTGGTGAGTGACATGGGTGGATCTTTCGAAGGGAATCGCTTCAAAAACAGGGATTCGAGCGTGGAGAACCGTTACAACCGGTACCGGCTGAATCATAGACATCCGAGATTTTCGATGCGGCTGCAATACGGAGAATCGACCGGCGTTTGGCTGGTCGATACGACTTACAGAGTACACCGCCGGGCATGCCGCTCGGATTTGATTGGAGTTTAAACCTATGAAAGACACTACTACAAAGCGATTCGGATTGGCGTTGTTGATCGCCGGGCTCGCGGGCACTGCGATTGCTGCTGAACCACAGAACGGCGACGCGGACCTCCTGCGTGGTCCCGATGTTGTTGAAACCTCAGGACCTGACGCGGGCGATTCGATGACCGGGTCGGCTGAAGCATCACGCAAAGCCGGGGATATGCCGTTCCGTTCGTACATGGGTGCGGTGCGTGGATTGAACAGATCTGCGAAGGATCATCCGGAGCTGGCGTTGACCGACGAGCAGCAAGAAGCGATCAAGGAGATCGGCAAATCGCACCAAGAGAAGATGCGTGCGTTTATGGAAGAGCACAAGGCAGAACTCGATGCCCTGCGACCACAACGAGGCGAGAAGGGCGAGCGCGGTCAACGCGGTGGTCAGAAAGCCGGCGAACGGGGCGCCCCCCCACCGCCACCCGAAATGGATGGCGAACACCCGGAGCGTCCAGAGGTCTCTCCCGAGGAACGCCAGCGGAATCGCGAAAAACTCGGTGAGTTGATGGCGAACGCTCCATCGGATCAAGACGCGAAGAAGCAACTGTGGGCGGTGCTGACCGTTGACCAGCAAGCCGCGGTCAAAGAGAACATCTCGAAGATGCGCGATCAACGCGAGAAGCGGGTCGATCAAGCACTCACCAAAGAGCGCAAAGAGATGGCCCCGGACCGGGCGGCTAAGAAGGGCGAACGGAAACGCCCTGAACGCAAGCAGCGTCCTGAGCCGCGGGGCGACGACTAAGAACACCCCATCGTTGACTGACATCGATCAGTCAACCGAACAGACCACACCATCCTGATTCCTTCAGGCGGGCAGCGGGCGGAAACGCTCGCTGCTTGTTTTTAATTATGTCGATTGTTTGGGTGCCAGCTTGGAACCGATGACCGGGATCTGTGCTCTGCGGATGACGATCACAATCACGCTGCTGATGAAGACGACCATCGCCATGATGAACAGCTGAGGCCCTTCGAGCGGCGCGAGGTTCTCGTTGCCCAATGCGACGGGATCGATCGACACGCCGAGCTTGGTGAGGTGCGCCATGATCGCGCCGGAGATGACCCCGAGTGAACCGATTGCGCCGAGGACACTGGTCTTTGGAACGAGCAGCAAGACCACGCAGATGAGTTCAGCGATTGCGGTCGCGATGCGGCCTATCGGCTCAGCGCCGAGGACCTGGAACAGCGCGACGGTCTCGGATGCGCCGGTGAGTTTGAAGAAGAGTGTTTGGCCGAGGATGATCGCGATGACGATCTGGAGAATCCAGCTGGTGATATGGAGTGGTTTGGCGAGTGTGGTCATGATGCGGTTCCCTGTTGGCGGCACGAAAGAACTCGGGCCGTGTGCAACGGACAACATCATGTGAAATGTGTTTATTCAACGAAACTTCAGATCGGTTGCTTTCGCTGCTTAAAGCGGCGTTTTTAACCCATGCTGGACATGTCGAGCGTGACGGGGACGAAGGTTCTCTGGACCTTGTTCTCGAACTCTTGGGGGAATTTTTCCATGATCGTGCGGACCGCCCAGCTGTTGCCGTCGGCGAGGCCGCAGATGGTGGTGCCGGGCATGGAACCCATGGATCCAGCGATCTCCCGCGCGAGGTCGAGGTCCTTGGACTTCGCGTCACCGGATTCGATGCGGGACATAATCTGGTACAACCATCCCGACCCTTCACGGCAAGGCGTGCACTGGCCGCAGCTCTCGTGCTTGAAGAAGCGGGTGATGTTGCGCGCCACCGAGACCATGCAGGTGTCCTCGTCGAATATGGTTGGGCCGGAGGTTCCCAGACCGAGCACATTGTGCTGACGGCCGATGTCGAAGTCCATGCACGCGTCGTATTGATCGGTGCCGAGGATACCCATGGACACGCCGCCGGGGATCGCGGCTTTGTACTTCTTGCCGCCACGGATACCGCCGCAGTAGTCTTCAATCAATGTGCGGAGCGGGATTCCGAGTTCGAGTTCGTAGCAGCCCGGTTTCTCGACATGTCCGGAGACGCCCATCAGCTTGGTGCCGTAGGAGGGTGGACCGCCGATGCTGGATTCGACACCGAGTTCGCAGAATGCTTTCGCGCCCTCGGTCATGATCCATGGCAGGTGCGCCAGGGTCTCGACATTGTTGATGATTGTCGGACGACCGAAGAGACCCTTGATCGCGGGGAACGGTGGCTTGATGCGGGGCCATCCTCGCTTGCCTTCGAGTCCTTCGAGGAGTGCGGTTTCTTCGCCACAGATATACGCGCCGGCTCCGCGGTGGACATAGCAGTCGGCGACGAATGGATCGCCTGAGCTGTTGCCGCTTTGGTTGATGAGTCCTTTGTCGCCGAAGATGCCGTTGTCGTACGCTTCTTTGATCGCGTTCTCAAGGACCTTGGCTTGGTGGTGGTATTCACCACGGATGAAGATGTACGCTTTGGTGAGTCGGCAGGCGTACATGCAGATCGCGATGCCTTCGAGCATGCCGTGGGGATCGAAGTCCATCAGGAGTCGGTCTTTGAATGTTCCGGGTTCGGATTCATCCGCGTTGATCGCGAGGTAGCGTTCGCCGCCGTCTGGTTCTGGGAGGAAGGTCCATTTGAGTCCGCATGGGAATCCTGCGCCGCCGCGTCCTCGGAGGACGGAGTCTTTGACTTCCGAGGTGACCTCGGAGGGTTTCATGGAGAGTGCTTTGCGGAGTCCTTCGTAGCCGCCGGTCTTGACATACTCGTCGTATCCGACGACATGACGATCGCGGATGTGCCCGAACGGGGCGGTTGGGATGCGCTTGAGCAGGATGTGCTCGGAGAGTGTGTTGTCCCATGCTTTCTTCGGCATTGATCGGCTCCAACTGATTTGACGGCAACTCCCCCGATTCTAGCCGATGAACCGCCCAATTGTGCATCAGAAGAGGTCTAGAGCGGTATGCTCAGGCATGAATATCCTCGTACTCGGCGGCACACAGTTCAGCGGCAGGGCGTTTGTCGAACAAGCGACCCAAGCAGACCACCAGATCACGCTTCTGCACCGATCCCCGCAAAACCCTGGACTCCCACCAAGCGTCCGAAGATTGGTCGGGGATCGCGATCCGGAGAAGGGCGGCGGTCTGGGAGAGATTCAGAAACTGATCGACGCAGGAGAACGATTCGACGCGGTTGTGGACATGTGCGGGTATGTGCCTCGCGTGATGCAGGCAAGCTGCGAGATGCTCAAGGACGCGTGCGACCTGCATGTGTTCACCTCGACGATCAGTGTCTACGACAAAGACAACGATGAAGCGATCCCCGACGAGGACTCCAAAAAGATCGACCTAGAAGACAAGAGCGTCGAAGAAGTGAACGGCGAAACCTATGGCGGGCTCAAAGTCCTCTGCGAACAGGTCGTTCGGTCGTGGTATCCGGAGAACCACTGCATTGTTCGCCCCACCGTCATCGCGGGTCCGAACGATCCGACGGACCGGGTCACTTGGTGGACGCGGATGATGGGAGAGCTTGATGCGATGATCATTCCGAGTCCGCCGAGCGGGCTTGCGGGTTTTATCGACTCGCGCGATCTCGCGGCGTTCTTCCTCAGCTGTATTGAGAATCAGATTTCCGGGATCTACAACGCGGTGGGTCCTGAGGTGGGCTTGGGTTTGCATGACTTCATCACTCGCACGCATGCCGCGATGGGTTCCAAGACCAGACTGATCGAGCTTGATGAATCCAAGATGGACTCGCTGGAGATCAAGCCTTGGGTGGACATCCCGACATGGGTGCCGGAGGACGGACAGTTCATGTACCGGATTTCATCGCAGCGGGCTATTGAGAAGGGGCTGACCCTGCGTCCGCTCGAAGAAACGATGCTTGCGGTGCGTCAATGGGATGTGGAGCGTGGACTTCCTCAGCTCAAAGCGGGGATATCTGTAGATCGTATGAACGAGTTGGTGAAGTCGATCTAGTTTAGGAATCGTTGCGGAACTCAACTTCTTCGATTGTTGTTTTGCGGAGGGTGACCTTCTGGCCGTTGATTTCGCCTTGGGATTCTTGGGTGGATTTGGAGACGGTTGTGGTCTCTTTTTTGGTGTTGACGGGCTTGGTCGTCGAATGCCACAGGTGACCGAAGAATCGACCGACGGCTCGCGAGATCGGGATTTCTTTATCGCTCTTCACGCTCTATTCTAGAACACCATGAACGACCAGATCGACAAGAACCAATCACGCTGCGCATGGGCGCGAACTGAATCCGAGATCGTGTACCACGACGAGGAATGGGGCGTTCCCAATCGTGATGAGCACCATTTGTTCGAGATGCTCACGCTCGAAGGGGCGCAGGCGGGACTGAGCTGGTCCACCATCCTCAACAAGCGCGAGGGGTACCGGAAACTCTTCAAGAAGTTTGATCCCAAGAAGGTCGCCAGGTTCACCCAAGACGACATCGAACGGCTCATGCTCGATCCGTCCATCGTCCGCAATCGACTCAAGATCGAATCCACCGTCAACAACGCGAAAGCGGTGCTTGAACTCTACAAACAAGACACCACCTTCAGCGAACTCATGTGGTCGTATGTGGACGACACCCCGATCGTGAACCGCCACAAATCACTCAAAGACTTGCCCGCACAAACCGATCTCAGCAAGCACATCTCCAAGGATCTGAAGAAACGCGGGTTCCGATTTGTGGGGCCGACGGTCATCTACGCGATGATGCAAGCGTGCGGCATGGTCAATGACCACACGACCGGGTGCTTTCGACATTCAAAGGTCTAAAACTCGTGGCACAGGCGTCCCGCCTGTGTTCTTTGTTGTCACCTCAACTGTCTTTGGAAGTCATCACAGGCGGGACGCCTGTGCCACGGGGTCTTGTGTTTCTAGATGTCTTCTTTGACCGCGCCGGTGCCGACGGATTTGTAGGTGCCGTTCTGGACCTGCTCGATGAGTTCGATGGTGCGCTCTGGGGTGAGGTTCTCGTGGAGGTCTTCGTTGATGAGCGCGGCGGGGGCGGTGCCGCACGAACCGATGCATTCGAGCTCGACGAGGGTGAACTTGTTGTCGAGGGTTGTCTGACCGACATCGATCCCGAGCTTGGACTTGATCGCTTCGGTGCAATCCGTCGCGCTGCAGAACTCGCACGCGATGGAGCGGCAGACGGAGATCAGGTTCTCGCCCTTGTTGTGCTCCCAGTATTCTTCGTAGAAAGTGACGGTGTCGAGGACTTCACCCGGGGTGATGCCGAGGACCTGAGCGATCTCTTTCATCGCTTGCTTGGGGACCCATCCATAGTGGTGCTGGACCATGTGGAGCGCGGGGAAGAGGGCGCCTTTGGGTTTCTCGTAGCGCGGGATGTAGACCTCGCGGAGTTCCTTAGCCATCTCGGCCGTCAGGTAGGGCTCTTCGCGGGTTTCGATGGTTGCGGAACCGGAGTTTTTGGTGATCCAGGGCATTGTCTATCCTCTTTGAACGCTCACGCGATTCGACCGATGATCCTAGGAGCGTCGATCCGGCGGGTCTTATTCAGTCCTTGAGCAGGCTGATCTCGTAGGGCGCCCAGCTCGTTGAACTGCCCCGGCTGATTCTTGCGGTGTAGGAACCCCGCTTGATGACGAACTGCTCGGGCGCGGTGATCGAAGACCCGGTGCCACCGATGTACAGCACGACCCGCTCGAGCGGCGGGGACTCAACCGGACCCAGCGTGCGCTCCTCGCCCGCTTTGACCACGACTGATTCGAGCATCGCCGCGGTGTCAAACTTCCGCTGGTGCTCGATGCGCGCGTTGATGTTGGTGGTCGAATCGTTAATCACGCGGACGGTATAGGTCGGATTGACGGAGCAGCCTCCGAGCGTGATGCCCGCAAAGAGAAGCCCAACCACCATCAAGACAAGTGAGCGTTTCATCGGTCGAGCTCACCCGCGACGATGTTGAGTGAGCCGATGACCGCGACGGTGTCGGCGAGCATGTGGCCTTCGAGCATTTTGGCGACCAGTGAGTAGTTGATGAAGCTGGGTGGTCGGGTCTTGGCGCGCCATGAGCACTTGCTGCCGTCGCCGACAATGTAGTATCCGAGCTCGCCGTTGGCGGTTTCGTGGGCGCCGTAGACCTCGCCGATCGGTGCGTCCCATCCGCGGTTGGTCATGATGAGTTCGAAGTGTTGGATCAGTCCTTCGATGGAGCCGTAGACCTCGCCTTTGGGTGGCTTGGTCATTTTTTCGTCCGCGAAGACATCGGTTGGGCCTGTTGGGATCTGGTCGATGAGCTGGTCGATGATGCGGATGGACTGCTTGATTTCTTCCACGCGAACGAGGAATCGACAGTACGCATCGCCGTCTCTTGCGATGGGGACATCGAATTCGACTGCTTTCGCACCGTTCCCGTCCCAGTTGTCCACGTAGCAGAGGTACGGCTCGTCCTTACGGAGGTCGCGGCGGACACCCGAACCACGCGCGACTGGTCCGGTCGCGGAGTACGCGATCGCTTCGTCGTGGGTGATGATGCCGATGCCTTGGGTGCGGTCCATGAAGATGCGGTTGCGTTCGACGAGGTTCATCAGGTCGCCGATCGCTTCTTCGAGCACGCCGTGGAGGAATTTTTTGACCATGCGGACGAAGACTTCTTCGTCCGGGATTTCTTTGACGATCCCACCAACGCGGGACCAATCCGGGTGGAAGCGTTGGCCCGATGCGTAGTCCATGATGTCGTAGATGTGCTCGCGTGGGTTAAAGCAGTAGAGGAAGCCGGTGATCGCACCGACATCAAGACCCGCGGCTCCAACACACAGCAGGTGGTCTTGGATGCGACCGAGTTCTGCCATGATCGTGCGGAGGACTTTGCACTTGGTGGAGATTTCGATCCCGAAGAGTTTTTCGACGGTGTGGTGCCAGCAGATGCCGTTGGAGATCGAGGAGAGGTAGTTCATCCGCGAGACGATGGTGACATACTGGTTGTAGTCGAGGTGTTCTGCGAGTTTTTCGAACCCGGAGTGGAGGTACCCAATGTGGGGGGTGCAACGCGCGACGCGCTCGCCGTCGAGTTCGAGGACCAGACGGAGGGTGGTGTGTGTTGCGGGGTGCTGAGGACCGAAGTTGAGGACCCAGCGATCGCCGGTGTCGATGTGGTCTTTGATGTAGTCGATGTTCTCGGCATTGGCATCGATGCCGGTGTCGGGAGTCAGTGTGTATGGCATGCTCAGCGTCCTCTCATGGGGGATTTCCGGGCAATGCTAGGGGCTCAGGGGGCCTTTGTGAGGTCCCAAACGGGGGTTTAATTCCTTGCGTTGCCATCCACGATCTTTTAGAATACGGCCTGAGGCGGTTGCCTCGACATGATTGAAGCGTTGATAAACATCATTGTGAGGAGAATGACCATGAAACATATGACATTGATTGCCGGAACAGCTTTGACCACACTTGCCAGCAGCTCGCTGGCCGACCTGTACACCTTTGAGAGCACAGGCTCCATAACCGATTACAATCCAAGCTTTACCGGCGCCGATCAGTTCCCGTTTGTCGGACTTGGCGAGGGAGATTCGCTTTTCTATCACTTCGAGTACGACAACAGCGTTTCGCCGATCTCAGACGATGGGTTCAGCACAACCTACGAGTTTGATGGGCTGGGCTCGTATGCGATGCTCGGATCTACGCGCATCGATTTTGATTGGATCCGGATCGTGATTTCATCTGATGGAGTACTCGGTGGCGGGATCGGATTCATTGGATTTCTCGACGAGATCGGAGTCAGCGCGGGATTGAATATGGATGGCGCGGCCCCCCTGTCCAATGAACTGCCTACCTCGATCGATATCAGCCAGTTCACATGGTCACGAAACGCGGGAGCGGACTCGGATCAAAATCAAGTCCTGTTCCCGATTGTGCTTGGGACTGTTGACACCGCGACGATCACCCCCGCTCCAGCGAGTTCATTGTTGCTGCTTGCGGGTGCTGGGTTTGCTCGTCGGCGTCGATCCGTTTAACCCAGCTTGCCTCGGATCGTCTCGGCGACTTCCAGCGCATCGAGCATCGAGTTCTCGATCGCGGGCAGCGCCCAGTTGTCTTGATTGGCAAAGTGGACATTCTCACGGTACGGCGCTCGGATGAGTGCCGGGATACCTTCGGAAAGGAATCCGATCCGCGCCAGCGGCAGCGCGTGCCCCCACCGCGCAAAGCGGATCTCTTGAACATTGGACTCTGTCAATCCGACGAGTTTGAGGGTGGACCGGAGCTTGCTAGCCAGAGCGGTCGCGTAGGTGTTGATCGGGTCATGCAGGATCAGATCGAAGCGTGCGTTCTCATACGGCAACGGCCAGAACAGGTTCAGAATCCCATTGGTCCTTGGAATAGATGGGGTGTGCGGACCCGGCGCGTATGACCCGTTGGTGACATCGGTGTACTGCCAGAAGTTGCTCGCGTCGTGGGTGGTCATCGGGAACTCGCTCGGATTGTCGAGCAGGAAAATATCGTAGAACCCATCGGGCACAGGACAGTCGAGCACGACATTGGCAACCATGTACGCCCTTCGGGAGAGCCGCATCGCGCGATAGCGGTCGGGCTCGTCTTGTTCGAGGTCCGGTATCATCGCGCGGGCGATGTTCTTTGGGCACGCCATCACGACCTGCTTGGCAAGCATGGATGTGAACTCGCCATCGGAGTCCACCCAGGTCAACAACGATCGCCCGTCGGGCTGGACACGGAGATCGACCACTCGCTGATTTGATCGCAAATGCGGCGCGTGCGACGGGTCTTTCCGGTCCAGCGGATGGATGCCTTCCCACAATTTTTCTGCGATCCACGCGTTCCCACCGGGCAGCACCCAGCGTCCGAACTCTTCGGCCGCGAGGAAGTTCCACCCGAGTGTCGCGGAGATTTCTTCCCAGCCGCCGGAGAATGATGAATAGCAGTACGCTTGCACCGCCGCAGCGAGCGCGGCGGGGACCGCGAGCCCGGTTTCTTTGAGCACATACTCTTCGATGTGCTGGCGCAGACTGATCTGATCCAGATCGATCATCCATTGTTCAGGGAACGGGATGTCTGGATAGTCGTCGGCGTACTGCGCCACAAGATTCGCGTACGCTTTGTACGCGGGGATGTCCGCTTTGGGAACCCCCAGGCCGGTCCAGATATCGTCGTTGATAACGCCGTCGATCTCGACGGGTGCGGGGATCGCGTCGGTTTTGACGACATCGTAAAACCCGAGTTCTCGATAGAGGTTGTCCAGCGTTGATCCTTCATCGGGGGTGATGATGTACGCGCTGCCCAGCGAGTATCGCGAGCCGTTGATGGTGCCGCCTTGTGCGTTTCCACCGAAGCGGTCGTGGAGCTCGAAGACGACGGGGTTGAAGTCTCTGAGTGCGTATGCGGCGGTCAATCCGGAGATCCCTCCACCGACGACAGCGACCTCGACTTCTTCGGTTGGTGCCGGGGGTTTGCCGCCGGGGAAGTTATTTTGCTTGGTGTGGAAAGGGATGTCCTCGTGGAAGTCGTCGCCTTCGAACCATGATTTGAATTTGAACCCATCAACAACGACTGGCTTGGGATCCAAAAGCCGAGGCGCGAGCGGTCGCGAGGATTTGAGGTCCATTGGCGAAGCCGGGATCCGGGTGGGCGAGAGTGCTTCGAGCGATCCGGATGCGGATTCGAGGCTTGATGTCAGACTCGACGCAAGGGCGGAGCCCAAATATGGACCGATCGCGCCCAGTCCAATGATTCCGATACCGCTGCGGAGGACTTCTCTTCTTGATTGCATAGATATACCTGCTGTGAGAGATTTCTGGAGGGATCAGCAATAGTGGCCTCCAATATCCATTATCAATCTTGAAATCGCGATTGCAAGGAAAATTCCAGATTCTGCCTCGGCTTCAGCTCTTGCGGCAACTTCAGAAATCCATCTATGGAATAGAAACCTCGCCTCGATAGCTACACTCTGGTATGCACTTCATTGAACAGTTTTTTGCTGAACTCTGGATGATTCTCACCGAATCATCTGTATGGTTGATTTTCGGTTTCCTGCTCGCGGGCGTGGTCCATGTGCTCGTTCCGCGCGAATGGATGCTCAAGCATCTTGGTGGGCGAGGGATCGTCCCGATCATCAAGGCATCGCTGCTTGGGATCCCGCTGCCGTTGTGTTCGTGTGCCGTGATCCCGGTCGCGGCTGGACTTCGGAAACAGGGCGCGAGCAAGGGCGCCAGCGCGGCGTTCGCAATCTCAACACCCCAGACCGGTGAAGAATCCATCCCGCTGACCTGGGCGCTCTTTGGTCCTGTGTTTGCACTCGCGCGTCCGATCATCGCGGTGATCACCGGCTTGATCGCAGGCGTGCTGATCGATCTCACCGATCGTTCAAGGGATGAAGATCAAGACGAAGCAGCCGAAGACCCGAATGCAATTTCCCTCTCAATCACCAACGCGGATGACGCGGGCGCGGTTGTGGAGCAGACCGAGAAAAAAGCAACCGGATCGTGTTGTTCATCCAAACCAGAAACACCCTCTGGATCATGCTGCGGCTCTGCGCCCAAAGCAGAGCCGTCCGGCGGATCGTGCTGTTCATCGACCCCCCAGAAATCCGGTCTCGGATTCGTAGGCGGCGCGAAGGAAACGGTTCGTTATGGGTTCGCAGTGATGCTGGTTGATCTTGCGGTCTGGCTGACGGCCGGATTGCTGATGGCCGCGCTGATCGGCGCCGCGGTGCCCCACGGATGGATCGAAGAACATGTCGGACAAGGCATCCTCCCGATGCTGCTGATGCTTGTCGTCGGGATCCCACTCTACATCTGCGCCACCAGCTCGACGCCCCTCGCGTTCGGTTTGGTCCTCGCGGGGCTCTCCCCCGGCGCGGCGCTGGTGCTGCTGCTCTCGGGACCCGCGACCAATGTCGCGACCATGAGCTGGCTGCTCAAAGACCTCGGCGCCAGGGCGCTGATGATTTACCTCGGTGTGATCGCGGGCGTCGCGATGGCGGCGGGGATTGTCTTCGACGCGTTCTTCAAATCAATGGTCACCCTCGCGGACCTCAATGCATCGCACGAGCACGGCGTCGCTGGGATGGGATACAAAGATGTCTTCGCGATCCTCTTTGTCATCCTGATGGCGTGGGCGCTGGGGATCAAAGCGAGCGGCTGGCTCGATTCCAAAAACATCGGCAAAAAACAAACCGGCGGATGCTGTTCGACCTCAAACAGCTCCTCGTGCGGTTGTTCACACTGAGGTTGAACTAGTCAGCAACTCTTCGATGCACCGAGATCAGACTCGCGCCAAACGGCATCGGGAACCGACCGATCCAGAATCGTTCCGATGCGAACACCCATCGCAGCATTCCATTGACTGGTGCTGCTGGGATCGTGAGATCGTCGCTGCCCTTGTCACCAAAGAGTTTGACCGCGATCCGCTGCAGAATCATGATGGGCATCAAGTGCGACATGTACCACGACACCACGACCGGCTCAAGACCCGCGTCCTCGAAGATCGCTTTGTACTGCGCTTTGTTGTAGCGACGGAAATGGTGGTGCGCCTCGTCGCGTTTGGTCCAGAGCCACATATGCGCGGGGACGGTGCAGACCATGATCCCGCCGGGTTTGAGCCGAGTCGCCGCGGCGCGGACGGACTCTTTATCGTGCTCGACATGTTCGAGCACATCGCTCATGACACACACATCAAACGCGCCGACTTCGGCGGGGATGTCATCGGGGAGCCAGCAGGATTTGGCTTCAAAGCCGCGCTCGCTGCACGCTTTGCGTGCCGCTTCTGCGGAGTCGAGTCCGGAGACTTCGTATTGCTCCGCCATGTCGCGGAGCAAGCCCCCGGTCCCACACCCGATATCGAGGAGTGCGGGCTTCGTTCCATCTCCGCTCTTGGTGTGCGATGACGGGCCGTAGCGATCGATCATGCTCTTGATGATCCGCCGTTTGGCGACGAACCACCAGAACTTGTCTTCGATTGTTGCCATCACCTCATAGAGATCATCGCGCATCGATCAGCTCCGCTCAACCACTTCGGCGAGCAGACGAGCGCCGAACCCGGTCGGTCCCGGATTGATCGCGCCTCTCGCTTTGGTGGTTGCGTGCGTTCCCGCGATGTCCACATGCGCCCATTTGACGCCTTCTTCGACGAAGTGCTCGAGGAACGCGGCGCCCTGGATCGGGTGCGCCTCGCGGACCGGGGCGCTGTTGACGATGTCCGCGATCGGGGACTTCATCATCGCGGTGTAGTCCTTGTGCAAAGGCATGCGCCAGATCCGCTCGCCTGATGCGTTGCCCGCATCGTTGAAGGTGTCAAACAACGAATCGGTGTTGGTCCAGAATCCTGCGAATGGCGATCCGAGCGCGACGACCACGCCGCCGGTCAGGGTTGCGATGTCGACGACGAACTCTGGTTTCTCTTTTTCACACGCCCAGCACAAGCCGTCGGCCATGACCAATCGCCCCTCGGCGTCGGTGTTGGTGATCTCGACGGTCACGCCGTTGCGGAACTCGATGACATCGTCGGGGCGGTACGCCTCGTCGGAGATTGCGTTCTCAGCGGACATCAGCAGCGCGATGACCGGGCGGTTTGGCTTGATGACATTGGCGATGATGTGCATCGCGCCGATCGCGCCGCAGCCGCCGTCTTTATCGCGTTTCATGCCGACCATGCCGCCGCTGATTTTAATGGAGAGACCACCGGAGTCATACGACATGGTTTTGCCGACGATGACGATCGGTGCTTTGGACTTGCCGCTCTTGGGGGTGTATTCCATCCGGATCATGCAAGGCTTGTTCTCGCTTGCTTTGCCGACATTGATGAGTCCGTTGAGACGCTCGTCTTCGAGCTTCTTCCCAGAAAACACGGTGCATTTCATGCCCGACTTGCGAGCGATCTTCTTGCACTCACCAGCGATCCACATCGGGGTCGCGATGTTCGGGGGAGTCTGCGAGAGTGTGCGAGCGATGTTCGAACCTTCCGCCATTCCAAGACCACGGCGGAGACCGTCGTCGAACTTCGCGTGCGAGCCGGTCAAAGTAAGCGTTGGTTTCTTGGTGACGGTCGTCGCGGTCCCGCGCAGGTCGTCGTAGGTCCAGCAGACAAGCCCAAAACCCTCACCCAGCATCGCGCCGGCTTGGAACGGGGTCACTTGTGATTTTTTAGGAAGCTTGCCCATCGCGCCGCTGATCGCGAACTCGACCGAGTTGATTCCCGCGGCACTCAACGCCCGACCGATCGCGCCACCCGCGTTGCGGAGCGAGCTGACATCGAAGCTGGACTTGTCACCCAGTCCAAGGATGAAGACACGCTCGTATCCCTTTGACGGGAACGCTTGAACGATCGACCCGGTTTCGCCGGTCGCTTCGGTTCGCTTGGTCGCCGCGACGATTGAGCCGTCGGTGTCGAGTGCTTTGGTGTCTGCATCGAGCGACTGGCCTTTGAACAGACCAACGACGAGTGCCTTCGCTTTGGAGCGTGAGCCAACTTTGATGGGGTCGAACATTTCAGAATCTCCTATGTTTCTGAATAAATATATCGGTCTCGGGGCCGGCAGTTGCTTATTTTTGTGCGTAAAACGGCATTCAGCACCAGAATCGGCCTTGTGTAATGTAGACAAGGCACCGCTCGATGTCTCTTTGTTGCCGCAGATGTTCCCGGAAGGGGTTTATGACGGGTTCTGCTTCTTCGCTTCGAACAGCGATTTCACCTCGCCTGCGAGGTAGAAACTCCCCAGGATCAGGAGGACATCATTGGTCACGAGTGATTTCCCAGCCGCTTGGATCGCTTCGGTCGGGGTTCGGTAGGCCTCGCATGATTTGCCGGAGAGTTCGGTGAACCGTTTGCCGAGTTCCATCGCATCGCAGGCACGCGCGTTGGTTGAGGTTTGCGTGAACACGACCTTGTCGGCGCGGGTTGTGAGTTCTTCGAGCATGCCGTCGATGCGTTTGTCGCTGCTGCATCCGAAGACCACGATGAGCGAATCAAACTGGACCTGCTGCGCGATGCCTTTGAGCGTCTCGCGGACACTCTCCGGCGTGTGCGCGCCGTCGATGTAGACACGCGGGCGATCATTGATTCTTTCGAGCCGGCCGTCGCGCGAGGTGCGATCGAGTCCCGCGATGATCTGTCGCTCCGGGAGATCAAACCCACACGCGCGGAGTTTCAAGATAATCGCGAGCGCCAAACCGCAGTTCGCTCCTTGGTGCTCGCCCATCAGTGGCACAGACATGTGCTCGAAGCATCCCGCGCCCTGACCGACGCACACCTTCGAGTGCGGACCTTTGGAAGTTGTGGATTGGAATCGGCACGAGTACAGCACATCGGACCCGAGCACCGAAAGTTCGCACCCAACAGACTCCGCTTGCTTTCTGAACACCTCGGTCACCGCTTCGCTTTGCGGAACACTCAGCGCGGGAACACCGGGCTTCATGATCCCCGCTTTCTCTCCGGCGATCAGCTCGACCGTGTCACCCAGCACCGACGCGTGCTCGAGCTGGATCTCGGTCAGGCCCACCACGATCGGCGAAGCAACATTCGTGCAATCGAGCCGACCACCCAAACCGGTTTCGAGGATGACGATGTCCACCGCTTCTTGCGCGAACACCACGAACGCGAGCGCGGTCAGCAGCTCAAAGTAGGTCGCTTTTCCGTGCTCGTCCTCAATCGAGATCGACGCGTCCTTGCATTTGCTCAGCGCGTCGTCGAACTGGTCATGCCCGACCATCAAGCCGTTGATACTGACGCGTTCGCGTTCATCAACCAGATGCGGGCTCGTGAAGAGGCCCGTCGTATACCCGCTGGATCGAAGACAGCTTTCGAGCATGGCGCAGGTTGATCCCTTGCCTTTGGAACCCGCTATATGAACCACAGGGACCGCGAGGTGCGGGTCTCCGAGCTCTTTGACCAGCGCGTGCATGCGATCGAGTTTGAAGGACTGGCTGCTGATTTTGTGCGAATGGATCTGCTCAAAGTTTACGGACGAGTTGAGAAAGTCGAGGGCCGCTTCGTGATGCACAAACGGCCCGAGGGTTGGACCCGCCGCAACTCGATCTTTCGAGCGTGATCCGATTTTTTTGGTGGTTCCCCGACGCGGCATTGGAATATGGTATCACGCGAGCGATGTAACTACTAGAAAAAAATCCCGAATCAACACATACCCGGAAATCTACCTAGACGCGCCGTAGCTCGCGCGGCGCATGATGGCGCGCATGTCCGAGACCGCGGTGCGGAGTCCGACGAACATGCTCCGCGCGATGATCGAGTGACCGATGTGCAGCTCGTCGATCCCTGGGAGCGACGCGATGTGGTGGACATTGTGGTAGTTGAGCGCGTGCCCCGCGTTGAACCGCATGCCGTGCTGCTGGATGCGCTCGCCCGCGAGTCGGACATGGTCGATCGCGCCCAGCAGTTCGATCTTGCGTCGATCTCCACCGGAGTTGATGAACGCGCGAGCGTATGGACCGGTGTGCACCTCGCACACATCGAACCCAACTTCTGCAGCCGCATCGACTTGGCGTTCATCGGGATCAATAAACGCACTGACAATCAGCCCGCTGTCTTTGAGTTTGGCAACGACCTCTTTGAGCCGGGGCATCTGTGAGAGGATGTCGAGCCCGCCTTCGGTGGTGACCTCTTGCCGCCCCTCCGGGACCAGCATCGCGGTGTGCGGCGAGTGGGGCTCAAGTCCGCACGCGATCTGGACCATCTCGTCCGTGGCGCCCATTTCCAGATTTAGTTTGATGTTCACCAGTTGACGCAGCAGCCGCAGGTCTCGGTCCATGATGTGCCTGCGGTCTTCGCGGAGGTGGACGGTGATGGAATCCGCGCCCCCCATCTCCGCTTCGTGCGCCGCTCGGACGGGATCAGGCTCCGCGCCGACCTCTAAGCCGGACATCGGTTCGGGTTGCGATCGGTACCGGGCGTTGCGTACAGTCGCGACATGATCGATATTGACACCGAGTTGAATCATACGCAACTGTAGGTTGAGTCAGCGGCGGACGCGTTCGATCGCTTTGTCGAGCGTTCTTGACTGGGACTGGTTTTTGAGGGTGGAGCGCACGGATTCGAGGAACCCGAGAGCGGTGGAGAGTGAGTCTCTCCGCATCACCATCGCGAGTTCCTCCGCATCCTGAATTTCTTGCCCCTCGCGGAGACTGGTCCGCAGGATCGCCATCGCGCGAGCATCGCTGAAACGGTTCATGCGATACCGCCCCGCCATCCAGAGTGTGTCGAGTACCTGGAGGTCCGTGCGAGCTTTGAGCGAGAGACGCTCGAACGCATCGAGCACCAGTTCGTGCTCCCCCTCGCGAAACGCGGCGTGGACAATCATCGACGCGCTCTGATCATTGATCGCTTCGGGTTTGTCGCTGAGCAACGCTCGGCCCAACCGAACAACCGCGGCGTCAGCACCCGAGAATACAAAGTCTTCGATCGCGCTGGTGAACTCTCGGGCTTTGAGCCTTTCTTTGGCGCGCTCGCCCAGGACCTCACCCTCGCTCGCTGTGATGAGCTCCCCGACGATCGGCGAATCGCCATCGAGACGAGTGCCGCAGGCGCTGACGGTTTTGAGTGGATCCCCGATGACGGTGATCTTCCACGCCTGACCATCGTCGAAATGGATCGCCGCAGCGAACGGCATCTGCCCAAGCAACCGACGGACAACCGTCGGGGTCGGAACAAACCCGGTCAGGTACGGTTCGTCCACCGATCCGGCATAGAGATACACACCCCGATCGAGCCATGCCCCCCCCACCGTCCTGGGTTGAAACGGCTGACTCAACGAGAATGAATGCACCATATGCAACGCGCTGGGTCGGTCCAGCATCGGGAGATCACCGGACTTACCGAGACCAGTCGCCGCTTGCGGCAGGTCATAGTGATACGCCGACCCCTTGCTGTTGATCAGGATCAGAGAGGCATCAACCGGACCCGATGCGGCTCGGCCTTTGAAACCCGCCAGCGAGGCGCGGGGGTCATCGAACACCTCGGTCGGCATCCCTGCTGCTGAAAGTATTTCGCCCGCTTCGGTGCCGTCGTACCGCGCCCACTCTCCGTCGGGGGGGTACCCGTCCCAGATAAACCCGCTGTCGATCGGGAGAAAGAGCGAGCTCATCGCTTGGTAGACGGTTGTAGAGGTCGTGCCAAAAAGCTGGCCACACCATGCCCACCGCATCCCACCCAGCGAGGCGCTGTTGCGTCCGATCCGGTCGGTCGTCGCGAGACGGTCACGCTCCTGCGGCCCGGTCTTGATCTTGGCACCGACGCGGAACGCGAGGGTGATCGCGTCGATCTCATCACCGATCTGGTTAAACGACAAACCGAGCCGACGGATCCCTTGCTCGATACTCTGATTGATCACATCCGCTTCGGTTGGAGTGACTTCCTTGTAATGGTTCTGTGGGCCCGATAGAAAGATGACCGGCTCAAACCGACCCGCCGCCAACGCCAATCCCGCGGCCCAGTGATCGTCAGATGGGTCGATCACCACCACACCAGGCGAAACGATCCCGGTCTGCTTGAGCAAACCCAGCGATGTATGCCAGTCAGGCTCCGTGTCCTGAATCGCGGCGGCCAGCGCCACGCTGATCGCTTCGAGCCGTTCCTTCACGGTCTTGCCCCACGACGACTTGCCTTCCTTTGAAATACGGATGACTTCATCAGGTCCGAACGCGCGGACGAAGCGTGCAATATTCTCCCTACTCAGCGCCGTCCCGTCGTCGTAGAGGATCGGGAACCGCAGCGGGCCCTCCCACGCACTAATCGCGTCAAGATACGCGCTCGGCGAGTCGACGATAAAGACCACCGGAACCACCTGCATCGACTGAGACAGCAATGATGATCGGATACCCGCTCTGCGAGCGGGCTCGGCACCCTGAACCGAGGCGTACATCTGTCCGAATGTCATCGGCTGTTGCTCAGGTTGCTCGACTGCGGCGGGTTCGTCAAGCAGCGATGTATCCTGAGCCGACAAACTCGCGGCACAAAATCCCAGCAGAACAGTTCGTACAGTATTCAATGTGGTGGAGTGGTATGCCATTCCTACACTGTACCGCATAGAACCCGCTTGGGTTCGTCAGCAATGCGGATCAAGGCGCATAGACTCAAAGTCATGCCCTCGTCCACCCCTCACGAGTTTGTCAGTACGGTCACCAGCGCCCGCGATCAGGGTCACGATGTCGTCGTTATCCCCATCGGGATCCGCGTGCTTGCCGATCAGCTCACCCCGGTGCTCGCGTACCGTCGATTGGTGAGCGCCGACGACCGCACCGCGCCGTCCTTTCTGCTCGAATCCGTCGAAGGCGGAACGCACCAAGGCCGCCACTCCATCCTCGGCTCGCGCCCGATCATCCAAATCAGCGCCCGCGATGGACAGGTCACCATCGAAGACCAACGCACTGGCAAAGCAACCACCGAGCCCTGCAAGGACCCGCTCGCGAAGGTCCGCGAGCTTTCCAGCAGCTGGTACCTGAGCATCCCGCCCAACGCAACCGATCAAGGGTTGATCCCGGATTGCGTGCTCGGCGGATGGTTCGGGTACGCGGGGTATGACTCGGTTCGCTACGCCGAGCCGGTCAAGCTTGATCCGAAGAACGCGCCGCGCGATGACCGCGGACTTCCCGAGATCGCGTTTGGTTTTTACGACACACTCGTCGTGTTCGATCATGTCGAGAAACTCGTGCACCTCGTGCGACTCGCGATTGTCAACGCGAGCGATGATCCATCAGCAATCTACGACAACTCCCTCCGCGATCTCGAGCAACTCGCAACGCAAATCCAGCACCACGCCAAACCGCTCGGACTCGGACGCGTTGCGCGCTCGCCCTCGGTCAAAACCGAAGCGATGCCCGCCAACACCACGCGCGAGCAGCACGCTTCGATGATCGAAAAAGCACGCGAATACATCAAAGCGGGCGACATATTCCAGGTTGTGCTGGGTCACCGGTTCGAGCGTCGCTCCAGCGCCGATCCGTTCGATGTGTACCGCGCACTACGCGCGGTGAACCCGTCGCCCTACATGGTCTACCTGCAAACCAGCGGCTGCATCCTTGTCGCATCCTCCCCCGAAATTCTCTGCCGCGTGCGTCGCAACGACGAGAACCAGTTGATCGTCACCAACCGCCCCCTCGCGGGAACGCGCCGCCGTGGTCGTACGCCTCAGGAAGACCTTGAACTTGAGCGCGAACTGCTCGCGGATCCCAAGGAATGCTCCGAGCATTCGATGCTCGTGGACCTCGGTCGCAACGATGTGGGTCGCGTCGCGGTTCCCGGATCGATCAAGCTCGACGCGATCATGGACATCGAGCGGTACTCGCATGTCATGCACATCTCCTCGACGATCACAGGCATCGTCCGCGACGGTCTCGATTGCTGGGACGCGCTGCGTGCCGCACTCCCGGTCGGAACAATCTCCGGCGCACCAAAAGTCCGCGCGATGCAGATCATCGATGAACTGGAACTTGTCCGCAGGGGTCCATATGGAGGCGGGCTCGGATGGGTCGGACTCGACAACGAGATGGACATCGCGCTGGCGCTGCGGACGATCGTCGTCCCGATCGATCGGATCGACGAATCGAATCCCGATGGCGCGTGGGAGTACCACATCCAAGCCGCGGGTGGGATCGTTGCCGATTCGGTCCCCGAGCTTGAGTTCAAAGAGACCGTCAACAAAGCCGCGGCCCTCGGTCGCGCGATCGACCTCGCGCAAGACGCGTTCGGCGGCTGATCAATCCAAGTTGACCTGTCCAAGCTGGGTATAAAGAAACCCCGCACAGGGCGGGGCTCTGAGAGAAATCGGTGCAGATCCTGTGCGTCGGCGAGGAGATTGGGTCAGGCCGAGGGATCCGATCGACTGGTCATCGGTGTGCACACATCAAAGCTTTCGCACACATTGGCGCACGCAGATCAGGAGATCTGCAAGCCGTTGGTGTGCAATGTTTCTTTGAGTTGCTGCGATGGTTTGAACGAGCAGGTGGTTGATTCAGCGATCTGGATCGGTTGCTTGGTCGCTGGGTTCATCCCGGTGCGCGCCGAGCGGTGCTTCTTGGTGAAGGTGCCGAATCCGGAGATCGCAACTTTCTGCTCGTCCTGAAGCCCTTTGGAGATCGAAGCGATGACCGCTTCGATCGCTCGGCCTGCATCGGCCTTGCTGGTTTCGAGCTGGGAAGCAACGGAGTCTACGAGGTCTGATTTGTTCATTGGGGTGCCTCCAAGGTGATTGGTGCAGCGTGAAATGTGTCCCGCCCGTGTCGTCCATGACCCGGCGTGTGATGTTTCTTTATTCGGACATTTATTAGGTTGATCTTGAATAACCCCAGACCAAGCGACCAATCCAAGGGTTGTGGACCGGCGTACAATCGACTTCCCCTTTCAATACCATAAACGCAATATTGCGAACTATGTATTGAATTTACAAGTGTTTACATTCATGACCACCCCGATCATCCTCATCACCGAACCCATCGCCCAGGAGCCAAAGACATGGCTGAGCGGTCACGGCACGGTCGTCGAGATGGGACCCAACCACCCCGAGTTTGCTTCAACACTGGCAAATGCCGAGGGTTTGGTCGTCCGGACCTACACCATCGTGGACCAAGCACTGCTCGACCAAGCACCGATGCTCAAGGTCATCGCACGCGCCGGGGTCGGGCTCGACAACATCGACCTCAACGCATGCACCGCGCGAGGCATCCGAGTCGTCAACGCGCCGCATGCCAACGCGATGGCGGTCGTTGAGTACATGATCTCGATGCTGCTCAATACCCTCCGCCCGATTCAAAGCATCACCAACCCACATGACCTCAACAACTGGCACCAGCTCCGCGAAGATGCGATCACGCCGCGCTCTGTCGTCGGTGCATCACTGGGCATCATCGGGCTCGGACACATCGGATCGCGCGTCGCGCGTGCCGCATCGGGATTGGGGATGCAGGTCCACCACAACGACCTTCGAAGAATCCCGGAGGACCAATCCCAAGGCTCAACCCACCAAGCGCTCGAAACACTGCTTTCACAGAGCGAAACCATCAGCATCCATGTCGACGGACGCGCCGAAAATAAAGACTTCATCAACGACGATGCCTTCGCGTTGATGCGCTCCGATGTTGTGTTGATCAACGCGTCTCGTGGGTTTGTCGTCGATCCACTCGCCGCGGCTCGGTTCGCAGAGTCCAACCCCGACGCGACATTGATCCTCGATGTCCACCATCCCGAACCAATCCAGTCGGATTCCCCCCTGCTCGTGCTACCCAATGTCATCCTCACCCCCCACATCGCCGCGGCGACCAAGCAAGCGAAGACCGAGATGAGCTGGGTGGTCCGCGATGTCGTCGCGGTGCTGACCAGCCAAGACCCCGCGTTCCCTGCCAACTGAGGACCGTGACCCTGAATCAGGACTGAATTGGACCGGAATTGGGCTGGACTTCCCCCAATCTCTGCAACCATCCCGATGAAACCCACGAATAGTCAACCGGTGCCGATTGTGTGGCACCAAGGCCGTCTTTCTGCCGGCCCTGGCGTGAAGTCAGATCAACAAGAGGGAATCAGGTTCTCGGACCTGAATGGTGTGGTCGATCCGGTTGTTCCGTATGGAGCGTCCGAATCGGTGGATCGGTCTGTCTGAATCCTCGATTTTGACAGGCCAATGGTCGATTTGCCTTGTTTTTTGGGCAAAATCGGGCATTGTTGGTGTGAACGCCCCGTTCATTGGGCGCGATCGCCACGAGTTTTGTGTGTGGTTTGTTCCTGTGTGTGTCCAGACCCACAATCTATGCAAAGAGACGAGGCATGCGACGGGGTCTCCCATCGCGGTCAAAGAAGGACTGAATCCGATGAAACAAAAGAATCTCTCCCGCGCCACGACAAGCATGACCGCCACAGCCGCCGCTCTTGCGATGGTACTGATGTCCAATGCCGGACTCGCAGGCGAATCCTTTGAGAATCCAGGCATCAAAGCTGTGAACGGGACCATGCTGTCCGGTTCAGCGGCACCAGTCCGCTTGAGCAACGCTCAAAAGCGAACCATCAACAACAGCTTCAACTGGGCCCAGCGCGACGCGGGGCTCCTTGATGGCACCATCACCCCAACCACGATCTTCACCGAGGTTATCGGACTCAAAGAACGCACCAACCGCCTCACGGTCCAGGTCAAGACACACTCCCAGATGCTCCAGCAGATCGCGACCGAGATCGCTGTTGAGCGAGCCGCGAGCCCGCAAATCCAGGGCGTCGCCGCACGCAACCAGAACACACTCAGCTGGGACGAGTACAACGGACAAGCCGAGCAACGAATGATCGAAGCCCGCTCCCGCATCGCACCGTCGCTGATCGAAGCGTTCGACGATGTGGACATGCACACCTTCTACCTCCCAACCGGCGTCACCGCTGAAGCGATGGCAGAAATCTTGATGCAGACCGGTGACTACGAGTTCGTCTCCATCGACTGGCTCTGCTACCCAACCGACACCATCCCCAACGATCCGTTGATCGGCAATCAGTGGTACCACCCATCCACACGCATCGACACCTACGGCGCATGGGACTACACCACCGGCACCGGTGAAATCATCGCCGTCTGTGACTCGGGCGTGGACATCGACCACCCAGACCTGGCAGCAGCACTCGTTCCAGGATTCAACGCGGTCACCAACCTCGCACAAGTCAACGGCGGATTCGTCGACGACAACCTCACAGGTCACGGCACGCAAGTCGCAGGCGTCTCGGCAGCGATCGGCAACAACGGGACCGGCATCTCAGGCATCGGCTGGAACTTCGGGATCATGCCATGTAAGGTTTCTAACATCGCCAGCGGCAACGCGTTCCTCTCCGACATCCTCCAAGGCGCACGCTGGGGCTCAGACAACGGCGCGTATGTCTCCAACTGTTCCTACGGCGGCGCAGAAGACCCCGCGACCTTCTCCACCGGTGCACAGCTCCGCGCCGCGGGCCACCTGCTCGTCTTCGCATCAGGGAACGACGGCGTTGGCAACCAGACCAGCGACTGGAGCAATGTCACCATCGTCGGTGCATCAAACTCCTCGGACAACTACGCATCATTCTCCAACTATGGTGTCGGTGTCGACTGCATCGCGCCGGGCGTGAATGTCCGCTCGACCACACGCACCGGTGGCTACGCAAACACCACCGGGACCAGCTTCGCCGCTCCGATTACTGCGGGCGCCCTGATGCTTGTCCGCTCTGCGAACCCATCACTCACCGCTGCTGAAGTTGAAGAAACGCTGCTCAACGCATGTGATGACAAAGAAACCACCGGAGAGGACACCTTCACCGGTCACGGTCGGATCAATGTCGGCCGAGCGGTCGAAGACGCGATCTACGGGCCATCCATCATCTCGCTCCCGTTCTTCGACGACCTCAACGATGCAGAGCTCATCATGTGGCGCGACGCGACAGGTGATGTTGAAGCAAACGCGGGCGCATCCAACGAACCCAGCGGCGACAGCTCGCTGAACCTCGGCGGAACCGCGCAGATCAACACCATCAAAGTCCGCGCCAACGGGTTCCTCTTTGATCCAGGTGAGATTTCCTTCTACACCCAGCACTCCGGCACTGAAGCAGGTGAAAACCTGCTCGTCGAGTACGCCGACCTCTTCGGGGGATGGTCCGAACTGACCACCATCGAATCCGACGGCAACGACCAGACCGAGTTCGAATACCACCGCTTAGAAGCGCCGCTGCTCGGGATTCACGACAACATGCAGCTCCGCTTCACCACAACGAACAACGAAGCCAACGACAACTGGTATGTCGATGACCTCTCGATCAAATACTTCGAAGGCAACTCTGTCCCTTGGACCGACGACTTCGAGACCGGGATCTCGCTGAACTTCAACTGGGAATCAAGCACCGCACAGGCAAGCATCGCCGCGGACAACGAGCCCTCAGGAACCCAGAGCGCGAACCTCGACAACACCGATTCCATGACCTCACACCCCATCGATGTCACCCAATCGACACCGATCGTGTATGTCCAGTTCTACTCCCAGCACAAGGGTGTTGAGAGCGGCGAGTCATTGCTCGTCGAATACACCGACATCGTCGGTAACTGGAACACGCTGACCACCATCGTCTCCGACGGCATCGACCAGTCCGAGTTCGAACTGACTCAACTGGATCTCCCCTTCACCGGATACGGCGGCGCACTCAAGATCCGCTTCACCGCTCAAGGCGATGAAGCCAATGACGACTGGTTCATCGACAACATCGGGGTCACCAAGGACTTCATCGAAGAAACCGAGCCATGCCCAGCGGACTTCACCGGCGAAGGCCAGCTCAACTTCCTCGATGTCTCCGCGTTCCTCACCGCCTTTGGTGCCGGTGAACCAGAAGCAGACTTCGACGACAGCGGCACTTTCAACTTCCTCGATGTCTCCGCATTCCTTGCGGCATATGGAAACGGATGCCCATAAATCGTTCACTGTACAATCTCGAACCCACAACCGTTTCAAGAAACTGAAACACCAACACAACCGAGGGGACAACACGATCCCCTCGGTTTTGAATACCGGAGAAATCACCAATGCCGAAGTTCACTCGCCTTACTCAAGCAACAATGGTCGCCGCGATCATCTCGATCAGCGGGCTCCCAGCGAGCTCACTCGCCGGCCCCACCAAGTCCGCGCCAACCAATACCCAGCAGCAAACCCTGTCGTCTGCACAGAAGCTCAACGCGGTCAAGTCCGCGCTGATCTTGCAGCCCGGTGATGCCGAGATCATGGAAGCCGCGCTCAACGCCCCATTGCTCTTCGTCAGCAAAGCAAAGACCCGCGAGTTCACCCGCGAGCTCATCGTCCACGCGAACAAAGGCAAAGCCCCAACCGCCCAATCTCGGATCTCGCCGTCGATGGTCAAATCGAGCCAGTTCATGGATGAGTATGTTGTTGCCGTACCAGCCGGAGTCTCCGAAGGCGAGATGGCCGCGATGCTGATGGCAACAGGCGAGTACCTCTTTGTTGAACCCAACTGGAAACTTTTCCCCCTCAACACACCAAATGATTCACAGTTTAGCAGCAGCTGGCAGCACAACCGCCTCCAATCAACCGCCGCGTGGGACATCCACACAGGCGACAGCGACATCATCGTCGCCGTCTGTGACTCCGGTGTTGACACCAACCACAATGATCTCGAAGACGCGCTCGTTCCCGGATACAACGCCGTGAACAACCAAGCACAGGTTGATGGAGGTCTAGTCGAAGATGTCAACGGCCACGGCACATTCGTCTCAGGACTCGCCGCCGCCCAAGGCAACAACGGCACCGGTGTCGTCGGTGTCGGCTGGGACTTCCGCGTTATGCCCGTCCGCGTGAGCAACAACTCGAGTGGCACCGCCAACGGATTCGATATCCTCGAAGGCGCACGCTGGGCTGTCGACAACGGCGCCAAAGCAATCAACGCCTCCTTCTCAGGCGGCTCCTCAACCGGAAACCAGGCAACCGCAAACTACATCATCGATCGCGGAGGGCTCCTGTTCTGGTCATCAGGAAACGACAACACCTTTGTTTCCTTCGATGGTGCGGACATCGTCCTCGTCGGATCCACCACCTCCAGCGACAACCGTTCAAGCTTCTCAAACTACGGCACCGCCGTCGATCTCGTCGCACCCGGTTCCAGTGTCCGCTCCACCCGCAACGGCGGAAGCTACGGCAATGGATCAGGTACCAGCTACGCATCACCCATCGCCGCGGGCGTCGCCGCGATGATCTTCTCTGTCCGCGACGATCTCAGCGGACGCGATGTCCAAGACATCCTCTACAACAGTGTGGATGATCTTGGCGCAACAGGTCGCGACGACTTCTACGGTCGCGGTCGCGTCAATACCCTCAAGTCCGTACAAAACGCACTCGCCTACACCCCGCGGCTTGTGCTCCCAATCACTGAATCATTTGACAGCGCCTCATGGATGGACATCCTTGATGTGACCTCGGGTTCACCCGAAACCGTCGTCGATGCTGAATCTTCAGGTTCCGGGTCCGTGCTCCGCTTGGATTCATCCGACCAGGTCACGACCGTAAACCTCGCGGGAAGTTCCCTCCCACTGATCCCCGGCCTGAGTTTCAATCTCAAAGCCGTCGGTGTCGAAGCCGGTGAGTCCCTCCAGGTCGAACTCATCGACGCCAACGGCGTGTGGCAAACAGTCCTCAACTACACCGCAACCGGGATTGATACCGATGGCTATGTCTCCGTCGGGCTGTCGCTCACCCCAGTGTTCCGTCACCACTCCGCAAAGATCCGGTTTACTTCCAATACATCAGACGCATCCGACCAGTGGTTGATTGACGATGTGTTCATCGGTGAAATCGCCGCATCCACGCCCGTCGTCCCCTTCGTCGATTCATTCGAAGCGGGCGTCGTCTCCAGCACCATCTGGACCCAAAGCGAAGATGTCTCGGTTGATGTCCTCAACGCGTCGCATGTCGCCGTCATGTCCGGAGATTCCAGCATGACCACGCAAACCGTCCCGATGGAACAGTTCGGGTTTGTCCCCGCGTATGTCCGCTTCGATGCAGCCGCAGCGAGCGGTGCAGGCGCCGATGACACGCTCCTCGTCGAGGCCACCGATGTCCTTGGCAACTGGCTGGTCCTCGACACCATCAGCGGCTCTTCGCTCTCGACCACCACCCAGACCATCGAGCTCGAAACCACATTCACCTCATGGCTGACCGACTTCCTTCGGATCCGGTTCACCTCTGCCGGCAACGATCCGATCTACATCGACAATGTCTATGTCGGACCGGACCAAGCCTCAGCAATGTGCTCCGGCGCAGACTTCGCCGAGCCCTACGGCCAGCTCAACTTCCTCGATGTCTCCGCATTCCTCTCCGCCTTCGGAGAGAGCAATCCCGCAGCAGACTTCGACGCGAGCGGCACCTTCAACTTCCTCGATGTCTCCGCGTTCCTCTCCCTCTACGGCGATGGCTGCCCATAAACGACCACGAGTAAAGCGGGTCGTTCTCTTCTAAAAACACAACCGGTTGCGGGACTCCCCGCAACCGGTTTTTCTATGTCAATCTGTGAACCCAACTCTCTTACGGGCAGCCCGCGTTGTATGAACCGAGGAACGCGGAGATGTCCAAGAAGTTGAACGATCCGTTCCCATCAAAGTCCGCGACCGAATCACCAACACCAAACGCGCCGAGGAACTCGGAAACATCAAGGAAGTTCAACGAACCGTCCCCGTTGATATCCGCAGGACAAACGCTCGAATTTTCGCACACGAACCGCGTGATACGGATGTTGTCGAGCCCACCCTCGATGACATTCTGAGTCCCAAGGTCGCTCACGCTGAACCGGAAGCGCATCGTCGAGGATGCGTCGATGTCCTGCCCAATCACAATCGAATCACTCCGCCACACCTGCGCCGCGGTCGTCACTGTTCGCACGCGCGTCCAGTTGCTCCCGCCATCGGTCGAAGCGTCCACGGCCCATTCGTCCCCGTTCACCTCACCGGTCGGGATATCGGCAAACCAGTACTCAAACGAGAACTCACCGCCACCCGATAGGTCATAAATCGGCGAGGTCAGGATCGTTGTCCCGTCGTCCACATCCGAGTTGCATGAACTGCCAGAATCATTGTCCGTCACCCAGCAGGTCCCAGACCCATCGGAGTCCGCACCCGGAGCACCACGCGATGAACAATCAACAGGTACGCCACGCGTCCATCCCCCATCGACAGCGTCGCCGCTGACCGTCCAGCCCGCGTCGGTCTCGAAGTTGTCCGAGAGCACGACATCGTATGAACCGATCTCGGTGTGCAACGGATGACTCTCACCTTGAGGCGGAGTGGTCATCGCGCCCGCGATCGTCCCGTTGGCTGAGACAAAGTACTCAATAAACTTGCCGCAGTCCGCGCCGGGGATCGTCTGCGTATACGACCCGTCCCCGTTGTCGCTCATCGGCATCGACAAGAACGAGCCAGGTTCGTTCCGGTAGTTCACCCAGACCGATCCGGGAACCACCGTATCCGAACCCTCATTGATAAACGCGGTGACTTCAATCGGAGTGCCGGGCAAAATCAGATCCGGAGCCGTTTCCGCGAGTGATACCGAAAGTAAACCATCACCAAGATCCAGCGCCGACGCAAGCGCGAACGACTGCGGCCCATCGGTCACATCCGTACCCATCACCTGCACCTGCCACACCCCCGCTTGCGGGTTCTCAACAAACACCTGTTCGATGTTGTTGAGATGATCTTCCTGCGTGCGCACCGCGCCCGCGCTGGGGCTCGCGGGATTGAGCGTCCATGGGAAATGACGATCCCCGCTCGGATCAATCACCACCAGATCCAGATCATTCACCAGCGCCGGAGCGACATTGGGCGCGCCCGCGGGATCGTCCCACGCGATGGTCACGCGGAACTCAGTATCTTCCGGATTCACCATGATCGTAAAGTTTGACGACCCACCCTGATCCAAGCTCTCTTCCTTGAAGTTGCCAGATCGCATGAACTCGATGCTGTCCACCGCGCGGATCGACCCATACCCGCTCTGGTAGTCTGGACCGGTGTTCAGAATGTCTTTCGCACCCTCGATCAAAATGACCTTCATCAACTGATTCGATGGGTCTCCCCACGCGGGATACTGAGCGCGGAAGTCCTGAAGAATCAATGCACCAACCCCCGCCGCCGTTGGAGATGCCATTGAGGTACCGCAGAGCGTAATGTATTCGCTGTTCGATCCATCACCGGTCGAGGTCACCCCGCCGTCGGATCCATTCTGGCACCCCGGCGCAGAAATCACCGGACGCAACCGCCCGTCATCCGATGGACCCCAGCTTGAAAACGCGGTCATCGAATCATCGTTCGAGTTGAGCGCGCCGACTGAGATCGCGTTCTTGTTGTTCCCCGGAGGCGCAGTCGTGCCGTAGCTTGAGCCGCACCGTCCGCTCCCGCGTTCATTCCCCGCGGCCCAAAAGACCGTAATCCCATCGCCGAGCGAGCCGCGGATCACATTATCAATCGTCCCAGCCGTAATGCCATAATCGCCCTGCCACGCACACGGGTACCCGTTCTGCGCGACATTGGACCCGATCGAGTTGTTGCTGATCGACGCGCCCAGCGAGAGCGCGAGCGAGTAGTCCGATTCCAGATCACCCGGATCGGTGTACAAGAACCCCTCGGAGAATCCGCCCGCGACCTCAAAGCCCGCCGCGAGGATGTTCACGCCCGGCGCCATCCCGCGATTGTTGAGCGTTGTGCTCCCGTCGCCGCCGATGGTCCCCGCGACATGGGTCGCGTGGTAATGCACCGCCGACGAATCGATGTTGGTCACGCGACCCGAAAAATCATTGTGCGAAGCACGCACGGTACCGCCGTCGTACACCAGCACCGTCACACCCGTGCCGTCTAGGTTGTACGGCGCGGACTGCGCGGTGTTTACCTGTGTGATCACCCGGTTGGACGAGTTGGTCACCTCCATCGGCGGAAGCGGCGGCTCAATCCATTGCACACGATCATCATCCGCAAGCTTCTTGAGCTGCGAGTACGGCATCTCCACCACCAGCGTGTTCATCGACATCACCACCGACTTCACCGATCCCAGATACGAGCCAAGCAGTTTGTCCATCTCAGGAGATGCCGCATCCACATCGCGGTGCATCATCACATACGCCGCGACGACCGGGTCTGATCCGGACGCCTCGCTGACGCGAACACTCTCGCTCCCGACGATCGCCCACGATGGCATCTCGTCGGCTTGGATCAGAGGATGCAGCTTGTGCGCGCGAGAGATCATCCCCGCATCGCTGAGCTTGCCCTCGAGCGACGCGGCATCCGCGCCCGCATGCACGCGCGCAAAGTATGTGTTGTCCCCAACCGGGCTCAGCAGTTCAAGCCCGTCATCAAGCAGCAACATCCGTGCAGCTTTATCCGGAGCTTCATGGAGCCGGACAAGGATGTACCCGCCACTCGTGGTTGCTTGATTCTGGATCGCCGCGCCCCGCAGGACGCTCGCGGCGGACTGCTGGCTCAATCTTGCACTCTTCTGCTGGCCGGACCGTCCCGACATGGAAGCTTCGGCGCTGTTCTTCCATTGAACAGGCGCTCCAAACACGGTGCCCGCGATTGTCCCGCTCGCCATCGTGATAGCCGCGATCATTCCTGACGACAGCCCCAATCCGTGGGTTGACCTTACAAACATATCGGCCTCCAGAATGTCCACTCCCCGCCGCACCCAAACATCACGGGTGACAAAGCAGCGAGCCAAAAGAAACAACACGCGAGCCCTTTCAGGCCCGCGTGTGAAGTATTAAACGATTATGGACAACCCTGCCCGTACAGACTCAGGAACATCGAGACATCAAGGAAGTTCCAGTTCGCATCCTTGGTCAGGTCCGCGCTCGGATCCTGATTGCTGTATGCCATCAAGAACGCGGACACATCGAGGAAGTTCAACGAACCATCGTTGTTGTAGTCCACCGGGCATCCGCCGGTAAACTCGATCGTGTCAAAGTCCATCTCCACGATCGGGCTCTTGCCATGCAAGACCCACTGTTCGTACGCAACCTCACCGGTACTCTGTGGCGTCATCGGATCCGCATCGGTCTCCTCGTTCTCATCCCGAAGGAACTCGATGTACTCCTTTGAAACAAGCTGGAAATACACACGGACCTCGGCTTTCACCGCGCCCGCAGGGATCGCATACGAAGTCTCGTCCCAGTACTGGCCATCCATGTATGAATAGCCAACCGGGGCCGCCTGCACGGACTCAAAGCCCGCGTTGGTAAACCCGCGTGGTGGAATCCGGTTGTCCTTGATCCACATGTTATTGGCCGCAAAGTGGAACCCCTCGCCTTCGGGGATACCGGTCGCCGCTGCGACCGCGGCATCAACGCCGAGCTTCGCTTCGTACACCTTGGTATCACCAGTCGTCAGCTCCGCAGTCATCGCGTCATACGCGCCACGCTCAGCAACAAGCGCATCCTTCGCATCAAGGAAGCGGACATTCACCCACATCCGCCGCCCCTCTGGGTACCCGGTCGGGAGCTTGTGGCCGGACTGGTTGATCACTCGAACCGAAAGGCCCGAGCCATCCTCAGTGAGTTCCAGATCCGATGCATTCTCGAGCATGTACTCGGCGCGAGCGATCGAATCGTTCGCGATGTCATCGGTGATCCCGGTTTCCGAATCGTCATACAGCGATCGCACCGAGTTGATCACCCAGTTATTCCCGCCGTTGAACGCGTGCTGAGGCATATCAGGACGCAGTGTCGGTTCAATGCGGCACGCGTTTGCGTTCTGGTCAGGCATGTGACAGTCCTGACAGCTCGACACAAACGGATTGTCCCCGCCGAACCGACCTGTCATATCAATCGGAGCAATCGCAAAGTCACTCTGCGCCCACTCCGAATAGGTCCGCTCCACAGGGAACATGTCGTATTTATCAAACGGCGGATCCATCGGATCAAACGCCTCGTGTGGTGTGTCAAGATCATTGAGCGCATAGGTGCCGTCAGGTTGCGCCGTAAAGATCGGGTTTGAAACATCATGGCAAGTTGCGCACATCGCTGAATCCTGGTGGAACGGCGAAAGCTCCCAAGCGTGGTAGAAGAAGTTTTCCCCAAGATCGAACGGACCGCGCCGACGATCAAAGAAGTCCACCACATACGAACCGGTGTGCGGATTCGGTGTGGTTGCATCGATACCAGGGTTGGTGCCCTTGACGCCGTTGAACACTTCAAGGTCAACAACAGGACTCACACCCTCTTCATACACCGGATCAACCATGCGGTGGCAGAAGTTACACGACACACCCTGAAAATCAATGCCCTCCAACGCCGAACCATCGGTCGGCTCAGAGCGTCCCGCGAGCCAGCCGCCGGGGGTGTGACACCGCAGACACAGATCGCCCGCAAAGTCGGCGTCTTGATTGGCAATGCTCAGTGCCGCGTGGAAAATCGGATCGCGAGCCGCTTGCCCCATCATCGAGCCAACCCAACCCTCGTATGGATCGAAGCCGTGGTCAGGGACCGAGTGGCACGCCGCACAGTTGTTGCTGTCAGAGATCGGATGATTGAGCGTATCAGGCTGTGTGCCCGGCAGGAAAAAATCCTGGATCGTGGTCTGCACCGGTGTCGGCGCCGCCTCGGTTTGCGAGGACAGCCCCACCAAACCCATCAATCCAACCATCAAACCAGCAGACACGCCTGCTCGACTCAAAACTGCAGCGGTACCGCTGGTAAAACATCTCATAACACAACCTCCAGAATGTCATAGGCACTCTTCACACGACCCGATCGGGCCTTTCCTCTATACTATTGTCTCAAGACAAGGAACAGGATGCAAGAAAAGATCCCGAAATTCGGGATCTTCTCATTGGCTCGATTAATCAGGTCCCAGCCGGTTATCAAAGACCGATATCCTTGTCCGGTTCTACCGTAATTTACCCTTACGGACACCCATTCCCAAACGCCGAAAGGAATGCAGACACATCAAGGAAGTTGTACTGTCCGTCCAATGTGAAGTCAGCAGCATTGTCCTGATTCCCAAACGCGGTAAGGAACGCGGACACATCAAGGAAGTTCAGCGCCCCGTCACCCGTCAAGTCCGCGGCGCAACTCGGGAGGTCCGCCACCGCGATCATGGTTGCGGTGCCATTGAAAATCACCTGGCCAACCTCAGACCCCTCCACAACCAAAGGCTGCGATCCGGTGAACTCGATCGTGTTGCTGATCGTGACCACCCCTCCATCAACAGAAACCACACCGCCAATCGCGGTGTCTCCCGGCTCGATCGTCGAAAGATCCACAACCTGTGTCCCTGCACCAACAAAGAAAATGTCGTAGTTCACGGTCATGATGCCCGCCATTTCAACAGGCACCGCCGGGAACTCGAACACTCCACCAACCACCGGGACCGGTCCCTGAACAATGCCGGGAGCGGCGTACCGAACAAGACCGCCTGTGAGCGTCGCGTCCGCTGTGGACAAAAACGCCGGAGTCCAGTTGTAGTTCAGGTTCGAGTCCATCATCGCCTCAAAGTCATGCAACGATGCTTCGGATGCGGATTCTGGATCATCAAACGACACCTCAATCACACCGGACAACGCCGTTGAGTCCGAATCGGTGTCGCCGCCGAGTGATCCAAGATCGATCTCGATCGAGAGCTCAAGCGACGACTGCAACGGATCAATCACATAGTCCAACGCCTGTCCCATCGCCGAACCGGCCAGACCAGTCACACACATCGCACAAAGAATCTTTACAGAGTTCATCGCCATTCACCTCGTTCTTGTTGAAACAACTTCATCACTCGAAACACACGGAGCAACCGATGCTCAGCCACCACAGACGCCACTATAGATCTGCAGGAACAGCGACACATCCAAGAAGTTGAACGAACCATCCCCGTTGATGTCACCGCGAACATCCCCGTTCCCGAAATAACCGAGGAATGTCGAGACATCCAAGAAGTTCAGCGTTCCATCACCCGTCAAATCCGCGGCACAAGTCAGCACCACAAACACTCGGCTGGGTTCATAAATCACCTTGTACTCAAGACCCGCCGCCGACGGGGGGAAGAATGTCGTCGCAAACTCGCCGTTGACGGTCCCGCCATCGACGATCTCCCATGTATCCAGGAACATCGGTACATACCCATCATCAAGGTTCACCGTGAGTGTCCCGTCGAGATCGATGGTATCGCTATTGGCCAACAGCAACCGGTCAAACTCACCAGCAGCAAGCCCGCCCAGATCCGTAATCAACTCCGATGACGCAGACAGTGTCAACGCATCAATGTTCATCGTGCGGGTGGTCCCACCCGGATCCAGCACCCCGTTGAGATTGATATTCCCAACAAGCAGCCCGTCGCCACTCACGCTCTGGCCCGAGCCGATCGTTCCGGTGAACCCCGATGCCGCGATGATCTGTGCATCGTTGGAGTTGTTGTTCGTGACCATCGTGATGTTCCCAACACCATCAATCACGGTGTCGGCCTGGAACCGGATGTGCGCGTTGAAGATGTTCGCATCCGAGTTGATGTTGATCGTCCCGTTGTTGGTCAACGGGCTGTCAATCTCAACGATCCCGCCAGCACCCCGCAGATCCATCGTCCCGTTGTTGACCATATCAGAAAGCAACGCGACCCCGGTGGTCACCATCGCGACACTCCCGCCCGCGCTGGTCTCAAAGGTCCCGCCGTTCATCACAACGCCGCTGGTCATCCCCAGTACGCCGCCGGTCGATTGGTAAATGCCGCCACCGCTTCCGTCGTGGTTGCCGTACAGCCGGAGTTCGTTGATCGGGTCATCCCCATCAATCACGCCCGTGTTGACAATGGTGCCGCCGTTTCGCCCGTCGATCTGCCCAGATCCACCAACAAACTGACCACTCCCGATCAGTCCATCGAACGCGCCGTTGGTAAAGATCTGTGCGTCGTTGAAATCACTACTTATCTGCATGCGGACTGTCCCATTCCCGATCAGTTCCGCTGAAGCGGTCTCAAAGACCAGGTGCGCGTTGAAAATATTCGCGTTGGAGTTCACCGAAAGCGTCCCGTTGTTGACCACAGGCCCGGCCATCCGCAGGAAACTCCCGTTTCCCCGGATACCCAGGTGACCAAGATTCGTCACATCTGAAACCGATGCCGACGAGTTGTTCGCAACATCGACGATACCATCTCCGGAGGAATCAAAGGTGCCGTGATCGAGGGCCAACCCGTTTCCAAGAGTCAGCAACCCGTTGTCCGAGCGGTACACCCCAAGATTATTCCCGGTGTGGTTCCCCTCCAAAAGCAGCTCAAACGCGGGCTCCTTCCCCGCAGCGGCATGGTTCCCGTTGATCACACCAAGATTCTCGATGATCCCATCGTTGTCGCCGCCGATTCGGCCCGAACCCATCACCGTCTGGTTCTCACCAATCGTCAGCATCACCGCGGCATCCGTAAAGATCTGCGCGTCGAGCCGATCAGAAGGCGTCGTCATCTGTACAACGCCATCCCCGCCAATCGCAACATCAACAGAAGTGCGAAGGTGTGCGTTGAAAACATTGTTATCCGAGTTGATCGAGAGTGTCCCGTTGTTCACCAATGTTCCACCGAGCTCGATCGACCCACCTTTGCCCCAGATATTCAGCTGTCCGTTGTTGGTGACATTGGAGATCTTCGCGATGCCACCGGTATCCTTAGTGATCGAGCCGGTCCCGGAACTCTCAAAGGTTCCGCCGTCAAGCACCAATCCAGTCAGAAGCAACAGGGTCCCGTTGTCTGAGCGATACACGCCCCCAGTGCCCAAGTGATTCCCGCCGATCCCCAGCCCGACAGCGGCATCATTGCCGTTGATGGTGCCTCTGTTGAAAATCAATCCGCCCGCAGGATCACCAATGATCTGCCCGCTCCCCGAAACGGTCTGATTGATACCAATCGTCCCGGTGATTCCAGCGGAAGTCAGAATCTGTGCATCCGCCAGATCCCCGACAGAAATCATCACGACATCGCCGGTCCCATTAAGCGTTGCGTTATTGACAAACTGGATGTGCGCGTTGAAGACGGAGCTGTCCGAGTTTACCGTGATCGTCCCGTTGTTGACCACATTTGCATTCAGGTTTAAGAATCCGCTCCCACTCGGGATCTGCAGATCCCCCGAGTTGGTCAGTCCCCCAATCGTCGAAGTCCCATTGCCCTTCACCACCGCACCACCGCTGGTCGTCACGAACGCCCCGCCGCTGACCACCGACCCACTGCCCAGCACGAAGGTCCCGTCACCAACAGCGCCCGCAGTACCGCCGGCTGTTTGCGTCAGTGTCCCAACAATTTCCAAACCGCCAATCACATTGTCGCCAACAAGAACCCCTTGGTTGACAATGTCCCCATTCAGTCGGCCCGCACCACGGATGGTGTGCCCGTTCATGTGCGTCAGCGTGAACGGCGATGTGACAATGACCTGGGCATCTTCCGTGCTGCCGTTGCCATTGAGCACAATCTCGCCGCTCCCTGAAATCGCCGCGTCGGCTTCAAACCCGATGTGGGTGTTGAAGACCGTTCCACCAACATTGATGATGATGGTCCCGTTGTTGAACAGATCGCCGTTGAGTCTGTGGTAGATCGACACCAGCCCGAGCGTTGCATCAGGGTTGAAGATCGAGAGCGATCCGTGCGTGAAGTTGTTGCTGATCGTGACCATGTACGCGCCGGACATCCCCAGCACCGCGTCCTCACCCACCGCGTTGGGCACATTACCGCCCACCCAGTTCCCCGCGACATTCCAGTTCCCATCAACCGGAGATGCCCAATCAATCACCTGCGCCCCCGCGCTAGTACCAGCCGAGGCCACGATCGCGCACGCCAACAATGCCATTTCCCGTTTCATTGCGTTCTCTCCGTAAAAGTATCTGTTCTCTCAGTAAATAGCGTAGCACATCACCCCCAGTTCCCAAAGCCAAAACTGGGGATATGCCCCAGTTTTGAACCAAATTCACAGATCATAAACCCTTCCGTCCATGTAAAAACCGGCCGGGAAAGCCCGGCCGGTTCTCAGATTCTCTATGACTGCTCGTCGGCTCAGCCCTTATGGACAGCCTTCGCCGAACGCCGCGAGAAACGCGGACACATCAAGAAAGTTAAAGTTCCCGTCTGCGGTAAAATCTGCGACCGGGTCCTGCTTGCCGAACGCCGAAAGAAACGCGGACACATCCAAGAAGTTCAGGCTCCCATCGCCGGTCAAATCCGCAGGACATCCCGCGGCACACGCATCGGGGATGCCATCATCATTTTCATCCGGTGCGGATGGATTGACGATTTTGTACACACCCGAACCACGAGTGAAGTACAACTCGCCGTCCTCGCCCTCACCAAAGGAAGTGATCCCGAATCCCGGAGAGAACTCGGTCGCGCGGGTGTAACCATTGTCCGGATCAAGCGTCCACACGGTACCCGTGCAGTAATCCGCGAAGAAGTACAAGCCCTGGAATTCCTCACCGAGCTCACAGCCGCGGTAGACATATCCGCCTGTGACTGAACACCCATCGCTATGGTTATAGACATACTGCGGATCGGTCCACCCGGACTGAGCGCAGCCCGAAGAGTTGTACGACACAAGCCCTTCACGGCAGCGCCAGCCGTAATACAACCCGCCTTGATTACCAACATTGTGGTTCACTTCTTCCCACGCGTTCTGACCAACATCCGCGATCCACATGTCGCCATTGTCACGATCGAACGAGCAGCGCCACGCGTTGCGAAGACCGTAGTGGTAAACCTCGCCACGGGTGGTCACATCGCCGTCATCAGCCCACGCGTTGTCTGCTGGAATGCCATACGGAAGTCCCGCATCCTGCGTGTCCACATCAATCCGGAGCATTTTGCCAAGCAAAATTTCCAAGTTCGAAGCCCGGTTTCCAGGATCACCACCCGAGCCACCGTCACCCGTCGAGATGTACAAATATCCATCAGGACCAAACCCGATCCATCCACCATTGTGGTTGGAGAACGGCTGGTCAATCTGCAACAGAACCCGCTCGGAGCTTGGATCAGCAACCGTATCGCTCACCGCGGTGAACTCAGAGACGAAGGTGTCGCCCGAACCAACATCGCCGGTGTAATACACATAAAACTTGTTCTCACCATCAGCACCCTCGACCGCGTAGTCAGGATGGAACGCCAAGCCCAGAAGCCCACGCTCGCCACCAGACATCACTGGTCCGGTGATGTTCAGAAACGGAGCGGTCAGCAGCGTCCCGCCCGCATCAACGATGCGGATCCGGCCGACCTGCTCAAGCACGAACAAGCGACCAGAATCGTCGCCCGCATGCGTCACAAAGTCAGGACTCGAAAGCCCCGTTGTCACGGTCTGACTGGAAAGCTGCGCCTGAGCAAAGGTTGCCCCCGCTGCAAGCACACACGCACTCAATACATTCTTCATTCGATTCTCTCCTACAGATCCAGTTGGTGTTGAATAGTTGATATTTTCAGCCGAGACCTAAAAAACTCCCGGAACTACAGCGTACACAGGGACGAATGCCCATACAAGAACTTTCGGCCCAAAAGCCCCACGGTTGCAATGAAATCGCATGACAAACCACGGAATCAAGCCCCGCGACTCTGTGAAACTCATGGACACCCAGCCGCAAACGCCGCGAGGAACTCGGAAACATCTAAGAAGTTGAACGATCCGTCCCCGTTGATATCCGCCGCCGAGTTCTGAGCTCCGAACGCTCCGAGGAACGCCGAGACATCAAAGAAGTCCGATAACCCGTCCCCAGTAAAGTCCGCCGTGCACGCGATTGTGCAGGGGATCGATTCGGTGCAGAAGATATCAAGCTGAGCAACCGCCGAACGGATAAACCCGTCCCCGCCCGCGCCAGCCGGGTCGTTCACCAGCCATTGCATGTAGAGCCGTTGCCCGTCGAGCGCGAGGTTGTTGTCGATCGGATACGCAAGCGTTCCGTACCCGCCGCCGTCGCCCATCCCACGCAGCGTGATCGGTCCGAACAACTGATCCGCAGCGAGCACCCCATCAACCGCAGGATTCTGCGACACCGCGACCCACGCCTCCGCTCCTCCAAGCGCAAAGTCCACGCCGATCTTAAAGTCATCATTGCCCAGGTTCGGAGGGATCACCGCGAGCATCTGAGGCACAAACCCACCCGATCCAACACCACCACTCCCGAGCACAACAGGATTTGGTTCCGCACGCTCAGAGTGCAGCTTCGGACGATCAAACGGGAAGGTTTCATTGGCAACACGCGGGTCCGTAAGGCCGTTGACCAAGAAATCCTTCACCGCAACTTCAACACCAGCACTGAAGCGAACCCGCCCCGCAACAATCCCGTTTAGATTATCGCCAAACGGCTGGCGACCGTTCCGGTGCGCGTAGTGATCCATAATGTCATCAACATTACTCAGAGTTCCGGTGTGCATGAGCTTGTCACGCAGGCCCATGTTTCGGATCGAAGGCGTCCGGAACGCACCACGGTCCGAGTTCAATCCAGTCACATTCTGACGACCACGATCCTCAAACGGCGGACGCACTCCATCCACAAAGAAATCCGAGTTCGCATAAGTCGGCGCGGGGTGGCAGAAAGTACACGCCGACGCCTGATACGCGGTATATCCCGTAATTTGCTGCGCCGTCATCGCATCCGTCTGCCCATCGTTCCATAAATCCCAAGGCGTCTCGTTGGGAATAAGCGTCCGCTGATAGGTCGCCAACGCATACGCGATCCGAACCGCTGTGATCTCTGGGTCACCAAACGCATCCTCAAACAGCTCGCCGTAGGTCGGCCGTGCTTCAATCGCACCAGCCATATCCGCCGGGACCGAATCGGCAACCGCCAGCGGGCGAACCCGAGCAAGCTTGTCGCGGACCTCGCCCCAAGTTCTCCCGGTGTGCGACATCTCGACCTCGTTCATAATCGGCGCGAGCGACTGAATCTCAAGCCCCGCAACGCCGGACTGAAACAGCAAGTCCCCAGATTCTGGATCAACAAAGTTGAGTGACGCGCGCCCATCCCAGAACAGACTCCCGTTAAACATCGACATCAGGTTCGAGAACGCAACCCGATCGGTCACCTGCGTGTCGAGCCCGAACATGTCCGCCCGCTCATACGCCCCGTTCTCGTCAACCCGCAAAACGCCTGGCGATCCAATCACATCGTCCGCCGTCACATAGTTCTGATCGAATCCAGGATGCACGCCTACGCGTGGATCGGTCCCGCCCGCTGATGGAATATGGCAGGTCCCGCACGAAATCGTGCTGTCGCTCGAAAGCTGCTCATCCCAGAACAAAATCTTCCCGAGCACCCGTTTCGCTTCTGAAGGCGGGTTCTGGATCGGTGCAAACGGGGTCCACAGCGCCGCATCCGCATTGGGTACCGCAAGCTCGATCTCATCGAGACTGTCGATAAACCGCTGATTACTCATCGTCGCCCCGCCCGCATCGCTCTGGGCAAACACTGGTGCCGCCCCAACTCCCGCAACAGAGGCCAAAGCGAACAAACCTAGAGTGAGACGGGTCTCGACCTTCATACAACGCTCCAATGTATACCAAACAATGCTCAAATGCCCGATGCACTCGGAGCCCATCTCATCATACCAGATCCAGCACCTGCTGGGTCAACTCTTTCATGGACATCCCGCTCCGTACGCCGCAAGGAACGCTGAAACATCCAAGAAGTTAAAGTTCCCGTCCGCTTCAAAGTCCGCGGCCGCCTCCTGATTTCCAAACGCCGTAAGGAACGCGGAGACATCTAGGAAGTTGAGCATCCCGTCACCCGTCAGATCCGGAGCGCAATCGCTCTCACAGTTCTCCGAGCCCGGCCCGAACCAGTTGCCACCAACCAGATCACAGGTCGCCTTGTCAAACTGGGTGCACGCACCGGTCGCGGGAATCTCGCACGCACCAAAGCACAACGCGGTCGCGCAAGTCGAACCCGCACCGCTCCAGATCCCACCGAGCAGATCCGCCTCTTCTTCGGTCACGCTGTCGATGCAAGAGCCATCCTGCATACACACCGACCCGACCTGACCACCGGTGCAATCCACGATTACCCGGATAATCCAGTCGCCGGTCACGCCGAGCGATTCAGCCGATCGCCATTGACCACTTGCGATGCGAACCGAGTTCTTGCCGGGAGTAATCCCAGAGTCATCAAACAGCACACTCGGATTGAAAGTCGCTGAGTCGTTAAAGAACTTGAGCGAGACCACAAACTCCTCACCTGCAGTCACAGGGACATTGATGGGGATGGTCTGGTTCTCATCCATATAGCGGAACTCGTTGAGCCCGCCGTCTTGCAGCGCCGGAGCGAGCAGCTCTTCTTTGACGGCGCCGGTGTTGGGGAAGGTCCCAGCTTCATAGATCAGGATCGAGTCTTCGAGCGAGACCTGCGCCCCGCCGAGCAGCGAACGCCACATCACCTGGATCGCCACAATCGAGCCATCACACGGAGAGGTCAGCCAGACCGCCGCTTCTTCACCCGCGACAAAGCAGGGACAGATCGTCGCGTTGTCACCGCCGGACAAACTATCGTTCTGCAATGTCACCTCGTCAGCAGACGAAGACATCGAAAGCACACCCAATAGAGCGGACATTACGACTGGAAAAACGACTGGACGAAGCAAACTTTGGACGCTCATAAAACACTCCCTGCTGGTCAAATACACAAACCGCGAGCCGCACTGCAGCACGCTTCCCCAATGCCCAGTCTAACAGAATCCGCGCCGATTGCGAGACAAATTCACCCGATTCCACACCCGATATCCACAACAACAATCCCCACGCATGCCACACAGGCCACCAAACCCACGCGCCAGAGCCATTTTGACATACACTCCGGGTATCAAATCACTATTCTGAATCCATTTCTCATGAACCCCGCAGCCACCATGACCGACCAAACCCCGCCCCAAACCGTCCCCTTCTTCGTCGTCGAAGACACCAAGACCATGAAGGCGCTCGCCAGTCCTGTCCGATGGGAAATCCTCGACACGATGGGCGCCCTCGGAGAATGCTCCGCCGCCGACATCGCGCAGTACACCGCACGCGCCCGCACCTCCCTCTACCCACACATCCAAGACCTCGTCAGCTGCGGCCTCATCTACGAAACCGGCACAAGGCTCATGGGCAAACGATACGAACAACTCTACAGACCCAAAGCCGTCATGATCGGCACACGCTTCAACCAAAACGACCAAGAAAACCTCGACTACCACACCACCTTCGCAAACGCACTCGCCCGCCTCATGGCAAGAAAGCACGAGCGAGCCGCCAACGAACCCGGCGCCAACCCACGCACAGACCAACGCAACCACCACTGCGGCGGACACAGCGTCTGGGTCGACGAACAACAACTCGCGAAACTCAACACCATGATCGACGACATCTGGGAGTTCTGCGAATCCTCACACCCAGGTGAAGGCAAACAACTCATGCATGTCGGACTCTTCCTGAGCAGGCACATCCCAAAAACAAAAGAGAAGTAGGCTCAGGCAAAACACTCCAGGGTTACGGGCAACCCTTCCCAAACGCCGCGAGGAACGCCGACACATCGAGGAAGTTGAAACTCCCGTCTGCTTCAAAGTCCGCGACAGGGTCTTGATTCCCAAACGCATCGAGGAACGCAGACACATCGAGGAAGTTCAGTGCTCCCTCGCCCGTCAAGTCCGCAGCACAACCCATCACAGGCGTCGCGACAAACACACCAACCGTCCCGTTCCGCAAGAACGCGCTGAAAGCAACCTGACCCGCATCGTTGATATCAATCACCCCGCTGGTCACCTGCTTGCCAGTCAATCCACCAAAATCAACACCCAATGGCAGCATCCCAAGATCCGTCATGATCTCCTGATCAAACTCGATAAGCTTCACAAGACTCTCGCCATCGCCAACCCAGATCGCTGTGGAATCAAACGCTGTATCACTCGCGCGGAACGCGACCCACCCATTGGAGTTCACGACCGGCGGGAAGTTGGCGAACGAACCGTTCTGGATCGTCTCATCAGCCCCATCCGCGATCATCGTCATCGAAGCACCGTCCCACCGGTTCACTTCCCAGATCGAGCCCGATGTCCGGCGCGCCGAGAACGCGACATCCCCGTTCTGCGCAATCGCCGTCGAGTTCACAAACGAGTTCCACATCGCCCCCGTCTCCGCGACCGTCGTAGGCACACCCATCGAATCAAACCGAACGATCCGACGCGATGGTCCGGCTACAGGAATCGTCCCGAGCACCACCTGCCGCGAGTCGTTGATCTCCGGCGCAAACAAGAACGAGTAGTTCCCGTCGTAGGTATTGGCGATCGAGTTCTGCGTGCGCACGCCGTCAATAAACTCATCAATCATCAGCTTATCGCCCGTCGCGCCAAAGTCCGCGGTGTAGCAGATCGCGCCGTCACTCGTCAGCGTCACGCCGCCAAAGCCCGCGATCCCTTCACTCCCACCAATCGTAAAGTTTTCCAGCAGCGTACCAGCAGTATCGTACAACTCCGCGCCATCACTGAACCCACCCTGCTCGATCGCGATCATCCCATTACGGAGATCAAGCGTCGTCGACCAGATCGAATCGCCGGGAGACGGAGCCGAGAAAATAATCCCGCCCGCGCCATCCTGACCGTAAAAAATCCCCTCAGACGATCCATAAAACACACGGATCGCCACATCCCCATCCTCACCAATCGACACATACTGCGAAGACAACGAACTCGGGAACGGCAGATTAAACGCCGGCGTCGCATTATCCAAACTCGATCGACACTGAAGCTCAAAGGTCCACTCCGTAGGAACCTGACCCTGTGCCATCCCCGAAACCGCACAAATCACAATACCAATCGCTCGCGACTTCATCATCACATCGTCCTCCTCGTCACAATCAAACTCAACGGCGATACAACCACCGCTCCACTGAACACCGTATCCGATTTCCTCAACAAATCCAAATGGAAAGCACCCGAAAATCGGATCCTCACACCGAACCCGTTCCACAATATTCTTGCATTCAGACAGAGAGCCGATATATTCATAGTTCCGAGGAGCACGCCGTCATATGAAGTTCGCATTTCAAGGATCCCTAATCATCTCAGTATCCATCGCCACCCAGTCTCTCGCAGACGGGATGGAGTGCGTCTTTCAAGACCTCATTGCCGAGCTCGAGCTCCCAGGAAATGCGCAAGAAATCCAGCTGTTCGACCACTACGCAATACTCGGATCAATCGACGAAATCTACATTGTTGACATCAGCTCGCCAGCCAACCCAATCATGATGAGCTCGTTCCCAACTAGAGACCGCGTCAACGACATCACCATCATCAACCAAACCGCCTACATCGCCGACGGCTTCGACGGCGGACTCCAAATTCTCAACATCGCAGACCCCGCAAACCCAACACTCATCGGCGAAGTGACCACTTCACAAGATGCCCGCTTCGTGCTCATCGACCAAGACATCGCCTACATCGCCGACTACTCACACGGCGTCAAAGTCATCGACATCTCAAACCCCGCAGCACCAACCCAGATCGGATCACTCGACACCTTCACCACATCCGGACTCGCGCTCAAAGATAACACCCTCTTCGTGGCAGACCGCGGCGGAGGACTCCTGCTCATGGATGTCAGCACCCCTGCAACCCCAATACTCCTCGACACCATCCAAACCCCAGGCTCTCCAAGAGACTTGCTCATCGACCAAGACACCCTCTATATAGCCGACGGATCCGCAGGGATCACCGCCTACGACATCACCTCACCAACAAACCCAACCCTGCTCTTCACCACAAACGACGGCGGAGATGCCTCAAAAATCTCCCGAAGCAACGACACCCTCCTCACCGCAGGACTGGAAACCTCGTTCTCGATCTTCGAACTCCAGACCGATGCCGCGCCCCTCCATCTCTCCACCTACCCGCTCCCATCCAACGCCTTCGATGTTCAAGCAGACCCCGCAACCAACATCGCCCACATCGCCTGCTACAGAGCCGGACTGGTGTCCGTAAACATCTCAAATCCAAAGACCAGCCCAAAGCTCGCAAAGCTAAGCACCCCAGACCTCGCGCTTGCGCTCGATATACAAGACCATATCGCATATGTCGCCGTTGAAGACGCAGGGATGCAAGCAATCGACTTCTCCGACCCGACAAACCCTGTCGTGCTCGACACCGAGAACACCGCCGGCGATGCCCGAGGCATCGAAATCTCAGGAAACACCGCCTTCCTCGCGCTCAAATCCGCCGGACTCGGGATGATCAACATCACCGATCCAACCAACCTCTTCGAGTGGCCGACATTCCTCACCCCCGGGATCGCATTCGACCTCACCGTCCGCGACAACCACGCCTTCATCGCCGACGGCTTCAACTTCACCATCATCAATGTCCAGCTCCCATTCGCGCCAACACTCGTCAGCGCCATAAGCGCCCCCGATCAAGCCTACAGCGTCGAAGTCGCCGGGAACCACGCCTTCGTCGGCACGAGATCAGGTCTCCATATCTACGACATCACCAACCTTGCAAGCCCATCGCATATCGCCCAGTACAGCAACAACTTTGTCCGAGAGATGATCATCCAAGACAATCTCATCTACATCGCAAACCTCAGCGCAGGTCTCCACATTGTGGACATCAGCGACCCAACCAACCCCGTCTTCATTTCAGAGTACGAAACAAGATTCAGACCATCAGGCGGGCTCGAAGGTCTCGAAATCAAAGGAACAACACTCTACCTCGCAGACTCCGTGGACGGCATGACAATGCTCGACATCAGCGACCCCACGCAGCCAACACGCATCGGCGCCTACAACACAGATGGACAAGCCCGAAGAGTTTGCGTCCAAAACGACATCGCAGTGATCGCCGACACCGAAGGCGGCGTCTTGTTCCTCGATGCAAGCAACGACTGCAACACCTGCACTCCCGATGTCAACAACGACGGGTCGCTCAACTTCCTCGATATTTCCCTTTACCTTAGCAACTACGCATCCAACAACACAATCGCCGACCTCAACACCGACGGCTCACTTAACTTCCTAGATGTATCACTGTTCCTGCAGCTCTTCGGACAAGGTTGCCCGTAAGCATCACGCCTTGCCAACCAACCCCTCGTTGGTCTCAAACCGCGCCAGCGCCGCGAGCAACTGCTCCACCTGCTGCGGTGGCGGCATGTTCATCATCCGACGACGCAGCGCCGTGATCGTCTTCAAAGGCTCCGCACCAATCAACTTCTCGTCCTTTCGAGTGCCGCTCGCCGCGAGGTTGATCGCCGGGAACAACCGCTTCTCCGCGATCTTCCGATCGAGAATCAGCTCCATGTTGCCCGTGCCTTTAAACTCCTCGAAGATCACCTGATCCCCCTGCGATCCCGTGTCCACCAAGCAAGTCGCGATGATCGTCAACGATCCGCCCTCCTCGGTGTTGCGAGCCGCGCCGAAGATCCGCTTGGGAACCTCGAGCGCTTTGGAATCAATACCACCCGAAAGCGTGCGCCCAGAGTTGGCGTGCTTGCCCGAACGGTTGAACGCGCGCCCGAGCCGGGTCAACGAATCAAGCACGACAAACACATGCTGCCCGTTCTCGACCATCTTCTTGCACCGATCAATCGCTTGCGTGGAGATCTCGATGTGCCGTTTCACATCATGATCATTGCTCGATGCGATGATCTCGATCCGATCCTGCGCCCAAGGCTTGTCCCACTCCGCGTCCCCCTCGCGCTGCGCCAGGTTCCCCTGGAACGCACGAATAAAGTCCGTCACTTCCTCCGGACGCTCATCAATCAACAGCGCCATCACATGCACATCGGGATGGTTGATCAGCACGCTGGTCGTAATGTCCTTGAGCAGCGTCGTCTTCCCCGCCTTCGGCGGAGACACAATCATCCCACGCTGACCACGCCCAATCGGACAGAACATATCAATCAATCGGCACGCCGGCGCACACCCCGGATATTCAAGATTCAGAATCGGCTCAGGATCAATCGAAGTGAGATCCTCGAACTTCTTGCGATTGGCAAACTCCTCAGGGGTCATGCCCTCGATGCTCACAAACCGCTCAACCACAGGACGCGCATCACGCGGCCCGCTGCTCCCCCGGCTGTTCTTCCCCCGACGCCTCCGCCGTGGCTTCTTCATCTCCACCACGACCTCCACACGAAGCCCATCCCGCAAGGGAAGCTCCTCACCGAAGTGAACCGGAACAAACGGATCATCATTGATCTCAGTCCCCTCAGCCGCACCGTTGATACGAACACGCCCCTCAGTGCGCGATGGCCATTCCAATATGCCTGTAAGCATAGTCATCCATACCCATTCTTCTAAGTGAACAGTTCTGCAGTAAGTACTGGTACCGGCAACCCAAGAACCGGGGGCAACTTCGAGTCGCCGCGCTCAGTTCAAGAATCACATCCGCGTGCGAGCAAACATGCCCGGCACACCAACAAGTATAGTCCATCATTCGGATCGGTGTGTCAAGCACCATCTTGCCCAATCAATCAACGAATCCAACCAGCCGCATCCCCACCCCACCAGCCCCCCACCGACCAACCACAGCGCTTCGTCCGATAGCCTTGCCGATAGCTCCCCATCAAATCCCCGCCCCCACCATCGCCGCGCTAAGATAGCCCCGAATGCCACAAATTCCATCCATGAAGCGCATCACAGGCATCCCCGTCTCCAAAGGCCTCGTCATCGGGCGCGTCTATCTATTGGAAGACGACCGCTCCTTCCGCGTTGGACCACAAGCCATCGACGAGATGGACGCCCCCGCCCAGCTCGAACGATTCGAACTCGCAAGAAGAGCCGCCATCGCGGACCTCGACGCGCTCCACGAAGAATCCACCGGCGAAATGGGCTCCGAAGCCGCCAAAATCTTCCTCTTCCACATCGGCGCACTCAACGACCCCACCATTCTCAAACCCATCCGCGCCATGATCGAAAACGATCATGTCACCCCCGAATACGCGACCAGCTTCACCCTCAGAAAGCTCGCCGCCCGGTTCGCCAAACACCCCGACTCCACCTTCCAATCCAAAGTCGACGACCTCCGCGACCTCGCCTCCCGCCTCCTGAGCAAACTCAGCGGCAAGTCCGCCGCGACCCTCGCATCCGTCGGCAAAAACACCATCATCGTCGCCCGCGATCTCACCCCAACCCAAACCGCAGGGTTCAACCGCTCGCACATCACCGGATTCGTCACCGACCTCGGTGGACGCACCTCCCACACCGCCATCGTCGCCGGCGCCCTCTCCCTCCCAGCCGTAGTCGGCGCGAAAAACATCACCACCAAAGCCCACGACGGGCAAACAATCATCGTCGATGGCAACAAAGGCACCATCATCCTCGACCCCGACGAGGAAACCATCGAGCAATACGAAACGCTCATCCAGACCGCCGAAGAAGCCCGCATCTCCCTCCACGAGCTCGCCGAACTGCCCGCGATCACCACCGACGGCGTAGAAATCGAACTCCTCGGAAACATCGAGTTCGCCGACGAAATCCCCCACCTCCTCGATGAAGGCGGACAAGGCGTCGGCCTCTACCGCACCGAGTTCCTCTACCTCACCGGCAACCAATCCCCCACCGAAGACGAACAGTTCGCCGCCTACAAACAGTGCATCGACCACCTCAAGGGCAAAACCCTCACCATCCGCACCTTCGACCTGGGCGCGGACAAATACACCGCTCGACAAGAAGAAAGCCCAGAGCGCAACCCCTCACTGGGCCTCCGCTCCATCCGATACTCCCTCTACAACCAAAAAATGTTCCGCACCCAGCTCCGCGCCATCCTCCGAGCAAGCGCCCTGGGACCCATCAAAATCATGTTCCCGCTGATCACCAACATCACCGAGTTCCGCTCAGCACGCTATTTCCTCAACGAAGAAATGGAAGAACTCGCCGAAGCCGGAATCGAATATAACCCGAATATCAAGGTCGGAATGATGGTCGAAGTCCCCGCCGCAGCCCTTATGGCGTCTACCTTTGCGCAAGAAGTGGACTTTTTCTCGGTCGGGACCAATGACCTTGTTCAGTACACCCTCGCCGTCGACCGAACCAATGAGAAGGTCGCGTCGTTGTATACACCAATACACCCCGCCGTCCTCCGCCTCGTCCGCGATGTCGCCCGAGCAGGCCGGAAACGGAACATCCCCGTCTCCTGCTGTGGTCAATCCGCAGCAGATCCTGCCTTCGCCGCGTTGCTGATCGGGATGGGCGTGCGTACCCTCTCTGTGACCGCTTCAAGTCTCCCCCTCGTCAAACGAGCAATCCGAGGCCTCAGCGTCACCAAATGCGAACGGATCGCCAAACGCGCGATCGGGTTCGATTCCGAAGCCGAATCCTCGAGCTATGTGTTCAATCGGCTAAGAAAGATAGTCCCAGAGGTCTTCGACGGTCGTACCGTCGGCTGATCCTCTCGAACCAAACCACCGCGCCGTGTGCACACAAGCCCCGCCGGACACGCCCTCCGCCGACCCCGCTCTGCAAAGCAGACGCAGGCCCGCGAACAAGACGGCGATCCAGCACCGCAAGACACGCACCGCGCATAACCAGTCTGCGAGCGACGCGTTTGAACAACCGCACGCGCCTGACCAACACGATCAACCCACTCACCCTCACCGGTGACCCGCTATCCATTACGCGATACAACCCGATCGAATGCTCAGCCGCGCTGCCTTCTACAAATTCACGCCGCTCGTCGACGCCCCAGGAACCTATCCATGAGCGACGAACCCAAAGACGCAGCCGCGTCCTCTGAATCCACTCCGGAATCAACAAAGACCACGAAGAAGACCGCCAAGAAAACAACCAAAAAAACGACCAAGAAGCCCGCCGCCAAAAAGGCCGCTTCAAAGAAGGTCGCCAAGAAGACCACCAAGAAAACGGTCAAGAAGCGCGTCGCCAAAAAAGCCGCCGCCAAATCCGTGACCGAGTCCGAAACCGATCCCATCGAATCGGAAGACGCACCAAATCTTGAATCAGAAGTGGTCGCCGAAGACTCCACAAACGAAGATTCCAATCAAGCATCCGAACAGGACTCCGATTCGGACACTGAGCCAACCGAAGCACCCAAGCGATCGCGCCGCCGCTCCAAGAAAGTCGCCTCATCGAAAAAGTCCGATGACGACCAGCAAAGCGATAATGACTCGAGCGAGAGCAAGCCCGAACGCAAGCCCCGCTCCAGAACAACAAAGAAACCCAAAGCCGACGAGAAACGACCGTACACCGAGATGATCGTCAACTATGTCCCCGGAGACGACTGCCGCATCGCGATCGTCCAAGACGGACAGCTCGAAGATGTCTTCTCCGAAAACACCAACAAGGTCTCCCGCGTCAACAACATCTATGTTGGTCGCGTCACCAATGTCGAAGCCTCCATCCAAGCCGCCTTCATCGACTTCGGTACCGAAGAAAACGGCTTCCTCCACATCACCGACATCCACCCACAGTACTTCGCCAAAGGCGAAGACAAAACCGAACGCGTCGGGAAGAAAACCCCGCACCGCGAGCGCCCACCCATCCAAGATGTCCTCAAGCGCGGCCAAGAAATCACCGTCCAAGTCCTCAAAGAAGGCGTAGGCACCAAAGGCCCATCCCTCACCTCCTACATCTCCATACCGGGACGCTTCCTCGTCATGATGCCAGGCATGGACAAGGTCGGCGTCTCCCGCAAAGAAGAAGACGACGACAAGCGCAAAGCCGCCAAGTCGATCCTCAACACACTCGATCTCCCGAGCGGCTTCGGATTCATCCTCCGCACCGCGGGCTTCGACCGCAATAAGACCGAACTCAAGCGCGACCTCGCGTACCTCAACCGTCTCTGGACCGACATGGAGAAACGACGCAAGGGAGGCAACCGCCCCCGCCTGCTCTACTCCGAGTCCGACCTCCTCGTCCGCACCGTCCGCGACCTGCTCTCCACAGAGATGGACCGCGTCGTCATCGACTCTGAAGCCGCGCTCAAGCGCGTCGCACGGTTCGTCAAGATCGCCGCACCACGCTCGCACGCCAAGCTCGCCCACTATGTCGGCACCGCGCCCATCTTCCACGCGTTCAACATCGAAAAGCAGATCGAAGAGATCCACTCACGCGAGGTCGAGCTCCCCTCAGGCGGACGCCTCGTCATCGATCAAACCGAAGCCCTCGTCGCGATCGATGTGAACTCCGGAAAATCCCGCGGCGCAAAGGACGCGGAAACCAACGCGTACAAAACCAACCTCGAAGCCGTCGACGCGATCTGCCGCCAGATCCGCCTCCGCGACCTCGGAGGCTTGGTCGTCAACGACCTCATCGACATGCGATACTCCTCGCACCGCAAGGACATCGAGAACCGCTTCCGCGAGCGACTCAAAAACGACCGCGCCAAAACATCCATCGGCCCAATCTCAGACTTCGGCCTCCTCGAGATGACCCGACAGCGCATGCGCGGCTCAATGGAATCCCAGCACTTCGCCGACTGCCCAACCTGCCGCGGACGCGGACTCGTCCAGCGTCCAGGCTCCGTCGCCGACACCGCACTCCGCGAACTCGCCGCGATCATCGACCACGCGAATGTCAAACGCGCCGAACTCGTCGTCCACCCACGCGTCGCCTCCGAACTCCTCTCCACGAAACGCTCCCTGCTCATCCGCGTCGAGCTCTCCTCCGGAAAGACCGTCGATGTCCGAGTCTCCGACTCGCTACCGATGGACCGCTTCGCGCTCTACGCCTACGAAGCCAACGGCAACGACATCGACACCGACAAACTCAAAAACTTGACACGCCCCAAACCACAGATCGTCGAATGGAGTTCCATCGACGATGACGATTCCGGTTGGGCCGTGGACCTCAACGAGGAAAGCGACGAAGCAACCGTCCTCAAACTCGCCGAAGATTTCGCCAAGAAAGCAGAAAAAGCCGAGAAGGCGGACCTCCCCATCGACGACTCCACACCACTCATGGACGAGAACGGCGAACCCGTCAAAAAGAAACGCCGCCGTCGCCGAAGAGGCAAAGGCCGCTCCGAATCCGACACCGAAAACGGATCAAACAACGCAGACGACAATCAATCAGACAGCGATTCAGGCAACGGCTCCGAGAAAAACTCGAAGCCAGAAAGCAAGTCCTCAGAAGACGCCGCACCCGAACTCGACGAGCACGGCGAACCCATCAAAAAGAAACGCCGTCGCCGAAGAGGCGGACGCAACCGCTCCCGCAGCGACAGCGATTCCGGTGACCACAACGCAGATGCAAACGAGAACTCGGACTCGCGCGAGCCCAAGCCACGCTCAAGATCAAGATCGCGATCCAACTCCGACAGCAAAGCAGAGAACAGATCCGAAAGCAGATCCGAAAGCAAGCCCGAAAGCAAGCCCGAACCCGTTGCAGAACCCAAGCCAAGACGCCGGGGTCTCTACTCCGGTGGTCGCCGCAAGCTCACCAGCGCGGAAATCTCCGCGATCGATCGGGATGTCTAACCCAACCCGCCACACATCACACCATTCGCCGTGGGAGCGCCACCCCGCTCCCACGGCTCTTTCCGTAACACACCCAACCACCCCCATGATCATCACCCCATGACCGGCGCGCACGACCACATCCCGCAACCAGCACCGCCGCCCGTCCTCCGGATCGCCATCCTCGGATCCACCGGATCCATCGGCACCCAAACCCTCGACACCGTCAACCACCTCAACACCCTCCACGCAAACAACCAACACCCCACCCACTACCAAATCGTCGGCCTCTGCGCCCGCGCCAACTCATCGCGCCTCCAACAACAATCCGACGCGCACCCAGACGCAACCCTCGCGCTCACCTGCCCAGACGCAACACTCAAAACAAATCTCCCCCTCATCCAGAGCGAAGACGCCGCGACCATCCTCATCGAGCAAACCAAACCCGACCTCGTCATCGGCGCCATCGTCGGCATCGCAGGTCTCCAAAGCACCCTCCGCGCCGCCCAGCTCGGCATCGACATCGCGCTGGCCAACAAAGAATCCCTCGTCGCCGGCGGACACCTGGTCACCCAAGCCGCGCGAGCATCGGGCGCACGCATCCTCCCCATCGATTCCGAGCACGCTGGACTCTGGCAGTGCATCCTCGCCATCACCAGCCCAACCTACGCCCCGCCTTCACCAACCCCGCTCAACACCATCCGCCGCGTCACCCTCACCGCCTCGGGTGGTCCATTCCGCAGCGCGACCCTCGAAGAAATACAGCACGCCACCATCGAGCAGGCCCTCAACCACCCCACATGGTCAATGGGCAACAAAGTCTCCATCGACAGCGCCACCCTCATCAACAAAGCCCTCGAACTCATCGAAGCCCACTGGCTCTTCGGACTCTCCGCAGACCAACTCGACGCCGTCATCCACCCCCAGTCCACCGTCCACGCCTTCCTCGAAACAAACGATGGATCAACCCTCGCGCACCTCGGACCCACCGACATGCGATGCCCCATCCAGCACGCGCTCACCCACCCCCACCGAGCGCCCGCACAAACACCATCGCTCGATCTGGCAACACTGGGATCGCTGGATTTCGAGCCCATCGACCCCGTCCGCTTCCCAGCAATCAGACTCGCCAAACGCGTCATCGAGCAGGGCCAAAGCGCAGGCGTTGTCTTCAACGCCGCCAACGAAACCGCCGTCGCCGCCTTCCTCGATCACCGCTTGCCGTTCGGACGCATCGCCCACACCATCGAGTCCGTCATGGATCAGATCCCCCCCGAGCCCGCGCCCACCCTCGACCATATCCTCGAAACCGACAAGCGTGCCCGGCACGCCGCACAAGACATCCTCGAAAGAACCCCGGAGCCACGCACATGAGCAAGCAACCCAAGCCGCCCTCCCCGGCGCTCATGAAAGCCATTCAAGAAATCCACTCGCTCTACGAACGCAATCAGCTCGAAGAGTCATGGAAACGGGTCGAGCGTGCCCTCGCCAAGAACCCGCGATCGGGTTCGCTTCACGCGCTAGCCGCCATGATTCTCATCAAAGGCCCGAACCAAGAACGCGCCCGCTACCACGCCGACAAATCCGTTGCCCTCGATCCAATCAACCCCGATGTACTCTCCACCCGCGCCTCCTTTCATATGGTTGATGATGAGCACGACAAAGCCCGCGCACTCTATGAACGCGCCCTCAAATCAAGCCCCGACCACCCCGGCGCTCTCGCAGGATTAGGCACCGCCCTCTCCCAGCTCGGCAACTACAGCGAAGCCAGACACGCCATGTCGCGCCTCCACAAGCTCAATCAGAAGTTAGCCGAACCACTCGTCAACCTCGCCCTCCTCGAGCTCGAGACCACCCACGCATCCCGCGCCATCGAACTCCTCAAGGCCGCCCCCTCCCCCCTCGACCAACACCCCAATGTGCGCAATCTCCACGCCCTCGCCCACTCCTACGACGACGATGTCACCCCCGAGCAGGCTTTCGATGCACATAAACGCTTCGGCGACGAAATCGCCAAGCACATCCCCCCGCAGACCAACCACCCAAACGACCCAGACCCGGACCGACCGCTCCGAATCGGATACATCTCCCCCGATCTTCGACAGCACTCGATCGCATACTTCCTCGAACCCATCCTCGCAAACCACGACAAGGCCAACTACCAAGCCCACTGCTTCATGACCTCCAGTTCCGAGGATGCATTCACCGACCGCTTCAAACACCACGCGCACACCTGGCACAACCTCTTCGGACTCCAAATCCCCGACATGGCACAAGCCGTCCGCGACGCCAACATCGACATCCTCATCGATCTCAATGGGCACTTCTCGGGACACAAACTCCCGGTCTTCGCGATGCGCCCCGCTCCCGTACAAATCACCTTCATCGGCTACGCAAACACCACCGGCATGCGCACCATCGACGCCCGCATCGTCGACAACACCACCGACCCCGCCCCCAGCGCCAACGCCTTTGCCACCGAACAACTCGTGCGCATCGACCCCTGCTTCCTCTGCTACCGTCCCCACGAAAATACCCCCGAGCCGCGCGAGCCCGACCCCGCCCTCCCCGTCACAATCGGATCCTTCAACAACCTCATGAAGCTCAGCACCCCCACCATCCGTGTCTGGAGCGAGATCCTCAAAGCCCGCCCCGCCGTTCGCTTGCTCCTCAAAGCCTCGAAACTCGCCAGCGAAGAACTCAAAGCCGAACTCCTCCAGCGATTTGCTGATCAAGGCATCGACCAGTCCCGTCTCGATCTCCGCGCCTTCTCGCCCACCACGCAAGACCACCTCAACACCTACAACGAGATCGACCTCGCCCTCGACACCTTCCCATACACCGGCACCACCACCACCTGCGAATCACTCGTCATGGGTGTCCCCGTCCTCTCACTCCTGGGCAACTCCCACGCAGGCCGCGTCAGCGCCTCACTCCTCAGCGCAATCGATCGCAAAGACCTGATCGCCCGCAGCGAAGCCGAGTACATCAGCAAAGCACTCGAAATCATCGATTCCGGAAAGCGCAACAAATCCCAACGCGAGTCCCTCCGCCAACAGGTCCTCAGCTCCCCCCTCTGTGATCAAGCGACATACACCCGCAAGGTCGAAGACGCATACCGTACCCTCTGGACGCAATGGTGCAACCCCACATAAACCCAAGGCACGACCCATGAGCACAATCTGGATCGCATCCTACCCAAAGAGCGGCAACACCTGGCTCCGCTTCATGCTCTACGCCGCAATCTACGGCCCACCAAAGCACTCCGCCGATGTCTCCGCCAAAATCCAAGACATCCACCGAAGAATGCCCACCGATCTCGATCCCGACGGCCCAACCTACATCAAAACACACTTCGAGCTCACCGACCAGCACCCCAAACTCGACAACACACTCAAAGCCATCCACATCATCCGCAACCCGCGCGATGTCCTCCTCTCCACACTCAACTACCGCAAACTCGCAGACGATGGATCCCTCCCAGTCACCACCAAAGTCTTGGCCAAATCCTTCATCAAGTTCGGTGGAGACCCCGCCTTCGTACAAAACGGCTTCGGGACATGGGCCTCAAACGCCCGCTCATGGAACGCCACCACCCCCTTCCCCGTCCTCCACCTCCGCTACGAAGAACTCAAAGCCGACCCCAAAGCACAGCTCATCAAACTCTTGGAGTTCCTCGAACTCTCCCGCACCGAAACCGAAATCGACCAAGCACTCGCCGCAAGCTCCTTCGATTCCATGCGCGCGCTGGAAATCCGCGAGAAACAAGCCGACCCCAGCAACAACCTCAACAAAAATCTTTTCGTAGGCACAAAGAGTGCCACCCGCAAAGGCGTCTACTTTATGAACAAAGGCAAGTCCAACCAATCCCTCGACACCATCACCCCAGGACTCGATGCGCAGTTCAACGCCGCCTTCAAAGACGACCTCGAAGAGTTTGGGTACTGAATAACCCCCCTACGCCTCGTACCCAAGCAACGCGCACGCCCGCTGATACCGCTCATCAGCGCGGAACCGCTCAAGCAACCCCTCATCCATCGGCTTGCGCTCAAGCGTACGAATCTCCGAATCACCCGCGCCCCGCCCGTGCCCCTTGCGAACATCCCCCGTCACCGTCGTGTACGACGCCCACCGCTCGCTGTACTTCGGATCAAACGCAAGATCCAGCATCCCGCACAGCTCGCGCAGCTTCGTGTCGGGATCTCTCGTCAAATCCTCATAACGAACAAACCCTTTCCCACCCTGACAACCAACCGCATACTCAGCCATCGCCAGGTTCCCATCAAAGAACAGATCCATATCCACCTGCGGAATCTCCGGAAACTTGGAAAACGACATATACTGATCAATCGGATGCCGAACACTGCACGCCTCGACAATCTCAAAGGTGTCCTCGAGCGCATCGCGTAGCCCCGACCCCATCTTCGGATTCTTAAGAAACGGATGACCGTAATAATCAATGTGCGACCAGTCCCGCAGCACAAGCGTCTCCCCCCGCGATTCCGCCGTCTGCGCACACACCCACACAAACTGCTCAAACCGAGGCCCACGCACCATCTTCCACCGGCTCATCTGCTTCTTGCTCACAAGATCAAACCACTCCACCGCCTGCCACATCGGATTGGTGATATTGAGCACCGCCGGATGAATCTCCGAGATCAACACCACCCCATCCATCGATCCAAGACACTTGCTGATCAGCGTCCCGCCCGACCGCGCCAGATGCCGCAAGATCCGAATCGTCGGCTTCTTCGCAGTCGCTTTCATGTCCTTCTGTTTATTGGCACCCGCCATCACCCAATCTCCTGCATCCACGCCCATTGCCGCTCGATCCCCTCGCGGATCGAGGTCGTCGCGCCATACCCAAGCTCTTTGCTCGATCGTTCAAGATCCGCCCATGTCCGGTCCACATCCCCCGCCTGCATCGGTTGCTGATCAACAATCGGCTCCCGCCCCACAACCTCCCCGATCATCGCGATCAACTCCCGCAACACCACCGGATGATCACTCCCCAGGTTCCATATCCGGTACCCAAACGAATCAATCCGCTGATACGAAGCCAGCACCCCAGACACGATGTCATCCACAAAGGTAAAGTCCCTGCTCATCGACCCATCACCAAACATCGTGATCGTCTCGCCCCTCGACACCTTATTCAAAAACAACCGGATCGCAAGATCAGGACGCTGCCCCGGACCAAACACCGTAAAGAACCGCAGCATCGCGACAGGCATCCCCGTCAGATGATGATGCGTCTCCCCGATCAACTCACACGCCCGCTTCGTCGCCGCATACGGAGAAATCGGATGCTCCACCGCATCAAGCTCACTAAACGGCGTCTTCTCGTTGTTCCCATACACCGACGAAGACGACGCCGCGACCACGCGCCCACATTTGGCCCCGCTCGCCGCGCTCAGCACCGACTGCGTCCCCACCACATTCGCCTTCGCGTACCCAACCGGATCCGCAATCGAAGGCCGCACCCCCGCCTTGGCCGCAAGATGAATCACCCCCGTCACCCCATGCTCCTCCATTAGCGCCTGCAGCGTATCGGTATCACACAGGTCCATCTCACAAAATACAAACCGTTCTTTCCCACCAGCCCCTCCAACAGCCACCCCCCGGACCATCCCCAGATTCAGTTCCTTCAGCTCCCGCGCATAATACGGATCAAAGCAATCCACCCCAACCACCCGCGCCCCCAAGCCAAGCAACCCCGCCGACACATGCGAACCAATAAACCCCGCCGCACCGGTCACCAAAACACATTCGTTCGCAACATCCATCGCCATGTCCATCCAGCTAAAATCAACACGCCAAACACATGGCCCAACACGAAGCACAAAAGGAACCCGATCCTAGCGCAAGCCCCACACCAACCCACCCAACACCACCAACCAATCCGGTCAGCGCAAAAAGAAAGCAGGGTGCCATGGGTCCACGGCACCCCGCTGGAGGAGAGAGAGATTTGTATAGAATGATCGAAACTGTTCACCTTCAAGCTTTCTTATCGGTATTTTAGCACAATTCCTTGCCTATCTTCACAATTTAACAATCTTGTTCGGATATTGTTTGTATAATTTGTCCCAACTCCTGTGGATATCTCCATTTCAAGCACCCAACAATGTCGATAGCATTCAATATCTCATCATCACAACACACATTAGAAACCATGCACACACCACCCGACGAAGACCCACACCCTCCGCCGACCAACCGGCCAGCCGCGATCGAGTTTGAACTCATCGACCCGCTGTCCATGCTCTCATCCACCGCCACAAACAACATCACCACCTGGGTCCACGCCGTCTTCGCCCACCTCCGCGCCACCGGATCGGTCCGCGCCAAGGTCGTCAACGATCAACAAATGGCAGACGCACACCAACGCTTCTCGGGAATCCCGGGTACGACCGATGTCCTCACCTTCGATCTCAACGAAGAAGACGACTCGGACACCAAAGCACTCGACACAGACCTCATCATCTGCTTCGACGAAGCCGCGCGACAAGCACATTCACACAACCATTCCACAGAACACGAACTCCTCCTCTATATCATCCATGGCACACTCCACTGCCTCGGATACAACGACCACACACCAGAAGACTACAACGCAATGCACACACGCGAAGACCAACTCCTCACCAGCGCCGGAATCGGCCCCCTCTTTGACCGAGGAACATCCTCATGATCCTCTCATCACCAGGCTGGCTCTTCATCATCCTCATCGCGCTCCTGATCATCTCAGGAGTCCTCTCATCCCTCACCGTCTCCCTCCTCACCATGTCGAGATCCAAACTCGCATCCATCATCCAACGCGATGAAAGCTCCCCCCTCTCAAGACGACTCTCCACCATCGAGAAAGACCTCGACGGCCACGCCGCCGCGATCCGAATCCTCTCCATCGTCACCAACCTCCTCGTCGGTCTCGCCTCCATCTACTGGCTCACCGCCATCATGAACCTCGAGTACCCAACCCTCACCTCCCTCGTCATCGGGATCATCGTCGCCACCGCCCTCACCTGGCCCGCAACCATCCTCGTCCCCATCGGCGTCGCAAACCACGCCGGCGAACGCTTCGTCGCACTCTTCTCAACACTCGTCCGCGCCGCCCACGCCATCCTCTTCCCGTTCCTCTTCCTGATGCGATTCCTCGACGAGGTCATCCGCAGACTCGCAGGCACCGACCCCAACCCAACCCAAGACTCCATCAGCTCCGAACTCCTCTCCGTCGTCTCCGAAGGACAGCGCGAAGGACACATCGACGACACCGAACGAGACATGCTCGAAGCCGTCGTCGAGTTCCGCTCCACACTCGCCGAATCCGTCATGACTCCCCGCACCGAAGTCGATGCGCTCGAATACACCGACAACCTCGCCGATGTAAAACTCTTCGTCGACAAGCACGGCCACTCACGCGCCCCCGTCTACGAACAAAACCTCGACCACATCGTCGGGATGCTCTACGCCAAAGACCTCCTCGGATGGATCATGGCACACGACACCAACACCCCATTCGACCTCAAGTCAATCCTCAGATCACCCACCTTCGTCCCCGAAACCAAAACCGTCCGCGAACTCCTCGCGCAACTCCTCGTCGACAAAGTCCACATCGCCATCATCATCGATGAATACGGCGGCACCTCAGGTCTCGTCACCATGGAAGACATCGTCGAAGAAATCTTCGGCGAAATCCAAGACGAATACGAAAAACCAGAAGACGACCCCTCCGGCGTCGAAATCGACGAGCACACCACCACCGCAGAAATCGACGCGCGCACAGAAATCGACGACGCCAACGACGACCTCGAATCCCTCGGCATCCAGTTCCCAGAATCAGACGACTACGACACCGTCGCGGGATACATCAACACCACCCTCGGACGAATCCCAGAACAAGGCGAACAAGTCACCCAGCACGAGATGAACATCACCATCCTCGAAGCAGAACCCACCCGCGTTCTGAGAATCTCAGTCGAACCCTTCAAAGACGACACCGAAGACAGCTAAAGCCCACCCAGCTCATGTCGACACAGGCAGTCCCTTGCTCACCCGTATCCGGAATGCATCGTCAACAACAAGCCCCGCCGCACGCGCGATCAGCGCCAACTCCACCTTGTTGGATTTCTGGAGCTTCAGACCAATCGAAACCCGGTGATTCTCAATGGTCTTCACCGATCGGTGCAGCAACACCGCGATCTCCCGCGCCATCAAGCCCTGACCGATCAACGCGAGCACCTCAAGCTCCCGCTTGCTCAGCACCGAGAGCTCCCCAAGCCCCACAAACTCCGATTGAACCAGAGGCCTCTCCTCAGATCGAAGCAGACGCTCCGCCTCATCCCCCGCATCAATCCGGCGAGTCACAAACAGCACATGACCGACCTCCCCCTCCTCACACTCAAGCGAACTCATCCAACTGAACTGCTGATAACCGTTCCAGATGGATCGCAAAATACACTCTTCCCCCGAATCGATAACCCGAGCAACCAACCCCAAACGCTCGGCGACCCATTCATCGGGATACCCAAGGTCAGCGATATTCTTGCCAATAAAATCACTAGGTTCCGCAGGTTCATTGATACACAATCGCAATGTTTCAGCATTCAGATACAACACCCGCCCGTCACGATCAAGCACGATCACACATGTGCCCATTTCACGACTGATGGCCTCAAATTCGCGTTCATATTCCGTCATAGATAGAAAGTCCTAAAAAGTAGCGAGAGTGGCTCCAACACTAGACCGCATATCTAAATCAAGCAAAAAATTGAAAACTCACGCAAAATCATCACAATCGATGACCGAAGATCACAAACACGACAAATCCCCACTCATCAAGAGATATCCGGTATAAATACACAAAAATCATCCAACACACAAACCAACCCCCAAAACAAAATAGGGAGTTCTTCCGTGATGAAAGTCCTCATTTTTCAACCAACGCATCAATAGAAAGACCCGCAACCGCGGGTCTCAATCACTTTACATCGAATGGTGAACTTGCTTATCGCACGCGCTGACGATCAGAATCTTCCACCTTCAACCCCGCCGCACGCGCGATCAGCGCGAGTTCGACCTTATTGGATTTCTTCAGCTTCGCGCCCAGCGCAATCCGATGATTCTCAACCGTCTTGACCGACCGGTGCATCAGCTCCGCGATCTCTTTCGCCGTCAATCCCTGACCAATCAGCGCCAACACCTCAAGCTCGCGCCGGGTCAGCTCCTTGAGCACACCAAGCCCCGTCACCTCAGAATGAATCACAGGCATCTCAGACTCAAGCAACAACCGCTCCGCCTCAGCACCCGCGCTCACCCGCCGTGTCACCACCAACACACGGAAAGGCTCACCCTCTTCGTCGCAAATCGAACGCATCCAACTGAACTGCTGCAGCCCGTGCCAGATCGTCCGGAGCAAAATCTCCTGACCGGTCCGCTCAATCTCGCGGATCAAATCAATACGCTCCTTCGCCCACTCTGCTGGGAAGCCCATCTCAACGAGATCCTTCCCAAGGATGTCCTCGGATTTCGTGTCGTCCGCAAAGAACATCCGGATCGCTTCGTCGTTGATGTACAACAACCGGGCGTCCCGGTCAAGCACAGAAACGCCCGTTCCAGGTTCTTGGCTCAACAATGCAAATAGTGTGTCGTCTGTTTTCATTTTCTAGGGATTCCAAGCCATACGAGAGGCATGGAGCATAGACCCCATCCTACGATCACGCGATGCATTTCAACCTCTACAACACAATCACCAAGACTTCCGAACCCTTTATTCCAAACGACCCAACCTCCATCACCTTCTATTCCTGCGGCCCAACCGTCTACGACGACGCGCACATCGGAAACTTCCGCTCTTTCCTCGCCGCAGACCTCCTCCGCAGATGGATCGAGTCCCCGCTCTGCACTTTAAAAATAGGTCGATCCCCCGATACGGAAACACACACCGGCGTACGCAAAGTCACCCATGTCATGAACATCACCGATGTCGGACACATGACCGAAGACGACAACGCCGACGGCGCAGGCGAAGATAAAATGGAAGTCGCCGCACAAAGAATCAAACAAGCCCAATCCAAAAAGGATGGCTCGGTCCACAAAGCCGCCGACATCGATCCAAACGATCCCCGCGCCATCGCACGCTTCTACGAACAACGCTTCAAAGACGACGCCATCAAACTCGGACTCAAAGTCGCCGTCGAAGCACAAACCGACCCAACCCTCATGCCCCGCGCCTCCGACCATGTCGACCACATGAAACAAGTCATCGTCGACCTCCTCAACACCAACCACGCCTACACCGCCGGCAGCCGCGCTATTTATTTCAACACACAAACCTTCCCAAACTACGGCAAACTCTCCGGCAACACCCTCGACCAACTCAAAGGCGGCGCCGGAGGACGCGTCGACGACGCACAACAATCCGAAAAGAAACACCCCGCCGACTTCCTCCTCTGGAAAGAAGACCCATCCCACAAAATGAAATGGGACGCGCCCAACCATCCAGACTGCGCCGACTGGCAACAAGGCTACCCCGGCTGGCACATCGAATGCACCGCGATGGCTTTAGCACGCCTCATCCCAGGCGGACTCGACGCCGCCAAAGCCAAACACAGCACCATCGACCTCCACTCCGGAGGAGAAGACAACATCTTCCCCCACCACGAATGCGAGATCGCCCAGTCCTGCTGCTTCACACACAACGACTCCTTCGCCAACCACTGGTTCCACGCAAGGTTCCTGAAAGTCGAAGGCGAAAAAATGTCCAAGTCCAAAGGGACCATGTACACCCTGAGCGACCTGACAGAAAAAGGCATCGACCCCGCCGCCGTGCGATTAGAACTGATCAAAACCCACTACCGAGCCAACGCCGACTTCTCCATGCAAGGCCTCAAAGACTCCGCTCGCCGAATCGAAGTTTGGAGACGCAGTGTACGAGAAATCATGGCTTGTATTGCTCACCCTGAACTTGAGCATACATATACGGGACATGATTTCGTAACCCGGTTTGCAGACGCATTACATGACGATCTTAATGTCGCCCTCGGTATTTCGATACTCGACTTAATCCGCGGCTCTGTTTCAACAGGATTCGATGTAGACCTGAATACAGAAAATGCACTCAAAGCAAGAGAAGCCCGTATAAAAGAAATTGGAAAAACAATTGCTCTTCCAGAAAGCCCTATGAGTAGCGATGTTGCTATGAAAATTGTGGGCGACCTTTCAAAATCAGATAATGAACGATCATTGGCCGCTATCCACTTGATCGATTCAGTACTCGGGGTCATCTTCCGACCAATCGAAAAAGCACAAGACACCGGCATCGCCCTCTACCAACCCGGCGTCGCCCCCTCACCAGAAATCGAAGCCCTCCTCCAACAACGCGCCGACGCAAAGAAATCCAAAGACTTCGCCACCGCCGACACCATCCGCGACCAGCTCGCCGCGATGAACCTCTCCATCATGGACAAACCCGGCGGCAAAGTCGAAGTCGCCCCCACAAACTAACCCCAAACCAAGGGTGCCACTACTCGCCGTCTTCGGCGCAGTAGTGTCTTCATCTTCTCTCCTCCCCCGGGCCTCCGGGGGAGGTGTCTGCGCTTCGCAGACGGAGGGGGTCTTCCACGGACGCCGTTCTACCTCCCTCTCCCCCAACGAGAAGACCAGTGCGAGGACCCTTCACTCCCCTCCCCCCTACCATCCCCCATGCTCTGGACCCTCTGGCGATCCATCCTGTTCGAGTTCTGGCGGATGCTCATCATCACCACCGCCATCGTCGTCGCCGCGATCTCTTTCGCCGCCACCGTCAAACCGCTCGCCGATGGATCCCTCACCTTCGACCAAGCCTTCCGATTCCTCGGATACGCCATCCCCCCCATGCTCGCCTACGCCCTCCCCTTCGCCGCGGGATTCTCCGCGACCATGACCTACCACCGCATGGTCGCTGAAAACGAACTCACCGCAACCTTCGCCTCGGGAATCTCCCACAAACAAGTCCTCTTCCCCATGCTCATCAGCGGCATCATCCTCGCCGGAACCCTCGTCACCCTCAACAACCAAATCATCCCACGCTTCCTCCAACGCATGGAAGAAATGGTCACCCGAGACTTCGCCAAAATCCTCGTCAACTCCCTCTCCCAAGGCCGCTCCGCAATGGTCGGCAACACCGAACTCCACGCCGACCGCGTCGAAGAAATCCCGCCCAAGCCAAACTCAACAGTCGAACAACAGTTCCGTCTCGGCGGCGTCGTCATGATCGAAGCCGAAGAAGACGGCACCATCCGAATCGACGGCACCGCCGCACACGCATGGATCCAACTCTACCCAGCATGGGCGCTCGCGCCAGAACAACGCTCCCGCATCGCCGACGACGACGCACGCGCCATCGTCATGCAGTTCGAAGACCTCACCATCAACGAACAAGGCGACGCCGTCGCGTGGGAATCCGTCACCTCCCCCGCGATCCCCATCCCACGCGTCTTCAAAGACGACCCCAAGTTCATGACCGCATCGGAAATGGAAACCCTCCACGACGATCCGGACCAAATGAACTTCGTCGATCGCCCCCGCGCCCAGCTCGCCCGCGCCATCGCCTCCCACCAAACCCTCGCATCCCTCCGCAACCTCGTCAGCTCCGCACAACCAATGCGTTTCATGACTGGCCACAACCAAACCATCACCATCCTCGCAGGATCAATCACCCAGCAAGGCACCCAGTGGGTCCTCGCCCCCCTCGCTTCAACCAACACCATCGAAATCCAGGTCACCAAACCCGACGGACACACCGACCGCCTCAGCGCACAAGCCGCAACCCTCAACCCAAACGCAACTTCCACCATCGACCCCTTCGACAACCAATCCAGCACCAACACGCTCACCCTCGACCTCGACCTCAACACCGTCACCATCCTCGGCGGCTCCCAATCCCAAACCAACACCCAGATCGCAAACACCCAGTACACCTCCCTCCACCTCCGCGACGACCCCCTCCCCGCGCTCCTCTCCAAACCCAGCAGCGAGATGCTCATCGCCGCCGAGCCCTACCGCCATCAAGACTCTCTCCAATACAGTCTCCCCATCCACGACCTCGCCAACAGACTCGAATACGAAATCGCCCACCTCGACCGCGAGGTCCTCTCCAAAGTCCATGAGCGCTGGGCCTTCTCCGCCGCCGCCCTCATCATGGTCCTCGCCGGAGGCGTCACCGCGATGCGACTCAAGCACACCCAGCCCCTCGTCATCTACCTCTGGTCCTTCTTCCCAGCCCTCCTCACCTTCCTCTTCATCTCCGGCGGACAACAAGCCGTCCACAAGTCCGGCCCAATCGCCCTCCCCCTCCTCTGGTCAGGAATCCTCCTCATCACCCTCTACACCCTCAACGCACTCCGCAAGGTCGCCAAACACTAAACCATCCTGAAAACCATGCCGAGCGATCAACCCAATCAACCATCTTCACCGAACTCATCACCCCGCTGGTGGATGCGCCTAGGAACCAAACCAAGCGCCGCCATCGCCCTCATCCTCGCCATCACCCTCTCCCGGCTCATCTGGCAACTCTTCTCCCCCTACACCCTCGCTGAGGACGAAGCCCACTACTGGGAATGGTCCCGACACCTCGACTGGTCCTACTACTCCAAAGGACCAGGAGTCGCATGGTCCATCTTCACCTCCACCAAATTCCTCGGCAACACCGAGTTCGCCGTCCGCCTCCCATCACTCATCGCCTCCACCCTCGGCGCGATCGCGATCCTCAAAACCGCACGCGTCGCCTACAACGACCAGCTCACCACCTTCGTCTCCGCGCTCCTCTGGTTCTGCGTCCCAGGACTCGCGATCGCCAGCATGGTCATGACCATCGACGCCCCCTACACCGCCTGCTGGGCATGGGCCACCTACTTCGCAACCCGCGCCCTCATCGACAACAAACCCAACGCATGGATCGGGTTCGGATGCATGATCGCCCTCGGATTCATCTTCAAATACACCATCCTCCTCCTCATCCCAGGCGTCCTCCTCGCCGGACTCCTCATCAAACCAAACAAACTCAACCCAAAGTGGTTCCTCCTCGGCTTGCTCATCTCAACCATCGGACTTCTCCCCGTCCTCATCTGGAACGCACACCACGACTGGGCAACCTTCCGCCACCTCCTCGGACACCTCGACATCCAAGGCGGCGACACCGCCAACACCCTCACCGCACACGAATCATGGACCCCCTTCTGGGCGCTCGAATACATCGTCCTCCAGCTCGCCATCGGCGCGGGAGTCCTCTTCCTCGCGATCTTCGCAATCCCCAACTCCAAAAAACACGCCGACACCCAGACCGCAAACGCCACCCGCACCCTCTGGTTGTTCGCGCTCCCCATCTTCGCGTTCTACTTCATCGTCTCCCTCATCACCCAAACCGAAGGCAACTGGGCACTCGCCGGATTCATCTCCATCATCCCCCCCGCCGCCTTCGCCGCCATCGAAGGCGTCAAACGCAACGACCACCCCGTCAGGTTCGCATGGGGCGCGTCCATCTTCCTTGGAGTCTTCTCCCTCCTCCTCTTCCCCACCGCGTCATGGGCCTCCAAGCGAGCATTCGTCGGACAATACATCCCCATCGCAAGACTCACCGGCATGCGCGAGCACGCCGCAGCAGCACAAGAAGTCCTCGACGAGCTCCAATCCCAAACCGGACAACACCCCCTCATCCTCACCGAACACTACGGCCGCGCCTCCCAGCTCGCCTTCTACCTCAAAGGCCACCCCACCACCTACTGCATCTCCGCGCTCGTGGGAGGACGCAAAACCCAGTACGACATGTGGACCGCCACCGACCTCTCCAACCCCACCACCCTCGCCCCACTCCAACACCGACCCGCCCTCCTCATGGGAGGACGCATCGACCAGTGGACCCCCGCCTTCGATCAGGTCAAAGACATCGGACAACTCACCGCCGAACCCATCGACAACCGAACCTCGTACATCGGGTACAACTTTACAGATTTCACCTCATGGACCCCCCCTCGTCGTCTCGATAACCCAGTAGTACCCACACCCAGCCCATGATTCAAACAACCCCATGACCTACCGCACCCCCCAACAACTCCGCCAACGCTGGCTCACCCTCTACCAGCTCACCGCCGCCCTCGTCATCGCGTTCATCTTCGTCTCCCTCTTCGACTTCGTCCTCCTCGATGCCCTCACCACCGTCGACCCAGTCACCAACCGCGTCAACCGTTCCTTCGAATCCAAAGACTGGTACACACTCCTCCGCAACTTCGGATTCGTAGGCACATGGGCCGTCATCGCCCTCGCCTTCCTCCTCCACGACCGCAACACCACCCGCGCCCTACCCACCATCCTCGCCCCGCTCCTCTCCGGCGCCGCCGCCGAGTTCCTCAAACTCATCTTCGTCCGCGAGCGTCCTGTGTCCGACGCGATCATCCAACCCAACGGCTACAACTTCCGCTTCCCCTTCTCCGGTTTCATCGACGGCCACAACCTCGGACTCCCCTCCAGCCACGCCGCCGTCGCCTTCGGAGGCGCATGCATCCTCGCAACCTTCTTCCCAAGAATCCGAATCCTCCTCATCATCCTCGCCGCAGGATGCGCCTATTCAAGAATGATCACCGGAGCCCACTTCGCCTCCGATGTCTTCCTCGGCGCCGTCGTCGGCTACATCATCGCCAAACTCTTCGCCAATGCCCTCCCAAAGCCCGACCGCAAGTTCACCCTCTAGCCCCGAACGATTTCTTCCCGCCCCCTCCTGCCTACTTGTCTTCCTTCCTTCCCTCCTTCCCTCCTTCCCTCCTTCCAACCTTTCTTCCCTACCTTCCTGTATTCCTTCCTTCTTTCCTCCGTTTCCTTCATGCCTTTCTTCCTCCCTCTCCCCCAGGGAGAGGGCCGGGGTGAGGGCTCTTTATCTTCTTCCTTCTCCTCCCCCGTCCTGACGGGGGAGGTGTCGCGCAGCGACGGAGGGGGTCTTCTCTTTCTTCCCCATGAGCAAACAGCCAGTAGCCAATCCCCTCCCCTACCATCCCCCGATGTCCCTCCTCGACCGCTACATCGCGCGCCAGTTCCTGACCAATGTGGTCCTCCTCTTCGTCATCCTCTTCTCATTCATCATCGTCATCGATGTCTCCCTCAACATCGACCAGTTCCTCGACATGGCCAAACGCCTCGGCGCACAAACAAGCGACCAAGACCCCGGCACCATCCGCAGAACCGTCCTCTCCATCCTCCTCATCGCCGACCTCTGGTGGCCAAAGCTCCTCCAACTCTACAACTTCCTCCTGGGAATGGTCATGGTCGGCGCGATGGGATTCACCTTCTCCCAGATGTCCAAAAGCCGCGAACTCATCGCACTCATGGCCGCGGGAATCGGTCTCCACCGAATCATCAAACCCGTCCTCGTCGTCGCCATCGGACTCACCGCGCTCCAGCTCGTCAACCAAGAGTTCATCATCCCCAGAATCGCCCCCCTCCTCGTCCGAGGCCACGAAAACGCCGGAGACCACAAACTCTCCGTCGACTCCGTCCCCCTCACCAAAGACGGCCAAGGACGACTCTTCCGCGCCGCATCCTTCGACGCCAACACCAACACCCTCGAAGGTCTTTACATCCTCGAACGAAACGAAGCCGGATACACCACCCGCGCCATCACCGCACCGTCCGCCACCTACACCAACGGCGGATGGGACCTCACAAACGCCACCGCCCAGTCCCGCACCCAAACCACCGTCGGACAGCCCCAACCCATCGCCCGCATCGAATCCTCCCTCGACCCCAACGAACTCCGCATCAACCGCTACGAGTCCTACTCCCAAGCCCTCTCCTTCGCACAAGCACGAGAAATGCTCAACCGCGACACCCTCAAAGACCCCAAGAAACGCGCCCGCTACGAACGCATCGCCCTCGGCCGCTTCTCCATGATGATCTCAGGCATCCTCACCCTCATCATCGCCACCCCCTTCTACGCCACCCGCGAACCCAAAAACATGGTCATCCAGTCCATACGCTGCGCCCCCATCGCCATCATCACCCTCATCGCTGGCGTCATCGGCGCCACCGCCGCCATCCCAGGACTCCCCACCACCGTCGGCGTCTTCATCCCCGTCATGATCCTCTCCGTCGTCGCCGTCGCCCAGTTCAGCGCCCTCAAAACCTAACGAGCAAAGCAAAGAACGCGCAATCAGACCAATCTTGGGTGCCACTACTCGCCGCTTCGGCGCAGTAGTGTCTTGGTCGATCTACAATCCCCCGACCCGATTCTTCTTGCAAGCCACGCGAATATAAACGACAATCAAGACAACAAGGGGCAACACCATGGCATCAATCAACTTCTACTTCCAAGTCCACCAGCCCCACCGCCTCAAGCCCTACTCCGTCTTCCACACAGACCCCTTCTACTTCGACGAAGACGCCAACGGCGAGATCTGCAACAAAGTCGCCGACAAGTGCTACCGCCCAACCACCAAACTCATGCTCGACCTCGTCAAAAGACACGAGGGAAACTTCCGCCTCTCCTACGCGATCACAGGCACCGTCATCGACCAGTGGAAAAAGTTCTGCCCCGATGTCCTCGACCTCTTCGTCCAGCTCGCCGAAACAGGCTGCTGCGAGTTCGTCGCCGAAACCTACTACCACTCCCTGAGCTACATCTACTCCCAAGACGAGTTCGCCCACCAAGTCGACATGCACACCAAGCTCATCGAGGAACACTTCGGACAAACCCCAAAGGTCTTCCGCAACACCGAGCTCATCTACACCAACGAACTCTCAAGAGCACTCGCCAAAATCAAAGACAAAGACGGCAACCCAAGATTCCTGGGAACCATCTGCGAAGGCACCGACCGCCACCTCGGCTACCGCTCCCCAAACCACATCTACCGCCCGCCCAACGGCGAAAACGACCAGCCCCTCATGGGACCCGACGGCCGCCCCTTCGGACTCCTCCTCAAAAACTACAAGCTCTCCGACGACATCGCCTTCCGCTTCTCAAACAAAGGCTGGGAAGAATGGCCACTCACCACCGAAAAATTCGCCAAGTGGGTCCACGACATCAACGGCGACGGATACCTCTGCAACCTCTTCATGGACTACGAAACCTTCGGTGAACACCAATGGGAAGACACCGGCATCTTCAACTTCATGAAAAAACTCCCCGAAGCAATCTTCGATGTCGCCCACAAATCCGACGGCACCACCGAAAACCACTTCATCACACCCTCCGAAGCACTCAAACGATTCGACCCAGTCGGAGTCTACGATGTCCCCGAATACATCTCATGGGCCGACACCGAACGCGACCTCTCCGCTTGGCGCGGCAACGACATGCAACACAACGCCCTCGACGAAACCTACAAAGTCGAGGACACCATCAAAGAACGACTCATCGAAGTCAAAGCGTCAGGCGACCCCAAACGCGAAGTCGAAATGGAACACATCATCAACGACTGGCGCAAGCTCACCACCAGCGACCACTTCTACTACATGTGCACCAAGTACTGGGCCGACGGCGATGTCCACAAATACTTCTCCCCCTACGACTCCCCATACGACGGCTACATCAACTTCATGAATGTCCTCGACAATGTCCGCACCCGCATCGCCAAGGCGTAACCAAAACCCGAGCTGAATTCCCGGGTTGAACGGCAAACTTAGCCGTGCGCCCGCCCAACAGCCCCCAAAACCATCCGCCCCGCATGCATCGCAGGCGTTCCCAACCATTCCCCCATCTCCTCCAAACTCATCGGCCGCTCCCCGCCAAGCCCAAACCGGCGCACCAAAATCTCCCGGTCCCGCTCCTTCAACTCCAAACCACCCAGCCCACCCTTGAGCGCCGTAGGCATCAACCACCACCCGCTCCCCGCCCACGCGCGCTTCCAGATCCCCGCCACCCAATCCTCCACCACAAACCCTTCAACCACCCGACGCCCCGCGCGCCCCGCAACCACAGGCACCGCAACATCCCCAAGCCGCGAACACCACCGCGCCATCGCAAGCCCCACCGGCGCCGCAAGCCGCCGGTTCCCGTGCCCATCAAACCGCTCCACCACCGAGTACACCACCCCGATCGCCTCGCTCAAAATCTCCGCCGCCCTGCTCGGTGCCAGCGTATCAATCGGACCCCCAATCCGCTGCTCGATCGTCGTCAGCATCAACGACAACTGCGTCGCCACCAGCTCAATCCGCAGCAGCACCATCCACCGCATCGCCGTCTCAATCTCATCAAGCACGCGACCCGACGGCGTCGAAGGATGCAGCGTCGTCGCCAACCGATGACACCGCGATGACAGCACCCCCACCGCGCGAGCCCGCGCCGTCTGTTCATACACCACCGCCGCGTGCTGATCCCGGAGCTGCGCAATCAACCCCGCAAGATCCGTCGCACCGCGCGCCGTCAGCCCGCTCCGCACCACTTCTTCCTCAAGCACCGCGTCATCAATCTGCTCATCAAAGTCAATCTCCGAAACCCCAAACCCCGCTTCCAACACCAACCCCCGCCGCGCCCGGTTCACGCTTCGGCTCACCGACATCGCCGACCGCCCAACCCGCGCCCCGATCGTCCCGCTCCGCTTCCCCTTGACCACCTCGCGGAGCATCCCGATCCGCTCCTCCGCATCCGCGCTCCGCTTCATCGCAAACACCGCGTTCCCATCCCCCGCCTTGCAGTCTTCATCGTGCTTGACCAGCACCCGCCGAACACTCTCGCTCGACCGCCCGATCCGCTGCCCGATCCGCTCGCACACGCTCGACCGATTCCATCCCAGCCGCCGCACATACCGCTTCGCGTCGCGCACAATCTTCGCGCGCATCGCATCGCTCATCCGCGAGAACCCCGCCGCCGATCCGAGCTTGCCCGCGAACCGTTCTTCAAACCACCCCACCGCCGAGTGCATAAACACCACCCCGCGATGCCCGCTCCCCAGATCCACCCGCCGAGCAATCAAGCCCTTCCGACGATACCGCTCGATCGATTTCCTGCTCACCCCCCACCGCTCCGCCAACCCATCAATCGTCCAGTGGTCCTCCCCCTCAACCCCAACATCCTCAACCACAAGCCCCGCCGCCTCACTCAGCCGCTCCGCAAGCGCCGACAAATCCCCAAGCACCGCCTCGCCAGGAACCAGCACATCCAGCCCCCCCTTCCCAAGCTCCCCAGGCCGATACCCCGTCACCCGGAACACCAGAAACTCCGCCGGATACACACCATCAATCTCAATCCCCGACACCAACCCCTCGATCCGCTCCAGATGCCGAACCAAAGTCCCCTTGCCCGCAAACCGGAGCTCCGAAGCCATCGCCTCGATCACCTCCGTATGAATCGCACTCACCGCAGGCACTACGAACCCACTCCCTCAACAACCCCTTCACCAGCCCCCGCACCAACACGATTTCCAAGCTCCAACCACCTCGGTTCCACGCGTTCAACCAACCCCGCATCCGCCGCCATCGACAAAAACACACCCACCGCCTCACGCGCCCGATCATCCACCTCAAACCGCAGCAACTCCCCAAGATACCGCTGCGCCAAATCCGTAGGCCACCCCAACCGCTTCGCGTGATGCATCACAATCCAGTCCATCCGCATCCGGTTCCGCATCATCGTCCGCTCAAGCAGCTGTCCCGCCGCCACAAGTTCCCCATCCCCCGCCCGATCAGCCCGGCACATCCAAGTCGCATACACAAACGGCAACCCCGTCATCCCAAACCACGCCTCCCCAAGATCCACCTGATGCGGATACCGCACCGCCGCCGGAGACCCCGTCACCACCTTGTCCCCAATCATCAACACCGCCTCAGGCCAACCGTCCGATTCCGGATCAATCGACCCACCACCACAACCGCTCGCCACCCGCTCGCGCACATCAAAGTCCACAATCTCCGCCTCCACCCCCATCGACCGCAAGACTAACCCGCACAGCACCACAGAAGTATGCGAATCCGTATCCGCATGGACCACCGTGATCTCCTCGATAGGCACCGACGAAAACAACCGCACCGTCAGCGTCGGCCCTTCACACCCGATCATCCCCGCAGGGACCATCACCAACCCACCCCCATCACAATCCTTGTACCGCGCGAAATCCACCACCGAAGCCAACCCCAGATCCGCCTCCCCCGAAGCCACCATCCCCCCAATCCCCGCAGGCACCGCACGAACCAAATCACACCCATCCCACGCCGAAAGCCCCTCAATCAGAGGAGCCGTATTGAGATAACTCACCGCTGCAATATTCATAATTCACCCTTTTCTTGGCTTGATCCTGATGCCAACACACCTGATTGAAGCCCAATTTCAACAAGTTTCTATGAAAAGCCCCCATAAACCGCCCGATTCGGTGGCCAACACCCCCAAAATCAGTACATTCAATCATGGAAAGCCCCCAAAGGGCTCTCAAATCATCGGCCAGCGACACTGCTCAACCGCACACGCCGCATCAACCGATGAAAAACACAAGGCCCAACTCTCTCTCTTGCAGGGCCAACATTTCGGGTAGATGCTCAATCTGGTGGGAGTGAAATCAGAACAAGGCCGTCAACCGACAGCCACACGAGCAACGAAAGCACGACTTTCCTACCCACCCGGCGTCGGGTTGCGCTACAGCCCGGCGTCGCATTCGAAAAGGCCGATCCACACTCCTGGATCGGCCTTCTCTCTTTTTACATCAAAAAGAACCGATACACCAACCATGCCGACAACACCAACACTCATCCTCATCGGAGCAGGCGGCCACGCCGCCGTCGTCGCCCAAACCGCGCACCAACTCGACCTCCCCATCGCAGGCCTCTACGACGACAACCCCAACGCCAAACTCCTCCACAGACCCCCGCCCCCAAACCCACCAACCTACCTCGGCTCCATCCAAGACTTCGTCACCAACCAACCCTCCCGCTGGCTCCTCGCCATCGGAGACCTCGCCACCCGACAATCCATCCTCGACCAATACAACGAATCCGCCTCCCCACCCATCATCCATCACACCGCCATCATCTCCCCCGACGCCGAACTCGAAGAAGGCGTCTATGTCGCCCCCGGCGCGATCATCCACACCGGCGCCAAAATCCGCGCACACGCCATCATCAACACCGGCGCCATCATCGAACACGACTGCATCATCGGAGCCAACGCCCACATCGCCCCCGGAACCACCCTCGGCGGCGCCACCACCGTCGGCACCAACACACTCGTCGGCATCGGATCAACCGTCCTCCCAAACACCACCATCGGCACCCACTCCATCATCGGCGCCGGTTCCGTCGTCATCAAACACATCCCAGACCACACCACCGCCGCCGGAAACCCAGCACGCATCCTCTCACCACAAAGCTGCTAATCCCACTCCCCAAACAGGCCGCCTTTACCCCACACATGGACCCCACACATCGGGTGCCACGGCTTGACCGTCTTCGGCAAGCCGTGTACCTACTCCCGCATCTCAATCGCCCGCCCGATCAACCCCTCACGATCCCGATCCTCTTCATCAATCGCCTCAAGCACAAAGTGCCACTCATTGACCGACTCAAAATTCACAGGCACCGCCGTTGCCGCAAGATCCACAATCGGATACTCATAAATCGGCGCCCTCATCACCCGCCCCTCATGCACCGGCTTGTACCCATCGAGCGCCAGCCGCACATCATACTTCCCATAAAACTTAAACCCCGCCTCACAAGGCGTCACCCCGATCACCTCATCATTGAGCCACACCCGCGCCCCGCTGGGTTCACTCGTCACCTTCACCCGCCGCTCCACACAGCCCCCCATAGCAAGCAAACCAACAGCCCCAACAAGCATCATCAGTTTCGTCTTCATTTCGAAACCCCCGCCATATCCGCAGACTCGTCAAACTCATCCCCCCGGAACATCGATCCAAGATACGCCCGCCGCACCAGCTCCGAGTTGATCAACTCCTTGGGAGTCCCCTCCGCAAGCACGCGTCCCGAATCCAGAATGTACGCCCGATCACACACCCGCAAAGTCTGCTGCACATTGTGGTCCGTAATCAGAATCGAAATCCCCCGCTGCGTCAGCGACCGGATCTCCTCCTGCAAATCCTCCACCGCAATCGGATCCACCCCACTGAACGGCTCATCAAGCAGAATCAACTTCGGATTCGTCACCAGCGACCTTGCAATCTCAAGCTTCCGCCGCTCGCCACCCGAACAAGTCCGCGCCGCATCATTCGCCTTGTGTTTCAATCCGAACTGTTCAAGCAGCTCCGCCGCCCTCGCCTTCCGCTGCTTTCGCGAAAGATCCAGCGTCTCCAGAATCGCCATCAGGTTCTGGTAACAGGTCAACCGCCCAAACACCGATGGCTCCTGCGACAAATACCCCATCCCCATCCGAGCATGCCGATACATCGGAAGCCCCGTCACCTCGGTGTTGTTGAAAATAATCCGCCCCTCGTCCCGGTCGATCATCCCGATCGTCATCCGGAAGGTCGTCGTCTTCCCCGCGCCGTTGCGCCCAAGAAGCCCCACAATCTCCGAGTGCTCCACCTCAAGCGACACCCCATTGACCACCGCACGCCCACCATACGACTTCTTCAGATTGATCGCTTCAAGCAAAGACATAGCGACAGTTTAGCACCCCCAACCGTCCCCACCCAAATCATCCCTTTCCTACCCGCCGAACTGCTTCCGCATCCGAGCCGTCGGAATACCGAGCTGATCCCGATACTTCGCAACCGTCCTCCGAGCAATCTCGATCCCCCGCTCATTGAGCGCCTTGACCATCGCCTCATCACTCAATGGCTTCGCCTTGTTCTCCCCACCAATCAACTCCTCGATCGCCGCACGAACCGCATTGGCACTCACATCCTCGCCGCTCTCCGTGCTCAGCCCACCGCTGAAGAACGACCGCAACGCCACCACCCCGCGCGGCGTCATGATGTACTTCTCGCTCACCGCCCGCGACACCGTCGCGACATGAATCCCCAACCGATCCGCGATCGGCTGCATCGGCAAAGGTTTCAACGCCTCAGGACCAAAGTCAAAGTAATCCCGCTGCTCATCCACCACCGCATTGACGACCCGCAACAAAGTGTGCCGACGCTGACCGATCGCATCAATCAGCCACTGCGCGTTCGACAAGTTCGTCTTTAAAAACTCCCGATCCTTCTTCTCCACCCCGTTGTCCATCGCCATCCGCGCATACTCGATATTGATCTGCACATCGGGAAGCCGACCATCCGTCAGATACGCAAAGTACCGATCCGCATCCTCGTCGTACTCCACCACCGCATCGGGATAAATCCCCGACTCCACACTCGACGACATCCCGCGCCCCGGAGACAGCGACAACTTCTTCAAAACCCCAAGCCCAAGATTGATCTCATCCAAGCTCAGCCCCGCCTTGCCCGCGATTTTGGGGAGCCGGTTCTTCATCATGTCCTCGAAGAACTCGCCAACAAGCTGCCGCGCCACAAGCAACCCCTCGCCGCTCAGTTCCGCGTCTTCCCCGTCATCCTCACCATCCACCCGATCGAGCCGCGCATCGATCTGAATCAGCAAACACTCCCGCGCATCCCGCGCGCCGATCCCGACAGGCTCAAGCAGCAACTGCATCGCCTGCAGCGCCATCTCCCAGTCCGCTTCACCAAGACCACGATCCGCAATCATCGCCTTCACCGATTCCGGAGCCGTGTCCGCAACCTCCTCAAACGAACTCCGCAGATACCCATCGTCATCCAGCGCGGAGATCAACTCCTCCCCAAGCACGCGGACCTCATCCTCCACATCCGTCAGCGACCACTGATCCATCAGCTGCTCGCTCATCGACGCCCCCCGAGCCGGCGCCTGCGCCATCGCCTCCATCTTCGCGTCCCGATCCCCCCCGCTCGTCCGAGCCCTCGGCCCAAGATCGTCATACTCCCGCGACCGATCCTTCGATCCCGAAAACATGTTGTCCGCCGCCTCCGGATTCGAATCCGTGTATTCGTCCAACCGCGCAAAGTCCGCCGCACTCTCAGGCACAATATCAAGCGCCCCATCACGCTCCGAACGGTCTGAGTCCCCACCAGCTTCCCCACCAACATCGCCCCCACCCTCGCCGTCCGCCCGAATCTCCACAATCTCCATCGTCGGATTCGACTCAAGCTCCTGCTCCAGCCGCTCATGCAACTCAGCCAAAGGCATCTGCAGAATCTCCATCGACTGGATCATCCGCGGCGACAGCTTCATCTGCTGCCCAAGCTTCATCTGCTGTGAAGTATCAAAACGCATGAACGCACTCACCAATACCGACAAAATCCCGAGCGTGCATGCAAACCACATGCCACACCCAACTATCCCATTCTAACACATCCCTCGCCAACAAACCCACCAAGAAAAAAGCCCCACTCGCGAGCAGGGCCAATGCACGATCAAAAAACAGAAACTCAATCCCGCCGACAGCACCCACACCCAATCGATTCCACCCCAAGGACCCGGAACCCCCCCTTGCTGTCCGCAACATACACAACACCATCGACCGCCTGCACATCAAACGCCCGATCGAGCGTGCCACAGGACCCAAGCAACACAGGAGAACCCGAATCCGCAATATCAATCACATGCACCCCCGATTCACCATCCGCCACATACGCTCGGCTCCCAACAACATCCACATTCATCGCAAAGCCCGCCGTATCGATCGCCCCCAGCACAAGCGGAGATTCAGGATTGGACACATCAACGATCTGCAGCCCATCGGACTTATCCGCCACATACGCCACCATCCCCACAACCTTGACACCGAACGCCTCCCCAGGTGAATCAAAGGTCCCCACATGCTTGATCTCAGCAGGATCAGCAACATCAAAGATCAACAACCCAAGCCGACGATTCGCAAGATACGCCGTGGTCCCAACCACCTCAACATACGGTGCCTCCACAGAGGTCCGGAACGAATCAAGCAACACCGGCGCCGATGGATCAGAAACATCCAACACCTGCAGCCCACCAAACCCAGACACATACGCCGTGTTCCCAACAACAGCGACACCCTTCACTTCTTTCAACTCGTCATACGCACCGAGCAGCTGAGGCGATTGAGGCTCGCGCACATCAACAATTTGCAACCCCCCAAACCCACCAGCAATGTACGCCGTCCCACCAACCACCCGAACCTCATGCGCCGCCCCCTCAAGAGGCAACGCCCCAACCTTGACCGGATGTTTCGCATCCCGAATATCAAAGATTTCCAGCGCACCAAAGTCCGCAACATACGCAAGCCCGCCAACAACCTCGACACCCGCCGCATACCGCGAGGTCTCCGCAGAGCTCAACAGCCGCACATCCACAGGATCATGAGCCATCGCGACTGAACATACCCCAAAGCACAACATCCCCGACACTACCATCCGACTTGCAAAGCTCATATCCAATCTCCATATATCGTTCATTCGCGAAACATACAGAACTTAGATTACAACAAATACACATTCACCGCAAGCGGATTATCCCCACATCCCCACTCCTCCCCCACCACATTCACGATCACGGTGCCGGGTGCCACGGCTTGACCGTCTTCGGCAAGCCGTGTCTTCTCTCCTCCCCCCGGGCCTCCGGGGGAGGTGTCCGCGCCTCGCGGACGGAGGGGGTCTTCTCTTTCATTCCCCATAGGCACCCACTCCCCCAATCACATCACCTGCCGCCCCTCAATCGCGTCCCCCAAAACAGCCTTATTCGCAAACTCAAGCGAACTCCCCGTAGGCACCCCCCGCGCCAGCCGCGTCACCTTCACCCCAAACCCGCCCAGCTCCTGCGCCAAAAACAACGCCGTCCCATCCCCCTCAAGCGTCGGATTGAGCCCAAGCACAATCTCCTCGATCCGAACGCGCCCGTCCCCATCATCCGCTTCCTGCGACCGACGCACCCGCCCAACCAAATGCGCGATCGTCAAATCCTCAGGACCCACCCCATCGAGCGGCGACAACCGCCCCATCAACACATGGAACAACCCCCGATACATCCCCGTCTGCTCCAGCGCAATCAAATCCTTCGGCTGCTCCACCACACACACCATCGAACGATCCCGCTTCGGATTCGAGCACACCCCGCACACATCCCCATCCGACAAGTTGAAACACACCTTGCAATGCCGCACCGATTCCTTCACCGAACGAATCGCCGACGCCAGCGCCAGCGCATCGCCAGACTCCGCCTTCAAAATATGAAACGCCAACCGCTCCGCAGAACGGATCCCAATCCCAGGCAGCGCACTAAGCCGCTCAATCAACTCCCGCACCGCAAGCGGATACCCACTCCCCACATTCCCAAACCCCTTCCCGCCAGAACCACTCCCACCATTCCCACCGCCGCCCCGAGCGCCTTCATGTGTTCCGTTCTTGCCCATACCCCCATCCTATGCGCACTCCACCTACCCTACACCAATGCGCAAGCTCCCCATCCAACTCTTCCTCCTCCTCACCCTCTGCGCCATCATCACCCTCCCCAACATCGCAACCCAAGGCCTCACAAGCTCCGAAGGACACCGAGTCATCCCCGCACTCGAAATGCTCGACACCAACAACCACCTCGTCCCCCACATGTTCTCCCAGCCCTATGTCCGCAAGCCCCAGCTCGTCCCCTGGATCTTCGCCGCCGCCCTCTCCATCAACCCCGACCTCCCCCCCGAACTCCCCACCCGCATCGCCTCCGCGATCGCCTTCACCCTCATGGTCCTCGCCTCCTTCTTCTTCGCGCGCTCGTGGTTCGGAAAGCGCGCCGGATTCCCAACCGCCCTCGCCCTCGCCCTCACCCCTCTGTACTGGTCCCCCGCGCGAGCCGCAGAAATCGAATCCATCCACAACCTCCTGACCGCACTTGGCGCCTGGATCACCCTCCACCTCCTCCTCCAATCCGCCAAGCACAAACCCGCATGGTCCATCGCCCTCGGAGCCACCGCCCTCCTCATGCTCCTAACCAAAGGCCCAGCCGGATTCTCCATCTTCCTCGCCCTCATCACCGCCCAGTCCATCCTCACCCGTTCCTACAAACCCCTCTTCAAACCCACCATCCTCCTCCCCATCGCAACCGCGACCATCCTCTTCTTGATCCACTGGTCCAACACCCTCGCCGCCGCAGGACCATCCGCGATCACCCAAGCCCCCAGCGCCTTCATGTTCGAGCCCAATCGAATCCCCAAACTCCTCGCCTTCATCCCAGTCTCACTCCTCACCGCCCTCCCCATCACCCTCGCCCTCCTCTTTCCATGGGGCGCGGATGCCAAATCAGAAGCACAGCCAGAATCCAAATCCCAAGCCCAACTCCACACCGCCAAACTCATCGCCCTCTCCATCCCCCTCGCCCTCCTCATCATGAACATCACAGGAGTCTCCAACGACCGTTACGCCCAACCCATCCTCACCGCCGCCGCCCCCCTCGTCGGTTGGATCCTCACCATCAACCTCCTCCCCCATCGCAAAAAAATCCTCCAAGTCCTCACCCTCGGCTCCCCAACAATCCTCGCCACCATCCTCGTCCTCGCGTCCCTCTACCTCACCACCGTCTATGAGCCCAACCACCCAAATACCTCAGGCAAACCCCCCGCCCAACTCCTCGCAAAGCAGCTCGCCGCCGCACTCCCCCCACACCACTACACCCTCGTCGCCGACGCGATGATCGAAGCCCGCCCCGAAACCCTCCTCTACCTCCAGCGAGCCCTCGCAAACACCCCCCACCAACTCACCATCCACTGGATCCCCAAACTCGATCCCCAAAGACTCGCCGATCTTGCCCAAACCACCAACCAACCCCTCCTCGCCCTCCTCCGAACAGACCAGAACGCCGACGAGTCTGATAAAGTCCTAATACACAACGCGATAGCCACCGGCACCGTCCACGAGTTCCGGTTCACCCTCGTCGCCCTCGATCTGAACACAACCCAGAACAACAACGAGATCCCATGAAATTTGCGCGATCTTTAGGGTACTAACCCCTATTCCTATTGCATCCCACCCCAAAATTCGATACGCTGGCCCCTCAAACTGGCATCACTGGGACACTTTTGTGGAGAGAGGTTCGTCCCTGTGTTGCCAGTTTTTTTACGCCCCCACTCAATCAACGAACCAATCACTCAGCGAACCACCATCCGAATCGGGATGATCTTCTCGCTCACCCGCTCATCAACCAGATCACGCATCACCACCTTCAAGTGGTACCGCCCAACCCCCAAGTTCTTCGGCAGCGTGATCTTGTTAATCAAGTAATAGTCCCGCACCTTGTTCCGGCTCACGCTCCGATCCACCTCTGCAGCGCGGTTCCAAGTATTCAAATCATCCGCGACATGGTACAACTCCAGCCGCTGACTCATCTCCACCTCAAACCGTGGAAGCCCATCGTTCCCCGTCAACGCACGATGACCAAACCGATCCACCTCCACATACACAATCACTTCCTGCGCCTGCCCCGCCACAAACTCATTGCTCGCAAACGGCTCATAACTCCCGAACCCATCCACCCGCGTGCACAACAACGCCCGCGTCACACGGATCCCAGATGCACGATCAAGATCCTCCTTCACCCGCACCAACGCATCGGACACATCATCAAACGACGCGATCTCACCCGAACTCGAGATCGAATCAAGCACCTCGCGCGCCGCGCGCAAAGTTGTCAGCTCAGAATCCGAAAGCACCCCCTCGTCCCGCAACCCTTCGAGCGTCTCGATCGGGACCGAGTTGATCCCCGCGATCGCCGCCGCCGCATCCCCCGGATTGTCGCTCGTGCGCGCGATCCGCGTCAACTCCTCCACCAACTCCGTCACCAGCATCTCTTTCCGCTTCCCCGGATCAACCTCTTCAGCTTCATCAACTGCCGCATCAACAACAGCAACCGCTTCGCCCGCCGCTTCCGCGTCCACCGCCGCAACCTCGTCCATCCCGTTCCGCTCGGCAGCAGCAGCCGACAACGAGAATGAACCTTCATCACTCGCAAGCGCGTGCGATGATTCGGCGGCTTCAACCGGCTCGGATTCATCAACCCCTATCGATTGCCCCCGCGAATCATCAATCACCACCGACTCAGGCAGATCCTCCCCCGCCTCCATCCCCGAAAAATACTCCTCCATCATCCGCGCCGATTCCACCACCTGATCCCGCGTCGATCCGAACTCCGCCGGATCACCAATCCCCGAACCACCCACCCGCGCAATCGGATCATCATCCTGCGACAACGCCGACAGCGAGGTATCCACCTCCGCCGCCCCGCTCTCCGAATCCGCAATCGGCTCGTTGTTCTTCTGCCACCACCGGTCCCCCTTGCCACACCCGCCCGCAGCGACCAGCCCCACCGTGCATCCCGCGCACAGCACCAGCCGCACACCATTCATCCGTTGACTTCCAGTCTTCCGTGTCATGCCGAGCCTCCTGCTCTAAGGGTTCCACACAAAGCATACCACGCCAACCCACTCCAAACACACTCCACAAAAAAACCCCGCACCAACCCGGTCCGAGGCTCAGAAAGCTCAATCAACCAACGATCATCATGGACACCCAGCAGAGAACAACGCGAGGAACCCACTCACATCAAAGATATTCAGGTGGCCATCCGGGGAACCGTCTGGGTTCCCATTGAAGTCCGCCGTCATATCCCCAGCAGCAAACAGCTCAAGAAACGCTGAAACATCAAAGAAGTTCAATGTCCCATCCTCATTCAAATCCGCCCGACACTCATTCACCCCAACAACCAACAAGCCCTGCACCTCATCAGAGAGGTACACCTCAAAACCCTTCGCAGCGATATCCGTCACCAATCCACCCTCTATCACCAACGAACCAGCGAGTTGAAGCGATGATGGATCACGCGCATCAATCACCAGCAACTCTTCCTTGCCGTTCATCACATACGCCGTGTCAACAACCACCGCCAACTCGTTCCCAAACACCTCGGTAATCTCTGCAGGATTCGGATACTCAAAGGTGCCAAGCAGAACCGGAGTCAGATCACCACCCAAGAAATCAAAGACATTGAGCTCCCCGCCGCCGGTCACATACACCAGCCCAAGCTCAACCACAACATCCTGTGCATAAAAATCAGCCGATGTGTACGAGCCGAGCACCAATGGATTCGCCGGGTCCGACATGTCATAAATACTCAGCCCCAGCTCGCCATCAGCGATGTACACAAGTCCTTCAAAAACATCCAACCCGGACATCGTGCCGGGAGATTCCACATCGACAATCAGACTCGGCGCGGAACGATCACTGATATCAATCATCCGGAACCCCAACGAACTCCCCGTACTCATCGGCGCCGACTCGCTGTACCGTGTATACAAAGTATCCCCAACAGCAATCATGTCACGGTTCCCGCCCATATCAAAAGTCCCAAGACTCACCGGCGACGAAGGATCACGCACATCCGCAATCCAGATCCCCTGAAACCCCCAACCGTCCACCGCCGAGTACGCAATACTGTTGTATACATCCGTTTCCCAGGTCAATGTATACGGCCCCGGAACCTCAACACCAAGGGTCGTTATCAACTCAGGTGCCGATCGCTGCTCCACATCAAAGATGTCGATCCCTGCGTTTAACCAAGAAGTGTACACCGTTTCCCTTTCAACCGACACCGAGAAAGTCGACCAGATACCAGTACCAGGAGCATGGCTTCCAATAAGCTCAGGAGTCACGCTCCCCTCACCACCGACCGCAGACATCCCAACACAACCGATCGCCGCAGCAACCATCGAACGAATAATGCTCTTGTTCATCAAAGAACCTCTCATAAAACCCACGAATGAATAACTTCAGAACCAATGGACCCAAACAAAAAATCCAAAAGCGAACGCTCGCCAATAGCAATATCCTACCAGAAACTGATATTCCCACAACCCAAACTTTAGAAAAGAACTTTACAAACCGTAATCAGCCAGATGCCCGAACAAACGACAGCATCAGCCGTTCGAGCATGATCCCCGTGTCGATCCCGGTTGATTTACTCGCCACATCCGCCGCGACGCATTCATCAAACAACGCCCGCGCCCGGACCGGACCGAGCTTCCGCGCCGTCCCCAAAATCGCGTCTTTGCTTGATGCGGGCCAGAGCTTGAGCTCCTTGCCAATCACATTCGCGTTGACCCCCTGCGCCATCGCCTCGCTCGCGCCCATGATCTTCCGCGCCAGATCACTGCACGCAAACACCACAGGCACCGCGTTGCTCCTCGGACTGTTCCCCAAGATCACCCGCAGCTCGCGCAGCGCACGATCCGGATTCCCACACAACAAATACGACTGGATCGCCCACACTTCTTCCTCGCGTGTCAATCCGACCAGCTCAGTCACCAGCTGCCCCGTGATCGGATTCCCGTTGCCCGCCGCGGTTGCCAGCTTGCTCAGCTCGGTATCGATCCGACCAAGGTCCGCGCCCAGCCGCTCGACCAATCCCGCCGCCGTGCGCATATCAATCGAAGACGAATACTCCTTCGACGCGCGAGCGACCACCCATCGACACGCCGTCCCCTCGTCCACCGAATCGCACTTGACAATAATCCCCACCGTCCCGATCGCGTCGTCGAGCTTCCCCTTGTTCCACTTCCCGCTCCGCAGCACCAGCGTCGCCCCATCGCTCGGTCCCGCGGCGTACCGCTCAAGCATCGCTCGCGTCCCCGCGTTGACAAACGAATCCGCCTCGTCCACCACCACCATCTTGTGCGACGCCATCAACCCAAACGATCGGCACTCATCGAGCACCTCCGCGAGATCGACCTGTTCACCATCAAACCTGAACACCTCGATCTCGCCGTGCTCCGCCTCGAGCCGATCCTTGAGCATGTTGGTGTACTGCGTCCGCAGGAACAGCTCCTTGCCCGTCAGGACAACGATCCGATGCTCCGCGCCTGGGGTGCGCGCTCCGCCAGATTTTGTTGCTGCTTTGGCCACGCCACCATTGTACACAACCCAGAACCACTCTATTGTGGTCCAATGCCCAAACTCACCGTCATCGCAGGCCCAGACGAGGGCAAAGAGTTCCAACTCCCCATTGGAGAGCCACAACTCATCGGACGCTCCAGCGAAGCGCTCCCCATCACCGACAACACCGTCTCACGCCGCCACGCCGAACTCACCCCCGACGGCTCCGTCTGGTACATCCGCGATCTCAAATCAAACAACGGCACCCAGGTCAATGGCGTCCACATCAAAGACCGCATCCGACTCGAACCCGGAGACGAAATCTCCGTCGGGATCACCACCCTCGTTTTCGGATCAAACCCCAACGATCGCAGAAACTCCGCCGTGCTCCTGACCGACGATGAACAAGAGATCGATGTCGAGCTCACGCTCCCATCGTCGGGAGATTCCTACATCGGACAAGCGATCGACCCGACCGCCGCCGCCGAGGACCACCTCCGCGTCATCTACGCGCTGACTTCAATCACCGCACGCATCGTCAACAAACGCGAACTCCTCGAAGCGGTCATGACGCTCATCTTCAACGAGTTCCGACCAGAGCGCGGCGTCATCATGATCCCCGGCGCAACCCCCGAAGCGCCGATGGTCCCGGGTATCATCCGCTACGCAGCGCTCCCCAAAGACGAAGACGCCGCGAAGATCCATGTCTCGACCACCATCCTCAAAGCTGCGATGGACGGCGACGGGGTCCTCTCCACCAACGCGATGCAAGACCCACGATTCGCATCCGGCGATTCCGTCCAGCAGTACCAGATCCGCAGCGCGATCTGCTCCCCCATTACCTTCGGCGATCACCCCTTCGGCGCGATCTACATCGACTCGTCAACCGTCCACCACGCGTTCGACCGCCAGCAGCTCGCGCTGCTCAACGCGATCGGTCAGCACACCGGACTCGCGATTGCCAACGCCGACGAACACCTCAAGCGCGTCAACTCAGAGCGGATGGCCGCGATCGGGGAGACCGTCGCATCGCTCTCCCACTCGATCAAGAACATCCTCCAAGGACTCAAAGGCGGCGCGGATGTCGTCGAGATCGGACTCCACAAAGGCGATCTCGATATCTCAAGAAACGGCTGGGGCATCCTGCGACGCAACCTCGACCGGATCGCATCGCTCACGATGAACATGCTGACCTTCGGGCGCAAACTGCAGCTCGAACTCGAGCTGACCCACATCAACAAAGTCGCGCACGACTGCGCGCAGCTGATGGAACAGATCTGTGCCGAAAAAGGCGTCGCGCTGATTGTGGATGCCGATCCCGAGATGCCGCCGGTGAGTGTTGATCCGTCGCTGATCCATCAAGCGATCATGAACCTGGTGTCCAACGCGATCGAAGCGGTGGAACCCGAGACGGGCGCGGTGACGGTCCGGGTTTCGTTCAACGAATCTCGTCCCGACAAGAACAAAGCCGGCGCGGTGCTTCGCCCGACGGTCGTGATCTCAGTGATTGATAACGGCCCCGGCATTTCGCACGATCGGTTGGCGTGGATCTTTGAGCCGTTCAATACGACCAAGGGTCTCAAGGGGACGGGGCTTGGGCTGGCGGTGACCAAGCGGATTGCGTATGAGCACAAGGGGCGGATCCGGGTGGAGTCGACTCCCGGATCGGGATCGGTGTTTAAGATTATTATCCCGGCGGATCTTGATGCGCAGCTTGATCCGAGCGCGACATCGAATCGGCAGGGGAATAACAATGAGTCGCTTGGGTTGATCTGAAATTGTTCCACATGGAACATAACCGTCTTTGTGCGTGTTTTTGAGAAAGGCGCACGGATGGTGATCTTTAGGCGGCGCGGTGGTCTTTGGTTTGCTCGCGGTCGAGGAGGCGCTGGACTGTTCTGAGGAGGCGGGCTTTGTGGATTGGTTTGGTTTCGTATTCGTCGCATCCTGCGTCGAGGCATTTTTGTCGGTCGTCTGACATCGCGTTTGCGGTGAGCGCGAGGATTGGGAGGGTGCATCCTCTGGCGCGGAGTGCTTGTGTGGCTTGGTAGCCGTCGATGACTGGCATTTGCATGTCCATTACGATGAGGTCGTAGTGGTTGTTTTTTCGGATTGTTTCGAGGGCGAGCTGTCCGTTTTCGACGAGGGTGACGGTGAGGCCTGCTTGGGTGAGGAAGTGTTCGAGGAGTCTTTGGTTGTCTGGTCCGTCTTCTGCAACGAGTACCCGTCCGACGAGCGACTTCTTTGGGCTGTTTTGGTCGACACTGTGCGTGATTGTGTAGGATGGGAGTTCTGTGGTGAACTCATTTGCTGCGCCTTCTGGGACATTGAGTGGGAGCGAGCATGTGAAAACGGAACCGATTCCAACGGCGCTTGTTGCGGTGAGGGAGCCTCCCATCATTTCGGCGAGTTGTCTTGAGATGGAGAGTCCGAGTCCTGTGCCTTGGTGGGCTGCGTTTGTGGTGGAATCTTCTTGGGTGTATGGGGAGAAGAGGATTTCGAGTCGGTCTTGCTCGACTCCGATGCCGGTGTCTTGGACTTCGAAGTGGATGTGTTTTTTGGTTGTGCGGACGGCGATGGTGACGGTGCCTTCTTCGGTGAACTTGATGGCGTTGCCGACGAGGTTGAGGAGGACCTGGCGGATTCTGTAAGAGTCGATGATGATTGTTGCGGGGATCGGATTGACGAACTTGACATTGAGTTCGAGGTTCGCTTTGTTGGCGCGGTCCTTCATGGTGTTGCGGGTTTCGGCGAGGATTTCTCCGATGCGGCAAGGTGCGGGTCTGATTTCGAGTTTGCCTGATTCGATTTTGGAGAGGTCAAGAACCTCGTTGATGACGGCGAGCATGTGTTCGCCCGCGCTGAGGATTCGGTTGACGGCTCGTTGCATCCGGGCGGGGTCTTCGTGCTGCGGGGTCATTTCGGAGAGCACATCGGTGTATCCGAGGATGGCGGTCATGGGGGTTCTGATCTCGTGGCTCATGTTGGCGAGGAACTCTGACTTGGCTTTGTTTGCGCGTTGGGCGTTGTATGCGAACTGTCTGAGTTCGTTTTCGCTTGCTCTGAGCGAGTTCATGACATTGCGTGCGAGTGTGATGGCGCGGCTGCGGCCGTAGGAGATGAAGAGGGTGATTGCGGCGAGGAAGAGTGTGAGCTCGATGGAGAGGATGAGGGTGCTGTGCGCTTGATTGAGGTCTGCGTGGAGGTGCTTGGCGCTGTGCGGGGTGGATGGGTCAAGCGGGCTTGCGACGATGCGTACATTGAATGCTTGTCCTCCGAATGTGGAGGAGAAGGTGGACACCACGCCTTGGTGGGTCGTGTGGCATGGTTCGCAGTTGAGTATGGGATCGATATTTCGTGTGTCGAAGAGTTCGGTATCGTTTCCGTGCCAGTCTTTGGAGGTCATCTGGACTCGGTCGAATGTGCATTGGGGTCTGACGACGCTTTCGACGAAGTGCTTCATATCGAGCGAGACGACGACCCATCCTTTGACTGCGAATCGGCGTTGCGAGACGGTGTCGAGGGGCAAGCCTCGCTTGTAATCTGGTAAAACGATGACGAGACCGATTCGGGAGTCGGTGGTTTCTTGCTGCTTGAGGAGCAGAGGAGCGGATATTTGCGCGGAGTTTGTGTCGGTGGCGCGATCGTAGACTTCTTTGTTGGCTGGCTTTGCGGAGACATCGAGACCGATGACTCCCTTGTTTCTTTCTTCGGGTTCATCGTATTTGATGAGGTAGTATGGGTCGTCTTCGGAGGTTCGCTTGAATCCTTTGTGCGTGGTGAGATTGAAGTCCTCGACGCCTTGTGCTTCGAGTTCGGCGATGAAGCTTTGGAGGTCCACGGGATTGACGCGCTGGACATAGGCGAACCCTTGGACTCCGGGATAGCTTTCGTCGAGTTTGGCGGCTTCGATAAATCGGCGCCATTCGTCCCGTCCGACATAGTTGCTTGCTTGGATGAATCCACGCGCGAACACGAGCGCTTCTTCATATCCCCTGAAGTGTTCGATGATTTGTTGATGCTTTGCGTTCGAGTATTTTTTGGACTCCGAGATGTGCTTTGCGTAGGCGGACTCGATGTTTGCGTTGTACACAAGGACGGTGATGCATGCGCAGACCACCACAACGAAACAGACGATGATGTATCGGCGCAAAAACTCGGAGACCCGGTTGGGTGTTGAGGGGGTGATGTCCACGGTCTTGTGTGATCGATTGATCATGACATAAATTTCATCGGCGCGTCGAGTAGGTAAATTCATCCAAAGTCACAAGGAAGCGGCTGATTTGAGATTTCGTGCTTGTGATTATCGGCGCATCGAAAAAACGGGCTTTACGCCCGTTGATTGCGGATATATTGGGTCCGTTATTGGATTAGACGGGGACTGGTTCGAGTTTCATGGCTTTGGCCATGGCGATTCCCATGTCTGCGGGGCTCATGGCGACCTCGACTCCGGCGGCTTGGAGGGCGGCGATCTTGGTGTCGGCGGTCCCGGTTGGTTTGCCTCCTGCGCCGGCTGAGATGATTGCGCCGGCGTGTCCCATTCGCTTGCCTTCTGGGGCGGTGCGTCCTGCGATGAAGGCGGCGACTGGTTTTTTGACATGCTTTGCGATGTATTCAGCGGCGGCTTCTTCGTCTTCGCCTCCGATTTCACCGATCATGAGGATGCCGTGGGTTTCAGGGTCTTCTTCGAACATGCGGATGCAGTCGATGTGGTTGATTCCTCGGACGGGGTCTCCTCCGATTCCGACGCAGGTGGATTGTGCGAGACCGATTTGTGAGGTTTGCCAGACGGCTTCGTAGGTGAGTGTTCCTGAGCGGGAGACGATGCCTACGGCTTTGCCGATTTTGGATTCTGAGATGTGTGTGTTGATGTATCCGGGCATGATGCCGATTTTGCAGCCGTTGTTTGTGTAGTGGGATTCGGCGGTGTTGTCGCCTGTCTTTGGTCCGGGGGTGATGATTCCGGGGCAGTTTGGTCCGATGAGTGTGAAGAGTTCTTCGGCGTGTGCTGAGTCTGCGCCGCGAGCTGCGGCGTTGCGTTCATCGAGGATGGCGCGGACTTTGATCATGTCGTTGACGGGGACGCCTTCGGTGATGCAGCAGATGAGGCGGATGCCTGCGTCCATTGCTTCGAGGATTGCGTCTGCGGAGAATGCGGGGGGGACGAAGATCATGGTGGCGTCGGCGTGGGTCGCTTCTGCGGCGTCTCTTACGGTGTTGAAGATTGGGAGGTTGTTGGCGTCTCTTTGTCCGCCTTTTCCTGGGGTGACTCCGCCGACCATTTTGGTGCCGTAGTGGAGGCATCCTGCGGTGTGGAGTGCGCCTGCGGATCCTGTGATGCCTTGGGTGATGACTTTGGTGTTTGCGTCGATGAGGATGGCCATTGTGGTGGGCTCCGCGTGTGAGGTTTGTGGATTGCTTGGTTGATGATAGCGTTTTGGTGTCGTCGTGTTGTGGAGTTTTGTGTGTTTCAGTGGTGATTGTGGGTCTATTATGACTCTCTAAAACATTGGGAGATCGAAACATGCGTGCGATTGTGACTGGACAGGTTGGGATGGAGAAGAAGTCATACCTCAATGGGGTGGCCCGGTTTGCGGGGGCGCAGGGGGAATCGATCCCGATGTACCATGTGGGGAACATGATGTACGGCGAAGCTCCTGACATCCGCGAGGGGCGGATTCTGGATTTGCCGATCTCGCGTTTGCACTCGCTGAGGCGGGCGGCCTTCAAGGACATCCTTGCTGAATCACGCGATGAAGACACGATGGTGGTCAACACGCACGCGACTTTCCGTTGGCGGCATGGATTGTTCTCGGCGTTTGACTTTGATCAGGTGACGAAGATTGCTCCAGATCTGTTTATCTGTCTGGTTGACAACATCGAGGTGGTGCACCAGAACCTGCACAATGCGCATGATATTGATGCGACGCTCAAGGACTGCATGGTGTGGCGCGAGGAGGAGATCCTTGCGACGGAGTTGATGAGCCAGGCGGTGCCTGGGAGTAAGTTTTATATTGTGTCGCGGGGTCGTCATGCTTCGACGGAGCGGACGATGTTCCGGTTGTTGTGTCGTCCTGAGATGAAGAAGGTGTATCCGAGTTTCCCGATGAGTCATGTGGTGGACATGCCTGAGGTGATGGCGGAGATTGATGCGTTCCGTGCTGAGCTTGCCGAGCACTTTATTACCTTTGATCCGGGTGATGTGGATGAGAAGTTGCTGCTGGATCGTGCGATTGAAGCGGTGAAGGAGGGGAAGGATTTCTTTGACCATATGCCTCATCAGCTTGGGGGGGTGCAGACGGAGATGGAACCGATCCGGATGCGGACTCGGGAGGTTATGGATATTGCGGGGGATATTGATGGTCAGATTTATATGCGGGATTTCAAGCTGATTGATCAGTCGGACATGATCGTGAGCTTTGTGCCTGAGCTGATTAGTGATGGTGGGAAGGTGATTCCGGGGTTGTCGAGTGGGGTTGAGCGTGAGCTTCAGCATGCTTGGGAGCATGCGAAAGAGGTGTATGTGGTTTGGAAACCGAGCAAGGCGCCTTCGCCGTTTATTACGGAGACGGCTACGAAGGTGTTTAAGTCCACTGAGGAAGCGCTCAAGTACTTTGAGGAGCAGGGGATGTTCTCGCAGCGGAACTTGTTTGGGCAGTAGTGCGTATAGGTCCTTCACTGGGAAATAGTATATTTACATTGAAGGGACATTTGGAATGAACAACTCTCTTTCTGGCGTGTCGATTGCTGTTGTATTGGGGTTCGGATCGTTTGCGGCGTTGGGTGGACCGATGGTGCTTGACTCGGATGAACGCGTCTTGGATATGGAAATCGAACTGGTTTGGTTCGATGAAGCGGAGAAGTTCCACGAGTTCTCTGAGAGAGAGTACATCGTGCCAGAGGTTCCGTTTGGGTCTTGGTATGCTGATGGCGAGATGACCTCGCCGGCAGCTTGGTTGAGCGGGACGCAACAATCGTCGATCTCTGACATGGAGGTCTCCGGATCGGGATCGATGTCGGGAAGTGTGTTTCATGAGGACGGCGCGGATTATCACATCCTTGATGTTCGTGGTTTTAGTGGGATTCTTGTTGAATTTACACTGACTGAGCAGACGAGTTTTTTGGTCGAAGCCGACCTGATGTCGAGCGGGTCTCCGGGGGAGAGTACTGTGCAGGTGCGTGGGATTCATGGGACTGACTTTCACTTCCGCGCGACGGCTCGAGAAGACCAAACGCATGTGATGGTGAGCGAAGTACTCGCGCTTGAGGCTGGCTCGTACTTCTTTTACCTGAGCGCGATCATGCAATCGGACGGGTTTGAGCATGTCGGTGAGGCCTCGTATGCTGGCGGCTTACGGGTGATCCCGTCGCCATCAGGGATCTTTGTGTTGGCGTGCGGGGGGCTGGTGGGGGTTCGGCGGCGGCGTTGAATGTGGTATACTGCATTTTCCGGTGAATGCTTGCAGAGATGTTCTCGCAGCGGAACTTGTTTGGGCAGTAGGAGCGCTATGATTCCATGAGCATTGATCCTGAAATTAAGGTTCTTCCGGTTTATCAGATTCTGATTGGTTTGGTTCGACTGATTGCTTTTTTCTTCTTAATGATCAGTGTTACTACAGCTGTTAGTACGCTGATTGATGCGGCTCTTGCGTCCGGCTTTGACCTTGGTGAAATGCTTGATGTTGTCAGTGATACTTATTTCTGGGGTCAGGTCATCAGTTTTTCTATGATTGCTGTTCTTATCTGGTGCTGTGCAAGACCGGTTGCGTTGGTGTGCACGCCGAAGATCAACCTTCGATATTGTCAAGTGTGTGGGTATAACCTCAATGGGGACACTGAGAAACCTTGTCCTGAGTGTGGGAAGGTGCCTCAGACTTCCGCTCGGGGTGGACCTGATGATTCAGATGCGTCCTGAAATCCGGACCCCCTCTTTTCCCAAGTACCACTTGCGGGGATCGTCTCGTAGCGGGATACTTGTCTGATGAATGAAGAACACATGAACGAAGAACAGGTACAGAGTGGGTTTCGGGAGCCGCCGGTGAATGATCGGGGGCGGGCGTTTGATCCGGATGCTTCGGCGGATGAGCGGTCGTATGCGCTTTGGCTGCATTTGTCGCTGTTGGCGCACTTGGTGTTGTCGGTGATTGCGATCATTATCCCGATCATTATGTGGCAGATGAAGAAGGATGAGTCGCCGTTCCTTGATGACCATGGTCGGGAGTCGGTGAACTTTCAGATTTCGCTGATCATTTGGTCGATTGTGTTTGCGTTGGTGTCGATCCCGGTTGGGTTCTTGACTTGTGGGGTTGGGTTTGTGATTGCGCTTGTGCCTTATGTGATTGGGATTGTGGGGATGATCCAGGCGTCTACTGCGGCGAATCGTGGTGAGTTCTATCGGTATCCGATGACGATGCGGTTTGTTTGAAGAAGGGACTGGGGACTGGCCAGTAGCCACTGGGGAAGAGTAAGAAGTAAGAGAAGATAAGAGGGTTGGGTGGAGCGAAGATGAGAAGTTGGAGCCCTCACCCCGGCCCTCTCCCAGCAGACTGGGAGAGGGAGGAAGAAAAGAATAAGAAAGACCCCCTCCGTCGCTGCGCGACACCTCCCCCGGAGGCCCGGGGGAGGAGATTAGAAGATTGATCGCGCATGCGATGTGATCGCAAGATGAATTTGATACGCTCCGGGAATCCGGGGCGTTTTTGTTTCGCTTGATTTCGCTTTTTGTTTTGGTTGGTTTAGCTTGTGCCGGCGAGTTTGCGGACGGTGGTGTCGAAGTTTTTGACCAGGGCGCTGATGACGGCGTAGACGATTCCGATGTAGATTCCGGCGCTGAGGATGGCCCCCACTGCGAGAGCGATTCTTGCGGTTTGGAGTCCGTTGTTGCTGGAGTCTACGGTTTCGGCGAGGCGCTGGGCGGGGACGACGAGGGCGTCGAGGAGTGAGGCGGGGGAGAGGGATGCGAGGGTTGGTCCGACGACGGGCATGTCTGAGGCGGAGGCCCAGCCGCAGAGGCCGAGGATTCCGGAGACGATGGCGACGATGGCGACGGTTCCGATGACGGCGCTGAGGGTGCCTTTGGATTTGAGTGACCACTGGAGACCGATCATCACGCAGAATGCGATGAATGGGACGAGGACGAGGGCCGCGAGGAGTCCGGCTTCTGGGAGGACGACGGGGACGGTGATTGCGGTGCCGGAGACTGTTGATGCGGGGATGTGGGCGAGGGCGTCTTGTCCGAGTCCTCCGGTGAGTGCGTAGAGGCCTGCGATGCCGATGGTGAAGACGGGGACGGCGATGAGGGGGAGGAGGTAGGCGACGAGTCCTCGGAGTTTGCCGGTCATGTACATTCTTGGGGTGATTGGTGTGGTGAGGATGAGGTCGAGGGTGCCGTCTTCTCGTTCTCCGGCGACTGCGGTGGCGGCCATGTTGATGGCGATGAGTGCGATGACGAAGACTTCGGTGAAGACGATTGAGCGGAGGATGAACTGGAAGTCGGCGGTTGTTTTAATGGTTTGCGTGTGGTAGAGGACGGTGAGGGCTAGGCCGAGGATAAGACCTCCGATGACGAATGACCAGCGGGCGGTGATGCGCCAGAAGGTTGCGTTGCGTGCGGCGGCTTCGCGCCATGCGATTGGGTTGGACCAGACTGTGCGTGGCGGGCGGTGGTCGACGGCGGCGCCTTTGCCGAGCAGTTTGCGGTAGAGGGGGACGCCGGCGTTTGTTTGCGTCATGTTTTTGAGTCCACCGGTGCGGACGGTGAGGGTGGAGGCGAGGACGAGGAATCCGGAGAGGAGGAGGGAGGCGTAGACCCATGCTCGCGCGGGGGACTCGAGCATGAGTGCTTTGAGTCCGGAGTATGTTCCTGGGATTGCGGCGGGGTAGGACGCGGGGGAGAGGAGTGCTCTGAGTGCGAGGAAGGGGTTGAAGGCGGAGATGACGGTGACGCCTTGTCCGGTTGGTCCGGCGCCCATGCCGCGCGAGCGGAACCATGCGTCGAGGGCGAGGGTGATGGCGAGGTAGGTGATGACGGAGACATAGAAGGTGAAGACGGCGCGCTGTCCGACGAGTCGTGAGACGGAGAGCGAGATGGCGATGGCGCCGACGAGGGTTGCGGCTCCGGCGCTGACGATGTAGGCGGCGAAGATTGAGCGTCCTGGGACACCTCCGAAGAACTGGGTGAGTGCGAAGAGGGGGAGGGAGGCGAAGAGGAGTGCGAGGACGAAGAAGAGGCGGCCGAAGAGATTGCCGAGGACGATTTCGAGTTTGGACATGGGGGTGGTGAGGAGGATGTCCCATGTCTTTGGGTTGGCTTCGTGGGAGATGGCTCCGGCCATGAAGACTGGGGCGATGATGCAGATGAGGGCGACCTGCAGGTAGGCGATTCCTGCGAAGGAGGATGCGCCGGCGGCGGCGAGCTCGCGGTAGGAGACATCGCCGGTGGGGGTTGATCCGAGCATGGCCCAGAGGAGGACGATGATGAGGATGCCGAGGTATCCGGAGCGGGCGTAGTTGTGCTTTGAACGGCGGGATGCGTTCTGGACGAGGCGTACGGCGATGGGGTTGGCGGGTCCTAAGCGGAGGAGCCAACGAATGAATATGGGCATGTGGCGATTGTATGGTGTTTTGGTGTGGTATGGAATGGGTGATTGGGGAGATCAAGAAAAACGCCCGGACATTGCTGTCCGGGCGTTGGGTGTTTGTATCGAACTGGGTTCAGTCAGGTGTTAGGTTGACTGTGTTCCAGCGGATTCGGCGGGCGGTGGTGTCTCTTTGACCGCATCGCTTTCCCGGCCTTCGAGGGTGTCGGTGACGACGACATCGTCGTTTTCGACGAATGTGTTGTTGAAGACGAGCACTTCGTCGGTGCCGACTCGGGTTGCCTTGATGACATTCTTCTCGTGGAGATCGCCGGAGAGCAGGAGCTCTGACAGCGGGTCCTCGATGTAGGTGCCGATCGCTCTGCGGAGCGGGCGGGCACCGAAGTCGGGGTTGTAGCCCTTCTCGATGAGGAAGTCCTTGGCGTCTTGGTCGAGCGTGAGGGTGAAGCCTTGCATTTTGATGCGTTCGGCGACCTTGGCGACTTCGAACTCGACGATGTGGACGAGGTCTTCTTTGGTCAGTGGCTTGAACACGACGACATCATCGAGACGGTTGATGAACTCGGGACGGAAGAACCGTTCGATTTCTTTCATCAGTACGGTCTTCATGGACTCGAACTTGTTTTCGGGTGCGTGCTTGCCGAACCCGAATCCGCCGCCGCCTTTGATGAGGTCGGCGCCGATGTTGGAGGTCATGATGATGATGGTGTTGCGGAAGTCCACATGACGGCCGAAGGAGTCGGTGAGACGGCCTTCTTCCATGATCTGGAGGAGCATGTTGAAGACATCTGGGTGCGCCTTTTCAACTTCGTCCAGGAGGACGACGGAGTATGGGCGACGGCGGATGGCTTCGGTGAGCTGGCCGCCTTCTTCGTAGCCGACATACCCGGGAGGGGCTCCGACCAGACGGGAGACGGTGTGCTTCTCCATGTACTCGGACATGTCGAGGTGGATGAGTGCATCCGGGTTCCCGAACATGAACTCTGCGAGTGCCTTTGAGAGCAATGTTTTACCGACACCTGATGGGCCGACGAAGATGAAGGAGCCCATTGGGCGCTTCGGATCTTTGAGGCCGGCGCGGGCGCGGCGGATTGCTTTGGAGATCGCTTTGATCGCGTCGTCCTGCGAGATGACGGACTTGTGGAGTTCGTCTTCGAGGCGGAGGAGGCGCTTGGCTTCTTCCTTCTCGAGTTTCTGCAGGGGGACACCGGTCATCTTGGAGACGACTTCGGCGATGATCGCTTCGTCGACGAGCCCGGCAGATTCTTGCTGCTTGGCGCGCCACTCGGCTTGGATCTCGTCCTTCTTCTTCCGCAGTTGCTCTGCTTGGTCGCGGAGCTCGGCGGCTTTTTCATAGTCCGCGTTTTTGACCGCGTCGTCCTTGGCGACTGAGAGCTTCTCGATGTCGGCTTCCAGATCGGCGAGGTTTGGCGGCTTGCTCATGGACTTGATTCGGACGCGGGCGCCGGCTTCGTCGATCACATCGATCGACTTGTCTGGCTGGACTCGTCCGGTGATGTAGCGTCCCGAGAGTTCAACGGCGGCGCGGATGGCGGCGTCGGTGTACTTCACGCGGTGGTGCTCTTCGTATTTGTCGCGGACACCCTTGAGGATTTCCACGGCTTGTTCATCGCTTGGTGGTTCAACGGCGATGGACTGGAAGCGGCGATCGAGGGCGGCGTCCTTCTCGATGTACTTGCGGTACTCGTCGAAGGTGGTCGCGCCGACGCACTGGATTTCTCCACGCGCCATCGCTGGCTTGAGGACATTGGATGCGTCGATCGCGCCTTCGGCACCGCCTGCGCCGACGAGGGTGTGGAGTTCGTCGATGAAGAGGATGATGTTTCCGGCGCGGCGGACTTCGTTCATGACCGCTTTGATGCGTTCTTCGAACTGACCGCGGTATTTGGTTCCGGCGACCATCATGGCGAGGTCGAGGACGACGACGCGCTTGCCGTGGAGGATGTCTGGGACTTCCTCGGAGACGATGCGTTGTGCGAGGCCTTCGACGATGGCGGTTTTGCCTACACCGGCTTCACCCAGGAGGACCGGGTTGTTTTTGGTGCGGCGGCAGAGGATTTGTGTGAGGCGTTCGATTTCGTGTGCGCGGCCGATGACTGGATCGAGCTGGCCTGTTTGGGCGAGTTCGGTGAGGTCGCGTCCGAAGGAATCGAGTGCTGGGGTTTTGGATTTGCCCTTGGCTTTGGAGGATGAACCCATTGGGGAATCCGGGTCCGATGGACCTGAGATGGATTCGGCGTTGGATTCAGCACCGGCGCCGAGGAGGTTGAGGACTTCCTCGCGGACTTCTTCGAGTTTGAGCGACAGGTTCATGAGGACCTGTGCGGCTACGCCGTCGTGCTCGCGGAGGAGACCGAGGAGGAGGTGTTCGGTGCCGACATAGTTGTGGTTGAGGTTGCGGGCTTCTTCGATCGCGTACTCGATGACCTTTTTGGCACGAGGAGTCTGCGGGAGTTTGCCCATGGTGACCATTTCTGGTCCGGCGCGCACGAGGCGTTCGACTTCGAGGCGGACCTTTCGGAGGTCGACTTCGAGGTTTTTGAGGACATTGGCACCGACGCCGCTGCCTTCTTTGACGAGACCGAGCAGGACATGCTCGGTGCCGATGTATTCGTGGTTGAAGCGTTGTGCTTCTTGGTTGGCCAGTGCCATGACTTTGCGGGCACGATCTGTAAATCGTTCAAACATGCCTTTTTCTCCCGCCCCCGGTTTGATTTCCGGGTGCTTATTGGCGAACGGGTTCGCCGGTTTGTGTATCCCTGTTCAATGCATGAACGGGGGAACCTGTTGAATTGTTCGTGCGGCGCGCGGGTTTGGATCGGAAAGATCGCTCGCGAGAGGCACAATCAGTTCGTATTGCCTATATCGGATGCATGGGGCGTGCCAGATTGGCGAGACCTGAAAATCGAGGATAGATCGTTGTTTTGCGTGTAAGGTCGTGGTTTTTCAAGAGGTTGGGGAGTTTTGAGGGAATGGTTGTTGGTGTTTCTGGGTTGGAAGTGAGGCATGGATTGTCGGTTTTGTGCCGTTTTGGCATGGGAGAGCGTTCCTATAGTGTCGATGACGGTGTAGGAATGTTTTTCAAAAACTCGCTTCCGGGCGACGAAAGTAAGGATATAGCGTGGCAAACAAGCACTTTGATGTTGTGGTAATCGGTGGCGGTCCTGGTGGGTATGTGGGGGCGATCCGGGCGGCACAGCTTGGGTACAAAACGGCGATTATTGAGCGTGCACGGCTGGGTGGGGTGTGTCTGAACTGGGGGTGCATTCCTTCTAAGGCGCTGATCGCGAACGCTGAGCTGATGGAAAAGCTCGCTGAGAAGGAAGAATGGGGCATCAGCACCGGCGAGGTGACATTTGACTGGGACAAGGTGATTGGTCGGTCGCGGGATGTGGCCGACAAGCTCAATAAGGGTGTTGAATACCTGATGAAGAAGAACAAGATCGAGTTCTTCAATGCGCATGCGAAGATTGTCAAGACTGGGGGGAAGGTTGAGATCGAGGTTCGTGATTGCACGCTCAATGAAGAGTTCACGCCTTCGCCTGTTGAGGTTGGGAAGGCGACGGAAACCATTACTGCTGACAAGGTGATTGTGGCGACGGGTGCTGTTGCTCGGGATCTGCCATTTGCGAAGTTTGATGGGGACAAGGTGTGGGGTGCGCGCGAGGCGATGTACAACAACGAGAAGCCTGACCATCTGATCGTGGTGGGCGCGGGCGCGATCGGGATGGAGTTCGGGTATGTGTACAAGAACTTTGGATCGAAGGTGACGATCATCGAGATGCTGGATCGCTTGGTTCCTGTTGAGGACGAGCAGGTCGGCAAGGAGATGACGAAGATTTATAAGAAGCACGGGTTTGATGTGAAGGTCAAGACCGGCGTGATGGACATTGATACCAAGGGGAAAGGTGTCAAGGTCACCTGCGCTCCGATGGGCAAGGATGGCAAGCCTGATGCTTCGAAGAAGGAAGTGATCGAGGGCGACAAGGTTCTGCTCGCGATTGGTGTGGTGGGTCGGTTTGATGGATTGTTTGATGAATCGCTTGGGCTGGAGACGGTCAAGGGTCATATCAAGACGGACTATGTGCCTTTGAGTGCGGACTCTCCGAGTGATCCCAAGCCGCTGGATTACAAGACGAATCTGCCTGGCGTGTATGCGATTGGTGATGTGATTGGTCCGCCTTGGCTGGCGCATGTTGCTGGTGAAGAGGCGGTGCTGTGTGTTGAGCGGTTTGCGTTTAAAGATGGCAAGGCGAAGCACGATCCGATCCCGATGGACTACACGATCATTCCTGGGTGTACTTACTGTCACCCGCAGGTTGGGTCGGTTGGGTACACGGAGCAGGCGCTCAAGGCGCAGGGCCTCAAGAAGGGCGAGGATTATGATGTCGGCGTGTTCCAGAATCAGGCGCTTGGTAAGGCTATCGCGACGCGTCATACCGATGGGTTTGTGAAGATCATCCGGGGTCTGCCTCGCGGGGAGATTCTGGGGGCTCATATTCTTGGTGATCAGGCGACTGAGTTGATTGCGGAGTTGACGCTTGGGCGTCGTCTTGAAGCGACGACCGAAGAGATCATCGCGACGGTGCATGCGCATCCGACGATGCACGAGGCGGTGCATGAGGCGGCGCTGGCGTCTGAGGGGCGCGTGATTAACTCGTAAGGGTTGTGATTGTTGAAAAACTTGGTTCTTATGAAGACTTCGAGCTTGGGCTCGGGGTCTTTTTCATGTAGGATTTGAGATTGCAAACGGTGTCGTGCTGGGCATGAATGGGAGGACTCTTCACTCTCCACGATCTTTCGTTTGCATGGTTTCATGTATATACGCCTACAGAGAGGATTCTGATGAACATTATGACATCTCGCGAGCGCCCGATTTCAACGATTTCACTTGTCTTGCTTGCTGCTGTTTGTTGCCCCGCTTTGGGACATGCTCAGGAGGGAATCGAACTTGTCGCGGCCGAGAGAATCCCGGGAGACGTGTTTGGTGTCTCCGTGGCGATCTCAGGAACAACCCTGATTGTTGGTGCCGGGGAGGATAATGGATCGGGCAACGATACGGGATGTGCGTACTTGTTTGACTCAAGTACAGGTACTGAACTCTTTCGGCTGACCGCTTCGGTTGTTTCGGAGGGGGGCAAGTTTGGTGCGTCGGTGGGCGTCTCCGGCACAACTGCGATTGTTGGAGCTGCTGGCAACAGCGAGTTGGGTCATCGTTTTGGTGCGGCGTACCTCTTTGATACCACAACTGGTGAACAACTGTTCAAGCTTACCGCACTTGATGGCGATGTGAGAGATCAGTTCGGCAGTTCCGTTTCAATCTCAGGTAATCTGGCGATTGTGGGATCTATTGCTGACGATGATCGCGGACTCAACTCTGGCTCCGCGTACATCTTCGATGTGACGACGGGGCAGCAGTTGTTGAAACTCACTGCATCTGACGGCGCGGAGGGAGATTACTTTGGGAACACAGTGTTTCTCTCGGGATCCACCGCGATCGTTGGAGCTTACCGAAACGATGAAAGAGGCACTGATTCGGGTGCGGCATACCTGTTTGATGTAACGACGGGCGAGGAACTCTTCAAGCTCGTTGCGTCTGACGCTGCGGTGGAAGATTGGTTCGGCAGATCTGTTTCAATCTCGGGCACAACCGCGATTGTCGGGGCTGAACGCGATGATGATTCGGGTACTTCTTCCGGATCGGCGTACCTGTTCGATTCGATCACTGGCCAGGAAATCTTTAAGCTCACCGCGTCCGATGCTTCGTCATTCAAAAACTTTGGTCATGGTGTATCGATCTCTGGAAGAACTGCGGTTATCACGACTCCTGATGCTGGAACATACTTCTTCGATACCATGACCGGCGAGGAGTTGTTTAAACTCAACTTGCCGGCCCACGGGTTTGGATACTCCGCAGCGATCTCGGATAGGTCTGTCATTGTTGGGGCCGCCGACCCAGGCGACGACGATGGTGGAGATCCTGACCTCTTCGGCTCTGCGTTTTTGTTCAACGATATCGTTGACCCCCCAGCATGTCCTGCTGACCTGACTGGTGAGGGCGATCTGAACTTCCTTGATGTCTCGGCGTTCTTGGCGGCGTTTGGGAATCAGGACGCGGTTGCGGACTTTGAGGCGGATGGGAGCTTTAACTTTCTTGATGTTTCGGCGTTCCTTGCGGCGTTTGGGGCGGGGTGTCCGTAAGAATTCTTGTTGAGTGGGGCTGCATCCGAGCCGATGATTGAATGGTAAGACCCAGACCCGGTTCTGGGTTTTTTACTGCTATGGACGGCGATCGACCACCTGCTTTTGAAAGAGGAGTTGCTATGAAGATGCGTGTGAAGATGGGTAGTTTGTTGGGGGCTTTGACGGTTTCTTCGTTGGTGTGCGCAGCGGGGGCGGCGGAGCCGGCGTTTGAGAAGGTGGTTGAGGGGTACGAGAAGGTTGCGGTGCTGGCGGGTGAGAAGTCGTTCTATTCGTTGTACACGATGGAAAAAGGCGCTCAGATTCTTGCGGAACTTCCCAAGGACTTTGAGGGCAAGCGGTTTTATATGGTCGCGACGGTTGCGGCGGGGCATCCGCAGGTTGGGGTGTATTCGATCTGGCACGACTCGGTGGGGGTTCCTGCCAAGACGGTGTATTGGTCTCGGCGCGGGGATCAGTTGATGTTGATTGAGCCGAACATTTCGGTTCGGTCGAGCGGGGATGCGCAGTCGAAGGAGGGTGTTGCTCGGGTGAACACGGACCGGGTGGTGTTGTCTGTGCCTGTGCTTACGACGGGACCTGGGGGCGGGCCTGTGATTGATTTGGACCAGGCGTTGCTTGGTTCTTCGGATGAGTTTATTGGTCGGTTCTTGCGTGGGGCGAATGTCGGGCTTGCGAAGATCACCAAGGCGAAGGTGTTCCCGCACAATATTGAGATCGGGTTCCAGTTGCCTCGCGCGAGCGGGAGCTTTGCGGAGGTTCGGTATTCGCTTGCGATGCCTGAGCGGAGTTCGGGGTTTGAGCCGAGGCTTGCGGATCGTCGGGTGGGGATTTACTTTGAATCGTTTGAGGATCGCGCGGTCAATGATGGGTCGTCGCAGATTGTGCGGTACGCGAATCGTTGGAACATTCAGAAGGCGGATCCGTCGCTTCGAATGAGTCCGCCGCGAGAACCGATTGTGTATCACATTGAGCACACGACTCCATTGCGGTATCGTCGGTGGGTGCGGGACGGGATTCTTTCTTGGAACAAGGCGTTTGAGAAGATCGGGATTGTTGATGCGATCGAGGTTCGTCAGCAGGATTCTTCGACGGGCGCGTACATGGATATTGATCCGGAGGACAGCCGATACTCGTTTGTGCGCTGGACCAATGCGGGGATGGGGTTTGCGATTGGTCCGGTGCATGCGCATCCGGATACGGGTGAGATTTATGAAGCGGACATCGTGATGGATGAGGGGTTTATTGGTTCGTATGCGAATCAGTACATGCAGATCGAGCTGGCATCCAATGCGATGAGTGTGTTGTCTCCTGAGCTTGCTTCGTGGCTTGCGGAGCATCCTTCTTGGGATCCGCGTGTGGTGCTTGCTGAGCCGGGGGATCGGGATCGGGTGGCGGCGTTGACCAAGGCGATGGTTGCGCATCCTGAGCGGACGGGTGAGTTGTTGATTGATGCGCCGATGACGCTGTCTCCGATGGTGTGGGAGCCTCACCGGACGGACTCGCATGCGGGCAAGGCGATGTGTTTGATGCAGCCCGGGCTTGCGGCCAATGTGGCTTCGGCGCGTTTGGCGATGGATCTTGGGATCGGGGACTTTGCTCGGTTTGCGAATGAAGATTCGGGCGAAGACAAGGAACAAGTTTCGATGCTCGATGGATTGCCTGAAGAGTTTGTTGGTCCGATGCTGCGTGATGTGGTGATGCACGAGGTGGGTCACACGATGGGGCTGACGCACAACTGGAAGGGTTCGGCGTTGCACTCGATCGCGGAGATGAACAGCGAGGGGTTTGATGAGCCGATCCAATCGACGGTGATGGATTACGCGCTGTCGAACATTATTGTTGAAGATGAGGATCGTGGGTTGGTGCAGGGGGCGTATGTGCCGATGGCGATTGGGCCGTATGACATGTGGGCGATTGAATGGAACTACACGGGGGGTGATCCGAAAGAGGTCGCGGCTCGTGCATCTGAACCAGCGCACGCGTACATGGCGGAGGACGGGCAGTTCTCTCCTGATCCGCAGGCGAAGACTTGGGACCTTGGACGCGACTCGATCGACTTTGCGGAAGAACGCATCCGGTTTGTCAATAAGGCACGCGGGCAGGTGCTGACCAATGCGGTCAAGGACGGCGAGAGCTGGCAGAAGGCGCGACAGGTGTACTCGCAGCTCTTTGGGATGCAGTACAGCGCGGTAAACATGGCGATGCACTGGGTGGGTGGATCGCACATTCAACGCTCGATGAAGGGCGATGAGGGTGCGCCGGCGCCGGTGCGTCCGGTTGATGCGGCGCAGCAGCGCCGGGCATTGAAGTTTGTTGTGGATCATGCGTTTGACAGCTCGTCGTTCGGGATTGATCCAGAGACGCTCAGCTATCTGCAGAGTGACAACTGGTATGACGAGGGGTTCGGGACGGCGCACGCTTGGCCTGTGGCTCAGAGTGTGCTTGGGATTCAGTCGTCGGCGCTGACGGGGCTTTTGAATCCGCAGCGGTTGTCGTGGGTGATGGACAACGAGATCCGGACTCCATCTGGTGAAGACGCGCTCACGGTTCCGGAGATTTTGGATGCGGTGCGTGATCGGGTGTGGATGGGTTCGGATTCGGATGGTCCATATACGAATCGTGAGCCGTTTGTTGGTCAGTTTGAACGGAACCTGCAGATGGAGCATGTGTCGCGGATGATTGATCTGGCGACGGGGATGCGTTGGCCTGGCGCTGCTGGGAAGACGATCCAGTCGCTTGCTCGGCATGAGCTGGTCAAGATTCAGGGGATTGTTGATGCGTATCCTGCGGTTGATCAACTTGACGCGTACAGCGCGGCGCATCTCGTGGATGTGAAGGAACGGATCGATCGGGCGCTGGAGGCGGCGTACCTTCGGGCTGATTGAGTACATTGAGAATCGTTTGTACACACACAACCCGTCGTTTTGGCGGGTTTTTTCTTGGTGGATGGGGTGGCTTGCGTTAGGATGGGGCGGGCGACCTAATCTGAAACTCCATCTTGTGAGGTGAATAGCGATGAAGCGAGTGTGTGTACTTTTACTGGCGGCGGCGTGCGGGCATGCGTGCGCGCAGGGAGAGCTGTTGATCCCGGACTCGACATCGGATTCGGTGTGGGTGTTTGATGCCTTCGATGGTTCGATGATTTCGAGTTCGTTCATTACCGATCCCGGGACCGATGGCGGGGTGAATGTGTTTGATCGGCCTTTGGAAGTGCTGGTGGCGGCGGATGGGACGCTGCTGGTGATTGATCAGTTTTCGGATGTGGTTTCGCGGTTCAGCGGGAGCGGGGACTATCTTGGGATCTTCTCGCTTGGCGGGGTTCGGGACACGAGCATCATGGACAATATCCGTGGGGGGCATGTGCTCACGAGCGGCCCAAACGCGGGTGATGTGCTGGTGACCAACTCGGGATCGAACAATGATCTTGTGGTGTCGCAGAAGAATGTGAAGCGGCTTGCATCGGCGGACGGGAGCGAGCTTTCGGACTTTGCGTTTAATCGGTATGGGGGGATTCGTGGGCCGTTTGATGTGATTGAGTACAACGGGGAGGTGCTGGTTGCGGATGAGGGGCAGGACAAGATTGTTCGGTACACGATGGAGGGGAAGTTCAATGAGCGGTTTACCAGTGCGCTGGAAGTGCCTCAGCTGGACTTTCCTCAGCAGATGGCGATCGCGGGGAATGGGAACCTGTTGATTTGTGCGTTCAGCTCTGGGTTTATCTTGGAGTTTGATTCGGGTGGATCGCTTGTGGGACAGTACGATCCGGGGACGCTTGAGCTCTATCGCGGGGTTGCGGAGCTTGGGAACGGGAACCTGCTTGTGACGACGACCAGCGGCGTGTTTGAGGTGACTCGGACTGGGCTTGTTGTCGATACCGAGGCGGTGGGTGATGGGTTCCGGTACATCACGGCGGTGGATGTTGAACTTGAGCCGAGGACGGTGGGGGGCTTGGACTCGGAGCGTTTGGTTGCGGAGCGTGATGCGCGTGATCGGGATGAGATTCTGAGGGATGAGCTTGGGCTCTCGAAGGGAGGCACGCGATGAACATTGCACAACTGTGTTTGATTGGATTGGTTTCGACCCCGGCTCTTGCGGGGGGCGCGACACACGCGTACATCATTGAAGGGTCGGCATACTTTGGCGCTCCCGGAATCGAGCTGGCATCGGTTGGGCGGGTGAATCTTTCGGATCCGAGTGATGTGGTGCGGACGCCGATGGTTGGGGACTTTCTTCGGTTTGGCGGCGCGGATATGAATGCGTCGGGCGAGGTGGTTGCGTTTGAGAACACGACCAACGCGCTGCGCGTGGTGGATGTCGTAAGCGGCGGCAACTCGCTGATCGACTCGGTCGGGTTCTTTGATTCTGGAACCGCTGGGATGGCGCTGAGCAACGATGGGTCCACGGCGTATGTCACTGGGACGGTGGGCGCGTTCTCGCGATTTGTTCTTGCGGATGCGGCGACGGGCGCGGTGCAGAGCGTGCACAACATTCTGAACTTTGAAGCGATCGGTTCGATCGCGATTGTCCCTGAGGGGCACCCGACTCTGACGGCGGGTGATCTGTACGGGCTCTCGACGACTTCGGGTGGGAGCGTGAAGCTTGTGAAGATTGATCTGGAAGCCAATACCGTCACGACGGTGCATAGTTTGTTTGGGGTTGGATTCTCGGCGCAGTTTGAGACCGGGCTTGATTTTTCGAGCGATGGGACGCTGTACGCGGTGATCCAGGGGTATGACGAGGTAGCGCCGGATGTCTTTGTGGAGATTTCGAGTCATCTGTACACGATTGATACGACGGCGGGATCGCTGAACCACATCGGTGTGATCGAATCGGATGGGACATGGGACGCGGTGACGCTGGTGATTGATGAAGCGCCGGACTTGTCGTGTCCTGCGGATTTGACCGGTGAAGGGAATCTGAACTTCCTTGATGTGAGCGCGTTCTTGAGTGCGTTTGGAAATCAGGACCCGGTGGCGGACTTTGAAGCGGATGGGAGCTTTAACTTCCTCGATGTTTCTGCGTTCCTTGCGGCGTTCGGGGCCGGGTGTCCTTGATGGAGTTCGTGACCCGCTGAAACGGTTGCGTTATTTATTACACTACTGATTCGCAATAACTTTGTTTCTACTCACAAACATTCCCTGAAACAATGGAATGTTTTTTTGTGTGTGGTGAGACAATCGTTGACTGGGTGATAGCATCCAGTCGGACCCATTCGGGTTTCGATTTTCGAGGGAGTGAACCGCTTGCGGGTCAGACAAAGAACCAACCAATAACGAGGGTGCATCCGGCGAGAGCCGGGTGTTGGTGTGCGTATGCACCGGTGTTCGTCTGATGTGCGCGGTTCATTGATTGCGTGTTCGTGATGTTTGAGAGCATGATCAACAAGCACAGGAGATAGGAATGCAGAAGTGTAAAAAACGAATCGTTGAACGGTTCGTGTTGTTGGGCGCGTCGCTGATCGGCGTTGCTTCAATGGGAACAATGGCGGACCAGCAGGCGGTGAGCGGCCGCGAGGGGTTCCGTCCGGTTGTGGTGGATCGGAATGCGGGTTTGCCGGATTCTGGAGCGACCGCGAATGAGTTGTTTATGGCTCGCCAGATCTTTGACAACGCGGCGCCTCGAGTGGAGCATCCGCCGATTGATGAGATTCCTTGGATGCCGATGCCTGAGGTGAATCGGGCGGCTGGGATTGAGGCGATCAATAAGGACGACCGCGCGGTGTTTCATGACTCGCTGACCGGGGAGACTCGGATCACGGATATGAAGATGCCAACCGGTTTGATTGGCGCTCAGAGTATGGAGGGCGATTACATCGGTGTGATGCCTTTTGAGGGTGATCTGCTTGAGCCTGCTGGGTTTGGGGGGATGACTGTTGCGTCTGGTTTGAGTACCTCGCCTCGCTCGTACAATGTGAAGCTTGTGATGCGGTTTACGGATACCGGTGGCGTGCAGCGTTGGTTTGTGTGCTCGGGTTCGATGCAGGATCCGGGTGTTGTGTTGACCGCTGGGCATTGTGTGTATGCACGCACACCCAATGGCTTGACCATCAACAGCTTTGCGGACATCGTGTATGTCTACCCGGCGTGGGATGGTGTTGCGAGCGGCGGCGCTCCTGATACTGATGAGGTCATCCAGAACTTCGGGTACGGGTACGGCACCTCGTTCCTTGCCGGATCTGGCTGGATCAACAGTGGTGACTGGGACCGCGATGCTGGTCTGATTCGATTGACTCGTGGCGGATCTCGCAATGTCGGGATGCTGACGGGCTGGTTCGCGTGGGCGTGGGGCGGGAGCTGCGCTTCGATCCAATCGCGTTCGTACTACAACTTCTCGTACCCATCGGAGAACTGCCCCACTGCTGGGTTGCATACCGGTGCGACGATGTACTTCTGGAGCGGGACGATTGATGATTGCCCCAACAACCAGATGGAACTGACCACGGGCGGCAACTGTCTCGATACCGTTTGGGGCGGGATGTCCGGATCGGCGATGTACTACATTGATGGTGATAACCGGATGGCGCATGCGGTGTGTTCGACTTCGAACCGGAATGATGTGGGCCGGTACTGCAAGCTCTGGGAAGGGTTTGTGTTGGACATGCAGGACTTTGAGAACAACACGCGCACGAGCAGCGAGGACTGGGAGCCGTTGATGATGCGGGCGCGTGGATCGACGACGGTCCGCGCGGGCACATTGATGGACGACTCGTTCGATGTCAAAATGATCAATGCGACCAACGCGAATCCCGGAGTTCAGGATTATCAGTTGAAGGTTTACCTCTCGACAAACAACAACATTTCAGTCAGTGATACCCTTGTCGGGACATGGAACTGGAACGCGCGTGACTTTGGCGCGATGAACAATGTGAACTTTGTCGTTCCTGCTCCGAGCATTCCGCTTGATACACCCCCGGGAACATACTGGATTGGTGTGATCGCGGATTCGGGTCTTCCCGGTACGGATACAAACGACGATACCGATACATGGGACGCGCAGCAGATCACGGTGACCGAGGGTCTTCCGGGACAGGCGACGATTGTGAGTCCGAGTAACGGCGCGACCGGTGTTGATGTTGACGCTGACATCGACTGGGCTGTTGCGCCTCGTGCGGATTGGTACCGGGTGTACTTCGGTACAGATCCGACTCCTGATGAGGGCGAGCTTGTGAGTACAACCAATGGGACTATCAACTTCCTCTCAACATTGGAGTACAGCACGACCTACTACTGGCGTATTGATCCGTACAACACTTCCGGCACAACGACCGGTTCGGTCTGGTCGTTCACGACTGAGAGTGAACCGATTCCGGACCTGCGAGCATCGGACGCCAGTTATGACGCTGGTCGGAACTATTACCCCGGCCAGTTTGTCGATGTAACCTACCGGATCACGAATGATGGCACAGGTCCTGCAACGGATGTCCATGTTGACTTCTACGCATCGACCAACAACTTCATCTCGATCTCTGACCACTTGCTCGACACGCGTGACTTTGGATCGCTGTTTGCAGGCGGATCATTCTTCGTGAGCTCGTTTGTTGATCTGCCTTCGGATCTGAATCCCGGGACTTACTATGTCGGACTGATTTCATCGGAAGCTCTGGGGATCGAGACGAACACCTCGAACAACTGGGCCGCGGGCGCGAGTCCGATCACGGTGCTGGAATGTGTGCCTGACCTCAACATCGATGGCTCGCTGAACTTCCTTGATGTTTCGGCGTTCCTCGCGGCCTTCGGGAGTCAGGACCCGGTCGCGGACTTTACCAACGATGGGAACTACAACTTCCTCGATGTGTCGGCATTCCTGTCGGCGTTCGGGGCTGGTTGCCCGTAAGCGGTTAACCAAGAAAAACTCTGTTCAATACAGCCGGGCAAGTTGCCCGGTTTTTTATGCGCGTTGAATCAGCTGATGCACGCAGTCGAGATGCTTCTTTGGCTTGAATGCGATCATGGATGTTCATACGAAAGAACCCCGGATGTGTGTCCGGGGTTCTTTGTGATTTGGATGGTCAGTGTTGTTTAGACTGGGACGCCGAGGAGTGCCATGACCTTGTTGACGATGTCCTCTGCGGTGAGGCCGCACATTTGGAGCATTTCTTCTGGGGTTTTGGCGCTCTTGGGGATTCGTTTGACGAACATTTGGGTGAGTTCGAAGCCGTCACCGGATTCCATGAGTGCGTCTGCGATGGCTGAACCGAGTCCGCCGCCGTAGTTGTCTTCGAGGGAGACGACGAACCCGCCGTTGGCGGCGACGATGTCCAGGAGCTTGTCGGTGTCGAATGGAATGGAGTACATGTCGAGGAGGGTCGCGGAGACGCCTGCTTTATCAAGCAGCTCGACGGCCTTGTTGCCTTCGTGGACCATGATCCCTGAAGCGGCGAGCACGATGTCGCGTCCTTGTGCGAGGGTTTCGAATCCGCCCAGGTTGAAGACATGGTCGTCGGAGTAGAGGAGTTCGGTTTCTGCACGCAGGGTCCGCATGTAGCACATGCCTTCGTACTCGGCCATGGTTGCGGTGAGTGAGTAGGCGGCGTACGCATCGGAGGGCTGGAGGATGTAGCAGCCCGGATTCCCGCGGTGGTCGGTGGTGAGCGACAGGGCGCGGAACCATGCGACATCGGGGAGTGACATCTGTGATGGGCCGTCGGCGGCGAGGGTGATCCCGGAGTGTGAGCCGACGATCTTGAGGTTCGCGCCTGAGTTCATGCCCATCTCGATTTGGTCGTAGGCGCGGGTGAGGAACTTGGCGAAGGTGGAGCAGAATGGGATCTTGCCACCAGCGGAGAGTCCTGCGCCGACGCTGATCATGTTCTGCTCAGCGATTTTGCATTCGATGAAGCGGTCGGCGTTTGCTTTGTTCTTGGCGAAGGTTTCGGAGAAGGTTGAGTTGGAGACATCCGCGTCGAGGACGACGACATCTGGGTTGGTTGCGCCGAGTGCTCGGAGGGCGACTCCATACGCGCGGCGGGTTGCGAACTTGCCGGTGTGGAGGACGCTTTCCATGTCGAGGTCCTTCATCGCTTCGGAGAGCGTGAGGAGGTCGTCGGTTGGGAGCGGGCGGTCCGGTGCTTGGGCGGGTGGTTCGATGGTGAACTGGTCGGTGCCTGCGAGTGCGGAGGTGAGGTCGATGCGTGCTTCGTTGAGTTCGGCGAGTGCTTTTTCGAGTGCATCACCGGTCGCGGGTTTGCCGTGCCATCCGCCGCCTTGGAGTGAGGGGCAGCCCCATCCTTTGACGGTGGTCGCGATGACGGCGATTGGTTTGGCGTTGGTGTCTGCGGAGACTGCGATGAAGCGGTCGAACGCGGTTTTGATTTGGTCTGGTGCGTGTCCGTCGATGCTGATAACTTCGAAGCCGTAGGCGACGAACTTGGCGGCGAGGACTTCGGGTGACTGCTGGTTGGAGACGCGGTCGGCTTGGCCGTAGGCGTTGCAGTTGACGATGGTGCAGACATTGGTGAGTTGATGGTCGACGATGAAGTCCATGGCTTCTGCGATTTGTCCTTCGCGGACTTCGCCATCGCCGCAGATGCAGAAGACGCGTCGGTCGGTGCCGTCGAGGCGTGCGGCTTTGGCGACACCCGCTGCGACGGAGAGGCCTTGACCGAGCGAACCGGTCGCGGCGTCGAAGAAATCCACGCCTTCCATCGGGTTTGGGTGTCCGTCGAGGACGGAGTGCCATTCGCGGAGGGTGGCGAGGTCGTCGGTGGTGAGTTTGCGGCGTTCGTCTTCTTTGCCGACCATGACGCCGAGGGTTGCCATTGCGGCGTAGACGGCGGGGACAGCGTGTCCTTCGGAAAGCACGAGGCGGTCGGAGGTTGGGTAGTTCGGGTAGTCCGGTGACCAGCGCATGGTTGAGAACATGAGGGTCGTGACGAGGTGACCGATGCTCATCGCGCTCGTTGGATGACCGGTGCCAGAGGCGGCGGTCATTTCGAGGGAGAGACGATCAATTTCGATGGCTTGTGCGTGGACAGCGGCTTCAAAAGACATAGGGGGACCTCCAAAAACGACGATGCCGCCCTTCCTGGACCCCTGTCACCGGCCTCAACACGAGGAAATTAGGGGTCCGGAGCGCGGCGGTCGCGGGTAAGTTGTATAACTGAGGAGAAGTCTAGCACCCTGAATGCTGGCATCGGCGTTGGTAAGTCCTGCGACATAGAAAATTGGTTGATATTGATCAGATCCGGGAGGGGAATCGGCGGTCAAACTGGGGTCTGGGGGTGCCTGCAATGCTGGAATCTGCTACGATGGGGGACAAGAATTACCGTCCGGATGGGCGGGCTGGAGCGAATCTATGAAAGTTATCTGCGAACGGGCGGCATTGCTCGAAGCGGTCAATCAGGTTTCAGGGGTAGTTGCATCGCGGTCGCCGCGTCCTCAGCTGACCTGTATCAAACTCACCGCGACCAATGATGCGCAGGGCGCGGAGTTGGTGTTGTCGGGTACCGACGCGGAAATCGCGCTCTCGGTCCGGATCGGGCGCGTTGAAGTCGAGCGGGAGGGCAGCTTGCTGGTCCCTGCGGACAAGCTCCGTCAGATCATCTCCGCTGAGGACAATGAACCGACGCTGACGATTGAAGCGTCGGGAGAGACCACGCACATCCGTGGCGCGGATGCACACTTTCAGCTCCACGGATTTGATGCGGCTGATTTCCCGCAACTTGCTGATTACAAAGGGGTTTCGGAGGGTTCTGCGGCTTCACCAGCGGCCAAATCAATCTTCTCGCTCCCTGCGGGAACACTTGATACGCTCATCGCTCGCACCCTGTTTGCGGCGGCACGCGAGAACTCGCGGTATGCGATCAATGGTGTGCTGTTGGTTCGGGACGGCAAGAAGCTGGACCTGATCGCGACGGATGGTCGCCGGCTTGCCAAGAGCCATGCGACGATTGATTCCAAGGGTGATCCGGCGCAGTGCATTCTGCCATCGAAGGCGCTGTCGATGATCCAGAAGATGACCGCTGATGAGAATGAGCTGGTTCACATCGCGGTGACCGACAACCAAGCGGTGATCGTGTTTGGTGAAGACCCGACCGATGCTCGCGCGACGCTTTCGACGAATCTGGTTGAGGGGACATTCCCGCCTTATGAGGATGTGATCCCCAAGGATCAGGACATCAAGGTGACCTTCAAACGCGAGGTGCTTGCCTCGGCGGTCAAGCGGGCGGCACTGCTCACCAACGAAGAATCCCGCGGCGTGCGGCTTGCATTCAACGGCGGCGAAAAATCGCTCGAACTCTCCTCGCGGGCACCAGAAATGGGTGAAGCGACCATCAATGTCGAGCTTACAAGCTACGACGGCGATGACATCGAGATCGGGTTCAATCCCGCGTTCATCACCGATGCGCTCAAGGTCATTACGGATTCAGAAGTCATGATCGAACTCAAGAGCGGCAACAAACCCGGCTTGTTCAAAGCGGGGACCGACTTTGTGTATGTTGTGATGCCTGTGAATCTGAGCTAAGTCGATTTACCACTGGAACTTAACCACATACCCGTGTTTTATGACGCGGCGGCGGTGTGCTGTTCGTTGTGCGAACGGCTCGGGCGGTGGGTGTCGGCGCTTGAATCGTGCGGCTGGTGGGATGCGTGGATGATTGCTTGACGCGGGGCGTGTGCGGTTGACTCAGAAGCCGTAGGTTGTTGTGATTCGGTGCTTTGGAGGTTTGCTGCTGCGGATCTGCGGTGACTGCGTTCGAGCATGAGGACCGGGACCGGGACACAGAGAAGGACGAGCACGCAGACGAGGGCGACGGTTGGGACGCTCCGGAGGTTTTCAGGGCTCATGAGCGCCATGAGTACGCTGATCCCGGTCAGGACGGTGAGTGCACCGATCGCGAGGAGGACGCACCATTGGAGCCTGCAGTTGCGTGCGGGTTTTGGGGGTGTGCTGGGATGAGAAACAGATGGACGCATCATCGCGGCTTGGTGCTCTTGGTGGGTGAGGGTCGCGTTTTGGAACGCTTGGGGGTCAGGATATAGAGGAAAGCACCCGCAGACCAGAGACCGATCAAAACTATCCGCATTGGATGAACAATCGGCGGAGGATTGTCGCTGGAATCTTGTGCGATTCATCGTGGTGGGCGATGGTGTCACGCGGTTCGGCGGTGTATCGTCACCATCTCATGATGCCTGAAGTGTTTCCATACCTCAATGTTTACCGGCTGCTTGGTTCGACCAAGCCGGGGTATCGGTGCATGGGTCGAGCGACGGCGGTTGTGCTCGCGTGCGGGTGCACGCTTGGGATCGCGCCGTCGCAAGCGATGGCTCAGAACACGACTCAGAATGATGCGAGCCAGAACAATGCCGGGGACTCGTCGGATATCTCGGTGTACGAGAATCGACCGATCGGGCGGCTGTTGATTCGGGGCTCGATGACCGCTGAGGGGGTCCGCACCTCACTGAGCAGCGAGGCGTACCAGCAAGCGTTCAATATCCTGACCTCCAAAGAGGGATCGATCTTCGATGCCCAGCGGGTCAACGACGATGTCCGGCAGCTCAATCGGCTGGGATTCTTCCAACGCGTCGAGATCTATGCGGGATTGATGGACGATGGATCGGTTGAACTCGCGTTCGATCTCCTTGAACGGATGCAGGTCATTGATGTCCAGGTGACGGGGAACACCGAACTCGGGGACGCGGAAATCCGGGGCGTGATTGATGTCATCGCGGGAACACCGATCGACCGGTTCCAGATCGACCGCTCGGCGCGGCGGGTCGAAGAGCTCTACCGAGGCAAGGGGTACTACTTTGTCCGCGTGAATGTGGATGAAGAGGAACTGGCTGATACCGGACTGGTGATCTTCCGTGTGCTTGAGGGCAACCGTTTGAAGGTCACCGGCATCCGCTTCTCGGGGAATGAAGCGTTCGAGAACAAGAAGCTCCGGCGCGAGCTGGCGACCAAGAAGGCGAACATCTTCCGGCGAGGACAGCTTGATGACGAGGTCCTTGATGTGGACATCGCGAACCTGATCGTGTTCTACCGTGATCGTGGGTATCTGGATGTGCGGACGGACCGGCTTGTGCAACCCGCGCCCAACGGACGCGAAGCGATCGTGACCTATCTGATCGAAGAAGGCCCGCTCTACACGATGCGTGAGGTGCAGGTGGACATCGCGACGGAGGACGGGGAGGACGCGGTATTCTCTCGGGCGCAGATCGCGGGGCTGATGAAGATCAAGCCTGGGGATGTGTATTCGGTGCGTGATCTCAATGAGTCGATCAAGAGCATCCGTGATGCGTATGGGCAGATGGGGTACATCGATGCGCAGGTGGAGCGTCTTGAGCGGCGCGACGAGGATGAGCCTTTGGTTGATCTTGTGGTCGCGATCGGTGAGGGCGGGCGCTCGCGCGTGGGCGAGGTGATTATTCAGGGGAACGATCTGACGAGGCAGGAAGTGATCCGCAGGCAGATCGAGCTTAAGCCGACGCGTCCTTTGGATACGATCGCGATGGAGCGGTCGAAAAATCGATTGCGTTTGCTCCGGTTGTTCAATGACCGGTCGGGCGCGAAGGTTACGCCGCAAGAATCTGGGGTGGAGTTCTTTGCGGAGGTGTGGGACGATGAGTTTGTGCCGACTGCTCGGCGGAACGAGGATCAGTACAACGACGATAACTCCAATGGATCGTTGAGCGCGCCGCTGTCTGAAGATCCGATCTCGCTGACGCTTTCGCCACCGGACAAATCGACTTTCCGGGATGTGCTCATTGAGATCGAGGAGACCAATACCGGGAGCTTTGATCTTGGTGGTGCGGTGTCTTCGGACTCTGGTGTTGTGGGCCGCATCGCGGTCACGCAGCGGAACTTTGATATCCGCGACACCCCCGATTCATTCGGTGAGTTTTTCTCCGGCCGTGCATTCCGTGGTGGCGGGCAGACCTTCTCGATCGAGGCGCTCCCGGGTAATGAGGTGCAGACTTTCCGGGTCTCGCTTGCTGAGCCGTACTTGATGGAATCGAACTATTCCGGGTCGATCAGCGCGTTTTTCCGTCGGCGGAACTTCGATGAGTTTGACGAGCAGCGATCGGGCTTCACGCTCGGGCTCGGACGACGCTTTGGCACACGCTGGACCGGCAACCTCAACCTGCGGATGAACCAAGTTGAACTGGCGGGGATTGATCCTTCGCGTCCGGTTGATGTGTTTAAAGCCGCGGACGGGACCACGCTTGTTGGTCTCGCGGCGTCGCTCTCGCGCAACACACTTGATAACCGCATCCGTCCTTCGAGCGGCTCGCGTTCATCGATCAGTATTGAGCAGGTGGTGGGTGACTATACCTTTACGCCGATCAATCTGAAGCACAACACCTTTATCCCGATCCGCGAGGATTACCTCGGACGATCGACGATCCTCAAGCTGAGTTCCGAGTTGGGATACATCCCGCAGGGACGCGACAACACGCCGACTTACGAGCGATACTACTCGGGTGGTCAGGACTTCCGTGGATTTGAGTTCCGCACGATCTCGCCCAAGGGCATCCGCAACGACAACGGCCTACCTTCGGATGACCCGGTCGGTGGTACCTACAACTTCTTCCTCGGCGCTGAAATCCAGCAGCCGATTTATGAGGAGTTGTTGTCGGTGGTCGCGTTTATTGATTCGGGTACGGTGACCTTTGATCCCGGATTTGATGATTACCGTGTCTCGGTCGGGTTCGGGTTCCGTTTCTTCATGCCCGCGTTGTCCCCGGCACCGCTCGCGTTTGACTTCGGGTTCCCGATCGTCAAAGAAAGCACCGACAAAACACGCTTGTTCACCTTCTCGGTGGATCTCCCGTTCAACTAACTTGTTGCGTGCGCTGTATATGCATGTCAACCTTGGGGGGTTGGTGCGGTATACCATTGGGGACTTCTCAGACTCGGGAATAATGGAGATTTGACCTATGCAAACGAAACAACACACAACCCTCACCCTTGCCGCGATCGCGATGCTGCTCAGCGCGGCGTTCGTCTGGCGCGCTGATGCGACCTCCGCACGCCCGCCGGCACAGCCGACCGCGGTCGCGGTGATCGATATTGTTGACATCATCGACGGACTCAACGAACGCGAAGTCCTCAAGAAAGAACTCAACGCTCGGATGGAAGCTCGTCAGGCAACGCTCGACGAGGTCCTCAAAGAGCTCGAGATTCTCAATGAGGATATCAAGATGCTCAAGCGCGGGACACCGGAGCATCGCGAGAAACTCCGCGAGGGTCTCGAGAAGCAGGCGGTTGCCAAGGCACGCCGTGAAGCGTTGTCGCAGATTGTGTCGATTGACACCGGGAGCGTGATGGCGGGGTTATACAAGAAGGTTGAAGCGGCGATCAAGAACATCGCTGAGCGTGAGGGATACGACATTGTGCTCTTCGACGACTCGAAGTTTGAGATCCCAGACGGCGCTCCGGACCCCGAGGTCTACCGCGCGATCATCACCAAGAGCGTGATTTACCGGCATGATTCGATCGATATCACCCAGCAGGTCATTACGCTCATGAACAACGAGTACAGCGCGCCGTAATCTTCTTTCGTTTCGTTAGGCACCACCAAGATGACTTCAATGACGACCACTCAATCAGATGAGAACACGGACAGCGGGGATATTTCCTCGCTGCTTTCACTCCCGATCAGTGCGGGCACGCTCGCTGAACTGCTCGAGGGCGAGTTGATCGGGAACGCGGATGTGCCGCTGAGCACGATCGGTTCGATTGAGGATGCGCCCGCTGAGGCGCTGACCTTTATCCGATCGTCGAGCTTTGCCAAGCTGTGGGCCAACTCGTCGTGTGGGTGTGCGTTGGTTAGTGAAGGTATTGAGGTTCCGGGTCATGATCCTGCGACGCGTGCGTTGATTATCGTTCCTGATGCCGACGAGGCGTTGGTTGCGATCCTTGATGCGATCAACCCGAACCGGGTGCGCCCGAGCGCGGGGGTTCATCCGTCGGCGGTGATTGATCCTGCTGCACATATTGATCCATCCGCGGCGATCGGTCCGGGGTGCATGGTCGGCGCGCGGTCGTCGATCGGTGCGAACACGGTGCTGATGCACAATGTCACGATCGGTGTGAACACGCACATCGGCGCGGACACGATTCTTGAGCCCGGGGTGGTCATCGAAGACCGGTGCACCGTCGGGGACCGGTGCCACTTTGGTGCCAACTGCGTGATCGGGACCGATGGGTTTGGGTACCTGCCTCCGACCGAAAAGCGCGGCGCGATGAAGGTGCCTCAGATCGGGACCGTTGAGCTTGGCAATGATATTGAACTGGGCGCGTGCGTGACGATCGACCGCGCGAAACTCGGCGCGACGACCATCGGCGATCGCACGAAGATTGATAACCAGGTCCATGTGGCGCACAACTGCGTCGTCGGAACCGACACGCTGATCTGCGGGCGGACCACGCTTGGGGGTTCAGTGACCGTCGGTGACTTTGCGATGATCGGGGGGGCGGTTGTCCTCAACGACCAAGCGGTCGTCGGCAAGCACGCGAAGGTTGCGGGCGGTGCGGTCGTGCTTGAAGGTGTTCCCGAGGGCGAGACTTATGCCGGGATGCCCGCGATGCCGGCGCGTCAGGCGCTGCTCAACTATGGGTCGTTCCGCGAGCTGAGCACCTTTGTTCGCAAGGTCGAGAAGCGCTTGAAGAAACTCGAAGCGGATTCCGATTCGTAAACCCATGATGCACGGCAGCGATCAACAACACACGCTCGCGAATCCAGCATTGATCGAAGGTGTCGCTCTGTTTACCGGGGTGCCGTCCAAGTGCACGATCCGTCCAGCGCCGGTTGATCACGGCTTGGTCTTTGAACACAACGGCGTGCAGATCCCGCTCGGTGCTGGGTCGCTTTGCGACGGGCCGGTGCATCCGGTGTTTGCGAGTGTGCCCCCTCGTTGCAGCGCGGTGAGCAGCGGCGGATCGTCGGTGTGGCTGGTTGAGCATGTGCTCTCGGCGCTTTCGGCACTTGGGATTTCCAACGCGGTGGTGTCGGTTGATCATCACGAACTCCCGATCATGGATGGATCGTCGCAGGCGTTTGTTCGCGCGGTGCTTGAAGCTGGGGTTGTTGAGCAGGACGCGGTGGTGGTTCCTATCAAACTCCCAAAGACTGTGCGCGTCGAACATGGGGATTCGTGGATCGAAGCGATCCCTTCGGACGCGCCATCGTATCAGTACACGATTGATTATGGTGAGAACTCACCGATCAAACGCGCGACGGTTGGGTGGGACGGTGACGCGGCGGACTATGCGCATCGTGTTGCGCCGGCTCGGACATTTTGTCTCAAGCAAGAAGCGGAGATGCTGATCGGGGGCGGGTTGTTTACGCATCTTGCGCCGGGGGACATGTTGGTGCTTGATGCGGATGGGCCGATGGACAATGAGCTGCGTGATCCAAATGAGTGTGCGCACCATAAGCTGCTGGACCTGATCGGGGATGTTGCGTTGTTTGGTTCGCGGATCAATGCTCGGTTCGTGGCGCACAAATCGGGTCATTCGATGGCGCATGCGCTGGTTCGTGCGATTGCTGATTCTGTTGGTTGAGAGCCGATGACCGTTTCTGTGCGCGTTTGTGATCCGTGTTGATGTGATTCCCGATCTGGATGAATCCTCGTTCGTATACAATTGAGCCCCCCACCACTTGTTGAATCCCGCAGCGTGCACACACGATGCGCTCCGTGTGCGTGCGCTCTGATTCGAGCGTGGGAGAAGTGGTATGTGGAACTGGATTCGTTGGTGTGTGTTGGTGGTTGTGGTTGGGCTGTTGATTGGTCTGCTGGTGGGTGGGTGTGCGCCGCTTGGGCAGTCGATTGAGCAGCTTGGGGAAATGCGGGAGCAGGCGGCGGGGATTCAGTCTGATCTGGAATCACAGATTGATGAGCTGGAGTTGATGCGGGAAACGATCCCCGATGACAGCGCGCAGCGGGATTCGATTGATGCGCTCATCGCACAGGTCAATGCGAAACTCGCGGTGGTCAGTGCGGCGGTCATCCATGCGGATCAGGTCATCGAGGGTGCAACAAATCCGAGTGATCCGCTCACGATCGCGGCAGACGCGGTGTCGCCTTGGGTTCCGGCGCCGGTGCAGGCGCCGTTGGTCCTTGGCGCGGCGCTCATCGCGACGATGCTCCGGTCACGGTCGCTCACGAGCGGGGCGCGGTCGATTGTTGAATCGATCAACCATGTGATGAAGCGGGACGAGTCGTTTAAGGTCGCGTTTGCGGCAAACGCGGACACGATCCGGACGATCCAGACGCCAACGGCGCGGAAGATCGTGGACAAGTGGTCGGAATGATCGCGGCTATTCGCTGAGCTGGGTCCGCAGTGCAAACTCGAGTCGTTGATCTCCGGCACGGATTCCTCGGATGCGGACCACGCGGCCGTCGCCGAGATCAACGCTTGCTTTCCCGAGGTTGTCGCTCGTCAGGTACTTGCGAGCGTACCCGGCGGGGACGCGGGTGCTTCCGACATACGCCCTTCGGGTGTTGATCGTGAAGCGTCCTTGGTCGTCGGTTCCGAGGTCGATGACGGCCCACACGATGGTTGAGCCGTGGGCGTGGATGAACTGGGCACCGGCGATCAACCCGTTTTGATTGATCGTGACTCGGATGTCTCCGAACTGATCGATGGTGGCGTTGTTGGTCATCGTGCGGACGGTGTCGCGGAGCCGGTGGGCGAGCCAGCTGTTGAGTTGGTCTTGATTGATCGCGGCGGCCCAGTCTTCTTCGCCGACCGGTCGCAGGCGTGTCATCGCGGTGGTGATCTGGTTCTCGAGCTCGATCCCGGAGCGTTCGGTGATGTGTGGGTTGTCATCGAGCTTCGACCACCACGACGGGGTGTTGTTGAGTGTGCTGAGTTTCCAGAGGGTGAGGATGCACGCGAGGACGACGAGGACCATCGCGCTGAGCAGACCGATCAGCACGCGGTCTTTGGGGGCATCGGAGTGTCGTTTCTTGCGAGCGTTCACAACCACACTATAGAAAAACAGCCCGGACAAACCGGGCTGCTGTGAGGAATAACTTGAAACTGTTGGATCGGTTTGTTGAAGAACCGATTAACGCTTCGAGAACTGGAAGCGGCGACGAGCACCAGGCTGGCCGTACTTTTTGCGTTCGACCTTACGAGCGTCACGGGTGAGGTACCCGGCGTCGCGGAGGGCTGGTTCGAAGTTCGGATCGTATCCGACGAGTGCACGAGCGATTCCGAGGCGGATCGCTTGGGCTTGACCCATGTATCCTCCGCCGTGGCAGCGGACGATGACATCGAGCTTGCCGGTGGTTTCGGTCAGTTTGAGTGGGGAGACGGCGTCGGCGCGGTCACGCATCTCGGAGAAGTACTCTTCGATGGTCTTGAACTGCTTGCGCGTGATTTGGAGTTGGACGGTGCCTTTGCCTTCGTCCTTTGCTGGACGGAAGCGGACGCGGGCGACGGCGCGCTTGCGGCGGCCGGTTCCCCACCACCAGCCGTGCTTGTCAGCGGGCTTGGGGTCGGGGAGGACGCGTTCTTGAATTTCAGCAGGCCCTGCATCGGCGACGGTTTCGCCTGCGAGGTCTGGGTTGGTGATGGTGGTTTCGTATCCAGCCATATGTTCACATTCCTTTTCGTATCCGTCCGCATCCACGAATCTTGGTACTCCCAAGACCGCTTTGGACGGTGGGTTGATTTGGGGGCTTTAGAGTGCTGTTGGGTTTGTGCCGGTGTGCGGGTGATCCGCTCCGTCGTAGACCTTGAGCTTCTTGAGCATTTGACGACCGAGGCGGCTCTTGGGGAGCATGCGGCGGACGGCTTCTGAAACGAGGATGTCTGAGCGGCGCTCGCGGAGCATGCCGTAGGACTCTGCGGACTGACCACCGGGGTATCCGGAGTAGGTCAGGCGGAGGTTCTGATCTGCTTTGCGGCCGGTGAGTCCGACTTTGCCTGCGTTGATGATGATGACGAAGTCACCACAATCGACATGCGGGGTGTACTCTGGGCGGTGCTTGCCCATGAGGACTGGTGCGACTTCTGCGGCGAGACGACCCAGTGAGACTCCGGTCGCATCGATGATGCGCCATTGCTTGGGGACATCGCCGTTCTTGGCCATGAATGTTTCGCGACGCAGGTGGTGGCGTAGTGGTTTGCTTCCCATGACGGTCTCCTAAATCCGGCGTTGAAGTTCATTTCAAATCCAGATGAGTCCGGACCATGAACCAGCAGCCGTTGTTTGGTGCTTGACACGCTGCCTACCGGGCAGGGCGGGCTGGTTGATTGCTCAACCAGCAGATTTGTGACATGTACCAGCGGTCAAACCACTGGGGACCAAGAAATTAGGCACCGAAACAGTCTGGGTCAAATTGTTGGTGATATCGCGGGATCAAATCATGGATATGACCCGATGAATGGGCATGGACGAACCACAACAGCACACACAACCCGATACCCAATCACATTACGAACATCGATCTGAAGGGGCGGGTCTTTTGATCGTGCTGCTCTCGATCGTGTGCGTGGGATTCGTCCTGATTTGGCAGAATCTGCCTTTGGAGACCCATTATAAGCTCATCGGCGCAACGATCCCGGAGATGACTTACGAGGACGATGCGCCCGCGCCGGGACGGTTTGCGACGGCGGACCTCGTGGGACGGATGTTCATCCGTGGTCGGAAGGCGATCATGGAGGACTCGCCTGAGTCGGCGGGGATGTTCATGGAGCAGATCGAATCGTATGAGGTGATCCCGGAGGACCGGGTGCGGAGCACGATCCTGATCGGGGAGTTTGAGGGGGATGAACCCGCGCTGGAATCACTCGAAGCGGCGCGGCTCGATGTTGTGAAGATGCACGAGCAAGCGGTCATGTTTGATCCCGATGCGGAAGCCAATGATGACAATCTTGCTCCAATGTACACAGCGGAACGGCTCGCGCCGGTGCTCGCGGATCTTGACGCGCTGGAAACGATCTACCGTGATGGGCGCGAGGCGCTTGAACAGTCTCAAAGCGATCGACTCGTCAAGCGGTACGGTGTGCTTGGGCAGGCGGCGATCACGCACGGGATGGATGACTCGGACCCAATGCGAGAACCCGCGGTGACGGGGTTTGTGGGGATCATGGTGCTGATGGTGGGCTTGATCATGATTGTGCTGTGCGCGTTCCTTGCGGGGTGCGTGCTGTTGATCTTGGGGATCATTCAGTTTGCAACCGGCAAGCTCCGGTTGCGGTTTGCGGAGAACCAGCCGAGCGTTCGTCCCAAGACTGTGTTCCTCGAAACCTATTCGATCTTCGTGGTGTGCTTCGGGATCATGTCGATTGGCTTGTTTGCGCTCTCGGTGCATGTGCGTCCGAGTTTGCGCGGGATCAGTATCTTCACACAGTGGTTGCTGCTCTTGATCCCCTTGTGGGCGTTGCTTCGCGGCGTGTCAAAATCGGATTGGAAACAATCGCTCGGATTGCATCGGGGTGAGGGTGTACTCAAAGAGATTGGATGTGGGTTTGTTGCGTACCTTGCGAGTGTCCCGGTGTATTTCTTGGGTGTGGTTGTGGTGTTTGTGCTGATGATCATCAGCGAAGCGATCAAGGGCGCGACGGGGAACACCACCGCTCCCGAAGCGATGACCAATCCGGTTATGGACATCATCGCGGCGTCAGGACCGCTTGGGATTCTGTTGTTCTTCTTGCTTGCGACGCTGTGGGCACCGATTACTGAAGAGCTTATTTTCCGTGGTGCGTTGTTCAAGTATTTCCGCGGCCGCTTGCACTGGGTGTTTGCGGGATTGCTGACGGCGACGCTGTTCGCGTTTATGCACAACTATGGACCGATGCTGGTCGCGCCGTTGATTGCGTTGGGGTTCATGTTCGCGTTTATGCGGGAGTGGCGCGGATCGATCATCGCGGCGATGACGGCGCACTTTATTCATAATGCGACGCTGTTCATCTTTATGATCACGCTGATTCAGTTGATCAAAGACCCGGTCATCTAAACGCGATCATTGTGTTGACATCATGCAGGAACGGGCTGTCCGCGTTCTGGGGTTGACGACACTTTGAGTAGTGTCGATGCGGCGACCTTGCTGATGACGATCAGGGCGGCGATGGTCGCGACGATTCCCGCGATGACGACCCAGCGGGGTTGATCGAAGCCGCCGTTCCATCCGGTGAACGACACGCCAATCACAACCGCGGCGAGTGTTCTTGGGAACATGCCCATCACGGTGCCTGCGAAGAAGACCCAGCGGTTGACGCCGAGACATCCGAGGACGAGGTTGGTGAGCGCGAAGGGGGCGCTTGGTGAAGCACGCAGGAGCGTGATGATCAGGATCGCACGCTTGGGGCTCGCGGTGAGCAGGGCGTCACGGATCATGACGGTGCGGGGTGAGCGTTCGAGTTCGCGCTCGACGCGCTGGCGCGCGAGGCGCTGGACGAGTTCGTAGCCGATCAATGATGCGCCACCGAATCCGATCAATGCGGCGGGGAGTCCGAGTGTGATCCCGAAGGTGTATCCAGCGAGGATCGCTTGGGACACGGTTGGGAGGCATCCGAATCCTGCGAGGATGATGAAGCAGACGGTGTAGATGCCGAGGCCTGTGAAGAGTTGCATGGTTGATGCGGAGTCTCCGAGCAGCGCCATGCGGATGGGTTCCATGTTAAGGACGAGCAATACGCCTGCGAAGCTTGGGAGTGTGGACCACGCGACGCCGAGGATCGCGGCGGGTCCGAGTCTTCGGAGCATGGCGCAGCCGCCGGTGAGTCGGTCGCGACCGAGTTTGTTGGCGAATCCGATCGCGAAAAGGATCGCGAGGGTTGTCGCGATGATGGGGGTGACGGTTGGATTGAGCAGGTTGATGCGGAACCACTCGCGGACTGGTTCGCTCATGATCGGGAGCAACGCGCGGAGCGACACCACGGCGGCGATCAGCGACACACTCCAGTAAAAACACTGGGTGATCAATCGAGCGCGGAGGGTCTTGGGTTGATCGGATTTGGTGGACGCGCCGACCATCGCGCAGGTCGCGGCGAACGCGAACGAGCTTGGTCCGGAACATCCCTCGCAGGTGCAATCGTCACAGCATGGAGCGTCTGCGTCTGCATCGGTGTGCAGGTCCAGCGTCACGGTACGAGCGGGTGGGTCAATCTGAGGATTGGCCTTGGGCTTTGACGGTGGTGCGGCATGCAGTTGAGACTCTGTATCAATAACGCTCATCGGGGGATCGTACCCCCCCAATGGGTGTAAATCGATCACTCGGCGGGATTTGGGGTGGAAACTCGATCTGATTCTGGATCGGTTTCATCTGGGGAAACTGGGCCACTGGTCCCCATCGCTTTGTCGATGGCTTTATTGGCCATTTGTCCCAGGATCATGATGACGACGACCATCAGGACGATGCCTGCGATGACGAGCCATTTGGGTTTGTTGTACTCGTCCCAGCTCGTGATCTGGTTCCCGATCCACACGGCGGCGAAGGTGCGCGGCGCCATCCCGATCGCGGTCGCGAGGACATACGGCAGGAGTTTGACGCCCGAGACGGACATGAGTCCGTTCATGAGCGAGAAGGGGGACGCGGGGGAGATGCGGAGGAGGATGAGGATGCCCATCGCGCGCCAGTAGCCGTGCTTGACGAACGCGTCGCGGACGATTTCTGCTTTGGGGTGGTTGTGGAGTTCGCTCTCGACGCTCTTTCGCGCGACGATCTTTGCGATGGTGTAGCCGATGATTGATGCGCCGGTGAATCCGATGAGGGCGGCGGGGAAACCGAGGGTGATCCCGAACGCGAAACCTGCGAGGATCGCTTGTGAGTAGGTCGGGAGGAACCCGAACCCTGCGGAGAGGATGAAGATCCCGATGTACATCGCGAGACCGATGGCGAGGGATCCGCCGCCCTCTTGGTTTTTTTGGAGGAGGAAATCGGAGGCGGGTTTCATGTTGGCCAGCAGGACGAACCCTGCGATCGCGGGTGTGATCGACCATGCGATCCCAAGATACGCGGCGGGGCCGAGGCGTTTGATGGTGGCGCCGAGGGATTGGTCGGTGTTGGGGGCTTGGTTTGCTGGGGTTTCGGTCATGCGGGGATCATATACGGCTTCTTGAGAACAACCTGAACTGGATTTCGTACAATGGAATATGAGTAAACGAGCGTTTATCTTTATTTGGTGCGTGTGCTTTGTGCTTCTGCTGGGAAATTTTATAATCCCGATTCCATTCACATCAGTCGCCTATCCAACCATGCTCATTCTTTTGAATGATGATTCGGTTGAAGTGATTGAGAACCATCGATATGTGAGACAAGCACTCACAATGGATCAGATTAAAGCAGCAGATGCGTCTGTGAAGTACCTTCCAGAACGCATGCCCGGACCTGTTCATGGGTTGGTAGAACTGTGGGTCACCGAGTCCGCCTTCACGACCAAGAAATGTATACAGCAACGAAAAAAGAAACTGACCAACGAACAAATCGATCGTGCCTATGAAGCAGTACTCACCTACGCGAAGGCCGATCCATCACTGGCGAAATATCGACCAGGCCAACCGCCACAAACCCGTTTCTCCTTTTTACTTGCTGGACAAACAATCCTCCGTCTTACAGCGATCTTTGGAATTCCAACAGCTGTGGCGTATATTGGTAAACTCCTCATGGACAAACAAGTTTCGATTGTGCGCTCAAGGCGAAGAGACTCCGGTCTTTGTATCCAATGTAAATATCCATGCGCCACTATCCCCTCATTGAACTGCCCTGAATGTGGATGTTTCCATACCGTTCCGTATCAACCCTCTCCAGATTCCGACGATCAACCACACGCCTAAACTCCCCCATCGCTCGCAGGGTTTGAGCGATTGGCCACACTATTTCCGCCCGTGCCAAAGCACGGGGCTGAGGAGAATTTGAGATGATTCCGCGTCCGCCGCCCCGTGAGGGCTCACTTGGGTTTCTGTATCTTCCGCCGTTCCGCGTCCAGGGTTTTTCGGTCGCCGGCGAAGCGACCACGATCTCGATCCCTGAAATGGATGTCTGCTTCGATATGGGCAAGGCGCCCCGCGCGCAGCTCGCGCCCAAGTACTGCGTGCTCTCGCATGGTCATATGGACCACATCGGGGGGCTCGCGTACTGGTGCTCGCAGCGCAACTTTCAGGGGATGGGTCCCGGGACCATCGTCTGCGATAAACGCATCGAAGACGATGTCCGCACCATGATGAACGGCTTCCACAAGCTCGAGCGTCAACAGACTCCCTACGAACTCATCACGCTCGAAGAGGGCGATGAGCTGCAGATCAAGAACAACATCTATCTGAGACCGTTTCATACGGAGCACACCTGTCCATCGAGCGGGTACTCGATCGTGGAGAAGCGCACGAAGCTCAAGCCGGAGCTTGTTGGTCTTCCTCAGGAGAAGATCAAGGAGCTGCGCCAGCGTGGTGATGAGATTGTGAATCACTTTGAGGTGCCGTTGATCGCGTACACGGGTGACACGCTCCCGGGGCCGCACCTGCTCCGTGACGATGTGATGAACGCGCAGATCATCATCACGGAATGTACTTTCTTTGAGAAGGATCACAAGGCACGCGCCAAAACAGGGATGCACATGCATGTCTCGGACATCGCGGAATGGCTCAAGGTTGCGCAGTGCGAGCACATGGTGATTTGTCATGTCTCGCGCCGGACACATCTTGGACAGGCACGCAAGGCGCTTGTGGACACTGCGGGCAAGGAGCTGAGCGAGAAGGTGCACTTCTTGATGGATCACCGGACCAACCGCGAGCGGTACGATATCCAAGCCGAGGAATCGGCACGGATTGAAGCGGAGCTTGCGAGCCGGGACTAGTTTGTCTTTGACCGTTTAGTCTTCCACACCGAGGTCGCGCTTGGTGAAGAGTGCGTGGAACGCGACTCCCGCGCCTTCGATGTTTTCTCGCGCGCCTTCTTGTCGATCGATCACGCTGATGATCGCGGGGACCGTCGCGCCGAGCGATTTGAGAATCTCCACGGCTTCGAGCGCCTGACCGCCGGTCGTCGCGACATCTTCGACGAAGACGACGACATCGCCTTGGTTGACTTCGCCTTCGACCTGCTTTGCGGTGCCGTACTCTTTTTTGGCGTTTCGGACGAAGATCGCGGGCTTCCCGGTCTCCATCGCGGCGACGGTGACGAGGGGGATGCCCCCGAGTTCCGCGCCAGCGAGGCGGGTGATAGGCCCGAACTGGGATTCGACTTCCGCGATCCGCGCGGCGAACATGGAACCAAGCTTGACGAGGATCTCGGGCTTGGTGGAGAACTTGTATTTGTCGAGGTAGTAGCTGCTGGTGCGTCCTGAGCGGAGGGTGAACTCGCCTCGGAGGAGGGATGCGTCTGCGATTTGGGATGCGAGCTTGGAGACTGGTTTGAGCGGTTTGGATGAATTCATGTCGTTTCTCGCGTGTTGGTGGTCGAAAGTCCGGGAATTATGATGCTCTGCACATGAAAAGCTTGAATTGCGCGGTTTTTTGCGGAGGGCGCGTCATAATTGGCACCCCTTGGCGTTTGGCAACCAGTGCCCTGCCTTGGGATGAAGCATACCCCTTGGCTTGCCGATGTATGTTCTTTCGGCCAGGGATGGTGAGTGGATGGGCTTTGCGGCGACTGTGCCGCGGGTCTATACGAATAAATACACGCTTGAAGGATTCGGGAGGATCTCTAAGATGAAGATGAATGCACGCCGTTGTTGGTTGATGGCCGGTCTTGCGATCGGTGTTCTCGGGAACACGACGCTGGCGCAGGTTGCTCCGCCGCCAACCCAACCCGCGAAAGAAGAACCGAAATACGATCCACCGGCCAAAAAAGTTGCTCCTGCTCAACCAGCGGCCAAACCGGCGGCACAACCCGCCAAGACCACCCACAAGCAGGACAACCGGATCGCTACCCTCCCCACCAGCACCCCATACCCCAAGCTGCTTTCCAAGGACGAGAACGGCAAGATCGTCCGTCTGACCGAGCTTCCTGACATCCTCGCGCTCCGCTCGAACCCAACGGTGGGTCAGAAGTCCGTGACCGCGATTATGCCTGTGCTGTTTGGTCGGCGCGCCCGCTTTGAGCGGATGGTCATCGACAACCTCGACCTGTACTGGATGGCAACCGATGGGCGTATCGAAACGATGAGTCTTTCGGATATCAAGAGTCTGACCCAGACCTCCGAGATGATCAAGCCGCTCGTCGGCCGGACGACCCTGACCCAAGAACTCCAGAGCCGGGGCATTTTGACCCGCACCCAAGCGGGTATGAACGAGCATATCGTCAACGAATACAAGCAGGGCGTGACCTCTGAGATTCAGTTTGAAGCGGAAGACCCGATGAGCGAGGTTCTGAAGTTTGTGCTCGAAGACTCGATCCACGAAACATCCCAAGCCTACCGCGCGATGGTTGCAGAGATTTCAATCCAGGTCGGTGATCTGATCAAAGAAACCGGGCTCACTTCCTCGGCGGCGATGGCTGTGGCTGAGCTGCAGCGTCCGCTGTCTGAAGACCGCGACACACAGATCGCTGATCTCGCAGAACTCGACGCGGCGCTGCGGAAACTTGATGTCGAAGAAGGGATCACCCTCTTTACCGCGATGCGGAACACACGCAAGAACCCGGACATCTCGCCTGCGATTCACACGATTGATGTAATGCACGACCGCAAGGTTGACATCAGCGACTCCAAAGCGATGCAGGGCACGATCACCTACCCAGACGGGCGCGTGGTGAACACCAAGGATGCGGCGGCCCAGCACAATGAAAAGCTCAAGAAGCAGACCGAAGAACTCGAAAAAGAAAAAGAAGGCAAAGCTTCAAACCCATAAGATCGATCGCACACCACGATCCCAAAACACCCGGCTTCAACCGGGTGTTTTTTTGTATCTCGTAATTTGTATCTCTTGTTGTCGTTTATGAACCCGATTGTGGGCGCATCATCGGGAACGGGAGCACATCGCGGATCGATCGCGAGTTGCTCAGGAGCATCACGAGCCGATCGATCCCGAGACCGAGACCGCCGGCGGGTGGCATCCCGACCTTGAGCGCGTTGATGAAATCCTCGTCGTAGTTGCGAAAGGTGGATTCCTCGTCGTCCACGCCGGCGAGCTGCTCGCGGAACTTCGCTTCTTGGATGTCTGGATCGTTGAGCTCGGTGTACGCGGGGCCGATCTCCATGCCACCGATGAACAAATCCCAGCGATCGGCGAGCGGGATTGTGTCGTTGATCGTCTCCGCTTTGGGCCGGGTCAAAGGGGACAACACCGCGGGGTAATCCAGCACGAAGGTTGGCTTGCTCGGATCGATCTTCGCTTCAGCGACATCCTCGAACAGCTCGTTGATGATGAAGATGTCCGCGATCGGTGAGCCGTCTTCGGACTTGGTTTTGATACCGCGCTTGGTTGCTTCGGCGCGGGCGCTTTCGATGTCATCGAACTCGAAACCGAGCGCTTGCTTGAACAGTTCTCGGTAGGTGATTCGGATGAATGCGCTGCCGTAGTTGATGTTGAGATCACCGAACGGCATGGACTTTGGATCGTTGCCGGTTTCTTCAGCAGCAAGAAGGGCAAGCTCGCGGACAAGACCTTCCGCGATCTCGCGCATGGTCTCGTAGTTCCCGAACGCTTCGTACAACTCCAAGCTTGTAAACTCGGGGTTGTGCGATTTGTCGAGACCCTCGTTGCGGAAGTTTCTGCTGACCTCGTAAACGCGAGGCATCCCACCGACCAGCAGACGCTTGAGATACAGCTCGGGCGCGATGCGGAGGGAGAGGTCGATCCCCAGCGCGTTCATGTGTGTGAAGAACGGACGGGCCGCGGCGCCGCCCGCTTGGGTCTGGAGCACCGGCGTGTCCACCTCGACAAAGTCCTGTTGGTCAAGGAAGTTTCGCAGCGCCTTCATCATCTTGGAGCGGAGCACGAAGACGCGCGTGGTCTCTGGGTTCACCCACATGTCGATGTAGCGCTGGCGGTAGCGGAGTTCGGTGTCCGTCAATCCCGCGTGCTTCTCGGGTGGTGGGACGAGGCACTTGCTCGCGGGGAGCAGGGTGTCCACCCAGCAGGTGACCTCTCCGGTGTTGGTGCGTGTCAGCGGTCCCTCGGCGACGACGATGTCGCCGACATCGAGCTTCTTTGCCAGCGCGAACCCTTGCTCATCGCAGTCACGCTTTGACACGGCGACCTGGAAGGTGTCGCTTGTGTAGTCGCGGAGGTTGAGCCAGATGAGCTTGCCGTTGTCTCGCGAGAGCACGACCCGGCCCGCGACTTTGACGCGTGGTCGGTCATCGACGATCTCTGGGAGATCGGTCGCGTCGGGGTTCTCTCTTTTGGCGGCTTTGTGCGCTTGGTTGGATTCTTTGTTCGCGGTGTCTGCGGCTTCGCTGTACGATTCGTGCGCCGCTTTGAGGGTGATGAGTCCGTCGGTACGATGGCCGTAGGGGGATAAACCGAGCGCGATCACCTCGTCGCGGTTGGCGCGGCGTTGGAGTTCGAGTCGGTGCAGGTCTTGTGGTTCGACCTGTTCGGGTGCGGTGGTTTCAATAGTTGGATCGCTCATTGCTGCGATGGTATTCATGTTGGGATCAACGGTCTTGAAAATTGACGGGAACTGCGGCGAGGACAGGGGAAATGCATGTTAATTCGAGCCGCCGAGCGTGAGTTCGACGCGAGCGGTCATTTCTTCATCGCAGAGCGGTCGGCTGTCGCCGCGTTGTCCGAGCAGGTCCGCCATGGAGACGCCGGTGAACTGTTTGATAAGCAGGTTGATCGATTCGTCGAGTTTGTGGTGCAGTGGGCACAGCGCACCGGAGTGGTTTTTGAGATCCAGTGGGCACGAGGTGATCCGTTGGATCGGGCTGATCGCGTTGATGACATCGAGCATCGAGATCTGTTCTGGTGGTCTGGTGAGCTTGTATCCGCCACCGACGCCACGGCGTCCGGTGACGATCCCGGAGCGGGCAAGGAGTTGGAGCACCTTGGCAAGGTAGTTCATCGGGACTTTGGTCAACTCGGCGAGTTCGGAGGTCGACACCAATCCATCGCGGGAATACGCAAGGCAGATCGTCGCACGCAGGGCGTATTCGGTGGTTTGTGAAAGCAAGAATGAACCTCCCCAGATGTGCGGATGATATGAGAAATAGACTTACTGTACAAATAAGGGTATCAGTGAAAATGGAATGATTCCGATTTGCAGTAGCAAATACCTCTAGATGAAAGCGAATTCATACGGATTGGACATCAGTTCGTCTCGATCACACTCCGCAACGCGTTGCGGGATTTGTCGTCGAGTTCATCGGTCGGGACCGTTTCGAGCAGGTTGTTGATCACCGCTTCTGAGGTCACCTGGTCCGCTTGGGCATTGAAGTTGAGCACGACGCGGTGCCTGAGAACCGGGTGGGCGATCGCTCGGATGGTGTCCACGGTGACCAGACCATCCCCGACGAGCATCGCGTGGGCTTTGGCGGCATGCACCAGCGCCTCGCTGGCGCGGGGTCCTGCGCCCCACGATACATAGTCGCGGACCATGTCGGGAACACGAGCGCCGCCGACGGTACCCGCTTCGTTGGCGCGGGTCGAACGGACCAAACGGAGCGCGTACTTACAGACATGATCGGAGACCGGGGTGTGCTTGATGATCTTCTGGATCTCGTGGATGCGTTCGGAGTTGATGACCGGGTTGACCGTGCTCTCGCCTTTGGTCGCGCTGCGTTTGATCACTTCGAGTTCCTCGGCTTCAGACGGGTATCGCACAAGGATTTGGAACATGAACCGGTCAAGCTGCGCTTCGGGGAGCGGGTAGGTGCCTTCTTGCTCAAGCGGGTTCTGGGTCGCGAGGACAAAGAACGGGTCGGGAAGTTGATGGCGGACACCACCCGCGGTGACCTGTCGTTCCTGCATCGCTTCGAGGAGCGCTGCCTGCGTCTTTGGTGGGGTTCGGTTGATTTCGTCGGCGAGGATGACGCTTGAGAAGATCGGTCCTGGGACGAAGCGGAGCGCTCGCTTGCCGGTGGTTTTGTCTTCTTCGATGACTTCGGTGCCGGTGATGTCGCTGGGCATGAGGTCGGGGGTGAACTGGATGCGGGAGAATCCGAGTTCCATGGTTTGCGCGATGGTGGAGATGACGAGGGTCTTTGCGAGTCCCGGGACGCCGACGAGCATCGCGTGTCCTCTGGAGAAGACCGCCATGAGGATCTGGTCGATGACCTCGTCTTGGCCGACGATGACTTTGCCGATCTCGGCGCGGAGCAGGTCGTAGCTCTCGCGGACGATCGCGATCATTTCTTCACCGGAACGGTTTTGGGAATCAGAATCGGTCATCACGCGGCACTCCTTGGGATCGGGCATGTGTTCAACGCATGCCTGTCACCCATCATACCGGCTCGCGGGAACTGGGTTCAAAAAAAATGGCAGCTGCACGGGGTCTCATCGCGCAGCTGCCGGGGGACGATCCTGTATTGAATACAGGACCGGCGTCGTGGTTGGTTTTGGTGCCGATCGGTTCGGTGGCACTGGTCTGCTGGGTGATTGGGATTCTCCCAGACTCTCTTTCAACCGATCAGCGGAATCGAGGTTGCTTTTTGGCGAACATTTTTCGATCAGAATCAGTCTTCTTCGTCAAGGCGATCGATCAGGCGTTCAATCAACCCGCTCAAGCTGTCCATCTGGGAATCGAGCGCCTCTTCGAGGGTGTCCAAGCGATCTTCAAGCATCCCCAAGCGATCCTGGAGTTCGGATTCGATGATGGGGAGTGAGCCTTGGACCCGCTCGTTGAGCTCTTTCACTTTTTGTTCCAACCCCTCGGCGTGTCGTTTGAGCAGGAGTTGTCCATCTTTATACTGAAGGGTCAGTCGTTCCGCGTCCCGCATCGCTTGCTCGGCTTTGCGTTGCATGCTCTCGATCGGGAAGCGGTGGGCTGATGCATTGTCATCTTCATCGGTTCTGAACTCGAAGAAGTTACCCTGATCGTCCTTTCCGAATGCGTTCCAGATATCTCGATCAAGCGATTCGACGAGTTGGCTTTCGATCTGTGCAATTTTCTTGTCGCTGATGCCTTGGCTCTTGAGGGCTTCGATGATCTTGGCATGGGTTTTTTCGCGTGTCTCAGGACTGAAGAACCGGTCAAGCCTCGAGAGGCCTTGACTGTCGTTGTGTAAGATCGATGGGAACGAGCTTTCCTCCTCGGTGATCCAGATGTTGTTGGAGGTGGTCGAAGAATGACCGAGCGCATCGGCGTTGTATTCGAGAAGCTTGGTGTTCAGCTTCATCTCTTGTCCTTTGCGGAGGACAATGATTTTGATCTCATCGCCGGGGTTGTGCTTGTTGAGGATTTTGGTGAGCGTGTTCTGTGAGACACCATCGGATCCGTCGATCGAGATGATGATGTCGTGGTCTTTGATGCCCGCTTTGTCTGCGGAGAGTCCCTTGATGACCGACTGCACGATGATCGCGTCGCCCTTGATGCCGAGGTGTTCGCGGAGGGATTCGCCGGGTTCGTCGGAGTAGATCCCGAGCATGACCTTGGGACGGGAAGTTGTGCCGTCATCGTAAATCACTGTCCCGGGTACATTCTTGGTAAACGCGAAACCCTGATTGTTTCCCGAACTGGCATGACCCATAATGATCGCACGGTTCCCGCTGGCGCGTGTCTGCGGCAATCGTGGTACATTCGGCGGGGTATCCACCGACATTGACAGGTCGAACTCAATAAGTTCGCTTCCGTCGGCATTGAACACGAAGACGATGTCCTTCTCCTTCTTGATCCGAGAATCCGGGACCGACTTCCCATCGACGGTGACGAACATGCTGTCATTCTCCATGCGGAGTTTGTAGACATGTGATCCGTCGCTGATTGTTTGGATCCAGGTGCTGGTGGATGTCGCATCATTGTGTGGGTGAGCGGCATCGTCCACCACAACGAACCCGTCGTTGAGGGTTGCTTCCATCGCGGATGCTGAGCCGGTGAGCGCGAGCAGGAGCGAAGTGGTCAAGAGTGTGCGAGTGTTGCGTTTCATTGTGGTGCCTCCATGAGAGCAGAGGTGTGCTCTGCGTTCTGTGGTCGTGGTGTATGTTGTGGTTCTCTCAAACTTGGATGCGCGGCAATCAAAATCCTGTCACGCTGTCGGAAGAATCTCGAATAAATACTTGCTTTACTGTGGTTTCCGATTCTTGAGCGAGTCGAGATTGACAGGCACCGCGATCGGGTTCCCGAACTCATCGACGGTCTCGCGGTACGCTTGGTCGAGGACTCGGCGTTCGATGATTTGCCTGATGAAGGTGACCTCGATGGTGCCGTCCTTCATTGGTCGGGTCTCGATGACGATCTGGTTGGGCATCTCCCCAACGACCTGCCCGCTCTGCTGACCGGCGTGCATGTACTGATCCATCGCTTGTTCTGGGCTTGCTTTACTGATCGGAATCAAGCTCGCGGTGTTCGCAGGACTCGGTTCGCTGGTGTTCATTGTGATCGATCCGGTGTACCAACCGAGCAGCAGCACCGCAGCGATCGCCCAGCCCCCCCACCGTGCGGTGGTCGTGACGCGGCTCTCAAAGACCAACGGCGAGCCCGATCCACCCGGTAGATCGACACGGTCGGCGATGGATGACGCCGCGTTCATGACTTCGCAGAGTGCTTCGTGCTCGCGCTGCGCATCGCTCAGGTCGGTCCAGACCTCCGCATCGCTGGCGGCAAGAATCCGGAACGATGACCAATCCTCGGGAGATGCAGACCCATCGATGACGCGGGAGATCAGCAGGTCGCGCAGGTGCGCGGAGTTCTCGGCGCTCATCCCGGGTACTTTCCCAGAATCTTTCCCGGATTGGTTCGTGTTGTCTGGCTTGTCATTCATCCGGCACCTCCGACGCGGAGTGTCCGCGTCTCTTTATTCTGTTTCTTCGCTTCGAGTTCTTGCTTGGTTTGCATGTCCAAGGTTTCTCTGAGCATCCGTCTCCCTCGCGCGATGCGTGTCTCAATGGTGGTCTCAGGGAGCGAGAGCACCTCGGCGATCTGTTTGTAGCTCATCGACTGCTGGCACCGCATCAGCACGGGCTCGCGGTATTTTTCGGGGAGACTCAACGCCGCATCGAGCACGCGTTTGGCATCCTCAGACAGCTGCATGCTCCCCATCTGGTTCGCTTCGATGCGGGTCCGTCCGACGAGCCTCAGCATCCCGACGCGCTTGCGTGATGCCTTGCGTCCCTGCTCTCGCGCGATGTTGATCGTCACGGTCCGCAGCCAAGGCTTGAACAGCGACGGGTCCCGGACCTCATGCACCTTTCGGCAGACCTGCAACGCGACGAGCTGCAGCAGATCTTCGAGATCCGCTTCGCGGGGTTTGTGCGCCATCAGGATCACCGCGACCCATCGGCGCACCCCGACCCAGACCTGGGACAGCGCATCGGCGTGTCCCTCGATCGCGGCCTCGATCGGCAGTGTTTGATCCCATCGTTCGCTCACGACCCGCTATCCCCTTGTGCTGTCACGCCCCGATCAATCGATACGGTTCATCGGTCCGACCCGTCAAAATCTCTCTCATCACCATACCCAGATGCGCGGCCCGTCCTGATCCGTCAGGAAATGGGTCACTTTCTTGGTCGGTGGTATCAGACCCTGATACCTGTCCTTGAGACCCTGCAAATAGGGTCTCTCTAGGTATTACTGGTTGAATGCCCCCTAGAGTTGCACCCAGATGACCGAACCGACCTCCACATCCCGATTCTCATCGAATCCATCCTCAGAATCTGGCTCATCCTCACAGATCCCGGGTCGGGTCGAGAACTCGCACCTCACCATGTCGCTCGGAGACCACCTCGAAGACCTCCGCAAACGCGTGTTCCTCGCGGTCGTCGGGATCATCCCGATCTTCGTCATCGCATTCGGATCGGGCCGTTTCCTGCTCAACCTGCTTATCACCCCCGCTCGCGAAAAACTCCTCGACGGCGGGCAAGGCTCCTCCCTCCTCGCGACCGGACCCTTCGAAACCTTCGGCACCGTCGTCCACCTCGCGGTGGTGGTGACGATGCTGCTCGGATCGCCTTGGATTCTGTACCACCTCTGGAGATTCATCTCCCCCGGGTTGTACAAGCACGAACGGCGGGTCGTGTACCTGCTGATCCCGTTCTCGGGGATCCTCACCGTGCTGAGCATGCTGTTTCTGTACTATGTCATCCTGCCTGTGATCCTCTCATTCTTCATCACCTACGGCTCCAATGTCTCGGGATCGCCTCACATCCCGACGGCCCCGGTTGCTCAAGGAATCGTCATCCCCACCATCCCCATCCTCCAAGCGGACCCCGAATCCGCGACCCTCGGCATGACCTGGATCAACCAATCGCTCATGCAACAGCGCGTGGTCATCGGGATGGACAAAGCAACCCAAGCACCAATCATCCGCACGATCCCACTCACAGCCGACATCGGGATTGTGCAGCAGTACCGGATCAGCGAGTACATCAAAGCGGTGCTCAACATGGGTCTCGCGTTTGGGATCGCGTTCCAAACGCCTGTGGTAGTGGTGATGCTCGGATGGGTGGGACTGCTTGATCCACGCAAGATGGGCAAGTACCGCAAGCACGCGATCACGATCTGCGCCATCCTCGGCGCGTTCCTGACCCCTGCGGATCCGTTGTCGATGATCCTGCTTGCGACGCCGTTGTACGCGTTGTATGAGCTTGGGTTGTTCATCCTGCGTGTGTTCCCGATCTCTCGCGTGATCGGTGATCTCAAGGAACAACAAGACCAGGACGCGATCACGCACGAAGACCATTCCCAGTGATTGATCGAGAACCATGATCGAGAGCCATGACCGAGCAACCTGAACAAGCCGAAGCACCAACCGAGCGGGACCTTGCGATGATGTCCCTCGCGCTTGAACTCGCGGCACAAGGCGCCCAGCGCGGAGAAGTCCCGGTCGGTGCGGTGGTCTATGAAACCCAGACTGGCAAGATTCTGGGACAAGGCACCAACTCACGCGAAGGCGACAACGATCCATCCGGTCACGCGGAGTTCACCGCGATCTTGAATGCGTGCAAGTCGATTGAGGACTGGCGTTTGAACCACTGCACGCTGGTGGTGACGCTTGAGCCTTGTCCGATGTGTGCCGGGTTGATCGTGAACTCAAGGATCGGTCGTCTGGTCTACGGCGCGGACGATCCCAAAGCGGGCGCGGTCCGGTCGTTGTACCGATTGTGCGATGACGAGCGTCTGAACCACCGCGCCAGCGTCTTGACCGGCGTGATGGCGTCGGAGTCCTCCGAGATGCTCAAGGCGTTCTTCAAGCGTCTGAGAGACGCACGCGGGTCCTGATCGATCCGCTCAAGCACCCCGTCAGTCCCGAATGCTCTTGGTGCGTTATCCCACACCTGTCCACACAGCACCGTGGAAACTGACAATCCATTCCATTGCCCTGACTGGTCTGCTTCTTCTCTTCTATAAAACCAATTGAATTAAACAGGTGGTGGTAGTAATTGGTGCGCCCACTTGGTGAATAACCCACGCGAAACACCCATAAGCCGATTGAAATCAGGCTCTTACGAGCCACCCATCGCCATGGGCATCCTGTCGGTTATCTGTTAAGAACGCGCTACTGCGCTCGATGGTGAATGGTCCGAGGATTCGGTTAAAGCTCGGCGGGTCCCAAACAATTGGCGCGATCGAGCGCAAATCCGCGCTTATCCACCGGTTATTCACAAGGTTTACGACAACTGAAACAGCGAGTTATGACACTTCGTTGTTGGTCCCGACGCGGAGCCGGGATTCGATCGCGAGGACATCGCTGTGGAGGGATTCGTCTTCTTTGCTCCGCGTCGTGATTGTTTTGACCGCGTGCATGACGGTGGTGTGGTCTCGTCCGCCGAAGTGGGCGCCGACTTCTTCGAGGGAGTGGCGGGTGTATTTGCGAGCGAGGTACATCCCGACTTGCCGAGGGAGCGCGATGGACTTGTGCCGGCGCTTGCCGAGCAGTTCGGTGCGTTTGACGGAGTAGTACCCCGAGATCTCGGTGATGATCCGTCCGATGGTCGGTCCGGTCCCTTGCGCGCTGACCGCGGCGGCAAACTCCGCTCCCAGCGCGTCGCGCGCCAGGTCCAGGTCGATCGGTCGCTTCTCAACGCTCGCGTAGATCTGGAGCTTGGTGATCGCGCCCTCGAGCTCGCGGATGTTGGAGTCGATGTAGTGCGCGATCTCGGTGATGACTGGTTCTGGGAGCGTCAAGCCTCGAGCTTCGGCTTTGCGTTTGAGGATCTCGATGCGTGTTTCGAATCCGGGACGCTCGACCTTCGCAACCAATCCCCACATGAAGCGGGAGACGAGCCGTTCCTCGAGATCGGGGATTTCTTCTGGGGACGCATCGGAGGAGAGGATGATCTGCTTGTTCGCTTGGTAGAGCGCGTTGAAGGTGTGGAAGAACTCTTCTTGTGTCCGGTCGCGCTTGGCGAGGAAGTGGATGTCGTCGATGACGAGCAGGTCCACATCGCGGAAGGTGTGACGGAACTCGGCCATCTGTCCGGACTGGACCGCGCTCATGAACTGGGTCATGAACCCATCGCAGGAGACATAGTGCAGGTTGATGTCCGGATTTTCCTGCGTGATCTTGAGGCAGATCGCTTGGAGGAGGTGGGTCTTTCCCAGACCAACCCCGCCATGGATGAAGAGCGGGTTGTACGCGTATCCGGGATTTTCGGACACCGCGACGGACGCGGCGTGCGCCAGACGGTTGTTTGGGCCGATGACGAAATCATCGAACGCGTAGTCCGGATTGATCGGCAGCGCGCCGCTGGTGTCGAGGCGCGCGCGTTCGGAACTTGCGTGGACGATCGGGGTGGATGGTCTGGATTGGAGTTCATTGGCGGAGATTCCCGCTTCGTCGGCCCAGATGTTTGAGTGGCCGGTCTTGATCGGTGTTGGACCGGACTGCTGTTGAGCTGTTGTGCCAGAAGTGTTGGCTTCAGGTTTCGGTGTTTGGGCTGGGGCTTTGGACGCGATGGAGTCCTTCGCGTTTTTCTTGTTGGTGATGACCGGCGATTCCCACGCGTCGTTGGGTCCCAAGAAACGGACCGCGAAGAGTTGTCCCGTGACATCCCGGAGCGCTTCGTTGAACGCATCGAGACAGGTTCTTCTCAGGTAGTCGCGGTGCATGTCGGTCTGGGCGCGGATCCCGAACGCGCCTGAGGACATCCCGAGGGGTTCGAGTTCTTCGAACCACTTGCGTGTGTGCTGAGGATGGAGATCGCGCGTAATCGCGAGGACATCTTCGAGCACGCCACGGTCATGCTCTCGGCTGTTGCGACCCTGGTCGCGATTGGATTGACGGTCTTTGAGCGCCATCTGTGCGTTGCTGCTTTCTCGAAGTGCTCGTGAGCACCCGCTGCATAGGCATCAGCAGGATTGAACGAACGGTGTGTCCCACCGGGATCATAGTGATCAGAACGGAGCAGGGGATTCTCGACATCTCCCAAGAGCAACTCTGAAACCCGACGGCATCTACCGTACAAAGGTCGACGGGTACTTGTCAACCATGAACCCACAATCGCGTGTGCAGTCGTTCAGAATTCAACCAATTTCTTTTTCTCAAAGTTTTTTGTTGTCATCCGACACACCCGTCTGGATCGTTTGACGCGAGCATGCAAGATCGGGATGGTTCTTGAATCGTTCGAGTTGCTGCCGACAATGGGTCTGGATGCTATTGTGTGTTTATGCCTGACCTTGGTGTACGACTCTCCAACATGAACCCAGAAGAACGAGCGGCGACGATCGAACGCGCCGGCGCGGCTCTGCGCGATGGACAATCGATCGTCCTCCCGACCGATACGCTCTACGGCGTCTTCACGCGCGCCGATGACATCGGAGCCGCGCTCCTCGACGAGATCACCGGAACACCGGAGGTCACGAGCGAGCCACGGATGACACTGCATCTAGCAGATCTCAACCAGATTTTGGAACATCTTGTGCTTGAAGCCGCGACCGTCCGCCGATTGGTGGATCGATTGCTCCCCGGCCCATCGCGGTTGTTGATCGAGCAACCTGCCAGTGCGATCCTTGCGGTGTGCACGGCACTCAAGATCCCGCTCGGGATCATCAACTCGGAGACGCACATCGCGGTCCGCGTTCCGGATCATCCGGTGTGCCGACAAGTGCTTCGGAGTTCTGGGGTTGCGTGCGTGGCGCGTCGTCTTGGTGCCGCGAGTTGGGCGATCGGGGAAAATCCCGGGACGGACCTGAGTCCGATCCCGGATGGTTTGATGGATGATTCCACACATGCGCCGACGCCGGCGCTGATCATTGACGATGGACCAACCCTGCACCAGCAAGGATCAACGACTGTTCGCCTTTCCATGAACGGCAAGATCGAGGTCGAATACGAGGGAGCGCTGACCGAACGCGAGGTTCTGTCGAATCTGGAGCGGACGATCTTGTTTGTGTGCACCGGGAACACCTGCCGGAGCCCGATGGCAGAAGCGATCGCGCGGGACATGATCCGCAAGGACGAGCATCAGGGGATGACCACCCATGTCGAGAGCGCGGGGGTCGCGACCCACGACGGGATGCCGATCAATCCGGACGCGGCGAGCGCGCTCTCCGGGATGGGGCTCGCGATTCCAAACCACCAGTCCAAACAACTGACGCTCGCGATGATCGACCACGCGGAGGTGATCTACACGATGACCCCGACGCACGCGCAAGCGATTATGACCATGGCACCGAACTCGGTGCACAAGGTTTTCGTACTTGATGAACAAGAAGGCGTTCCCGATCCGATCGGACAGGGCGCTGAGGTATACCAACACACCGCCGAGAAGCTCCGGGATTTGATTGCCCGTCGGCTTGAGGAGATCCGCATATGACATCCAACGAATCCGAGTCGAACAAGTCCTTCACGATCGTGATCGGTTCCGACCATCGCGGGAACACGGCGGCCAAACAGATCCTCGAAACCATCAAAAACCTCGGACACGACGGATGGATCGAAGGCGGCTGCGACGACCAGCCGTGCGATTACCCCGAAAGAGCGTGGCAGGTTGGTCAGCAGGTCACCTCAGGCAAAGCGGATCGCGGCGTGCTGATCTGTGGCACCGGGATCGGGATGTCGATCGCGGCCAACAAAATCGATGGCCTCCGTGCCGCGCTCGTCCACGACGAACTCACCGCCCAGCTCTCACGCTCCCACAACGACGCGAACATCCTCTGCTTGTCGGCGGACCTGCTCGGCGCTCGCTTGATGGACAAAATCGTCGAGGTCTGGATCAAAACCCCATTCGAAGGCGGACGCCATCAGCGCCGGATCGACAAGATCACCGAGATCGAGCACGGGCGCGATCCATCAGCCGCAGCGGTCTGATATTCAAACGCAGCTCATTCATCGGTTTGGAGAAGAATACTCACCTCACCGAATCCCACCACAACCACCCCATTGGCGGCTTGTGCGATCGTCGGTTGACGCAGGATCGCGATTGGGAGCGTGAGGTCGATCGAATCACTCATCTGCGCGCTGTGCTGATCGAAGACCTTGATCGGGATGCGCATGAAGTCTTCGTCACTGTTTGATACCCTGCCGACGAGAACCACGCGGTCGCTGCCCCATGCTCGATCGGAGTAGGTCCATGAGATTTGTTCGGAGTCAAGACCGATGGTGGTGCCGTCGTGGTTGAAGACGCCCATCCCCCCCGAGGCGGTGACGGAGATGTTTCCTTGGTGCGAGCGAACATCGACCCAGCCGCGCTCCATGATGCGGTTGGCGGTGTCCAGCGCGGTCATCGGGGCGCGACCATCGGTCAGACCGATCGGCCAAAGGTTGGTGAACTCATCGAGGACGACGAGCGTGCCATCGATGATCCACCCTGCGTTGGTGTTGAACAAGCTCTGGTTGCGGACGACCCAGTCGAGTGTTCCCGTTCGCGTGGATACCGAGAGCACGCGCTGGCTGGTGCCGACGATCAAACTGCCGGATGGCGCGACACGGACCCATCGCGGGGTCGAGGTTTGTGAGTCCAGCAGATGGATCGTTTGTCCGGTCCTCGCATCGATCGACGCGATCCGTGGTGAACGAGCGGCAACTTCCCCGTTGGGATCATTCTGGTCCATGACCCACATCCCCGCGATCCCGAGCACACCGGATGCGAGATCAAGATCATGCACGCGGTTGATCGGGAGGTCGTCTTTCCACAGGACATGTCCGGTCAGGATATCAATCCCCATCGCGCGTCCGATCCGGTCTACAAGGACCAACACCGACCCATCGCAGACGCTGAGCATCTGATCGGGTTGCACAACGCCTTCGGTTGGAGAGATGAACTGGCCATCAATCCGCGCAAGCTCATCGGGCTCGCGGATCGAGTGTTCGATCAATCGCTTCGAGAGTCCTTCGATGCGCCAGAGTGTTTTGCCTGTGGTGGTCCCGATGGATTCGACGCTTCCCGATTCTGGATCTCCGTTGGGCGCCGCCCAGAGGAGCACGGTCTGGAACTCGTTGTGCACAACCGCGAGCGGCGGCTCAACATCCGGACTCCTCCGCGTCCAGATGACTTCGGGCTGTCCATCGGTGAACTGCACCATCCGTGCCTGCGCGAGCTGTGGCGCGAAGAAGATCATCGTGTCAAACTCGGTGCGGATCGGTGATTTAACCGGTGATCCCGTCAGCAGAATCGGCGTGTCGCTCGCGATGATCTTGCTCCCAAGACGGGGCGCGGGTTGTCCCGACGACAACCCAACCGACAACATCGCGGCGTCGATTGGTTGGTTGTTGACCAGAATCGTCAGGCCGGGATAGTCGCTCATGAGACGCGTGGCTTGACGGGACGCTTCTCCTGGTCGCTGTGAATCGAGCAATCCATTGATTAGGACGGACGCGGTGGAGTCAATGGTGGGTTGGTCGGTTTGGACGCCGTGGACTTGGAGCCGATTGATCGCGTCGAGTCCCGACGACGCGGCGCGGACCGCTGCGGGCGCGTTCTGAGAATCGAACCATCGGTCCGCAGCCATTGCCCAGACGCTCGGGGTGGTGAGTGCCCAGGGATAGATCCGCGCGAGTTGTTCGTAAGTCTCCGCGTCCTCGTTGGGTCCCAGTGCGCCAAGGTCCGCAGCGGCGAGTTCATCGAACTGGGCGCACACGATCCGGCCGTGGGACGCGACGATCTGGTTGATCTGGTGGGTTGCTTCGAGCTCGGCGCGGATCGCGACCCCGCTTCCATGCCACATCTCCGATGCGAGTGCGCGATCGTTGAGCACGCCGTGGTAGATGCGGATTGCTTGCGGGATTTCCCCGCTGGCGCGGTGCCATGCGCCGGCGGTCATCTGATACGCGAGTGATTGTTCAACTGTCCGTGCGATGGTCCCGGTGCGTTTGAGCAGCTCTGTGCGCGTCGGTGCGGGGAGCGATGCCGTTTGGGTGTTGATGAGTGATTCCGGGAGTCCGACCATGTCGATGATGACCGAGAAGAGCCGATCGCGTGCTTCGGTGAGCTTCTGTGAATTCGGGAGTGGTTCACCGGCGATGCGTGATGGGCGAAACATCGAGATCGCGCGGTCGATCGCGGGAACGATCTGGTCGTGATGATCGGAGCGGTACGCGAGATCCGCGAGCGTGATCGCGGCGTGAACATCGCCGAACTCTTCGATGCGGTTGTTGAGAATCCCTTGGGCGATGTCCCACGAGAGATAGCTCGACACGGTGTTCTCATCAGCGATCAGGAACTGGCCGTCGAGCGCGACGACAATCCCCTGACTTTCAAGCGTGATCGATTCGCGTCCTCCCGCGCGTGAGGTGTCGAGCACCGCGAGCCCGGACTCAGTCGGTACGATGAGCTTGGAGCCGCTGGACACGACGCGCCCCTGGATCGCGGCGCGTCCGTCTCCCGTCGGTGTCATCAGGCGCGGCTTGGTGACACCAAACTGATCGAAATCATGCACCGCGATCGAGGTCCGATTGATGCACACGATGCTCTCGGGCGTTTCGACAAGGTACAACCCCTGCCCCGTTGTCATGGAGCGGACTTTGGACAGTGTTTCACCGGTGTACTGATCGATCCGTTCGATGGACTGTCCATCGACGCCGAGGATGTACACCGATCCATCGCGGACGATCGGTGTCGATGCGGTCCACGCGTCGCGCTCGTAGCGCGCGTAAATATCAGAGGTCGGGGACGACTTGGCCCAGAGGATATCACCCGTCGCGGTTTCCACGGCACACATCAGCCCCATCATGTCCGTCCAGTACACAACACCCTCGTCGAGCACACCCGAATGCGAGATCTGACCGATCTGCTGGAAGGGCAGCGATCCCGCGCTGCCGATCTCGCGTGTCCAGAGGTGCTCGAAGGTGTGGCGATCGATCCCGATGATCGAGAGCGCGACGATGCGTTGTCTCCGAAGGTTCTTTCGCGCCGCGACGATGAGTGTGTCGCCGTCGATGATGATCGAGCCCCGGATGGTCGATTCGCTCAGGGATGGGTCGAGTACTTCGAGCCGGGTCTGGTTGAGGATCGCGCCGGTTTCCAGATCCAGCGCGAGCAAGCGATCATCGCCGGTCCGTCCGCCGGTCCGCGCCAATCCTGCTGCAGCATACACGACATCATCGACAATCGATGCGCTAGACATGTCCTCCACCGTTCGCGCGATCCGCGAGCGGATGCCTTCGCTGGTCCGGTCTTGTTCTTGGGTATCGAGCGTGATGGTGGGCACGCGCCAGTGCGGACGCAGCGTGAAGCGATCGAAGCACGAGATGGTGATGCCGTCGTTGGTGATGAGCCAATCCCCGCGCACGACAGGCATCGTCCAAGGCTTGGGCTGGGTCACCGCGCCGCCCCGCGCCGCTTGCGGCTGATCGTCGATCCCGATCAGTTCCTCGGACGCAGGGGGAGGGGTGAGCTTGGTCGTCGCGATGGGTCTGGGAACGATCCCATCAATGCGAAGCTCGGGCGCCGTGGGATCGATCGGTTTCCACCGGAGCGAAGTGGTTTCTTCTGTAGTTGCTGGTGGTTGGTCGAACGGATCGGGCGCATCGAGTTTTTGTCCGCTGATCCGCGACCATTGTTCAAGAAGCAGGCGTGCCCGATCGTTTGGTTGGGCACGGTACGCAAGAGCCGTGAGCTTGCGTGCGCGGTCAGCGTGCTTGGATGCATCAGGATGCTGGGTGAGCCGGTCGAGCACACGCAGCCCACTCCAGAAGCTTGCCGATTCGATCAGGACCTGCGCTTGGTTGAGCGAGCCGACGAGTCCCGGCTCGGTGAGCCAGTACATTCTCGAAGCTTCGGTGAACTGGTGATCATCGAGCAGGCGCTGTGCTTTGGGGGTGTTGGTGCGCCGGTACGCATCAAGCAGCTGTGCATCGGCGGCGATCACCGCACCGATCCGGACGCGGACGGGGATCCAGATTTCAGAGCCGTATTCGATTGGGGTGAGACGATCCCCTTGCGTGATGATCAGCTCGCTGAGTACGCGGGACGCTTCGGTGTAGCTCCCCTGCGCCGCGAGGGACATCGCTCGCTCGATGGTTTCGACCGCGACGGGCGCATCAGCGAGGTACACCGGGTTGGTCGCGGGGGTGGTTCCGGTCCGCTGCGCGAGGGCGGTCTGGGACAAGATCGCATTGGAAGACAGCGCGAGGATGAATCCGAGTTGAGCAATGGAAGGGTTCAGCGTTGGGCTCCAATCCTGATCCGGGAAAACGGCTACGGAAGACTTGGTATTTATCGGAAGATCACTCTTGTGTTGAACACCCGAGAATGATGCGTGTTGCAGTGTTGTACGACCACAACAGTGTAGTGGATCGGGCTGGGTGTGCCCGAGAACCAAAAACTTGATTCCTGATTCAACTTGAACGATCCGCAGAGCGGGAACGCTCCGATCTAGCGATTCATGACCAGCCGCGTCAAGTCCATCAATCCCGCACTCACGGCACCCGCTCGGATCTTCATGAATCGGTCCTCGCGGGTCATTGTGCTCATCGCCCTCATCACGGTGATGTCCGTCGTAGACCTGTACCTAACCATCCTCTACATCACCCATACCGGGATGAACGAGGTCAACCCGCTCGCGCGAGCGATGATGGAATACCAGTCCCCCGCGATCCTCGGCGTATGGAAACTCGCGACCGTCACCCTCGGGGTCGGGATTCTCGCGTTCATCCGACACAAACGAAGCGCCGAGTTTGGAGCATGGGCGGGATGCATGATCCTGGTGATGCTCATGGCACACTGGGTCGCGTACATCGAAGAACATTCCAGAATCTCCGACGGCCCAATGCAGGTCAATGCATTGGGCGACCCCAACTGGGTCTATTTCGAGACCGGTCCTCTCCGTCCAACCACACGCATCCCCTGAACATCACGCCTCAGCGTGCATACGCTGGAGCATGCGCAAAAACGCCCAAACAGCACTCGCCGGTATTCTGATCCTGTGCACACTCGCTTCGATCGGATGCTCAAACATCCGAAGCCCACGCTTTGAAACCCTCGGCGTGCGAGAAATCGAACGCACCGACACGCGCACCGTCTACGCGTTCGTCGTCAAAGCGACCAACCCAAACAAAGAACCCATCCCGCTCCGCGAAGTCGCGTACACCGTCACCCTTGACGGGAACCACTCGTTCTCCGGAGTCCGCAGTCCAGAAACCACGCTCCACACCTACGGCAACCACACCTTCGAGCTCCCAGCGGTTTTCGAGTTTGGGCCTGGGGAAGTGTCCGGGATCATCAACTACACACTCGACGGCACCGCGAAATACCTCAAGCCGGGCAAACTCGCGGAGGTCATGTTCGACTCGAAAGTCAGCGTCCCCAAAGCGGGGTTCCACCTGCGTGGACAGGTGAATGTGGACGATCCAGATATCGACTAACCAACGACGATGTAATCGCGATCTTTCTCAGAGATCATGATGTCGATGCTGGGGCACAGCTCTTCGAGTTTATCCTTGAGTCTCGGGAGGTAGCCGCGCTCGGTGTTGGTGTGTCCCGCGAGGAGAACGGAGATCCCGGACTGCTTCGCTTCGGTGATCTGGTGGTGGGTCATCTCGCCGGTAATAAACACCTCACAGCGTTCGCGTGATGCGAGTTCAACGAGCGACGCGCCCGAACCCGGGACCACGCCGATGGTGCGGAAGGGTCGGTCGTCTCCGGAGAGTGCGTAGCGCATGCGTGATCGACCGAGGTGGAGTTTCAAGCGATCGATCAGATCACCCATCGTTGCGGGTTGGTCGAGCGTGAGTCTGCGTCCTGACCCTTCGCGCCGGAGCGGTTCTGGGATGAGTTCGACAATGTCGTACGCCGGTTCTTCGTAGGGGTGCAAGTGTTTGAGGGTCTCGATCACCAGCGGGAGCGCGCGTCGTTCGCACACCATTTCGAGGCGCACTTCATCAGCGCGGACAAGCTTGCCGGTTTCGCCAACGGTCGGGTTCGCGTCTGGTCCTGGGAGGAAAGTCCCTTCGCCTCGTGTGGAGAACGAGCAGAGCTTGTATTTACCCAGTCCACCCGCGCCCGCAGTGCCAAGCGCGTTGCGGACATGGTCGATGTCATCGCGTGGCACAAAGGTGATCACCTTGACCTCGCGCGATCGGTCGCCCCCGGTTGCTGGGGACAACGCTCGGCAGTCCCCCGCGATCACGCCTGGCTTGGAATGGCCGCGCGGTGAACCGATCCCTTCGCACAACCAGTCGGTGATCCCACCCGCGGTCGCATCAAGCGCGGTGTGCGGCGAATAAATCGCGATACCCGCTTCCGCGGCACCACGGATGATCCGCTCGGTGTGCGTTGTATCCGTCAGCTGCGTCAAAGGCTCCCACAACGGCGGGTGGTACGCGATGATCGCGCCGATTTTTTTCGACAACGCTTCAGCAAGCACCTCTTCGGTCAGATCGATCGTCAGCATGACCGGGCCACCGATCGCGCGGTCCGCAACGCCGAGCTGGAGCCCGACCTTGTCCCACGATTCCGCATACTTGAGCGGCGCTATCCGCTCCATCGCCTCCATCAGGTCCCGCACATTCATGGTGATTCTCCTGTGTGATCGTAGGGTCGCTCGGTGCATTGCAGATCGGGTCTACGCTTGTACCGATGACCACTCCTCTTACGATCCAAACCTACGCAAAGATCAATCTGATTCTGAGAGTCGCGCCCCAATTATCGACCAGCTTATCGACCGGTTTATCGACTGGCTTCCACCCCATCTGCAGCTGGATGCACGCGATCGACCTCCACGACCAGATCGAGCTCTCGATTCTCCCAGAAGGACCGTCGGAGTTTGTGATTTCGTGGAGTTCTGGTGATCCTGTTGAATGGGAAACCGAGTCGGACTTGGTCTTCCGCGCCCACGCATTGCTCGAACGGGAACTCAACTGCTCGCTCCCGGCTCGAATTTGTGTCACCAAATCCATCCCCGCCGGGGGGGGCATGGGGGGCGGGTCATCGAATGCCGCGGGGGTGCTGCTGGGATTGAACCGGATGTTCGCGCTCGGCTTGGATCAGCACCAGCTCCGAACCATCGCGCATGGACTCGGGACGGACATCCCCTACTTCATCGACATCGAAGCGTTCGAGTCGGGCGTTCCGCAATGTCCTGCCGTGGTCTCGGGAATCGGGGACCGGATCGAACCGACGGATCGGGTGTCATCCAGCATCACCCTGCTGATCCCGAGTTTCGGGTGTCCGACCGGCACGGTGTACCGCGCGTTCGACGAGTTGGGGGAAGGACGCGGGATCGACCACGATGCGGTGATGGTCGCCGCGAATCGCGGGATTTTTGATCAATCGGTTCTCAGCAACGACCTCAGTACTCCCGCTCGGCAAGCGGTTCCCGAACTGGATGCAGCTATGTCCGCGCTCGAATCGCTCGGCATCCATCCCCACCTCTCCGGATCGGGATCGACGATGTATGTGATCGGTCATCTGGATGCTGAAACAATGGATCGGATCGCATCGAAGCTCCCCTCGCTGCGGATGGTCCATACCCGACTGGTGTAAAACGAAAGAACGCGAGCCACCAAGCTCGCGTTCTTTCAGATTACGGATTCGAATGCTTTAGAGCTCGAACTCGAGGTCTTCCTTCACGCCATCGATCGCTGCTTCGAGCTTCTCTGGGGTGTCGTAGGTTCCCGCGTCGATCTCTTCGCGGACGCGGCTGATGAGCTCGGTCCGCTCAGCAGGTCCGGACTTAAGATCCGAGAGGTAACGAGCGACATTCGAGAACTGGACCTGATCTTTGGATCGGGCCGGTCTCTGACGCGTATCGTTCTCTACGAGGTCGGGACGGGAGATTTGTTCGGAACGGACTCTGCCAACACTCGACGCGGCGTTTGTGTTGATTGGTGAAATGTTACTCATATGAGGATTGCCTCCATTGTTGTGCCTGCCAGCTTGTGTCCAGTTAGTGCCCACCACTAGGACACCACTACATGTTGTTGTTTGAAGGAAAGTTCCACCATCCTTCTATGAGTGTATCGGAAGGCACTTCAGTCGAAGAACACAAATGAACGAAAATGGTTAAAATCGCCTAAGCAACTGCAAAATAAATGTTTACACAGAATAACACAGCCGGGGACCAGCGAAAAATGTTTACACCCAATCCACAAATCTCAAAAACACCCCATCACAAGCCGGTTTTCTGTTTGTTCGGTTCAGGCGCAGTCTTTGCCCGTCCCGTTCTGGGTGCCCTCGTGCTTGCATTGACCCTCCTTCCAGCCACCGGATGTGGGATGTTCAAGTCTGGTTCTGCAAAGGACGACTCCCCAGCGATTAAGGACAGCGCGGGGGTGTTCAACGCCGATGGATCGCTCGATATCCCAGGCATGCAGGACGAATCCACGCAATGGTCCATCGTGTTGGTCACGCTCCCCAAGCCTGAGCTCGCGCCTCAAGTGCTCAACACCGTCCAATCCACGCATGGCTTGGTCAGCGCGTACATCAGCGAGCGGATGGGGAAAGCCGTGATTCTGTACGGAAGGTACGAGGGGCCAGACGATCGACGCGCTCTTGTTGATCTGGACCGGGTCCGCGAGATCCAGTCTGGAAACTCAAGACCGTTTGCCGCCGCGTTCCTTGCTCCGCCATCCGCTTCGGCGCTGGGAGGATCGAACTCGGAGTACGATCTCCGCACCGTCAAGTCCCGATTTGGTCCCGCAGCAATCTATACCTTGCAGATGGGGGTCTACGGCGGAGTGGATGGGGATACCCCAAATGCGAGTGATATTCGTGAGTTTCGCCAAACAGCAGAACGAGCGGTCTTAGAATTGCGGGGTCAAGGAGAACAAGCGTTCTATTACCACGCGCCGCTCCGGAGCATGGTCACCATCGGTGTGTTCGGAGAGCAAGATTTCGACGGCTCCACCACCCCCGCGATCGAGTCCATGCGACTGCGAGAACTCCGCAAACGCTTCCCACACAACTACCTCAACGGGCAAGGCATCCGCGAAACAATCACCTCCTCAAGCGGCCAGCGCGTCAAACGACTCCAGCCATCAAGCTTGGTGGGTATCCCGGATTCATGATCAGTATCTAGTTATAAGTTAAGCACACATAGCGGGTTAGCCGCCTGGACTGTTGATGCCTTGGATCCACAACGGCTCAATATAGAACGCCGTCCATGCGTTTGTCTCGTCGTCGGGACGCTGCCAGTGGATCATCCACCAGCTTGCTCCGCCGGGGACCGAGTTCCCCTTGACGCGGAGTTTGACCATCGTGCGCCCGATTCGCGGTCCCGGCAGGTCCGCGCGGATCTCCGTGATCGAGTACTCATCAACCAATCTGGGAACACGCGAAACCGCGAGGGACGCCACCTTGTCCACGCCTTGGGCGGCTGCAAACCGGGTTTGGACGCGGACCGATTCGCCGAGCAGTGATCGCATCGTGGGTTCGTCCCCCACCGCGACCGCGTTGACGAGTTGGGTCGCGTGGTTTGAAATCTGTTCACGATCGGTCGTCACCACCATGCTGGTGATCCACATTGCTCCCGAGATGAGCACCGCGATCCCCAACGCGATCATTCCTTGCTTGTGTTGACCGCGCGTGCGGAGCGCGAACATGACGAGGATCCCGAGCAATCCGAGCGCGACGACCGCGAGGATGGGTTCCTCGAACAGTGCTCGGGCGAGCGGTCCCGCAGATTCGATCTGTGGGAGGTTGGTGGGTTCAAAGAGCGGTGATTGCATGGTTTCCTCTCGTGTCGTGCCGCACTGTCTATACCGAGCGGGACGCTCGGTGGGTGCATGAACTTGGAAGCACAACGCACAACGCGCTCGAATCTTCGATATTCTGGGGAAATTTGCGTCAGATACCCGATACACACCGAAGCGCGAACGACCAATGAACCGTCAAATACAGCACCCTGCGGAGCGGGACCATGAGCATGCACCACAACACACCCGAGCTCGCGATCGTGTCGCTCGAACCCGATCCTTCGATCCTTGAACGCAACCTCACCGCTCTTGAGCGAAAGTCACCCAAAGCCGCGGCGAAGATCCGGGAAGCAACCGCAAAGACGGACATTGAGTTCGCGCTCACGCAAACGGGTGAGTTGTACGCCGTCATGGAAGGCAGAGCGCTGTGCTCGAAACGACAACCGATTGATGAAGCGAGGACATGGGCTGAGCAGTACGACCCGCAAACCTGTGGCTTTGTTGGGGTTCTCGGATTCGGGGTCGGTCACCACCTCCGCGCCCTCTACGAGAACCACCAGGGATTCTCGGTGCTGCTGTGCTTTGAGCCCGATCTCGGTTTGCTCCGTGCGGTCTTCGAACGCATCGATCACAGCGAGTGGATCCAGCAATCCATTTTTCTGCTCGCGACGGATTCGCGTGATGCGTCCACTTTAACTCAGCTGCTCAATCAGTCCGAAGCGTTTGTTGCGACGGGTGTTGAGCTCGCGCCGCATCCCCCAAGCAAGAAACGGCTCGAAGGGACCGCAGACGAGTTTTCGAGGACCTTGCTCGATGTTGTCCGCTCGACGCGCACGCACCTGGTGACGGTGCTGGCGCATGCTGGATACACACTCCGCAATATCCTGATGAATCTCAAGCACTACACCACGAGCGCCGGGGTTGAATCGCTCCGTGATTCGTGCGCCGGGCGCACCGCGGTGCTGGTTGCCGCGGGACCGAGTTTGTCGCGGAACCTGCACCTGCTTGAAGACCCGAGCGTGCGCGAGCGTGTGGTGGTCATCGCGGTGCAAACGATGCTCAAGCCGTTGCTTGAGCGTGGGATCAAGCCCGACTTTGTGACGGCACTCGATCACCACGAGATCAGCAAGCGGTTCTACGAGGGGCTGACCAAGGAAGATGTCGATGGTGTGCGATTGGTTGTGGAACCCAAAGCGAACGCCGCGATACTTGACGCGTTCCCGGGCGAAATATTGTGTGCTACGGAGAAGCAGCTTGACCTGCTGCTCGGTGAAGAACTTACGCGCCCGATGGGAAAGCTTCGTGCCGGCGCGACCGTGGCGCACCTGAACTACTACCTCGCCAAACACCTCGGATGCACCAACACGATCCTGATCGGTCAGGACCTCGGATTCACCGACGGGCAGTACTACGCGAGCGGCGCGTCGATCCATACGGTCTGGAGCGGGGAACTCTCCGAGCACCGGACGCTGGAAATGTTCGAATGGGAACGCATCGCGCGGATGAAGAGTTTGCTGCGTGTCAAGGAAGATGTGTACGGCCGCGAGATCTTTACCGACGAACAGATGTCCACCTACATCGCGCAGTTTGAGAGCGACTTCCAAGAAGACCTCGCGAGCGACCCGACTTCGCGGATCATCAACGCGACCGAGGGTGGCGTCCGCATCCAAGGCACCGAATCAATGTCGCTGCAAGCCGCGCTCGATGAATGTCTTGACGACCAAGCGGTGTGGATCCCTACGACGGAGCAACTGGCGCAAGACAACGAGCAACGACGGATCAAGGTCCGCGCCCGGTTGGAGCTGGTCATCCGTCAACTCCAGTCCATCAGCAAGAACAGCGATCGTGCACTCAAACTCATCAGCAAAGCACAATCCGAGATCGAGAACCCGGCGCATGTCGATCGGTGCATCGCGCAGATCCACACGATCCGCGACGATGTTATGGTGAGTGAACCCGGGTTTGGATTGGTGAACTTTGTGAACCAGAAGGGCGGGCTCGATCGCTTCAAGGTGGACCGAAAAATTTCGCTCCTCAAGGACCTCGACAAGTACGAGAAGATCGCAAAGCAGTTCGACCGCGATGCAACCAATATCCGGTGGATCAAGGAATCCAGCACCGAGGTCCAGAAACTCATCGAGCGGTCGCTCGGTGTCTTTGAAGGCACGATGCTCCCGATGACACGCGATGAGTTTGCTGATGAGATCCCGGAGATCAGCAGCGCGCCGGATTCTGAAACAAGCAAGCGGCGCGTCGATGCGGTGATCTTCGCTGATCCAGATATGGGGGCGCTCGGAATGCCGAGGAATCTTGGCCAGCCGATCCATCAAGGACTCAACGCGCTCGAGCTGACCATCAAACGCCTGCAGCGCTGCAGCACCGTCGACGGCATCACCATCATCACCCCCGACGCCGCTGGCATCCACGCGATGGGCATCACCGAAGGCCCGCTTCCGGTGCGCGTTGTTGCCTGTGATAAGGAACGATTCCAAACGCGGTGCAAGAGCATCGGTCAGGCCCGCATCGCATCGAGCGAATGCTGGCGCGGCTCGATCGCTTCGATCGGGTGCTACGACGAGGGCATCGATCCGCACGCGCTTCACGAAGTGATGAAAGAATGCTCAATCGACGCGGCGGCCATCGTCGGCAGCGACTGGGCGATGGTCGATCCTTCGCTTGTGGACCGGATCGTTTCACGGCATCGTTCAGATCCGGATCGGTGCAAAATCCCATTCTCGCAAGCGGTCCCCGGGATCGGATGCTGCGTGATTGAACGGAGCGTTGTGGAAACACTTGTGGCCGCGATTGAGAGCACGAGCATCTTCGGATCAATCGGTGCGATGTTCAGTTATATCCCGGTCGGACCACAAGGGGACCCGATCGCCTCGCCGCTGTGTGTTGGGGTTGATCCGGTCATCCGCGATGCCGGCGTTCGCGTGGTTGCCGATTCGGTGATCCGCATGCAGGCAATGAGCGCGGCGTACGCCGGTCTGGGAAACTTCGCGATGGATGCGGACGCTTCGGTCCTAGTTCAAGCGTTCGCGGACGAACTCGCGAAGCGCGAAGCGCGGGCACCCAAACGGATTCAGATCGAGCTGACAACCAGACGCAACACCAGTGGAATCTGGGGCACGATGCATGGCGGTCTTGGTGTTGATGCACACATGCGCCAAGATCAAGCACGAGACCTGATCAACCAAGCACGCCATCTCCGCGACGATTGCAGTGTGCTCTTTGCAGGTCGGGGCGATCCGCTGCTGCATGCGGATGCGATTACGATTATCGAACACGCACGCGATTCAGGGGTCGCGGGGATCGAGTTGCGAACAGACTTGTTTGAGCAGCCGCATGCGTTTGAAGCGTTGCTGAGCGCAGGCCTCGATGTGCTGAGTGTCGATATTCTCGCGGATTCAGAAGCATCCTACAAAGCGATGACCGGCACCGGCAACTTTGGATCAATGCTCGACACGATGCAGAATCTGTTTAACGCGAGGACAACGACTCCTGGCGTGCTGCCATCACCTTGGATTGTGCCTCGCATCACGCGGTGCGATCTTGTGCACGACGACATCAAATCGTTCTACGACCGCTGGCTCTCGGTGTGCGGGTGCGCGGTGATTGATCCCAGTCCGAATCCGGAACCAACGGATCGCATTCAGCCGTTGACTGTTCCAAAGCATCGGCAGCAGCAACTCGCACTGAACACACTCCGCATCCAAGCGGATGGGCAGGTCGTTGATCAACTCGGCAATCCGATCCCAAACACCAACGCGCTGGAGCTTGGAATCGAGCGGTCCTTCGCGAACTACCGAACCCATGTTCAGCAAACCTCAGCGATCATCGAACACAAAGCAACCGCACTGGCGAGCACACCATGACCCAACCCGCAACCGCCATCATCCTCGCGCGAGGTGGGTCCAAAGGCCTCCCCGGAAAGAACCACGCCATCGTCGGAGGTCAACCCTGCGTCCAATGGACGATCGACGCCGCAAAGAACGCGACGAGCATCGGACAGGTGGTGGTGTCCTCCGATGATCCAGAAGTGATTGCACTCGCGAACGCGAGTGGGTGCGTGGTGGTTGAGCGTCCGAGCGAACTCGCCCACGACACCGCAACCATCGACAGCGCTGCAAGGCACGCATACGAAACCATCAGATCACCCAAAGGCCCGATCGTGATCCTGTACGCCAATGTCCCGGTGCGTCCCGATGGCTTGATCGATGATGCGGTGAACCTGCTTGTCGAAACGAAGTGTGATTCCGTCCAGTCCTACGCGCGCGTCGGCAAGCACCATCCATGGTGGACCGTCAAGATCAACGACGACGGCTGCGTCCATCCATGGGAGGGCGACACGCTCTACCACAACTGCTTCCGCAGACAAGACCTCCCCCCGGCACAGGTTCCCGACGGCGGCGTGATCGCGCTGACCTCCGATGCACTCATGTGCACTCTCGGCGCACCCGGTCTTGATCGATCCGGCCCCCACGCGTTCCTCGGCACCGACCGACGAGGCATCCAAACCAACGAGGGCGATGTCATCGACATCGACTCCCGCATCGACCTGCTCGTCGCCGATGCGATACTCAATGAACGAACCCTTCAAGAAAGCACTGCCCATGCGCATCGGTAATCGAGAGATCGGGATCAACCACCGTCCCTACATCATCGCCGAGATCGGTGTCAACCACGACGGCGATGTGCAGCGCGCGTTGTCACTCACCGACGCCGCGGCGGATGCGGGCGCCGATGCGGTCAAACTCCAGTTCTTCGAAACCGATCGGCTCATGAGCAAAGCTGCCAAACTCGCGGTGTACCAAAAAAACGCGGGAGAGACCGACCCCATCGAGATGCTCCGAAGACTCGAACTCACGATCGACGAGATGGCGATGGTCGTCGAGCGGGCGCACAGCAAGGGCATCCACGCGATCGTGACTGTTTTTAGTACCGAGTTGGTCCCGATCGCCGAAACACTCCCATGGGACGCGTACAAAACCGCGAGCCCGGATATTGTGAACAAACCATTGCTCGAAGCGTTGATGCACACCGGGAAACCGATGATCGTAAGCACCGGCGCGAGCGATCTTGATGAGGTGAAGCGCGGGGTTGGCTGGATTCATTCAGCAAAGGATCGGCTCGCGGTCTTGCAATGCGTCAGTTGCTACCCAACCCCACTGGAAGACTCAGCACTCGCAGGATGCGAAGCGATCCGGGAAGCACTGGATTGCGTAGTAGGATACAGCGACCACACCGCAACACACCACCCGGGTCCATTGCTCGCGCCGCTCAATGTAAGCGTGTTTGAAAAGCACCTGACCTATGACAACACCGCGGCGGGCCCTGACCACGCCGCGTCGTTGAATCCGGATCAGTTCAAGGATTATGTGCACAAAACACAGAAATCATTCTTTGACGATGACAGTGTTGAGGTGCTGGAAGAAATTCGACACAAAGAACCGTTTCTGACCTACTTTGGGCCAACAGAAAAACGCGTCCTCGATTGTGAACAAGATGTCCGAGCGGTCTCGCGCCAGTCTGTCGTCTCAACATGCGACATTCCAACCGGCACCACCATCACCCGCGACATGCTCACGATCAAAAGACCAGGCACCGGAATCCTCGCGTGCGATCTCGAATCGGTCATCGGTTGCACAACAACGCAAGACATCGAAGCCGATGTCCCGATTAACACCCACGATCTGAGTCAGTTTCAAGCGTCGATGGCGCGTGTGTAGCGATCGTACATCGCTTCAAGCGCACTGGGAATCACACGCACGCCCCCCACACTCGAAATAAAGTTCGTGTCCCCGCTCCAGCGCGGGATCACATGCACATGAAGATGGCTCGGCACCCCCGCACCCGCCGCGCGTCCCTGATTGATTCCAATATTCAACCCTTGCGGCTCAAGCGCGAGCTGCGCCAGCGCGGTCGCTCGGTCCACCAGTTCCCACAACGCAGCCCGTTGCTCCGGCTGATAATCCAAAAGCGTCGGACGCGCATCGCCCAGCGCGACCAACAGGTGCCCATTGGAGTACGGATATTTATTCAGCAGGATCATCCCAGCGTCGGTCCGTTCGATGACATGATGACACGCATCAAGCTCGGGCGCGTTCCAGTAGTCGAGCAGGAAGCTGCCGCTGGACTCCCCCGCTAGCTCATGCTTCCCAGGCGTGCTCTTGGGACCCTCGTCACCCGATAACGATTCGATGTACGCCAACCGCCACGGCGCCCAGATCGCAGACGGCCCAAACCCTACACCTTCATGCCCAGAATGGTTATCGCTCATACCACAGTGTAGCGTCGGTCCGAAACGACCGATCCACTCGCCATGACACACACGCATTCACTCATCGTCAGCGATGTCATGACGCACCCGCTCCAGACCGTTGCGATGGACGATTCCATCCAAACGATCCGGAACATCTTTGAGTCCCACAGCTACCACCACCTCGTGGTCCACGGCGATCACAACGAATGCGTCGGGGTCATCTCCGACCGCGATCTCCTCAAAAACATCTCCCCCTTCATCGGGAAGATGGGTGAACGCACCGCGGATCGGTCGCTCATGGATCGTCGCGCACACCAGATCATGACCCGTCAGCTCATCGCCGTCCGTCCCAACACCGCGCTCAGAGCCGCGGCTCGGGTCATGCTGGACCACCGGATCTCCTGCCTCCCCGTCGTGGATCAGAAGAAGCACTGCGTCGGGATCATTACCCTCCGCGATGTCGTCCGTTGGGCCGTCGAAGAACTCGAGTATCCAGGCGGCTCAACGACCAAACTCGCCGCGTAAACACCAAAATCTCAAAAACACGCAAAATCTATAACGCGCGCAAGTACTAGATTGGCAAACAGATACAGCACGACCGGACGCTGAAGGTCTGAATAAATCCGTCCTTGACTGGCAATGCTGAATATCTGTGCTCTAATTGACTCGGTAGGAAAATCGGGCTCTATGGCCCATTTGGGACCGAAAGGTCCCGAGAGATGTTTGAAATGCCTTCGGTAGCGCCGGAGGCATTTCGCTTTTTACACCACTCACCCCTCAATTGCTGTTTGATACACGGTTTCCAGCCCCTCGATCATCCGATCGGTGCTGAACATCTCGGTGCACATCGCCCGACCCCGATCCCCGATTGCCAATCGTTCTGATGGATGATCATGCATCCACGCAACAGCATCCCGGATTCCCGCTGGATCTCCGACCCCCACCAGCAAACCAGTTCCATGCGCAGGATCGGAGCACGCATCCAAGCACACCTCGGGGGTTCCATCCGTATCGCTCGCCACCACCGGCACCCCACAGAGCAACGCCTGGGGAACCGTCCTCGGCAACCCCTCGCGATAACTCGGATGCAGCAGCACATCCATCGCACGCATCATCGCCGCGACTCGAAGCTGAGGCACCAACCCGGTGTGCACGATCTGAGATTCCAAACCCATCGATCGCACGCGATCCATGAGCCGATCCGTCCACCACCCATCCCCGACCCACAGCAGTTTCCAATGCGGGTTCGCTTTCAGATCATCACCAAGCCCATCAAGGATGTCGTCGTGCCCCTTGTGCTGCGCCAAACGCGCGACAGTGCCGATGACGAAATCGTTGTCGGTAAACCCGAGTTCCTTCCGCATCGACGCGCGGTCTTCGCCTTCGCGTGCATCCAGGTACTGCTCGACATTCATCCCGGATCGCACCGTGACATATTGCGCAGGGTTCCCGATCTTCCGCTCCAGAAACTGCTGCGTCATCGCATCGGCGACCGACACAATCGTGTGACACCGCTTTGCCGCGAATCGTTCTGCGATGGTGTACACCCAGTTCTTGAAACCGATCTTGAGACGACTGACCACCGACCCCTCGATCGGCATGAACGGCGGGCCATGGATCGTGTGGATCACCGCGACGGGTTTGTTCGATTTCTTCATGAATACCCACGCCGCCCATCGTCCGAGGATGCCCGCCTTCGACGAATGCGTGTGGACCACATCGGGTTCAACCGCAATCATCAAACGCTTCAAATCATGATGGAAACAGAAGTGGTCCTTCATCGGATTGATCTCCCGAACCATGTTCGGAAGCTCGTGCATCCGCACCTGCGTCGCCCGTTCGCTCTCGAGCCCATCGCGCACGCGCTGGTTGAAGCGTTCGATTGTTTCGCGATGCGAACCCTCTGGACCAAAGATCGGACCGAACGCGAGATGGACCGTGTGTCCGAGGCGGGATTGTCCCATGCACGAGAGCACGGTGTTCTCCTGCGATCCGCCGAGGATCAGGCGTGTCGAGATGTGGAGGATGGTCTTGCTCATCGGGTCATCGTACGCAATCGCTCGGAGTCATCCGGTGGACGATGGTGTTGACGCCGTAATAGACATCCGACTCACCCGCTTCGCGGAATCCTGCTTTAGTGAGCACGCGCCGCGACGGCAGGTTCTCCGCGTAGCACACCGCGACGAGTGCTTCGACACCGAGCGTGTCAAACCCGTACGCCGCCGATGCCCGCGCGATTTCCGTCGCGTACCCCTTCCCCCAATGCGCTTTGCCCAGCCGATACCCAAGCTCGATCTCGGGACCGTTGAACTCGATCGGGACCAGCCCCCCCTGCCCGATCACTTCTCCGGTGTCCTTCTCGATGACCGTCCAGAATGTCATCCCGCGATCGCGCTGCATCCCGATCGCCCGCTCGATCCGCGCGACGATCTGTTCGCGCGTCCACACCCCGCCCGCGCCGATGTACCGCATGGTCTCGGGATCGCTCCAGAGCTGGCAGAGCGCATCGCAATCGTCCATATCGGGACTTGCAAGGATCAGTCGTTCAGTGGTGAATATGGTTGTTCGCACAATCGATCTCCTGCTTTGTTCTCGGGCACAAAGTTGTCCGATAACCACATTTCGTTGGGACTTTCATTTGAATCTCACCGATCGATTCCAATCATTCTTGCTTCACTTCTGGGGACGGGGTATTTTTACCCTGTTCGACCGGATCAGTTGTATTTCCGGCGCATTCTTGTGAGAGAGGATGCACAGAACAGCAAGAGAGAAACCCAAGAGAGAGAACAACATGAAAATTACCCTCATCGCTCTGACCGCGGCCGCGATGGCCTCGGCAGCCACCGCTGACGTACTCGATTTTTCCGATCTGTCCCACGGCGAAGTCGTCGCTGAACAGTACGCAGGACTCGGGATCCACATCTCGGCAAACAACCCAAGCCGTCCAGTGGACCTCGCAATGGCGTTTGACACCAACCTCAACAACACCCCAGACCCAGATCTCGAAAACCCATACTCCATGGGCAACACCGATCTGAACACCAACCTGGGCAATGTGCTGATCATCTCAACCGATGGCACCCCAAACGACGAGGGCAACCGTCCAGCCGGCACCATCACATTCGATTTCGACATGGCCGTCCAATCGATCGGTTTCCATGTCGTCGATCTCGAGAGCCAAACCATCGAAGGCACCTCGATTGATTTCTACCTCGGTGGTAGCTTGGTCAACTCAGTGGACTTCTCTGACTTCCTCGCTGGTGGCAGCATGGACAACGGTGTGATCTTCGGGAACAACTCCATCAACCTCATCGAAGAGTTCACCGTCGCAGGTGGGTTCGATCAAGCAGTCTTCAATGTCGGTGGCTCGATGGGCTTCGACAACATCACCTACACCGTCCCAGCCCCGGGTGCTCTCGCACTCTTCGGTTTTGGTGGTGCACTCGTGAGCCGTCGTCGCCGGTAATCCCATCCGGATGATACCGGATATGAAATAAACAAGACCCGCATCGAGCAATCGGTGCGGGTCTCTTTGTATCTCGATAAATCTGATCAGCTGCTGGTTTCGCCAATGATCATCGCGGCACCGACCGTGTTGTTGGTCGCTTCGTCCACAATGATAAAGCTCCCCGTCGCTCGGCACTGACGGTACGGGTCAAAGAACAACGGGCGCGTCGAGCGGATCGAGATCCGTCCGATCTCGTTGAGCTTCAGACTCTCCGCATCCTCCACGCGGTGGAGCGTCTCGATATCCAGACGGTACCGGAGATTCTTGATCACGCAGCGCGCCTCGTTGGAAGTATGCCGAATCGTGTACTTCTTCCCGACCACCATCGGCTGGTCCGTCATCCACACCACCATCGCATCAATATCCTGACCCGATGTTGGTTTGTTGTTGGGTCGGCACAGCATGTCGCCGCGGGAAACATCAATGTCGTCTTCGAGCTGGATCGACACACTCAGCGGCGGAGTCGCATACGAAGCTGAATCGCCACCGATATCAATCGACTTGATCTTGCTGGTCATCCCGCTCGGGAGCGCGACCACATCATCACCGACCTGGAACACGCCCGAAGCAACTTGACCGCCGTACCCACGGTAATCGTGATGCTCATCGCCCTGCGGACGGATCACCCATTGCACAGGGAACCGGGGATCGATCATGTCGCGGTCGCCCGCGATGTGGACATTCTCCAAATGGTGCAGCAGCGATGGTCCCTGGTACCAGTCCATGTTGTCCGAGCGGTTGACGACATTGTCGCCCGTGAGCGCGGACATCGGGATGAAGGTGATGTCCGTGATCTCAAAGCGTGCCGCGAAATCTTCAAAGTCCTTGCGGATCTTGTTGTATGTTTCTTCTGACCATCCCGCGAGGTCCATCTTGTTGATGCACACAACCAAGTGTGGGATGCGGAGCAGCGAAGTGATGAACGAGTGCCGGCGTGTCTGCTCGATCACCCCATGACGCGCGTCGATCAGGATCAGCGCGAGGTTCGCCGTCGATGCACCGGTCACCATGTTGCGTGTGTACTGCACATGCCCGGGACAGTCCGCGATGATGAACTTGCGTTTGGGTGTTGCGAAGTAGCGGTACGCGACATCGATAGTGATGCCCTGCTCGCGCTCGGCGCGGAGGCCATCGGTCAGCAGCGCGAGGTCCATCCGCTGATCACCGCGCGAGAGCGATGCACTCTCCGCGGCTTCAAGCTGATCCTCAAAGATCGACTTGGAGTCATAGAGCAACCGCCCGATCAGCGTGGACTTGCCATCATCGACAGAGCCGCAGGTCAGAAACCGCAGCAGGTCCATGTCGAGGTACGCATCGGTCGAGAACTCCATGCCCTGATTGGCGTTGGTGGTTGTCGAGAGGTCAGAATCAGTGGTATTGGTGGCCATGTCCTAGAAATACCCTTCTTTTTTACGATCTTCCATCGCCGCTTCGTTGGTCTTGTCATCCATCCGCGCGCCGCGTTCAGACGCGCGAGCCGCAGCGACCTCCGCGACAATCTCCTCGAGATTCGATGCGGGTGAATCCGTCGCAGCGGTACAACTCATATCCCCGACCGTGCGGAAGCGGACAACGCGGTTGGTCACTTCTTCGCCATCACGAGGGCCGAACGGTGCATCACCGACCGGGACAAACTGACCCATCCGCTTGACCACATCGCGTTTGTGCGAGAAGTACAAGTTTGGGATATCGATGTTCTCAAGCATGATGTACTGCCAAACATCCATCTCGGTCCAGTTGGAGATCGGGAACACGCGGATGTTCTCGCCCATGCGGTGACGACCGTTGTACAGGTTCCAGAGCTCGGGACGCTGGTTCTTGGGGTCCCACTGACCGAAGTCATCGCGGAACGAGAAGATGCGTTCTTTGGCGCGTGCTTTTTCTTCGTCACGGCGTGCCCCGCCGAACAGCGCGTCGAACCGGTAGGTCTCGATCGCATCAAGCAGCGTCGGGATCTGCGCCCGGTTTCTCGACGGGAACGGTCCCGGATCTTCCGTCGCGATGCCTTTGTCAATCAGGTCCTGGACCTTGTGAACGATCAATCGCTCGCCGAGCTCTTTGACGAGCTTGTCGCGGAAATCGAGTGCTTCGGGGAAGTTGTGTCCCGTGTCGATATGCACGAGCGGGAACGGGAACTTCGCGGGACGGAACGCCTTCTTCGCGAGGTGGACCATCACGATCGAGTCCTTGCCTCCCGAGAACATGAGCGCTGGACGCTCAAACTGGGCAGCCACCTCGCGCATGATGTGGATCGCCTCGGCTTCGAGTGCCTTGAGGTGCGTCAGTTTGTAGTGGGCGCTGGGATCAACAGTCTGGGTCATACCCAAGGTCTCCGGCTCAAAAAGCCCAGCATACAGACGCCGGGCAGTGATTAGTTCAACAAGCAAGGCCAAAATGACCGTCTTTGTTCGCTATCGGCGATTGAATCGGAGCGCTCGAGCAAGAATCCCCGAACTCCGCCGACAAACGGTCGAAGTATAGACATACCAACAGATTCCAAGCGACAATTATCAGGACCAAACCCAGCATTGACCATATCCTCACCTCACACCGCCCATCCACCCCCCACACGCCAGGGAGCACCAACAGTGCCCAGCCAATCACCAGAACCAAAGTCCGAAAATATCGTCTGGCACGAGGGCCAGATCACCCCCGCCGACCGCGCCAAGGTCCTCGGACACCAAGGCTGCACCCTCTGGCTCACCGGTCTCTCCGGATCGGGCAAGTCCACCGTCGCCGTCGCCCTTGAGCACGCGCTGATCCAGCGCGGATGTCTCGCGTACCGACTCGACGGCGACAATGTCCGCCACGGACTCAACGCGAACCTCGGATTCTCCGCTCAGGACCGCCAAGAAAACATCCGCCGAATCGGAGAAGTCGCCAAACTCTTCACCGATGCGGGAATCATCACCATCTCCAGCTTCATCTCCCCCTACCAATCCGACCGCGACCAGGTCCGCACAATCCACGAAGACGCGGGTCTCAAGTTCCTCGAAGTCTTCATCAACACCCCGATCGAGGTCTGCGAATCCCGCGACCCCAAAGGGTTGTATAAGAAGGCACGCGCCGGGGAGATCAAGGGATTCACCGGGATCGACGATCCATACGAAACCCCGAGCAATCCAGAGATCGACCTGAAAACCGACGAACTCTCACCGCAGCAAGCCGCCGATCGGCTCATTGACGCGTTGGTCACCCATAGAATCCTCAAGCCAATCAGCTCCAACTAAGGACTCCCCATTATGATCGACCACGCCCGTTATGCCGCCGCCGCCCGTGAAGCGGTGATCGCCGCATCAATCGTCTGCCGCGAAGTGCAAGACAACCTCGACAAAGTCCGCGCGATGACCAAGGACGACAAGTCCCCCGTCACCATTGCGGACCTCGCATCCCAAGCGGTCGTCGGGATGGTCCTCAAACAAAAGCTCGGCGAAGACCTCCACCTTGTCGCTGAAGAAGACTCCGCGTTCCTCCGCGATGAAGACAACTCAGTCTTCCTCGACGCGACCGTCGCCGCAGTCCAAGGCGTCTGGGAAGGCGCGACCGAACAAAAAGTCCTCGACGCGATCGATCTCGGCGCCGGTGACACCGACCACCACTCCTTCTGGACCCTCGACCCCATCGATGGCACCAAAGGCTTTCTCCGCAACCAGCAGTACGCCGTCGCGCTCGGATTCATCGAGCACGGCACCCCCACCATCGGGGTCATGGGATGCCCAAACCTTCCAGTCGACATGTCCGAACCACTCGACGAACGCGATGACCACGGCTGCCTCTACATGGCGATCCAAGGCGACGGGGTCTACGAGTCCGCGTGCGACGACATCCACGCCAAAACCATCCGCATCACCCGACTCGACCACATCGAGGGCGAAGAAATCTCCGTCTGTGCATCCGTCGAACAAGCACACACCAACATGAACGACACCGATCGCATCCTCGAATGGATCGAGCAGCAAGGACTCGGATTCGCGGGAGAGCCAGCGCGTCTGGATTCCCAGTGCAAGTACGCCGTCGTCGCCCGCGGGCAGGCCGACGCGTACCTCCGCCTCCCATCCAAGAAGCCCTATGTTGAGCGCATCTGGGACCACGCCGCGGGATCGTGCATCGCGTCCGAATCCGGCGCGTTCGTCACCGACATCTTCGGCCGCAACCTCGACTTCTCCACCGGACGCGGACTCGAAAACAACAAAGGCATCGTCTGCGCCCCGCCCCGCATCCACGGCATCCTGATCCGCGCAATCAAAGAACTCGGGATCGGTAAGGACCAAGCGGCCAACGCATGATCGAGACCTGGGAACCAATCCTGACTGGGGTCCTCATCCTCCTGATGGTCGGGACCCTCGCGATGGGACGCTTCGGCGCCGACATCATCATGATGGGCGGTCTCCTCGTTCTGTTGCTCACTGGCATTCTTGAACCCGAAGAAGCGATCGCGGGATTCGCAAACCAAGCGGTCATCACCGTTGCGATGCTCTACATCGTCGCGACCGCGATGCGCGAGACCGGCGCGATGGCGCGCATCACATCCATTGTGCTGGGAAGGCCCAAAACCGAACGCAGCGCACAGATGAAACTCTCGATCCCCGTCGCGATCATGAGCGCGTTCATCAACAACACCCCCATCGTCGCGATGTTCCTCCCGACGCTTTCCACAGTCGCACGCCGCTGCTCGTTCTCCCCATCCAAGCTCTACATGCCCCTGTCCTTCGCGTCCATCCTCGGAGGCGTCTGCACGCTCATCGGGACCTCCACCAATGTCGTCGTCGCCAAACTCCTGATCGACAGCAACCTGACCGCCGACGGGTCACCAATCACCGAATCCAACCCCGCGCTCGGATTCGGGATGTTCACACTCTCCAAGGTGGGCCTCCCCATCGCGATCATCGGCTTGCTCTACATCCTCGTCTTCGGACGCAAACTCCTCCCCGACCGCATCTCCCCAATCCAAGACGCGGAAGATCACGAAGAGGGCTACCACGCCGCGCTCAGAGTCGAAGCCAACTCCCCAATCGTTGGCAAAACCGTCGAAGACGCGGACCTCCGCGACCTCCCGGGACTTTTCCTAGCGCGCATCGAGCGCGAGCACGCTACCCTCGGCGCGGTCTCCCCACAAGAAACCATCAACGCGGGTGATGTCCTCGTCTTCGTAGGCCAGATCGATTCCGTCGTGGACCTCCAACAAATCAAAGGCCTCGTCCCCTCGACCCTCCCACAATCCGACGAGTCCATCGACGAAACCATCGACCCCCACTACCGACCCAACCTCTGCATCTCCGAAGCGGTCATCTCCAACAACTCCACCCTCGTCGGTCTCACCATCAAAGAGTCCGGCATCCGCACCCGCTACGGCGCGGTCGTCGTCGCCGTCCGCCGACAAGGACAACGACTCACCGGCAAGCTGGGCGAGATCCGTCTCCGTTCCGGAGACACCCTCCTCCTCGAAGCACCTCCGGGATTCGGTGATCGCTTCATGACCTCCGGCGATTTTTACCTCGTCAACGAACGCATCACCCCCGCCGCGCTGCGTCACGATCGCGCGTGGGCCGCCCTCGGAGTGCTCGCGGTTCTCGTAGTGATCCTCAGCTTCGGGTTCCTCGATCCCATGACCGCCGCGATGCTCGCCGCGGGATTGATGGTCCTGACCCGCTGTTGTACCGGCCCCCAAGCACGCCGAGGGGTGGACTTCCAGATCCTCGTCGTCATCGGCGCCGCGTTCGGGATCGGGACCGCGATGACCAAGACCGGACTCGCGTCGGATATCGCGGTCACCATCACCTCAGCCGTCTCCGCGATGGGGCCATGGGGATTGCTCGCCGCGGTCTACGCGCTCACATCCGTCTTCACCGCAACGATGACCAACAACGCCGCCGCGGTCTTGATGTTCCCGATCGCCGTCGCCGTCGCGACCCAGCAGCAGCTCAACCCAATGCCGTTCATCGTCGCGATCACCGTCGCCGCGAGTTGCGAGTTCTCGACCCCGATCGGATATCAGACCAACCTCATGGTCATGGGTCCGGGTGGATACAAATGGATCGACTACACCAAGTTCGGCGGCCCCCTCACCATCATCTGTGGCGTCGTCTGCGTCGTTCTCGCCCCCCTCGTCTTCGGTGGGTTCTGAAAACTTCACACACCAGGCACGCCACGACTTCGGGATCGCCCAGGACACCTCCTACGCCGTCAACGAGCATGCATCGCAAATACTCTGCGACGCGATGGAACGCGCCGGAATCAAGAATGTCATCTTCCACACCACCGTCGCAACCAACGGCGACTCATAACCCCCCACTACGAAGAAGCAGCCACACAACCTAGCTCCCCCTGCGACTGATCCTGAACAGACAAACGAAAAAGAACAAGAGCACGCGGATTGGGTTCCGCGTGCTCTTGTCGTTTTGAAAGAGTATCAACAGTTCCGTTCGGTTCAGCGACGACGGCGCGTGCCGACCATACCACCAAGCCCGATCAGCGCGAGTGCCGATGGTGCAGGAACGGTGGAGATTGAGATGTTGTCGAGCGTGAAGTCGTAATCATCAAAGCTGAAGAAGTATCCAGGGAGAAGCGTTGTGATTGCCATCTCGTCCACATTGGCCATGATGTCCGCGTAGGTGACACCATCTGGAAGCATTGGTTCGAAGGTGACGGGATCTTCCGCGCCGTATCCGCCCCACCCAGCTGGGAGCGCCACCGCGTTTGGATCAAAGGTTGTGGAAAGTGTGGTGTATCCGTCGAACGAGTCTTGGCCGTACCAGTCGAACAGGAAGTACGCGCTCGCCCATGGGTATCCACCGGATGCGAGTGTTGTGCTCCGCATCTCGAGGACAAACGGACGAGAGACCGGGAGGAATGTGCCAATCTGATCGACTTTCAGATCGAACGACACGGTGACCTCGTCGAATCCTGTGAAGTCGCCGATGAACGCGGAGTTGGTGTTGTTCCTAAAGTCGATCCCGAAGTTGTTGAACTGCGTGCGGTACCCAGCGCCGCCGCCATTGCCGCCTGTGTTATCGATGTAAGTCGAGCCGCCGATCCCTTGTGGACCTTCCCAGCCGTGGGTCAAGCCGTCTTCAAAGTCAACAGTGGTGGTGACACCAGCGAGCGAAACCGCTGTCGTCGTACCAAGAGCAAAGATCAGTGCAGTGAGTTTCATGAGTTTCCCTTTCACAGGTGCGGCTCCCCGATCAGTCCGAGGCCGCATTGTATTTTTCGCATGCCCAGAACCAGCTGTTCCAAGCACGCCTCCTCCGCACAGAACTTTGGATGACATCCATCCAGACTTTCGTAGAGCGTTCTGTGCCCAGACAGTGTTATAACGCGCCCTCAAATCGGTTGCAAGGAAGTTTCCTAGAAACTACCAAGAAATATCGTGCAATTCCCTAAAATGCCGTGTATACTCCAGATAAGCCCGTTTCAGAGCTTAGAAAGACCACGAGAATACCCACCAATGCCCCAAGCGGACTCGACATCACCAACGCCAGTCTCTCCAACAATGGGCACACTCGAGGTACGCATCAACGCCGCGGGTGAAGATCTCTTAGAAGGACTCGTCCGTGTCCTCAACCAAATCCCAGGCGGCGACTCCGGTCCACAACAACTCGCCAAAGAACTCGGGATCGACAAAGTCCTCGCGTCGAGAATCCTCAAAGCGATCCGCGCACCGGACCCCATGTCCGTCGTCCACCGTGTCCCAGGACCCGAACCGATGCGCCGCTTGCTCAAAGCATCCTCAAAGCTCGGCGTCAATCCCGCAGACATCCTGACCGCAAACTCCGCTGTCGATCGGTTCGAGACCCTCATCCGCTCAGAGATCGGAGACCGCAGCGCGCTCGAAGCGATCCTCAGCGCGTGGGTCCCCGAAGCACGCAGAGAGTTCGAGCTCCGCAGAAAGCAGACCGCGTTCCGCGCCATGTCCCAGCTCAAAGGCGCGCAGGCGGATGTCTACGCCGAGTGCGCGATCTTCTACCCAAGCGCGGACAACGAGCACATCGATGTCGTCTGGATCAAAGCAATCGTCGGCCTCCACCGCCTCCGTCCCGGAGTCCCCGTCAAGTTCACAAGCCATCGACAAATCGAAGGCCAAACCCAGCGCAAGACCTACACCCTCACAGGAGATCCCGTGGACTCCCTCTCCAGTGCGACGCTCAAGAACTACTGCTCCACCCCGACCCCAACACTCAATGTCCATCCCGCAGGAGAGCTCATGCACTACATGCTCAAGGACGACGCGTTCGGTGTGTCAAGCTCCGTCGATCTGGTCACCTGCGAAGTCAACCGCGCCGAGATCCCCCGATACATCCCCGACGAGCGCAACCGCAAAGCATGGGCATCGAGCGACATCAACATCCCATCTAAACGAATGCAGTTCGATGTCCTCGTCCACAAAGACCTCTACAACCGCTCCTTCCCAGACCTCCGCATCTACGACACCACCATCAACGGTCAAGCGGACATCAACGACCCTTCGCGCGACATGGACCAACTCGACCTTATGGAATCCATCGAAAACCTCGGCGCAGGACTCAACCGGTTCGGGTCATCATCCGTCCCCAAATACCGCACCATGCTCGAAGAAGTCTGCTCTACACTCGGATACGACGGCACCACACTCCGCGGCTACCGATGCACCGCAGACTACCCAATCCACGGCTCACAAACCGCGATGATCTTCTCAACACAAGACCGCAGTTAGATTCGGCTTATTCTTGGATCGAAGATGGGTACACACCCGCTTCAATACCCGCTTGCCGGATCGCATCTGCGTATTGCGCCGAACAGATCTGACGAGTAAAGCGCTGTTCAAATAGATCGCGGGCGCGGACACCCATTTTCAAGGTTTCTTGATGGTCGTGCATCATGGCGCGGAGCCCTTTAACGAGCCCATCAACATCACCCAGCGCTGACCAGATACCGCTACCCGAATCCTCGACAATCTGCCTGAGTTCCGATTCGGGTTCGGAGATTGCGACAATCGCCTTTCCTGTTGCCAGTGAGGTATAGAGCTTGCTCGGGAAACTGATCCCCTCGATCCCCTCGGCGATGGTCACAAGCGACGCATCGCACGCATTGAGTGAATCGTTGAGTGTCTCAAAAGGCTGGTAAGGAAGGACAATCGTGTTGGTAAGGTTCCGCTCTCGGACCTGGTCGGCGCACCACGCCTTCTTCCCGCCGCCCCCGACGAGGACGAGCTTGAAGGGCTCGTCCATCAGCGCTTCGGCGGCATTGAGGATCGTCTCAAACTCGTAATACAGACCCATGTTCCCCGAGTACAAGAGGGTGAAGGGTTCGAGAAGCCCTTGTTCCTTCGCGAAGTTGGTTTCTGCTTTATTGACGGGATAGATTTTGTCGCCGTCGGCCCAGTTGGGAATGACGACGACTTTCGATTCATCGACGGCGTATTCATTCTGAATCAGCTTCGACGCGGCTTTGCACAGCACAATCGAGCGGCGAGCCCCGTTGTAGATCCGCTGATTCATCCAGTGCCACGCCCGCTCGATCAACCCATCCTTCTTGAAAGTCCCGACCCAGACCCCGACCTGTGGATATGAGTCATAGAGGAGTGTGCAGTAGGTTTGGCGTCTGAGGAGGCGGGCGATCACGCCGACGAAGGCACCGTAGGGCGGGGCGGTTGTATACACAAAGACCTTGCCCTTCTGTGAACCAAACACCGATCGCAATCCGAGCTGAATCATGAACACGCCATCCTTGATCGCGCGACCAGCGAGGATGTTTTTGCTCAGGCGAGGTCCCCACATCCGTTTGAATGTGACATGCCCCTGGCGCTCGACGGCGGGACACTTCACCCAACTGTCCTTGTCACCATAACTTGGTTGTGTAGTCAGAACCTCAACCTCGAACCCGTGGTTCTCGGCAAGCTCGTGGGCGAGGATATGGATCAGGTGTCCCGTTGAGGCCACATCAGGATAACAGTACTGGTTCACCAGCACCACCCGAGGCCTCTGCGCTCCGCGTTGTGAACCCTCACCCATCAGCGCATCCCCCGAAAACAACGGTATTCAGGCCGATTCTGGATTCATCACGCTCGATCATCACAACATCCTTACCAAAAATACCATCAGCACGACGGGATTCACACACTATCGGCATTCAATACCACGCAATGCACTCAACAAGCCGATTCGCACGCAAGGCAGACAACACGCCAGACCGCTGAACTTTAGCTTGACCAGCCCCGTAGTCAGGTCGATAGTAGAACAAGCGAATCCAGAAACCGATCCCACACCACACATGACCACCAATCAAACCAAAACCAACCCAAGTTATCCGGACCAAAGCAGTCCCGCGCCCGCAGTTGATCTGGAGTCCGCCCCAAGCCCGCACAGCTTGAAGAACAAACTCATGCGCGCCCTCTGGGGACTCGTCCAAGCGACCCTCTTCCGCTGGAGCCCCAACCCGATGCATAAATGGAGGGCGTTCCTCCTCCGCCTTTTCGGCGCTCAGGTTTCCAAGAAAGCCCGCGTCTATCCCAAAGCGAAGGTTTGGGGGCCGTGGAATCTCATCATGGATGACTATTCCACCCTCGCAGACGATGTCGATTGTTATTGTGTGGACAAGATTACCATCGGACGCCAAACCACCGTCTCGCAGTATTCCTACCTCTGCGGCGCGACCCACGATTTCACCCACCCCAAGCACCCGCTGACGCCATTCCCCATCACCATTGGCGCTGATGTCTGGATCGCCGCCGATGTCTTCGTCGCCCCCGGCGTCACCATCGGGGACGGCGTCGTCGTCGGCGCACGATCAAGCGTCTTCAAAGACCTCCCAGAATGGACCGTTTGCGTTGGATCTCCAGCCAAACCCAAAGGCCCGCGTACGATGATCTCCCCCGACCAACCGCAATCACCAGACTCAAGCACCAGCACCGACACAGGAAAGTAATCTCATGAGCGTATCCGTCATGATCATGACCCTCAACGAAGAGCAGAACCTCCCCGGTGCGCTCGAAAGCCTGAAATGGTGCGACGATGTCGTCGTCTTCGATTCCTACTCAACAGACCGCACCGCAGAGATCGCCGAGCAGTACGGCGCGCGCGTCGTCAAACGAAAGTTCGACTCCTTCGGCCCACACCAAACCTGGGGCATCAAAGAAATCGAATACAAACACCGCTGGGTCTTCATGCTCGATGCCGACGAACGCATGTCCCCAACACTCCAGCAAACACTCGAAGACATCGCCGCCAAATGGGAATCGGGTGAGCACACCGCCGACAAAGACCCCGTCGCGTACTACTGCGGCAGACGCAACTTCTTCCGAGGCAAATGGATCAAGCACGCCATGCCCCCAGGAAACAACATGCGCTTCTTCCAACCCCCGCTCATCCGCTTTGAGCGCGAGGTCCACCAGGTCCCCGTCGTCGACGGCGCGATCGGATACATGAAAGGCATGTTCGAACACTATAACTTCTCCAAGGGAATCGGAGAATGGTTCGATCGTCACAACCGATACGCCACGATGGAAGCCAACGAGACCGTCCGAGCACTCAAAGAGAACCCCGTCAAGTTCTCCAAGCTCTTCTCCAAAGACCGCAATACGCGCCGCTTGGAAATGAAGAACATCTCCTTCCGCCTCCCCTTCCGCCCCTTCGTCAAGTTCTTCTACATGTACATCCTCAAGCTCGGTATCCTCGATGGACGCGCCGGACTCACCTACTGCACCATCCTCTGTGTCTATGAATACATCATCGTTCTAAAAGTACGAGAACTCGATCGCCCAGACATCACCGCCGCAGATCGAGGCGAAGGCCAGAGTCTCTACCCAAGCACCCCCGCCGCAACACAAGCGTCCCACAAGCAAGCCCTCGAAAAAAACAGCCAGTAATCCATACATCACACCCAAAGGCTTCATAGATATGCACATCGTCCACTCCATCACAGACATGAACCTCTCAAGCGGGGGCACCGTCCGCGCCATCATCGATGTCTCTTCAAAGCTCGCCGATCGAGGCCACTCCGTCACCATCCTCACCTACGAAGACTCGGGCGTCCCAGTAGAATGGCGCGACAATCCAGAGAGCAACCCCCGCACCGTCACGCTGGGTGAAGCCCAATCCGGAGGCATGCGCGCCACAACACAACAACAAGACCTCATCGCCAAGACCATCGCCCAAGCCGATATTGTCCACGCGCACGCCATCTGGGAACCGCTCACCAAACGAGTTTCCAAAGCGGCCAGGTCCGCCGGCGTCCCCTACATCGTCTCACTCCACGGCATGCTTGATGACTGGTGCATCGACCAGCGGAAGCTCAAAAAACTCGCCTACCTCAAACTCGGTGGCACAGCGATGCTCAACAAGGCCGCCGCCATCCAGTGCAACGCCGAGGGCGAACTCGCCCAATCCGAAAAATGGTTTTCTGGACCACCCGGGATCGTCATCCCCAACCTGCTGAATCTCGAACCCTACGAAACAATGCCCGGAGAAGAACTCGCCCGAAGCAAGTTCCCCATGTTCGATACAGGCGACCCCGTCCTCCTCTTCCTCTCACGCATCCACTACAAAAAAGGGATCGAGCACCTGATCGAAGCGATCAAGGTCCTCAAAGACTCAGGCAACCCCCACCGCCTCCTCATCGCAGGCGATGGAGACAAGGTGTACGAATCCAAACTCAAAGCCCTCGTCAAGAAACTCGATCTCGAAGACCACATCGCCTTTCTGGGTATGGTCACAGGCGACGCAAAGATCTCGCTCTACCAAGCCGCGGATCTCTTCGTCCTCTCCACGAGCCAAGAAAACTTCGGGTTCGTGCTCTACGAATCCCTCGCCGCGGGAACCCCAATCGTGACCACCAAAGGCGTCGACACCTGGCCCGAGCTGCAAGAAAGAGCCCAAGCGGTGATCTGCGACCAGACCAAGGACGCCTTCGCCTCAGCCATCCAAGAACTCACAAGCGACCTCCCCGCACTCAACGAGCGGGGCCGTCTGGGCAGACAGTGGATATTCGAAGAAATGCACCCGGATCAAATCATCGGACAATTCGAGTCCATGTACTCAGCCGCAACCAGACATGACAAGGGGAAATGATACATGGAGTTCTTCTCCGCCTACATCCTGATCTTTCTCACCATCATGCTCGCGTTGTACATCTTTGTTCAAGGCGCAAGGGGCACCGTCGAGATTCTGTCGACAAGAAACATGTTCCTGTTGGGGCTCATCATCTTTCAGATGACCGGTCCCGCGACGAGCATCCTCTCGGGCATGCTCGCCGAGTACCAGCCCGCCGAACTTTCAAAGACCTCAGTCATTTATACCTCCATGCTCACGGTATTCCTGGGTCTCTTTCTGGTCATATATCAGGGTTCGGGAAAGTTTATTGACAAACTCCTTTCCAAGCGGCAGCAAGTGAGAACAAACTACTCCGCCATCGGCCTCATGCTGATTGCGGCGGCAACAATCCCCATAGGTATCCTCTGTCAGTTCGGTCTCGTCTATATCCCAGTGCTCGGCCCTGGATTCCATGTACTCGGATTCGGTATCTACGCCATCGGCGCCGGGCTTGCAAGTTGGGTTTGGTTCAAGCGGTTCTACAACCCGGTGTTCTTTACGATGGCAGTCGCAATTATCCTCGTCGCCATGGGTCTGACTTTCTACCAAAACTTCGGACGCAGACCATTGCTGGGCATTGTCGCAATCATCGGCTGGGCCGCGTACTACTCCCACTGGAGATCACTTGGTTTCCGCTCGGTGATGATGCGGGGCGCGTTAGTCGCAGGGGGCGGGTTCTTCCTGCTCGCGATCTTCACTTCTGTTCGCGAAGGCGACTTCATGAAACGATCCGCATTTGAAAACATCTCTTCACTCAAAGGTGGCACCTTCTCCACCGGCGCGATCAGCCTGCTCGCCGGTCAAGAAGCCGGAATGAACAGCATGTGGATCATCGAAAGCAGACCAGATAGCAAAGACTACGATACTCTGCATTCCCTTCGATCGGTGATCACCTACCCGATCCCGCGATCAATCTGGCCCGAAAAACCGATCGGGCTCTCGATCCAAATCCCTCAGCAAGAACAAAAAATCAGAAATGTTTCCAGACACATCAACATCGGTCCTGGGATCATCGGACACATTGAAAACGACAACCCATTTATCGCACTCTGGCTATACCCATTCATCCTTGCGTTCTACTTCCGATTCCTCGACAGGGTTGTCATCTGGAATCCCGACAATCCATTTTTGGTTCTTCCAATGGGCGCAGCGTTGGGCCAGTTCATCGCCATCCCTCGCGGTGAACTCGGCGCATTCTTCTTCGCCGGCACACTCAATGTGGTTGGATCGCTGGTGATCATGCTTGTCATCTCGTATATACTCAAAACATTCGGCATCATCTCCAAGTCCACCGATGACGAGTACTACGAAACAGACGAATACCAAGACCAATACTCAGACTCCGATTCCTACTCAGACGAGCACGAAGATGCATACTCAGAGGGCGCTTGGTAATGCCCTCCGAATCGAGCCGAGGGTTTACCAGAATCCTCGTCAACTACTCCAGGCTCATCATCACCCTTGCGCTCGGGATCGCTGTGGTTCCCCTCGCGATCAACTGGCTCGGTGACGAAGCGTTCGGAATCATCTCGCTACTGGGAGCCAATATCGGACTCGCCGCGATCTTCCGCCAGATCGTCGAGATGTCCCTAGTCAGGGAACTCGGCTCCGCATACCACAAAGACGACGCGTCATTCAAAAAAAGCTACGCCACCATCTGCGCGATCTCTCTCGCCAGCGCCATCCTCTCCATCGCCACCTTCTCCATCGTCTTCGCGCTCATCCCCCTCTTCAAAATCCCGGAAGAGTTCGTCAACCCCGCACGATGGTTCGTCTTCGGCCAAGGACTCTTCACAGCGACCATCGTCCTCCTCTCACCAATGCTCAACATGTATCTCGTCAAGGAACGATTCATCGGGTACAGCTCCTGGCTCATCGGCGTCCGAGCAAGCAACCTCCTCTCCGTGCTCATCCTCGGATATGTCATCGTCATCGACGATCCAGCACTCGGACTCACACTCCACGGCATCACAGGGTCCGTCCTCGCGATCCTCTGCATGCTCATCGCGGCAGTCATCATCATCTTCAAAGACCGACGCCTGATGTTCAAACTCAAAGGCACCGACAAAGAAACACGACAACAAGTCTTCTCAACCTTCGGCTGGAACTCAGGCGTCCAGATCGCCATGAACCTTCACGAACAGCTCCCCCCCATCCTCCTCAACCTCTTCTTCGGATCACTCGCCAACGCCTCATGGGGTATCGGATTCCGCTTCGTCGCCTACATCCGGATGGTCACCACCGGCGTCCAGTTCGGATCAGACGCCGTCAGCGCACGACTCTCCTCAGGCACCGACACCGAACAATCCAGACTCCAACTCCAGCGATTCATCACCATCCAAACCAAACTCACCACCATGGTCGCCCTCCCCGCCGCCGTCGGGATTTTCGTCTACGCCCGACCCATCTTCGAGCTCTGGGTCGGAAAGCAGATCAAAGACTACCAAGGCGTCATGCCACACGCGGTCATGTTCGCACGAATCCTTTCCTTCGCGATCCTCGCCCGCGCCATCTCAGACACCTGGCTCATCGTCCTCTACGGCGCCGGTTTCGTCCACCGCTACGCAAAGCTCGTCATCATCGGAGGCATCATCGCGCCTTTAGGGTCACTCATCCTCCTGTTTGTGCTCCCCCCAGACATCGCTATCTACGCACCGCCCATGATGTTCACCATCGTCTTTGCCACCTTCCACCTCATCGGGATTCCCATCATCACAGCTCGCTGCCTCCATGTCTCGGCACCGAGCCTCTTTGGTGGACTCTTGAGACCGTTCATCGCCGTCACCCTCGCGATTACACCCGCATTGGGCTGGCTCTTCTACAAAGACCAGTTCGTCGGCATGGGATTCACCCAGCCCATCACCAAAGAAACCGCCCAGCTCATCAACCCCACCGTGATCCTCACCTCGATTGCCATCATGGTCGTCATCTACACATTCACCGCCGCGTTCGTGATCCTGGACACAAGCGATCGGAAAAGAATCTTCAGAGTCCTCGCCCCCATCACCTCGCGGCTCCTCAAAGCAAAGAAGTAAGCATCCCCATTCAATCCAGAATCAACCGCACCACCACCCCGCGGTGATCGCTCCCGCCCCCATCAACCATCTCCCACGATTCAACCCCCACGCCCTCTGAGCGCCACACATCATCAAGCTGCAATCGCACGACCGAGCCTTTGTCCGCCGGGAAACTCCCGCTCCGGATCGGCCAGATCGGTTTGCTTGCGTGCAATCCAGCGCTCCGCATCGACCGTCCCCGAACCTGCGCCGCCCCCGCATTCAAATCCACGCCCAGAATCACCGGCAGCCCCGTCATCTCCATCGCGCGAGCAATCTGCCCGCAATGCGACTCCACCGCAAGGTTCCCCGCTTCCCAGCGATCACGCGACCGAGGTGAAAGCGGATGCATCAACCCCACCACAAACCGCTTGTCCGGATGGTCCACAACACACATCAACTGATGCTCCGCCATCACATCATCCGCCGCCGGTTCAATCAGTTCGATCGGATACCGCGACACAATCAACCCCGGCGAAACCCTTTCCCTCCGCCAACGCCGCTTCACCCAGTACGGCATCGCCGTGTCATCCAGATACCCCTCCGTACTCACCACCCGGTTCATCTCCGTCGGGATCTCCTGGATCACCACCACATCCAGCCCAAGCCGCATCAACACATCAAGATCGTCCCGCCAACTCTTATTGCGCGGATACATATTCAGCGACCCCACCGTCACCACCACATCCCCAATCTCTCCCCGCTCCACAACCATCGGCCTGCCCGCAACCAAAGGCCACACCCCAATCCCAACCCCCAAAGCACACACCAGCCCCGCACCCCACCGCTTCAATCCAAACAACACAAACCCAACCACCGCGCTCCCCAAAACAACCACCCACAAAAACCCAACCGCAACATCAAGCACATACACGCCGCCGCTGACCACCCAGCTCGCGCACACAAAAAAACAAAGCAACGCGGCAACCCAAGCACCCTTCGTCACCCATCGCCTGCGTGGTCGAGGAGTCTCGCGTTCTTCAATCAGTTGTCCATCGGTGTCGTCCATGCATCCACTATCGTCCATCCGTACCCCCACATACAAAGAAAGCGGGCGGCCCATCAGGACCGCCCGCATCAAACCGATTCAAAAGAAAGCATTCAGAACCGACCCTTACGGACGGTCTTTACCTTCTTGACCGAAGATGATGGTCATCCCACCACCGCCAGCCATGTCTTCAGCGTTGTAGATGTAATCCGCATCAAGTGCCTTCTCGATCCGCACCGAAGCCTCCTGAAGGTGGGCCTTGGTGTACCCATCAAGCGAGCCAGACTTGAGAGAACCATCAATGGTCTTCTTCAGATCACGGAGGTCCATCGAAGCAATCGTTTTGACCGCCATCGAAGCGGAGTTGAACCCGCCGTTGTCCATCGACATATCAATCAAGCGATCAAGATGCTCGCGTTGCAAATTGCGACGCAGCGACGAAATCATCGGCTTGCGGAGGGTGTAGGTCCCCTTGCCACCGTCTTTCAGTTCCGACCAGACCGATTCATTCACCGTGTTCAGAAGCTCCGCAACAGTCAACGCATCTTCGTCCGCAGGAACGAACATCTCATAGTCATACACCCGGCTCACCGTCTGAGGATTCAGCAGCATCGTCAACGCCGAAGCCTGCATCCCCATCACGCGATCATGAATCTGGAACGCCGAATCCGATGAAATCGAACTGTAGTTATCCCACCACTTGTCCACCGTCGCGTGGGCAAGCAGCTCAGGGGTAATCCCGTACGCTTCGTCTTCAAACGCATTGTCGATCACAAACTGCAACGCAGCACGCTGACGCTCAACCGGCACAACCTCGATCGGTGCCTTCGAGTCCGGGTCACCCTTCTTCGAACGCGAAACATACGCCGATCCGACCCAGTTGCCCATCATCGAGAGCGACTGCATCTGTGTGCTCAGGGTAATCGAGTACCCACGACGAGCGCGGGACCATGAATCACCATCCTGAACAAAGTCATTGATCAACCCCGCACGGATCTTCTTGACAAGCTCCATCTGGTTCTTCGCATAATCAAGCGGGTTCTCCGAAAGGTCATACCGTCGTGTACGAGGATCAGGACCAAACGCGTCCTCATCAGTACCGTACGCAAGCAACGGATCAGCCGAACGGCTCAAGATCTCCTTGAGATCACCGCTCCCGTACCCATACTCGATCGCCCATTGGTCATACTCGCCAATGCCGATCACCGAGTAATCGCCCTGAGTTTCGCCAGAGCCAGGCATCCGGATATTGATCCCGTTGTAATCCATCACCGATGTCGACCAAGGCTTCACGCCCTTCATCTCTTCAGAGTTGATCTCTTCAAGCGAGTGAGCGCTCGAGCCCTTGAAGTTGTGACGAAGACCGATCGTGTGACCAACCTCGTGCGCTACGAGTTCAGCAAGCATCGGACCAACGAACCACTCGGGTACGCCGTCGATCATGTCGCCCTCGTCCTTCTTCTTCACAGCGACTTCTTCGCCATCATCTTCAGCGTCATCCGCCTCGTCTTCGTCCACGGCTTTCTCAAGCATCGCAAGCTGCTCCGCAGGGATCATGTCGCGAAGCGCCGGGTTCTCAGCGAGCTGCTTGCGGATCATCTCCAGCATCTCCTCGCTCATCTCCGGATCATCACCCATCTCCGCAGCGGTTTCAAGCAACCGGACCATCGAAAGGCTCATCCGCATCATCGCAAGATCAAGCGCCTTGCCAGTCGCCGCTTCACACATCCCATTGACCTGCGATGCACGCCCGCCAAGACCATCAAACCGATTTTCGCCGATCATCATAGACGAATCATGGTTGACCCCATGACCGCTGTGTGAATCGTGCGCGCGCTGCTGAGCACGCTCAACAAGAATCTGCTCGCGGCGCGATGGCGGAGCCAAACGCAGTCGCGGGTCCCACTTCGGATTCGCATCCAGCCAGCCCATCGTCTCAGGACTCATGCCCTCAGTCGCAAGGTTGCTCAGCAAATCTTCCCAGCGGTAAGTGAACACGCGGATCCAGCCGTCGGTCAGCACAACATCCGCATCAAGAATCTCGCCCGTCATCGGGTTCACGCGTGATGGGCCAATCGCCGTCGCGATGTCGTTGGAAATCCAGCGGATGAAGTTGTAGCGCACATCCTCCGGGTCCTTGTCCATGTTGGCGCCGGTCGTCTTGTCCTGGTACTGCACCTGGATCGCGCCATCGATGCCGATCTCGCGGAATGCCTCGTTCCAGTATTCAATCCCCTGCTTCACATACCGACGGTACCGGATCGGAACCGTGTGATCGATGTAGTACACGATCGGTTCCTTCGGAGGACTCATGCTCAGTTTCGGGTCCGCCTTCTCGATGTGCCAGCGATTGATCAACCGCTGCGAGGTGTCCGCCCAGTCAAACTTACCAAGGTCGGTGTAGTTGGTCACAAAGTAGCCCACACGCTCATCAGCAGCGCGAGGCTTAAATCCGCGCGAGCCCTCGATCATGGAGATCGAGTAGTGGAAGGTCTTCATCGTCCCGCCCGCAACCGGACCCTCAAACTCGATCTCGATGTTCTTCGGGAACGCCTTGATGGAATCCACAACAGTCAACTGCTTGTTGAGCCCACCCGCCGAACGACCAAAGAAGTTCGTCGCCTTGCCCACCAAAAGCTCATCCATATCAATCACAGGCTGACCCCCCGGCCCCATCGTCACGATCGGAAGATCAAGCAGCACACGATCCGTCCAGATCATCTCAACAGAGTCCTTCGACTCCTGATCACCTGACGAACGAACCGAAATTTGAGGCTGCACAAGCATCAACCGCTTACCAACCCGCTTCCACTGCGTGTACATATCACCAGCCTGCAGACCCGCAAAGATCTCGCCGCCCGCAACTGTCATCGCAAAGAAGTGATGCTGCTTCTCATACCCACGAGGAAGCTCAGCGAGCACCTGGTTCGTTTTGTTGTTCACATACACCGTGTACAGCGAGTTGCCATCCGCAGTGGACACGACCTTCGTAAACCCCTTGGAAACTTCCTTCCAAGGCTTAAAGTCCGGAGCTTCCTTGTCCCCGCCGCCCATCGCGCCGCCCGCCATCGCCGCGATCGCAGCAAAGTCGATCGACTCCTCAGGTCCAGCATTCTCAGGTTGCCCCGCCATCGCCATCGAAGAACCCGCGATCAGGGCACCAACCCCGATCACCGATCCAACCAGCCCGCTCAATGTCCGTAGATTTGCACGCATCAAATACTCCATGTGTTTATCGAAAGGGCGGGCCTTGCCGCCGAGTAAGAAAAGAAATCCTGCCACTCTGTCAACCGAGTTGTGTAAGTCAACGCCGAGACAACCAAAGACCGATCTCGCCGCATCCATCCAAAGGACAGCACAACTTCAATCGGCCTACGCCACCACAACATCGAAAGGTATCGGTCGCTTACCGCGCCATACCAAACAACACACGACTCCGGTGCGCACGAACTGCGCCAGAACCATGCATCCCTCTATACAGCCCAGATTTCCGGAGGTTTCACCGATTGCAATCAATTCAGCACACTCGGCCCACTTCATCAACCAGTTCATCAGAACCGCTCACCCCGCCAGCAGCACCGCCCCAACGGTCAATCCCACAAACGCGACTCCAGACAACCGAACAACCGGATCCTTCATCGCAAGCTCCGTCGGATCGTCATACCGACCATCCATAATCAGCGTGATCGTCCGCAGCAACCCCAACATCGCAGGCATCACCGTCACCCACAACAGATTAAACGAAAAGTCCCCGCCCACCCCAGTCGCGAGCACCACAGACATATCATGCTCCCGGCTCTGAACATAACCTGTGTAAGTCAAAAGAGTTGCGACACCGACAACCACCACCAACATTCGCAAAATCTGATCCGAATACCGCTCTTGGACCGCGCGGATGCTCCCAGCATTGCTCCCCGCATCGTTTGCCGCCATCACGCGACGCTCCCCGAGCCGCTTGCCAAACGCGAGGAACATACTCAAGAACAGCGTCGCATTGAGCAGCCAAGTCGAAGGCGTCACCGCAACGGCAGCACACCCACCAAGCACGCGGATCACAAACCCAGTCGACAAACTCAACACATCCAAAATCACCATGTGCTTGAACACCCTTGTGTACACCGTCACATTGATCACATACGCCGCCACCAGCCCCACAACCCACCATTTCACCGCCCCGGGCACCAACAGCCCCAGCGAAAGACCGATAACCAGCAACGCGAATCCATACACCCTCGCCACCCCAATCGGTACCCGACCAGACGCGATCGGACGCTTGCACTTGCGAGGATGCCTCCGGTCCTGCTCAACATCCCCAAGGTCATTGAACACATAGCAGCCCGAAGCCGCCAGGCAGAACGCAAAGAACACAATTGCCATGGTGACAAACAGCTGAGCGTTGATCGAATCCCGAGACAGTGTCCCGTCCCCGATCGCAAACGCGGGACCCGCAAGCACAAACACACCCTTCACCCACTGATGCGGACGAGCGAGCTTGATCAGCCCGCCGATTAGCCCCCCTTGTGATGAAGATGGGTCCGGTGCAGATTCGGGTTGTATAGTGTGATCAGTGGTCATAAGTATTCACTATATAGACCATTTCATTACCCATCTCGAATAAAGTCTGTGAATACATCATCAAATCTGATACCAAAGCCGTTCCGGCAACCCGCGCAAAGGAAACCCCAGTGACCGACCAACCAACCTCAGCAAGCAACGCTTCCGCGATCAAAGTCACCACTGCGATCCTCATCCTTCTCGCCGTCCTCCTCTGGGCATTCCCAATCCTCAACCCCACCTACCTCATCCGCAGCGCATCAGCCGAGCAACTCTTCCACACCCCCGCCATCGACCGTTTCGCCGCCCAGCTCCCCACCCCTGACTACTCCGACTACTCCTCGGCAACAACGCCGGGATACCACACCGTCCTCGCTGTCCCCGCAAAATTCGGCGCAACCAACCCCATTCTCCGCATCATCGCATCTATTTATACATTCTTCATCATCGCGATCCTCGCGATCCCCCTCGCCAAAAAATACCGCTGGCTCACCCTCCCCATGATCCTCCCCCTCCTCGCGAGCAACTACTTCATCTTCTCCGGAGCCTGGCTCCTCCCCGACAACTCCGGGTGGCTCGGTGTCCTCATCATCCTCCTCCTCGCGCTTAGACCAAACCCAACCCTCAAGTCCCACATCCTCGCAGGGATCACCCTCATCATCCTGATCTACTTCCGCCAGGTCCACATCTGGGCCGCCGCCCCAATCTGGCTCGCCGCCTGGCTCGGTTCAACCGACCAAACCCCCGAGTTCAAATCCTTCTTCTCCAACCTCCCCAAACGATTCTCGCGATCCGTCATCGCACTCATCTGCACCCTCCCCGCGTTCCTCCTCCTCGCCTACTTCGTCAAACTCTGGGGAGGTCTTGTCACCCCAACCTTCAAAGACGAACACCACGGCCCAAACCTCGCCACCCCCGCGTTCATCCTTCTCCAGATCGCCGTCCTCTCCATCTTCTTCCTCCCCATCCTCCTCCCACAACTCAAACAACTCGTCAAAGTCTCCAAACCAGCACTCCTCATCTCCACACTCCTCGCCACCGCACTCGCCATCATCCCCCACTCCTCCTACAACGAAGCCGCCGGCAGATACAGCGGCTGGTGGAATGTCGTTAAGAAGTTCCCCGACTTCATGGACCGATCCCCAGTCTACATCGCCGGCGCAATCGTCGGCTCCATCATGCTGGTCACCTGGGGGTCACTCCTCTCCCTCCGAGACCGCTGGATCTTCGCAGGCACCCTCCTCGCCTTCACCCTCGCCCAAACCGCAAACCTCGAAAGCTGGCAGCGATACCACGAGCCCATGCTCCTCATCATGCTTATGCTGATCTTTGCGAGGTCCCATAAAATCGAACTCACCCCCAAACGGGCCGCGATCGGATCGGTCGCCGCTTCAGCCATGCTCGCGTTCATCACCATGTCCCTGCTGAAAAACGAGTTCTCCCGCGACACCACCGACCCCCGCGTCCTCCTCCTCGATCAAACCCACCCAATTGTCCCACAGATCGACCGAACCACGCCGGATTCAGACCGTACCACCCCCTGAGCCAACTCTCTCGATTCGACTCAATAACACACCCCCACACGCCGATACACCTCTTTCAAACCCACCGTCCACAAACAGGGCCATAGTATCATGACCCCATTCTGGACCACACCCAGCCCGATACCCAGCCCAAAACCGGCAAAGCAGGAACACGACCAATGAGCGACCCAAAACGAGCACTCATCACAGGAATCACCGGACAAGACGGCTCATACCTCGCCGAGTTCCTCCTCGCAAAGGGTTACGAAGTCCACGGCATCATCCGACGCGCCTCCTCATTCAACACCGAACGACTCGACGACATCTACCAAGACCCACACCTCGACGGCGCGAAACTCAAACTCCACTACGGCGACCTCTGCGACGCCAACAACATCAACAAAGTCATCGACACCGTAAAACCACACGAAGTCTACAACCTCGGCGCACAGTCCCATGTACGCGTCTCCTTCGACATGCCAATCTACACCGCCGACACCGTCGGCATGGGCGCCCTTCGTCTCCTCGAAGCCATCCGAGACTTCCAAGAAAAATCCGGTCAAGAAGTCCGCTACTACCAAGCATCCTCCTCCGAAATGTACGGCAAAGTCCTCGAAGTCCCACAATCCGAAACCACACCCTTCTGGCCACGCTCACCATACTCCTGCGCCAAAGTCATGGCGCACTGGGCAACCGTCAACTTCCGCGAGTCCTACGGCATGCACGCCTCTTGCGGCATCCTCTTCAACCACGAATCACCACGCCGCGGTGAAACCTTCGTCACACGCAAGATCACCAGAGCCGTCGGCCGCATCAAACTCGGCATGCAAGACAAGGTCTACCTCGGAAACCTCGACGCCAAGCGCGACTGGGGATTCGCAGGTGACTATGTCAAGATGATGTGGATGATGCTCCAGATGCCAGAAGCCGATGACTATGTAGTCGCCACAGGCCGAACCATCTCCGTCCGCGAGTTCGCAGAAATGGCATTCAACTCCGTCGGCCTCAACTTCGACGACCATGTCGAGTTCGATCCGCGCTACCTCCGCCCCGCAGAAGTTGATCTCCTCCTGGGAGATCCAACCAAAGCCAAAGAAAAACTCGGATGGGTTCCAGAGACCACCGTCGAAGAACTTGCCGCGATGATGGTCGAGCACGACATGGAACTCGCATCACGCGAAAAAACCCTCAAAGACGCGGGACACAAACTCCCCGAGTTCACCGGCCACGACCAGTAAGCCCAAACACGATCCCCAAAACAAAAAAGACCCCCGGCCATCTGGTCGGGGGTCTTTGATTTTGAATGCGATCAACTCAGTCTGAACCACCAACACCAGTGCCATAACGCTCGAACGGTTCAACCGGTTCAATCCTCGGCTGGGTCTCAATCAGTGTCGCCCCCGTCCGCTCAACATACTGATCAGCATCAACACCATCAGGGATCATGACACGATTCAGCGTGGTCGCCGTTGGGTCATAGATCACGATCTGAAAGTTGTCCTGAACCTTGATATTCCCCGAGTTCAAATCCCAAATCGTCACCACAAAGTTTCCATTCACAGCATTGATCGTCGCCAAGCGTGGTTCCGAACTGTCAACAACAGTCACAATCCCAACATGCGTGGAAAAGGTAATCGATTCGCCAGCAATCGTAATATCGTACGCGGAGTTGCCTGCATTCCATGTCGCCGACAAGTTCGCCGTCCCAGCAGTCACCGTTCCTGCTGTATTGACCGATGCATACGCCAAAGGTCCAATCGGGCTCGGGTTGTTCGACGAAAAGTCACGCGTCGCTTCTCCGATCACACGCAGGTCCTCACGAGCAAGCACATCGCCACTAAAGTCACCCGCATACTGCCCGGTCCCCAGCGCGGCATTATTCCCCGAAGCATCGTTGAGTGCCCACACCGCAATGATGTTTGGACTTGCATTGAAATCAACCTCACCAAGCACCGCCGCATGGTTCCCAGAGAACTCCGACACATGGTATCCAAGCACAGGGAACACCCCCGAGATGCTCAGCAGCCCAACTGGTTCGTCGATGCTATTGATCTGTACAGCACCTCCGAACTGGCCCGACAAAACAAAATCGTTCGATGGGTTACTCCCTCGAACACGCAGTGTTGGAAAGTTCGATTCTGTTCCGACAGAGAGATCCATGACCGGCCCACCAAACACGCTGTTCAGCGAGACCATGGTGTCAGGATCTCCAATTGTATTCGAATAGGAATCCGCATACGGAAAGGTCAGCGCCCTTGCAAACTGACTGTGCAACGCCTGAGGCGTCGATCCAATAAACACACGATTCGAAAGCGTGGTGTACGACCCCTCGATCTGCCCAACCTCAATATTCAGGTACTTGACCGCATCCCCAAACTCCTTCCAGAACCCCAACGCGTCTTCTTGGGTACCACCCAACTGAATATTGCACACAAACAAACCGTCCGTCGCCGTGACCGGTCCGACCAAGCCGTACAAAGGCGACACCTCGCTGCCACCAACAGCTGAATCAAACATCGAGAACCGGAAGTAGAAATCCCCGTTCGCAGGAGCTCCCCCAAACTCAAGATACCCCTGGTAGCCAAAGCTCCCATCGTTCCCGACAACCGGACCAGCCAATGCCCCGCCCTGGATCATCCCAAGCGCAAAAACCACAATCAGTACCAAACGACTCAACATGTCTCTCTCCCTCAAGAACAAAAAAACGCACACACACGCACGCGTCCAAACACCCTACCACAAATGGTCCGACAACCCAACCCAAAACCAGCACTTCCTCACCGACTCAGATCCACAATCTGAATCCGGTGTGCCCCGCCAATCGCGTCCCCATCGAGCCCCTCCCCAAACAGCCCATACCCCGTCGCCTCCCAACCATTCCCCACCAGCGACAAATCAATATGCCACCCCGCGATCCCCACCGCAGCCCGCCTCCACCACCCATCAACCCCAGGCACCCAAGACCGACCAAACCCATACCCCACACCCTCAAACGCATCCGCAAACCCATCCCCACCACCAAACACATCAAACTTCCCAAGCGACCAAGAACCCCTCGGCGTATTGAAATCCCCAACGATCAACCCCGGCGCATCAAGCCGACCATCATTCGCCTCAAACCGCATCACACCATCCTCGCCAAACGCGCGAACCTGACCCCGATCATTGGCAACCGCCTCCACCACCCGGTCCATCATCACCCCCCGATGCACCGTCGGCTCGCTCGGAAGATCAACAAGCCACACCACCAACCCACGACCATCATCCCTCCCAATCTTCATTCGGCACACCCACCCAAAGTCCCCCGACTCCCGCATCCCCTCACCATCGTCCGCATCCCCCCGCACATACACCAGCGACGCCGCTGAAACATCTAAACGCGAAACCACAATCGCGCGACCAAGTTTCACCACGCGCCCGTCATCCCCACCCCCAACATCAAGCCCCTCAAGCAACACCCCCTGCTGCCCATCCCACCGAGCATTCGACAGCAACACCACATCCACATCCAATGAGTTCAACAACCCAATCGCCGCGTCCTCATCAACGACAGCTCCCGCAATGTTCCAATGCGCCACGCGCACAGCACCCGCCGCCCGATCCTCCAGCCCATCCCCCCACACCACCCGATGCCACCGCTGCACCCCAACCACCACAAACACACTCACCCCGACACACCCAAAGAACAACACCCGCCGAAGCATCGCCTTCTTCCCATACCGTCCCCCCCGCCGAATCGACCACCACCCAACCACCCTGCTCAGCACCCACACCCCCCACACCACCACCACCCACCACATCGCAGGCACCCACCACACCCACTGCGACCACCCAAACCGATCCGTCACCACCCGCGACCCCACAAACACCACCACAAACCCGATCCCCACAAGCGAAAGCAACAGCGACAACCGCCCCAGCACCCCGCCAGCTCCCCGCCGCCTCCGTCGTTCGTTTCTGCGCTCATTCACACCACATTCATCGACCAAACCCACACCAAACCGCCGCAAATCACACCCCTATCATCCCTCCCCAACCCCAAAGAACGCCCAAGCCGGAGCCATCAGCCATGTCCAACCCCGACAACAAACCAGATTCCGTCAACTGGAAAGACCAACGCATCATCATCACCGGAGGCTCCGGATTCCTCGGCAAACACATCGTCGAAGGACTCCACAAACGAGGCGTAGCAGACAACCAAATCGTCATCCCACGATCCGCACAATACGACCTCACCGAAAAAGACGCCGTCGTCTCCCTCTACAACGACGCCTTCGGCTCAGACCGATCCACCATGATCATCCACCTCGCCGCCGAAGTCGGAGGCATCGGCGCCAACATGAAAAACCCAGGACGATACTTCTACGCCAACATGGCCATGGCACTCCACCTCATCGAACAAGCACGCGCCGACGGACTCATCGAACGCAACGGCAAGTTCATCCAAACCGGAACCATCTGCGCCTACCCAAACATGACACCCGTCCCGTTTAGCGAAGAAAACCTCTGGAACGGATACCCCGAAGTCACCAACGCACCCTACGGCGTCGCAAAGAAAGCCGCATGGCAAATGCTCGACGCATACAAACTCCAATACGGCATGAAGTCCGCCTTCGTCCTCCCCGTCAACCTCTACGGCCCACACGACAACTTCAACCTCGACTCCTCACATGTCATCCCCGCACTCATCCGCAAATGCGTCGAAGCCATGGACCGAGGAGACGATCACCTCCCAGTCTGGGGCACCGGTTCAGCATCCCGCGAGTTCCTCTACATCGAAGACTGCGCCGATGGACTGTTGACCGCCGCCGAAAAGATGGACGACCCAACCCCGATCAACCTCGGGACCAACATGGAAATCACCATCAAAGACCTCGTCCACCTCATCGCCAAACTCACCGGCTTCGCCACCGAAGAAACCATCGCCGAAAAAATCCGCTGGGACCCCACCAAGCCCGACGGCCAACCCCGCCGCTGCCTCGATGTCTCCAGAGCCAAAGAACTCATCAACTGGGAAGCAAAGGTCAGCTTCGAACAAGGCCTCCGCCAAACCATCGACTGGTTCAACCAAAACCGAACCAACCCAGAAGCACGCATGTAATACTGAAAGGCATTGAAAATGAATCAACGAGTTTTTAAAATCATGCTACTTGCCGGTGCTCTCCCGATGGCATCTTGCGGGCAGAATGATTCACCGCAACATTCAAGTTCATCAGCCAACAGTTCGCGCTCGACATCCTCGTCGAGTTCACAGAATACGAGCAAGACCACGACTGTTTCGCCGAACAACGGAACGGTTGATCTAGCTCTCGCTCCGGGATCGTTGCCTCTTGAAAAATTTTGGGAAATCATGAACGCACCCGCGTCGATTCATGAGTCTGAACTCGAAGCCCAAGAAGAAACCCTTGCCTCCGAGTTGCGTAAACTGACCGACGAAGAATTGATTGCCTTCAAAGTGACATACGAACAATTCATGGCTGAGGCATTCACATGGGATCTATGGGCCGCCGTGTACCTCGCATCCGGCGGCTGTTCAGATGACGGATTCATCTACTTCCGGAACTGGCTCATCGGGCGCGGGAAACACGCGTTCTATAACGCGATCACAGATCCCGATTCACTCTCAATTTTCGATCTTGATGGCGAGTTCGATTCAACAACATTCTGCGAATGGGATGTCCTCCCTTCGATCATCTGGGATGAACGCCATTCTTCTGGACCAGATTTTTATGACCAACTCCCAGATCCACTTGGTGGGTCGACAGAGCCGAAGGGCGAGCCATTCGACCAAGAAGACTTCGCGGGTCTATGTACAAAGTATCCAAAGCTTGCATCCATCTATGCCAGTTGAGTGTTTGAGTTATTAGTTGGATGCCGGGTGCCACGGCTTGACCGTCTTCGGCAAGCCGTGTCTTCACCCCATACAATCCCAAATGAACACCCTCCCCCCAAACCTCCAATCCCGCCTCGACCGCGAACTCGACGAAGGCGAATCACTCAACTGGTCCGCCCAACCAAGCTACCGAATCCTCAAGAGAGACATGATCAAATCCTGGCGCGTCTTCTTCGTCCTACTCTCCCTCCTCGCCGCCGCATTCATCCTCGTAGGCATCCTCGCCCACTATGACCTCATGGATGAAGACTCCCCGCTCTCCTTCTTCATCGCCGCCCCGGTCACCCTCGCTTCCGCCGCCCTCCTCCTCTGGCCAATGCTCCACTACACCAAGTACATCTCCAACAACACCATCTACGCCATCACAGACAAACGCGCCATCATCATCACCATCAACAAAGACAAATCCATCACCGAACGAGACTACCGCGCCGACGAACTCATCCACCTCGCCCGCACCGAGTTCCCCGACGGCTCAGGAACCCTCACCCTCGAATCCGCCCGAGGTGCAGGCAACTCAAACCAAGTCGCCGTCCGCCACCAACTCCGCGCCCTCGAAAATGTCCTCGAAGTCGAACGCCTCCTCCGCACCCAGTTCGGAAACGCATAACAAATGAAAATCACCCCCTACACCCAATCTACCCTCCCCGCCTGGGACACCATGCGCAACGCCCTCTTCCACGACGAGGACCCCACCCTCCTCCAAGAAGAGTCCCGCCAAATCCTCACCCAAGGCACACTCAAATCCCAACCCTTCCAATGCCTCCTCGCATTCGATGACAACGACCCAGCTCAACCAACGCCCATCGGATTCATCGAACTCACCATCCGCTCCTCCGCCGAAGAATGCATGACCTCCCCAGTCCTCTACATCGAAGGCTGGTATGTCGATCCCGAGCATCAAGGCAAAGGCGTCGGCAAAGCCCTCATGAACGCCGCCTTCGACTGGGGACGCGAGCACAACTGCAAAGAAGCCGCCTCCGATGCGCGTCCGGATAATCAGCAGTCCATCAGCGCCCACCACGCGCTGGGATTCGAGGACGCGGGAGTCATCCACTGCTTCAGAACCACGATCGATGAAGCAGCCCCCGAACCACATCCCCGATAATCCAAACTCCCGATAAACCCACCACATCTTCCCGCCGATCCCTGTTCCAGAACCCGAACCCAAATACGGAAAAGGAACAGACATGTCATACACCGCCATCACCGCCGGACTCCTCATCGCCCTCTCCTCCACCTCCTCCGCGATCACCTCGCCAGAATCAGCGTCCCCACAATCAAACGCAGACCAGTCCTCCTCCGAACAATCCATCTCCACCCAGATGATGGCCATCAACGACGCCGTCGAAGCCACCAAAACAGATCCCTCCGCGATGTGCTTCGTCGTCATCCTCCCAGAAAACTACGACCAAGCACGCTCCATCCGCGACCAGTGGACATCAGCACGCAGCAACTTCAACCAAACCGATCACCCAGTCTTCTTCGTCCGAGGCGAAGACGCCCAGTTCGTCATGGAAAGCGCCTTCATCGAGTCCGCGCCCGCAACCATCTCCTTCCGCAACAGCCGCCCCTACCACTCCCGCACCGGTCTCTTTAGCGACAAGAATCTCCAGTCCTTCCTCGCCCTCGCCTTCGACAACTCCGCACCAACCACCAACGCACCAGACCAAACCGAGTTCCTCTACAACACCATGAACGACCTCGCCCTCGCCGGCCAAGACCCCACCGCCGCCCAAGGCGCGTGCCAGATCATGCTCAACCTCCACGCCCTCATCCAAGGCCCATACGCCTCCACCTACTCCCCATCCGACCTCACCGAGATGACCACCCTCTACAACCAAACCCAGCTCACCCTCGCAACCCTCGACACCAACGACCAATCCGTCCTCGACCAGATCAACCACACCCGCGCCATCGCCATCAAAACATGGAACAAGCGCACCAACTCCACCTTCGGCTTCGGGATCTGGTCCGACCTCGCCATGATCACAGGCGACACCGACTCCGTCCTCGCCTGGATTGACGAGGGCATCGACAACCCATCAACCTCCAAGCGCGTCGCCCAAACCCTCGCCGACTATGGACAGCCCCTCGCACAACTCCTGATCGACACCCACCGCTACGAAGCCCTCGCCCTCACCATCACCTCCCCAACACAAATCGCAGATCAACTCGCAACCACAACCGCACTCGCCGAAGAGATCAACGCGATCAACCCAAGCGCAACGAGCCCACTACCGGGGAATCCATCCGAATCAATGATCCTCGCCGCCACCGAGCAAGCCGCCGCCTACCACGCCGCCCTCCTGCTTACAGGCCGCGACTCCGAAGCCTGGCAAGTCGCCCAGCTCACCGAAGAGTTCGCAGGCCCATCCATCTCCAGCGCCGCCCTCTGCTCCGCCGCCATCAACGCAGGCACCCTCCAAGACCGCCACGCCTTCCTCGTCCGCAACCTCGACCAGACCCAGCACGCCTCACTCATCAACGCGATGAACACAAGCTTCGCCATCGTCCCGGGAACCGACGACTGAGCACGAAGAATCATCCCAAAAACCCCACCCAAGCACAGATCCGTCTGTGCTTTTTTCATGCCCATATCCAACACCAACTCTTGCATCAACCCCCAAGAACGGCGACAATCGACCCCATCGAGAGAACATCCGCACAGCATCATTGAGGGAGAGAACATCATGCACGCACCATCAATCACCGCCGCCGCCATCGCCGCGCTCACCGCCACCACCATCATCAACTCCACCGCCTACGCCCAAAGCACCACCTTCACCTACCAAGGATCCCTCTCCCACAACGGCACCGCCGTCGAAGGCATGTACGAGTTCCAAGTAAGACTCCTCGACCAATCCGACACCCAAATCGGCACCACCCAAAGCATCATCGCCGACATCACCGAAGGCCTCTTCACCCTCAACCTCGACTTCGGACCCGCCGCCTTTGGCGCCGCCCCACGCTTCCTCGAAATCTCCACCCGCTCCGTCATGGAAGGCGGCCCCTTCACCACCCTCACCCCAAACCAACCCATCACCTCCACCCCCGTCGCCCAGTTCGCCCTCGCCGGAAACGAAGGCCCACAAGGACCCCAAGGCCCAGCAGGCCCCGCCGGACCCGCAGGACCAACCGGAGACCAAGGCCCAACCGGCCCCGCCGGACCCGACGGCCCGCAAGGCCCGCAAGGCAACCAAGGCTCACAAGGCAACCCCGGCACCACAAGCTGGCTCGGACTCAAAGATATCCCCGCAGGATTCGCAGACAACATCGACAACAACACAATCTATGCAGCAGGACAAGGGCTCCAGCTAGAATCCTCAATCTTCTCAATCCCTACGAGCTCGATCGGATCAAGCCTTCTAGCAAGCGACAGAACATCATTCAACAAAGTCTCAGGTGGCGCCGCAACAATCGTTGCTGATCACAGCGTTGGGTTTGGTACGCAGTCTCCCGAAAGTCATCTCCACATTCATTCAATCCATCAAAACAATCCGGGAATCACAATCAGCGAAAATGACGAAAAGCTCACGCTCACTACCGAAGAACTCCGCACCAGATCACCCGATTTTCTCATACAAGGTGACGGAGATGTCGATCTCTATGCAGTAGATGACTTGAGTTTGGGTGCGAGCGGTGCTTTCTCGCTATATGCAAGTGTTGCAACATTTACGAGCAACAGCGCATTGGATTTAATATCGCCTGGAGTAATAGGGTTGAACACCGGAAGACTTGTTGTCGACATTGCCGACATCATTGAGATTGAAACAGATGATTTTCTAATCGAGACAAAGTCTCTTAGTGTATCTGCATATCAACCAATTGATATTCAAACACAAAGCACAGACGGTGTTCAGATCGAAGGAACAAACATCACCGGAAATATTCTGAACTCCTTCATTGTTTCAGCAACAAACGGCGTGTTCTCAAGCAAAGTAGTTGTTGGTCAAAAAACGACATCTTCTCCATACGAACTCACTGTCAACGGCTCAGCAGGTAAGACTGGTAGTGCCCTCTGGTCCGTCTTCTCAGACGCACGACTCAAAACAAACATCCACACAATGACCGGCTCCCTCGACATCCTCTCTTCTCTCCGCCCCGTCACCTTCAACTACAAAGATCCCAACCACTTCTCCTACACCCCAGGCACCATCCCCGGACTCATCGCACAAGAAGTCCAACAAGTCCTCCCCCAATGGGTAGAAGAAGCCGAAGACGGCTACCTCTACCTCAACCCAATCGGATACGAAGCGATGGTCATCGACGCCCTCCAAGAACTCCGCGCCGAAAAAGACGCCCAGATCCAGCAGCTCCAAACCCAAAACCAACAGCTCCAATCCCGCCTCGACAAACTCGAACACCACATCATGAGCCAATCACGGAACTGATCCCCTATCGTTGGGTGCATGGAAGAACAGCCAACCAAGCCAATCCAGAGCAAGCCAGCGGTCCGCTACTGCGTCAACAACCCAAGAAGCCTCAAAGAACGACAGGAACTCCTCGACAAGGGATTCATCTGCCGCGATTGCCTCTCCAACTGCACCCGCTGCTTCGAAACCCGCTTCCTCGAGATCCACGACACCTTCGTCGAAGGCGACTCCTACGAAGAAATCCTCGACAAAGCCGATCAACACCAACCCAACAACGAATAACCCAAAAACAACAACCGGCCCAATCAAGGGCCGGTTGTCATATTCATTTCAATACTCGACTGATCAAAGGATCAATCATGCAGCGCGACGACGAACCGTCTTGCGTGCAGTGGTCTTCTGACCAATACGACCAACGACCGCCTTGCGTGCCGTGCTCTTACGAGCTGCTGGCTTGCGTGCGGTCGTCTTGCGTGCAGTGGTTTTGCGAGCAGTGCTCTTCTTCGTAGCGGTCTTGCGAGCCACGGCCTTCTTCGCTGTTGGCTTGCGGGTCGCCTTCTTGGCGACGGTCTTGCGAGCCGGGCTCTTCTTGGCAACAGTCTTGCGAGCAGTTGTCTTACGAGCGGCGGTCTTCTTCGCAGTGGTTTTGCGAGCTGTCGTCTTGCGTGCCACAGTTTTCTTTGCCGCTGGCTTACGAGTAGCCTTCTTCGCAACGGTCTTGCGAGCCGTGGTCTTCTTCGCAGCAGTCTTCTTCGCAGCGGTCTTCTTCGGAGCCGACTTGCCAGCGGTGGTCTTCTTGGCGGTGGTCTTGCGAGCAACAGTCTTCTTCGCAGTCGACTTCTTTGCTGTAGGCTTGCGAGTGGTGGTCGCCTTCTTCACAGCTGGCTTCTTGGTCGCGGTCTTCTTCGCGGTGCTCTTTGGAGCGGTGGTCTTCTTCGCAGTAGTCTTGCGAGCGACGGTCTTCTTCGCAGTCGTCTTCTTCGCAAGAGTCTTCTTGGCAGCGGTCTTCTTCGCTGGGGACTTCTTGGCGGTGCTCTTCTTCGCAGTGGCCTTCTTCGCCGCTGGTTTCTTGGTCGCAGTCTTGCGGGTGGTTCGCTTTGCCGCTGCCTTTTTCGCAGGGTGTTTCTTCGTACGAGTTGCCATGACAGTTCTCCGTAAGCCCAGGCATTGCGCCGGGCGGGTGGTTCAATCGCCGGGGATTCCTTCCCCGGCTCAATCGCCCATCGACACCGACAGGCACATGCACCCTTACAAAGGTGCACACGCCGTTTTCGACCGCGCAAGGTCCCCATATAAAGAACTACTCACAAAAAAACAAAAAAACGCGCAACAACATCGCAAACGACCCGCATTTCAACCACGCAATCCAATTCCGCGCAACAAAAGCACCAAAATCCAACCCATCCCAACAATCAGTCCTCAAGCAACAAGCGCCGACGCTCCGTCTCCTCAGCCCACACCTGCACCTCCTCAGCATTCCCCATCGCCGAGTACATCTCCCCCACTTTCTGGGACACCGCGGGGTTCCGCTCATCAAACCCCGCCGCCATCTTCATCGCCGCGATCCCCTCCTCCGCTCGCCCAGAGTTAAACAACCATCCCGCGTAATCCACCATCATCACAGGCACATCATCCCGCCGCTCCGCGAGCGCCTTGTAATGCGCAAACCCCATCTCAAGCCCACGCTCATTGCGAAGCATCATCCCGATCCGGGTCATCAGTTCGATAATGTACTTCCGATCAAAGTCATTCGCCGCCCGCTCCTCCGCAAGCTCAAGCAGATCCAGCGATCGATCGACCTGCCCATCATCCGCAAGAATCCCCGCCGCGCGCCGTAGAACCTCAGACCGCTCCGATCCCTTCATCGACAGCGCCTTCTCCGCACGCTCCACCGAAACCTTGATCTCACGCATCGCGTTGGCAAGCTCGCCCGCGCTCAGCCAGGTCGTCACCGTCGCATCCGGACTCTCGATCGCCTTGTCCACCATTTCCTTGACAAGATCCACCATCCGATACGCAAGCGCCCCGCGAGCAATATCAATGTAATGCGTCGTATCCCGCCCATCCTGCTCAGGGACCAGCTCCACCGCCTCGCGGTACAGCTTGCCCACCATCTCAATATTCCCCGTAAACCCCTCAAACCCCGCCCGCGCCATCAAGAACCCAATCTCATTCTCCTCCGGCTCATAACTCCACATCGCGTACGCCTCCTCCTGATTCCCCCGCGACCATGCCGCCTTGGCAAGCTCGCTCCGGATCAAGTGCAAATCAGGATGCGCCGCAAGCCCCTCCTTATACACCTCAAGCAGCTGCCCAACATCACCCGTCGAAAGCTCCGCGAGCTTCCCCGCCTGGATAATCAGACTGTCCGTCGGATTCCCGTGCTGAATCACCCAGCGCAGCTCCTCAAGCCCCGCCGCCGGATCACCCATCACCGCCTTGAGATACGCCACCCGCACGCGCTCTTCCGCGTTGAGCGACCACCCATACCCACCCCGCTCAAACGAATCCCCGCGCTGGTACCAAGCGATCCCCTCGCGTGCTCGCTCCTGCATCGCGGGAGTCCCCATAAAGTCCGTCCGCATCATCGCATCGCTGGGAACATCAAACCCCGCAAAGATCATGTCCCCGCGCCAGCGAGCAAAGTTCGCGTGCCCTGCCCACACCGACCCCGCCATCATCACCACCGCAAGCAAACCGATCACTACCCCGCCAATCTTGATCTTCCCCTTGTTCTTGAGCGTGAATCCGTGCATCCGAACATTCTCGCGCCGGATCATCCACCACACCTGCACCACAAGCATCGTCACCACCGCCGCCAGCCCCCCCGCCATCAGCATCGGGACCGCATCAAACGCCCCCCGCGTCGCATAAAACGCCCACGCGAACACCAACACCGCGACCAGATCCTCCCACACATTCAGGTCATACCGACGCTTCCGCTTCTCCGCCGCCATCTTCGCCGCCGGGGTGTCCTTCGCCTTCTTAAAGATCGCAGGCCCACCAAACCCGATCGACAACGCATCATTAGGACACGCGCTCACACAATCCAAAGTCTTCATGCACCCCGAATCAATCACCGCCCCAAAGTCACGCACCTCTTCATTCACCCGCACATTGGAACTACAAGCACTCGTGCAATGCCCGCACTGATGACAGTTGTCATTGACCACAATCCGCACCGGCGCAATGTTGTCCAAAGGCTTAAAGAACCCCGCATACGGACACGCATAAGTACAAAAACCCTTCGCACCCAAAAAATACACCGTCACAAACCCGCACACAATCAAGAACACCACGCCAACTTCCCAAGGAGGCATCGTCGCCCAAAAATCATCCACAATCAACTCACTGCTGTACCGATGAATCTCCCCCACAGGTTTCAACCACACAGGCCACTCAATCCCCCAAGACTCAAACGCCGGCTTCATCGCCAGCCGCTTAAAAGTGGGCCACACAAACATGTACATCCCAAGCACAAAGGGCACCCACATCAACAGCCGAGAACGAAACGCCTTGGGACGCACCCCAATCCGGGCCATAAAGACCGCACACGCATCCTGCAGCGACACCACATGACACGCCCACCCACAAAAGAACCGACCAAAGAACGCCGTCACCAAGATCGCAACAAGAAAGAAAACCGCCCCCGCATTCACAACCCCAACCTCTAAAGTCTCCATCGCCTCGCTCGGCTCAATCGGAGAAACCGTCATCCCCATAATCAACCACTGAATCAGGTGCGCCACCATCAGCACATTCACCATCACCAGCACAATCGTCCGCCAACGCCCCGCCCTCGTCTGACCCATCTTGGGCGCCTTCGACTGAATCACAGGCAATCCAACCGTCCGCTCACCTGATTCGCCACCGCCGCCGCTCTTTACGCATTTGTCACTCATACACACACTCTAGCGTCAACTCCCCCGCTCTCACACCCGATTCCCCTACTGACCTACCCTTACAAACAACACCATGCCAAACATGTCCAATAACACACCAAATTCCGACCCCACCACCCGCCTCCCAACGAACTGGTCCCCAGACTCCTGGAAGTCCGCCCCCTTCAACGCGCCCTACATCTACGAAGACCTCGCCGCCCTCACCGCCGCCACCGCCCGCCTCGCCCAGCTCCCCCCCTTGGTCACCTCAGGCGAGATCGACAAACTCAAAGCCCAAATCGCCCAAGCCCAGCGTGGAGAACGCTTCATCCTCCAAGGCGGAGACTGCGCCGAAACCCTCGACGAGTGCCGACCCGAATACATCACCTCCAAACTCAAAATCCTCCTCCAGATGTCCCTCGTCCTCATCCACGGCCTCCACACCCCCGTCACCCGAATCGGACGCTTCGCAGGCCAATACGCCAAACCACGCTCCTCCCCAACCGAAACCGCAGACCACAACGGCCAGTCCTGCACCCTCCCAAGCTACTTCGGAGACCTCGTCAACCGCGCCCCGTTCACGCCCCAAGACCGCACCCCAGACCCAAACCTCATGGTCGAAGGCTACAAGCACGCCTCCATGACCCTCAACTTCATCCGCTCCCTCCTCGACGGCGGATTCGCAGACCTCCACCACCCCGAATACTGGGACCTCTCCTTCTTCCACAACGCAGACCTCGACGCGACACGCAAATCCCAATACCAACGCATGTCCCAAACCCTCGCCGATGGTCTCGCCTTCATGGAAAACCTCGGCGAACAACAAGTCCACGAATCCACCCGTGTCGACTTCTACACCTCACACGAAGGACTCAACCTCCACTACGAACAAGCCCAAACCAGAACAGTCCCCAGAAAGCAAGGCCACTTCGACCTCACCGCACACCTCCCCTGGATCGGTGAACGCAACCGCAACCTCGACGGCCCACACATCGAGTTCTTCAAAGGCATCAACAACCCCGTCGGCGTCAAAGTCGGCCCAACCATGCAACCCGATGAACTCCTCGAACTCATCGACGCCCTCAACCCAACCAACGAACCCGGAAAGATGGTCCTCATCGTCCGCATGGGTGCCGACAAAGTCGCCACCAACCTCCCCCCACTCCTGAGCCACATCAAGCAATCAGGCCGTCATGTCCTCTGGATGACCGACCCCATGCACGCCAACGGCACCACCACCGCCACCGGCATCAAAACCCGAAACTTCAACGACATCCTCACCGAACTCGAGCACACCATCCAAGCCCACAAAGCCGCCGGAACCATCCTCGGCGGCGTCCACTTCGAACTCACCGGCGAAGATGTCACCGAATGCGTCGGAGGAGCCGCAGGCATCACCGAAGAAGACCTCACCAAAAACTATGTCTCCCTCTGCGACCCAAGACTCAACTACCAACAGTCATTGGAACTCGCCTTCCTCCTCGCCACCGCCATGCAGCCGTGATGATTTATTTGAGCCCATGATCCCGCTCAAGGTAGGCATCGAGATCTTTCCAGCCTCCGAAGCAAGTTCCGCAATGATTGTTGTCTATCTTACATTGAAGACCAGATGCCACATGCTTCAATAATCCTGGAGGTTGGTCGCGTTTGCTATTTCGGGATAAAATAATGACACTTGATCGAGCCGCGTGCTCCATGAGTTTCTGCGACACCCTGACCAGGTAGGTTTCACGCGATTCACTGTTTGGAAACTTCCCCTCCAAACGATCAGCTCGACTCTCCGCCTCTTCCATATCCTCTATGTATTGCTTTCTTGCGTAGTTTTCAATATGAGGCCCTGCTTTTCTCATTTCATCCGGTGTTGGGATTGTTTGCTGATATAGATCAAGCACCTCAAAAAACACTTCAGGGTTTTTCGTTCTGTATGAAATTTCAAGCAGCTTAAATCCCATCCACATCCCCGACGGCAACTGATACGCAAGCCCGTCTCCCGCCTCCCACTCAATCGTGTCAACAAATGGTTTCTTGATCTTTGTTGGCTTCTTCTGTTTACCAAGAATTCGTTTTTCAAGACGCTTGAGCGCTCGCTTCCGAGCCGGAAGTTCTTCAGGACAGTCCCGGGCAAACGCCTCAAGCCCGTCCCCGCTCGCAATCAGTTCAAGCGCACGCTTCTTGACCAACTCAGTCAATCGACCGGTCTGAATCTGAGCAGAAGCCAGTGCAAACCAAAACTCCGCGGCTTCCTCTTCACAATCATCCGGGTCATTTTCCTCGATCAACTTCGCGACCGCCTCATCAACAGGTACCCCGTCGCCCATCATGTCACGAAAATCGCCCCGGATATCCAAGCCGGTATCACTATCAAATATGCCAGCGCCCCATACTCCCATACGCAATCGTAGCCCCAAAGCCCTATCCTCCCCCATGGACATCCGCATCCTCTCAATCGGCACCCTCTCCGCAAACCCCCTCTGGAATGAACGCACCCCCGTGCGCACAGGACACGCCACCACAGTCCTGATCCAGTCAGGAGACGACAAGATCATCGTCAACCCCGGACTCCCCGCCCAAGCCGTCCAGGCCCGCCTCGCCGAACGCGCCAATCTCACTCCAGACCAGATCACCCATGTCTTCCTCACCTCCTTCAACCCCGAAGCCAGACGCGCCCTCGAACTCTTCGACAAAGCCAAATGGCTCATCTCCCCAGCCGAGCGCGAATCCGTCGGGATCCCCCTCGCCCAGTCCCTCGCCCAGCTCGCCCACTCCAAGCAAGCCGCCGAAGACGCCGGAGACGACTTTCCCGAAGACGAACAAATCCTCCTCGACATCCTGACCAAAGACATCCAGATCCTCTCCAAAATCCAGCCCGCCAAAGACACCATCGCCAAAGCCGTCGACCTCTTCCCCCTCCCCGGAGTCTCCCAAGGAACCTGCGGCCTCCTCATCTCCGAACCCACCACCACCACCCTGATCTGCGGCGACGCAATCCCCACCATCGAACACCTCCAAGCCGGACAAGTCCTCGAAGGCGCGGACCGCAAAGCAGCACAAGCAAGCTTCCAAGAAGCGATCGAAATCGCCGATTTCCTCGTCCTAGGTCGCGATAACATCACCCCAACGATCCTCAGCAGAAACCCAGGCAACAGAGTCGCGGATTTCCCCGAATAATCCCCCCGATTCCGCCGAAAGCATCCATATGAACCCCCACGCCGACCAATCCGCAATCTTCGAGCTCGCCCGCGACCTCTCACCCCGTCGCCACACCACCGAAGCCTCCACCATCGAAGGCCTCGTCGAAGAACAACTCGCACACTTCGGGATCGACCCCTCCACACCCTACGGCTCGCATCTCCAAAGCTTCGCCCAAAACCTCTACGCCGCAAACGCAGACCTCAAACAACTCTGGGAACAAGGCACCAAAGAACTCGCCAACCTCCCAAGACAAGAACGACTCGAACGCTTCTCCTCACAACGCTTCCTCTCCTTCCAGCTCGCCAAAATCCTCGACACCCTCCAGCACCCCACCCGCTCCCTCTACCAATCCATCGTCTCCGACACCTCCACCCGCGCCAGCAAAGGCCCCTACCCAATCTTCGACAACATCACCGCCATCTTCTCCTCCAAACCAGTCATCACACGCACCGCAACCTACATCTACGCCTGCGCCGAATGGGTCGAAGACGCATTCCAAGGCAAGGAAATGCTCCACCAAATCTACTCGCGCCTCCTCAACCCAACCTCCATCACACTCGCAAACCAAATCGTCGATGTCGAATGCGGAAAAGAAACCGCAAACTACATGGCATGGAACTTCAACTCCGGAATGGCCGCCGTAGACGCCATCCTCTCACACCTCTGCGGCTACCAAGACATCATCCTCGCATCACGCAATGTCTATGGAGGTGTCTACCAACTCCTCGAAGACTGGTACGGCAAACAATCAAACCTCGACATCGCCATCGAGTTCTTCGACGGATACGAAGAACAAGACTTCATCGACGCCTACGACCGAGCCGTCATCAAACACAAAGACCGTCTCGACCAAGGCCGACAAATCTATGTCTATGTCGAAACCCCCTGCAACCCCCACGGCCTCATCCTCGACATGCCCGCAATCTCCCGCGCCGCGCACGAACGAGGACTCGAAGTCATCTGCGACTCCACCGTCGGCACACCATTCCTCCACCGACCACTCCAACGCGAAGCACTCATCGAACGCCCAGACTTCGTCATCCACTCCTACACCAAAGACATCTCAGGTCACGGCTCAACAACAGCAGGATGCGTCATCGGTCGCAACGAACGCATGTTCATGCCAAAGAACACCACCCTCACCGTCAAAGACTTCCAAGGCAAAGACAAAGAACTCCTCTGGAACGAAACACTCTTCTGGAATGTCTACTACATCAAAGGCGCCTTCCTCGACTCCGAAAAAGCCTACGAAGTCATCAATGGACTCCACACCCTCGATCAGCGCATGATCACCAAAGCCATCAACACCCTCACCCTTGTCGAAGCCCTCTCCAAACACCCGCACATCAATGTCAACTCCGCCGCATGCAAGAACCATCCCAACCACGCGATGCTCGAAAAATGCATGCACCTCGCCCTCCCCGTCCCCCTCTTCACCTTCGACTTTGAAAGCAAATCAGACGCAGTCGACTTCTCCCGCCTCACCTTCCAACGCTTCTTCGATCAGCTCGACCCCGTCTTCGGACACCAAGTCTCCCTCGGCACTCCAAACACCATCATCCTCTGCCCCGCGATCACCTCCCACTCCGAGATGTCCCAAAAAGCACTCAAAGATGCGGGCATCGCCCCAACCTGCATCCGAGTCAGCGTCGGACTCGAAGACCCACGAACACTCCTCGCCCACCTCATCCGCGCCTCACAATCCTCCCTCGAAACCGAGGTCCCCGGATTCAGCGACCACTTCCCATCCCCAGAAGAAGTCGACGCGATCTACAAAAAACACTACCTCACCGTCCACGAACGATTCATCAACTCCACCCCATCCCTCGCCCAACTCATGAGCTAGCCCACACGACATGGCCAAAACACCAAACAAAAAAAAGCCCACCGCCAAAGCACAGCAAGCCTACTTCGATAAGAAACTCATCGAAGCCGGAAACCTAATTCAACAAGGCCGCTCCAGCGAAGCCCTCTCGGGTATCCTGCAGATGGTCAAAATCAAACCCAACGACTACCGTGTCTACGACTGCCTCTGCTCCGCAAACTCCGCGCTCGGTCGACACGCAGAAGCCATCGAAGCCGGAGCCAAAGCCGTCGCACTCGCACCCAAAGCAGCCCCAACCCGCATGCGCTACGCCAAAGCCCTCCAGTCAGGCGGACACTACGAAGAAGCCATCATCGAGTTCGAACGCACCCTCTACCACATGCCAGGCAACCTCGACGCCATGCGAGGCAAGCTCAACACCTACTCCGACATCGGAGACAACCAGCAAGCCCTCAAAGAACTCCGCGCCCTCGAAGCCCACATCGCAACCCTCGACCTCCCCCCATCCGAAACCATCGGCCTCGCCATCGACAAAGCCCGACTCGCACCCAAAGCCATCGACGCACAAGAAGCCATCGACGAACTCATCCCCCTCGCGACAAACCCAAAGCTCCACGAACGCTTCCGCTCCATCGCACTCCACCACATCGGAAGACTCTACGAAACACAAAAAGACTACGACAACGCATTCAAATACTTCAAGCTGGGCAACGACCTCAAAAAAGAAGACTGGAACCCAGACCTCTTCGACGCCTACATCGACCGCCTCATCAAATGCTGGAAAGGCATCGCCAAAGTCCCCACCGCAACAGTCCCACTTAAAAACACAATCGACCCATCACGACTCATCTTCGTCGTAGGCATGATGCGCTCAGGCACCTCCATGACCGAGCAAATGCTCGCCCAGATCCCAACAGTCACACCAGGCGGCGAAATGAACGCCATCGCCCGCGCCCCCATCCGATTCGAGTCCCTCCCAAACCCCACCGGAGGAAGGGCACTCCCCGTCACCCGTCTCATCTACAACCAGCGCGTCATCAACGAAATGGCCAAAGGCGCCGCCGTCTTCTACAACGAGGTCGCCAACGAAGGCATCATCACCGACAAGCAACCCTACAACACCTTCTATGTCCCCCTCATCACAAGACTCTTCCCCGGCGCCAAGATCATCCACTGCTGCCGCGACGCCCAAGACACCTGCCTCTCAAACTTCACCCAAACCTTCGCAAGACCCCACCCCCAAACCAACGACCTCTACTGGATCGGTCGCTACCACAAAACCTACCAACGCATGATGCAAGCCTGGCACGACATCGAAGAAATCGACATGCTCGATGTCCACTACGAAGACATGGTCTCCGACCCCGAAACCCAATCCAAACGCGTCTGCCAATACCTCGGCAAAGAATGGACCGAGGACATCCTCAACTTCCACAACTCCGACCGCACCGTCCGCACCGCCTCCAGAGACCAAGTCCGCAAACCAATCTATAAAAGCTCCGTGAAAAAATACGAGCACTACACCGCCCACCTCGCCCCCCTCCGCAAAGGACTCGGTCTCGAGGAATAGCGCACGCCCCCAAGACGATACTCACCTACCCTCACTCCATGAACATCCTCCTCACCAACGACGACGGCATCCACGCCCCAGGAATCGCCGCGCTCCACAACGCACTCACCGACAAGTCCCACCCAGACGGACCACTCGGAAACATCTTCACCGTCGCCCCCGCCTCCCCGCAATCCGCAACCTCCCATGGCATCACCTACCACACCCCCCTCATGGTCGAACACACCACCATCAACAACCAACCAGCACTCGCCGTCGAAGGACGACCCGCAGACTGCTCCAAACTCGCCCTCACAAACCTCTATCCAGAACACCACGGCCAAGGCGCACGACCAGACCTCGTCATCTCAGGGATGAACGCCGGCGCAAACTGCGGCATCAATGTCATCTACTCCGGAACCGTCGCCGCCGCAATCGAAGCCGCATTCATCGGTGTCCCCGCAATCGCAGTCTCCCTCCATCTCGATTCCCAAAACGGCACCCAATCGACAGACTGGAACCGCGCCGCCAAAGCCGCACGCAAAACTATCGACGCCCTCCTCCAAACCGGACTCCCAAACCAACACGAAGTCCTCTCCATCAACATCCCCGCAACCCAGTACCTCAACGACAACACCAAAGCCGTCGTCTGCCCAATGAACACCCACGCGCTCGTCGACCAATACGAACAACGAGCCACCCCAAAGAACAACGCCTACTACTGGTCCACCGCCCACGGCCTCGAGTTCCGCTCAACAGACCCCGGCACCGATGTCCACGAACTCTTCGAGCGCAACATCACCATCACCCCACTCACCTACGACCTCACCAACCACGCGCGTCTCTCTTTCTGGAACGACCGCATCAACAACACATAAAAAGCCCCGGAACAATCCGGGGCTTTGAAATCGATTTTGTTTTTCGAACTCAGAGCACTCGGCTCAAACAGTCGCGTCCACTTCTTCAAGCTTCTCTTGCAAATCAAACAACAGCTCGTCGATGATCTTGTCGGTAAGCTTGAGCGACTCAAACACCTCAGGCACAATCGCAGGGCTCGGCTGATCCAGCTTAAACCCGCCCTCAAGCGTCGACGCCAAGTAATCAGCCACATGCACCAAGAACACAATCTTCTGCGTCTCGTCAGGACAGGACAATGGATTGTGATGGAAACCCGCCGCAGCCGCGAACGGTGCAGGGAACTTCCACTTCTTGCACAAACCAATCCCAAAGTCCTGGTGGTTCGCGCCAAACACTTCTTCCTCGCACTCCATCAGACCCTTCTGAGGCACACCATTGCTGTCCGCCTCACAACGATCGATCGCATCAATCAGATCACTCCGATCGTACTGCATCTCGACCATGATCCCGATGTCATGAATCAAACCCGCAAGATACGCCTCGTCCGACAAACCCATACCGAGCTTGTCCGAAAGCAACTTGCTCGCGATCGCAACCGCGTTGGAGTGCTCCCACAAATCCTTCGCACTAAAGAACGGCGTCAGCTCACCACCACGGAACAACTTCGCAAGCGAAGCCGCAATCGCAATGTTCTTGACCGCGTTCAAACCCAGCATCACGATCGCACGGTTGATCGAAGCGATCTGACCCGGGAGACCATAAAACGATGAGTTTACAACCTTCAGGATGCGTGTACACAAAGCCGGATCATTACTGATCACCTCGTGCAAATCCTGTGCGGTACTCTCAGGGTCCTCAACAAGCTCAATAATCTTCAGTGTCACCTCAGGAAGCGTCGCAATATGCGAGATCTCCTTAAGGGCGCCCTCCACGGCTTGTTCACGCTGTTCCTGAGTTACCGTCATGGTCAATGCTCCATCAAGTGGTGTATGTAAGCTCTTGTAGCTCACAACTCCCATCGACCATTCCACAACCCAACTTGCGTCCCCCACAAGAATCCTCGTCTCATCAAACAACAACCCTTCCCTACACCCCAACCCGCCCGATAATCCCCGCCCTCCCAGCACAACAACCTATAACAAACGAGAACTATCGAGAACTTACGAGAACAAACCAATCGACCCACAAACAAGGGTGCCATGGAGGCGTCGACTTCGACTCCTCCATGTCTCCCATAAACACGCCATCCTTCAAAGAGTCTTTCAACGAAAGCCGTCATCCAAAAAGCAAGGGCACCCCAATCTCGCCACCCCCGGCACAGTCGGGTCTTCATTCATTCTCCTCCCCCGTCCTGACGGGGGAGGTGTCCGCGCAGCGGACGGAGGGGGTCTTCTCTTCCCACTCCACCCATCAATACACACACCGCTTCCGAGTAAACCCCTCCACCGTCGGATCAACCTCCGCAAGCACCCGCGCAATCGCCACCCCCGCCGTCCCATCCCCATACGGATGCCCCCCATCAACGACACCGCGCGACCGAATCTCATCAATCGCCGCCGCAATCCCATCAGCGCCAGCCGCGGTATCAACATGCACCGTCATCCCGTCACACCGCTCCCGCCCCGCCTGCCGATCCCCAACATCCACACTCGGACACCCAATCGCCGAACACTCAATCAGCCCCGACGACGAGTTCCCAACAAGCGCCCCGCCCTCAAGACCAACCCGCTTCAACAACCCAACAAAAACATCCCGCACCAAATGCTCCCGCACCACAACACTCCCTGAAACCCGTGGCACAGGCGTCCCGCCTGTGTTCTTCCCGCCCCCAACAAACTCCCCAATCGCCTCCAAAATCCCCCGGCGACCAGGATCCAAGTTCGGATGCATCACAAGCACCCGCTTCCCCTCCACCGCCTGAAGCACCTTCCGCATCTCCGCCGCTTCAACATCATCCCCCCGCCCACACGGATGCATCAGCACCACAACCTCAGGAGACCCAAGCTCCCCGTACGCCCCATCCCCCAGCGCCGGAATCACCGACAACCCATCAATCGCAGGCGACCCAACGACAAACACCCGCTCCGGATCTTCCCCCATCCGCACAATCCGCTCCGCGCTCCCCTCCGTCGCAGGCAGATGCAGATTGGAAAGTTTCGTAATCGCATGACGCATCGCCTCGTCCGCCACCCCCTCCGCGCGATCTCCGCCATGAATATGCGCCAGCGCCCATCCCCCAATCGACGCTGCAGACGCCGCCGCAAACGCCTCAATCCGATCCCCCAACACCACAACCCAGTCCGGATCAAGCATCGAGAACGACCGCCCAAACCGCGACACCCCGCGCCCCAGCGCCTCAACATCTTCCTGCCGGCCAACCCGCCCCGCCGTCTGCATCGGGATCGAGTCCGCCACCTCAAACTCCGCCTTCACCTCTCTGAATGTCACAGCAGGCTGCACCAAATGCGCCCCCGCCGCCACCACCAACAACTCCAAACCAACCCCACCATCTCCAGTAGAACGGGCTTCCAGCCCGTTGCCTCCCCCATCCCCCCGTGGCACAGGCGTCCCGCCTGTGATCTTCCCACCAACATCCCCCCCCCGATCCAAAACCGCTTTCATCACAGGCCTGAGCAACCCAAACTCCGCCCGAGTCCCCGTCACCACCAACACACGACGCTTGCGTCCACGATTCTGCAAATCAGTTTCACTCATACCCCCATCCTAGCGCATCTTCTCTTCCTCCCTCTCTCTCGGGGTGAGGGCCGGGGTGAGGGCTCTTCATTTTTGTGCCAGCTTCTCCCCACCCCCACACTCCGGACACACCCCACCATCCAATCCCTCAAGCGAATACCCACACCCAACACAACACCCAGCCAATCGCCGCCGTCGTTTCACCCCCCGCACCAACCACCCCGACCACGCAACCATCAACACCGCTAGATACACCATCGGAATTTCAACCCACCGATGCCATCCGCGGCTTCCCAAAGCACCAGTATCTGTAGACGGAGCCGACCACCACCTATTTTTGCGATCCTTTGGACCTACACCTGTATGTACATATGGGGTCCAGGTCGTCTTAGGAGGTGCAGCAGAGATCATATTTGGAAAGTAAACTGGATCGCGTTCTACAACAAGCCGCCCATCAACAAGCCGTGCCCCATACATCGTCTTCGAGTAATCCGGATAGTGACCAACGACCATCACCATTGGCTGAACCCCCACCGAAACCGGAATCGAAACCAACACCAAAAAAGTACACACCCAAACCCCCCACCGCCCAACAACCCGCAACCTCGATCCCATCCTTTTCAAAATCTTCCCCTAGTGGCAAGCGGCCAGTCCCCAACCCCTTCTTCCCTCAATACCGAATCCACTCAAGCCGCAGCCCCATCGGAGGCAGCGTCGGACCACGATTGGAAAGCCGATCCGCCCCCTCCACAACAGCACGCACATCCTCAACCGACATCTTCCCCCGCCCAACCTCCATCAAAGTCCCCGCCACAATCCGCACCATGTTGTACAAAAACCCCGACCCCGAAACCCGCACCCGCACCAGCTTCACCCCGTCCCCACCAATCCCGATCACATCATTCCCCCCATCAAGCTCCTCAACCGAGCAATCAAAGATCGTCCGCACCGTCGTCTTTCGACCATGATTAATCTGCGCAAAGCCCGCAAAGTCATGCTCCCCGATCAAGACCCGCGCCGCCTCGTTCATCTTCGCAACATCCAAGTCATACCAAGTATGCCACACATACCGACGCCCAAAAATCGGCCGCGCCTCCCCACACGCGATCGTGTAGGTGTACTCCTTGCTCGCCGCCCCCCCGATCACATTGAAATCCTCCCCAACCACCTCCGCCGACCGCACCCACACATCCCTAGGCAGCCGCGCATTGACCGCCTTCACCAACCGATCCACCCCACGATCTTCAGGCCAACCCACCCCCTTCTCAACATCAGGACAACTCACAAAGAACGCCACCTGCCCCCAAGCATGCACCCCCGAATCCGTCCGCGAAGCCCCCCCAAGCACCACCTCCTCGCGCAGCGCCTCCCGCACCGCACGCTCAAGCACATGCTGCACCGTCCGAAGCTGCACCCGCTCCACACCATCCTTGATCACCCGCCCAACAACCTCCCCCTTCGAGCCCTCAATCCCCCCATCCCCAAACTCATTCGCCGGCGGCTCCTGCTTCTGCCACCCACAAAACCCCGTCCCCTCATACGCCACCACCAACCTATACCCAACCCGATCCACCCCGATCAACCCGTCTTCTCATCAGACGAACCCTCATCAGCAACATCCTTCACAACAACAGCGTCCCCAGAATCAAATCCAGAAATCACCGTCGCCTTGCTCGTATCAACCGGGCCCCCGCCCCCATGCCCAAACTTCTTGTACTCAGCATCCGCCCACTGGTCCCCGATCTTCCACCAAATGAAGGTAAAGAAGGTCGCAAACACAAACACCACCAGCCCAAGCCCGAGCCACACATACCACGGGAACATCATCGCCTACTCCCAAACTCCCCCCAAAACAAGTCGCCAACCGTTAGAGCGTCACCATCTCCATGTCCGATTCAACCAACTCCTCTTCCGGAGCCGACACAATTGAACCAACATACCCGCCGAGCGATTCGATCTTCACCATCTCCGATCGGATCACTCCAACATCAAACAACTCGCCCCGCTCAAGGTTCACGGATTCACTCGCGCCCGAAACCTGCCCAGGCTGCGCATCAACAATCTGCGCCCCGAACGCCGGAGGATGACGACGCAGCGAACCGCCCGAGCCAAGCTCGATCAGGTCCATCGCGATCTGCCCCTCGCTCTTGCTCGCGTGCTGCCCAGGGATCGCCTGCGAGAAATGCTGCACTGCCCCATCACAGTTCTCAAAGCTCCCCGCCTTCTCCGCAAAGGTCGACGACGGAAGTACAACCCCCGCCATCTCCACAAGCGTCGAGTCGAGCGTATCAATCAGCACAAGCTCGCAATCGCTGATCGCGTTCACAAGCCCATCGGTCACCCAGTCGCTCGGATAGTTCCCTGTGAGCACCACGCATCCGAATCCACCCCCACCAGAGCCAGCCTCTTTGATGAACGAATCAAACTCCCCGCCGTTGGCGCCCATCGAATCGAGCACCCGACGCACGCCCCGCGCGTTGGGTGCCTTCTCAGCACGCATCGTAAAGTCCTTCGCCCCGCCCGTGTTCTTGAACACCCGGTCCTCGCCATCGACAGGCACCGCGCCCACATAGAACTTCGCCGAGCCATCAATCGAGCGCACCGCCGTCACCAACGCGAACACTTCTTCGCTCGTCAGCATCGGTGAAACCAACACGCCTAACCCACCGTCAGCCGATCCATCAGCGCTCATCATCTGGATCGCCTGCTTGTACGCCCGCGCCCAGCTCGCCTCCACCATCATCCCATGCTCGCGCCGCATCGGTCCCACAAGCCGATCCTCGCTGTGCACAAACTTCCATCCGTACCGAACCTCATCAGTCATCCACCAAGTATTGATCCCCATGTTCTCGCGTGGCTTGAGCCGGTACACCTGCCCCTGATTGTGCTCCACCCAAATGTTGTCACCCGAAGAAGTCAACGGATCAATCCCCGCCGTCCTCTTCAAGAACCACACGCGCTGGGCAAACAAGAAATCCTTATCAAGCAGCGCACCCACCGGACACAAATCAATCACATTGCTCGCCAACGGATTATCCAAAGGCACACCCGGGAACACATCAATCTGACACTGGTTCCCCCGACCATCAATCATCAGCTCGGTCGTCCCCGCAACCTCATCGGCAAACCGCACGCACCGCGTGCACATGATGCACCGATCCGAATACAGATACACATTCGGTCCCAAATCCTTCTTAGGCTGCTTCACCTTCTGATCCGTAAACCGCGAATGCCCCCGACCATACTGATACGAAAAATCCTGCAGCGTGCACTCGCCCGCCTGATCACACACCGGACAATCCAGCGGGTGATTAATCAGCAAAAACTCCATCACCGCCTTCTGGTTCGCCACCGCAGATTCAGATTCGGTGGTCACCACCATCCCCTCCGCGGCATCCGTCGAACAAGTCGGAAGCAACTTCCCGCCCATCATCAGCTCAAGCTTGCCATCGTTCCGCGGATTCGGAGCCGAGATCTGCGCCAAACAAATCCGGCACTGCGCAGGCACACTCAACCCCTTGTGGTAACAGTACTGAGGAATCTCAACCGCGCAGCGATTCGCCACATCGAGAATCTTCTCGCCCTGCTCAAACTCGCACACAAGCCCGTTGATCGTAATCGTGCCCATACCAACCTCAATTCGGCGTCCAGAAACAATCCCAGAGTGCCAAAGCCACAGAACCAATAGCCAAGCCAGCCACCGCCTCATCGAGGACGCAGCCAGCCGAACCCTACTCTAGGAACCCTATCGCCCATACTCCCCCAAAACCGCAACCAGAAACCCCAATCCAATCACTCCCCCGCAATCCCCCAAAACCGCTCATCATCCCACAAATCCTCAAGGTCCGGATCAACCCGCCACCAGCCACCCGCCCCATTCAAGTCATACCCACCCTCAACACACACCCGCCAGTAATCCAGCGCCCGCTCAAGCCGACCCGCCAGCGCCCAGTAGCACGCCAAGTTGTACGCCGCCCCAACCCCAATCGACCCTTCACCCACCCCCCCAAACACCCCGCCAATCACCGGCCCATCCGAATCAACCCCGATCCCCTCTTCCGTCAGCCGCGCCAATCGCACAAAGTCAGCCCGAGAATCCTCAACCCGCCCAAGCCCCCGCTTCGCCCATCCGCGATGATACAACGACTCAGACAGCCCCCTCCCGCCCAGCGAGTCAAAGTCCTCCCCCCCAACAATCTCCAGCAGCCGCTCCCAGCTCCGCGCCTTCCCCTCTTGTTTAGACACCACCCCCGCATCCCCCGCCATCTCCCCAGACCCATCCCACCAGTCCGCTCCCTCCGCGCCCCCAAACGCGAACCGATACACCATCCCCCGATACAACCACGACTGCGGATTCTCCGGATACAACGCCACCATCTCATCGGCCGCCACCCGCGACCGCCGCTCCTGCCCAGAGGCCATCCCCATCCGAACATTCCCCACCAACCGAGAAAACGAAGCCCGCGCCCCAATCGCCCCCGCCCGAGGAGACCGCACCGCATCAATCTCCGCAAAACCAATCACATACCCAAACCCCACCGCCGCAAACACCACCGCCACCACACACACATGCTTCACCTGAATCCAAGAAACAAACCGCATCCAAACAACTCCTTCCCCCGCCATCAACCATCAACCATCAACCATCACATTCAGCCATCAATCTTCAACATCCCTCCGCCTCCCCTTGGTCTTTCTCCTCCCCCGGGCCTCTCGTTTGGGGGGCGGGGGAGGTGTCCGCGCTTCGCGGACGGAGGGGGTCTTCTCTTCCTCTTATCCATCTTCCTTCGTCTTCCTCCCTCTCCCCTATAGGGAGAGGGCCGGGGTGAGGGTCTTCAATCCTCCCAAACATCAACTCCCCATCCAACCTCATCCCACCTACCCTACCACATATGCCACCCAAAACAAACAAACCTTCAAACCCCATCCAGCCCCCCAAAGGCACAAGAGACCTCTACCCAGACGATGTCCTCCGCCGACGCTACATCCAAAACGCCTGGCGCGACGCCTCCCTCCGCTGCGGCTTCGACGAAATCGAAGGCCCAACCTTCGAGTCCACAGACCTCTATTCGGTCAAATCAGGAGAAGGGATCCTCTCCGAACTCTTCCAAACCTTCTCAGGCAAAGGCGGCCAAGAAACCCTCGACAAACTCGTCGCCAAAGGCAAAGCCGACTTCGCCCTCCGCCCAGAGTTCACCCCCACCCTCGCCAGAATGTACGCCGCCCGCGCCAAACAACTCCCCAAACCCTGCAAATGGTTCACCGCAGGCCCCTACTTCCGAGCCGAACGCCCCCAAAGAGGCCGCCTAAGAGAGTTCCTCCAATGGAACTGCGACATCATCGGCCTCCCCAGCGACGAAGACACCCCCCAAACCCGCGCCCAAATGGACGCCGAAACCATCGAAGTCTGCATCAACCTCCTCTTCTCGCTCGGACTCACCAAATCAAAGCTCGACATCCAACTCAATGACCGCGCCGTCATGGCAACCCACTTCAAATCCCTCTCCCTCAACGAAAGCCAAATCGACACCGCATTCACCCTCCTCGACAAACGCGACAAGCTCCCACTTGACAAACTCGCTGACCTCGCCCGTGACGAGTCCCTACCCGAACCATTCATTACATTCCTCACCCGACCACTCACCGGCGATCCATCACAAGAACCAAGCCCAGACCAACTCGCCGCTATCAACGCAGCAACATCACATCACGCAGAGTGGATCTCAACAAACTTCAACATCGCCCGAGGACTCGCCTACTACACCGGCACCGTCTTCGAAGCCATCGCCGAAGGCGAACGCGCAGTCGCCGGCGGAGGACGCTACGACAACCTCATCGAACTCATGGGAGGCCCACCAACCCCCGCCGTCGGATTCGCCATGGGAGATGTCGTCCTCACCAACCTCCTCGAAGACAACAACCTCATCCCTCAAGGCCAAGAACTCATGGAAGCCGTCTCCCGCAAACAAGCCTCCATCCGACCCCAAGCCTTCATCGCCGTCCCCAACAACGACGAAGAAAACCGCGCCGCCGCCCAATCCCTCACCGCAACATTAAGACGCGGTCAAGAATCCGAAACCTACCTCACCAACGACAACCGCAAACCCTGGGACACCAACCGCTACACAATCCCCCCCCTCCACACCCGAACCTCCTACAAATCCACCACCAACCCAGGCAAACTCCGCAAAGACGCCGACTCCCAGCACGCAAAGTTCTTCATCGAGATCCACGCACCCAACAAAGTCGAACTCACCGACATGGACAAACGAGAACCCATCACCTCCCCAACCCACGGCTCATTCTCCACCAACCCAACAGACGACAACTACATCGGGTATGCTCTCTCTCATATATTAAAATGAGAAAGGACATCATATGGGATTCTTATCAAAGCTCTTTGGACGCAAGTCCGGCGCGAACTGGACAGAAATCGCTGACGAAAAACAAGCACACTTCGCCAAGCACCTCGGCGAACCAACAGACACAGTCCTCTTCAGCCCGATCCCAATTCAGTACGGCGGCATGGCAGACCTCTGGATATTCCCAAACAAAATCCCAGGCGCCATCCTCACCACCATGCAGCTCGTCGCACCAGGACGCACCGATCAAAAAAAAGGCCCGCTCGGCAAATACGAACTCGCCATGGCAGTGAAAGAAGATCTATCAACGGTTGAACAACTACAAGCAGAATCAGACAATCCAGATTCAAGCCTAAACCTCGTCCGGAACTTGATCACCGCCATTTCAGGATACTCACAAATGGCCGTCCTCCAACCAGGCGAAACCGCAGAACTCCCAACCGAAGACCCAGCAGAACCAAGCATCTACCTCCTCTTCGACACCATCATCAAACCCAACAGCGCAGACTTGATCGGAAACGACACACTCGCCCTACTCCTTATCATGAAAATCACAAAGCAAGACTTCGTCTACAAAGAAACCCACGGCGGAGAGGCACTCATCAAACAACTCAAAGAAGCCAAAAGATACCCCTACACCCAAGCCACCCAATCCCAATAAGCACCGTTCCGAGCCGAGATTTCTGCCCTACCATCCCCCACCATGGGCACAAAAATCCAAATCGACAACCTCACCAAAACCTTCGGCAACGGCAAATCCGCCGCCACCGCCGTAGACAACCTCTCACTCACCATCAACCCCGGTGAACTCTTCTTCCTCCTCGGACCCTCAGGCTGCGGCAAAACAACACTCCTCCGAATGATCGCCGGATTCATCGACCCCACCAAAGGCAAAATCGCCTTCGACGACAAAGTCGTCACCCACGAACCACCCAACAAACGCAACACAGGCATGGTCTTCCAGTCCTACGCACTCTGGCCGCACATGACCGTCGCCCAAAATGTCGCCTTCGGCCTCAATGTCCGCAAAGTCACAGGCAAACAACGCGACGACCAAGTCATGGAAGCACTCGAAGCCGTCCAAATGGCCGAGTACGCCGACCGCAAACCCACCCAACTCTCCGGCGGACAACAACAACGCGTCGCACTCGCGCGAGCCATCGTCATCAAACCCTCCGTCCTCCTCCTCGACGAACCCCTCTCCAACCTCGACGCCAAACTCCGCAACGACCTCCGCCTTCAAATCCGCAACATCTGCAAAGACTCTGGCATCACCACCGTCTATGTCACCCACGACCAAAAAGAAGCCCTCTCCATGGCCGACAAAGTCGCGCTCTTGAAAAAAGGCAAAGTCGTCCAACTCGGAACCCCCGTCGAACTCTACCGCAAACCCAAATCACAGTTCGTCGCCGAGTTCTTGGGAGAAACAAACCTCATCCACACCAAAGCATCAGGATCAGCAGCAAACACAACCCTGAGCATCGAAGCCGGCAACTTCCAAGCCAACCTCGACACCGACCACACCGGAGACACCCTCATCTCCATCCGCCCCGAAGCCATCACCCTCCAAAAACCGGGCACCCCAAACACCCTCCCCGCCAAACTCCTCCACTCAACCTACCTCGGCGAAACCGCCCAGCACCTCCTCGAACTCAAAGGCGCCCCCCCAATCAAAGTCGCCCAGATGAACCCCTTCGCCCCCACCACCATCGCCCCAAGCCCCGGCGATGAAGTCGCGCTGCACCTCTCCCCCACCGACATCGTTCCCATCGACCACGACTAAACAACTCCGAATCCCAACAGTGCTCCATAGCCCCGACCCGGTGGCACAGGCGTCCCGCCTGTGATGACTTTGAGCAACACTCAATCATTCTTTCAACCGCCGGGTGCCCCGATCTCGCCGTCTTCGGCGCAGTCGGGTCTTGCGTTCGACTTCATACGCCTTGCTCACAACAGTCGCAGCCCGGGTGGCGTAGAGGTGTCGTCTTGGGGGGTCGACTCTTCCACGATTCGGTTGCGCCCTCTCTTCCTCCCTCTCCCCTAGGGAGAGGGCCGGGGTGAGGGTCTTTTGTCTTCTCTTCTTCTGATCTCCTCCCCCGTCCTGACGGGGGAGGTGTCCGCGCCAGCGGACGGAGGGGGTCTTCTCCTCCACCCAACAAAAAACCCGCCACAAAGACGGGTCATTCAAGTCAAAAGAAACTCAAATCTGAGTCAAATCACTTCGCCGTGTACTGACCACGCGAAACCTTCTTAAACACCTTCGTTTCGCGGATCAACGCCTGGTTCACGATCGTGCGGAAGTTGGCCGCAGTCGTCATGTACCCAGCATCCCGAGCCGCCTGAGCCGCATCGGTCACCGACAAGGTCTTGCCCTTCAAGACCGTTGCGAGTGTGTCAACAAGGTTCATCTCGTTGCGAGGACGCCGGCGGATCGCGCCGTTCGCGCTCAGAGCGCCGTAGCTCCCAAGCTCCGACTCAACCTCAGCAAGCTCCGCATGGAGCTTCGAACGCTTGCGCTCAAGCCGGTTCACAACCTTCGATCGACGAGCCATTTCCGCCTGCAGATCCTCAAAGGACACAGCGCCCAGTGTTGAACTCTTGCGAGGCGTTGAACTGACAGCCGATTTCTTCTTTACTGATTTCTTCTTCTTAGCCATGGATACCCACACTCCTTCATTGGTTGGGTTGGTTCGCCCGAGTCGATTGTCGGGCATAAATAAGGTGCTCACTGAAGCGCACCCGGGAAGTTGCATACAGGTTTGAAACAACATGAAATGAATGCAAATCGATCAATAGAAATACAATTGCACAATCGTGCAACTTATAATACCCACCTATAAACACAAAGTCGAGTCTTTATTACCCTTCGACCTTCACACCCAGCCGGCCCATCAGTCCATCGAACTGATCAAGGTCAAAGAACTCAATCATCACCCGCCCCCGTGTCCGGCTCTTGTCAGTGCGGATTTTCACCCGGGTCCCAAGCTCCTCGCCCACCCGCTTCTCCAAATCACGCAACACACTCAACGCACGGTCTTCAGGGGTATTACCCTTGTTTATGAATGTTTTTTCATCTTGGCCGCTCTCGTTACCGCCCCCATCAACCGCATCATCACACGCCCGCTGAAGCTGACGAATGTTCCATCCCTCCTTCAAACACCGCGCCGCAAACGCGCGTTGCTTCTCAGGCACACCCAAAGACAACAACACCTTCCCATGCCCAGAACTCAGCGCCCCCGACATCATCAGTTCCCGAACTTCATTAGGTAGATCCAGTAGACGAACAGTATTGGCAACCGAAGATCGCGACACCCCAACCGTCTTCGAGATTCGCTCCTGCGTCATAGAATAACGGTCTGCCAAAACCCGGTACCCCTCCGCAAGTTCAATCACATTGAGATCTTCGCGCTGCACATTCTCAATCAACGCCAGCTGCGCACTGGTCTCGTCGTCTACATCACGAACGATCGCGCGGATCGTGTCCATGCCCGCGATCCGCGTCGCTCGCCAACGCCGCTCGCCCGCAATCAACTCATAGACCGCCCCGTCCGCGCCTTTGTCAGCGCCTTTGTTCATTGCTCCATCAGATCGCCCCCCCACCTTCCGCACAATCACAGGCTGCATCAGCCCGTGCTCACCAATCGAAGCCGCAAGCTCCGCAAGAGCATCGGCATCAAAGTGGCGCCGAGGCTGATCCGGGTTCACCGCAATCAGTCCCACCTCAATCTCCAGAACCCCCTCCACCACACCTTCGCCGGCCCCAGTGACACCACCAGCAGCCAGCGCGTCCCCAGACCCAGCCGATCCCCCACTCGCCTCGGATTCCGAGGCCCGCTCAACAGGCGCGGGCCCTCGATTTTGAGTGTTCGTATTATGTACGGTATCTGAACCAGCTTCCCTCGGCTCAGCCGCAACCACCTCCACCGGTGCCGGCGAATCCACGAGCGCACTGAGCCCCCGTCCCAATCTCGACCGCTTCGCCCGTGCTGGTTTTTTCGCCGATTCGTTTTGCTCGCTCATATCGTCACCGCTCCATACTTTGTACGCCAATCCGAGTGCCCAGTCCTCGCCGGCATCAACCGCTATCGATTCATCTCCGCCGCTTGCACCAATTTGCAACGCCGCATACCATCGCCCATGCTGATCCCCCAATCGAACGACCACCACATCGAACTCATCGCCCGCGCTCTAATTGTATACCAATCCCACGCCCTGATGTGCCGAAGCACTACATCCGGACATTACTACCTCCCGGGAGGCCACATCGAGTTCGCCGAACCCGCCTCACAAGCCCTTAAACGCGAATTGATCGAAGAAACCGGCCAACAAATCGCCGTCGGCCCCCTACTCCTGACCACCGAAAACACCTTCAACGACGGCAAACAGGACCACCACGAGATCAATCTGGTGTTCCACGCCGAGCTGGCGGATTCGCAATTGTTCCACGTGGAACAATTGGGCGACAGCAAATCGGCGGCCGGGGGATCGGTAGGCGGGCTGCCAAAGATTGAATCTCGGGAGCCGCACATCGCGTTCGAGTGGATCGATCTCGCGGCGGTGGGCACCCTGGATATCCGGCCGATGCAGATCCGTGCCTGGCTGGCAAGTGGGGGGCGGATCGAGGGCGGAGGAGATTCTCGGCTCGGGATTCCGAAATCGGCGCACTTGGTGAGCTGCGAGATTCCGGTGCCGACAGCGGACGCCGACGGCTGATGCCGAGCGGGTGGGGATTCGGAAATTTTGAAGCGGCGTGATGGCGGCGAATCCCAATTGTTCCACATGGAACAATTGGGATGGGTCCCCCGCTGCCGTGGTATCCGGCGGGTGGTCATTTGTGACTGATTTTGGGCGAATTTGAGTGTGTTTTGGGGTTGGGGTGGAATGGGTTTTGGATTGGTCCGATACCCGGGGCGTGGATTATGAGCTGGATGTAGATCGTCAGGATTCTGAGGCACGGGAAGTGTCTGGGGGTGTGGCGCGTTCAGATTTGGGTGGTGGGGGTCCATTGTTCCATGTGGAACAATTCGAATCTGGGTTGGATCTTGGTGCCGAGGACATGGTTTTGGGGGAAATGGATCGGGCAGGATCGGCGATGAAATCGTTGTCGGCGGATGCGGATGCGGATGCGGATGGGGCGGGCTTGTCGGGGGTGGATCAGGCGATGGGGGCACGGATGTTCGCGCATGAGGTGAACAACTTGGTGATGGGGATTTCGGGGAGGGCGCAGCGGGCGATGGTGTCTGGGGAGCCGGAGATGGTGGGGCGGGCGCTGGAGATGGCGGCGGATTTGGGGGTCCAGATTCGGGGGCTGTGCGCTGTGTTTTTAGACGGGAGTGACTGTGATATCGCGGGGCGGCTAGATGTGTCGCAAGTGATTGGTGCGCATGGATTTGCAAGAGTTTCTGCTTGTGAATATTTGGATTTTGAGCGGGTGTCTTGGGTGGTTGAGGTGGATGAGGGGATTGATGATATTGGGGGGGTGCCGATGGGGGCGGGGATGTTTGGGCAGGTGTTGATGAATCTGTATCGCAATGCGCTGGCGGGGATTGCTCGTGGTGTGGACTCTGATACTGGTTGTAGTGGGGGTGGGGGCGGATATGGGGGTGTGGTGGGGACGATTCGATTGCGGGTGATGCGGTTTGATGGTGTGGGGGGCGGGAATGGGATTGTGGTTCGGGTGGAGGATTCTGGGGTTGGGTTTGGTGGTGGGGGGCGCGGGGCTAAGGATGGAGTTGGTGGGGGGTATGGGTTGGGGCTCAAGGTGTGCCGGGAGTTGTGTGGTCGGTGTGGTGGGCGGGTTGAGGTGGGGGCGTCGGGGATGCTTGGTGGTGGTCGGGTGGATGTTGTTTTTGATTGAGCGGTGGGTTGTGTGGTTGGCTTTGTGATTTGAAGCGGATTGGTTTGTTGTGCGCTGATGCGGGGGAGGGTTCCCCCGCACCCCCTCTTGGGGATGGTGTTGTTGTGTGTGCCTTGGGTGTTTGATTGAGGTATAAAGAAACCCCCGGATGGGGGCGGGGTTCATTTGGGATATTTGTGTTTTGGGTTTTCTTATGGGCAGCCTGCGCCGAAGGCGGCGAGGAATGCGGAGACATCAAGGAAGTTGAAATCCCCATCACCAGTAAAATCCGCAACAGGATCACGAGTTCCGAACGCAACAAGGAACGCCGAGACATCAAGGAAGTTCAAAACTCTCTCACCGGTTAGATCACCGAGGCATTGGATGGCAGCATCGAAGAACAGATAGGCCGCGCCGGATCGATATGCCCCGACAATGGCGGTGGTGTCGGAAACCGCGACGGAGGCGCCAAAAAAATGTCCTCCGTCCGATGAGGCGAGCTTATAAAGTTTTTGCCCGGTCACAATATCGAACGAGTAGGCAGAGGCGTTGCCCTCCGCTCCGACAATGGCTGTGGTTTCCGAGATCGATACAGACCTACCAAACAAGTCTTGGCTTGCTGCATCGAATGCAACGAGCTTGAAGAGTTGTTGTCCGGTCTCTGTATCGAACACATAGGCCGCCCCAGCATTTCTGATGTGCCAGTCTACATTATTGGGGTCGTCGGTGTACATGGCCCCGACGATGGCTCTTGTGCCCGAGATGGCCACGGATGTTGAGCCGAAACCTCCCCCGGCAACAGATGGGGTGAGTTGGAACAGTTGTTGCCCGGTTTCTGTGTTGAACAGTCTGTCCCCGACGATGGCCGTGGTGCCCGAGATTGCAACAGCCTTGTCGGAGTCGGTAAGCTTGAAAAGTTGTTGCCCAGTCTCTGTATCGAACAGGTAGGCGCCGGATTCAGACGCGACGATGGCGGTGGTTCCCGAGATCCCGACGGAGAATCCAAACTTGTCACCTGCCGCTGCATCGGACGCGGTGAACTTGAAGAGTTCTTGTCCGGTCTGCGTATCGAACAGGTAGGCTGAGCCAGAGTCAGTGCCCGCGTCGTCGTCCAGAAGGGATCCGACTATGACCGTCGTACCAGAGATCGCGACAGATCTGCCGAAGTTGTCCTGATCGGCTGCATCGTGTGCGGTGAGCCTGAAGAGTTGTTGCCCGGTTTCTGTGTCGAACAGGTTGACCCAGCCAGAGCTTTCAGGCGAGTTGTGACCGAGTGGTCCAACGATAGCCGTGGTGCCCGAGATCGCGACGGAGTAGCCGAAACCATAATTTTCTCCGGATGGGACGATTTTGATGTCTTCGTTGATCGTTTGGCTCGCGGCGGGCATGGCGATTCCGAGGAATAGCGTGATGGCGGTTCGGGCGATGTGGTGGGGGGTTGGTTGGGGCATGATGGTGGGGTGGTGTTGAATGGGGCGGGTGCCTTTTTATTCATCAGGGCGGGGTTCCAGAATAGCGTATTTGGGTCGATTTCGGAAACGAAATCGCGATGATTTCTCATTGTTGTCGCTTGGTTGCGGGGGTGGTTTCTTGCGCACCTCTCTTGGAGAGTTGGTGGATTTGGAGGTGGGATGGATTGGGATCAAGATCGTGGAGAGTCGAATCCCCCAATAACGACGCCGCAACGCCACCTTTGCGAATCAGGAAAGAAGACCCCTCCGTCCACGAAGACGCGGACACCTCCCCCGCCCCCCAAAGTAGAGGCCCGGGGTAGGAGAGAAGTCACGGCTTGGTGAGGACGGTCAAGCCGTGGCAGCCGGCACCTGGCACTTGGCACCTGCCTTTTTGTACTGCGAAGAACCTCCTTCGCCGAAGACGGTCGAAGGAGGGCACCGGAGAGGGAGGAAGGGAAGGCGTGGTTTGGTGTTTTCCAGTAAGACGGTCAAGTTGTGGCACCTGGCGGTATTGAGGGTGTTGGGGATTGTGGTTCTTTACGGCTCTCGTGGAATGCGGTGGCCGTGTTTATTTTTGGGGGTGGATCGGGTACAACTTGTGGATGGAGCGTGGTGTTGACAGGTCGGTTGGTCGGTCGGTTGTGTGCGCTTGGGGGAGTGTGGTTGCGGGGGTGGTTGGGGTGTGGGTTGGGTTGGGGCTGGGGATTGGGGTCGATTTTGGGTTGGTGGTGTGGTTTTCGTTGGCGTGTGGGTGTTTGGGGTTGGGATTGGTTCTGA